>JAESFX010000024.1_pt1 | contig 451896 bp, 433 predicted proteins | sample 9269501 | NCBI WGS metagenome assembly JAESFX01 (sample SAMN14515570, study PRJNA621655) | algae metagenome | isolation source: Desmonostoc geniculatum HA4340-LM1 and co-occurring heterotrophs from cave... | place: USA: Maniniholo cave, Kauai, Hawaii | collected 2009-07-28
GAGCCCGTACGTCGTCGCGCCGGAGCGGCTGCTGCCGCTGCTCGTGCTGGGCGCGCACCGCACCGACCCCGAGAAGGGCGAGGTGTTCCGCTGCCAGGCCACCGAGGCCACCCGCGCCACGACCGCGATGCCGGAGATGGCGCCCGGGCAGTACGTCCGCGAGGTCCGCGTCGGCAACATCGGCGTCCCCGAGCTGGTCCGGGTCGGCTCCAGCGCCTTCGTCACCAAGCTGGCCCGCAAGGCCGGCCTGCGCCCCTACCTCCCCCTCGAGGTCGCCGGCAAGGACCGCGTCGACGGCGAGAAGCTCGGCCTCCAGCCCGGAGACTGGGTCCGGGTGCGTTCGAAGGAGGAGATCGGGCGGACCCTGAACTCCGGTGGCGCGCACCGCGGGATGCTCTTCACCCACGAGATGGTGCAGTACTGCGGGCAGACCTTCCGCGTGCACCAGCGCGTCGAGAGGCTCGTCAACGAGCAGACCGGCGAGCTGCTGCAGATGAAGCAGGAGTGCATCGCCCTCGAGGACGTCATCTGCAAGGGCCACTTCACCTCCGGCGCCTGGTTCTGCGCCCGCGAGCACCTGCCCCTGTGGCGCGAGGACTGGCTCGAGCGGGTCGAGGCGCCGACCGCCGCGACAGTCTGCCCGAAGCCCGGTCGCTGACGGGGCTGCCTGCTCAGGCTTGTTCCTGCTCAGGCCTTGTCGAAGCGGTCGACGCGGTAGGTGCGGCCGGGGCCGAACTCCACCCGCTCGGCCAGCGCGTGTCGCATCCCGAGCTGGGCCGCGTGGGCGGTGACCACGTCGTGGGCCTCGTCGCCGTTGAGCAGGCTGCCCATGCGTGGCACGTAGTGGACCGCGACGAAGGCGCCGCCGTCCGCCAGGGCTGCGTGGATCCGTTCGACGCACCGCTGGAGCTCGGCCACGGGGAGGTAGTAGAGGACGTCGGAGGCGACGACGACGTCGAAGGTGCCCTGGGGGAACTCGGCCGGGATGCTCATCGCCACCGCCCGGACGTGGGGCTGCGCGGCCAGCCGCTGCGCCACCCGGTCGACCGCGGCCTGCGACACGTCGAGGGCCAGCACCTGCTCGGCGTACGGCGCGAGCACCTCGGTGAACGAGCCGACCGCGCACCCGAGCTCCAGCACCCGACCGAGGTCCTCACCACCGCACACCTCGAGCGTGCGGGCGAACTTGAGCTGTTCCTCGGGGTTGCGGTCGAACCCGAAGGGGTCGCCCTCGTCGAAGAAGTGCTCGAAGAAGCCGGGCCGCATCTCGGGCGGCACCATGCGCTCGGGCAGCGCGGCGGCCACCCGGCCGCGCCAGGTGTCCGGCACCGCGAAGATCACCCGGCCACGCGCGCGGATCAGCGCGTCGCGCGATCGTCGTCCCACGACGGCAGGTGACAGGAGCGAGGTCATGGCGGTGTCCCTCCGATGGACGAGCTTTGGTCCACACCGAGCGGTCCGGTGGACACCCGGTGTGGCCTGCCCATCGTGGCCGCGAAGCCAGCGTCGGGCGCGGCGTCGCGGACCTTGTTCGCCGATATTGGTGACCTGCGGGCGAGACTCAGGAGTTGAAGCGCTGCTGCGTCTTCTCGAGCCCGTCGGTGATGAGGGACTCGACCGCGTCCGCGGCGTCGGAGACCTGGAAGGGCAGCTCCTTGCGCTCGACGGTCGAGTAGTTCGACAGCACGAAGTCGGCCACGTCCTGGCGCCCCGGCGGGCGTCCGATGCCGGCACGGACGCGGTGGAAGTCGCCGGTGCCGAGCGAGGAGCGCATCGACTTCAGCCCGTTGTGGCCGTTGTCGCCGCCGCCGAGCTTGATGCGCAGGGTGCCGAAGGCGATGTCGAGCTCGTCATGGATCGCGATGACGTGGTCCGGCGCGATCTTGTAGAAGGTCGCGAGCGCCTTGACCGGTCCACCGGACTCGTTCATGTAGCCGCGGCCGCGGGCCAGCACGACGCGCGGACCGCCGAGCGACAGCCGGCCCTCGACGACGTCCGCGCGTCCGGTCTTGTGCGAGCGCCACCCCGAGCCCATCCGGCTCGCGAGCTCGTCGGTGACGAGGTAGCCGATGTTGTGGCGGTGCCCGGCGTAGGCGGGGCCGGGGTTGCCCAGGCCGACGACCAGCCACACATCGGAGGTGGGGGCGTCACTCACGGCGTCCATCCAATCAGTCGACTCGGCGCGTCTGCGCACCGCAAATGCGACGAGTCGGCGCAACTGCACACGCAGGGCGTGCAGACGCGCCGACTCGGCGGGGGTCACTCGGAGTCGGTGGCCTCGCCGGACTCCTGCGCGGCGTCCTCGGCCTTGGCCTCGGTCTGCGCGTCGGCGATCTCGTCGTCGGACGGGTCGTGCTCGATGCCGAGGTCGGCCTCGGCCTCCTCCAGCTCGGCCTCGAGGGCCTCGGCGGACATCTGCTCGGTCACGTTGACGATGAGCAGCTCCTCGTCGGCGAGCAGCGTGGTGCCCGACGGGAGGTCGAGCTCCTTGGCGAGGATCTGGGTGCCGGCGGGCAGGCCCTCGACGGAGACCTCGAAGAACTCGGGGATGTGGGTGGCCTCGGCCTCGACGGAGACGACCGTGTTCTCGTTGACGACCAGCGTGTCGGGACCGGCCTCGCCGAGGACGTGGATCGGGACGTCGACGGTGACCTTCTCGCCGCGGGTGACGGCGACGAAGTCGAGGTGCTCGATGACGCGACGGATCGGGTCGATCTGGACGTCCTTGGTCAGCGCGAGCTGCTCCTTGCCGTCGATGGCGAGCGAGAGGAGCGCGTTGGCGCCGCCGTGCTTGAGGGCCATCATCGTCTGGTGGCCGGGCAGGATCACGTGGACCGGGTCGTTGCCGTGGCCGTAGATGACGGCGGGGATCTTGTCGTCGCGACGGATGCGGCGGGCAGCGCCCTTGCCGAACTCGGTGCGGGCCTCGGCGACGATCTTCTCGGGGGCAGACATGGGGTTCTCCATCAGTCGGGTGGTCGGGCCTGGCGGCCCTGGCTCGTGGGTCCTCGGCGGGTGCGGAGACGACGAACGCCGCGCTCCGGATCGTGAGCGCGGCGCAGCGGTGCGGGCCGGCCCAGTCGATCACGGAGTCCCAGGTCGTACGTCGGGCTCCCTCGCCGAGGCAACCACAGAACTCTAGACCCGCCCCCCGGGGTGGGTCGAATCCGCGCAACTTCCGCGCAACTAGGGTGGCCCGGTGCCCCTGATGCTCCCCGAGGCGCGCGAGCGCGCCGTCCTGCTGACCGACGTCCACACCGAGGTCCACCTCGACCTCACCTCCACCGACGCCTTCACCGTCGAGGCGCGGATCACCTTCGACTGCACGCAGCCGGGGGCATCGACGTTCCTCGAGCTCACCGGCGCCTCGGACGTCACCCTCGACGGCGAGCCGGCGGCGTACGCCGACGGGCGGATCGCGCTGCCCGACCTCGCTGCCCACAACGAGGTCCGCATCACCGCGCGGATGCCCTACGTCACCGACGGGGACGGCATGACCGTGACGATCGACCCGGCCGACGGCGAGCGCTACGTCTGCGCGCACACGTCGATGGACATCACCCAGAAGGTGATCCCCTGCTTCGACCAGCCCGACATCAAGTCGACCTTCGCGGTCACCGTGACCGCGCCGGCGCACTGGACCGTGCTCGCCAACGGCCCGCTCGAGCAGCGCACGCCGGGCGAGGGCGTCGACGCGGCCCCGCACACCTGGACGTTCGGCACGACCCCACCGTTCTCGTCCTACCTCTTCACCCTCGTCGGCGGCCCGTGGGTGTCGGTGACGTGGGACGAGCCGTACGCCCCCGCGCCGGGCGGCACGCTGCCCTTCGGCTGGCACGCGCGCGCCTCGCAGGAGCGCGAGCTGCGCCGTGACGCCGACGAGCTGCGCCGCATCACCAGCACCTGCTTCCAGCACTACACGAGCATCTTCGAGCCGGACTACCCCTACGCCGACTTCCAGCAGGTCTTCGCCCCCGGCCTCAACTGGGGCGCGATGGAGTTCCCCGGCTGCGTCGTCTACCGCGACGAGGGCCTGACCCAGGGCACGCCGACCGAGCTCCAGCGCCAGTGGCTGGCCTCGACGATCGCGCACGAGATGGCGCACATGTGGTTCGGCGACCTCGTCACGATGAAGTGGTGGGAGGACTCGTGGCTCAACGAGTCGTTCGCCGACTTCATGGGCTACGACGTCGCCGGCGTCGCCGCGGGCTACACCGACGCCTGGACCTCGGCCGCGATCACCCGCAAGCCCACCGGCTACCGCGCGGACCGCCGCCGCTCGACGCACCCCATCGCCGAGGACACCGACAAGATCGTCGACGTCGACACCGCCTTCGCCAACTTCGACATGATCACCTACGCCAAGGGAAACGCCGCGCTCAAGCAGCTGGGCCACTGGCTCGGCCAGGAGGACTTCCTCGCCGGGGTCAACACCCACCTCAACGCCCACGCCTTCGGCAACGCCGACCTGGCCGCGTTCCTCGACTCCCTCGACTCCGCCACCGACCACGACGTGCGCGCCTGGGCTGCGGCATGGCTGCGCACGACCGGTTTCGACACCCTCGTGGTGACCCGCGACGACGCCGGGGTCCCGGTCCTGCACCGCGAGGGCTCGCGGCCGCACCGCCTCACCGTGTCGGCGTACGACGACGCGATGCAGCTCGTCGGGTCCCGCGACGTGCACCTCGGCGAGGAGCCGGTGCGGCTCGAGGACTTCGCCGGACGGGTCGTGGTGCCCAACTCCGGCGACGAGACCTTCGCGGTCATCCGGCCCGACGAGCAGTCGTGGGCAGCGATCACCGCCGGGCTGTCGTCGGTCGAGTCGCAGCTGACCCGCGCGGTGCTGTGGTGGACCGCGGTGGACCTCGCCGAGTCGCAGGTGATCTCCGTCGGCGACCTGGTCGACCTGGCCGACCGGCACCTGCGGCCCGAGTCGCACCCGCTGGTCGTCGAGGGCGTGCTGCGCGCGCTCCAGCTCGTGTCGCGCGCGCACGACGAGCCCGCCGACGTCGCGGCGCACCTCGCGGTCGTCGCCGACATCGCGCGCGGCGCCGTCGAGGGCGGCGACCCGCCCCTCGCGCCGGGCGCGTCCCGGGTGCTGGCGCGGCTCAGCGCCGATCGGAGCTTCCTCGTCCAGTGGCTCGAGCGCGACGACGTCGACCCGAGCGTGCGCTGGGCCGCGGTCCACCGCCTCGCCGAGCTCGGCGACCCCTCCCACATCGACGCCGAGGCCGAGCGCGACCAGTCGGTGGCCGGCCACCACGCCGCGACGTCGGCGCGCGCCGCGGTCCCGACCGCCGAGGCCAAGGCCGCGACGTGGGAGCGCTTCATGGGCGGCGAGCTGAGCACGCACGAGCTCGACGCCGTCGGCGCCGGCTTCTGGGGCTGGGAGCAGGCGGACCTGGTCGAGCCCTACCTCACCCGCTACGTCACCGACGGCCTCGCGCTCGCGCTCCGCTCGGGCCAGGCGATGGCCGACAGCATCGGCGACGCCTTCCCGCGGCTGCCCCTCACCCTCGCCGTACGCCGCCAGCTGCGCGCCACGGTCGCCGACGCGCTCGCGACCGGCGACGTCCCGACCGTCCTGGCCCGGGCGTGGAACGACGCGCTCGACGACCTCGACCGGACGCTGTAGTCCTCAGCCCCGGACCACGCCGTATCAGCGTCGTCCGGGGCGTGCGATGGCAAGGCGGAGGAGGGAAGGCGGCCTTTGAGCGAAGCGGGCCGTCGACCGACGACAACGCAGCCAGCGTGCGTGCCGGGCGGGGCTGATCAGGCGTGGCCGTCGAACATGGAGGTCACCGAGCCGTCCTCGAACACCTCGCGGATCGCCCGCGCGATGAGCGGCGCGATCGAGAGCGTGGTGAGCTTGTCGAACTGCTTGTCCGCCGGCACCGGGAGGGTGTTGGTGACCACGACCTCCATGGCGGAGGAGTTCTTCAGCCGGTCGACCGCGGGGTCGGAGAGGATCGGGTGGGTGGCGGCGATGATCACGCCGGCCGCGCCCTCGGCCATGCAGGCCTCGGCGGCCTTCACGATCGTGCCGCCGGTGTCGATCATGTCGTCGGTGAGGATGCAGATCTTGCCCTTAACATCACCCACGACGCGGTTGGCGACGACCTCGTTGGCCACGTCGGTGCGCCGCGACTTGTGGATGAAGGCGAGGGGTACGCCGCCGAGGCGGGCCGACCAGCGCTCAGCGACCTTGATCCGGCCGGCGTCGGGCGAGACGACGGCGAGCTGCTGGTCGCCGTACTTGGCCTTGACGTAGTCGGTGAGGATCGGCAGCGCCATGAGGTGGTCGACGGGGCCGTCGAAGAAGCCCTGGATCTGGTCGGCGTGGAGGTCGACGGTGATCAGGCGGTCCGCGCCGGCGGTCTTGAACAGGTCGGCCATCAGGCGCGCCGAGATCGGCTCGCGGCCGCGGTGCTTCTTGTCCTGGCGGGCATAGCCGTAGAACGGCATGACCACGGTGATCCGCTTCGCCGAGGCCCGCTTGAGGGCGTCGACCATGATCAGGTGCTCCATGACCCACTCGTTGATCGGAGCGGTGTGGCTCTGGATCACGAAGGCGTCGCACCCCCGCACGGACTCCTCGTAGCGGACGTAGAGCTCACCGTTGGCGAACGCGTAGGCGCTCTGCGGCACCAGTCCGCACTCGAGGAGGTCGGCGACCTCGTGGGAGAGGTCGGGGTGCGCCCGGCCGCTGAAGACCATCAGGTTCTTCTCGGTGGTCCGCTTCATTCCGGTCACGCGACGCGACTCCTCGCTGTGCTGGTCAGCCTGGGGGGTGGCTCTCATCGGAGGTGCTGGGTAAGAGTCTGGCCCACGGACCGGGCCTTCCCCAACCCCGGGGTCACCCCTCGGTCGTCTCCTGCTGTTCACGCGCCGTTCGGGCCGCCTCGGCCTGCGCGGTCCCGGCCCGCCGGGACTCCGTCCAGCCCTCGAGGTTGCGCTGCGCGGAGCTGCTGACCGCCAGGGCGCCCGCCGGCACGCTGCGGCGTACGACGGTGCCACCGGCCGTGCCCGCCCCGTCGCCCACGGCGACCGGCGCGACGAACGTGTTGTTGGAGCCGGTCTTGACGAAGCGGCCGATGACGGTGCGGTGCTTGGCCACCCCGTCGTAGTTGGCGAAGATCGTGCCGGCGCCGATGTTGGTGCCCTCGCCGATCTCGGCGTCGCCGACGTAGGACAGGTGCGGCACCTTGGCGCCGTCGCCGATCTGGGAGTTCTTGGTCTCCACGAAGGTGCCGATCTTGCCCGCGACCCCCAGCTGGGTGCCGGGACGGAGGTAGGCGAAGGGACCCACGCTGGCGCGGTCGCCGATGACGGCGAGCTCGGCGTGGGTGCGCACGACGCGCGCGCCTGCGCCGACCTCGCAGTCCTTCAGCGTCGTGTCGGGTCCGACGACGGCGTCCTCGCGGACCACGGTCGCGCCGAGGAGCTGGGTGCCGGGCAGGATCGTGGCGTCGGGCTCGAGGACCACGTCAGCCTCGATCCACGTCGTGGCCGGGTCCATGACGGTGACGCCGTCCTTCATCCAGCGGGTCACGATGCGGCGGTTGAGCTCCTTGCCGAGCTCGGCGAGCTGGGCGCGGTCGTTGGCCCCCTCGGTCTGCGCGACGTCCTCGATGAGGTGCGCGCCGACCGTGAGGCCGTCCTCGCGGGCCAGGCCCACGGCGTCGGTGAGGTAGTACTCGCCCTTGGCGTTGTCGTTGGTGATCCGCGGCAGCGCCGAGACCAGGAACTCGGCGTCGAAGGCGAGGATGCCGGAGTTGATCTCGTCGATCTCGCGCTGCGCGGGCGTGGCGTCCTTCTCCTCCACCACCGCCTCGACGTCGCCCTCCTCGTTGCGCACCACGCGGCCGTAGCCGAACGGGCGTGCCACGCGGCCGCTGAGGATGCTCACCGCGCGCTGGGCTGCCTCGTGCTCCTCGGCGAAGGCCTTCAGCGACTCCCCCTCCAGCAGCGGGGTGTCACCGGCGGCGACGATGACGGTGCCGGTGGTCGCACCGCAGGCCTCCATCGCGACGCGTACGGCGTGCCCGGTGCCCTGCTGCGTCTCCTGCACCGCCAGCACCGCGCCGGGCAGCAGCTCGGTGATGTGCGGACCGACCTGCTCGCGCTGGTGGCCGACGACCGCGACGACGCTGGTCGGCTCGACGGCCTGCACGGCGCGGAGCACGTGGCCGATCATGGAGCGCCCGGCGATGGGGTGCAGCACCTTCATGGTCTTCGACTTCATGCGGGTGCCGCCGCCGGCGGCGAGCACGATGACGGTGAGGTTGTCCATGCCCGCAGTCTGTCACCGGTTCGGGGCTGGTTGCCCACTCGCGTCCCTGTGGTCGAATGACCCGGTGAGCGGACGGACCTACGCCGGGGAGTCGGCGAGCGACCGCTCGGGGCGCCGGCGCCGCCAGCTGCTCGACGCGGGGCTGGAGCTCTTCGGGACCGCGGGCTACCGCGCGACGACCGTGCGGCTGCTGTGCCGCGAGGCCCGGGTCAGCGACCGCTACTTCTACGAGCAGTTCGACTCCACCGAGGACCTGCTGGTGGCGGTGTACGACGAGTGCACCGCCCGCCTGGAGGCGGCCGCGCTCACCGCGCTGGGCGACGGCGCCGGCGAGGTGGGCGACCTGGCCCGCCGTGGGCTCGACGCCTTCCTCGCCCTCGTCGAGGACGACCCCCGGCTGGCGCGGGTCGTGTGGTTCGAGGTGCTGGGGGTCAGCGCGCGCGTGGAGTCGACCTACCTGTCCCGGATGCAGCGCTTCGGCCACCTGATGCTCGACGTGCTGGCCGACCGCGACGACACCGCCGACCTGCCCGACGCCGCGCACGAGCTGATGGCCAGCGCCGCCGTCGGGGCGGTGAGCAACGCCGTGGTGACGTGGTCGATCACCGGCTTCACGACCGAGCGCGCGGTGGTCACCGAGTCGCTGGCGCAGTTCCTCGCCGGAGCCGCCACGGCGCTGGCGAGGCCGACTGCCGGGACGTGACCTGCGTCACGCGCTGATGCGGAATCGAGCGTCATCACTTTAGTGTGCCGGGGTGGACATCACGACGGTGCTCGTCATCGGCAGCGGCTTCGGCGGCCAGGTCACGGCCATCAACCTGCTGCGCCGCGGCATCACCGACCTCCGCATCCTCGAGCGCCGCGACTTCATGGGCGGCACCTGGTGCCAGAACTCCTACCCCGGCGCCGCCGTCGACGTGCCCTCCCCGCTCTACTCGATCGCCTCCGAGCCCTACCCCTGGACCCGGATGTACGCCGAGCAGGCCGAGCTGCGCGACTACACCGAGCACGTGATCGACAAGCACCGCCTCCGTGAGCGCACCGTCCTCGGCGCCGAGGTCGTGTCGGCGGAGTGGGACGGCGAAGCCTGGGCCGTGCGCACCGCGGACGGCACGGTCCACCGCGCCCGCTTCGTCGTCAACGCCTCCGGCCCGCTGAGCACCCCGGTCGTGCCGCCGTTCCCCGGCCTGGACGACTTCGCGGGGCACACCTTCCACACCAACGGCTGGGACCACGACGTCGACCTGGCCGGCAGTCGGGTCGCGGTCGTCGGGTCCGGCGCGAGCGCCGCGCAGGTCATCCCCGCGATCCAGCCCGAGGTGGCCGAGCTCCACGTCTTCCAGCGCAGCCCCCACTGGGTGCTCCCCCGCCCGGACCGCGCCTTCACCCCGCTCCAGCGGCGCCTGTTGCGGCTGCGCCCCTTCCAGCGGGCGCTGCGCACCGCGATCTACTGGAAGCTCGAGACCCGGGTCATCGGGTTCAAGCACAGCCGCCGGTTGCTGAAGCGGGTCGCGCAGCGCGAGGCCCTGCGCCACATCGAGGCCCAGGTGCCGGACCCGGAGCTGCGCGCCATGGTCACCCCGGACTACACGATCGGCTGCAAGCGGATCATCCTGTCCGACACGCTCTACCCCGCGCTGTCGGCGCCGAACGCCACCCTGCACGACCGCCACGACGGCATCGCCCGCTTCGACGCGACCGGCGTCGTCACCGCCGCGGGCGAGCACCTCGACCTCGACGTCGTCGTCTTCTCCACCGGCTACGACGCCACGGACGGCCTGATCCCCTACGACGTGCGCGGGCGCGACGGCGTACGCCTTGCCGACGTCTGGCACGAGTTCCCCCGCGCCTACCTCGGCACGACCGTGCCCGGCTTCCCCAACTTCTTCGTCGTCACCGGCCCCAACACCGGCATCGGCCACACCAGCGCGATCTTCGTCATCGAGTCGCAGATGGAATACCTCCTGCGCGCGATCGGTGCGGTCGTCGACTCCGGGGCCGCGAGCATCGAGGTGCGCCCCGAGGCCGAGGACGCCTACACCACGCACATCCACCGCGAGATGGAGAAGACCGTGTGGCACGACGGCGGGTGCACCTCGTGGTACCAGTCGCGCTCGGGCAGGGTGATCGCGATGTTCCCCGGCTTCTCCTTCTCCTTCCGCCGCCTCGCGCGGCGCTTCCGACCCGAGCACCACGTCATCAGCCACGTCACCAGCCACGTCACTCCCGACAGGAGCACCGCATGAAGACCCTCGACGACAAGGTCGCCGCCGTCACCGGGGCGGGCTCCGGCATCGGCCGCGCCCTGGCCCTCGAGCTGGCCGGCCGCGGCTGCCGTCTCGCCCTGTCCGACGTCGACGCCGCCGGGCTGGCCGAGACCGAGCGCCTGCTCACCGGCCGCGCCCGCGCGGTCACGACCTCGGTGGTCGACGTCGCCGACGAGGCCGCGGTGCTCGCCTGGGCCGACGAGGTCGTCGCCGACCACGGCCGCGCGAACCTCGTCGTCAACAACGCCGGCGTCGCCCTGTCCGGCACCGTCGCGTCGCTCTCGACCGAGGACTACCGCTGGATCATGGGCGTGAACTTCTGGGGCGTCGTCCACGGCACCAAGGCGTTCCTCCCCCACCTCGAGGCCTCCGGCGAGGGCCACGTGGTCAACATCTCCAGCGTCTTCGGCCTCACCGCCCAGCCGCTGATGAGCGGCTACAACGCCAGCAAGTACGCCGTACGCGGCTTCACCGAGTCCCTGCGCCAGGACCTCGCGCTGACGCGGTCCTGCGTGAGCGCGACGTGCGTGCACCCTGGCGGCATCAAGACCAACATCGCCCGCGCCGCCCGGGTGCACGCCAGCGTCGCCGGCGCGACCGGCAAGTCCGCGGAGGCCTCGTCGAAGGAGTTCGAGCGGTCCTTCATCACCACCCCGGCCAAGGCGGCCGAGGTGATCGTCGAGGCGGTCCTCAAGGACAAGCGGCGCGTGCTCATCGGGCCCGATGCCCGGGTCTTCGACGCGATGGCCCGCATCGCCCCGGCCGGCTACCAGCGCCTGATCACCGGCGTCGTGCGATCGCGGGGTGCCAAGTGAGCGCACGACGCACGGCGATCGCCGCACGGGCGTACGCCGCCGCGACCGCCGCGGAGGCGCGGGCCTACGGCCTGCGCGAGCGTCGCGTCGACGTCGGGGACTGCTCGCTGGCCCTCCTCGAGGGCGGGCCCGCCGACGCGCCTGCGGTGGTGCTCGTCCACGGCTACTCCGCCGACCGGGTCGTGTGGGTGCGCTTCGCGCGCCACCTGCTGCGCGACCACCGGGTGATCGTGCCGGAGCTGGCCGGGCACGGCGCGACGGGCTTCACCAGCGGCGTCGGCCACTCCGCGCCGGCGCAGGCGGCACGCCTCGCGACCCTCCTCGACCGTCTCGGCATCGACTCCGCCCACGTCGGCGGCAACTCGATGGGCGGCTTCGTGGCCGCCACGCTGGCCGTCGAGCACCCCGACCGGGTCACCTCGCTGCTGCTCAGTGACGCAGTGGGCGTCGCCTCGCCCGAGCCGAGCGAGGCCGAGCTGCTCTTCCGCCAGGGCCGCAACCCGTTCCTGCTCGAGAGCGTCGCGGACTTCCCCGACTTCTACGCCATGACGATGGCGCGCCCGCCCTTCCTGCCGGCCGCGCTGCGGGCCGCGGTCGCAGCCGACTACGTCGCGCGGCGCGAGGAGCTCGCCGAGATCTTCGCCGACTTCTACGGCGTCGCGACCCTCGACGACCGGCTCGGCGAGATCACCGCGCCCACGCTGGTGATGTGGGGCGAGGAGGACCGTCTGGTCCACCCGAGCACCGCGCGGGCGTGGGCCGAGGGGATCGTGGGCGCCCGGACGGTGCTCTACCCCGGCATCGGCCACATGCCGATGCTGGAGGCGCCGGGACGCAGCGCGGCCGACTACCGCGCCTTCCTGGCCCGCGTCGCCGCGGCGGACCGACGACGGGACGAAGTGCCCTAGCGGGTCCGGGCGGCCTGCGGTCGACTGGTCGCCATGTCGTGGTCGGTGAGCCTCCGTCCTCCGGGGCGGAGGACGCTGCGTGGTGACGTGGTGGCGGGCATCACCGTCGCGGCCTACCTCGTGCCGCAGGTCCTGGCCTACTCCGGGCTGGCGCGTGTGCCCCCGGCGGCCGGGCTCTGGGCGGCCTTCGTCGCCCTCGCGGTCTACTTCCTCCTCGGCTCCTCGCCGCAGCTGTCGGTCGGCCCCGAGTCGACCACCGCGCTGATGACGGGGGCCGCGCTGGCGAGCGTCACCGTGACCGGTGAGTCGGCGCAGGACGCGGCGGCAGTGCTGGCCCTGGCGGTCGGGGGCGTGTGCCTGATCGCGTGGGCCGGCGGCCTCGCCTTCCTCGCCGACCTGCTCTCCAAGCCGGTGCTCGTCGGCTACATGGCCGGCATCGCCGGGCTCATGGTCCTCTCGCAGACCGCGCGCGGGAGCGGCGCCGACGTCCCCGACGGGACGGTCCTGGCCCAGACGTGGTGGCTGCTCCAGCACCCCGCCGCCGTGCACGTCCCGACCCTCGCGGTGTGCCTCGGCACCCTCGTCCTGCTGCTCGCCGGCTCCCGGCTGTGGCCCACCGGTCCAGTGCCGTTGGTCGGCATGCTCGTGGCGACCCTCGGCGTGGCCCTGGCCGGGCTGCCCGACGACGGGGTGGCCGTGGTCGGCGAGCTGCCCTTCGCGCTGCCGACGGTCGGGCTGCCGTCGGTCGCGTCCGTCGGGTCGTGGGCGCTGCTGACCACCGCACTGGCGATCGCCGTCGTCGGCTTCACCGACAACGTGCTCACCGCCCGTGCCTTCGGCGTACGCCACGGCGACCGCATCGACGCGCGCCGCGAGCTGCTGGCCCTGGGCGCCGCGAACGTCGCCGCGGGCGTGGTGCACGGCTTCCCCGTCAGCAGCTCCGGCAGCCGGACGGCGATCGTCGACGCGGTGGGCGGGCGGTCACGCTGGGCGGGCCTGTCGACCCTCGCGGCGGCGCTCGTCCTGGTCGTCGCGCTGCGCCCGGTCCTGGCCCGCTTCCCCGACGCCGCCCTCGCCGCGGTGGTGGTCTACGCCGGGCTGCGGCTGGTCGACGTCGGCGAGTTCGTCCGGATCGCGCGCTACCGCCGCACCGAGCTGCTCATCGCGCTGGCCACGACGGCCGGCGTGCTGGTCCTCGGCGTGCTCCAGGGCGTGCTGGTGGCGGTCAGCCTGTCGCTCGTCGACCTGCTCCGCCGGGTGGCCCGGCCGCACGACGCGGTCGAGGGGCTGGTCCCGGACCTGGCGGGCATGCACGACGTCGACGACTACCCCGACGCCGTGCCGGTGCCCGGGCTGCTCGTCTACCGCTACGACGCTCCGCTGTTCTTCGCCAACGCCGACAACTTCCTCAGCCGTGTCCGGGAGTCGGTGGAGGTGTACGCCCCGCGGTGGGTGGTGCTCAACACCGAGGCCATCGGAGAGGTCGACCTCACCGGCGCCGACGCCCTCGAGACGCTGCGCGCGGAGCTCGAGGCGCGCGGGGTCGTGCTGGCGCTGGCACGCCTGAAGCAGGAGCAGCGCGAGGCCCTCGCGCCGAGCGGGCTGCTCGAGCGGATCGGGGCCGAGCACGTCTTCCCCACGCTGCCGACCGCGCTCGACGCCTACCGCGCCGCGACCGGTCAGCGCTGAGCGACCTCCGCCGCCGCTCGTGCCTCGAGCAGCTGCGCGAGGAGGTCGACGTACTGGATGAGGTGGCGGTCGGCGAGGTAGTGGTCGCGCACGCGCAGGTGGGCGGCGCGCCCCAGGTCCCCGCACCGCTCCGGGTCGGCGAGCAGCGACGCCAGCGCCGCGACCAAGGCGGCGCCGTCGCGCGGGTCGTCGAGCAGCAGCCCGCTGACACCGCGCTCCACCTGGTCGCGGATGCCGCCGACCGCGGAGGCGACCACCGGCCGGGCCTTCCACATCGGCTCGGTCACGGTGAGGCCGAAGCCCTCCGCGAGGCTCTTCTGCACCACGACGGTGGCCCACCGCTGGAGGGCGTTGACGATCCGCGCGTTGTCGACCAGGTCGTCCATCGGGACCGAGACGAGGTGGGTGCGCGCACGTGCGCGCCCCGGCAGCGCCCGCCACTGCTCGCGGCACCCGGCGAGCACCTCCGCGGCCTCGGGGTCGTCGGCGACGCCTCGCGCCTCCGGTCCGGCGAGCACGAGGTGCACGTCAGGGGGGAGGTCGTCGAGGTGGTCGGCGAAGGCGTCCAGCACGCCGGCCATGTCCTTGAGCCGGTCCCAGCGGCTGACCTGGAGGACGACGCGGGCACCGTGCGGCAGCGCGGTCCCCTCGACCACCATCCCGGTGCGGTGCACCAGCTCCTGGACCTCGCCGGCGGACAGCTCGGCGTTCTTGGGGCTGAAGGGGTCGAGGGAGGGCGGGATGACCCGCAGCCAGCGGCGGTCCACCCACGCGGGCGCGAACTCCTCCCGCGAGAAGACGCACGCGTGCGCCGGCTCGACAAGCGGGCGCAGGAAGCCCCACGCGTCGTCGGTCCACTCGTCGGTCTCGTCGAGCCCCACGTGGCAGCGCCACACGACGTACGCTCCCCGCTCGCGCAGCGCCCCGGCGAGGCCGGCGGTCTGCGGGTCGTGGAGCAGCACGACGTCGCCGGGCTGCACGCGGCGGAGCAGCTCGTCGCGATGGCGCGCCAGGGTGGCGTCGTACGTCGCCCGCGCGCCGGCGTCGAGCGCACCGTCGTCGCCGGGGACGCCGTGCAGCCGGTTGTGGATCCGCTTGGTCACGGCGAAGAAGTCGACGTCCCCGCCGATGACGAGCCAGCGGATGTCGATGCCGGTGCCGGCCGCGTAGGCGACGAGGGTGTGCAGCATCTCCGCGACGCCTCCCCCGCGCGCGGTCGAGCTGACGTTCCACAGCGTGCGGCCGTCGAGCAGCCGACGGGCCGTGGCGGCGTGCTCCTCGACGCGCCGCACCCGCTCCGGCGGCAGCAGGGTGGACAGACGCGCGAGCGCGACCGGCACCACCGGGACCTCCAGCAGGCCGCTCATCGCGGGTCGCGCGGTCGGGGGAGCTCGATCGCGCCACCCACGCGGATCTCGACACCCGGCGCGACGCGCCGGGCCACGGCCAGCGCGACGTCCATGCGGCGGATCAGCCCCGCCCTCCCCGCGTGGTCGCACTCGGCGACGAAGGGTTCCACGAGCTCCACGGCCCGGTGGCAGTCGCGGGCCCGCCGCGCGGCGGCGCTGACGCGCTCCTCGAGGTCGCAGACGTCCTCGACGACGACGCGCACGGTGGCAGGTGTGGGCGGGGGTGGCGCGTGGTCCATCGCGGTCTCCTCGGGTCTCTCCCCCGAGTCTCGTCACCCTGCGCCGGCGCCGACAGGGTCCTAGGTCCCGCCGACGTCCGGGCCCTCGGCCCGCAGCACCACGTCCGCGCGGGTGGCGGGGCGCTTGAGCCGCGCGTAGGCGTGGCCCTCGGGGATCCACTTGGTGTCCCAGAGGTCGAGCTCGGCCCGGTCGTCGCCCTGGGCGAGGTTGCGGGCCTTGGCGCGCGCGCCGGCGGTGTCCGGGTCGAGGTCGATCCACACGGCGAGGTCGAACCAGCCGCGCGTGCGATCGGCGAGCAGCCGGATGCCCTCGACGACGAGCACCGGTGGCATCGGGTGGTCCTCGACGCCGGTCTGCCCGGTCCACCAGCGGTAGTCGAAGCGCAGCCGCTCGGGTCGCGGCAGCCGGCGTGCGCGGGCGACCAGCGCCTCGATCGCCGCCCAGTCGTGCTGCTCCCACAGCCCGGCGTCCGGGCCGCAGGTGGGGGCGTAGAAGCAGTCGGTCGGCACGACCTGGTCCTCGTGGAGCCCGAGGTCGGCCCCCAGCCTGGCCGCGAGGGTCGACTTGCCGGCCCCGCCGTGGCCGCTGATCCCCACGACGGGGACGGCCTCGGAGGTCTCGGCCAGGGCGCGCACGCGCGCCAGCAGGTCGTCGTACGTCGGCATTGCTGGAGCCCTCTCAGTTCAGCCTGGCGTAGGCCACCGACAGTGCGGTCGCCACCGAGAGCCACAGGGCGTACGGCGCCAGCGCGAGGGCAGCCCACACCTCGATCCGGCCCACCACGACCAGCAGCACCCAGGTCAGCACGGCGGCACCGGCCAGGCACGCCGCGGCAGCGACGAGGCTGTGCGGGACGTAGAACAGGTAGGCCCATCCGAGCGCCAGCGCGACCGACACGGCCAGCACGCCGGTGGCCGTCCAGGCGGCGCCCGTCGGTGCGGTGCGCACCGTCGTCGCACCGACGACCAGGAGCAGCAGGAAGCTCAGCGGCCACATCAGGCCGAAGACGATGTCGGGCGGCTGGAAGGACGGCCGCGCCAGCGAGGCGTACCAGCCCGGCTCGTGGCCGTTCCAGACGTTGGACAGCGCGGCGAAGACCACCACCAGCGCGCACCAGGTGAGCGTCGGTGCCCACGTCGTCATGCGGTGGCCTCCTCGTCGAGGCGTCGGCGGACGGCTGCCTCGAAGGCGTCCACCGAGCCGGCCATCTCGTCGAGCTCGGTCACCCCGATCAGCTCGCGCCAGGCGCCCGCCTCGCGTGCCAGCACCACCGGCGCCCGCGTGGCGGCGACGGCCGCACGCAGGTCGTCGTCGAGCTCGTTGAGGTGCAGCAGCCGCACCGGCACCGGCAGGCGCGCCACCATCCGGTCCCACTCGCCCTTGCGGCGCACCGTGGAGTGCGTGATGTCGCACAGCCCGCAGTGGCGGGTGCCGCGCACCTTGCCCCAGACGTACGCCGCCTCCCCCAGCAGGCCGCCGTCCGCGTCGTAGACGCCGACGAGCTCGGAGACGGTCATGGCACGACGCTACCGAGTGGCTCCCCGGGTAGGAGTCGAACCTACGTCGCTAGTCCTGATTCAAAGTCAGGCGGGCCCTGCCGGCAGACCAACCGGGGAATGATGGGAAAAGACTAGGGCGCGGGCGGGACGTCATGAGAACCGGCGGTCCAACCGCCAGATCCCATGACATCCCCCGCAGGTGTGAGGACAGCGCCGCCGCCGGGGTGTTGCGTGGCCGGATGAAGGGACCCGTCGTGGCGTCGCTGGCGTTCTTCGGTGTGGCGATCGGGCTGGCCGGGTTCGTCGTCGTCGCCACCGAGGTCTCCGGCGAGAACCCCATCAGCTCCACCGAGGTGGGCGAACGCTCGCGCGTCCACCAGCTCGACACGGGCGACTGCTTCGACGTCGGTCCGACCTACGACGCCACCCAGGACGTGACCGTCCTCGACTGCGACGACCCGCACGACTCCGAGGTCGTGGGGACCGACAGCTTCAGCACCTACGGCAGCGACGGCGACGAGGCGGCCCGCGAGGCGGTCGACGAGGCCGAGGGCGTGTGCCGCGAGCACTTCGAGGCGTACGTCGACGCGCTGCCGGCGGGCTCGGGCGTGGAGCTGCGCCCCTACCTCGACGGCGGCCGCGAGCGGATCCGTGACCTGGGCACCGACGAGACGCGGTGGCACGTCGCGTGCGTGGCATGGAGTGCCGACGGTCGCTTCGGCGGTTGAGCCGATCTTCACCACACCTCCACACGTCTCGGGGCCATCCCTGATGCCGGGGGTCGGTCCCGACCGCTAGCGTGGCCGGTGTGACGGGGGAACACACAGGGACGCAGCACCCGGAGACGGTGCACACGGGGACGCTGCCGGTCATCACGACCGCCGGCCTCACCAAGCACTACGGGACGGTCCACGCGCTGACCGACCTCACGGTCGAGGTCGGCGCGGGCGTGACCGGGCTGGTCGGCGCCAACGGCGCGGGCAAGTCGACGCTCATCAAGATCCTGCTGGGGCTCCTCGAGCCGACCGGCGGGCACGCGAGCGTGCTGGGCCACGACATCGAGCAGGACGGGCAGGAGATCCGTCGGCTCGTGGGCTACATGCCCGAGCACGACTGCCTGCCCCCCGACGTCAGCGCGAGCGACTTCGTGGTCCACATGGCCCGGATGTCCGGCCTGGGCTCGAGCGCGGCCCGCGAGCGCGCCGCCGACGTGCTGCGCCACGTGGGCCTCGACGAGGAGCGCTACCGGCCGATGGGCGGCTACTCCACCGGCATGAAGCAGCGCGCGAAGCTCGCCCAGGCCCTCGCCCACGACCCGCAGCTGGTGTTCCTCGACGAGCCCACCAACGGCCTCGACCCGGCGGCCCGCACCGACATGCTGCGACTGGTGGAGCGCATCGGCAGCGACTTCGGCATCGCCGTCCTCGTCACCTCCCACCTGCTCGGCGAGCTCGAGCAGGTCAGCGACCACGTGATCGTGCTCGACGGCGGCCACCTGCTGCGCTCCAGCGCGACCGGCGACTTCCTCCAGCGCACCGGCAGCCTGCTGGTGGAGGTCATCGGCACCGAGACCGAGCGTGACCGGCTCGGCGAGGCACTCGCGCAGCGCGGCCTCACCTGCCGACCGCGGGGCCCCATGGTGTCGATCGACCCGCCCCCGCCCGAGCTAGCCGTCGAGGGCGCGGCCCACGACCTGATCCGCGACGTCGCCGCCGAGCTCGGCCTCGGCCTGATGCGGCTGCAGCCCGACCGCGGCCACCTCGAGGACGTCTTCTTGGAGGAGGGTGCGACCCGTGCCTGAGATCCCCGCCGCCGAGAGTCCCCGCACCGGTGTCATCCACGACCTCGGCTACCGCCGTTACGACGGGCCGCGCGACGGCTCCGCGACGATCGCCCGCACCCTGTTCACCACCGGCCTGCGCCACGCGTACGGCCTGGGGCGCTCGGGCAAGTCGAAGGTGATGCCGTTCCTGCTGCTCGCCATGTCGGTGCTGCCGGCCACGATCGTCGTCGGGGTCCTGGTCCTGACCCCCGCCACGTCGCTGCCGGTGTCCTACGCCGACTACACCAACCAGACCCAGCTGCTGGTCAGCCTCTTCGCCGCCTCGCAGGCGCCGGTGCTGTTCTCGCGCGACCTGCGCCACCGCTCGATCGTGCTCTACCTCGCCCGCCCCCTCGGCGCCACCGCCTTCGCGCTCGTGCGGTGGCTGTCGATGGCCGTCGCACTGTGGGCCTTCACCCTGGTGCCGACAATCCTGCTCTTCGTCGGGGCGCTCCTGGCCGGCCTCGACACCAGCGACCAGGTCACCGGGATGCTCAAGGCGGTGGTGCTCCAGGCCGGGCTCGCGGCCCTCGTCGCCGGCATCACCGGCCTCATCTCCTCGGTGTCGCTGCGCCGCGGCTTCGCCGTCGTCGGCTCGGTGATGGCGCTCATCGTCCTCACCGGCGTGGTCACCGCGGTCCAGGCCATCTCGGCAAACGAGGGCGCCGACTCCGCCTCCGTGGCGGTCGGCCTGGCCTCCCCGTGGTCGCTCTACAGCGGGCTCGCCGACGCCTGGGACGCCGGGATCACCACGCAGGTGCCGGTCGACGGCGCCTGGGTCCCGGCCTACGTCCTGGTGGCGCTGCTGCTGGGCGCGGGCTGCCTGCTCGGGCTGGTCGCCCGCTTCCGGAAGGTGGGGTCGCGATGAGCACCCTGGTCCTCGACTCGGCCTCGCGCTGGTTCGGCAACGTCGTGGCGGTCAACGACGTCTCGCTCTCGGTCGGCCCCGGCGTCACCGGGCTGCTCGGCCCCAACGGCGCCGGCAAGACGACCCTGATGGCGATGATGTCGGGGTTCCTGGCACCGTCGTCGGGGCACGTGACGCTCGACGGCCAGCCGGTCTGGCGCAACACCGACGTCTACCGCCGCATCGGACTCGTGCCCGAGCGGGAGCTGAGCTTCGGCTACCTCACCGGTCGCCAGTTCGTGCGCGCCAACGCCGACCTGCACCGCCTGCCCGACGCGGCCGCCGCGACCGAGCGGATCCTCGACGTCGTCGACATGGTCGAGCCGGCCCAGCGCCGCCTCGACACCTACTCCAAGGGCATGCGCCAGCGGGTCAAGATCGCCGCCGCTCTGGTCCACGACCCGTCGGTGCTGCTGCTCGACGAGCCGTTCAACGGCGTCGACCCGCGTCAGCGGATGCACCTGATGGACCTGCTGCGCCGCCTCGGCGACGAGGGCCGCACGGTGCTCTTCAGCTCCCACATCCTCGAGGAGGTCGAGCGCCTCGCTCGCCACATCGAGGTCGTGGTCTCCGGAAGGCACGCCGCGTCCGGCGACTTCGGTGCGATCCGCCGGCTGATGACCGACCGCCCCGTGCAGTACGCCGTCCAGTCCAGCGACAACCGTGCGCTCGCCACGCTGCTCATGGCGCAGGAGTCGGTGCGCGCGGTGAGCCTGCGCGGCGAGCACCTCGACGTCCAGGTCGACGACCTGGGCAGCTTCGCCGTGGGACTGCCCGGCCTGGCCCGGCAGCACGACCTGACCATCTTCGAGCTCTCCCCCAGCGACGAGTCGCTGGAGAGCGTCTTCGCCTACCTGGTGGCCCGATGACCTCCGCAGTGTTCAACCCCACTATCACCAAGCTCGCCCTCCAGGCCCTGCTGGGCCGGCGGCGCTTCTTCCTGCTGCTGGCCTTCCCGGTCCTGCTGATCGGGCTCGTCGCGCTGGTCACCGCCCTCACCGACGGCGACGCCGCCTACGAGATCCTGCCCGGGCTGGGCTACCCCCTCGTGCTGCCGCTGGTCGCGATCCTCGCGGCCTCCTCGGTGCTGGGCCCGGAGGTCGACGACGGCTCGATCGCCTACCTGCTGTCCAAGCCGGTGAACCGCTACGGCATCGCGATCAGCAAGTGGCTGGTCGCGCTCTCCGCGACGCTGGTGGCCGGCGCGCTGCCGATCCTGGTCGCCGCGCTCATCACCGGCGACGGCACCCGGGCGACCGCGCTCTTCGTGGGCGCGGCCGTCGCCGGGACGGCGTACTCCGCCCTCTTCCTCGCCGTCTCCGCCGTCACCCGCCACGCGGTCATCGCGTCGCTGATGTTCGTGCTGATCTGGGAGGGCCTGCTCGGCAACCTCTTCACGGGCGTGGCCTGGCTCAGCATCGGCCAGTGGGGCCTGCGGATCGGGCACGAGCTCTCCGACCAGCTGCCCGACCCGGCCAGCCTGCCGTGGGCGATCGGTGCCAGCGCGGTGGTGACGATCGTCGGCGTGTGGTTCGCCGGAGACCGGCTGCGGTCGTTCTCCCTGCGCGGCGAGGACTGAGCGCCACGCCGGCCCGGGCGGACTAGGCTCGATCACGTGGACCTCCCCGTGATGCCGCCGGTGCAGCCGATGCTCGCCAAGAGCGTGAGCGGCGTGCCCGACCCGGCCAGGCACGGCGGGCTGAGCTTCGAGCCCAAGTGGGACGGCTTCCGCTGCCTGGTCTTCAAGGACGGCGACGAGGTCGAGCTCGCCAGCCGCAACACCAAGCCGCTGACGCGCTACTTCCCCGAGGTCGTCGCGGCCTGCCGCGAGCAGCTGCCCGACCGGATCGTGCTCGACGGCGAGATCTTCGTCGGTCTGCAGGGACCCGACGGCTGGCGCCTGGAGTTCGAGACGTTGCAGGAGCGCATCCACCCCGCCGCGAGCCGTGTCGACAAGCTGGCGGTCGAGACGCCGGCCGGCTTCGTGGCCTTCGACCTCCTGGCGCTCGGGGACGAGTCCTTCGTCGAGCGGCCCTTCGAGGAGCGGCGTACGGCCCTGGTCGAGGCGCTCGGCCACCTCGACGGCACCGGACCGTGCTTCCTGACCCGCACCACCGAGGACCCGGCCGAGGCCGAAAGGTGGTTCGAGGAGTTCGAGGGCGCGGGCCTCGACGGCGTCGTCGCCAAGCCGCTGGGCGCTGCCTACGAGCCCAACAAGCGCACCATGCTCAAGATCAAGCACGAGCGCACCGCCGACGTGGTGCTCGCCGGCTACCGCGAGCACAAGACGTCGACGCCCGAGGAGCCGCTGATCGGCTCGCTGCTGCTGGGCCTGTACGACGACAGCGGCGAGCTCCAGCACATCGGCGTCTCCGCCAGCTTCACCGCCGCGAGGCGCGCCGAGCTGTGGCAGGAGCTCCAGCCGCTGGTCTGCGACATCGCCGACCACCCGTGGGGCCGCTGGCAGGAGTTCCTGACGGCCAACCCCGACCGCGTGCCCGGCACCCAGAGCCGCTGGAGCGCCGGCAAGGACCTCGGCTTCACCGCGCTGCGGCCCAAGCGGGTGCTGGAGGTGAAGTACGACCACATGGAGGGTCGGCGCTTCCGCCACACCGCGCACTTCAAGCGCTGGCGCACCGACCGCGACCCCGAGACCTGCGGCTACGGTCAGCTCGACGAGCCGGCCGGCTACGACCTCACCCGCATCCTCAGCACCGACCCCGGAGGCACCCGATGAGCGAGCACACCACCCCCGAACGACCCGGCAGCGAGTCGATCCACGACGGGCAGGGCACCTACGACGTGGTGCTGCTCGTCGAGCAGGCCCTCACCGCGGCGGACGCCGAGCAGGTGCGCTCGCTGCACGCCGAGATCGAGGACCCGGTCGTCTACCACGTCCTGATCCCCCTCGAGGACGCCGCGGCGCGGGTCGAGGCCTCGCTCGGCACCCTCGGCGCCGGTGACCTGATGGCCGCCCCCGCGCTCGCGATGAGCGACGTCGACATCGAGGCGCTGCGCCGCGAGTGCGAGGAGGCCTCGACCGCCGAGCTGCGCCAGACCCTCGCCGCGATGACCGCCGCCGGCGGCACCGCGAACGGGAAGGTGACCTCCGAGCCGCCCGTCGACGCGCTCGCCGCGATGGTCACGGCGGTCGACGCCCGCGAGGCGATCATCCTGACCCGGCCCCACGTGGTGGCCGAGTTCTTCCACGTCGACTGGACCTCGCGCGCGCGGCGCAAGCTCGGCGTACCTGTCCTGCACCTCATCGAGCACGAGAACTTCGACGAGCAGTCCTCCGGCTCCGGCGAGGGCGTCACCGGGGTGTAGTCGGCCGGGGGCTCAGCGTCGGGTGACGCGGCGTACGACGGCCCGGCGCAGGATCGCGGCGGCCTCGCGCCCGCCGACGGCGGGGGCCTCGGCCGACCCGCTCCGGCGCGCGGCGTCGAGGTCGCGGCGCAGCTGCTGCACGGTCGCGCGCTGGGCGTCGCGGGCCTCGCGCGCGGCGAGCGTCGACTCGGCGCGGGTGTGGTCGAAGGTGAGTGCGACGGCCTCGGCGTAGCGGGCGTCGTAGTCCTCGTGGACCCGGTCCAGCGCGTGCATCGTGTCGGTGTCGTGGGGGTCCTGGGTGAGGACGCCGAGCAGCTCCCACACGTTCTCGGCCATCTCCCGAAGCCAGTCGGGGGTGCGGACGTCGTCCCAGGTGAGCTGCGACTTGCGCATCGAGGGCTCGATGAAGTCGTCGACCGGGTGGTGCTCACGCCCGGAGGCAGGTGCGGCGAGGTCGGTGTTGAAGGCCAGGTCGAGCTGCTGCTGCACGGGGGTGAGCGCGGAGCGCCAGTCGGCGAGCAGGTCGGTGTAGCGGACGAAGGAGCGCCTCGAACCGCGCCCGGCCTGCTCGGTGAGCAGGGCTGCGTGCACCCAGCCGGCGACGTTGGACGTCTCCTTGGTGAGCCGCAGGTCGTCGGACTGGCTGGAGAGGTAGGCGATGTCGCGCGAGCCGACGACCTCGGCGGGGTGCCGCAGGGCGGTGAGCCAGCGCAGGTCGACGTCGAGCTCGGCGGTGACCTGCTCCCAGACCTGGGCGAACCAGAAGGCGTGCGGGTCCTTGACCACGACCTGCTCCGCCTCCAGCTGGCCCGACAGCCACTCGTGGAGCTCCGCGGTGGGCACGCCCGACTCGACGTAGCGGGCCACGAGGTCGACGGCCGCCGGACGGCTGTCGATGTTGAAGAGCGCGAGCTCCTTGAGGTGGCGCTTGTGGAAGTCGATGACCCACTGCGGCTCGTAGAAGCCGCGCGGGTTGGTCTCCGACGCCTCGACCTCGGGCTGCGGCACGTGCAGGCCCAGCCGCTTCAGCGCGCCGGCCAGTGAGCTGGTGCCACTGCGACCGGAACCGGAGACCAGGACCAGCGGGGTGCCCGGCTTCTCGACCGGCTGGGCGGGGGACGTCGGCATGCGGGTCACCCTATCCGTGACGGTCCCGTCTCCTAGGATCGTCCCGACCCGCCCTGCGACACCTCCACCGGACAGGACCGACGACACGTGGCACTCACCGACCGGCTCGGCGGGAAGGTGCGCGCCGCGGTGCGCCGCGCGCGCCGCGACGGCCCGCTCGACCTCGTCCTGGTCCTCTTCAACGCCGACGGCATGGGCGGCACGGCGCGCTCGGGCATCGAGCAGGCCAACGCCCTCGTCGGCCTCGGCGAGGGTCACCGGGTCCGCATCCTCAGCGTGACGCGCAGCGGTGCGACGACGCACTACCCGCTCGCCGACGGCGTCGAGGTCCACTACCTCGTCGACGTACGCGGTGAGCGGCCCGTCGCGGTCTCCGGCCGCCACCCCGAGGAGCTGGGGCAGCGCGAGTCGGTGATCGTGCCGCGCAGCTGGGACGCCCTCTACAGCGGGCTCACCGACGCCACGATGCGCGAGGCCCTCGCCGCGATCGACGCCGACGTCCTGGTCACCACCACCCCCGAGCTGCTCGCCGTCGTGGCGCAGCTCGCCCCTGCCGACGTCGCCCTGGTCCACCAGGAGCACCGCGCCTCCTCGAGCCGGGTCAACGACATGGGCGCCCTGCTGGAGTTCGCCCCGCGTGCCGACATCGTGGTGTCGCTGACCGAGTCGATGTCGCGCTGGCTGGCCGGTCGCCTAGGCGGTGCCGCGCCCGAGCTGATCGTCATGCCCAACCCGCTCCCGGCCCACCCGCAGCCGCGCTCGCCGCTGGACCAGAAGACCTTCGTCACCGCCGGCCGGCTCGCGCCGGAGAAGCAGTTCGAGCACGTCGTCGACGCGTTCTGGCGCATCCACGAGCAGGTGCCCCGATGGACGCTGCGGATCTGGGGCGACGGCCCCCGCGCGGACAACCTCGCCGCCCAGGTCCGCAAGCTCGGGCTCGAGGACCGCGTGGAGCTGCCCGGCTCCACCGACGACCTCGCCTCGGAATGGGCCCGCACCAGCGTGGCCGTGCTCGCCTCGCGCGGCGAGGGCTACCCCCTCGTGCTCCAGGAGGCCATGTCGGCCGGCGTCCCGCCGGTGTCCTACGACTGCCCGTCCGGCCCGCGCGAGATCATCACCCACGACGTCGACGGCCTGCTCGTCCCACCGGCCTCCAAGGCCGCGCTGGCCGCCGCGATGCTGCGGATCGCCACCGACGACGACCTGCGAGCCCGTCTCGGCGAGGCCGCGCTGGTCCGCTCGCAGCGCTGGGACGGCCCGACGCTGGCCCGCGAGTGGGTCGAGGTGTTCCGCCGCGCGACCGCGCGCCGGGCCGACCCGCTGGCCCCGCGCCGCGTGCTGCACGGGCTGCGCCCCGGCCCGCTCGGCGACCTGCCCGAGACCGACGGCGCCGCCGGCGTCACGCCCGCCCAGGCGCGTACGACGGCGCTCACCGCCCTGACCTCCGCGGCCGCGGCCACCGGGGACGGATGGTTCGTGCTGCCCGTGCGCGGTCTCGACCCGCACCCCGTGGTCGTCGTGCCCTCCTCGCGCCGGCAGGCCTTCCTCTCCGCGCTGGCCGACGGGTCGGTGCCCGACTGGCTCTCCGTGCGCGACCCCGCCGAGCGGGGCTGGCACGAGCGTCGCGGCACGGTCGCGGCGATGACCGACGACCTCGCCCGCACCCGCACCGCCTCGCTCTTCCTCGAGCCCTGGCCGATGCGCGGCGGGCACGGCGGGCTGCTCACCGAGGGCGCCGAGGTCGGGGTGCAGTTCTGGGAGGAGTCCCCCGACGGCGACCTCCTCGCCCCGTCCATGAACCGCTACGGCGACCGGGTGCCCGCGGGCACGCCCCGCACCACCCTCGAGGTGGAGGGCGTCGAGGTGCCCACGCTCGAGGTGATGGCGCTACCGACCGTGGACGACGTCCGCTTCGACGTCGACGTCGTCTACACCTGGGTCGACGGCGACGACGAGGACTGGCTGGCCGCCCGGGACGCCCGCATCACCGGCCTCGGCGGCACGCCGAGCGCGCGTGCCGGCGGCGCCTCGCGCTACCGCAGCCGTGACGAGCTGCGCTACTCGATGCGCAGCATCCACCTCTTCGCCCCGTGGGTGCGCCGCATCCACCTGGTCACCGCCGGACAGGTGCCCGAGTGGCTCGACACGTCACACCCGGCGATCGCGATGGTCGACCACCGCGACATCCTGCCGGCGTCCGCGATGCCGACCTTCAGCTCGCACGCCATCGAGACCCGGCTGCACGCCGTGCCCGACCTCGCCGAGCACTTCGTCTACGTCAACGACGACGTCTTCCTCGGACGGCCGCGACGCCCGGAGCACTTCTTCACCCCCGGTGGGCACTACGCCGCCTTCGTGGCCGACCACCGCGCCGTCGGGCTGCCCGGCACCGACGACCGCCCCTACCTCTCGGCGGCCCAGAACAACCGCCGCGTGCTGGCCGACGCCTTCGGCGTGACGCTGACCCACACGATGATGCACAGCCCGCACCCGCAGCGGCGTACGACGCTGGAGGAGATCGCGGCCCGCTTCCCCGAGGAGGTGGCCCGCACCACCGACGCGCCGTTCCGCTCGGCGAGCGACCTGTCCCTGCTGTCGTCGTTCGCGCAGAGCTACGGCCTCATCACCGGGCAGGCGTTCCGCGCGGGAGCGCACCACGGCTACGTCGACCTCGGCCACCAGCAGCTCCCGGTGCAGCTCAAGGCGATGCTCAAGCGCGACCGCGACTTCTTCTGCGTCGCCGACAACCTGGTCGCGGCCTTCGACGAGGAGCGCGCCGACGGACTGCTCATGGAGTTCCTCCGGGACTACTTCCCGATCGCGGCGCCGTGGGAGAAGTCCGACCGATGACGACACCTGACGAGGGCCGTCCCCGCGGACGGCTCGCGGACCTGGCCTGGGCCGCGCCGCTCGCCGTGCTGCTGCAGGCGCTGGTGACGCTCGTCGTGGTCGGCCTCGGGCCGGAGCCGCGGGTCGCCGACGCCGGCGGCGAGATCTTCGAGGCCCACCTGTTCTCCACGCTCCACGAGCCGCGCGACCGGGTCGCGCTCGTGGCCTGGTGGCTCGCCGCTGCCGCCGTCGTGGCGCTCGTCGTGTGGGCCGTGCCCCGCATCCCGCGCGGCCCGGTCCGCGTCGTCGCGGAGTCGGTGGTGGCGGTCGCCGCGGTCGGCGTCGTGGTCACCGCGGCGCTGTGGGCCGCGCAGCCCGCCGCCGGGCTCGAGCCGTGGACCCCGCGGCTCCACGTGTGGGAGCTGGCTGCCGGGACGGTCGTCGTCGCCGCAGCGCTGGGGATCCTGCTCGCCGGCCCGGCCTGGCTGCGGTGGGCGGGCTCGGCGGTCCTCGTGCTGGTCTCGTTGGCCTTCCTCGCCCCCGCCCTCGTCCAGACACCCGCCAGCATCGTCGAGCCCTACCACGCGGCCTACACCCTCGACGAGCTGATGGCGCCGGCCGTGGGGCAGCTCCCGCTGGTCGGCTACTTCCCGCAGTACGTCAACCTGCTGGGCTACCCCGTCGCCCCGCTCCTGCGCACCTGGCCGGGCGACGCGCTCGCGATCACCCTCGGCTGGGTGCTGCTGCTCCAGGTCCTCTGCCTGGCCGGGACGGTGCTGGTCGGCGCGATCGCGGGTGGTCGCCGGGTCGTGCCGGTCGTGCTCCTCGTCGTGACGGCCCCGGTGGTCTTCGCCACCGCCGGCGGCTACTACCCCGCCTCCTACCTCGCCGCCGTGCCGCTGCGCACCGTGCTGCCGGTGCTGACGATCGTCGTGACGCTGCTGCTCTTCGCACGGCGTCCCGTCGTCGGCACGGCGGCCCTCGTGCGGCGTACGGCCGTCGTCGGCGCGCTGGCGGGCACCGCGGCGCTCAACAACCCCGACCACGGGTTCGCCGTCGTGGCCGCCGCCGGTGGCGCGATCCTCCTGCTGCTCCCGACGTGGCGCGAGCGGGGACTCGCCGCCGCGGCCGGCTTCCTGGGCACGATCCTGCCGTTCGTGGCGTACGCCCTCGCGACCGCGCTCGCCGGCGGCGCCGAGTGGTCGAGGCTGCTCCTGTTCTCGCAGATGTTCGGCACCATCGGCTACGGCAACGTCGCGATGGACGCCTTCGGCAACCACGTCGGCGTCGTCGCCTTCTTCGCCGCGGCCACCACCGTCGGGGCGCTGCTGGTCGTACGCCGCCGCGACGACCCGGCCTGGCGCACCCAGGGCCTGGCGCTGCTGCTGTGCGGCGGCTGGTCGCTGCTGACCCTGCCCTACTACATGGGCCGCTCGATGCCCTCGCAGCTGCTCTTCGGCTACGCCGTGCAGGTCGGCCTGGTCTGCGCCGCCCTCGTGCCGGTGGTGCTCCACGTGGCGGCAGGCCTGCGCAGCCGCACGATCCGGCCCACCCCGGTGGTGGGGGGCTCGCTGGTCCTGGCGCTGCTGGCGCTCGGCGCGGTCGCCGGCTCGCTGGGAGGCGCACCCACCCCCACCGCGTCGCTCGACCGGGTGTCGGCGGGTGCGGGCGTCCAGCCCTGGGCGTACGACCTGGGCGCGGTGGAGGCCGCCCTGGCCGACCCGGCCAACACCGACGTGCGTGAGCTGGACGAGCAGGGCCGGCTGGGCCAGGTGCTCTCGTCGCCGTCCCTCGTCGAGCTCACCACGGGCGTGCCGAGCGTGCTCGTGACGAACCACCCGGGCTACCTCGCCATCGCCCTCGACATGCTCCGCCTGCAGTGCGACGCGGCACTGCAGCGCGACGAGACCGCCGTCATCATGCCGACCTGGGTGGCCGCGGGCCTGGTGTCCGTGGAGGAGTGCGGCGGTGCCTTCGAGGTGACGGACACCTATCGCGAGGTCGCGCCCGGGCTCGCGCTCGTGCCGGTCGTGGGGAACGACTGAGACCGGCGGGAGCTCAGGTCCCCTCGACGCGGTTGCCGTCGGCGTCCCAGTGCTCGGCGACCTTCTTGCTCGGCTGCACCCGCGGGGGCTCGCCCGGCATCTTGGGGTGGTCGGGCGGGTAGTTGAGCTCGACCGGGTGCTCCTCCCACAGGTCCAGCAGCGGCTGGAGCGAGTGGTGCACGTCGTCGACGGTGGCCCACGGGTCGCCGTCGACAGCGAGTCGCGACGGCACCGAGAACAGGTTGAGGTCGTGGGGGTCGGTGAGGCCGGCGAGGTCGTCCCACGCCAGCGGCGTCGAGACGGGCGCACCGGGCAGGGGACGCAGCGAGTAGGCCGAGGCGATGGTGCGGTCCCGGGTGTTCTGGTTGAAGTCGACGAAGATGCGTTCGCCCCGCTCCTCCTTCCACCACGCGGTCGTCACGCCGTCGTCGCGCTTCTCCAGCTCGCGGCCGAAGGCGATGGCGGCGTGCCGCACCTCGGCGAACTCCCACCGCGGCTCGATCCGGACGTAGACGTGGATCCCGCGGTTGCCCGAGGTCTTCGCGAAGCCGGTCATCCCCAGGTCCGCCAGCAGCTCGCGTGCCACGCCCGCCACGCGTACGGCGTCGGCGAAGGACGTGCCGGGCTGGGGGTCGAGGTCGATGCGCAGCTCGTCGGGGTGGTCGACGTCAGCACGCCGGACCGGCCACGGGTGGAAGGTCAGGGTGCCCATCTGCGCACACCACACCGGCACCGCGATCTCGGTCGGGCAGATCTCCTCGGCGGTGCGCCCGGAGGGGAAGGTGATCTGGACGGACTCGAGGTAGTCGGGAGCGCCCTTGGGCACCCGCTTCTGGTAGAACGCGTCGGCGTTGCGGTCCTGCGGCCCGGTGGCCAGCTTCATCCCCGGACGCACCCCGGACGTCCAGCGCTCGAGGGCGGTGGGCCGGTCGCGCAGGGCCCGCATCAGGCCCTCCTCGACGCTCGTGAAGTACTCCGCCACCATGAGCTTGGTCACCGCGGGGGTGTGGTCGGTCGCCTCGTAGATCACCCGGTCCGGGGAGGAGATCCTGACCTCGCGCTCCCCCGCCTGGACGTACGCCTCCGACGCCTTCGCCATCACACCAACCTAGCGGTCGGTCGCTCTGGTGTGCCGCCGTAAACTCGGGGACATGGCCTATGACGTTCAGAAGACCGATGAGCAGTGGCGCGAGGAGCTCAGCCCCGAGGAGTACGCGGTGCTGCGCCAGGCCGGCACCGAGCGTGCCTTCACCGGCGAGTACACCGACACCGAGACCGAGGGCACCTACTCGTGCAAGGCGTGCGGCTCGGAGCTGTTCACCAGCGACACCAAGTTCCACTCCGGCTGCGGCTGGCCGAGCTTCTACCAGCCGATGACCGACACCGTGGAGTACATCGAGGACACCTCGCACGGCATGAAGCGCGTGGAGGTCCGCTGCGCGAAGTGCGGCTCGCACCTCGGCCACGTCTTCCCCGACGGCTTCGGCACCCCCACCGGCGACCGCTACTGCATCAACTCGATCAGCATCACGCTGAGCGAGAAGAAGTAGTCCGGCTCAGCCCTCGACCGGCTGCAGCGCCGAGGTGACCTTCACCAAGCCCTCGCCCCAGGTCTGGTCCGCCCACGCCTGGATCGACCCGTCGTCGAAGACGACCTGGGCGTCGAGGGAGTCGGGGGCGTAGGAGCCGCTGGTCAGCAGGGACGCGCCGAGCGCGGCCTGGAGCTCCTGGTTGACCTGGTTGAGGTCGGCCTCGGTGCGCTCCACGGTGGTCACGCAGAGCATCCCGCCCCACGTCTTGCGCAGCTCGGCCTCCGCGCCGGCGGCGTCCTCGGTGACGGCCACGTTGATCGTGCCGCCGCTCATCCACGCGGTGGCGTACGTCGGCAGGGCCGAGGCCGCGGCCAGCGTGGCGTCCATGTCCTGCGGCGTCGCCATCGTGGTGTCGGTGGTGGCGGGGGTCTCGCAGGCGGGCTCCAGCCCGCCGGCCTCGGGCTCGGCCATCACGTCGTAGAGCGCCGCAGGGATCGCGTCGGTGACGGTGAAGGTGGTGCCGTCGAAGGTGCCGGTGAGGGCGTAGGAGCCCCACGTCACGCCGGAGGCCCGCTCCGCGCCGACGTCGCCGAAGTCGAAGTCCGCGAGTGCGGGGCCGCCGCACTGGGGCGGGTAGGACTCCGCAATGGCACCCAGGCACATCTCGGGGCCGTCGCCGTCGTCCAGCACGGTGACGAGGCCGTTGGTGCGGACCTCGCCGTCGGGGACGGGGACGGGCACGGTGTCGCGCGCGGGCTCGTCACCCGAGGACGCGGCTGACGTGTCGCCCGCGTCGGCGGGGTCGACGGCCTTCATCTCGTCCTCGGTGGAGCAGGCGGCGAGCGGAAGGGTCAGGGCCAGGGCTGCGATGACGTGTCGGAGGCTCATGGTGGTGTGACGCACCGGCTCGCTCCTGCGTTCCACACCGTGCACGGTCGGCTCAGGGCAGGCGGGTCAGGAGCTCGGCCGGCGAGACCCGGGCACCGGTGTAGAACGGCACCTCCTCGCGCACGTGGCGGCGCGCGGTCGAGGCACGCAGGTCGCGCATCAGGTCGACGATGCGGTGCAGCTCGTCGGCCTCGAAGGCCAGCATCCACTCGTAGTCGCCGAGGGCGAAGGACGCGACGGTGTTGGCGCGCACGTCGGCGTAGCCGCGGGCCATCTGGCCGTGCTCGGCGAGCATCGCGCGACGCTCGGCGTCCTCGAGGAGGTACCACTCGTAGGACCGCACGAAGGGGTAGACGCAGACGTGGGCGCGCGGCTCCTCGTCGGCGAGGAAGGCCGGGATGTGCGACTTGTTGAACTCCGCCGGGCGGTGCAGCGCCATCTGGGACCACACCGGGTCGAGCCGGCGGCCGAAGGCGGTGCGGCGGAAGGCGTTGTAGGCGGCCTGGAGCTGCTCGGAGTCCTCGGCGTGCCACCAGACCATCAGGTCGGCGTCGGCGCGCAGGCCGCTCACGTCGTAGAGGCCGCGGACCTTCACGTCCTGCTCGGCCAGCACCTCGAAGAGGGCCTCGACGTCGGTCGCCTCGGCGTCGCGGTCGGCGTCGCCGAGGACGTCGCGGAGCCTGAAGACCGACCACATCGTGTAGCGGATGGTGTCGTTGAGCTCCCGGGTGCGGGCGGCGTTGGTCTTCTCAGCGGTCGGGTCGGTGGCCATGCCCTCATTCTGCCCCGGTGACCGAGGCCACAGCCCGGCGGGCCGAGCCGATGACCGCCGGAATGCCCACCCCGTCGTACGCCGCCCCGCAGACCGCGAGCCCGGGCCGGCGCGCGACGTCGGCGCGGATCCGCGCCACCTGCTCCAGGTGGCCCACGGCGTACTGCGGGAGCGCGCCGCCCCACCGCTGCACGTGGGTGTCGACCGGCCGGGCGGTGATGCCCGCCAGGGCGGTGAGGTCGGCCAGCGAGACACGGACCAGTCCCTCGTCGTCGGCCTGGAGCGTCGTCTCCTCGCCGTGGCGCCCGAGCGAGGTGCGCAGCACGACCAGGTCGGGGCCCCCGAGGTCGCGGACCCAGGCCCACTTGGCGAAGGAGAAGGTGGAGGCCTTGATGGTGGCCCGCTCCAGCGGCGGGACGAGGAAGCCCGAGCGGTCGAAGAGGGCGTCCGGCAGGTCCTGGGCGCGGAGCACCAGTGTGACGACCGCGACGCTCGCGGTCCCGATCGCGGCGAGTGCGGCAGCGGCGTCGGGCGCGACGTCGGCGAGCAGCCGGGCCGCCGGCGCGGGCGGCGTGGCGAGGACGACCTCGGTCGCCTCGACGGTCTCGGCGCGGGTGGTGGGGCCGACGGTGAGCGCCCAGCCCGATGCCGTACGCGCAAGGGCGCGCACCGTGGCCGACGTGCACACCTCGAAGCCACCGTCCTGCACGAGCAGGCCGGGCAGTCGGCCCATCCCACCGGGCAGCGACGCGAAGACCGGTGCGGTCGAGGCCGGCACGGCAGCGGCCTGCTCGAGCAGGCTGCCGCGCCGCGCCATCGCGAGCAGCTGCGGCACAGCGGCGGCAGCCGAGATGCGGCGGGCGTGGCCGGCGTACACCCCGCCGAGCAGGGGCTCGACGAGCCGGTCGACGAGCTCGTCGCCCAGGCGGGCGGCGACCAGGTCGCCGACGGACATGTCGTCGGCGACAGGGGTGTCCGCCTCGTGGCGCGCGCGGGCCAGTCCCTCGGGGCTGAGCATCCCGCTGGCGGCCAGCTGGTCGAGGTCGAACGGCACGCCCATCAGCGAGCGCGGCATCGCCCGCAGCGCGCCACGGGACCACACGGCGGAGCTCGCCGCGGTCGGGTGGACCAGGTCGACGCCGAGCGCGGCGGCGAGGGCGACCCCCTCGGGGCGGCGCGCGAGCATCGCCTCGGCGCCCACGTCGACGGTGAGGCCGGCGACCTCCGCGCTGCGGAGCTTGCCGCCGAGGTCCGGGGACCCCTCCAGCAGCAGCACGTCGCGCCCGGTCGCGGCGAGGTCGCGGGCGGCGACCAGTCCGGCGACTCCCCCACCGATGACCACCACGTCGCGCACATGACCAGACTAGGGCGTGTCTCTCAGCTCTCGGTCGTCGCGAGCGTCGCCCTGCGGAGTACATCGCAAGGCGGAGGAGGGAGGCGATGCGCCAGCATCGACGACTGACGACAACGAAGCGAGGTGCCCGCAGGACGGCGCGCAGCAGGCCATGGAGCTGGGAGACACGCCCTCGGCGCCGGGTGCACCTAGGCTGCGACCTGTGGACCCCAACGTGAGCTCCGACCGGATCGCCGTGCTGATCGACGCCGACAACACCTCCCACTCCTACGCCGAGGCGCTGCTCGACGAGGTCGCGAAGTTCGGCAACCCGACGATCAAGCGTGCCTACGGCGACTGGTCGTCGGACCGGCTCAAGGGCTGGGGCAACGAGCTCAACCTCCGCGCGATCCGCGGCATGCACCAGGGCGCCTTCACCCGCGGCAAGAACTCGACCGACTCCGCGATGATCATCGACGCGATGGACCTGCTCTACGCCGGCAACGTGGAGGCCTTCGCCCTCGTCACCAGCGACAGCGACTTCACCAGCCTCGCGCTGCGGCTGCGCGAGTCCGGCAAGGTCGTCTACGGCCTCGGGGAGAAGAAGACCCCGGCGTCGCTGCAGAACGCCTGCGACCGCTTCATCCGGCTCGAGTCGCTCGGCGACCCGGCCTCGGTGACCGGCTCCGACGACGCCGAGACCTCGACCGAGGAGCCCGACCAGGTGCCGGAGGTCAACCTCCAGAGCGCGCTGACCAAGGCCGTCAACGCGGTGGGCGGCGACGACGGCTGGGCGGCCCCCGGCACGATCGGCAAGCACCTCAGCCGGACCCACCCCTCGCTCGACCCCCGCAACTACGGGCACCGCGGGCTCCAGGGCCTCCTGGTCGCCAGCCCTACCTCGAGAACACGACCGAGGGCGGCGCGCTGCTCGTGAGGGTCAAGGGCCAGGCCAAGTCGACCGCCAAGTCGACCGCCAAGTCGACCGCCAAGGCCCCGGCCAAGGGATCGGCCAAGGGATCGGCGAAGGCACCCGAGAAGACCCCTGCGAAGGCCGCTTCGAAGGCCCCTGCCACCGCGCCGGAGACGACGCCGGAACCGCCGGCGGAGGAGACGCCAGCGAAGAAGCGGGCGCCCCGGAAGCGGGCCGCGAAGAAGGCGGCGGCCCCTGCGACCCCGCCCCCGGAGCCGGCAGCGGCACCGGCAGCGGCCCCGGAGGAGCCCCCGGTGCCCCGGGTCACCACCACGACGCGTACGTCGCGCGCGGCGTCGAAGGCAGCCGCGACCAGGGCGGCGAAGAAGGCCGTCGCACCCGACTCCTGACGCCCGTGGTCACACGCCGACGTGCTCGCGGAGCTGCACGCCGTCCTCCCGTCCCCCGCTCTCCCGGTCGAGCCCGCGTCCGCGGGTCTCGGGCAGGAGGCGCGCGCAGGCCAGGGAGATCGCGGCCACGAGCACGTTGTAGCCCGCGACCCACCACAGCGTGCCGTCACCGCGCGTGACCAGCCATGCTGCGATGAGCGGGGTGAGGCCGGAGGCGAGGATGCCGGAGACCTGGTAGAGCGTGCTGAGCGCGGTGTAGCGGTAGCGGGTGTCGAACAGCTCGGACCAGAAGGCCGCGAGCGGGCCGTAGACGGTGCCGTAGACGACACCCAGGCCCACCACGAAGACCAGCGAGATCGCCCACCGGTCCCCGGTCTGCACCAGGTGGGCCGCGGGGAAGGCGAAGAGCAGCCCGATCCATGCACCGACGCGGTAGACCGGCTTGCGGCCGACCCGGTCGGAGAGCGCACCGGCGATCGGGACGAGCACCACGCCGAGGGCGGCGCCGACGATGATCGCGTCGAGGGCCCAGGCCCGCGGCAGCTCGAGGTTGGTGGCGACGTAGGCGAGCAGGTAGACCGAGAACAGGTTGAAGGTGAAGCCCTCGATGAAGCGCGTGCCCATGCCGAGCAGGAGCGGGCGCGGCTGCTCGCGGAGCAGGTCGCGCAGCGGCAGGCGGGAGATCTCCTTGCGCTCCTGCACCTTGGCGAACTCGGGCGTCTCCATCACCGACAGGCGGATGTAGGCCCCGATCCCGAGCAGCACGATGCTGACCAGGAAGCAGGCGCGCCAGCCCCAGTCGAGGAAGGCCTGCTCGGGCAGCATGCCGGCGATCGAGAAGGCACCCGCGGCGAGCACCAGCCCGCCGGGCACGCCGATGTGGGCGAAGCTGCCGTAGAAGCCGCGTCGCTCCGCCGGGGCGTACTCGACGGCGAGCAGCACCGCGCCGCCGTACTCCCCTCCGACACCGATCCCCTGCGCCACCCGGAGCACGACCAGCGCGATCGGCGCCCAGACACCGATCTGGTCGTAGGTCGGCAGCAGGCCGATGAGGGCGGTGCCGACGCCCATGATGACCAGGGTCAGCAGCAGCATCTGCTTGCGGCCGATGCGGTCACCGAAGTGTCCGAAGACGATGCCCCCGATCGGCCGGGCGAAGAAGCCCACCGCGAAGGTGGCGAAGGCCGCGAACTGCGCGGCGGGGCCGTCGAGGCCGTTGAAGTAGAGCTTGTCGAAGACCACCGCGGCCGCCGTGCCGTAGAGGAAGAAGTCGTACCACTCGATGGTCGCGCCGACGGCCGAGGCGAGGGCGACCCGGCGGGGCGAGGGAGCCACCTGCGCGGTGTGCGGTCCGCTCATGCTGCATCCTCGGCAGCGCCGCCCGCTGCGTCGTCGGCCCCGGCACCCCGGTCGACCTCGGCGCCGTTGATCCTGCCGTCGAGGCGGGCCGGGTCGAGGTCGTCGCGGTGCAGCTTGGCGAAGCCGGACCGGTGGAAGACGAGCGGGTGCTCGCCGTCGCCGCCCCCGACCTCGTGCACCTCGAGCAGCACGATGACGTGGTCGCCGGCGACGACCTCCTCGTGCACCGAGCAGTCGTAGGTCGCGACGGCCTCGTCGAGCAGCACCGCGCCGTTGCCGGTGACCCGGAACGGCAGGCCGGCGAAGCGCTCCTCACGCGGTCCGGCGAGCTGGCGGCACACGACGTCGTGGTGGTCGGCGAGCACGCTGATGCCCATCCGGTCCGCCTCCCGCAGCAAGGGCCACGTCGAGCTCGTGGTGGAGATCGAGAACGACACCAGCGGCGGGTCGATGCTCACCGAGGTGAAGGACGACGCGGCGATGCCGGTGAGCTGGCCCCTGACCGAGGCCGCCACGGCGACGACGCCGGAGGGGAAGGCACCGAAGGCGTCACGGAGGGTGCGGGGGTCGAGTGGCTGGAGTGTCATGCGGGCACCGCCTGGGGGTTCGTGGGTCGGGTCGGGAGGGTCGGCAGCAGCTGCTGCGCGCCGGCGAACCAGGCGTCGTACGCCTCGGGCTCGGCGTGGCGGGAGTCGAGGACGAACAGCCCGCGGGTCGGCACCGTGGCACCGAGCTCGACGAGGAGCGGACGCAGCCCGTGCTCGACGGCGAGCGCGTGGGTGTCCGCACCCCCGAGCATCAGCGGGACGGCGGTCACCCCGCCGAGCCCCTGGTGGGGGAACCGGTCGAGGAACGCCTTGAGCAGGCCGGTGTAGGTGGCCTTGTAGGTCGGGCTCGCCACGATCACGACGAGGCTGCCGCAGACCTGCTCGACGAGGTCGGTGACCGTCGTCGAGCCCTGGTCGAAGAGCTCGGGCGCGTGGTCGGCGAGGTCGACGACCAGGTCGGCGCCGCCGAGGCGGTCGGCGAGCGCCAGCGCCGCGTCGTACGTGCGCGAGCGCGGGCGGGGGTTGCCGACGACGACCGCGACCCGGGCGCCGGCTGCGGGGGCGCTCATGACGCGGCTCGCTGGCCGCCGAAGGGCACCGACGCCTGTGCGGCGACGGGTGCGGGGTTGGTCCACACGCCGCGCTTCTCCAGCAGCGGGAGCACGCCCTCGCCGAAGTGGTAGGCGCCCTCGAGGTGAGGGTAGGCCGAGAGCACGAACTCCTCGATGCCGAGGGCGGCGTACTCCTCGACGCGGTCGGCGACCTCCTCGTGGCTGCCGACCAGCGCGGTGCCGGCACCGCCCCGCACGAGACCGACGCCGGCCCACAGGTTGGGGTAGATCTCCAGGCCCTCGCGCGAGCCGTTGTTGAGCGCGAGCATGTTCTGCTGTCCGACGGACTCCGAGCGGCGGAGGCCCTCCTGCACGCGGCGGATCTCGGCGTCGTCGATGCCCTCGAGCAGGCGGTCGGCCTCGGCCCACGCCTCCTCGGAGGTGTCGCGGTTGATGGTGTGCATCCGGATCCCGAAGCGGACCTCACGACCCTGCTTCTCGGCGAGCCCACGGATCCAGGCGATCTTCTTCGCCACGGCGGCCGGAGGCTCGCCCCAGGTGAGGTAGACGTCGGCGTGCCGCGCGGCCACGTCGCCGGCAGCGGGCGAGGAGCCACCGAAGTAGATCTCCGGCAGCGGGTCGGGCAGCTGCTGGAGCTGCGCCTGCTCGACGCGCAGGTGGCGACCCACGAAGGTCACCTGCTCGCCGGTCCAGAGCCGCCGCACGATCTCGAGGAACTCGTCGCACCGGGCGTAGCGCTCGTCCTTGTCGAGGAAGTCGCCGTAGGCGCGCTGCTCGTGGGACTCACCGCCCGTGACGACGTTGAGCAGCAGGCGGCCACCCGACAGGTTCTGGAAGGTGGCGGCCATCTGGGCGGCCAGCGTCGGCGAGGTCATGCCGGGGCGGAAGGCGACGAGGAACTTCAGCCGCTCCGAGAGCGGGGCGAGCATCGCCGTGGTGAGCCAGGCGTCCTCGCACCACGCGCCGGTCGGGGTCAGCGCGGCCTCGAAGCCGAGCTGCTCGGCGCTGCGGGCGACCTGGCCCAGGTAGGGCACGCTGGCCGGCCGGCCACCGCTGCCGTGGGAGACGCCGTGGCCTCCGCTGACGACGTGGCGGCCGTCGCCCCCGTTGGTGGGCAGGAACCAGTGGAACTTCATTGCAGTCCTTTCGTGACGATCAGTGGTCGAGGTGCGAGCGGAGCGAGCCTCGAGTCCCTCAGAGCTGGCCGTGGTTGGGCGGCGGGGTGCCGTCGACGACCCAGCGGCCCAGGTGCTGGACCTTCCAGGCCGCGGGGTCGTGGAGGGTGTGGGTGCGCGCGTTGCGCCAGTGGCGGTGCAGGTTGAGCGAGTCGAGCGCCGAGCGCGTGCCGCACACCTCGAAGAGCCGGCTCGCGACGTCGACGGCCACCTCGGCCGAGTGCGCGCGGACCGCGGCCACGGCGAGGCTGGCGCTCGCGGCGTTGGCGGCGGTGAGGTCGTCGTCGGCGACGTCGACGGCACGCCCGGCCTCGCGCAGAAGCGCCTCGCTGGCGCGTACGCCGACCTCCATCCGTCCCAGCGCCTGCACGACCAGCGGGTCGTCGGCCGCGCGCTCGACCTGGGCGTCGGGGTAGGGGCGCGACGTCGTGCGCACGAAGTCGGCCGCCTCGCGCAGGGCGGCCCGCGCGATGCCGACGTCGAGGGCGGCGTGCAGCACCTGCGCGAACGCGCCATAGGTCTGCGGCCCCTCGAAGGTCAGGTGGTAGGGCGTGATCCGGTCCTCGGTGACCTCGACGTCGACGAGGCGGACCGTCCCGCTCGCGGTGGTGCGCTGGCCCATGCCGTTCCAGTCGTCGGTGACCGTGACCCCGGCTGCGTCGCGCTCCACCCACGCGACGTGGAGCGGCCCGGTGCCGGGTGCGGCGAGGGTGTCCTTGTGCGCCAGCACCGGGATCCAGTCGGCGAAGAGCGCGCCGGTGCTGTAGCCCTTGGTGCCGTCGAGGGTCCAGCGTCCGTTGCCGGCCGGCGTGAGCGTGGTGCGGATGTCGCGGACGTGGCGGGTGCCGGTCTCGGACTGCGCGTTGCCGAACCGCTTGCCGGCCAGCACCTGGGAGAAGAAGAAGCGCTGCTGCTCGCGCGTGCCCTGGTAGCGCATCGCGTTGACGTAGACGAAGTGGCTGTGCGGCACCTGCGCCACGCTCGGGTCGCCGGTGGCGAGGATGCGGAACACCTCGACGAGCGCCTCGACGGGCAGCTCGGCGCCGCCGAAGGCGGCCGGGACCGTGACCGCGAGCAGGCCGGAGGAGGAGAGTCGCTCCAGCTCGGCGCCCGGCAGGACCCGGTCGCGGTCGCGCTCGGCCGAGGTCGAGGCGAGGTCGGCCGCCACCTCGGAGGCGACCGCGATCGCCTCGTCGGCGGTCAGCACCGGGACGGTCTGCTCGTCGAGGGCGAGGGTCCTCATGCCACTCGCTCCAGCTCGGCGGCCTCGAGCTCGCGGACGATCGGCAGCACCTCGCGGCCGAAGTGCTCGACCTCCTCCTGGAAGTGCAGGAAGCCGAGGAGGAAGAGGTCGACGCCGCGCCGCTTGAACTCCATCATCCGGCGCGCGACCTGCTCGGGAGTGCCGATGAGCCCGGTGCGGAAGCCGTCGTTGTACTGCACGAGGTCGCGGAAGTCGGAGTCCTGCCACATGCCCTTCTTGTCACCCGTGGACTGGCCGGCCTGCTTCACCGCGTCGCCGAATCCCTTGACGGCCTCGGGGTTGGCCCTGGCGATGATCTCCTCGAGCGTGGCGTGGGCCTCGGCCTCGGTGTCGCGCGCGACCATGAAGCCGTTGACGCCGATCTTCACGGTGCGGCCCGCGGCGGCGGCCGACGCACCCACGCCCTCGATCTGCTCGGCGATGCCGTCCGGGGTGTTGCCGTTGGCGAAGTACCAGTCGCTCACCCGGCCGGCCATCGCCTGCGCGATGCCGGAGTTGCCGCCCTGGAAGATCTCGGGGAGCGGGCGACCTGGCAGATCGAGCGGCTTGGGGTTCATGGCGAAGTCGCGCAGCTGGAAGAACTCGCCCCGGTGCTCCGCACCGTCGTGCGACCAGATCTCACGGATGTAGGCGATGAACTCCTCGGCCATCCGGTAGCGCTCGCCGTGCTCGAGCCAGCGCACGCCCATCGAGGTCGCCTCGTCCTTGAACCAGCCAGACACGACGTTGATCGCCGCGCGGCCGTTGCTGAGGTGGTCGGCGGTGGCGATGAACTTCGCCAGGACGCCGGGGTGCCACATGTAGGGGTGCACCGCCGAGATGACCTTGAGCCGTTCGGTGGCGAGCAGCAGGGCCAGGCTGAAGCTGGTCGCCTCGTGCTGGTGGTCCGCACCGTAGGACGCGGTGTAGCGCACCTGGGTCAACGCGTAGTCGAAGCCGTTCTGCTCAGCGGTCTGGGCGAGGCGCTTGTTGTAGTCGTAGTCCCAGCCGGTGCGCTGCTCGATGTCGGAGATCACCAGGCCGCCGGACACGTTGGGCACCCAGTAGGCGAACTGCAGCGGCTCGGTGCTGGCCGGAGTCGGGCTGGCCGGGCTCGAGGTGGCGGAGGTCGTGCTCACGTGCGCTCCTTCATGACTAATATCTATTGATCTTGTAGACAAACATAGCGTGGGACCGACCCGTCCCCCACCCACACCCCGCCCGGGGGTGTTGAGGGGGTGGCAGGCATGACCTTGCAGCCATCTCCTGCCACCCCCTCCCGGAGCCGGTGCGTGACCGGTCAGCTCGTGGCGGCGCCCTCGCGCGGCGGGCGCGGGTCCGCCCAGTCCTGGCGGCGACGGGTCGCGCCGATCGACCAGGCGTACGGCGGCGGAGTGCCGTTGACGGCGTACGCCCCGACGACGCGGGCCTTGAGGATGCGCGGGTTGTGCGAGGCGACAGTGCGCGCGTTGCGCCAGTGGCGGTCCAGCGCCAGCGGGCGCGCGGTGGCCGAGGCGCCGAGCGCGTCGAAGAGGTCGGAGGTCGCCCGCAGCACCAGCTCGGACACCACGACCTGGGCCGTGGAGGCCTCGACCTCACTGGCCTCGACCAGGGCAGCAACCTCCCCGGGTCCGGCCGTCGCCGCGTCCGCGACCGCCTGGATGCTCGCCGCGACGCGGAGCGTGGCGGCCTCGGAGGCGTAGACCGCGGCCGCGATCTCCCCGACCCGGGCCAGGACCTGCGCGTCGTCACGCACGCGCGGGGCGTTGGCATGGGAGAAATTGCGCGTGCGCCTCTGCACCGCGTCCACCACGTCGGCCAGCGCGGCGCGGGCGATGCCGGTCAGGGTCGCGAGGAGATTGAGCTGGTAGAACGCGGTCTGGTGCGGGAAGCGCTCCTCGAAGTCGATCACGTGGTCGGCCGGGACCGCCACGTTGTCGAAGGTCGTCGTGCCGCTGCCGGTGCCCCTCTGCCCGAAGCCGAACCAGTCGTCGGTGACGTGCACGCCGGGGTCGCGGGTGTCGACGAGGGCGATCGCGGTCGGCTCCTCCACCTCGTCCGGGTGACCGGGGCGTGCGACGCGGGCGTGCACGTCGGCCCACTCCGCGAAGATCGTGCCGGTCGTGTAGTACTTCGTGCCGTCGAGGCGGTAGGACCCATCGGCCCGCGGCCGCAGCACCGTGCGCGGCAGGTCGATGTCGGAGCCGACCTCCGACCACGCATTGCCCGCGATCTCGCCGGCGACGAAGCGGTCGAACCACACCCGCTGGTCGCTCGAGCGGGCGTGGTGCCACAGCCGGTCCTCGACGAGGGCGAAGTGCCCACGGAAGACCTGCGGCAGGTTGGCGTCGACCGCCGCGAGATCGATCCAGAGCCGGGCCAGGGCGACCAGGTCGAGGCCGCCACCGCCGTACGCCGCCGGCACCCGCAGTGCCCCGAACCCCTCCGCCTTGAGCAGGCGGACCGCCTCGGCGGGCAGCTCTCCGCTCAGCTCACGCTCGAGCGCCCCCTCGCCGACGGCGGCGAGCACCGGGGCCCACCGGGCGAGGAGCTCGTCGGAACGGTCCGCGGGGCGGTCGGTGGGTGGGGTGTGGCGGCGCGTCATCGGTGGGGTCCTCCCGTTTTGTGTAGTTACTAAGTAGACTTTAGGGAGTCGGAGTCGTCGACCGCGACATCCGCACGGCAGGTTCTGCCGACCACCCACGACACGAGAGCAGGAGCACCGGGTGCGCATCGAACAGCTGGAGTACCTCGCGGCCGTCACCGAGCACGGATCGCTGCGGCGTGCGAGCGAGGCGATGCACATCTCGCAGCCCGCGCTCAGCGAGGCCGTGACCAAGCTCGAGAAGGAGCTCGGCGCCACCCTGCTCGACCGGCGCCGCACGGGATCCCGGATCAGCCGGCAGGGCTTGGACCTCCAGCAGTTCATGATCGAGGTGCTCGAGGCCGTCGACCGGCTGCGCCAGGCCGCCGGCCAGCAGTCCGCACGCCGTCGCGACCTGCGCATCGGGACGGTCAACGCGGCGTCCGCCAGCCTGCTCGCCCCCGCCCTGCGCGACCTCCACGCACGTCACGGGTCGGGCGGCGTCGAGGTGGTCACCGGCCGCCACTCCGACATCGAGCAGGGTCTCACCGAGGGCTCGCTCGACCTCGGTCTCCTCAACGTGCTCTCCGGCGACGAGCTGCCGCCCGCCCTGGTGTCCGACCGGCTCGTCGAGGGCACCCCGGTCGCGTGCCTGCGCGCCGACCACCCCCTCGCGGCGAAGGAGGTGCTGGGCGTGGACGACCTGCGCACCGAGCCGCACGTGCTGATGCGTCCGGGCTTCGTGATGCACCGCTACGCCCACCGGGTGTTCGGCGCGGCGCTGCCGCGGACGACGTACGCCACCGACGGGGCCGAGATGGGCAAGGCGATGGTGGCCGCCGGCCTCGGGATCTCGATCCTCCCCGACTTCTCGATCGTCGGGGACCCGCTCGTGCGCGCCGGCGTGATCACCACGCGTCCGATCCGGTCCGACCATCCGCCGGCGACGACGACGGTCACGCTCGTCATGGCCCGCCGGCACGCCGACCGCGTGCCCGAGACGCTCCGCGACCTCCAGGCCGCGCTCGTGCGGCAGGCGCACGCCTACGTCACGTCGCTCGACCTGGCCCCGACCGCGACGGAGGAGGCGACCGGGCTGAGGCCGGTGACCTCGATCAGTGGGCGTGCACGATCTCCGTGAGCCGCTTCAGCTGGTCGGGGTCGGTCGAGGGGATGACGCCGTGACCGAGGTTGAAGATGTGGCCCTTCGCCGCCCGTCCGGCCTCGATGATCTCGGCCGCCCGTGCGGTCATCACCTCGGTGGGCGCGAAGACCAGGGTCGGGTCGAGGTTGCCCTGCACCACCCGGTCCCCCACGAGCGGGATCGCCTGCTCCAGCGGCGTACGCCAGTCGACGCCGACCACGTCGGCACCGGCCTCCCCCATCAGGCCGAGGAGGTTGGTGGTGCCGACCCCGAAGTGGATCCGCGGCACACCGAGCTCGCCGGCTGCGGCGAGCACCCGCTCGGAGTGGGACATGACGGAGGCGCGGTAGTCGGCCGGGGTGAGCGCACCGGCCCAGGAGTCGAAGAGCTGCACGGCGGAGGCGCCGGCCTCGACCTGGATGCGGAGGTAGGTGGCCGCGATGCCCGCGATCTTGCGCATCAGCGCGTCCCACACGTCGGGAGCGCCGAACATCATCGCCTTCGTCTTCGCGTGCTCCTTCGACGGACCACCCTCGACGAGGTAGGAGGCGACGGTGAAGGGCGCGCCGGCGAAGCCGATGAGCGGCGTCGCTCCGAGCTCGGCGGTCAGCTGGCGCACGGCCTGCGAGATGAAGGGCACGTGCTCGGGCGTGAGATCGGGGATGGCGGCCACGTCGGTGAGGGTCCGCACCGGCGAGGCGACCACCGGGCCGACGCCGGGCACGATGTCGAGGTCGACCCCGACCGCCTTCAGCGGCAGCACGATGTCGGAGAAGAAGATCGCGGCGTCGACGCCGTAGCGGCGCACGGGCTGGAGGGTGATCTCGGTGACGAGGTCGGCGTCCATGCAGGACTCGAGCATGCCGATGCCCTCGCGGACCTTGAGGTACTCCGGGAGCGAGCGCCCGGCCTGCCGCATGAACCACACCGGCGTGTGGGCCGGCTCCTCCCCGCGTGCGGCCCGCAGGAACGGGCTCTCGGACAGTCCGGGGTGGGGAGCGGGAGCAGCGACGGTCACGTGGGAATCTTCGCAGGTCAGGCGGCGTGGCGGCACATCGGCAGACGCCGGGACTGGCCTACTCTGGCCCCATGGTGGCCCGTCACGAGACCCACCCGAGCAGTGCTGCCGCGGCTGGACCCGCGGAGTTCCGCGCGGCAGTGGAGACCATGCGTCGGGCCTCGCTGCGCCCCGAGGTGTTCTGCGAGGAGATGCCGGCGCCGCAGCGCATCGCGCCGTGGTCGTCCGCGCTGAGCGCCGACGTCACCGTCGACGACGAGGACCTCGGCACCGGCCGGCTGATCCTGCTCCACGACCCGGCCGGCAACGACGCCTGGGACGGCACCTACCGCTGCGTGGCCTACGCCCGCGCCGACCTCGACCCCGAGCTCGGCGCCGACCCGATGCTGGCCGCCGTCGGCTGGTCGTGGCTGACCGAGGCGCTCGAGGCGCACGCCGCCGGCTACCACGCCGCCTCCGGCACGGTCACCTGCGTGAACACCGAGAGCTTCGGGGGCATGGCCGACGAGGCCGGCACCGCGCAGGTCGAGATCCGCGCGTCGTGGACTCCCGACGTCGGCGAGGACGACGCGCTCGACATGACCGCGCACGTCGAGGCCTGGGCCGAGCTGCTGTGCACCGCCGTCGGCCTGCCGCCGGTGCCCGAGGGCGTCATCGCCATCCCGAGCCGGCGCGGGCAGCGCGGCACCTGACGATGCCCGACACCCCCGACACCGAGTCCCAGACCGAGCCCGCGGCCGTCCAGCCCGAGGCTGCCGAGCCCGAGACCGTCGAGCCCGAGGCTCCTCCTGCTCCCCTGCTCGAGCTGCGCGACGGCCTGCCGGAGGTGGTCGAGACCGATGCCGGCCTGGCCGAGGCCTGCACGGCTCTCGCCGCCGGCACCGGTCCCATCGCCATCGACGCCGAGCGGGCGTCGGGCTACCGCTACTCCAACCGCGCCTACCTCATCCAGCTGCGCCGCGAGGGTGCCGGCACCTGGCTGGTCGACCCGATCCCGCTGACCACGCTTGACCCCCTCCAGGAGGCGCTCGGCGACGCCGAGTGGATCCTCCACGCCGCCACCCAGGACCTGCCGTGCCTGCGCGAGGTCGGCCTCGCCCCCACCAGCATCTTCGACACCGAGCTCGCTGGCCGGCTGCTCGGATATCCGCGGGTGGGCCTGGCCACGCTCGTGGAGACCGTGCTCGGCCTGCGCATGCGCAAGGAGCACTCCGCGGCCGACTGGTCGACCCGCCCGCTGCCCAAGCCGTGGCTCGACTACGCCGCCCTCGACGTCGAGGTGCTCCTCGAGCTGCGCGAGCACATGGTCACCGAGCTGGAGAAGGCCGGCAAGGCCGAGTGGGCGCGCCAGGAGTTCGAGAACCTGCTCGGCTTCGAGCCCGCCGTGCGGGTCGACGCGTGGCGGCGTACGTCGGGCGTGCACCGGCTGCGCGGACGCCGGGCCCTCGGTGCGGCGCGGGCGCTGTGGGAGGCGCGCGACGCGATCGCGGCCGAGCGTGACGTCACCCCGGGCCGGATCCTGCCCGACTCCGCGATCGTCGCCGCCGCCACCGCCATGCCGACCGACCGCCGGGCACTGCTGGCGACGCCGGGCTTCCACGGCCGCGGCGCCAGCCGCTACTCCTCGACCTGGGTCGACGCGCTCCAGCGGGTGAGCCAGATGTCCGAGGACGAGCTCCCCACCCGCGCGCCACGCGGCGACGGCCCCCCGCACCCGCGCACCTGGGCCGAGCGCGAGCCGGTCGCGGACCGCCGCTTCAAGGCGGCCCGCGAGGCGATGCTCAACCTCGCCGAGGTCCACCACCTGCCGGTCGAGAACCTGTTGACCCCCGACTACCTCCGCCGGCTGATGTGGACGCCGCCGGAGACCCGCGACCCCGCCGCACTGGCCGAGGCCGTGCGCGCCCAGCTGGCGTCGTACGGCGCGCGCCCGTGGCAGGCCGAGCTGGTCACCGGGGCGCTCGTCGGCGCCATCCTCGGCGCCGACGCCGAGCCCGCCGAGTAGACCTACTCGGTCGGGCTCTCGGTCGGGCTCTCGCTCGGCGACTCGGTCTCCTCGGTCTCCTCCTCGGGGGAGAGGACCGCGCGCGAGGCGGTGTCGATCTCCTCGGTCACCTGCTCGAGGTCGAGGATCCCCGGCGCGGTCACGAGCCGGTCGAGCAACGGCGTGACCGCGTCGACGAGCTCGTCGCGCTGGTCGATGAAGGGCGGGACGACCATGTAGCGGATGCTGGAGTTGAAGGCGACAGAGTTGGCCGGCTCCTGGTCGGGGGCCAGGAAGTCGTCGGAGGCGGCGACCTGCGTGTTGGCCGGCACGATGTAGCCGGTCTCGGAGACCGTGGCGATGGCGGCGTCGGAGACGGCGTAGGCGATGAAGTCGGCAGCGTCACCGACGTTCTCGGACTCCGCGGAGATGCACAGCCCGCTGATGTCGCCGACGGTCGCGCGGTCCTCGATGGTCGGCATCGGCATCACGTCGAAGTTCAGGTCCTCGGCCTCGCGCAGCTCCGGCACGAGGTTGCGGAAGCCGGCGACCATGGCGAGCTCGCCGCGCTTGAACAGCTGGACGGGCGTCGCCCGGGCGAGCTGGGCGTTGGTCGGCGTGATCGTGGGGTCGCGCAGGATCTCCAGCGTCTGCTCCAGCGCCTCGCGGGTGCCGTCGTCGGAGAAGGCGAGCGACGTGGGCTCGCGGTCGTCGTCGAAGACCTGGCCCCCGCCGGAGTAGATGAAGGGAGCCAGTCCTCGCAGGGTCGGGTCGATCCACACGCCGCGGCGGTCACCGCGGCGCGAGGCGAAGGTCGCAGCGGCACCGAACTCGGCCAGCGTCCACCGCTCGCGCACGCCGTCGTCGCTGGGCGTGGGCACGTCGAGCTCACGCCGCTCCATCCGGTCGAAGTCGACGATGTCGGTGTTGTAGTAGATGACCATCGGGGACACCGAGTAGGCCATGCACTGCAGCTCGTCGTCCATGGCGAACGCGTCGACGGCGTCGCGCGAGAAGCGGTCGCCGAAGTCGACGCCGCGCTCGTCCAGCAGCAGGCTCACCGGCTGGAGGGCCTCGGCCTCCACGAGCTGGTCGAGGTCGATGCGCGAGGTCAGGAAGGCGTCCGGCGCGTCACCGGCCAGCACGTCCGCGAGCGCGGACTCGTGGTCGGGCCACGACCGCAGGCTGACCTGGCGCGTGGTCGAGCTGGCGTTGAAGGAGTCGACGACGCTCTGGAACGCCGCGACCTCCTCCTCGCTGCCGTAGGCTCCGAAGACGATCTTGCGCGGCTTGTCCGCGCCACCGCCCTGGCCCTGGGTCGGCGACGGGGTGGGCTGCGGGTCCGGCTCGGCGTCACCGGTGCACGCGGCCGTGGTCAGCGCGACCACGAGGGCGGTGCCCGCCAGGGCAGCACGGCGCGCTCGCGCGCGGAGGAACGGACGGGCGGCGGGACGAGCGGACACGGCGAAACCCTAGCCGGGCAACCCACGGACCGCCGCGACGACCTCGGCGAAGATCCGTGCGTCCAGCGCAGCGCCCTCACGGCGTACGCCGTCGCGCCTCAGGTGGATGAGCCGGTCCAGGCGCACCTCGCTGGGCCTGCCCTGGGAGTCCCAGCCGCCGGAGCCGACGTCCATCCAGTAGCGCCCGTGCCGCGCCTCGTCGGCCGCGTCACGGTCGTGGTCCTGGCTGCTGAGCATGAGTCCCACCCAGCCGTCTGCCTCCCCGTCACCGGCGGTGTCGAGCACCAGGACCGGGCGGTCCTTGCCCTGGCTCGGGTCGTCCTCGTAGGGCACCCACGCCCAGACGACCTCGCCCGGGTCCGGCTCGCCGTCGATCTCGGGGGCGTAGCGCGGGGAGACCCCGCCCGCGGGGGCCGTCGGCGCTGTCGCGGTCGTGCCGGACGTGGTGCCGGACGTGGCTCCGGAGATGAGGGCGGCGACGCGGCGCAGGATGCTCATGCCCCGAGACTAGAGGTGTGTGCGAGTGCGCCGGACCGGGAGCGCCTCACGGCGCGTGGCCGCTCGTAGCGGCTTATTGTGGGACCCGGGGCTGCCACAGCCCGACGCACTCACATCACCCATTTTAACGGCTCAGCCCAGCGCGTCACGCATTTCCCCCTGACCGGCCGCCTCCAGCTGCTCGGAGAGCACCAGCATCCGGGTGATCTCGTCGTGTGGGGAGCCGAGAGCAGCGCGGCCCGCGGCGACGATCCGCGCGAAGGCCGCAGCCCGGAAGAGGGTGACGGCGAAGTCGCCGCCGGCGATGCCGCGCAGCACCTCGTCGACCATGCTCCGCAGCTCCTCGGGACCGGGCGGGTCGGCGACCCCGGCGACCACCCGGGCCACGTCGACGCGGCGCTGGCCGGCGTCGTACTCCTTCGCGACCCGCTCGGGGTCGGCGTGGACCCAGGAGCGCAGCAGGAACAGCCGCCACAGGCTCCCCGCGAGCGTGTCGGCCGGGGCACCGGACCACACCTCGGCGAGCGTCTCGAGGCCCTCGGTCTCGGCGAGGTGCACGATGCGCTCGGCCAGGGCCGGGTCGTCGGAGCTGCGCGCCCCGCGGACCAGCACGGTGGCGGCGAGGTCGCCGGCCTCGCGCAGCATCGCCGGGTCGGCACCCCCGGCGATCTCGGCGAAGAAGCCGGCGCCGGGCGTCATCGGGCGGTGGTGGGTGCGGTCGCTCATCCGCCCCAGCGTAGGCCGGGCGATCGTCGCACCGCTCCCGGACGCCCCGGAGCACTCGAGCCCGGTGCGACTCAGCGTGATCCTCGCGGGCTCAGCGCCAGGGCCGCACCGAGGCCCACCAGGATGCCGATGACCGGCGGGATGCCGACGGCGAACCGGTCCGAGGCCCAAGCCGCTGCCACGCCCGCGGCGTAGGCCGCCAGGCAGCGCCACTCGAAGGCCACGAACTGGTAGGTCTCCCGGTCCGGGACCCCGTCGCGCCAGCGCCGCCACCAGTCGCCGATCAGCACCCCGCCCAACGGCGGGATGAGGATGCCGAGCCAGACGAGGTAGGTGATGAGGCCGTCGTAGATCCCCGTCACCGCGAGCAGGGCTCCGACGGCCACGCCGCCGACCACGAAGGGACGCTTGGAGGGGTGGCTGGTCAGCTCGGCGCCGGCGACGCTGAAGGCGTAGGCGGTGTTGTCGTTGGTGGTCCAGATGTTGCCCACCAGCATGATCACGCCCCAGACGATCAGGCCGAGGTTGTAGAGCACCAGCACGAAGTCGGCCTCGCCGAAGGCGATGGCGCCGACGGCACCGAAGAAGAGCATCAGCCCGTTGCCGACCAGGAAGGCCAGCAGGGCTGCGACGAACGCCTGCCGCCTGCTCTGGGCGAACCTGGTCCAGTTCGAGACCTGGGTACCGCCGCTGACGAAGGTGCCCACGATGATCGTCACCGCGACGGAGACCGACATCGACGACGTCGGCTCGATGGCGGCCAACCCGCTCCAGCCCCCGACCTCCTCCAGGGAACGGAAGACCACCCAGGTCGCGAGCAGGAACATGAGCGGCACGCTCGTCGCCGAGAGCCAGAACAGACCCCGGAACCCAGCGTAGGCCGTTGCTCCCATCACGACCGCCCCGACCAGCATCGTGATCCGGGCGCCGGTGTCGCCCCAGCCGGCCGCCTGTGCCAGCAGGTTGCCGAGGGTGGCGACGCCGACGCCGTACCAGCCGACCTGGGTGAGGCCGAGCAGCAGCGAGGCCAGCTTGGACCCCCGCTCGCCCAGGGTGTAGCGGCACAGCATCACCGTGGTGAGCCGGGTGGACGCACCCACCACCGCGAGCACGGCGACGTAGAGCCCCAGCACCAGGCTTCCGATCACCATCACCGCGAGGAAGTCGCTCAACCGGAAGGCCGCCCCCACCTGTGCGCCGACCAGCATCGTCGGTGTGAAGAACGTGAAGCCGAGCAGGACGATCGCGATGGAGGCGGCGCCCTTGCGCGCGTGGTCCGGCACCGGATCGATCGGGTAGTCCGGGTCCACGCCCTCTGCAGCGAGTGGCAGGGCCTGCTGGCGGCTCATGCGGGCTCTCCGATGTCCTCGGCCCACAGGTGCGGCCGTTCGGTCATCATCTGCTGCATCAGCTCCCGGCACTCGGGATCGTCGACGACATCGACCTGGACGCCGTGGGAGCGCAGCCACGCCTCGGAGGTCTCGAACGACCGGTTCTCGCCGACCACGATGCGCGGGATCCTGTAGAGCAGGGCGGTGCCGGCGCACATGTAGCACGGCGACAACGTGGTGAACAGCGTGGCTGCGCGGTAGACGTCCGCGGTGAGCCGGCCAGCGTTCTCCAGGCAGTCGGTCTCCCCGTGGCGGATGGCGCTGCCGAGCTGCACCCGCTGATTGCGGCCCACCGCGAGCACCCTGCCCTCGTGCACCAGTGCCGCACCGATCGGGATGCCGCCCGCCTCCCAGCCGGCCCTGGCCTCGGCTATGGCCAGGGCGAGAAACGCTCGGTCGGTGTCCATGGGTGGCCCCTCTCGCTGAAGTGATGGTTCCCAGAGCACCAGAACTCCGCGGACCTCCACAACTGACGTAGTGTCAGTCAGCAGCAGGGCGTGACGAGACGGTCTGTCCCACGACCGGGAGGCGCATGTGTTGGTAGGAGTCGCAGAGGTGCTGGCGCTCCCGTCGTTCCGTGCCGCGGGGGCGCGCGTCGCCTGCGGAGATCCGGAGGCCCGTCAGGTCCGCTGGATCCACTCGTCCGAGGTCTTCGAGATGGGGGCGCTGCTTGCCGGCGGCGAGCTGCTGCTGACCACGGGCCTCGGGCTGCACGGGCGCAGCCAGGCCCAGCTCGAGGACTACGTCGATGCGCTGGCCGACGCCGGGTGCGTGGGCCTGTGCCTGGAGCTGGGTCGCTCCTTCCTCACCCTCCCCGAAGCGCTGCTGCGCGCAGCCGAGCGGCGCGGCCTGCTGCTGGTCGTGATGGATCGGGTGGTTCCGTTCGAGCGGATGGTGGAGGACTTCCACCACACGGTCCTGCACCGGCAGCTGGGGTCGACCAGGGCCGGCGAGGCAGCGTGGCGCGACCTGCTCGCCGTGGTGCTGGCCGGGGAGGGGCTGCGCGCGCTGCTGGACACGGTCTCGAGGTTGGCGGGATGCGAGGTGGAGTTCCGCGACACCGACGACCGCCTGGTGGAACGCAGTCGGATCGCCTCGACCCGGGGCACGGACACGGTGGCCGTCGAGGTCCGCGGCCGGTCCGGACCGCGCGGCACCCTGCTGCTGCACACACCGTCGACGCGTCGGGTCAGGGCACTGGAGGAGCCCGCCTCCACCGCTGTCGGCCTGGAGCTGACCCGGCAGCCGGACATCGGCCTGCGCCCGACGTTGGCCCAGTCCCTCGTCACCGACCTCGGCGCCGGTGTCCTGGTCGCCGGCGAGGACGTGGGACGCCGGTTGGAGGAGGCCGGGATGCCGTGGACCGCGCCGAGCCAGCTGGTGGTCGCATGTGGTGACGCCGGCCATCGCGTGCCGGTCGACGAGGTGGTGCTGGCCGTGCGCGGCGCGTTCGCCGCTCGAGGCAATGCGGTCCTGGCCGGGGCGGTCGGGAACCAGGTCGTGGTGCTCGTCCGCACGTCCAGGCTCGCGACCGGCCGCGCCCGGGCCTTCGCGCAGGAGTGCTTCGAGCTCGTCGACCGCGCGCTGCCGGGCGAGGCCCGGGTGGTCCTGGGAGTGGTGCCAGGAGTGACCGACCCGGCCGCCCTGTCCGCAGCGGTCGCGCGGGCGCGCGAGACCGTGCGGCTCGCCCACGGCTACGGCGTGCACACCGGTGTCCTGCTGGCTCGCGACGTCGGGGTCCAGCGGCTCCTGGGAACGGGCGTGCCGACCGGAGAGCTGGCCGACTTCGTCCGGGAGCAGCTGGGGCCGCTCATCGACCACGACCGTGCCCACGCCTCCGACCTGGTGCGCACGCTGGACGCCTTCCTGGCCTCCGGGCTCTCCAAGTCGGGCAGCGCTGCACAGCTGGGCATCCGGCGCCAGTCGTTGTACGCACGGCTCCAGCGAATCGAGCAGCTCCTGGGCATCTCGTTCGCCGATCCCGGGCACGTCGGGGGCGTGACCCTGGCGCTGACGGCCTGGCGGATGCGCACCGGGCTGGACCCCCAGGCGGCCTTCGCGCGCTCCGCTGCCTCCGAACGGGCGACCCACCGACCGATCAGCTGACCGCGCCCATGACCTTGCGGATGCGCTGGTCGCTGACCTTCTCCCGCGTCCCGAGCTGCTGGGCGAAGAGCGAGATGCGGTACTCCTCGAGCAGCCACCGCGCCTCGCGCAGGTGCTGCGGCACCGGCTGGCCCTCGGGCAGGGCGGCCACCGCGTGCAGCCAGGCCTCCTGCAGGCCCGCGAGCTGGTCCATCAGCTGCCGGTCCCGGGCGACCTGCGCGTCGAGCCGCTCGCGCCGGTGCGCCACGCCCGCGAGGTAGCGGGGATAGTCGCGCAGCCGGCTGACACCCGCCTCGCCCACGAAGCCCGGACCCATCAGCCGCCCGACCTGGGCGCGCATGTCGGTGAGCGCCGGCAGGGTGGCGAGGTCGGCGCGCCCGGAGATCGCCTTGTCGCACGCGCGCCAGGCCTCGAGGACCCGCATCACGTCGTGCACCGCGATGCTCGTGCCCTCCGCGACCGCGTCGCGTGCCGCGGCCACCAGGGCGTCGTACGCCGCCTCGTCGCGCGCGGGCGTCCGGGAGTCGACGACCTCGCCGACGATCCCTGCGCGGAGGTCCGCGAGGAGGTCGGAGACCGACGGGTAGGGCGAGCCGACGAGGGCGAGCTTGGCGCGCTGGTCGAGGCCTGCGGAGGCGAGCACGGTGTCGACGGGGTCAGCGGGACCGAGCGCGAGCAGCACCAGGCGGCGTACGCCGAGGCGGTGGTGGGCCGCAGCCTCCTCGGCCGTGGCCAGCACCCGGAGCCCGACGGAGGCGCCCTCGTCGACCAGCGCGGGGAAGCCGCGCACCTCGTGGCCCGCACGGCGCTGCACGAACGACTCCTCGATCGTGCCGAAGGTCCACGACACCTGGCCGGTGGCCGTCACGCCGGAGTCGGCGGCCACGTCGGCCATCGCCCGCTCGAAGGTGGGCCGCAGCGGCTCCTTGAGGGCGTCGAGGTCCTTGCCGCGACCGGCCTCGGCACCCTCCTCGGTGACGACGCGGTAGGTCGGGCGCAGGTGCTCGGGCACCTTGGACCAGTCCCAGGCCTCGCGGTCGATGACGAGGCTGCGGGTGCTGCGGGCGAAGCGCTCGAGGGCGTCGAGCAGCGGCTCCGCACCGGGAGGGGTGGCGGCGAGGAACTCGCGAGCGGTGTTGGGCGCCGGGACCATCGCGACGCGCAGGTTCTTCGGCAGCGAGCGGATCAGCTCGGTGACCAGCTCCTCGCGCAGGCCGGGGACCAGCCAGGAGAAGTCGTCGGCCTCGACCCGGTTGAGGGTGGCGACGGGGACGTCGATGGTGAGGCCGTCGTCGGCGGACCCGGGCTCGAAGTGGTAGCTGATCGGGAAGGTCAGCCCGGCCTCGTGGGTCCCGGGGCCGTCCGAGAGCCACTGGGTCGGGAAGTCGTGCGCGCGCACCTGCTCGGCGGTGTCGTGGGTGAGCATCTCCGGGTCGAAGGTGAGCAGGTCCGGCCGCTTCTGGCGCGCCCGCTTCCACCACTGGTCGAAGTGCTGGCCGCTGACCACGTCGGCACCCACGCGGGCGTCGTAGAACTCGAAGAGGGTCTCCTCGTCGACGACGATGTCGCGGCGCCGCGCGCGGTGCTCGAGCTCCTCGGCCTCCTCGAGCAGCCGGGCGTTCTCGGCGAGGAACCTGTGGCGGGAGTCCCACTCGCGCTGCACCAGCGCGTGGCGGATGAAGAGCTCGCGGGCGAGCGGCGCGTCGATCCGGCCGTACTGCACGAGGCGGTCGGCCACCAGTGGCACGCCGTAGAGCGTGACCCGCTCCCGGGCCATCACCGCGGCGCGCTTGCGGGACCAGTGCGGCTCGGAGAACGTGCGCTTGACCAGGTGGGCGCCGAGCCGCTCGGCCCACTCGGGCTGGATGGCGGCGTTCTGCCGCGCCCACAGCCGGGAGGTCTCCACCAGCTCGGCGCTCATCAGGAAGGCCGGGTTGCGCCGCTTGAGCACGCTGCCGGGGAAGATCGCGAAGCGCGCGTTGCGGGCGCCGACGTACTCCCGCATCGGGCGCCGCTCCCCCGGCTTGGCCTTGTCGCGCTCCTCGAGGGCACCGATGTGGCTGAGCAGGCCGGACAGCAGGGCCTGGTGGATGCCGTCCTCGTCGGGGGTGTCCGAGGGATGTCCGATCTCGAGGCCCATCTCCTTGGCGACCTGGCGCAGCTGGGACTCGTACTCCTGCCACTCGCGCATCCGCATGTAGTTGAGGTGCTCGCGCTTGCACATGCGCCGGAAGGCGCTCGAGGACAGCTCCTTCTGCTGCTGCTTGACGTGGCGCCAGAGGTTGAGCCAGGTGAGGAAGTCGCTGGACTCGTGGGTGAAGCGGGCGTGGAGCTGGTCGGCCTGGGCGCGCTGCTCCTCCGGCCGCTCGCGCGGGTCCTGGATGGAGAGCGCGGCCGCGATGACCAGCACGTCGCGCACGCAGCCGAGCCGCTCGGCCTCGAGGATCATCCGGCCCAGGCGCGGGTCGATCGGCAGGCGGGAGAGCCGCTTGCCGACCTGCGTGAGGCGTACGCCGGGACGGTGGCCGTCCGAGGGCTGGGCCGTCGTCACGGCTCCGAGCTCCTCGAGCAGGTCGGTGCCGGCCTTGATGTTGCGACGGTCCGGCGGCTCGACGAAGGGGAAGCGCGCGATGTCGCCCAGGCGCAGCGAGGCCATCTGGAGGATGACGCTGGCGAGGTTGGTGCGCAGGATCTCCGGGTCGGTGAACTCGGGGCGGGCCTCGAAGTCCTCTTCGGAGTAGAGGCGGATCGCGATGCCCTCCGCGACGCGCCCGCAGCGGCCCGAGCGCTGGTTGGCCGAGGCCTGGCTGATCGGCTCGATCGGCAGGCGCTGCACCTTGGTCCGCACGGAGTAGCGGCTGATGCGCGCGACACCGGTGTCGACGACGTAGCGGATGCCGGGCACGGTCAGCGACGTCTCGGCGACGTTGGTGGCGAGCACGACGCGGCGCACGGTCGAGGGGTGGCTGGAGAACACCTTGTGCTGGTCGGCCGCGCTGAGGCGGGAGTAGAGCGGCACGACCTCGAGGCGGTCGCTCTGCAGCGCCTCCAGGGCGTCGGCGGTGTCGCGGATCTCGCGCTCGCCGGGCAGGAACACGAGCACGTCGCCGGGGCCCTCCGCCGACAGCTCGCGGACGGCGTCGAGGATCGCCTCGGTCTGGTCGCGCTGGACCGCCTCGCCCTCCTCGTCGTCCTCCGGCAGCTCCAGCAGCGGGCGGTAACGGACCTCGACGGGATACGTACGACCCGACACCTCGACCACCGGCGCCTTGAAGTGCTCGGCGAAGCGGTCCACGTCGATGGTGGCGCTGGTGATGATCACCTTGAGGTCGGGGCGGCGCGGCAGCAGGCGCTTGAGGTAGCCGAGCAGGAAGTCGATGTTGAGGCTGCGCTCGTGGGCCTCGTCGATGATGATCGTGTCGTACTTGCGCAGGTCGCGGTCGCGCTGGAGCTCGGCCAGCAGGATGCCGTCGGTCATCAGCTTGACCCGGCTGGCCTTGCTCGTGCGGTCGGTGAAGCGGACCTGGTAGCCGATGACGTCACCGAGCTCGGTGCCGAGCTCCTCGGCGATCCGCTCGGCGACCGAGCGGGCGGCGATGCGGCGCGGCTGGGTGTGGCCGATGAGCCCGCCGCCCTCGGCGCGGCCCTTGCCGCGGCCCAGCTCGAGGCAGATCTTCGGCAGCTGGGTGGTCTTGCCCGAGCCGGTCTCGCCGGCCACGATCACGACCTGGTGGTCGCGGATGGCCGCAGCGATGTCGTCGCGGCGCGCGGAGACCGGGAGCTCCGGCGGATAGGTGATCTTCACAACGGGCGACATTCTCGCCCATGGCGGCAAGGGGTTTGCGGGCGACCGGGCCCCGCCGACTCAGGAGCTCGAGCTGTCGTCGTCCTCCGGCGCCGTGGTCGGGGGCAGCTGGCCGGGTACGCCGCGGGGGCCGCGGTGCATGCCCCGGTCGCCGGGGCCGTCGTCGCCTCGTCGCTCCACCCACGCCCCGCGGTCACGGTCGCGTCCGCGGTCGTCGGTCACCGCGTGCACGGCGGCGAGCCCCAGCCCGCCCACGATCACCCCGGCCAGCGCCGAGGCGATCAGCGCGGCCAGGCCGAACGTACGGCTCCCGTCGCTGCGCCGCAGTGTCCGGAGCCGCTCGCGGAAGCCGCGGCGCTCGGCGGTCGGGGGCGGGGTGGCGGCTTCGTCCGCTGCCGGGGTGGGCGCGTCGGCGGCAGGGGCCGGCGGTGGTGCCGGGGCCGGGGTCGGCGCGCCGGGTCGTACGGGCTGGGTCTGGTCGTCGTCGCTCATGGCAGCAGCGTGCGCGCCGACGCTGTGCGCGACCTGTGGGCAGGCCATGAGATCTCCCTGACCGATGTCGAGAACGTGTCGTCGGCTCCGACCCCGGGATGGACGCGGCCATGATGGGCTGCACCTGACCCAGGAGAACGAGATGCCGAAGTACCTGATCCTCAAGCACTACCGCGGCACCCCCGCGACGGTGAACGACGTCCCGATGGACCGTTGGACCCCCGAGGAGGTCGACGCGCACATGGCCTTCATGGAGGCCTTCGGCGAGCGGCTCGAGGCCGACGGCGAGCTGGTCGACGCGCAGGCCCTCTCCCCCGAGGGCGCCTTCGTGCGTGCCGACGACGAGGGCCGCGGGCCGGTCACCGACGGTCCCTTCGCCGAGACCAAGGACCTCATCGCCGGGTGGTACGTCGTCGACGTCGACGGGTGGGACCGCGCGGTCGAGCTGGCCGGTGAGCTGTCGCTGGCGCCCGGCGCCGGCGGCCGCCCGATCCACGAGTGGCTCGAGGTGCGCCCCTTCTACGGCGCCCCGTCCGCCACCGGGGACTGACGCCGCGCCTGATGGACCCGTTCGACGAGGTGCCGCTGCGGGAGCTGGTCCCGGCGGTCATCGGCGTCCTCGTCCGCCGCGGAGCAGGCTTCGCGGCGGCCGAGGACGCGGTCCAGGAGGCGCTGGTGGAGGCGCTGCGAAGCTGGCCTGCCGAGCCGCCCCGCGACCCGAAGGGCTGGCTGGTGACGGTCGCGTGGCGGCGCTACGTGGACGTCGTACGGTCCGAGGCCGCGCGCGAGCGACGCGAGGTCGCCGTCGAGGTCGAGCCCGCCGCCGGTCCGGCCCTCGACGCCGACGACACGCTGGAGCTCTTCTTCCTCTGTGCCCACCCCGCGCTCACCCCGGCCTCGGCGGTGGCCCTGACGCTGCGGGCGGTCGCAGGCCTCACGACGCGGCAGGTGGCCGAGGCCTACCTCGTGCCCGAGGCGACGATGGCGCAGCGCATCAGTCGCGCCAAGCGCACCGTCGCTGAGGCGTCCTTCGACCGCCCGGGCGACCCAGCCACGGTCCGCCGGGTGCTCTACCTCGTCTTCAACCAGGGCTACTCCGGCGACGTCGACCTCGCTGCCGAGGCCATCCGGCTGGCCCGGCAGCTGGCCGCGCTCGTCGACGAGCCCGAGAACGACGGCCTGCTGGCGCTGATGCTGCTCCACCATGCGCGGCGGCCCGCGCGGATCCGTGCCGACGGCTCCCTGGTCCCGCTCGCCGAGCAGGACCGCGGGCTCTGGGACACCGCACTCATCGAGGAGGGTGTGGAGGTCCTGCAGTCCGCTCTGGCGCAGGAGCGCCGCGGCGAGCTGCAGCTCCAGGCCGCGATCGCGGCCCTCCACGCCGACGCAGCGACAGCTGCGGAGACGGACTGGGTGCAGGTCGTGCAGTGGTACGACGAGCTGCTGGCGATGACCGGCAGCCCGGTCGTACGTCTCAACCGGGCCGTCGCCGTCGGCGAGGCGGACGGTGCCCGTGCCGGCCTCGCGGCGCTCGCCGAGGTGGACCCCGCGCTGCCGCGCCACCGGGCCGTGGCGGCGTACCTCCACGAGAAGGACGGCGCGCACGCCGACGCCGCGCGGCTGTACGCCGAGGCAGCCTCCCTCGCGACGAACGTCGCCGAGAAGACCCACCTGACCAAGCAGGCAGCGCGGCTGAACTCCTCGCCCGGGTAGTCGACAGCCGCCGCACAGCAACCACACAGGAATCGGCGGCAGGATGCTGCCATGCAGCAGCTCACCCGACCCGACGGCTCCCCCGTGCGCGTGCTCGTCGTCGACGACGAGGTCAACATCGCCGAGCTCCTCGCGATGGCGCTGCGCTACGAGGGCTGGGAGCTGCGCATGGCGCACACCGGCACCGACGCGGTGTCGGCGGCACGCGACTTCCGGCCCGACGCGGTCGTCCTCGACATCATGCTGCCGGACTTCGACGGCCTCGAGGTGCTGCGCCGGATGCGCGCCGACGGCAGCGACGTGCCCGTCCTGTTCCTCACCGCCAAGGACGCCGTCGAGGACCGGGTCGCCGGGCTCACCGCCGGCGGTGACGACTACGTCACCAAGCCCTTCTCCCTGGAGGAGGTCGTGGCGCGGCTGCGCGGGCTGATCCGCCGCGGCGGCACCGCCGCCCAGGCCGACGCGGGCAACCTGCTCGTGGTCGGCGACCTCACCCTCGACGAGGACAGCCACGAGGTGCACCGCGGCGGCGACGAGATCGCGCTGACCGCGACCGAGTTCGAGCTGCTGCGCTTCCTCATGCGCAACCCGCGCCGGGTGCTGAGCAAGGCGCAGATCCTCGACCGGGTCTGGCAGTACGACTTCGGCGGTCAGGCCAACGTCGTCGAGCTCTACATCTCCTACCTCCGCAAGAAGGTCGACGCGGGCCGCGAGCCGATGATCCACACGATGCGCGGTGCCGGCTACGTCCTCAAGCCGGCGCCGTGAAGCAGCTCCGCCTCCCGGGCCGGCCACTGACCCTCACCACCCGGCTCGTCGCCGTGGTGGTGCTGCTCGTCGCCGTCACGGCGCTGGCGATCGGCACGGCCACCACGATCGCGATGCGCGAGAACCTCGACCGCCGCCTCGACCAGGACGTGCGCGCCGCGCTGTCGCGCACGCTGGAGGGCCCGAGCGCTCCCCGGCCCCAGGCGCCCGACGGGTCCCGCGACGACGGCTTCGGGCAGGTCCGCGAGCTCGACCTGCTGACAGCTGTCCTTCCCGATGACGGCGCCGCGAAGGGCATGGTGCTCTCGGAGCAGGAGGGGCGCGGCTGGGAGGCCTCCACCGCCCTCACCGACGAGCAGCTCGCGGCGCTCGCCGGGCTGGAGGAGACCGATCGCGACCTGCGCACCGTGCGGCTGCCCGGTCTCGGCGACTACCGCGTGGCGGTCGCCGACCTCGAGGGCGGGCAGGTCGTCGCTGGCCTCCCGCTCGACGAGGTCGAGGACACCGTCGCCGACCTGCTGCGCCTCGAGCTGCTCGCCACCCTCGTCGGCATCGCGCTCGCCGCGGTCGCCGCCGTGGTCGTCGTACGTCGCCAGCTGGCGCCGCTGCGCGAGGTCGCGGCCACGGCGCACCGCGTCGCCGAGCTGCCGCTGGCGTCCGGGGAGATCGAGATGGCCGCGCGGGTGCCGGCCGGGCTCACCGACGAGCGCACCGAGATCGGGCAGGTCGGCTCCGCGCTCAACGCGATGCTCGACCACGTCGAGTCCTCGCTCGCCCAGCGCCACCGCAGCGAGCAGCAGGTGCGGCAGTTCGTCGCGGACGCCTCGCACGAGCTGCGTACGCCGCTGGCGACGATCGCCGGCTACACCGAGCTGGCGCGCCGCCGGCCGGAGACCACCGGAACCGCCCTGGCCAAGGTCGAGACCGAGTCCGCGCGGATGACCGCGCTGGTGGAGGACCTGCTGCTGCTGGCCCGGCTCGACTCCGGTCGCCCGCTGGAGCGCGAGCCCGTCGACCTGTCGCGCCTGCTGCTCGAGGCGGTCAACGACGCCCGCGTCGTCGACCCCGACCACCAGTGGCGGCTCTCGCTGCCGGACGCCCCGCTCACCGTCACCGGGGACGCGGCCCGGCTGCACCAGGTGGTCACCAACCTGCTCACCAACGCCCGGAAGTACACCCCCGACGGCAGCACCGTCACCGTCACCGGGAACCCGTCCGGCTTCACGGTCCACGACGATGGGCCGGGGTTCTCCCCCGAGCTCGCCCCGCGCGCCTTCGAGCGCTTCGTGCGCGGCGACGTCGCCCGCACGCGCGCCGGCGGTGCCGGTCTCGGGCTCTCGCTCGTCGAGGCGATCGTGGCCGCCCACGGCGGGACGGTGGCGCTGGCGAGCACCCCTGGCGACACGACGATCACCGTCGCCCTCCCCCGCTGACCGTCGAGTGGGCTGGTCTGCACGCCCCCAGCCGTCGAGACGGCGCATCTGCACGCCCCCAGCCGTCGAGACGGCGCATCTGCACGCTCCGTCGTGTGCAGATGCGCCCACTCGACGGGGGTTGCGTGCGCAGAGGCGCCGACTCGACTAATAGGGATGGCACATGGAGCCCGGGACCCAGATCCGCTGCGAGATGACGAAGTGGGGCGAGCGCCCGCACTGGCAGTTCGAGGGCATCTTCCTCGGGGAGGACGAGCACGGCGAGTGGCTCGGGTTCCCGGTGGGCACGCACAACCGTCGTCCCGGCCTCGAGCTCGTCTCCGAGGCCGCGTGCGTCACCTTGGTGCCCGAGGGCGGCTGGCGCCTTCCCACCTTCCACGCCCCCGGCATCTGGTGCGACCTCTACGTCGACATCTCCACCCCCGCCGTGTGGGACGGGGGCGTCCTCCGCGCGGTCGACCTCGACCTCGACGTGATCCGGTTGGCCGACCCGCTGCCCGCTGGCGTCCGCAACAGGATCACCGAGGCCGGCCACGGCCCCGGAGAGGTGATGGTCGACGACGAGGACGAGTTCGCCGAGCACCAGATCGCCTTCGGCTATCCCGCCGACGTCATCGAGGCCGCGCAGGCCAGCTGCGACGAGGTCCTCGCGGCCGTGCGCGCCGGCGAGGCGCCGTACGACGGCACGCACCAGCGCTGGCTCACCGAGCTCAGCCGTCTGACTGCTTCCTGAGCGCCCGCCGCTCGGCGCGCGTCATCGCGCGGTAGGGACCGACCAGGCGCGGGCCCGCGAGCCGGCTCTCGAGCTTGCGGGCCTCGCGCTTGAGCGGCTGGGCGACGTACTCGCCCAGGATCACGCCCGAGGCCAGTGCGATCGCGACCGAGATCGCGGTCATCAGCGCCAGGATCCCCTGGGAGACGAAGTAGCCGCCGTCGGCCAGGAACGTCAGGCCGCGGTAGATCGACAGGCCGGGCAGGAACGGCACGATCGCCGGGACCGCGACCACGAGCGGGGGCACCCGCACCCGGCCCGCGACGGCGTAGGCGACGAGGCCGATGAAGAACGCCGCCATCCCGGCGCCGGCCACCCGGCCGAAGCCGTTGAGCTCGACGGCCTGCGAGACCAGCGCGGCCATCGCGGTGGTCACCGCGATCGGCAGCACGGCACGGCGTGGGGCGTAGCAGGCGACGCTGAAGGCCGCCGCCGAGACGGCGGCCCCGGCCAGCACCATCGGGACGTCGGAGATGCTGCCGAGCTTGCCGGGCACCAACCGGCCGAGCTCGAAGCCGAGGGTGTCGGCGACCGAGATGCCCAGTGCGACGCCGGCGATGATGCCCGCGGTCGACATCATCGCCTCGATGAGACGCGCGCTGGAGGTGAGGTAGAAGCCGGTGAGCGCGTCCTGCACCGCTCCCATCAGGCCGATGCCGGCGAGGAGCATGATGATGTTGGCGGTCACCGCGAGCGACGGATCGACCTCGATCGGGGTGGCGGCCACGCCCGCGGCCAGCAGCGTCGCGATCGCCCCGCCCGCGACCTGGAGGTAGAAGAACGGCAGCCGGCGTCGGGCCAGCAGGATCTGGACCCGGTCGATGAGCGTGGCCGAGACCGCCGCCACGGCCGACACCACCAGGCCGCCGCCGAGGAAGACGCCGACCGCCGCGGCCATCACCGCCCAGGCGATGGTCACCGCCCACCGCGGGAAGGCATGCCCCAGCGAGACGATCGTGGCCATCCGCGAGCGCGCGAGGTAGAGGTCGGCCTGGTCGGTGAGGATGTCGCGCACGAGGTGGTCGACGGCGGTGAGGTCCTCGTAGTCGATGTCGCGCTGCTGCACGTGGCGCATCATCAGCATCGGTACGTCGTCGGGCGAGCGCTGGAAGCTCATCGACAGCGCGGTGAAGGTCACGTCGATCTCGGCCTGGCGCAGCCCGAGGTGGTCGGCGACCGAGCGCATCGTCGCCGTGACGTCGGCCGCGCCCGCACCCGAGGAGAGCAGCATCTCCCCGATCCGCAGGCAGAGGTCCATCGTCAGGTGCACCTCGCGGGCGGCCTCGGCGCGCACTGCGGCCTCGGCCTCCTCGGCCGGTTCGCTGTCTCCGGAGAGCTGGTCGTGCTGGTCCACCGGGCCATGCTCGCACCGCCGCCCGGGCCACGGTCACAGGGGTGAGCCCTGCCCGGGGACCGCTCCCTAGAGTGGTCGCATGCGCATCGACTTCCACGCGTCGCAGCGGCCCACGCTCGGCGTCGAGTGGGAGCTCTCCCTCGTCGACCGGGTCACCCGCGACCTGGTCAGCGTCGCCTCCGAGGTCCACGAGCTGGCCGGCGGCCGGCTCGACGACCCGACGCGGCTGCACAAGGAGCTGCTGCGCAACACCGTCGAGGTCGTGACCGGGATCTGCGACACGGTCGGTGAGGCCGTCGTCGACCTGCGCGACACCCTGGCGGTCGTCGTGCCGGCCGCGCAGGAGCTCGGCGTCGATCTCCTCGGCGCCGGCTCGCACCCCTTCGCCGACTGGTCGCACCAGCAGCTCACCGAGGGCCACCGCTACGCCGAGCTCATCAACCGCACCCAGTGGTGGGGCCGCCAGATGCTCATCTGGGGCGTCCACGTGCACGTCGGGATGCCCGAGCGCGACCGCGTGATGCCCGTGCTCGCCTCGCTGCTGACGACGTACCCCCATCTCCTCGCGCTGTCGGCCAGCTCGCCGATCTGGGCCGGCCAGGACACCGGCTACGCCTCCAACCGGGCCCTGATGTTCCAGCAGCTGCCGACCGCCGGGCTCCCCTTCACCTTCGACACGTGGGCCGAGTTCGAGACCTGCATCGCCGACCAGACCACGACCGGGATCATCGACTCGATGTCCGACGTGCGCTGGGACCTGCGGCCCGCGCCGCACCTCGGCACGCTGGAGAACCGCATCTGCGACGGCATGTCCGACCTCGGCGAGGTCGCGGCCCTCACCGCCCTGATGCACTGCCTCGTCGTCGACCTCGACACCCGGCTCGCGGCCGGCGAGACCCTCCCGACGCTGCCGCCGTGGCAGGTCCAGGAGAACAAGTGGCGCGCCGCGCGCTACGGCCTCGACGCGATCGTGATCCTCGACGACACCAACCGCGAGCGCCTGGTCACCGACGACCTCGACGACCTCCTCGAGCGGCTCACCCCCGTCGCGAAGCGCCTGGACTGCGAGGCCGAGCTGCGCGCCGTCGCCGACATCCCGAAGCGGGGGGCGTCCTACCAGCGCCAGCGGGCCGTCGCACACGAGTCCGGCGGTGACCTGGTCGCCGTCGTCGACGCCCTGGTCGCCGAGCTCGCACACTCCCTCGAGGCCTGACCCGCACCGCCCTGTCCCGAGCCGTCGCTGGACGGCGCCCTTGTGGCTGTCGTCACCGGACGAGAGGATGCCCCGACGACCTCGACCCGGGGGACGAGGCGGACGCGTGGAGGAGAACCCAGTGGTGGACCCGATCGACCCGACTGCGACCGGCTTCCTGCTCGCGGAGAACCGCAACATGCCGATGCACGTCGGCGGGCTCCAGCTCTTCGAGAAGCCCGAGGGCGCGGGCCGCGGCTATGTCCGCGAGATGTACGAGCAGATGCGCGACGTCGAGCAGGTCGCCCCACTCTTCCTCAAGCACCCGCACCGCTCCGTGCGTACGGCGGGCCAGCTGGTGTGGCAGCCCGACGAGCAGTTCGACATCGAGCACCACGTACGCCACAGCGCGCTGCCCAAGCCGGGCCGGATCCGCGAGCTCCTCGAGCTGTGCTCGCGCCTGCACAGCACGAGGCTGGCGTGGGAGCGGCCGCTGTGGGAGGCCACGATCATCGAGGGCCTGCGCGACGGCCGGGTCGCGATGTACACCAAGACCCACCACGCGCTGGTCGACGGCGTGTCCGCGATGCGCCTGCTCGCGAGCGTGCTCTCCACCGACCCCGCCGAGCGCAACATGCCCGCCCCGTGGGCGATGCGGCCCCGCGCCCCGCGCCAGCAGCAGCCGACGGAGGACGGCGGCGCCTCGCTGGCCGACGTCTCGGCCGCCACCGTGCGTACGGCGCTCGCGATCGCGTCCGAGGCGGCCGGGATGCCCGGCGCGCTGGTGCGCACCCTCAACAAGAGCGTGCGCAACGAGACCTCCGCGCTGTCGCTCTACGCCCCCCGCACGATGATCAACCAGAACATCACCGGCTCGCGCCGCTTCGCCGCCCAGGACTGGCCGGTCGAGCGGCTGCGCGCGGTCGGCAAGGCCACCGGCACCACGATCAACGACGTCGTGCTCGCCATGGTGAGCGGCGCGATGCGCACCTACCTGCTCGACATGGACGCGCTGCCCGAGACGACGCTGGTCTCGATGGTCCCGGTGGGCCTCAATGCCAAGCAGTCGCAGCTCGCGTCCTCCGACGGCGGCAACGCCGTGGGCGCGGTGATGGTGCAGCTCGGCACGCACCTGGCCGACCCGGCCGACCGGCTCACGGCCATCAACCGCTCGATGAAGGACGGCAAGGACGGGCTCTCGGCGATGACACCGACGCAGATCCTCGCGATGAGCGCGCTCGGCCAGGCACCGGCGATCCTCGGCCCGGTCTTCCGGATGCAGGGCATCGTGCGCCCGCCCTACAACCTCATCGTCAGCAACGTCCCCGGCCCGCGCACCACCCACTACTGGAACGGCGCGAAGCTCACCGGCACCTATCCCCTGTCCATCCCGATCAACGGCATGGCGCTCAACATCACCTGCACCTCCTACGACGGCAAGATGTGCTTCGGCCTGACCGGCTGCCGGCGCACCGTCCCCCACCTGCAGGTACTGCTGACCCACCTCGACGACGAGCTGAAGGCCCTCGAGCGCGCCGCCGGCGTCCGCTGACGGCAGCGCAACCCCTCGCCGGTTGAGGTGCGAGGAGCGCCAGCCCCCCTTCGGTGGTCGAGTAGCCCGCGAGCGCCAGCGAGCGGGCGTATCGAGACCCCCTCCTGCGAGCAGGTCTCGTTCCTCGCTCGGCTAGTCGACCACCGAGAAGCCGCCTCCGACCTGCTCGGCGACCGCAGCGAGGCGGGCGCGGGTGATGTCGGCGACCGTGGCGAGTCCAGCGAGGTGGGCGTTGGACCCTGGGCGGGTCGGCTCCGTGGAGTTGATGCTGATGCAGCGACGGGTGCCTCCGTCGGCGACGTTGGCGAGCGCGACGGCGTGGCCGGTGGTGCCGCTGCCGGCGAAGGGGTCGAGCACGACGACGTCGTCGGGCAGCGTGGCCAGGATGCGGCGTACGAGCCCGGTGGGCTTCGGCGACTCGAAGACGTGGCCGACGAGGGCCTTGAGCTCGGCGACGGCGGTGTCGGTGGAGCCGATCTCCTCGGCGAGCCAGATGGTGCGCAGCTTCTTGCGCCGGCCACCCTCGCGGTGCAGCCAGTCGCGCTGGAAGATGTCGGCCCGCTCGCCGGTGCGCCCGCGGATCACCCGGCACTCGAGGTCGTCGGGCCGCTCGTCGACCCGCGGCCGCGACCACCGCCACACCGCCGGCCTGCCGTCACCGAAGACGGGCGTGAGCGCCCGGCTGCCGGGGAACTCGGTGGTGGCCACGCGGCCGGTCTCCGGGTCGCCGTACAGAGCGAAGTGCAGGGTCGGCGCGGTGAGCGGGTTGAACTTCTTGTTGGTGTTGCGCAGCGGCAGGTAGCGGAAGCGTCGCCCGTCAGGGGTGCTGAGCGGGAAGTCGGACTCGTCGACCGAGTCGGTGGTGCTGCCGTCGACGGCGCACGCGGGCAGGTGGCGGGCGTACGCCAGGACGTACTCGTGGCTGGTCGCGAAGCCCCGGCCGAGCTGACGGCCCTTGGGGTTGAGGTTGACGACGATCTGGGCGAGGAAGTTGGCCTCCCCGAACACCTCGTCCATCAGCAGCCGCAGGTGTGCCGCCTCGTTGTCGTCGATGCTGACGAAGACCGCGCCGTGCAGGGCGAGGACCTCGCGCACGGCCTCGAGGCGCGGGCGCATCATCGCGGCCCAGGCAGCGTGGCGTCCGGCGTACGGGTCGGCGTGCGAGCCGTCGCGGAAGCGGTCGGCGTAGGCGAAGTCGTTGCCGGTGTTGTAGGGCGGATCGGTGTAGACGACGTCGACCGAACCGGGCTCCAGCCGCGGCAGCACCTCGAGGTTGTCGGCGGCATGGAGGGTGTTCCACACGACGGGTCCGGGCTCGACGGGCACGAGCCGCAGCCTAGGCGCACGCGTACGCCGCTCCGGGACGCTTCGTCCCAACAATCCCACGAGTCCCACGATGTCCTTTACTCTGGAACGCGTGTCCGTCTTCTCGCGCCGCCCTGCTGCCTCCCGATCGACGTCCCGGTCGGTCTCTCCGATGACCCGCACCCGACTCCTGACGATCGCCACGGCCGGAGTGCTGGTGGCCGGGCTCGGCGTCGGGCCCTCGGTCGCCGACGACAGTGACGGCACCAGCGACACCGCCTCGGCCCGCGGCAGCCTCTCCGGCGCGCAGGGCGGCTACCGCGGACGCAACCAGACCTCCGACGGCAAGCCGGGCATCGTCGTCGGTCCCCCGCCGAGCCTCCGCGGACGCTCGGTGCAGGTGAAGAACGACGTCAGCTACCAGATCGCACCCGGCGTCGTGCTGCGCGAGTGGGACCAGGTCGACGGCCGCCAGCCGGTCGGCCAGGTGCGGATGAACCTCGTCACCGTCGACCTCAACGCCCCGGACCTCTCCTTCGAGGAGCTGTCCCCCACCTATGTCACGAGCCGCAAGAAGGTCAGCCAGCTCGGCGGCTGGAACGACGCGCTCACCGCGGTCAACGGCGACTTCTTCGACATCGGCAGCACCGACGCACCGCTCGGCATCTCGGTCAACCGCGAGAAGGGTGTCCTCAACGGCTCGCGCGACGGCTGGATCCCGGGGGTCAACTCCACCCTGTGGTTCGACGACTCCGGTCCGCACGTCAGCCCGCTGAGCCTGCAGTACACGATCCGGCAGCGGAAGGCCTGGACCGTCAGCGGGCTCAACCACCCGAGCATCACCGCGGGCCAGATCGGTGTCTACAACTCCGACTGGCACCGCACCGAGGGCTACAAGGTGACCGCGGGCAAGAAGCGCGCCCGCGAGGTCGTCCTGCGCAAGAACCGGGTCATCTCGAACCGGCCGAAGCTCTCCAGCGGCCGCAAGATCCACAAGAAGGAGCGGGTGCTGATCGGCACCGGCAGCGCGGCCGGCAAGCTCAAGACGCTCAAGCGCGGCAAGAAGATCACGCTGTCGCAGAACATCGTGGGCGGCCGCCCCACCGTCGCCATCAGCGGTGACCGGCCGCTGCTGGTCAACGGCGTGCGCACCGTCATCAACAACACCATCGCGCACCCGCGTACGGCGGTCGGCATCGACGCCGACGGGCGCAAGCTCTTCATCCTCGTCGTCGACGGCCGCTCGGCCGCGAGCCGCGGCTACACCATGGTCGAGCTGGCCGATCTGATGACCGCCCTCGGAGCGGAGAACGCGATCAACCTCGACGGCGGCGGCTCCTCGGCGATGTACACCCGCACCGGCACCGGTGCGATGGGCATCGTCAACGAGCCCTCCGACGGCGGCGAGCGCCTGGTGCCCAACGCGTTCGGCGTGGTCTACCACGCACCGCTGCCCCCGGTGGTCCCGATCCTGCCGCCGACCGTGACCCCCACGCCCACCCCGACCGTCACGCCGACTCCCACCGTGACCCCGACCCCGACGGTGACGCCGACGCCGACCCCCTGACGGGCGCTCAGGCGTTCGGCGCGGCGAACAGCACGACGTACGTCACCGGCGCCAAGCACTGCACGGTGCTCTTGGGCAGCACCGGGACGACCTCGAAGCCGGCCTCGCCGGCCTCGATCGCCACGCTCGTCGGCGCGTCGCAGCCGATGTGCGCGACGGCGCCGTAGGGCGTGGCGTCGGGCGAATCCGCGGCGAGGTCCGCCACGGTCGCCGAGACGCTCTCCCCGAGCCCGGAACGCAGCTCCACGGCGAAGTCCGCGACGGCCTGCTCGGTGTCGAGGGCGAAGGCGAGCGTCGAGACCGAGCCGCCGCCCTCGGTCGCGCCGACCACCGTGGCCTCGGCGATCCCGGCCGAGCCGGTCGCCTCCACTGTCCGGACGTCGGGACCGGAGGGCTCGCTCGTCGGCTCCTCGGTCGGCTCGGGCGCCGGCTCGGTCGACTCGGGCTCGGCAGGCGTGCTCGACGAGGGCGCCGGGTCGGTGGCGGTGTCCTCGGTCGTGTCGTCACCGCAGGCGGCCAGACCGGCCGCGAGCCCGAGGGCGACGAGCACCCCGGCGGCAGAACGGGTGCGGCGGGGGGCGGGCTGGGGCGTTCGCGTCCGAGTAGTCATGGTGGTCAGACGTTAGCCGTGACGGGGCGGATCCGTGCTGAGGCCGGGCGCGCCGTCGACGCCGCGACACCCCGACTGGCAGGCTGGGCGCCATGGAGGACCCCGCATGAGCGAGCAGGAGCCGGTGCGCGAGGCCGTACGTGCCTATGCGGCCCTGCAGCCGCAGCTCGCGTCCGCCACCCAGGCCTACGTCGCCCTCATCCAGGTCCTCCTCGACGACGCCGGCATCGACTACCTCAGCGTCACCGGGCGCACGAAGAGCGTGGCGTCGTTCGCGGCGAAGGCCAACCGCACCGAGGGCGGACGCCCCCTCTACCCCGACCCGCTCGAACAGATCACCGACCAGATCGGGGTCCGCGTCATCACCTACGTCCACAGTGACGTCGCCGCCGTCGCCGAGGTGCTCGACGACGAGCTGGTGATGCTCGACGACCGCGACCTGGGCGAGGAGACGGCCCGGTCAGGTCGCTTCGGCTACGCCAGCCGGCACCTGCTGGTCGAGACCCGCCCCGGGGCCGAGCTCCCCGTGCTCGAGGACCACCGGGCGAGCGTCCAGGTGCGCACCGTGCTGCAGCACGCGTGGGCGGAGTTCGAGCACGACATCCGCTACAAGGGCAACGTCCCCGAGGACGCCGCGGCCGACCTCGACCGTCGCTTCACCCTCGCCGCGGGGCTGATCGAGCTCGCCGACCGCGAGTTCGCCACGATCCGCGAGCGCATCCAGGCCGCCGCGCCCGGCAGCACCACCGAGCCGGAGGCGGACCGCATCGTCGGCCAGGACCTCGCGACCTTCCTCGCCGGCCACTACAGCGACGCCGGCTGGTCGCACACCGACCACTACGACTGGATCGCCGACCTCCTCACCCAGCTCGGCATCGACAGCATCGACGACCTCGCCGACCTGCTCACCTCCGTCGACGCCGACGCGGTGATCCGCCGGATGGGCTACCGCTACCCCGCCGGAGCCGTACGCCGCCTCGACGACGCCCTGCTCGCGATCTTCGGCGAGCAGTACGTCACCCTCGCCGGCAACAGCCACCGGGTCCCGCTGCTGCGCGCGCGGCTGGAGAAGCTGACGACCCCCGAGACCTGAGGATCGCGCTCAGGTGGGCGCCCTAGGGTTGAGCCATGAGCCGCCCTTCCTGGACGACCCTTGCCCCGATCGTGGCCATCGTGGCCCTCGTGCCAGCGTGGTTCGCCCATCCGGAGGGGATCGTGCTCGGCGTGCTCGCGGTGCTGCTCGTGGCCGCCGTGCTCGCGGCCGTGCACCACGCCGAGGTCGTCGCGCACCGCGTCGGGGAGCCCTACGGCTCGCTGGTGCTGGCGGTCGCAGTCACCATCATCGAGGTCGGGCTGATCGTCACCTTGATGGTGACCACCGACAAGGACACCGCCGGCCTGGCCCGGGACACCGTCTTCGCCGCGGTGATGATCACCCTCAACGGCATCGTCGGCATCTCGCTGCTCGTGGGCGCGCTCAAGCACCACCTCGCGGTGTTCAACCCCGAGGGCACCGGCGCCGCGCTGGCGACCGTGATCGCGCTCGCCGTGCTCTGTCTGGTCGTGCCGTCGGTGACCACGTCCGAGCCGGGCCCGGAGTTCACCGGCGCCCAGCTGGCCTTCGCCGCGATCGCGTCGCTGGCCCTCTACGGCCTGTTCGTCTTCACCCAGACCATCCGGCACCGCGACTTCTTCCTGCCGGTCTCTCCCGGGCAGTACGTCCCGATGGTGGCCACCAGGGCCGAGGCCGCGGCCGCCGCGTCGGACCGGGCCGCCGACCGGACCTCCGAGCGCGAGGCGGCCTCCGACGGCTTCGAGCACGAGCCCGTCGACCTCGACGAGGACGGCCACGCCGACCCGCCCACCGACCGTGCCGCGCTCACCAGCCTGGCCCTGCTCGTCCTCTCGCTGGTCGCGGTGGTCGGCCTGGCCAAGATCGAGTCCCCGGCGATCGAGTCCGGCGTCGCGGCGCTCGGCTTCCCCCCGGCGGTCGTCGGTGTGGTGATCGCCCTGCTCGTCCTGGCGCCCGAGTCGATCGCGGCGGTCCGCGCCGCGGCGCGCGAGCGCGTGCAGGTGAGCCTGAACCTCGCCCTCGGCTCGGCGATGGCCTCCATCGGCCTGACCATCCCCGCCATCGCCGTCGCCAGCATCTGGCTCGACGGTCCGCTCGAGCTCGGGCTCAACCAGCTCCAGACGGTGCTCCTGCTGCTGACGGCCGCGGTGTCGATCCTCACCGTCGTGCCGGGTCGCGCGAAGCCGCTGCAGGGCGGCGTGCACCTGATCCTGTTCGTCTCGTTCCTGTTCCTGACGATCGCGCCCTGAGGGCCGGCCGCCGCGGGGGTGGCGGCACACGGCATCCGCCGCCCCGGGGGTGGCGGCACACGGCATGTCCCCGGCCCGATCCCGTGTCGTCTGCCGCCACCCTCGAGGGGCGGCACGTCGTCTGCCGCCACCCTCGAAGGCCGGCACGCCGTCTGCCGCCACCCTCGAAGGCCGGCACGTCGTCTGCCGCCACCCTCGAAGGCAGCCGCTCCGACACGCACCACGGCCCGACAGGTCATCCTGTCGGGCCGTGATCGGCGTGGCTCAGCCGAAGTACGTGCGGTAGATCTTGTCGTAGCTGCCGTCCTGGCGCAGGTCGGCGAGCACGCTGTTGATCTCGCGCAGGAGCGGGATGTTGCCGTCCTTCTTCACCGCCATGCCGTACTGCTCGCCGGTGTCGAACTCGCGGGCCAGCTTCAGCCGCGGGTTGTCGGAGACGAACTGTCCCGACACCGTGTTGTCGAGCATCGCCGCGTCGAGCTCGCCGGCGGCGAGCGCCGCCTGCAGCCCGGCCGCGTCGTCGTACGCCCTCACCTGGGTGCTGTCGGGGGCGAAGTCGCTCAGGTAGGTCTCGCCGGTGGTGTCCTTCTGCACGCCGACGCGCTTGCCGGCGAGCTCCTCGACCGCGTCGAGGCCCGAGCCGCGAGGCGTGATGAGCGCCTGCTTGGCGTCGAAGTAGGGGCTGGAGAAGTCGAGCACGCGCGCCCGCTCGCCGGTGATGGTCATCGCGGAGATGGCCACGTCGCAGACGTCGTTGTTGAGCGAGTCGCCCGAGGTGATGTCGTCGAAGGACACGTCGATCACGTCGAGGTCGGCCTCCAGCGAGTCGGCCACCTTGCGGATGAGGTCGATGTCGAAGCCGGTCGGCTTGCCCTTCTCCTCGTACTCGAAGGGCGCGTAGGGCATGTCGGTGCACACCGTCAGCGCGCCCTCGAAGACCAGGGACACCTCGGTCAGGGAGTCGGCCGACTCCCCGCTGGCGGCACCTCCGCAGGCACCCAGCGTGGCCATCAGCGCCACGGAGGACAGGACCGCAGTGGCGGTGCGGAGGACGGGAGAGCGGCGGACGGTCATGGGTTCAGTTCGCATTCACGGTGAGCGACTCACGAAGCCGCATGAGCGAGTATTCGGTGATCTTCACGAGCGCGCCCTTGGCCTGCTCGCGGTCGCGGGCGTCGAGGCTGATGATCGGTACGTCGGCGGGCAGGGCCAGCGCGGCGGCGATCTCCTCGGCGGGGTAGCGCGGGACGCCGTCGAACTCGTTGACGGCGACGATGAAGGGGATGCCCTTGGACTCGAAGTAGTCCAGCGGCGAGAACGACTCGTCGAGACGGGCCACGTCGACCAGCACGATGGCGCCGATGGCGCCGCGGCACAGGTCGTCCCACATGAACCAGAAGCGCCGCTGGCCGGGCGTGCCGAAGAGGTAGAGGACCAGGTCCTCCGCCAGCGTCAGTCGACCGAAGTCCATGGCCACGGTGGTCGTGGCCTTCGTGGGCACGGCGGCGAGATCGTCGACGCCCTCGGACTCGTTGGTGACGAGTGCCTCGGTGCGCAGCGGGTCGATCTCCGACACCGCGCCGACGAGCGTCGACTTGCCGACGCCGAAGCCGCCGGCGATGACGATCTTCGTCGACGCAGCGGCTCGCTGTGCCTTAGTAGTTTCGAAGTCCACGGAGGGTCCTTTCGATGAGCTCGAGACGCTCATCTGTCGACGACTTGTCGGTGATGGTGGCCTGGATCCGGATGAGTCCCTGCTCGATGAGGTCGCCCAGCAGCACCCGGGTGACGCCGATCGGCATCTTGGTGAGGGCCGAGACCTCGGCCACGGATCGGCGGTCGCAGACCTCGAGAACCTGCGCGGCAGAAGGGGAGAGGACGGGCGCCTCCGCACCAGCCTGGAGGCGCAACGTGGCCTCCATGGCCAGGTCGACACTGGTGGCCGTCCGACCTGCGGTGATGGTGTAGGACCGGATCAGGCGGGGGCGGTAGGCGCCCTCGTCCTCCGGCTCGTGTGGCGGCGTCATGGCGGTGAGCTGACTCAGCCGCCCGTACCGACGCGGGCCTGGGCCTCGACGGTACGTCCCACGCGGTCCACCAGCAGGGCCATCTCGTAGCCCACCTGGCCGATGTCGGCCTCCTCGGTGGTGAGGACGGTGAGGTTCGACCCGTCACCGACGCTCATCAGCATGAGGAAGCCCATCTCCATCTCGACGATGGTCTGCATCACCGAGCCGCCCTCGAAGAGGCGGGCGGCGCCGACCGCGAGGCTGGCGAGGCCGGAGGAGACGGCGGCCACCTGCTCGGCCCGCTCACCGGGGATGCTGGTGCTCGAGGCCATCAGGAGACCGTCGGCGGAGACGAGGATGGCGTGCGCGGCGTCGGGGACCTCCTCGACGAAGCGCGACATCACCCAGTCGAGGTCGCGGTCGTCACCGGCGGAGCCGACGGCGGGGGCGGCGGATTCGTGCGTCATGCGGGGCCTGCTTCCGTGTGCTGAGAGGGACTCTGGACTGCCTTGCGGCCGCGGGACACGCCCGCCTTGTGTGCCTGGAGACGGCGGCGGATCGCCTCGGGGTCACGCGTCTTGGCCGCCGTGGGCGGGGTCACGCTACCGGGGACCAGGCGCTCCCCGGGAGCGCGTCGCGGCAGTCCGGTGACGGTGGACTCGGCCACCGGCGCCTCCTCCGCGGCCTTCTCCGCGATCTCCCATCCGCGGTCGATCTCGGTGTGGTGGAACTCGCCGTCGCCCTCGCCGGCGAGCCAGCCGGAGCGCATGGACTTGAAGATGGGCGAGTCGCTGCCGGCACGCACCGTCGCACCGTTGCCGGCGCCGTTGGCGGCGTGACCGTTCTGGCCGTTCCCGTTGGTCGCGAGGCTGGTGGTGGCCAGCGGCGCGGGGGCGTACGCACTGCCGAGGACGTCGGCACCGTACGCCGCCGCAGCGGGCGCGGGCGCCTCCTCGGCGGCCGGCACGGGCTCGGGCTCCGGCTCCGGCTCCGGCTCGACCTGGGCCACGACCGGCTCGGGCTCCGGCTCGACCTCGACAGCCAGGACAGGCTCGGGCTCGACGGCGGCCGGCTCGGGCACGGTCTCGGACTGCGAGCTGCCGAGGCCCAGCGGGTCATCGGCGTCGACCTCGACGTCGGGACGCCGGGTCGCGGCGACGGCCGCCTGCTCGGGCTCGGCGTGCAGCTCGGGCTCCGGCTCGGCCGCTACCTCCGCAGCGGGCTGCTGCGGAGCGTCGAAGGTGTCGTCGGGCAGCGGGTCCGAGAGCGGGTCCGAGAGCGGGTCGGCGGCCCGGGCGGGCTCCTCGACCGGCTCCTCGACCGTGGCGGCGGGCTCGACGGCCGACGGTGCGGCAGGCTCGGGAGCCGGGGTGGGCTCCGCGGCCTGCTCGGTGCGGGCCTCCTCGACGGCCTGCGCCCGCTGGCGCGAGGCCAAAGCGGTGATCGGGACGACGGAGGCGACCTTCTCGGCCGTTCCCGCCCCGGCAGTCGCGGCGGGTGCCGCGGTGGCGTCCGCGGCGGGCTCGGCGCGCTTGCCGAACAGCGGGCCCGTGGCGCCGGAGGTCTCCGGCGGCAGGAAGGCGTCGGCGCCGGTGCGCGGCATGTTGGCGCCGGGCTCGCGACGGGGCAGCAGGCTCTCGAGCGACGGCCGGTCCGGCGTCGGTGCGGACGCAGCGGCAGCAGGTGCGGCGACGGGTGCGGCGGCCGGCTCCGGGGTGGCGGGCGCGGTCGGTGCGGCCACGGTCGCGGCGGCGGCAGCAGCAGGCTCGGCCGGCTTCTCGGTCGCCTTGGCGGCAGCCTTGTCAGCAGCCTTGCCGGCAGCCTTGGCCTGGGCCTTCTCCACGCGGGCCCGGTTGCGGGCCTCGCGCTTGGACTCGGTCTTCGCCGCGACAGCACTGGTGTCGAGGGTCTCGGCCACCGGCGCGGCGGTCGCGGCAGCGGCGACAGCCGGAGCGGCGGCAGGAGCGCTGGTCTGCGGCAGGTCGGGCAGCACCGACGGCGGGAGCACGACGGAGGCCGTCATGCCGCCCCCGGGGTTGCGCGCCAGGCTGGCGGTGATGCCGTGGCGCTCGGCGAGGCGGGAGACCACGAACAGGCCCATGCGCCGCGCGGTGTCGGGCGTCGCCTCGGCGCCGTGGCGCAGGTCGCTGTTGAGCTGCTCCAGCTCGGCCGGGGGCACGCCCAGGCCGGAGTCGGTGATGGTGATGGTGACGCCGTCCTCACCGAGCTTGGCGGCCAGGCGCACCGGCTCGGCGGGCGGGGAGTAGGTCAGCGCGTTGTCGACCAGCTCGGTGAGCAGGTGGACCACGTCGGCGGCCGCCTCGTCACCCACGCGGGTGCTGAGGTGCGACAGGATCTGCACGCGCTGGTAGTCCTGCACGCCGGAGGTCGCGGCCTGGAGGGCCTCGCCGACGGTGAGGCTGAACTGCCCGGCCGCACGGTTCGGTGCGTCGGCCAGGATCAGCAGCGAGTCGGCCGTGCGGCGCATGCGCGAGGCGAGGTGGTCGAGGCGGAAGAGCGACTCGAGGCGCTTGGGGTCTTCCTCGTCGTGCTCGAGGCGCTCGATCTGCGCGAGCTGCTGGTTGACCAGGGAGGTCGAGCGGCGCGACAGCGTCACGAACATCGCGTTGACCGTCTGGCGCAGCTGGGCCTCACCCGAGGCGAGGTGGATGGCCTGGCGGTGGAGGTCGTCGACTGCGCGGGCGACCTGGCCGATCTCCTCGTTGGTGGTGACGTCGATCGTCCTGATCGGCTCCGGCTCCTGGCCGGCACGGATCCGGGCGACGGCGTCGGGCAGGCGGTGGCGGGCCACGGCGAGCGCGCCCTCGCGGACCTTGCCGATCGGCTCGAGGAGGCTGCGGGCCACGAAGAGGGCCAGGAAGACTGCGGCGGCGAGGGCCAGCAGCGTGAGGACCGCGCCGACGAGAGCGTTGCGCTGGGCGTCCGAGGCAGCCTCGTCGAGCGTCTCGGTCACGCCGGTCACGAGTGTCTGGGTGATCTCGTCGTACGGCGCGTAGGCGTCGCGTCCGTCGAGGTCGGTGGCGGAGTCGTCACGGATCTGGCCCGCGTGGCGGGTGTTCTGCGTGCGCAGCAGGGCGGTCTGCTCGTCCGCACCCTCGACGGATCCGGCGAGACGGTCGATGGCCGCGGCCTCCACGCCGATCTCCGAGAAGAGCTCCTGCGAGCTCGACTGTGACAGCGAGGTGGCGATGAGGCCCTGCTGGAGCGCGAGGGACAGCCGGCCGCTCATGGCCTGCGAGAGCTGCTCGAGGCGGGGCTCGGGGGTCTCCTGGGCGGCGTTCACGCTCGTGATGAGCTGCGAGACGCTCGACTCGAGCTGGCGCACGAGGGCGATCCACGTGGCGGGGCCGAGGTTCTCGGCGCCGACGCCGCGCATGGCCTGGCTGAGGTCGAGCAGCGCGTCGACGTGGGCGGCCTGGCGCTCGTCGAGGTCGGCGGCCTCGCGGGCCTGGACCAGCGTCTCCGCGGAGGTGGCGATGTCGCTGATGGAGTCGATGAGGTCGCCCTGGCTGGCCGCGCTGTCGGTCTGCGCGGCGACCATGGCCGCCTCGGAGGCGGTCAGGTAGTCGATCGCCGGCTGGATGATGGTGACCTGGCGGGCACTGGTCGCGGCCTGGCGGGAGTCGCCGTAGTCGCCGGTCACGCGCAGCCCACCGAGCACGGCGGCGAGCAGCAGCGGGATGGCGAGCGCGAGCGCCATCTTGCGGCGCAGCGGCCATCCTGCGACCGAGAGACCCGCGCCCCTGCGGGGCTGGGCTGCATCTTGAGTCATGTGTGCCTCGCGATTGGTGAGCGACTTCGACGACGAAACGTGCCCCGGCGGGACCGGGAGCAGACTCAACCTAAAGAGTCCCGCGACATTCCGTGGCGTTTTGGGAGAACTGTGGTGATCAGGGTGTAAGGGGGCCTAGCGCTGTGCATCTGAGCGTGCCGGCCGTCCCACCGGCACCACTGGCACCGCTACGTCTGGGTCCAGAGCGTGGGGAGTGACGAGTGTGTCTCGTCCGCTGCGAACTACGCAGACGATTTCTGGACACTTCCCTGACATCTCGGACCTCTTCCCTCCGCCTTCGTGGTGCGGCACGATCACCGCCATGACCCTCCTTCTCGGGAAGGGCCGCTCCCGCACGAGCGCCCTTGTCACCTCCCTCACCCTCGCCCTGTCCCTCTCGCTCACGCTGGCCCTGTCGCTCGCGGTGCCGGTGCTGGTGCCGTCGGCCACCGCCCCCGCGGCCGCCGCCACGCCGATCACCGTCAGCCAGGCCATCGGCCAGCAGACCGGCGCCACGCAGACCGTCCGCGGCTACGTCGTCGGGCAGCCGACCGCCACCAACACCGTCGTGCGCTCGGGCTTCCCCAACGACTACGCGCTGGCGATCGCCGACTCCGCATCGGTGACGAGCACCTCCTCGATGCTCTACGTGCAGATCCCCTCGGCCTTCCGCTCCCAGTGGGGCCTGCGCACCAACCCGTCACTGATGGGCAAGCAGATCGACGTCACCGGCGCGCTGTCGGCGTATTTCTCCCACCCGGGCATGACGAGCACGTCCGCCTTCGCGCTCGCAGGCGGCGGGACCACCGAGCCGCCGCCCACCGGCGGCACCAGCCCGTGGGACTCCACCTACTACGCCCCCGCCGTCGGCAAGTCCGGCACCGCGCTGCGCACCGCGCTGCACGACATCATCGACAACCACACGAAGCTGTCGTACGACGCGGTGTGGACCGCGCTCAAGGACACCGACCAGGACCCCAACAACTCTGCCAACGTCATCGAGCTCTACACCGGACGCTCGATCTCCAAGTCCAGCAACGGCGGCAGCACCGGCAACTGGAACCGTGAGCACGTCTGGGCGCAGTCGCGCGGTGGGTTCACCACCAGCGCCGGACCGGGCACCGACCTGCACCACATCCGTCCCGAGGACGTCACCGTCAACAGCGTCCGCGGCAACAAGGACTTCGACAACGGCGGCTCCCAGGTCTCCGGCTGCAACGACTGCTGGACCGACTCCAACTCGTTCGAGCCGCGCGACGCGGTCAAGGGCGACGTGGCCCGGATGCTGCTCTACATGGCGATCCGCTACGAGGGTGGCGACGGCTTCAACAACCTCGAGATGAGCTCGACGGTCGGCACGTCCTCCACGCTGATCGGCGACCTCGAGACCCTCCTGGCCTGGAACGCTGCCGACCCGGTCAACACCTTCGAGATGCGGCGCAACGACCGCATCCACGCGCAGTGGCAGGGCAACCGCAACCCCTTCATCGACCACCCGGAGTGGGCCGCGGCCATCTGGAACTGAGTCGACGCCGCCCCTCAGCCGCCCGAGCCGTGGCTGTGGGGCGGCGCGACCGGGCCCTCCGAGGGCTCCCCCCGCAGCGTCTTGCGGTGGTGCAGGCTGAACCGCTCGACGGTCGCGTTCTCCTGGTTGGCCTGGTCGAAGAGCTCGCTGCGCATGTGTCCCCCGTGTCGTGGAGCCGTGCCGTCCGGCCGGTGACCGGTGCGCGCTGCACCCTAGACGGCGTCCAGGAGCCCGCTCTTGACCTCGGTCTTGAGCACCTTGCCGACCTTGGAGCGCGGCAGGTCGTCCCAGACGTGCACTTCCTTCGGCGCCTTCACCGAGCCGATCCGCTGCTTGACGAAGGCCGTCAGCCCATCGACGTCGACGGTCGTCCCCGGGTGTGGTTGCACGACCACCACCACCCGTTCGCCCCACCTGTCGTCCGGCAGGCCGACCACCGCGCAGTCCTGGACGGCCGGGTGGGCGAGCACGGCCTGCTCGACCTCGGTCGAGTACACGTTGAACCCGCCCGTGATGATCATGTCCTTGGCGCGGTCGACGATGTGGAGGAAGCCGTCGTCGTCGAGGAACCCGATGTCACCGGTGTGCAGCCATCCGTGGCGGAGCGTGCGGGCGGTCTCCTCGGGGTCGCGCCAGTAGCCCGCCATCACCAGCGAGGACCGCGCGCAGATCTCGCCACGCTCCCCCGGCGCCACCGGTCGGTCCTCCTCGTCGAGGATCGCGACGGTGACCAGTGGTGCGGGCCGGCCCGCGCTGGTCAGCCGCTCGGTCGCCACCGACCCGTCCGGGCGGAAGTGGTCGGCGGGCGGCATCATCGAGATCATCATCGGCGCCTCGGTCTGCCCGAAGAGCTGGGCCATCACCGGTCCGATCCTGCTGAGCGCCTCCTCCAGCCGCGACGCCGACATCGGCGCCGCGCCGTACCAGAAGCACTGCAGGCTGCCCAGGTCGGTCGACTCGAGTCGGGGGCTGCCGAGCACCATGTAGACGAGGGTCGGGGGGAGGAAGGTGTGCGTGACGCGGTGCTCCTCGACGAGTCGCAGGAAGCCGTCGACGTCGGGCGCACGCATGATCACGACCTCGCCGCCGAGCGACATCACCGGGAAGCAGAGCACGCCGGCCGCGTGGGTCAGCGGAGCGAGCGCGAGGTAGACCGGCGGCCCGTCGAACGGATACCCCATCAGCGTCAGTGCCGTCATCGTCTCGAGGTTGGTCGGCGTGAGCATCACGCCCTTGGGCCTGCCGGTGGTGCCGCCGGTGCCGACGAGCATCGCGAGCTCGTCAGCACCGGGGCGTCCGGGGAGGTCGGGCACCGTCGCGCCCGACCCGCTGGCGAGGAAGTCCTGCCAGGGCAGGGACTCCTCGTCCTGCCCGTCGAGGCACACCCAGGTGTGGACCCCCGGCAGCTCGCCGCGGATCGCGGCGACGAGGGGTGCGAACCCTGACTGGTAGAGCACGACCTCGGCACCGAAGAGCTCCAACAGCTCCCGGTTCTCGGCTGCCTCGTTGCGCGGGTTGATCGGGCACCAGACGCCACCGGCCCGGCTGATGCCGAACACACAGGTGAACGCCACCGGGTCGTTCGCCGAGAGGATCGCGACACGACTGCCCGCGCCGAGGCCGCGCCCGACCAGGGCGCCCGCCACCTGGTGCGACAACGCGACCACGTCGGCGTACGACATCGTGGTGCCGTCGGTGGTCAGGCAGGGGCGGTCGGCACCGAGGCTGGCGCCCTTGTCGAGGTAGTCGTGCAGCCGCATCTCGATCCCCGCCGCTCAGTCCTGGGTGGTGAGCACCGGCGCGGAGACCAGGCCGAAGGAGCGCAGCACCCCGAGGAGCTCGTGGTGCCCGAAGGCCTGGCAGCCCGACGCGAAGCCGACGCGGCGCGGGGGCTGCTGCAGCAGGGAGTAGGCGGCGTACGCCTGCATCAGGCCGGTCTGCTTGTAGTTGGAGTTGCCGTGGATCACGCAGTGCGCCCGCCCGAGGGGCCCGGAGGCGTGCACCGAGTCGAGAGACTTGTTGACCCGCGGGTTCTCGCGCGGCGGCATCTGGTCCATCACCTGGCGGGCAGTCGCGGTGAGCGCGGCTGCCTTGTCCGCCTCGTTCATCTCCTTGGTCGCCTCGAGGGCGCCGGCGACGATGAGGGGCACCCCGTTCATCAGGGCCGCGTTGAAGACGCCGCCCTGCGCCTTGCAGTTGGCCACGCGCGGGTCCCGCTTGAACCACACCGGGTGCGACGTCCCGCCCCACGGCAGCGACTGGGCGAGCTCGTGCTGGCCCGGGACGACGAGCGGCGTCAGGCCCTGGGCGGGGTCGAAGGGCACGTACGCGTTCTGCTCGAGGAAGTGGGCGGCCGAGTTCGCCGCGTTGACCAGGATCGTCTCGGTCGAGGCGATCGTCGGGGACCCGCCCCAGAAGACCGCGATGTCGAGGGTGTCGAGGCCCGGCTTGTCCAGGCAGAGCTGGGCGGCGATCTCGCCAGTGGTGTACATCTGCGCGATGCCGGGCGCGAGCAGCAGCCCCGCCTCGGCGAACTTCGCGCCCCACTGGTCGTCGCACGCCATCAGCCAGTCCTGCTCGCCGGTGGTGTCGGTGTAGTGGACGCCGGCCTTGAGCGCGGCCTCGACGGCGACCGGGCCGAGGGTGCTGAACGGACCCACCGTGTTGCACACGACCGAGGCGCCGTCGAACAGCTCCGCCAGGCTCTCGACGTCGTGCTCGACGGTCCTGATCTCGTAGTCGGCGGTCTCGACGCCGGCGACGTTGTGGGCCAGCGACGACTCGAGCTTCTCCTGGCTGCGCCCGGCCGCGACGAACGGCACGTTGTACTCGCGCAGGTACTCACAGATCAGGCGGCCGGTGTAGCCGGACGCTCCGTAGACGACGACCTTCTTCTCGCTCACTTCTGTCTCCTGTCAGCCCTGTTCGTGGTCCGTCACATGCCCATGCCGCCATCGACCGGGAGGCCGATGCCGTTGATGAAGCGGGAGGCGTCGGAGGCGAGGAACACCACGGCGTCGGCCATGTCTTCGACCTCGCCGAGGCGACCCGACGGGGTCAGCTCGATGACGGCGCCGACGGCCTCCTCCGGGCTGCCGTAGAGGCCGAGGCTCGCCATGTCGTTGGCCAGGCCCGCGCCCATGGCCGTCGGCACCAGGCCGGGGTAGATGCAGTTGACGCGGACGCCGTAGCCGAGCTTGCCCGACTCCATCGCAGCGACTCGGGTCATCCGGTCGACCGCCGACTTGGTGCCGGAGTAGATGGAGATCGCGGGGAAGGCGATGGTCGCGGCGACCGACGAGATGTTGATGATCGAGCCGCCCTTGCCGGCAGCGCCGTCGGGACGCATGGCGCGCAGGCCGTGCTTGAGGCCGAGGGCGGTGCCGAGGACGTTGACGTCGAGCATCCGACGGATGTCGTCGGGCTCGACCTCGGTGATCAGGCTGCTGATCTCGATGCCGGCATTGTTGACCAGCACGTCGAGGCCGCCGAGCTGGTCGACGGTCGCGGTGACCGCCGACTCCCAGCCTGCCTCGTCGGTGACGTCGAGGCGGACGTACGCGTGTCCCTCGCCGAGGCTCGCGGCGGTCTCGGCGCCGGCCTCGTCGACGTCGGCGATCATCACCCGCGCGCCGGCGCCGGCGAGGGCGCGGGCCATCCCTTCACCCAGCCCCTGGGCACCTCCCGTCACGAGGGCGACGCGGCCGGTCAGGTCGATTGAAGTCATCGAAGGATCTCCTCTGGGTGGCGGGCGAAGTGATGGCCATCACACTGGCCCTCGTTCTTGACACCTGTCAAGGAAATCTTTGGACAACTGTCAAGTTCCCGGCCCGTGCCGCTAGGATCGCGACATGGCCGTGCCTCCCGCTCCCTCCGTCACCGACCCGGTCGCGACCGCGGCGGCGCGCGTGAGCAAGCACGACACCCGGCGCGACCAGCTCGCCGAGTCGGCGCTGACCACGCTCGGCCAGCTCGGCTACGCGAGGACCTCGCTGCGCGAGATCGCCCAGCACTCGCCGTTCTCGCACGGAGTCGTGCACTACTACTTCGCCAGCAAGGAAGAGCTGATCACCTATTGCGTGCGCTACTACAAGCGCACCTGCGTGACCCGCTACGACGAGATCGTGTCGTCGTCGACGACGGCCGAGGAGCTGCAGTCGCGCTTCGCGGTCAAGCTCGCCGAGACCATCCGCGAGGAGGGTCCGATGCACCAGCTCTGGTACGACCTGCGCAACCAGTCGATGTTCGAGCCGGCGCTGCGCGAGGTCGTCCTCGAGATCGACGGCCAGCTCGAGGCGATGATCTGGCGCGTCATCACGCGCTACGCCGATCTGGCCGGACGGACGCCCGCTCTCGATCCGTCCACCACCTACGGCATGCTCGACGGGCTCTTCGGCCAGTCGCTCCTCGCCTGGGCGACCGGTCCGCGCGACGGCCGTGAGGACGTCCTCTCCGTGCTCAGCGCGCGGGTCGACACCCTGATGCCGTCGCTGCTCGGCTGAGGCCCTCCCCCGCGACTACGGCGCGCGGTTGCCGCGGGCGTCCTCCTGGGCGAGAAGCCCGTCGAGGTCCTTGAGCCGGTCGAGCCCGTTGACCGCGCGCGCCATCCGGTGGTTGCCGGCGAAGGTCTCGCGGTGCCGGTCGAGGAACCACCAGTAGCCCGCGGTGAACGGGCAGGCGTCGTCGCCCACCCGCACCTTGGGGTTGAAGCGGCACGAGCCGCAGTGGTCGGACATCGTGTTGATGTAGGCGCCACCGGACGTGTAGGGCTTGGTCGCCATCACCCCACCGTCGGCGTGCTGCGACATGCCCACCACGTTGGGCACCATCACCCAGTCGTAGCCGTCGACGAAGCCCCGGTGGAACCAGTCGGTGACCTGTGTCGGCGCCCACCCGCGCTGGAGGGCGTACGAGCCCAGGACCATCAGTCGCGGGATGTGGTGCACCCAGCCGTGCTCGGCGACCTTGTCGAGGGTGTGCGACAGGCAGCGGGCGTCGGTGGCGGCGCCGTCGAGCTCGGCGAACCACTGCGGCACGCGCTCGGTGGCGCGCAGCGCGTTCTCCCGGCGGTAGTCGTCGCCCTGGTGCCAGTAGAGGTGCCAGACGTAGTCGCGCCACCCGATCACCTGCCGCACGAAGCCCTCGACGCTGGCGATCGGCGCCGCCCCGCTCCGGTAGGCCGCCTCTGCGCGCTCGACGACCTCGAGCGGGTCGAGCAGGCCGAGGTTCATCGGGGCGCTGATGAGGCTGTGCGCCATCCAGTCGTCGCCCTCGAGGATCGCGTCCTCGTGGGCGCCGAAGTCGGGCAGCCGGTGCTCGACGAAGTGCTCGAGCGCGGCGAGCGCCTCGCGGCGGGTGGCGGCGAACCGGCGCGGCCCGTCGCGACCGATGGTCTCGATGCCGAGGTCGCGCTCCCAGCGGTCGAGGTCCTCGCGCACCTCGGCGTCGATGTCGTCCTCGGTGGGCCACCACGGCTCGGTGACACCGAGGGTGGTGGCGCCCTTCGGCGCCGGCTCGCGGTTGTCGTGGTCGAAGTTCCACCTGCCACCGGCCGGCTCCGCGCCGTCGACCAGCACGCCGTGGGCGAGGCGGGCGCGACGGTAGAAGTCCTCCATCAGCAGACGCTTGCCGCCCCGGCCCTCGGCCCAGCGCTCGAAGTCCTCCCGGGCGGTGGCGAAGCCGCGCGGCGGCAGGACCGTCGCGCCGAGCCGCTCGACCAGCCCCAGCGCGGCGTACGACGTCGGGTGGAGGACCTCGACCTCGTCGCGCTCCTGCGCCTCGCGCACGACCTCGGCGTAGGTCCCGGCCTGCACGTAGGTCAGCCGGTCGCCGAAGTCGGCGGCGCGGTGCCGCATCGCGCTCAGCACGAGGTGCGCCTTGGCCCGGTGGAAGCGGCGGCGCCGGAAGACACCCGTCGACTCCACCATCAGCAGCGGCCCGCGGTGGTCGTCGACGAAGTGCGGGCCGAGCTGGTCGCCGAAGAGCCAGCGGGTCGTCATGCCCGTCAGCCTAGGAGCGGTGCCCTCAGGCCCGCTCGACCTCGCTCTGGAGCTTGAGGACCGTGGTGCCGTCCTCCTGCTCGATGACGTAGGCCGGGTCGTCGTCGCTGCCGTGGCGGGTGACCTCGTTGCCCTTGGTCGTGCGGGAGACGTCGTCGTGGTGGACCTCCGTCACGGTGCCCTCGGCCCACGAGGAGCCCCACTTCCACTTCACTGTCGTGCCGGTGCGGATCGCCATGCCCCCACGGTGCCACCGGGCACCGACACCGGCCTCACCCCAGGGCGTGCCTCTCAGGAGCGGACGTGCATCCGCTCCCCCTGCGGCCCGAAGATCGCCAGCACCTCGGCGGGCGTCGGGCCGGGGTTGCCGATCCAGTGAGGCGTACGCGTGTCGAACTCGACGACCTCGCCGGGCTCGAGCGTCAGGTCGCGCGTGCCGAGGACGAGCCGGACGCGCCCGCTGAGGACGTAGAGCCACTCGTAGCCCTCGTGGGTCTGCAGCGTGGGCGACGGGTCCCCCCGGTCGACCGGCATGACCATCTTGAAGGACTGCAGCCCGCCCGGGCGACGGGTGAGCGAGATGAAGGTGCGACCGTGCCGCACCACCGGCTTGGAGCGGATCCGCGGGTCGCCGGTCTCGGGTGCGTCGACGAGCTCGTCGAGTGCGACCCGGTGGGCGCGAGCGAGCGGGAGCAGCAGCTCGAGCGTGGGCTTGCGCTGCCCGGACTCCAGCCGGGAGAGCGTGCTCACCGAGATGCCGGTCTCCTCGGCGAGGTCGGTCAGCGTCGCCTCCCGCTCGAGCCGCAGCTGGCGCAGCCGCGGCCCGACGTTGCGCAGCACTCCCTCGTCGTCCATGCGGATCAGTTTGCCATTGCGGCAATGATGTTTGTCAAGAGCGCGAAATCCATCGACCATGAATGACATGAACGATGACATGACTTTCGACGTGGTGGTGGTCGGCGGCGGCGTGGCCGGCCTGAGCGGTGCGATGGCCCTCGGCCGCTCCCGGCGGTCGGTGCTGGTGATCGACGCCGGCGAGCCCCGCAACGCCCCTGCCGACCACGCGCACAACTACCTCGGACGCGAGGGCGTCCCCCCGCTCGAGCTGCTCGAGATCGGCCGCGCCGAGGTGGCGGCGTACGGGGTCGAGGTGCTCGCCGACCGGGTCGTGGGCCTGTCCGGAGAGGCGGGCGCCTTCCTCGTCACGACCGAGGGCGGTCGCCGCGTCACCGCACGACGGGTCCTGGTGACGGGCGGCGTCACCGACGAGCTCCCCGACGTGCCCGGTCTCGCCGAGCGGTGGGGCAAGGACGTGCTGCACTGCCCCTACTGCCACGGCTGGGAGGTCCGCGACCAGCGGATCGCCGTCCTGGGCACCACGCCGATGGCCGGGCACCAGGGCCTGCTCTTCCGCCAGCTCACCGACGACGTGACCCTGGTCGTCTTCGACGGCGTCGACCTACCCGTCGAGGAGCTGGAGAAGATGGCCGCCATCGGCGTGCGGATCGTGCACGGCACGCCGCAGGAGGTCGTCACCACGGACGACGGCAGCGCGCTGGTCGGGCTCCGCCTCGCCGACGGCTCGGTGCTCGAGCGCGACGCGATCGTGGTGGCGTCGATGCCGCACGTGCGCGTCGACTACCTCGGCCCGCTCGGCATCGAGCCGGCGCCGTTCGAGATGAACGGCGTCGCCTACGGCTCGGTCGTCCCGGTCGAGCCGACCGGGGCCACCTCGGTGCCCGGCATCTTCGCGGCCGGCAACGCCACCGACATCTCGATGATCCTCATCGCGTCCGCGGCGCACGGGGTCCGCGTCGGCGCGTGGATCAACGCCGAGCTCGCGAGCGAGGAGGCGGCGGCCGCGGTCGCGGAGCGGAGGGGCAGCCTTTTCGAGCGACCCGCGTGGGAGGAGCGCTACTCCGGCGACAAGGTCTGGAGCGGCCGGGTCAACGTGCAGCTCGCCGCCGAGGCCGCCGACCTCCCGCCTGGTCGGGCGCTCGACGTCGGGTGCGGGGAGGGCGGCGACGCCCTGTGGCTGGCCGAGCGGGGCTGGCAGGTGACGGCGTCGGACTTCGCCGAGGCGGCCCTGGCCCGCGTGACGCAGCACGCCGCGGAGGCCGGTCTCGGCGACCGCGTCGAGACCCGGCTGCTCGACGTCCGCACGTTCGAGCCCGACGGCGAGACCTGGGACCTCGTCACCGCGCACTTCGTGCACCTGCCCGACGGCGGCATGGTCGATGTCGTACGCCGCCTCGCGTCCGCGGTCGCCCCGGGCGGGACGCTGCTCGTCGTCGGCCACGCCCCGAGCGACGTCCACTCCGGGCTCCGCCACGGCCACGACTCCTTCATGCACACCGCCGACCAGCTCCTGCCCGCGCTGGGCGAGGAGTGGCAGGTCGAGGTGTGCGAGTCGCGGCCGCGGACCCAGCCGCATCCGGAGACGGGCGAGGAGATCGCGATCGCCGACGCGGTCCTGCGGGCCCGCCTCGAGGGCTGAGGTCTCCCGGGCGGTCGGCATGATGGGGACATGACGTCTCGGGACATGCCCCTCGTGCCGCCTGCCCGCCAGTGGTGGACGGTCATCCCCTTCCTCGTCGCCGTCACGGTCGTGGCGGGCGTCGGCGGGCTGGCGGCCTCGTCGGCGCAGGCGACCTACCGCGCGCTCGACCTGCCGCCGTTCGCTCCCCCGGCCTGGCTCTTCGGCCCGGTGTGGTCGGTGCTCTACCTGCTCATCGCGGTCGCCGGGTGGCTGCTCTGGCGGGCCCGCGGATGGGACGGCGTGCTGTGGCTGTGGGCGGGCCAGCTGGTCCTCAACCTGGCGTGGACTCCGCTGTTCTTCTCCGCCGACCGCTACGTCCTCGCGCTGGTCGACATCGTCGTGCTCGACGTCGCGGTGGCTGCGCTGATCGCGCTGGCGTGGCGCACCTCGCGGGTCGCCGCCTGGCTGCTCGTGCCCTACCTCGCGTGGACCTGCTTCGCGACGGCACTCAACGCCGGCATCGTCGTCCTCAACTGAGCCGGCCCCGGCTCAGCGGGCGTTGCCAGGCTCGAGCCCGAGGCGTGCCAGCACCAGCGCCGCGATCCGGTCCACCGGGACTGCTGGGTCGACGTCCATCCCGCGCTCGTCGGGGCGCAGTGGCTCGAGGGTGTCGAGCTGCGACTCAAGCAGGCTCGGCGGCATGAAGTGGTCGCGGGAGCTCATCCGGTCGAGGATCATGTGCTTGTCGCCGGTGGAGTGGACGAAGAAGGTCCCCTCACCGCCGCGGCGGAGCACCTCGCGGTAGGACCGGCGCAGGGCGCTGCACGTGATGATCGTCGGCTCGCCCCTGGCGTCGCGCTCCGCGGTCCAGGCCGCCAGCGACTCCAGCCAGCCCCACCGGTCGGCGTCGGTGAGCGGGATGCCCTCGCGCATCTTGGCGACGTTGGCCTCCGGGTGGAAGTCGTCACCCTCCGCGTACGCCCAGCCCAACCGCTCCTGCACGGCGCGCGCCGCGGTGGACTTCCCCGACCCGGAGACGCCCATGAAGACGAGGTGGAGCGGGCCCACCGGGTCGGCCGTCATCCGACCGCCCACACGCCCAGGGCGATGACGAAGATCGCGACGCCGAGTGTGGTCTCCATGACCGTCCAGGTCTTCAGCGTGGTCTTGACGTCCATGCCGAAGAAGCGCCCGACCAGCCAGAAGCCGGAGTCGTTGACGTGCGACAGCACGGTCGCGCCGGCGGCGATGGCCAGGACGAGGGCGACGAGCTGCAGCGACGACGGGTCGGCCTCGGCCACCGCGGCGGACAGCAGGCCCGCGGTGGTGGTCAGCGCGACTGTGGCCGAGCCCTGCGCCACGCGCAGGATCGTCGCGATGACGAAGGCCGAGACGATCAGCGGCAGCCCGAGGTCGGCGAGGGAGTCCGACAGCGCCTCACCGATGCCGCTGTAGCGGAGCACGCCGCCGAACATGCCGCCCGCGCCGGTGATCAGGATGATCGCGCAGATCGGACCGAGCGCGTCGTTGAGCAGGCCCTCGATCTCGGCGCGCGAGTGGTGCCGGATCGCCAGGGTGTAGGTCGCCACCAGCAGGGCGATGAGCAGCGCGACCGGGGTCTGGCCGATGAAGATGAAGAAGTCCGCGACGCCACCGTCCTCGGCGATCGTCCCGTTGGTGCGCAGGGTGGTGAGGATCGTGTTGCCGGCGATGAGCAGGACCGGGAGCAGCAGGATCCCCAGCACGTGGGCGAAGCCGGGGCGGGCGCCCTCGTCGACCTCGCGGCCGCCGGTGAGCACCGAGTCGTCGACCGGGACGTGCACCTTGCCGAGCCAGCCGATCGTCACGGCGTAGACGCCGACGGCCCACGCGACCACGGCCGCCACGACGCCCACCAGCAGCGTGAGGCCGATGCTCGCGCCGATCTCCGTGGCGGCGGTGACCGGGCCCGGGTGCGGCGGGACGATCGCGTGCATCGCGGCGAACGCGCCGGCCGCGGGCAGGGCGTACATCAGGACCGAGCCGCCGAAGCGCTTGGCGACCGAGAAGATGATCGGCAGGAAGACCACGAGGCCGGCGTCGAAGAAGATCGGCAGGCCGAAGAGCAGCGCCGCGATGCCGAGCGCCAGGGGCGCGCGCTTCTCGCCGAAGCGGCTGATCAGGGTGTCGGCCAGCACCTGCGCGCCGCCCGTCACCTCCAGCAGCCGACCGATCATCACGCCGAGGCCGACGAGCAGTGCCACGGCGCCGAGCGTGCTGCCGAAGGCGGCTATCGCGACCGACGGGACGTCCGCGAGCGGCACCCCCGCGGCCACGGCAGTGCCCATGCTGACGAGCACGAGCGCCACGAAGGCGTGCATCCGCAGCACGATGATGAGGACGAGCAGGACTGCGACGGCGAGCGCGGCGATGAGCAGCAGGGTGCCCGAGCCGTAGACGGGGGTCATGGTGTCCACGAGGTACCTCCGAGGTGGGTTGGCCTCACCCTAGGCGCAGCCTTCGACGCGCGGCACCTCCGTCGGGGCACTGTCCACAGATTGCCGCGCAGGGGTGTCGCCGCGCCCGGCGCCCTCGCCACCATCGGAGCCATGATCCTCTCGGGAAACCTCAGTCTCGACCGCGCCGCCCACGCCGCGGCCTCGTCCTCGATGTCAGCACGCCTCGCCGAGCTCGACGAGCGCCGTCGGGCCGCGGCCACCACGGTCGACGCGCTGCTCGCCTCCTGGCGCGGGGACGCCGCGACGCACTTCTCCTCGCGCTGGCAGGAGTGGGACGGTGCCGCCACGGACGTCGTTGACGCGCTGTCCGCCCTGCTCGGCGCGATCGACCTCGCGCGGGGCGACCTCGAGGCCTCCGACACCGGCAGCGCAGCGCGCGGCGACCAGCTGGCGGGGCGCCTCGGATGACGGCGTACGACGTCGACCTCGACGAGCTGCGCGCTGCCGTCCTCGAGCTGGCCGCCTGCCAGCGCGGATTGCTGGCCCTCACCGGGGAGGTCGACGCGGCGCAGGAGCAGCTCGGCGCCGGCTGGCTGGGCGTCGCGAGCAGCACCGAGGCGACGGCGTACGACGGCTGGCGCCGCGGCTGCGCGGACATGGTCACCGCCCTCGCGGCGCTGCGCGCGATCGCCGAGGCGGCCGACGGACACTACTCCCGCGCCGTCGGGTCCACGGTCGCACTCTGGCGCCAGGTCTCCGCCTGACAGTCGCAGACTTGAAAGACCTCCTCTGGGTTTCCTCCAGACCTCGTCAATCGGCGCATGGACGTCACATGGGTTGGGCAGGGGAACAGGGTGATCCCCGTAGGAAGCTTCGACCACGACCGTGTCGCGCACGCCGCGATGACGGCGCGCCGCGCTGCCCGGATGAGCGAGGTCGAGGCATCCCGGCGGGACGCGGAGGCGGTCCTCGAGCGGCTGCTCGAGCAGTGGCAGGCAGACGAACTGGCCGGCACCGCGTCGGCGTACCTCTGGGACACCACGGCGATGGAGGCGATCGACGCCCTGTCCACGCTGCTGGCGAGGGTCGACCTCGCCCACGGGCCTCCGCTGATCAGCCAGCGCACGCACTCGTGATCCGCGGACTCCGCCCACGCTGACCACTGCCCGGCGATACTCGTCGGGTGCCCCGCCGCCACCGCTCGACGTCCGTCTCGGTCGTCCTCACTGTGGCGCTGCTGGCGGCGATCGTGCTGCTCCACCCGTCGTCACAGATGCAGAGCGTGCGGCGCCTCGTGGGCCTCGGCCAGGAGCGGGTGCTGCCCGCACCGCCGATCGAGTCGCTCGGCGGGGCGTACGCCTTCTCCGCGACTCAGCCCGGCTCCGGGGCGCCGGTCGGGTGGGACCCGTGCACGAAGGTGGAGTACGCCGTGAACCCGGCCGGGATGCCCGAGGGCATGCGCCCGCTCGTCGAGCGGGCCGTCGACCGCATCTCCGCCGCGACCGGGCTGGCCTTCGAGGACGCCGGCGACACCGACCGCCGCCCCTTCACGGGCCCGCTCGTGCGGCTCGGCGGCGGACGACCGGTCGTGATCGGCTGGGGCGACGACGCGGAGTTCCCCGGCCTGGCCGGACCTGTCGCGGGCCTCGGCGGCGCGGCCGCGGAGGACGGCGCACAGGGCCGGCGCTACTACGTGACCGGCGGGATCGTGCTCGACGTCGAGGCCTTCACCGACGCGGCGGTGGCACAGCAGCCGCGGATGGTCGAGGCCATCGTGGTGCACGAGCTCGCCCACGTGGTCGGTCTCGACCACGTGGCGGAGCCGATGGAGCTGATGTACGCCGACAACACCGGCCAGGTCGAGCTGGGGCCCGGCGACCGCGAGGGCCTGGCGCGGCTCGGGTCGGTGCCGTGCGGCTGAGGCACGTCAGCCGCGCAGATGACTCAGAGGTGGTGCAGCTTCGCGAAGGGCGGCGTGATTCGGTAGGCCTGCGAGCCGAAGTCGACCGTCACCGCGTGGCTGTCGACCTTGACGACCTTGCCGAGGCCGTACATGTCGTGGCTGACCCGGTCGTCCACGTCGAAGACCTTGATCTCCGCCTCCGCCGCAGGCTTGAACGGGCTGCTCTTCAGGTGCTTCGGCCGTGAGCCGCTCGAGGAGGTCATTTGACCCAAGTATGCACCCCTCTGGGTGATTCCGCGCCTTCTCACCTCACGCGGGGGCGACCATGCCGGGCCGTACGCAGGCGGCGTACACCCCCAGCACCGGCTCCCCCGCGGCGTTCGTCGGGCGCGCGCCGACCAGCGCCCTGAGCAGCCTGAGGTCCTTGGCGCCGGTGCCCGGATCGTGGTCGACGACCGCGCAGCGCGGCACCGCTACGCCGACCCGCAGGCGCGCGGCGCCCACCCCGACCTCCGTGCCGAGCCAGGTGTCCTCGACGTAGGGCTCGTCCGTCTCCACGACGAGCGTGGCGCGGAACCGGGCGGCCTCGACCGGGCGTCCGAGGCGCGCCGTCAGGGCGTCCAGGGTCGCGGTGCCGACGAGCGTGACCGGGTCGCCGAAGACCACCCCGCCGCGCGGCGCGGAGGCCAGGCGTACGTCTGCGCCGAGGAAGCGCGACACCAGCGACGCGTGCGGGCCCTCGGCCAGGGTGAGCGGGACCGAGCGGCCCCAGTAGTCGCACGCGACCGTCTCCCCCGACGCCTCCGGCACCGCGTCGACGGACGACCCGTCGGGCAAGGTCAGCGCGAGGCGGCCGTCGTCGACGGTGGCGACGACGCCCATCAGCGACGGGTGCTGGACCGTGCGCAGCACCCGCCGCGCCCCGACGTCGACCAGGCACCACGCGCGGTCGCCCACCGCGCCCCGCTCGTCGAGCTCCAGCCGCGGCACCGGGCGGTGCCGCATGCCCTTGACCGGCGCGAAGCCGGCCCTGCGGACGACGAGATCGGCGGGCATGGGCCCATCGTGTCAGCCGCGGATCGACCCCGCCGTGAGGCCGGCGACGAAGTAGCGCTGGAGGAAGACGTACGCCACCACCAGCGGCGTCGAGGCGACGATCACGCCGGTGAAGAGCAGGGGGTAGTTGGTGAGGAACTCGCCCTGGAAGTCGAGCAGCGCGAGCGGCAGCGTGCGCTTGTCCGGCGTCTGGATGAACAGCAGCGGGTAGAGCAGGTCGTTCCACTGGATCACCACGAGGAAGATCGCGGTCGCCGCGATCGAGGGCAGCGACAACGGCAGCACGATCGACCGGAAGGTGCGCCACGGCCCGGCGCCGTCGAGCGAGGACGCCTCGTAGAGCTCCGGCGGCAGCGTGCGCATGAAGCCGGCGAGGATGAGGACCGCGACCGGCAGGCACACCACCGTCTCGATCAGCACCAGCCCGACGAGGCTGTTGAGCAGGCCGAGCTGGTCGAAGAGGACGTACTGCGGGATCATGTTGGCCTGCGCCGGCACGGCCATGCCGAGCACGAGGAAGCCGTGGATCGCCCAGCCTCGCCACCCCGGGATCCGCGCCACGCCGTACGCCGCCAGCGCGGCCAGCACCAGTGTGAGGGTCACCCCTCCCGCGGTGACGATCGCGCTGTTGCGCAGGGCCGTCGACATCGCCTGCTCGCCGAGCACCGTGCGGAAGTTGTCGAGGCTGAGGGTGTCGGGCAGGCCGAATGGCGAGGCGAAGAGCTCCGGCGTCGACTTGAAGCTGCCGGTCAGCACGAGCGAGAGCGGCAGCAGGATGAGCAGGGCGTAGCCGATGAGGAGCACGCGGCGGCTGATGGTGGCGGTCATGGGTTCCTCACGCTCCCCGCTGGGTGAGCTTCAGGGTGCGTCGCTGGAGCACGGTCACGGCCAGGATGATCGCCATGAAGAGCAGCGACTCCGCGGCGGCATAGCCGAACTCGGCGTTGGTGAAGGTGGTGTAGATCCGCGTCGACAGGATGTCGAGCGAGCGCCGCGGCGGGTTGCCGCCGAGGCCGAGGATCAGGTCGAAGGCCTTGAACGACTGGATGGTCGTGTAGGCGACGACGATCGTGGTGGTCGGCGCGACGAGCGGCCAGGTGACGTGGCGGAACTGCTGCCAGCGACCGGCGCCGTCCAGGCGCGCGGCCTCGTAGAGGTCCTCGGGGATCTGCTGGAGGCCGGCGATGAAGATGACCATCAGCTGGCCCGCGTGCGCCCACACCTGGGTGAAGGCGACCCAGTAGATCGCCTGGCCGGGGTCGCCGAGGAAGCCGGACTGCAGCCCCTCGAGACCGAGTGCGCCGAGCGCCTGGTTGACCGGCCCGACGTTGGGGTCGTAGACGAAGCGCCACACGAAGGCCACCGACACCGACGACAGGATCGTGGGCAGGAAGTAGACCGAGCGCAGGAAGACCGATGCCTTGGTGTTGCGCAGCAGCATCAGCGCCAAGCCGAGCGAGAGCAGCGTCTGCAGCACCACGACCACGAGCAGGAACTTCAGGTTGTTGGTCAGCGCGGTGGTGAAGAGCGAGTCGCCGCCGGTGGCGAGCTTGGTCAGGTTGTCGGCGCCGACGCGCTCGAAGTCCGGGCTGAACCCGTCCCAGTCCGTGGTGGCGTACTGAACCGCCTGGAACGTCGGGAGGACGAAGAAGACGGTGTAGAGCGCGACCGCGGGCAGGCAGAAGAGGTAGAGGGCCGGGTGCGGTCGACCCGGCCCCGTGAGCTTCCTCATCCGATCTGCTCGTCGACGATCTTCTGCGCCTCCTCGGCGGCCTGCTCGGGCGACTGCCCACCGACCACGGCGACGCACGCCGCCTCCACCGCGGCCTCCACGTCGAGGTCGAGGAACTGGTAGCGCGGCGCGAGGGCGGTGTTCCGCGACAGCCACGGCTCGATCCGCTTGAGGTCCGGATTGGTGTAGTCGACCCCGTCGACCGTGACGTGCTGCGCGGTGCCGTTGGCGTACGCGCCCGCGACCTCGGGGTCGGAGAGGTGCTCGAGCCACGCCACGGCGGTCTCCTGCTTCTCCGAGCTGCTGTTGACGCCGAGGATGAAGGTCGCGTTGTGCACGCCCTCGAACCTCGCCTCCGCCGCGGTCGTGGTGATCGGCGAGATCAGGTCCATCTCGAACTCCGCCCCGAGGGCCCGGGCGCCGGCGATGTTGTAGCTGCCGGTGGCGAGCATGCCGGCCTTCTGCTCGGCGAAGAGCTGCTGGAGGGGCTCGGGTGCGCTGCCCGTCGCGTTGTCCTGCATGTACGGCGCCAGCTCGGCGTACTGCCCGAGGGTCTTGAGGAACCAGTCGTCGGTGCACTTCAGCTCGCCGGCCTCGATCTGCGCGCAGAAGTCGTCCGACGGGGCGTTGTTCATCGTCATCGAGTTGAAGAGCTGGGCCGCGTTGCCTGCGTCACCGCCGGGCCAGGCGATCGGCGTGACGTCGGCGGAGCGGAGCTGCTCGCACAGCGCGAGGAAGCCGTCCCAGTCCTGCGGGACCTCCGAGACGCCCGCGGACTCGAAGAGGTCGACGTTGTAGATCGGCATGAGGAAGACGACCTGGTAGGGCAGGCCGTACTGGACGCCGTCCTTCTGCCCGACCTCGGCGAAGCGGTCGGAGTACGCCCCGACGAAGTCCTGGTCGGACAGCTCGGCGAAGAGGCCGGCGGAGACCATGTCCTCGAACTGCGCGCCGCGGAAGGCGGTGAAGGCGTCACCCACCTCGCCGCTGCGCAGGCGCTGGAGCGCGCTCGACTGGTAGTCCTGCGACGGCGAGATGTCCTGCTCGACGCCCGCGTCGGCGTTGGCCTTGGTGAAACCGGCGACGACCTGGTCGAAGACCTGCTGGTCCTCCGCGCGCCAGTGGGCGAAGGAGATCGTGTCAGTGGCCGCTCCGCTGGTCGGGGCGGTGCCACCACCGCCGCTCGTCGAGCCGGGACCGGCGCAGGCGGTGGCGGCGTACGCAAGCCCTGAGGCGCCCACGAGACCCAGGAGGCCTCGGCGGTCGAGCGTGAAGGGGTGGTGGCGGGAGGGCATGGCAGATCCTTTCGGCCTTGACAAGTAACTCGACTACTTTAGTCGAGTTAGTGCGTGGCCCCGACACCGCCTCCGTCAGGAGGTGCGCGGCCCGAGAAGTCCTGCGACGTACGCCGCCTGCCCGAGGTGCTGCAGGCAGTCGCCCTGGATGCTGACCAGGCGCTGGCCCGCCGTGACGGGCGGGTCCCAGTCCTGGTCGACCTCGCGCTCGAGCTCCGCCTCGTCGACGGTGAGCAGGTAGCGCGCGGTCGCGAGCGTCACCTCGTGGTGGTAGTCGACGAGCAGCCGCGGGTCCTGGATGCGGATCGCATCGACCTGCTCGTCGGTGTGGCCGTAGCCGATGTCGTCGCTGTCGTTGGGGAGGCCGAAGCTCTGCTGGAAGTCCTCCCAGACCTGCGGCTGGTCGGCCAGGTGCGCGACGTGGTGGTCCTGGACCCGAGCGAGGTGCCACAGCAGCCAGGCGACCGGGTTCCCGGTGCCGCCGGGCCGCTCGTGCAGCGTGCGCTCGTCGAGGCCCTCGGCCACGCCGTCGTACAGCTCGGCGATGCGGCCGAAGCCCTCGGTCAGCAGTCCGCGGACGTCCACCGGCTCACTCCGCCGGCGCGGCGGACCTGACCTGCGGCCTCGCCGAGTGCTCGTCCTTGAGGCCGTCGATCTCGGCGAGGATGCGCGAGCGCTCGTCGTCGTCGAGCGACACCTTCGCCTCACGCAGGCCCTCGTCGAGCTGCTGCGCGATCGTGCTGTCCTCGGCGCTGTACTGGTAGGAGCTCACGTCGTCGACCACCCGCTGGGCCGCCTCGACCGCTGCCTGCTGCGCTTCGTCAGTCATGTCCTCCACGGTCGACGACGGCCTCGTGCCGCACAACGCCCGTCGGGGTGGGCAGCGTCATCGCTGGTCGAACAGCCGGCGAGGAAGACCTACCTCGCTGGTCGAGTAGCCGGCGAGGAACGAGTCGGCGTATCGAGACCTCACACCTGTGCCGCCACCCTCCAGAACGCCTCCAGCACCCCCGCCGACTCCGGTCCCCCGAGCTCGACCTGGGTGAGGATGACGCTGACCGTGGCGTGCTGCGGGTCGACGTACACCGAAGTGCCGGTGCCGCCGACCCAGCCGTAGCGGCCGACGACGTTCCACGGCTGCCGGACCGAGGTGTCGACGCCGCCGCCGAAGCCCCAGCCCTGGCCGTCGAGGAAGAAGCCGCCCATCTCGCGCTGCTGCGCGGTGGTGTGGTCGGTCATCATCCGGCGCACCGACGTCGGCTGGAGCAGGCCGTCTCCCTCGGCGAGCAGCATCCGGCCGAAGGCGAGCATGTCGTCGGCGGTGGTGACGATCCCGCCCGCGCCGGAGGCAAAGGCCGGCGGCGCTGCGAAGGCACCGTCGGGCTCGTCCGTGACGACGAGACCGCCATCTCGGTGCCCGACGAGGGTGGTGAAGCGGGCGCGCTTCGCGGCCGGCACGTGGAACCCGCTGTCGACCATGCCGAGGGGGCCGAGCAGCCGCTCGCCCATCAGGTCGGCGAGGTCCTGCCCTCCGGAGCGCGCGAGCAGCACGCCGAGGACGTCGTACGACGCGTTGTAGGTCCACCCCTCCCCCGGCTGGTGGATCAGCGGGATGTCCGCGAGGCGGCGCATCCACTCGTCCGGCGCCGGCACCGCCCCGACGTCCATCGAGGCCTGGCCGAGCCGCTCCACCAGCAGCGGCACGACCGGCGACTCGACGGTCGCGAACCCGTGGCCGGAGGTGGAGGTGAGGAGGTGGCGCGCGGTGATCGGCCGGCTGCACGTCACCGTGTCGTCGAGCGCGCTGGTCGGCGTACGCAGCACGCGCGGCTCGGCGATCTCGGGCAGCAGGAGGCCGACCGGGGCGTCGAGGTCGAGCAGCCCGTCCTCGACGAGCAGCATCGCCAGCGCGGCGGTCAGCGGCTTGGTGATCGAGGCGCCGCGGAAGAGCGAGTCGCGCCGCATCGGCGCACCGTCCGGGCCCTGGCGGCCGAGGACCGCGAGCTCGACCTCCTCGCCGCGTGAGACCAGCGCGACCAGCCCGGGGACCGCGCCCGAGTCGACGTACGGGCGTAGTGCGGCGTCGAGGTCGGCCATGGCTCGACCGTAGTCCCGGGACGAGGAAGGGGCGAGGCCGTGGATGCCCAGCGACGTCGCCGCCGACACCGATCGCGCGAAGGCGCCACTACGCTCGCCGCATGGGCGCACCGCACGTTCCGCTCGCGCTGGTCGACCGCGCCGAGTCCCTCCTCGACCGGTCGGATCGCGCGGTGCTCGGCATCGCCGGACCGCCCGGTTCGGGGAAGTCCACGCTCACCTCCGCACTGCTCTCCGCGCTGGGCTCACGGCTCGGCGCCGATGCCGTCGGGCACCTGCCGATGGACGGCTTCCACCTCGCGGACGTCCAGCTGGACCGGCTCGGGCTGCGCGACCGCAAGGGGGCGCCGGAGACCTTCGACGTCGACGGCTACGTCGCAGCACTCGGGCGCCTGCACTCCTCGCCGGTGTCCGTCCTCTACGTCCCGGGCTTCGAGCGGGACCTCGAGCAACCGATCGCCGCGGCGATCGCGATCCCGCCCTCGGCGCGGCTGGTCGTCACCGAGGGCAACTACCTCCTGCTGCGCGACGACGGGTGGCAGCACGTACGCCCCCTGCTGGCCGAGGTGTGGTTCGTCGGGGTCGACGACGACGTACGCCGCTCGCGATTGGTGCGTCGGCACGAGGAGTTCGGGAAGTCAGCCGACGCCGCGCGGGCGTGGGTGGACGAGGTCGACGAGCCCAACGCCCGCCTCATCGCCTCGACGCGCGGCGCAGCCGACCTCGTCGTGGACATGGCCTCGCTGGTCGAGTAGCCGCACCCCTGTCTCGCCGGTCGAGTAGCCGCACCCCTCTCTCGCTGGTCGAGTAGCCGCGAGGAACGAGCGGCGTATCGAGACCCGGTTGTCCACAGATCCGTCCCGCGGGGTGCCGCCACCCGGTCCGACTCCGTGAGGGTGGAGGGGTGCGGATCAGTGTCGAGTGCGGGGGCTACGCCGAGGCGGCGAGCGTGTGCCGGACCGCCAACCACGTCGCCGCGGTCCTCACGGAGTCGCTGGCCGGCAAGCTCGGTGGGTACGCCGCCATGGCGGGCGACGACGCCACCAGCAGCGACTTCTCCGCGGCCCACGACCCGGCCGCGCGCGAGGCCGTGGGCGCCCTGACCGACCTCACCCACGCCCTGATCGGACTCGGACGGCTCGTCGACCTCAGTGGTCACGCCCATGCTCGCGCCGAGGCCGACGCCGCCGGAAGCAGGACGAATGCCTACACCGGCGGCGGCATCGACGCGGACGCGTTCCTGCGCGTCTCCCCCGCCGTCCCGCCCTCCAGCCTGGGCGGCTCGGTCGCCACGGGCCTCGGCGACGTCCATGCGTGGATCCTCGACCAGGTCGAGGGGTTCGTGTGGCCGGGCGCCGACGTCGACCTGCTCCGTGGCGCGGCCGGCAGCTGGCGGCGTACGGGTGGGTCGGTCGCCGACCTCACCGGCCATCTCGACGCTGTGACCCGTCTGCTCGACCGCCAGCTGTCCCCGGAGATCCCGATCGCCCTGTCCGCGATCGCCGAGCTGCGATCGCTCGTCGAGGACACCGCCGACCAGCTCCTCGCGCTCGCCGACGCATGCGACGACTACGCCGCCGCGGTCGAGGACACGCGCGCCCGCACCCGTTCCCTGCTCGCGGAGATCGGCCAGATGGTCGTCGAGGAGGTCGCCCTCACCGCGATCGTCGCCGGCATCACCGGTGGCCTCGGGGGCGGCGCCAAGGCGGCTGCTGCCCTCGCCCGCATCCGCGCCCAGGCGCCGCGTTTCCACGCCCTCCTGACCGTCCTGCGCACGGTCGTCGCGACCGCCGCGTCGCGGCTCCGGACCGCCGAGGACCAGCTGGTGCGGGCCCGCGAGGGGTTCGGCAGGTTCGTCCGTGCGCCCGTCCGGGACGAGCGTGGGGAGATGGTCAACCCGCTGGGGTGGGGCGGACGGATGACTGCAACTGAGCTGCAACTCCAGCGGAAGTTCAAGCACGCTGGCGATTTCGGGATCGACGGCCCTTGGAACCGCGCCAACGCAGCTCGCTACCAAAGTGCGCTCGCTGACTTCCTTAATCGCAAGGACGTCGAGTTGCGTGTCGGCACGATGCGGGGGCAACCAGGCGAGGTGACGTTTCACTACGATGCAACGACGCGCCAATGCGTCATGACCACGCCCGCTGGAGCCTTCATCTCGGCTTGGAAGCTCAGCCCTCGGCAGTTGCACGCATTGATCGAGAAAGGACATCTCGGTGGACAGTGAGGAGTCGTCATTCATCAGCGCCGTGCGTTCCCTCCTGGCAAGCACGGTGAGCGGTGAGGTCAGCCTCGCCGAGTTCGAGCCTCAGTTCCTGCGCCTGCACGCCGAGATGCCACTGAGCACGCCCGAACCCAGCGCGAAGGCGATCGAGGACTTGTTCTGGATTGTTGAGGCCTTCGTTGATGACCCCGCGCTCAGGACGACGTCGGATCCCGACGAGCGCGTGCTCCTCGCAGGCATCGACAACTGCCTGTCCCGACTCGGTTCGTAGCACCGCGCGCTCCTCGTCGCGTCCGGCAGGATGCGTCCGTGCGCATCGGGACCTGGAACCTCGCCGGCCGCTGGTCGGACGCCCACCTCGCCCTCCTGCTCGAGGCCGACTGCGACGTCTGGTTGCTGACCGAGGTCAACGAGCGGACGAGCCTGCCGGGCTACGCGCTGCACCTCACGCAGTCACGGATGGCGGCGCGCCGCCGATGGGCCGGGATCGCCAGCCGCCTGCCGATGGCATCCCTGCCCGACCCGCACCCGGCGAGCGCCGCCGCCCAGGTGGGCGCAACGACGTACGTCAGCTCAATCCTGCCGTGGAAGGGCTGCCAGTCCCGCGCGCCGTGGACCGGCGCCAAGCACGCCGACAAGACCGCCCATGCGGTCGACGACCTGCTCCTCCACCTCCGCGCCGCTGACGCACTCGTGTGGGGCGGCGACTGGAACCACGCGCTCAGCGGCAGGGAGTACGCCGGATCGCTGGGCGGCAGGAAGGTCGTCCTCGACGCCGTCGACCAGCTCAACCTCGTCGTCCCGACCGCAGACCTGCCCCACCCGATCGACGGCCTTCTGAGCATCGACCACGTCGCCGTCCCACGCGACACCGCGACCACGGCGTCGCGGATCCCCGCCGAGCACGACGGCACGCGACTGTCCGACCACGACGCCTACGTGGTCGAGGTCTTCCCCACCTCGGTGGTCGAGTAGCGACGAGCAGCTCGGTCGGTCTACGTCCGTCTGGCGTAGGTGACCTTGTTGTCGGAGTGGATGGTCATCGCGTAGCGGGAGTCGTGGGCCAGGCGGTGATGGCGTGGGCACAGGAGCCGACCGTTGGCACGGTCAGTGAGCCCGCCCCGGGACCAGGGATCGTCGTGGTGGGCGTGACACCCGGAGGCTGAGGTCTCGCATCCGCGCGCGGTGCAACCGCCATCACGCAGACCGAGCGCGATGCGCTGGGCTTTCGTGAAGAGTCGTGCCGTGCGACCCATGTCCAGCGGCACCGACCTCGAGTCCAGCACGACCGGGATGATCCCCGCCTCGCACGCCAACCGCCGCGCCTGACCGGCCGACATCCGCGACCCGTCGTCCAGCAACGCCGTGGCGGACTCGCCCAGCAGCTGCTCGATCGTCATGGTCACCACGACGGTTGCGCTCACCCCCGCGGTCTGCGGGGTCGCGTCGACCGGGTAGCGCTCGACGTACTCGACCAACGCCTCCCCCAGCCGACGCCGCAGCGGCTTCCACTCGCCCGACTCGTCGCGGAGCTCGTCGCCGGCGTGGCGGGCCGGGTTCGCCAGCGCCAGCAAGTGACGCTTCAACATCGCGCCCACGTGCGACGGCACGACGAACCGGCCGTGGCAGCGGCCCTCGCCGTCGTCGACCAGGGTCAGCTCGACCCCGGCGGTGGCGCGGTCTTCCTCCGCACGCAGGACCGCCTCCTCGTGCGACTCCCCCACCTCGGGGGCCACGACGTCGAGGATCCGCTTGCCGATCTGCTTCAACTCACGTGCATCGTGCTGCAGGGCGAGCCCCAGCAGCGCCTCCTCAGCGTCGTCGCGGACCGAGGCCTCCACATGCGCCGGCAGCGCGTCCACCGCCTCGGCGACCACCCGCGCCTGCTCCGAGCGCAATGCGCCCGACGTCAGCGCCGTCGCAACCCAAGGATGCGCCTCGAGAGCACGTCCCAGCGCCAGGTCGCGCCGCGCCTCGCGCCGCGTCGTCCTGGTCTCGACCGCCAACCACGCCGCCGCGTCACGCAACCCGAGCGCCTCGGCCACGTCATCCGACGCCCCCAGCACCCGCGCGAGCAGCGCATCCAGCTGGGAGCGGACCTCGGTGAGCCGCACCAGGGCCGACTGCTTCTCCGCCACCGACATGAAGGCCGGCTCCACCGACGCCACGCCCTTCAGCACATCACCGAGGTCGTCGGCACACTCGACGATCGGATGCACCAGCCACCTCCTCGCACGCACTCACGGATCACCGCCCGGGGTCGGGCGGAGCGGAGAGGCATGACTGGTGGCACCGTTGCCAGGTCGTCACCCGAGAGCCCTGAGGACATCCCGCCAGCACCACGACGGGTTCTTTGGATGACTGTCCCGATCCCGGGATCCCCGTCACCTCAGACGAGGGATCCGTTCCGGACCGGCGTGCTCACGCTATCGTACGCCTGTTCGAATACAGATGCAATGCCCAATTGTCGCGACAGCGTGTACCCCTCCACCGTGCCCCGCCGGACCACCACGTGCAGCCCTTCGCCGGCATCCACCCCACCGGTCAGCAGCGCCGTCGCGCCGGGCGGCTCGTCCGTCGACTTCCCACCAGGGCTGCAGGGTAAAGCGACCTGCCTTGCCCGCGTGTCCCCGAAGCCCCCGACGCCCGTGTCCGCGGTGTCGAAGCTGTGCCGGTAGGGAACGGAGTCCCGGCACAGGAGCGCCTCACCACGAGCAACCGGACGCGACGACCCATCGACCAGCGACAGCAGACGCGAGCCGCTCGGGGTCGGCACGACGACGAGCTCGTCGGCGTCCATGATCCGGTCGACCTCGGCATCCAGCTCGAGGATGTCGAGCGTCAACGTCCGCACCGCGGCGCGGCCCAGCTCCTGGCGCCAGGTCGTCTCGCCCGTCCGGGGGTCGAAGCCCTCGAGGAAGCCACGGCCGGACACGAGCCGGGGCTCCGCGCCCTCCCGATAGACGCGCGAGCCGGAGAAGGCGCACCGCACCGGCACCTCGGTCCGGGTGAGCTCCAGGCACCGGACGTCGGCGCCGCGGTGGCGCCAGAGCACGTCGCCCGTCTCCACGTCGACCCCGACGGTCCGCCGATGCGCCAGGTCGAAGCGGACGCTCTGTCCGCGCTCGTACCGCTCGAGGTCGCGGTCCCGGGTGGTCGCGAGCAGCTGCAGCACCGCGACGCCGGCCTCCTCGTCCACCATCCCGTTCGAGTCGTCCAGCAACCACTGGTCGCCCCCGGTCACTCGGGTGTGCGACAGCCGCCACGGTCGCGGGCCCGCGCGACCGACGGCCTTCGCGACGGCGTACTGCCTGACGGGGCCGTAGACGGTGTAGACGTCGGAGCCCGGGACCAGGCTGTTGGCGCCCACGGGGAGCCGGTCCTTCTCGGGCCGCAGCTCCCAGGATCCGAGGACCCACCGGGTCTCCTCGAACCGGTCGTCCGCCGAGATCCGCAGGCACACGTCGAGCCCGTCGTCGCAGCTCGGTGCACCGAACTGCGCCACCACCGGACGGGTGCGGGCGACGACCTCGCCCGTGGCCGGGTCGAGCGCGAGGTAGGGCAGCCGAGCCCCCGCACGCAGCGCCGAGCCCGTCCGTGCCTCCTGCATGACGACGTACGTCTCGCCGTCCCCGGACTCGTGGACGAGGTCGCCCAGGTAGGCGCCGACGTCGCTGTTCACCACCATCAGCGGACGTCGCCACCGCACGGCGCCGTCGCGGCGGTCCAGGCCAACCACGTCCAGCTCGTCGCCGCGGGCCGCCACGACCGTGACCAGCACATCACCCGCCGGCACGGGATCCTGGAGCGCCTTGACGGGCGTGGACCACGTACGCGTCGCGCTGGTCGGCAGCCCGTCCACGACCGTGGTCGGCGGTGCCGGGCTTCGCGCGGGCGCCGGCCCGTCACCGCCCCCTCCGCCGCGGCTGTCCGTGCAGCCGGCGAGCAGCAGGAACACCATCACCATCCCGAGAGCTCTCACGCCATCGACGCTAGTGAGACGGAGCCCGCCGCAGGGGCCGCCGGGACGATCTGTGGAAGACGCGCAGGACCTTCGCCCCGGGCCCGCGGTCCCATCGCCCCTGACGAGGGACGGCGATCGCGACGACCCTCGAGGTGGAGCGAGCGCTCCCTCGGCGCAGGTCGCGCCGCGCCCCACACCTGAGGAGCACGCCATGAAGGCTGCCGTCGTCCCCACCCTCGGCGCACCGCTGGAGATCCGCGACATCCCCGTACCCGAGCCCGGCCCCGGCCAGGTGCTCGTGTGGATCGAGACCTGCGGGCTGTGCCACACCGACATCCACGCGGCCCGCGGCGAGTGGCCCGTGAAGCCCAAGGACCAGCTCATCCCCGGGCACGAGGGCGTCGGCATCGTCGAGGCCGTAGGCGCGGGCGACCTACCCGTGGCGGTCGGCCAGCGCGTCGCACTCCCGTGGCTCGGGCAGGCGTGCGGGCACTGCCGCTACTGCGTCGACGGCTGGGAGACCTACTGCACCAGCCCGTCCTACATGGGCTACACGATGGACGGCAGCTATGCGGAGTACGCCGTCGCGTGGGCCAGCCACGTCGTACCCGTCCCGGACGGCGTCGACCCGATGGACGCCGCGCCGCTGACCTGCGCCGGCGTGACGACGTACAAGGCCATCAAGGTCGCGGACCCGAAGCCCGACGAGACCTGCATGGTCGTCGGTATCGGCGGCCTCGGTCACCTGGGCCTGCAGTACGCCCGCATCTTCGGCACCCGCACCGTCGCCGTCGACGTGCACGACGACAAGCTGCAGCTGGCGAAGGACCTCGGCGCCGACCACGTGATCGATGCGCGCGGCGACCAGGCGGCCCAGCTCGCCGAGATCGGCGGGGTCGACATCGCGCTGGTGACGGTGCCGTCGCCGGCCGCCATGCAGGCCGCGCACGCCGCGCTCAACCCCAACGGCCGGCTCGTGATCGTCGGCCTGCCGGCCGACAACCGCCTCGAGCTCCCGGTCTTCGAGACCGTGCTCAAGGGGATCTCGATCATCGGGTCGCTCGTCGGGACGCGCAACGACCTCGCCGCCTGCTTCGACCTCCACGCCCGCGGGCTGACCCGCGTGGTGACGGAGACCCGCCAGCTCGACGACGTCAACGCGTGCTTCGAGGAGGTGCTGGCCGGCGAGGTGCCGGCGCGGCTGGTCTTCGACATGCGGTGACCGGGTCGGCCGGGTGGCACCATGCACCGACACACCTGCGGCGCAGGGTGACTCCAGTCGACCAGGAGGCGGTCAGCGGTGCCCGACCCGGACACGTCCGCCGTGCCGCCGCTGCGCATCCACCAGCGTGAGGCGCTCGAGGCCCTCGCGACGGCATGGGACGACGCGGACCACCCGCGCGCGTGGGTCGTCCTGCCGCCCGGCGCGGGCAAGACCCGCGTCGGCCTCGAGGCCATCGCCGCCGAGCTCCGGGCGCACCCCGACACCCGGGCCGTCGTGCTCGCGCCCAACACCGCCATCCAGTCCCAGTGGATCGCCGAGGCACGGGCGATGGGGCTCGACGCGGGCGACGACAAGACCCTCGCCGGCCCGCTGACCTGCCTGACGTACCAGTCCCTGGCCGTCTTCGACTCCGAGGCCACGGACGCCGACGCGACCACCGTCGTCGACCGGCTCCACGCCAACGGCGTCGCCCTCTTCGACCGGATCCGCGCGCAGCCCCGCCTGGTGCTCGTCCTCGACGAGTGCCACCACCTGCTCGAGGTGTGGGGGCGACTGCTCGCCGAGCTCCTCCACGCCGTCGACCGCGCCCACGTCCTGGCGCTCACCGCCACCCCGCCCGAGAGCCTAGCCGGCGAGCAGCGCGCGCTCGTCGACCAGCTCTTCGGGAGCATCCTCTACCGCGTCTCGGTCCCGGCGGTGGTCAAGGAGGGTCACCTCGCGCCCTTCGACGAGCTGGTCTGGCTGACCACCCCGACCGCGGCCGAGGAGGAGTGGCTCACCACCGAGGCGCTGCGCTTCACCGAGCTCACCACGCTGCTCACCACCCCGGGCTTCGGGTCGGTCGGGTTCCACGAGTGGATGACCGCCCGGTTCGTCGATCCCGTCCCCGCCACGACCACCTGGGCGACGCTCGCCGAGCGCGAGCCCGACCTGAGCGACGCGGCCCTGCGGATGCACCACGCAGACCTGCTCGCCCTGCCTGTCGGTGCCCGGCTGCGCGAGCAGCACCGGCACGCCCCCTCCGCCGAGGACTGGGTACGCCTCCTCGGCGACTGGCTGCTCAACCACGTGGCCGCGTCCGACGACCCGGCCGACGCCGAGGCGCTCGCCGTCGTGCGGGCGGCGCTGCCATCCGTCGGCTACCAGTGGACGCGACGCGGCGTACGTCGTGGGCGCTCCACCGTCGACCGCGTGCTGGCCAGGTCGTACGCCAAGCCCAGCGCCGCCGCCCAGATCATCGCCGCCGAGCACGCGGCGATCGGCGTACGTGCCCGGGTCCTGGTGCTGTGCGACCACGAGCGTGCCTCCGCCACCGTGCCCGTCGACCTCGCCGGGGTCCTCGACGCCGAAGCAGGCTCGGCGATCGCGGCCCTCGAGACCTTCCTGTCGGACCCGGACACGGCCGTCCTCCACCCGATGCTGGTCACCGGCTCCGTCGTCGCCGCGTCCGAGGAGACGCTGCGCGACCTGGTCGCGTTCGTGGCTGATCGCGATCCCGACCTGGCCGCCAGACTCTCCGTCGAGACCGGGGACGGTCCGGTCGCGACGTGCTCGTCCGGGTGGACCTCGCGCACCTGGGTCGCCCACGTCACGGCGTACTTCGAGGCCGGTCGGACCCAGGTCCTCGTCGGCACCCGCGGGCTCCTCGGCGAGGGGTGGAACGCCCGCGGCGTCTCCACGCTCATCGACCTCACCACCGCCACCACCCTGACGGCCGTCGTCCAGACCCGCGGCCGGGCGCTGCGCACCGACCCGACCTGGCCGGACAAGGTCGCCACCAACTGGACCGTCGTGTGCGTCTCGGAGGCGCACCTCAAGGGCGACAACGACTGGTCCCGGCTGGTCCGCAAGCACCAGGGCTTCCACGGCGTGGACGCCGACGGCGACATCGTCGACGGGGTCGCCCACATCGACGCGTCCTTCTCCCCCTTCGCTCCCCCGCCGGTCGCCTCCTTCGACGCCCTGAACGCCCGCATGCTCGTCGCCGCCGCCGACCGTGACGCCATCCGCGACGCGTGGGCGGTCGGTGAGCCCTACCAGGACGTCACGCTGGCATCGCTGCGCGTGCGGCGTCCCACCTCGGAGGTTGCCCCGATCGACGAGGTGGTGTCCCTGACGCCGGTCCCGCCGTCGTGGCGGTTGGGGGCGGATGGTCTGTCGACCGAGGCCCCTGCGCCGGCCACGAGCTGGCGTACGCCGTTGGTGCTGGCCGCGGGGACGGCGGGCGCCGGCGGCGCTGCCGTGCTCGCCTCTCCGTGGGCTGCCCTGGCCGCAGGCACCGTCGGCGCGCTGGCGACCCTCGGCAACGCCGCGGTCACCAGCCGCGATCACACCGACACGCTCACGCGGTGGGTGCGTGATCAACTCACCCTGACGACGGCCGTGCCACCGCTCGAGGCGGTCGCCGCCGCCGTCGCGGACGCCCTTGCAGCCGCCGGGCTCGCCGGCGTCGGCGCGTCATGCCTCGCCGTCGACGTCCACCCGGGTGGGGAGTACCGCTTCCGCCTCGTCGGCACCGAGGCCGACGCCGAGGTCTTCGCAGTCGCGTTCGACGAGGCGATCGGACCGATCGGCGCACCGCGATACATCGTGTCCCGCCTCACCGACGCTGCGCTCCCGGACGGACCGATCCGTACGCGTCGCGGCGCGCGCTCGGCCCTACGAGCCGCACGTGCGACCGGGGAGGCATGGCACCCGGTCCCGACCGTTCTCGGCCGCAACGCCAGGGGCGCTGCCCGCTACCTCGACGCCTGGCGTACGTGGGTCGGCGAGGGCCGCCTGCTCGCCACGGCCAAGCCGGAGGGAGCCGGCATCGCGACCGCGGTGTCGGGCGAGGACCCGTTCGCGGCGACGACCGTGATGCGGCGGCACTGGTCCTGAGGTCGGTCAGACAGCGCCCTGCGAGCGCCAGTACGCGTTGATCGCACCGTTGACCTTCACGAACCACACGATCATGCCCACGAAGAAGAACCAGCCGAGGAGCAGCGCCCACAGGCCGGTGACTCCGCTGACCGGGGAACGCATCCCACGACGCTCGTACATCCCCTTCACCTCGCTGGGCGTGAGGAAGTACATGACGATGCTGAGGAGGAAGCCGAGCAGCAGGCCGACGCCGCCGCCGAGGCCCGTGCCGGTGTGACGCTTCATCTCGTCGTGGGTCTTGTAGAACCAGTAGAGCGAGTAGAAGCCGAGGGTGACGATGCACAGCAGGAAGCACGTCCCGGTGCTGCGGACCTGACCGATCGGCCCGCTCGGAGCCATCCCGTAGGCGCTGACCGGGTAGCCGGCGGGAGCCGGCATCATCGCGTAGTCGGTGGTCTGCGGCGTCGGGGCAGGCCAGTTCGGCTGCTGGGTCGGCTGCGTGTGGATGTGGTTGTTCTCGGTCACTGGTTCCCCTGTGTGGTGGTGCTGCTGACTGTGGCGACGCGAACGTATCCGTGCTCCACCGGGCACGTACGCGTTTCCCTCGATGTCAGGGAAACTTTGACGAAGCCGCGCCGCCGCGCGGCGCCCACTCACCGGGGACTTCGGGCCGGGACCTATCCACGGGCACGTCCGGAGGTGTAGGCAAGGAGGGCGAGGTCTGACCCCTCGCTCCCCCGGACGAGGAGTTGCCGTGGCCGCACTCGAGAGCACCCAGCTGTTGACCGAGCTCGAGCCGGTGGTGGAGGACAACCTCAACCGGCACATGGCGATGGCCGACGAGTGGATGCCTCACGAGTACGTCCCGTGGAGCCTGGGCCGCGACTTCGCCGACCTCGGCGGCGACCCGTGGGAGGTCGCGCAGTCCCAGCTCTCCCCCATCGCGCGCACCGCGCTCGAGGTCAACCTGCTCACCGAGGACAACCTGCCGAGCTACCACCGCGAGATCGACCGCGCCTTCGGCCGTGACAGCGCGTGGGGCACCTGGGTGAACCGGTGGACCGCCGAGGAGGGCCGCCACGCCTTCTGCATCCGCGACTACCTCCTCGTCACCCGCGGCGTCGACCCCGTCGAGCTCGAGCGCGCGCGGATGGAGACGATGGAGACCGGCTACGAGGCGATGGACAAGTCGCTGCTCAACGTCTGCGCCTACGTGTCGTTCCAGGAGCTCGCCACCCGCGTCTCGCACCGCAACACCGGCCGCTACACCGAGGAGCCGATCGCCGACAAGCTGCTCGCCCGCGTCGCCAAGGACGAGAACCTCCACATGATCTTCTACCGCAACATCGTCACCGCGGCCCTCGAGCTCACCCCCAGCCAGACGATGCGCGCGATCACCGAGGAGGTCGTCGGCTTCGAGATGCCCGGCAGCGTCATCCCGGGCTTCTCGCGCAAGGCGGTGCAGATGGCCAAGGCGGGCATCTACGACCTTCGCATCCACCACGACGACATCGTCGCGCCGCTCCTGCGGCAGTGGGGCGTGTGGGAGCTGGAGGGGCTGGACGCCGACGGCGAGGCAGCCCGCGACGAGCTGGCGGCCGCGGTCGCCGCGCTCGACGGCGAGGCGACGCGCTTCGTCGAGCGGCGGGACGAGGCGGCGGCGAAGAAGGCGGCCCGCCAGGCGTGAGCCATGCTCTCCCCATGACCGAACGCAACGTCCTCGGCGGCGAGCTGGACCCGTGCGGCACCGACCCGGTCACCGGGTTCCACCGCGACGGCACGTGCACGGTCGGCCCGCAGGACGTCGGGCTGCACGCCATCTGCGCAGTGATGACCGAGGAGTTCCTCGCCCATCAGGCAGCAGTCGGCAACGACCTCTCCACCCCGCGGCCCGAGTGGCACTTCCCCGGCCTCGTCCCCGGCGACCGGTGGTGTGTGGTCGCGCTCCGCTGGCTGCAGGCGTACGACGCCGGGGTGGCCGCGCCCGTCGTGCTGTCCGCGACGTCGGAGCGGGCGCGGGACGTCGTACCCCTCGAGGTGCTGCGGGTGCACTCCGTCGACGTGCCCCCGGACGTCAGCGCCTTGGACTGAAGCCAGAGCAACCAGCCGGCGCTAGCAAAAGGCAGCGCGACAGGGCTGGCGGACCGAGTGCGGCGACGATCCAGGCGAACTTCTCTGCCGATCGCAGGAACCCTCTAAGCTTCCGTCCGACATGGGGGACAGTATGAAGTTGCGACAGATCGCCGTGGTCGGAGCAGTCATCGTGCGTGACGGGCGGGTCATGGCGGCTCAGCGCGGCGGCACGGGGCCTTTGGCGGGCCTTTGGGAGTTTCCGGGAGGCAAAGTCGAAGCGGGCGAGGACGCACGCGAGGCTCTGGCTCGGGAGATTGCGGAAGAGCTCAGTTGCGTCGTCGAGGTCGGCGACGAAGTCACCACGACGGTGCACCAATACGACTTTGCCGAAATTACGCTCACGACGTTCTTCTGCGTCCTTTTGGCGGGCGAGCCCCAACTTAACGAACACACTGCAACCCAGTGGCTCGATCCCGAGGACCTTGACTCGTTGGAGTGGGCGGCCGCGGACATCCCCGCTGTTGCACACGTGAAAGTTGCCCTGACGTGAGCGGACCGATCGACTGGTCGTCCCAGTTCGCACTGGACATTGACTTCGGTTATGTCGGCACCTCAACCGACGGCCCTCGCCACTACAACCCTCGTCTCGTGCTCAACGACCCGTTGGCCAGCAGCACGGTCGAGCATGCATTGATCGAAGAGTTGAAGCGGTGTTCTGCATTCTCCTGGTCAGTTGCATTCATCGCACCAGGGGCAATCGCTCAGCTGAGACAGCATCTTCGCGACTACCGCGGATCGGGATGCATCGTCACGTCCGACTATTTAGGCTTCAACCAGCCGCGGGCATTCGCCGAGCTACTCAAGGTGGGCGAGGACCACGGGATCGATGTTCGCCGTCATCCCGCCGCCGGATTCCACGCCAAGGGCTACATCTTCGAGAACAAGCACAACATCACGGCCATCATCGGCAGCTCCAATCTAACGAGCGCGGCCCTTTCGAAGAATCATGAGTGGAACCTGCGCGTTTCAGCAGCCCATGGCAGCGACCTGGCACAACAGATCGAGCGCCTCCTCGCTAATCAACTGGAGGAATCAGATCCCCTAACTCAGGAATGGATCGATGCTTACAGCGCCACATATCTGGCTCCAGCTCCCCAGAGGTTGACCACGCCGGCGCAGGCGACGACGACTGCCATCGAGCCGAATGCCATGCAACGCGATGCGCTGCTCGCGCTCGACCTTGCTCGAGCGGAGGGTGCGCAACGCGCCATCATCGTGTCGGCGACTGGTACAGGAAAGACGCTCCTCTCGGCTTTCGACGTGCGTCAGGTCGCGCCCGAACGGCTGCTCTTCGTCGTCCATCGAGAACAGATCATCGATAAGACAATCGCCGAGTACCGCAAGGTGCTGGGCGGCTCCGACGATGACTACGGGAAGCTCACCGGCTCGTCGAAGCAATCTGATCGTCGCTACGTGTTCGCAACGGTGCAAACGCTGTCTCGCTTGGACGTCCTAGCGGCGCTCGCGCCGGATGCGTTCGACCTAGTCATCATCGACGAAGCGCACCGCGCAGGATCAGCGACGTATCAACGAGTCCTCTCACATCTTGAACCCGAGTTCCTACTCGGGATGACGGCGACACCTGAGCGCACGGACGGGTTCAACGTCTACGAGCTTTTCCACTACAACGTCCCGTACGAAATTCGACTGCATCACGCCCTCGAAGCCGGGATGTTGTCGCCATTTCACTACTACGGCGTGGCGGACGTGACGTACGACGACGGTACGACCACAACGGAGGAGACCGAGCTTAGGTTGCTCATCACGGCTGAACGTGTAGATCACCTACTCGCCGCACTCGATCAATATGGGCAAGCCGGCGTCGCACCTCGCGGACTGATTTTCTGCAGCCGCAAGGAGGAGGCCCACGCACTCGCAGCAGAGCTCAACCGCAGAACGTTGCGCGGTGTAGCGCTACGAACCGCGGCGCTCACCGGCGAGGACTCCGTATCGGTGCGGGAGCAGCGCGTAAAGGAGCTAGAGGCCGGCGATCTCGATTACATCCTCACTGTCGACGTGTTCAACGAGGGCGTGGACATCCCAACTGTGAACCAAGTGGTGATGCTCCGCCAGACGCAGTCGGCGATTGTCTTCGTCCAGCAACTCGGACGCGGTCTTCGGCTTGCTGAGGACAAGGACCACCTCGTCGTCATCGACTTCATCGGCAACTACGCCACCAACTTCCTGGTGCCAATCGCTCTCTTCGGAGATGAATCCCTGAATAAGGAATCCCTGCGAGAGAAGCTGAACGAGACGATCGAGGCGGGCGCCCTGCCCGGGCTGTCGAGTGTGAGTTTCGACGAGGTCGCTCGAGATCGGGTTCTGCGCTCGATCGCGAGCACCACTCTCGACAGCATGGCGAGCCTTAAGACCGCCCTGAACGCGATGAAGAACCGCGTCGGAACCGTCCCGCTACTTTGGGACTTCTATCGGTTCGAATCAGTCGACCCCGTGCTGCTCGCTACCAAGAAGGCGAACTACCTACACCTCGTCCGAGCGTTGCTGCGTGAAGGACCCGTCCTGCATGACGATGCGGATCGCGCACTCTCGCTTCTCTCGCACGAGGTGCTGCCTTCAAAGAGGCTTCACGAGTTCATTCTTCTCGAGCTCCTCCTCGATCAGCCCGTGATCACCCTTGACCACATCGGCGAGGCACTCAGCCAGGCGGGGATCGCCGCTGACGCCCCGTCCGTGCAAGCAGCTATCGACACCTTCACCTTGCATGGCTACTCGCAAGGTGATCGAAAGCGCTACGGCCAAGGTCTTGTCGAGCAGGATGACGACGTAGTTGCACTCACGGACTCGTTCCGAGACACGCTTGAGGAATCTGTCGAACTCGAGGCTGCCATCGCTGACCTTCTCCAGACAGGGAAAGCGTTGACATCAGCGCGATACCTGCCGGACCGCCTGTTCACTCCTGGCTTGCAGTACTCGCGGCGCGACGCCGCACGCCTCGTTGGATGGTCTAGGAGTACCGCGTCGACGATCTACGGATACAAGTCCGACGAGACTCTTGGACTCTGTACGGCGTTCACGACTCTGCACAAAGACGAGACTGTCGCGGCCAGTACGGCCTACGAGGATGCATTGCTTGATCCTTTGACCATGCGCTGGTTCTCGAAGAGCAACCGCACGCTTGAAAGCAAGGACGTCAGGCAGTTCGTCCAGCACCGAGTCGACATCCACGTGTTTGTGAAGAAGGACGACGCTGACGGTAGCGATCACTACTACCTCGGCAAAGCGAAGGTCACAGACGCTGTCGAAACGCGAATGGCTGGTGGAGGCCTTCCCGTCGTGGAGATGACCCTGACGTTCGAGGAGCCCATCAAACAAGGTCTGTTCGACTACTTTCACCCTCTTCCGACGCAAGCCGAAGTTGAGCAGGACGCCCCAACCTGAATCCGGGCCGATCGGGCGCGCGTGTGGTCGAACTTCGGTAGCTGCAAAGAAGCGAAGGGCCCCGGACTCTGACAGCGAGTCCGGGGCCTTCCGTGCTTCTGGTCAGCTGCAGCCGCTGGTGCTCCCGCAGCCCTCGCACACGTAGCACGAGCCGGCCGGGCGCATCTTCGTCCCGCAGGTCATGCAGAGCGGGGAGTCGACCGCGGTGCCGGTGAGCTTCTCGAAGAGCTCGGCGGTGGTCTTGGCCTCGGCGGGGGCCGGCTTGGCGCTGGCCTCCACGATGTCGGCCTCGACGGGAGCGGTTTCGAGGCTCGCTTCGCTTCGCACCTCAACCACCGAGGAAGAGGCGGGCTCGACGAGCTCGGCCGCGCTGCCGGTCTCCTCCACGAGCGGCTCGTAGGAGCCGGTCTCGAGGTGGCGTTGGCGCTCCTCGGCGGAGTAGATGCCCAGGGCCGAGCGCTCCTCGAAGGTGAGGTAGTCCAGGGCGAGGCGGCGCCAGACGTAGTCCATGAGCGACTGCGCCATGCGGACGTCCGGGTCGTCGGTGAGGCCGGCGGGCTCGAAGCGCAGGTTGGTGAACTTCGAGACGTAGGTCTCCAGCGGCACGCCGTACTGCAGGCCGATCGACACCGCGATCGAGAAGGCGTCCATCACGCCGGCCAGGGTCGAGCCCTGCTTGCCGAGCTTGAGGAAGACCTCGCCGAGCTGGCCGTCGTCGTGGGCGCCGGAGGTCATGTAGCCCTCGGCACCGCCGACGGTGAACGACGTGGTGCGCGAGACGCGCGACTTCGGCAGGCGCTTGCGGACCGGGGCGTAGACGACCTTCTCCACGACCTTGGTCTCGACGGCCGAGTCGGCTGCGGCCTTGTCGGCGGCGTCCTTCTTGGCCTTGCCGCCACCGTCGGACAGCGGCTGGCCGACCTTGCAGTTGTCGCGGTAGATCGCGGTCGCCTTGAGCCCGAGCTTCCAGGACTGCATGTAGACGTCCTCGATCTCCTCGACCGTGGCGCTCTCGGGCAGGTTGACCGTCTTCGAGATCGCACCGGACAGGAACGGCTGCGCGGCCGCCATCATCCGCACGTGGCCCATCGGCTTGAGCGCGCGGGCGCCCATGGCGGTGTCGAAGATCTCGTAGTGCTCGGTCTTCAGGCCCGGGGCGTCGATCACGTGGCCGTGCTCGCCGATGTAGGCGACGATCGCCTCGACCTGCTCGGGCTGGTAGCCGAGCTTCTTCAGCGCCCGCGGGATCGTCTGGTTGACGATCTGCATGGAGCCGCCGCCGACGAGCTTCTTGAACTTCACCAGGGAGAAGTCGGGCTCGATGCCGGTGGTGTCGCAGTCCATCATGAAGCCGATGGTGCCGGTCGGCGCGAGCACCGAGGCCTGCGCGTTGCGGAAGCCGTTCTTCTCGCCCAGCTTGATGACGTCGGCCCACGCCTTGGTGGCCAGCTTGTGCGTGCGGCCGTCCTCGGTGTGCAGCACGCGTACGACGTCGTTGGCCGCCTGGTGCTTGCGCATCACGCGCTTGTGGGCGTCGGCGTTGCGGGCGTAGCCGGCGTACGGGCCGACGATGCCGGCGAGCTCGGCGCTGCGCTTGTAGGACGTACCGGTCATGAGCGACGTGATCGCGGCAGCCATCGAGCGGCCACCCTCGGAGTCGTAGCCCAGGCCCATCGCCATCAGCAGCGCGCCGAGGTTGGCGTAGCCGATGCCGAGCTGGCGGTAGTCGCGGGTGGTGTCGCCGATCGGCTCGGTCGGGAAGTCGGCGAAGCAGATCGAGATGTCCATCGCGGTGATGATGAACTCGACGGCCTTGGCGAACAGGGCGGCGTCGAAGGTGTCGTCGTCCTTGAGGAACTTCAGCAGGTTGAGCGACGCCAGGTTGCACGAGGAGTTGTCGAGCGACATGTACTCCGAGCACGGGTTGGACGCGGTGATGCGGCCGGTCTCCGGGTTGGTGTGCCAGTCGTTGATCGTGTCGTCGTACTGCAGACCCGGGTCGGCGCAGGCCCAGGCGGCCTCGCTGATCTTGCGGAACAGCTCGCGGGCGTCGACGGTCTCGATGACCTCGCCGGTACCGCGGGCGCGCAGGCCGAACTCGGTGCCGTCCTCGACGGCGCGCATGAACTCGTCGTTGACGCGGACCGAGTTGTTGGCGTTCTGGTACTGGACCGACGTGATGTCGGCGCCACCGAGGTCCATGTCGAACCCGGCGTCGCGGAGGGCACGGATCTTGTCCTCCTCCTTCGCCTTCGTCATCACGAACTCCTCGATGTCCGGGTGGTCGACGTCGAGGACGACCATCTTGGCCGCACGACGCGTCGCGCCACCCGACTTGATGGTGCCGGCGGACGCGTCGGCGCCGCGCATGAAGGAGACGGGGCCGCTCGCGGTGCCGCCGGAGGAGAGGAGCTCCTTGGAGGAGCGGATGCGGGAGAGGTTGAGGCCGGCGCCGGAGCCGCCCTTGAAGATGAAGCCCTCCTCCTTGTACCAGTTCAGGATCGAGTCCATCGAGTCGTCGACGCTGAGGATGAAGCACGCGCTGACCTGCTGCGGCGAGGCGGTGCCGACGTTGAACCAGACGGGCGAGTTGAAGGAGAAGTACTGGTTGACCAGCAGCCAGGTGAGCTCGTGCTCGAAGATCTCGGCGTCGGCGTCGGTGGCGAAGTAGCCGTGGTCGATGCCGGCCTTGGTGTACGTCTTCACGATCCGGTCGATGAGCTGCTTGAGGCTCCACTCGCGGGCGTCCGTGCCGACGGCGCCGCGGAAGTACTTCGTCGTGACGATGGTGGAGGCGTTGACCGACCAGAAGTCGGGGTACTCGACACCGCGCTGCTCGAAGACGGTCTCGCCGGTCTTCCAGTTCTGCTGGACGACGTCGCGGCGCTCCCAGGTGATCGCGTCGTAGGGGTGCGTGCCCTCGGTGCTGAAGACGCGCTCCATGGTCAGGCCCTTGCCCTTGGCTCCCTTGGCGCGGGTGCTCACCGTCTCGGTCATACGACTTCCTCTATCCCTGGTGGTGGTTGTGGTGCTGGTCTGCGGACCTCGCCCGCGGAGCTTGTTTCAGAGTTGGTGAGCCCGGCAGGCCGCTTCCCCACGACCTGCCGGGCCGAATGTGGTCAGCCCGTCGTGGCGGGCTGATCGGCAGCGGCTCGTTCGAGCCGGAGCATCTTGATCTCGGCGTCGAAGTCCTCGGCGGACTCGAACGCGCGGTAGACGGAGGCGAACCGGAGGTAGGCCACCTCGTCGAGCGCCCGCAGCGGGCTGAGGATCGCGAGGCCGACGTCGTTGGCGTCGAACTCGGCCTGCCCGCTCAGGCGCAGTGCGTCCTCGACCTCCTGGCCGAGGCAGGCGAGCTGGGCGTCGGTGACCGGGCGACCCTTGCAGGCCTTGCGGACGCCGGCGATCGCCTTGTCGCGGTTGAACGGCTCGGTCGCGCCGGAGCGCTTGAGCACCGTGAGCTGCATCTTCTCGACCGTCGTGAAGCGGCGGTCGCACGCGGCGCAGCTGCGGCGCCGACGGATGGAGCCGCCGTCGTCGGCGACCCGGGAGTCGAGGACCTTGGTGTCCTCGTTCTTGCAGTAGGGACAGTGCATGGCGGCCCTCCTCTCGGGTACGTCAGCGCGCGGCTCGTACACCCTCATAACGGGGTGTGGTCTGGGGATGTTCCTGTGGACAACTAGCCTGAGGCTGTGAGGATCTCCCCCTGGCCTGTGCACCAGATGTGGATAACTACAGCGGTGTAACTACTAGATGTAGTGGTAACCGTACGCCCCGCCCACCACGCTGGCAAGTGAACTCGTGAAGTCCGCGCATCAATTTCTGCACACCGCGCTGACCTGCGGTTATGGGTGGCTTCGGCTCTCTGGACCGGCGCGTCTGTGGGGTGTTCCGGTCACACGATGAGGCCGCATCGGACACAATGGCCCTCGTGTCTACGGGGAAGCGGGCGGGGTCGCGCAAGGGTGCTCCCCAGCCCCGCACCCTCAACCGCTCCGCGCTCCTCATCGGCGCCGCGATCACGCTCTGCGTCGTGGCCTGGGGCTACCTCGTCTACGCCGCCATCGACTTCGGTACGGCGGCGCGCGGGGGCTCCGGCACCTCGGCCTGGGCCTTCATGGCGCTGGCCTGCCTCGGCGCGATGGCCTGCCTCTTCGCCGGCCTGCTCCTGGTCGCGCGGTTGATGCGAGCGCTCGGGATCACCGCCCCTCCCCCGTCCGACGACGCGCCTCCCCGGCCGGTCGGCGGGAAGCGCGCGGCGCGCTGAAGCTCGTGCGGTGCCTGTGGTGCGGATTCCGCACCACGGTGACCGCACTACTGGAGGACGAGCTGAGGGACGGCCTCGACGACGGCGAGGTCCTGGGTGGCGCCCGCGACGGTGAGCGACTCCGCGATCGGCGCCCAGTCGCTGTCGCCGATGCGGTACTCGCCGCCGTACGTCGTGTCGAGGCGTACGCCGACAGCTCCGGCCCTGGCGTAGACGTGGGTCACGTCGAGGTTCGGGTGCGGTCGACCCGGGCTGGCGGTGGTCGTGCGGGTGTCGTCGCCGAAGTGGAAGGTGTACGACGTGGGCATCGCCCGGATCTCGACCCTCTGGCCGGCGACCGTGACCGACTTCAGGATCGGCTGGTTGTTCAGGGTGTAGAAGTTCGTCTCGAAGTTGACCAGCGTCTTGCCGCCGGGCGGCTGGACCACGAGGTCCGAGGCCGGCCACTCCATCCGCTTGAACTCGCGGATGACGAGCTTCACGATGTCGACTTCCTCGACCTTGTCCTCCGGCACGCAGACGTCGCCGACGTCGACGCCATCCATGTAGACGTCGTGGACGAACCCGGAGGCGCCGTTCTCACTGCACTCAACGTGCTCAGCACAGATGCCACCGTTGCCGCACTGGATGGCAACGACCCAAGTGTGTCCGTCGCCAGAACTCGCACTTGTCGAGTAGTCCGCGTACGACCAACTGCAGTCGGCGACAGCTGCCTGCCAAGTCGCTCGAACGCAGGGAGGATCTCCACTTTCCTCGTCGGCGGCAGCAGGCCAGCCATGAAGCGCCACGCAAAGAGCGGCGACCAATGACACAAGGGCGGTCCGCATGTCACATCACCGCGTAGTGCCGCATCTGAAAGCCGTCTGCGGTCTCCTTTAAGGTCATGCGATATCGCTGCGTGGCGGCGGAGAAGATCTGCGGATCCTCGTTTGGCACCAAGATGCGCAGCCTAGGAGCCTCGACTTCGACCTCGAAGGTCGGCGGACGGCCCCTCTCCTCATCGATGTCGACTACCTTCGACTGCCCAAATTCCACGCGTCCGCCACGCTCGTAAACGTCTGCGACCTGACCGGCATATGCGCTGCAGGGACCACATCCGCGCGAGAGCTCTAGGAACGGGTTTGTTTCCCCAGTCACCACCATCTCGTCCGCTGCCGCCTGCCACCGCCGGATGAACTCCTTCGCGCTCTCCGCCTCCACCGTCTCCGAGGCAGTCGGCGACGGGGACGAGGACGACGACGCCGGCGGGTCCGGCATCTTGGGCTGGGGCTCGGGGTCGTCCGAGCAGCCCGCCAGGAGGAGGGGTACGACGGCGGTGAGCGCGAGAGCGCGGCGTACGTGCATGAAGGAGCCTTCCCGAGAACTACGTCAGCACTCGGGAAACTACCCAGTTCGGCGCGGCTCGAACCACCCCCAGTCGCAGACCTGTGGAGAGGCCCCACCCAGAGCTTTTGCGGTCACCGTGGTGCGGATCCCACACCACAGCGACCGCACAACGGTCGGAGTCACCGGGTAGCCGGGGATCCCGACGGCGAGCGAGAGCCCGGCGACCGGGGATCCCGACGACGGGCGGCAGACAACAAGACCCAAGAAATGACGCCGAGGGGCGGGCCACCAGGCCCGCCCCTCGGTCTTCCCCTTGTTCCACCAGCCGGGGTCGAAGCGGCTGATGGAGGCCTCACGCGTCAGTCGGAGACGACCGGGACGCGGAGCTTCTGGCCAGCCGAGAGGCTGGCGGACTCGAGCGCGTTGAGGCGCTCGATCTCGGTCATCATCGACCGGACGTCGCCGTCGGTGGCGACCTCGCTGGCGATCCCCCACAGGGTGTCGCCGGGGGCGACCTGGACGATCTCGGTGGGCGTGGGCTCACCGGCCGAGCCGGTGCCGACGGCACCGCCCGCCAGCATGAACGCGACAGCCAGGACGAGGAACAGCGAGGTCACGAAGACCACGAGGCGACCGCGACGGGTCAGGCGCACCGTCGAACGGACGGGGGCGGAAGTGGTGAAGCTGGGGGCAAGGCTGAGGGTGCTCATGGTGTGGCCTCCTGGGGAAGATCAGCCGGTTGGTGTCGAGCGAATGTCTAGTGGGCCCCACCGACAGTGGCCCTGGAGCCACCGTGGTGTCGATCAGACGTTCGATCGAACATGTGTACGACAGTAGAGCACCTGTTCGAACAGGTCAAGCACCCGGACGAACATTTGTTCGAGGCCCTCAGGACCCCCGACGCGGGACCAACGGACCTGTTCTCGAGGAGCGCGGGGCGGGAGCGTGGAGGTACACCGACTGAGAAGGAGCACGCCATGTCCCGCAAGAAGGTCCTGGTCCTCGGCGGCAACTTCGGCGGCCTCACCGCCGCCATCACCGTCAAGCACCAGCTGCACGGGGACGTCGACGTGACGGTCGTGTCCTCCTCCGACGAGTTCCTCTTCACCCCGTCGCTGATCTGGGTGCCGTTCGGCAAGCGCACACGCTCCGACATCACCTTCAAGCTCAGGCCGACGTTCGAGGACCACAAGGTCGACTTCGTCCACGCCGAGGCCACCGCCATCGACCCGGTCGCCAAGCGCGTCGAGACCACCGCGGGCCCGCAGGACTACGACTACCTCGTCATCGCCACCGGCTACCGCAACCGCTTCGACGTCATCCCCGGCCTCGGCGAGGGCGGCAACGCCCACACGATCACCACGATGGACGACGCGATCCACGCCGGCGAGGGCTGGAAGCGGTTCCTGGCCGACCCCGGCGACATCGTCATCGGCGCCACCCAGGGCGCCGGGTGCTTCGGTGCGGCGTACGAGTTCCTCTTCAACACCAGCTACCAGCTGAGGAAGAACGGGCTCAAGGACAAGGTGAGGCTGACCTACGTCAGCGCCGAGCCGTTCCTCGGCCACTTCGGCATCGGAGGGCTCCCCCACGGTGAGACGCTGCTGGGGATGTTCCTCAAGAAGGAGGGCATCGACACCGTCCTCGACACGGGCATGGACCACGTCGACGAGGGCCGCCTGGTGCTTGAGGACGGCCGCGGGCTCGACTTCTCCTACGCGATGATCATCCCGCCGTTCTCCGGCCAGGAGGTCGTCGGGCGGACCGAGAAGATCGCCGACGACAACGGCTTCGTCAAGGTGCGCGACACCTACCAGAGCGAGACCTACGACGACGTGTACGCCGTGGGCGTCGCCGCCGCGGTCGACGTGCCGTGGCAGACCCCGCACCCGGTCGGCATCCCCAAGACGGGCTTCCCCACCGAGCAGCAGGCCCACGTCGCGGCGAGCAACATCGCCGCCCAGGTCCGCGGCGAGGTGCCGAGCGCGCACAAGGCCTTCGGCGACATCCCGGCGGTGTGCGTGATGGACGCCGGCAACAACGGCGTCATCATCCTGGCCGACAAGATGCTGCCGCCGCGCAAGCACGGCGTGCTGATCCCCGGCCCGCAGGCCCACGCGATGAAGCTCGGCTTCGAGAAGTACTTCCTCTGGAAGATGAAGCACGGCCAGGTGCGCCTGCCCTGAGCAGGCACGACCGGCGGCGGGTCAGCGCTTCTTCATGGCCCGCCGGCCCTGCGCCGCGAACAGCACCGCGGCGTGCTGGGCGGACGCCGGGCTGAGCATGGCGCCGCGCATCACGCCCGCGCGCCAGCCGGGCAGCGTACGGACCACCCGTCGCGAGCCCACGAGCGCGACGGCGGCCTCGGCGACCTCGGCCACGCCGAGGATCCGTCCCCCCGACCACGTCAGCTGGGAGCCCATGCCGTCGGGGTCCTGCGCGGCCAGCATCGCGGTGTCGACGCCGTCGGGGCACAGCGCGTGCACCCGCACCCCGCGCGGCGACTCCGCGTTGACCGACGCCGACAGCGAGACGACCGCGGCCTTCGTGGCGGCGTATGCGCTGTAGCCGGGAACCGGGCCGAGCCCGGCCAGCGAGGCGACGTTGACCACGTTTCCCCCACCCGGGCCGAAGGCCGCCATCGCGGCACGGCAGCCCCACATCGCGCCGAGCAGGTTGACCTCGACGAGCCGGCGGACCTGGTCGTCGGAGAGCGAGGCGAGCGTGCCGTCGTCACCGACGCCGGCGTTGTTGAACCATGCCACGAGCCGCCCGTGCGCAGACGCCTCGGCGGCGACGGCGCGGTGCGCGTCCGGGTCTCGTACGTCCATCGCCACGCCCGCGGCGGCACCGATCTCCCCGGCCGTCGCAGCAGCGGCATCCGCGTCGAGGTCGCCGACCACGACCCGGTGCCCGCGCGCCACCATCAGCTCCGCGATCCCGCGCCCGATCCCGCGGGCCCCGCCCGTCACCACGCACGACGTCGTCATCCTCGCAGGGTAGCGACACGCGGCTTCGAACAGGTGTTTGATCCTCGGGCCCCGGGAGGACTACGGTGATCGCACCAGCCACCCCATCGCCCACGAGGTGGCCACCCGCGTCGAGAGGTTCCACGAGATGGCCAAGTCAGAGGACAAGAACGTCATCGAGATGCCCGACGGTCCCCCGGACGCCACCGGCCTGACCCCGCGCCAGCAGCGCGTGCTGGCCACCATCAAGGACTCGATCGAGACCAAGGGCTACCCGCCCAGCATGCGCGAGATCGGCCAGGCCGTCGGCCTCACGTCCTCGTCCAGCGTCGCGCACCAGCTGCGCGTGCTCGAGGGCAAGGGCTTCCTCAAGCGCGACCCCAACCGCCCGCGCGCCCTCGAGGTCTTCCTGCCCGAGGTGATGGCCGCCCGTCGCTCGATGTCCAGCGGCGAGGAGTCGAGCGTCGACGAGACCGGCATCGGCGACGTGGTCCCGACCGCGGTCAACATCCCCGTCGTCGGCCGGATCGCCGCCGGCGGGCCGATCCTCGCCGAGGAGCAGGTCACCGACGTGTTCCCGCTGCCCAAGCAGCTCGTGGGTGACGGCACCCTCTTCCTCCTCGAGGTCTCCGGCGACTCGATGGTCGAGGCGGCCATCTGCAGCGGCGACTACGTCGTGATCCGCCAGGAGCAGACCGCGACCAACGGCCAGATCGTGGCTGCGATGATCGACGGCGAGGCGACCGTCAAGACCTTCCAGCGCAAGGACGGCCACGTCTGGCTGCTGCCGCACAACGCTGCCTACGACCCGATCCCGGGCGACAACGCCACGATCCTCGGTGTCGTGACCGCAGTGCTGCGCAGCCTCTGACGGGCCGCTGACAGCCACAGGGGTGGGACGCCGTTGAAAGGCGACCACCCGCGGGACACGATGGCTGGCATGAGCGAACTCCAGGATTCCTACGACTACGTCATCGTCGGTGGAGGTGTCGCGGCCGCCAGTGCGGTCTCCGGCATCCGGTCGGAGGACGAGGGCGGCAGCATCGCCGTCATCGGGTCCGAGCCCGCCGAGCCCGTCTACCGCCCCGCCCTGTCCAAGGACCTGTGGCTCAAGGACGACGCCACGCTCGAGGGCAGCTCGCTCGCCGGTGACCTCGAGGACGACGACCACGTCGACCTCGTCACCGACACGACCGTGACCGGGATCGACCCCGACGCCCACGCCGTACGCCTCGCCGACGGCAGCAGCGTCGGCTACGGCAAGCTCCTGCTCGCCACCGGCGCCGAGCCGCGCGTGCTCGCGCTCGACCCCGGACCGCGGGTCGTCTACTACCGCACCGCCGCCGACTACGAGCGGCTGCGCGCGATCGCCGAGAAGGGCAGCCACGTCGCCGTCGTCGGTGGTGGCTACATCGGCTCGGAGATCGCCTCCGCACTGGTGCAGAACGACGTCGCCGTCACGCTCGTGCTCGACCAGGAGGACGTGCAGGAGCAGATGTTCCCGCGCGCGCTCGCCGCCAGCCTGACCAAGGCCTTCGCCGACCGCGGCGTGACGATCGTGCACGGTTCGGTCGAGCGCGGCGAGGACACCGGCGACGGCGTACGGATCCGGCTCGACGACGGCACCGACATCGCGGCCGACGCGGCCGTCATCGGCGTCGGCGTGCTGCCGCGCACGTCCCTGGCGGAGGCCGCCGGGCTCGAGGTCGACAACGGCATCGTCGTCGACGACCACCTGCGCACCAGCGCCGACGACGTGTACGCCGCGGGCGACGTCGCGTCCTACCCCGACGCGCTGCTCGGGCGTCGTCGCGTCGAGCACGTCGACCACGCGGAGAAGTCCGGCGAGCACGCCGGCAAGGTGATGGCCGGCGCCGACGCGACGTACGACTACACCCCCTTCTTCTGGTCCGACATCCTCGACGCGGGCTACGAGGCGGTCGGCGAGACGTCGAGCGAGCTCGACATGGTCGAGGACTGGAAGGACGGCGAGATCGGCACCGGCGTCGTCTACTACGTCGGCTCCGGTCAGGTCCGCGGCGTGCTGCTGTGGAACGTCTGGGACAGCGTCGACCAGGCCCGCGAGCTCATCGCTGCGACCGGCAAGGAGCCGGTGTCCGACCTGGAGTCGCTGCGCGGGCGGATCGCGTTCGGCTAGGTCGGGTCTCGATACGCCTCGCTCGTTCCTCGCTCGGCTACTCGACCGCCGAGTGGGGAACGAGTCCGGCTACTCGACCGTTGAGTGGGGAACGAGCAGACGCGGTAGCCTCGCGGCGATGTCCAGCCCAGATCCCGCGCTCTTCCGCACCCGCCCGGGCAACCGGCGCCGGCTGACGCCCGACGGCCAGGCCGAGCTCGAGCGACTCACGGTCGCCGGCGAGGAGTCGGCGTGGCTCAGCCCGCTGGCGTACAACCTCACGATCAGCCACAGCCACCGCTTCGTCTGGTACCGCGTGGCGAAGGTCGCGACGCGCACGATCCGCCACCACTGCGAGACCAACGGCGTGGCGCTCGACGTCGACCACGCGATGCGGGTGCGCTACCCGCTCGCGTCGTACGCCGACTACTTCACCTTCGCCTTCGTGCGCGACCCGCTCGACCGGTTCGTGTCGGCATGGCACGACAAGGTCGTCGGCCACAACTACTACGACTTCGACCCCGCCACCCACGCGCGGATGCAGACGGTGGAGGAGTTCGCCCGCTGGACCGCGACCCACGACCTGTCGGCCGTGCCCGGCACCGACCAGCACCTGACGCTCCAGAGCCGGATGATCGACCTCAACCGGGTGGACTTCGTCGGCCGACTGGAGACGTTCGACCGCGACTTCGCCGAGGTGTGCGAGCGCATCGGCGCCCCGGCCGTGCCGACGGCTCCGAAGAACCAGACGGCACCCGGCGGTCGCGACCGGCAGGTCTCCGACGAGCTGCGGGAGCTGGTGGCGCAGATGTACCGCCGCGACTACCAGGTCTTCGGCTACTCCCCCGACGCTCCCGTCCAGGAGGACTGACAGATGGCGCTCGAACGACCACGCTTCAGCACGACCAAGCTCCGCGAGGGCTACGACGTCGCGGGCGTCGACGACGCGGTGGACCGTGTCTTCGTCGCACTCGCCGACGGGGCGACGTCGATGACGGCCTCGGACGTCAGCAGCCTGAGGTTCAACCCGGTGCGGCTGGCCGAGGGCTACGACATGGGCGAGGTCGACAGCTGGCTCGACCAGGCCGCGGCGGAGCTCGGCCGGACGTCCGGAGGAGCGGCACCGGTGACTCCGGCGGCCTCCGCGACGCCAGCGTCGGCGGCGTACGAGACCACGAGCGGCACCCGGTCGGACGCCGTCACGGAGGTGAGCTCGACCTCGCCACGCATCCTCGTCGCCCTCGCGCTCGTCGTGCTGCTCGCGATCGTGGCCTACGCCTTCTACGCCTGACCCAGCCGCTTCAGCGCCTGACGCACGAGCGCGGGGTCGGTGGTCGACCACATCGGCGGCAGCGACGCCTTGAGGAACCGGCCGTAGCGGGCGGTCTCCAGCCTCGGGTCGAGCACCGCGACGATGCCGCGGTCGGACGTGGTGCGGATCAGCCGTCCGGCACCCTGCGCCATCAGCAGCGCCGCGTGCGTCGCGGAGACCTCCATGAAGCCGTTGCCGCCCCGGTCGTCGGCGGCCTTCGCACGCGCCGACATCAGCGGGTCGTCGGGGCGCGGGAAGGGGATCCGGTCGATGATCACCAGCTGGCAGGTGTCGCCGGGGACGTCGAGGCCCTGCCAGAGCGACAGCGTGCCGAACAGGCACGTGTGCGGGTCCTCGACGAACTGCTTGGCGAGCTCGGGCAGCTGCGCGTCGCCCTGCGCGAGCGTGGTCAGGTGCGGGAGCCGGGTGCGTACGGCCTCGGCGGCGGTCTCGGCGGCACGGCGCGAGGAGAAGAGGCCCAGCGTGCGACCGTCGAGGGAGTCGACGAGGTCGCAGATCTCGTCGAGCTGGGCCTGGCCGAGGCCGTCGCGGCCGGGCTGCGGCAGGTGGCGGGCGACGTAGAGGATGGACTGCTGGCCGTAGTCGAACGGCGAGCCGACGTCGAGGCCCTTCCACGGCAGGGCGGTCTCGTCGTCCGTCGTCGCGATCTGCGAGCCGATGCGCTCGGTGGGCTTAAGGCCGAGCGAGGTGGCGACCGCGCCGAACTCGCCGCCGAGCATCAGGGTGGCGCTGGTGAAGACCACGGTCTTGTCGGTCAGGAGCTTGTCGCGCATCGGGCCCCACACCTGGAGCGGCGCGACGTGGAGCCGAGCAGGAAAGCGGTCGCGCGCCTCGCCCAGCCACAGCACGTCGCGGTCGGAACCGGCCGCCATCCGCTCTGCGTTGACGAAGACCTCCTGCACCATGCCCTTGGCCTGGGTGCGGCCCGCATCACCCTCGGCCTCGCCACCGGACTCGCGGGGGAAGGCCGAGACGCACGCGCGCGCCGCGTCGCGCACCAGCACGAGCGCGTCCGCGAGCTGCGTCGACATCTGGTCGATGCGCCCCGGAGGCGTGGCCTCGAAGGCCTCGGCCAGCTGCGCCGCCGCGTCCTCGAGGTCGCCGGCCGGGTCGCCGTCACCGTCGATCCAGCGACTGGCGCGGCGCGCGGCGCGCTCGATGTCGGAGGCGCCGAGCTCGTCGGTCGCGGCCTGGGTGACGCGCTGGACGAGCTCGTGCGCCTCGTCAATCACGACGGTGTCGTAGTCGGGGATCATCGGCACCTCCTCGATCGCGTCGATCGCGAGGAGGGAGTGGTTGGTGACGATCAGGTGGCTTCGCTGCGCCTTCTCCTTGGCCAGCTCGGCGAAGCACTCCGCACCGAAGGGGCACTTCGCGGCGCCGAGGCACTCGCGGTGGTTCACCGAGACCTGGCGCCACTCGCGGTCGGTGTGGCGCGGTGCGTTGTCGCGCTCGCCGCTGCCGCCGGCCTCGGTCTCCTCCTCCGCCCACGCGCGCAGCTCGAGGACCTTCTCGGCCATCGAGCCGGTCGGCACGTCGACGAGGGTGCCCTGGTCGTCGGGGACGCCGGCGCGGATGCGGTGCAGGCAGGCGTAGTTGGAGCGGCCCTTGAGCACGGCGTACGACGTGTCCACCCCACGCACGTCCTTGACCGCCTCGACCAGGCGCGGGAGGTCGCGCTCGACGAGCTGGTGCTGGAGGGCGAGCGTCGCGGTGGCGACGACGACGCGCTTGTCGTGGAGCATCGCGGGGACGAGGTAGCCCAGCGACTTTCCGGTTCCGGTGCCGGCCTGGACGAGGAGGTGGCGGCCCTCGGACATGGCCTCGGCGACCTCGCTCGCCATCTGCACCTGGCCGTCGCGCTGCTGCCCCCCGAGGGCGCTGACGGCCTGTCCGAGCACCTCGACGACGGGGCTCGCGACGGGGGTGGCGGCAGTCGCGGTCTCAGGCACCAGAGAACCCTACGCGGCCTCGCCGACACCACGGCGTACGCCATCCACAACGCGCCGCGGGGCCCGCGGCGGGGTGCGTCAGTGGAGCTTCTTGCGCCCCATCTGGCGCTCGATGCGGCGCTCGGGCTGGCCGAGGACCTTCGCCAGGATCTTCACCCGGTAGCGGTAGGCCACGACACCGAGCACGACGATCAGCAGGAACCAGAACATGCAGCCAGCCTACGCCGTGCGCGGTGACCGGGTCAGACGACGGCGCCGGAGTCCTCGAGACCGCGCTCGACCTTCTCCTTCTTCACCCTGCTCATCGGCCACTTCTCCTGGAAGTAGGTCACGAGCGGGGTGGCGGTGAAGACCGAGGAGTAGGTGCCGACGATGAGACCGATGAGCAGCGCGATCGAGAAGTCGCGCAGCGAGTCGCCGCCGAGGACCGCGAGTGCCGCAAGGATGAACATCGTGCCGAGACCGGTGTTGACCGTGCGCGGCACCGTCTCGATCGCCGCCTTGTTGGCCAGCGAGTTGAAGTCGTCCTCGGGCTTCGATGCGAACCAGCGCTCGCGGACGCGGTCGAAGACGACGACGGTGTCGTTGACCGACAGACCGATGATGGTCATTGCCGCGGCCAGGAAGATGCCGTCGATCGGCTTCTCCAGCCACGCGAAGATGCCGACGACGATCAGCACGTCGTGCGCCATCGCGATGACGGCCGAGACGCCGAAGGTCCACTTGAAGCGGAACGCGAGGTAGAGCAGCTGGACGAGGAACGCCACGCCGAAGGCGATGAGCGCGTTGTTGCGCAGCTCCTCGCCGAGGGAGGCACCGATGAGCTGGTCGTCGATCTTCTGCACCTCGCCGCCGATCGCGGACAGCTCGTCCTCGATCCGCTGCTCCTCCTCGTTGTTGATCTCGCCGGTGCGGACGGTGAAGTCGGCGGGGGTATCGGCGGTCTGGACGACGGCCTCGGAGAAGCCGGCGTCGGACACGGCGGCCCGCGCCTGCTCGACGGTGACGTCCTGGCTCACGGAGTAGTCGAGCTGGCGACCGCCGGTGAACTCGACGCCGAGGTTGAGGCCCTGGACGGCGATGCCGGCGATGGCGAAGACGGTCGCGGCGCCCGACACGGCCAGCCAGCGGCCGCGGTGCTTCATGACGTCGGGGTCCTTGCGGTCCAGCCAGGTGCGGACCTTGCCGACCGAGCCGAGGCCGCTGATCGCCGGCTTGCGGTTGACGCCCTTGTTGGCGACGGCGAGGTCGCACAGCACGCGGGCGATGATGAGCGCCGAGACCATCGAGGCGATGACACCGATGGAGAGGGTGACACCGAAGCCCTTGATCGGACCGGAGCCGAGGAAGAACAGCAGCCCGGCCGCGAGCAGCGTCGTGACGTTGGAGTCGATGATCGCGGTCCAGGCCTTGTTGAAGCCGACCTGGAGGGCGCGGCGCAGGCCCGCGGACGGATAGGCCTGGTACTCCTCCCGCGCTCGTTCGAAGACGAGCACGTTGGCGTCGATCGCCATGCCGATCGCGAGCACGAAGCCCGCGAGGCCCGGCAGGGTCAGCGTCGAGCCGAGCCCGACGAGCATGGCGTAGGCGAGCAGGGCGTACGACGTCAGCGCAATGGTCGCCATGAGCCCGACGAGGCGGTAGACGATGACGATGAACAGGCCGGTGAGGACCAGGCCGATGATGCCGGCCTCGATCGAGGCGTCGATCGCCGCGGCACCCAGCGAGGGGCCGACGAGGCGGTCGGAGATGGCGCGCAGCTCCAGCGGCAGGGCGCCGCCCTCGATGAGCGCGGCGAGGTCCTTGGCGCTGTCGGCGGTGTACTCGCCGGTGATGTCGGTGGCGCCGCCGCGGATGCCGACGTCGCAGCCGATGCCCTCGTTGACCTCGGGCGAGGAGATGATCTCGTTGTCGAGCACGATCGCGATGCGGCGCTTCGGGTCACCGATCGGGTTGCAGGCGGCATCGCCCGTGATGTCGGCCCAGGTGCTGCCACCCTCACCGTTGAAGTCGATGGCCACGACCCACTGGACGCTCTGGTCGCGCTGGACGGCGCTGGCGCCGCTGATCTGCTCGCCCTGGATGACCGTGGGACCGATCTCGAGGGTGTCGCCCTGGTCGGACGGCAGCACGAGGTTGCCCTCCTCGCTCGGCTCGGCCTCGGGCTGCGCCTCGGAGAGCACCTCGTGGACGGTCAGCTTGGCAGTGGTGCCGATGCTCTCCTCGGCCTCCTGCGCCTCCTCGTCGTTGGTGACGCCCGGCAGCTCGACGAGGATCCGGTTCTCGCCCTGGCGCACGAGGGTCGGCTCGGAGACACCGAGGGCGTCGACGCGGCCGCGCAGCACCTCGAGGGTCTTGTCGACGTTCTCCGCCGTGGCCGGCGTCTGCTCGGTGCCCTCCGCCTCGAAGACGAACTGCGCGCCGCCCCGGAGGTCCAGGCCCAGGTTGGGCTTGACGTTGAGAGCGAGCGCCGCGCACCCGGCCAGGAGGCCGAGCACGAGGATGAAGCGGACCCAGACACCACGTGACATGCGCGACATACTCCCTTACCGAGATCGAACACCCGAATCCGGGCACCGACTGCCCAACGGCTGACCACCGCGGTTGGTTCCGGGCGTCCGCAGCCTCAGCGGGCGTACGCCTCCAGCTCGCCGGCCAGGTCCGCGTTGGCCCGACCGACGACCAGCGTGCCGTCGCCCGTGTGCTCCAGGGAGCCGATCTCGGCCTCCTGGTGGATCCGGTTGACCAGGTCGCCGCGCTCGTAGGGCAGCAGCACGTCGAACTCCACCTGCGGCCTCGGCAGCTCGGACTCGATGGTCGCGAGCGCGGCCTCCATGCCCTCGCCGGTCTTCGCGCTGACCACCACGCTGTGCGGCTCGCGCGCCCGCAGCCGGCTGATCACCAGCGGGTCGGCAGCGTCGGCCTTGTTGATCACGATGATCTCGGGCACCTTGTCGGCGCCGATCTCGGCGAGCACCTCGCGGACCGCGGCGATCTGGCCCTCGGGATCGGGGTGGGAGCCGTCGACCACGTGCAGCAGCAGGTCGGAGTCGGCGACCTCCTCCAGCGTCGAGCGGAACGCCTCGACCAGACCGTGGGGCAGGTGGCGGACGAAGCCGACCGTGTCGGACATCGTGTAGATGCGGCCGTCGCTGGTCGTCGTACGCCGGGTGGTGGGGTCGAGGGTCGCGAAGAGCGCGTCCTCCACCAGCACCCCGGCGTCGGTCAGCCGGTTGAGCAGCGAGGACTTGCCGGCGTTGGTGTAGCCCGCGATCGCGACGCTGGGGATGTGGTTGCGGCGGCGCGACTGGCGCTTGACCTCGCGGGTGCCGCGCATCTCCTTGAGCTCGCGGCGCAGCTTGGCGATCTTGGTGTTGATCCGGCGGCGGTCGGTCTCGATCTTGGTCTCACCGGGGCCGCGGCCACCGATGCCGTCACCGCCGGCGGCGCGCCCACCGGCCTGGCGCGACAGGTTGCCGCCCCAGCCGCGCAGGCGCTGCTTCATGTACTGCAGCTGGGCCAGCTCGACCTGCGCCTGGCCCTCCTTGCTCTTCGCGTGCTGGGCGAAGATGTCGAGGATCAGCGCGGTCCGGTCGACGACCTTGACCTTGATCTTGTCCTCGAGGTTGCGCAGCTGGCTGGGGGCGAGCTCGCCGTCGCAGATGACGGTGTCGGCGCCGGTGGCCTGCACGATCTCGCGGATCGCCTCGACCTTGCCGCGACCGATGAAGGTCGCCGGGTCGGGCGACTGGCGGCGCTGGAAGACCGCCTCGAGGACCTCGGACCCGGCGGTCTCGGCGAGCAGCGCGAGCTCGGCCATCGAGTTCTCGGCGTCGGTCACGGTGCCGCCGGTCCACACGCCGACCAGCACGACCTTCTCCAGGCGGAGCTGGCGGTACTCGACCTCGGTGATGTCCTCGAGCTCGGTGCGCAGGCTCGCCACCCGGCGCAGGGCGTGGCGCTCGGCCAGCTCCTGGGCGCCGACGGTGAGCTCCTCGGGGTCGGTGTCGTCCCACTCGTCGTACGCCGCGTCGTCGTCGTAGCCGGACTCGAAGTCGTCGTCGGTGTCGTCGTCCGCGGTGGTCGCGTCGGCGTCGAGGGTGCCGTCGAGCTCGATGGCCTCGTCGTCCCAGCCGCGGGTCGCGTCGAGCGCGTCACGCAGGGTGAAGTCGGGAGCCGGGCCGTTCGGTTGGGCAGGTGCGTTCGTCATATGCCCTCCAGCCTAGGTCGGCGCGCCCCGGTGCGCGAACCACTTTGCGCAGGGGTGAGCGGGCAGGGTCCCGCTCAGCGTCGCTCGACCCTGATCGCACGCGACCGCGCCGGGGCGCACAGGGGCTGCTCGGGCGAGGTGACGGTGACGTAGTAGGACCCCGCGCGGGCCGGTCGCTTCGTGGCGAAGGCGCCCGAGTGGCGGGTGGTGAGCACGACGAGCTTGCGGTCGGCCTTGCGCGTCGTACGCCACAGGGTGACGGTGGCGGCACTGCGACACCCGTCCGCCGACGAGCTGACCGTCCCCTTGAGCCGCTTGCCCTTCACGCGCAGGCCGATCTGGCGGGAGTAGGCACAGCTGGCCTGGCAGCCGGGGGCGGCCGTCGGGACCGGGTTCGGGGTCGCGGTGCCGGGGGGCGTCGCCGTGGCGGTCGCCGTCGGGCTCGGCGCGGTCGGCGGCGGGCTGCTGGGCGGCTGGGTCGTGGGCGGGGGGCTGCTCGGCGGCTGCGTCGGGGGCTGCGTCGTCGGCGGCGGGTCGTCCCAGTCGCACGCGTCACCGCGGCCGTCGCCGTCGCTGTCCTCCTGGCCGGGGTTGTAGATGTCGATGCAGTTGTCCCAGGTGTCGCCGACGCCGTCGTTGTCCATGTCGCAGTTGTCCTGCGGCAGCATCGACGTGCTGGCCCCGGAGATCGGGATCACGGGGCAGGGGTTGCCGGCTGCCCCCGGCGTCGCCGAGGCCCCCGTCCCTGGCTGGGTGGTGCCGAGTGCGGCCACCACGGCCAGTGCCACCCCGACGACGACCTTGCTCCCGATGCGCTGTCCCATGTCCGGGCTGTTCCCCCGGAACCCGGGGCGAAACCTGCCCCACGGCAAAAGGATCAGCCGCGAGGGATCAGCGGCGGACGCGGACCTTGCGGGACCTGCTGGAGCCGCACTCGGCGGCGCCGGCGGCGTACTGCTTGCGGACGACCGCGTAGTAGGTGGCGCCACGACGCGGCACGCGAGTGCGGAAGCGGCCGTCCTGGCGGGTGGTCACCACGACCAGCTTCTGGTCGCGACCGGGCTTCTTGCGCTTCACGGTGACCTCGACGCGCGCGCGGCACTCGCGGACGTCGGAGAAGACCCGACCGACGAGGCGGCCGCGGGTCCGGCCCAGGCGCGTCTTCGTCGCCGCGGTCGGGCACCCGGTCGACGTACCGGCCGAGACGAGCGGGCAGCCGTCGGAGGCGTCGGCGCGGCCGTCGTCGTCGTCGTCGAGGTCGCACGCGTCACCGAGGGAGTCGGTGTCGGTCTGCTGCTGGCCGGGGTTGGCGACCGACGGGCAGTTGTCCTCCAGCCCGGCCACGCCGTCCCCGTCGGGGTCGCCGTCGCAGGCGTCACCCGTGCCGTCGCGGTCGGCATCGGCCTGGTCGGGGTTGGCTGCGCTCGTGCAGTTGTCGACGTGGTCCTCGACGCCGTCGGCGTCGCCGTCGCAGGCGGTGTAGCTGATCCGCACGGACCACGAGATGACCCGGTCGGTGGAGCTCGCGAAGTTGTCGACCAGGAGCTGCCAGCTGCCGCCGGAGACGGACCCGTCGTGGACCGACAGCGGCTGGTCGGGGACGTAGGTGCCGGCGGGCGAGGTGGCGGTGTAGGCCACACCCGCCTCGTCGTCCCAGGTCAGCGGGCGCACCTGCGCCCCGCTGTCGGCGAGCCGGCGCTGCACGAGCGGGTCACGACCCGCGTGGGCGAGCCGGACCCTCACCTGGAAGGCGTTGTCGTGCGAGATCGAGTAGGTCACGTCGACGTCCTCCACCAGGCCGGGTGCGGCGGGAGCCTGGATCTCGAACGCCGTGGTCGTGGACTCCCCCTTCACGGGCGGGCCGGGCGCGATATCGCCCCCGGTCCCGTCGAGGGTCCGCACGCACGGCACCGCCTCGGCGGCTGCCGCCCCCGGGGTGGTGGCGACCGGGGCCACCACGACGGAGAGGAAGCCGGCGACGAGGCCCGAGAGGGCGAGGCGGGTCGACATCGGCGGGGTCACCGGCGCCGGACGCGTACGACGCGCGAGCGGTCGGTGCCGCAGAGGGGCTCGGCGGACGAGCCGACGGTGGCGTAGTAGCGCCCGGGGGCCCGCGGGGCACGGGTCCGGAAGGCACCGGAGCCGCGCGTCGTCACCACGACGAGCTTGCGGTCGGCGCCGGAGCGCTTGCGCCAGATGGTGACCGGGACCGAGCTGCGGCAGCCGTCGGCCACCGACGCGACGGTGCCCTGGAACCGGTGCCGCTCGGCCCGGCGGCGCAGCTCGACCGTGCGCACGTAGGCGCAGCTGTCGGTGCAGCCGGTCGTCGGGGGGACCGGGTTGGTGGTCGGGACGGGGGTGGGCGTCGGGGTCGGGGTGGGCGTCGGGGTGGGCGTCACCGGCGCGGTGCCGGGCGTGCTGTCGCAGGCGTTCCCGATCCGGTCGCCGTCCCAGTCGGCCTGGTCGGCGTTGACGGTCCGGGGGCAGTTGTCGCCCGTGTCGGCGACGCCGTCGTTGTCGTCGTCGGGGTCGCAGGCGTCGCCGATGCGGTCGCCGTCGAGGTCACGCTGGTCGGGGTTGTGCAGCCCGACGCAGTTGTCCCGGGTCCGGTCGCCGGCCCCGTCACGGTCCTCGTCGCAGTCGGAGTAGGTGACGCTCGCCCCCAGCGACTTCATGGGGAAGGGCGACCCGCCCACCTCGAGGTACCAGGTCCGCTCGTCGGAGGAGTGGAACCCCGGCAGCTCCTGCACGGGCCGGACCCGCAGCTCGTCGGTTCCCGGCGGGGCCGGGTCTCCGGGGCGCAGGGTCGCCTGGTTGTCGAACACGACCGTCCGGACCGAGCGGTCCATCCGCGTGCCCCAGTCGGCGAGCAGCCATCGCCGTCCGCTGTCGTACGCCCCGGGACGCGCGTTGACGAGCGCGACCTCGCCCTGCTCCATCTCGTAGTCCCACGGGACGGCGATGTCGAGGTCGGCGATCCAGGCGTCCGTGTACTGCTCGATCTCGATCGTCCGACCGAGACCGGTGCTCACCGTGCACGACGGCGGCAACCCGAAGGCGGCCGCTGCCGACGTACTCGTCGTCGCCCCCACCACGACCGTGCTCGCCAGCACGGTCGCGAGCACTGTCGTCGCGCGCATCAGCATCCCCATGCCCGCGCCTCTACCCCCGTGGCGAGGCGCCCAATCCTCCGACGGAGGACCGATGTCACTTGGGGGGCATCCGGATGCCGCCGTCGACGCGGATCGTCTCGCCGTTCATGTAGGAGTTCGTCAGGCACTCCACGACCATGCTGGCGAGCTCCTCGGCGCGACCGAGGCGCTTGGGGAACAGGACGTTCTGGCCGAGGTTGGCCTTGAACTCGTCGGGGTTCGGGAAGGCGTCGTAGATCGGGGTGTCGATCAGGCCGGGCGCCACGGTGTTGAGGCGGATCCCGGCGGCGGACAGGTCGCGCGCGACCGGCAGGGTCATCCCGACCACACCGCCCTTGGACGCGGAGTAGGACGCCTGGCCGATCTGGCCGTCGAAGGCGGCGACCGAGGCGAGGTTGACGATCGAGCCGCGCTGGCCGTCGGCGTCGGGCTCGTTGCGGCTCATGACGGTCGCGGCCTGGCGGGTCATGTCGAAGGTGCCGATGAGGTTGATCTCGACGACCTTGCGGAAGGCGTCGAGGTCGTGGGCGGACTCCAGCATGCCGTCGCGGCCGATGGTGCGCTGGGCCCAGCCGATGCCGGCGGAGTTCACGCAGGCGCGCAGCGGGGCGATCTCCGCCGCGGCCTCGACGGCGGCGGCGACCTGCTCGGTCCGCGTCACGTCCACCGCGGCGAAGACGCCGCCGATCTCGGCGGCCAGGGCCTCGCCCTTCTCGGCATTGAGGTCGGCGACGACGACGATCGCGCCCTTCGCGGCGAGGGCGCGGGCGACCGCGGCGCCGATGCCGCTGGCGCCGCCGGTGACGATGGCGGAGGATCCGGTGATGTCCATGGTGCGGATCCTAGGCAGGGCTTCGGGCGGGGGTCGCGCGGGGTGGCGGCACACGACAGCCGCTCCGCCCACCCTGGCGGCACCTGACATCCGAGACAGCCGTTCCGCTGTCATGTGCCGCCACCCTCGGCGACACGCTCGTCGTGTGCCGCCACCCTCGGCGGCCTCGCCCCGCAGGCGACGCCGCCGCCTCAGAGGTCCGTGACGCCCTCGGCGACCAGCACAGCGGGCCCGGTCATCAGGATCCGGTCGTCCTCGGTCCACACGACGTGGAGGGTGCCGCCGGGGACGTCGACGCGGTACGCCGTGCCGCGGGGGGCGTCGTCGGCGAGCGCGGCCACGACGGCCACGGCGCAGGCACCGGTGCCGCAGGAGCGGGTCTCGCCGGACCCGCGCTCGTGGACCCGCATCGCGACGTGGTGCTCGCCGCGGCGTACGACGAACTCGACGTTGACCCCGTCGGGGAAGACACCGTCGTCGTGCTCGGGCTCCTCGAGGAGCGGACCCGCCTCGGCCAGGTCGTCGACGAAGGCGACGGCGTGGGGGTTGCCCATCGAGACGTGGCGCGCCGACCAGGACCGGCCCCCGACCGACACCGTGGTGTCCTCGAAGACCTGCGGGGTCCCCATGTCTGCGGTGAGCTCGTCGCCGGCGCTGTCCAGCGTCTTGACGCCGTCGCGGGTCTGGATGCGCAGGGGGAACGGCTCGCCCTCGCGGTCGTGGAGGTAGCGGGCGAAGACCCGGATCCCGTTGCCGCACATCTCGCTGATCGAGCCGTCGGCGTTGCGGTAGTCCATGAACCAGCTGCCGTCACGGCGTACGGCCCGCAGCACCCCGTCGCCGCCGATCCCGGCGCGGCGGTCGCACAGCGCGCGCACCCGCTCGGCGGACAGGTCGCCGTGCACCGTGCCGTCGGGGTCGGGCAGCACGACGAAGTCGTTCTCCGTGCCGTGGCCCTTGAGGAAGGGGTAGCTCACGCCTCCAGTGTCGCAGGCGACGCCGCGCTCAGCGGGGGTCGACCACCTTGGCGGACCCCTTGCCACGACGGCTGGGCTCGGCGACCGCGGTCATCCGCTTGCGGGGACCGAGCTCGATGGCCGTGGCCGCGCCGATCTCCGCGGCGCTCGTGAACGCGTCGCCCGCCGGGACCAGCGTGTGCCCCAGCGCGGTGAGCGCCGGGCCGTAGGCCGCGATGAACGCCGGCTCGGCCGTGACGCTCGCGGTGTTGCGCTGCGCGGCACGGGGAGCCGCGACGGCCTCCTCGATCGTCATCCCGAGGTCGATCCGGTTCACGAGCACCTGCAGGACCGTCGTGATGATCGTCGAGCCGCCGGGCGAGCCCAGCGCCAGGAACGGCTTGCCGTCCTTGAGGACGATCGTCGGCGACATGGAGCTGCGCGGGCGCTTGCCCGGCTGGATCCGGTTCGGGTCGCCGGCGGCGTACACGGTCGAGAAGTCGGTCAGCTCGTTGTTGAGCAGGAAGCCGTGGCCGGGCACGACCATGCCCGAGCCGCCGGTCTGCTCGATGGTGAGGGTGTACTCCACGACGTTGCCCCAGCGGTCGGCGACGGTGAGGTTGGTGGTCGAGATGTTCTCGGTGTCGGCGTCGGGGGTGCCCTTCGCGGTCGCCGGGCCGCACACGCCGTCGTACGACGTCACGTCTCCTGCCGCGACCGGCTTGGTCGCCGCCTTCGCCGGGTCGAGGGAGCAGGCGCGCTCGGCGGCGTAGGTGTCGTCGAGCAGCCGCTTGACCGGCACGTCGACGAAGGCCGGGTCGCCGACGTACTTCCCGCGGTCGGCGAACGCCAACGCGCTGGCCTCGAGGTAGTGGTGCAGCGCCTGCTCGGGCGTCATCGCGGAGAGGTCGTAGCGCTCGAGGATGTTGAGCGCCTCGCCGACGGTGGTGCCGCCCGACGACGACGGCGCCATGCCGTAGACGTCGTGGCCGCGGTAGGTCGTGCGGGCGGCCTTCTGCGAGCGGACCCGGTAGTCGCGCAGGTCGCGCGGGGTCAGCCAGCCGGCCGGCACGGGCAGCGCGGTGTTCTTGGTGGTGCGCGGCTTGCGGACCACGTCCGACATCAAGCGGGCCAGCTTGCCGCGGTAGAACGCCTTGGTGCCGCGCCGGGCGACCAGGTCGTAGGTCTCGGCGAGGTCGGGATTGCGGAAGACCGTCCCGACCGCGGGCGCGTCGCCCTTCGGCAGGAAGAGCTTCTTCGTGTCCTTGAACGCCGCGAACCGCACCTCGTTGTCGAGGGTCTGCTGGCGGAAGGTCTCGTCGACCCGGAAGCCACGGCGCGCGACCTTGGTGGCCGGGGCCAGGGCGTCGGCCAGGGACAGCGTGCCCCAGTTGGCCAGCGCCTTGTCCCACGTGGCGAGCGTTCCGGGAGTGCCGACGCTCGCGCCGCTGGTGACGAGCTCGGGGGTGAAGTTGTAGGGCTTGCCCGTCGCGGGGTCGATGAAGGCGTCGTCGGGCATCCGCATCGGCGCGGTCTCGCGGCCGTCGAGGGTGCGGACCTTGCCGGACTTGGCGTTGTAGTAGACGAAGTAGCCGCCACCGCCGATGCCGGCACTGTAGGGCTCGGTGACACCCAGCGTGGCGGCCGCGGCCACAGCGGCGTCGACCGCGTTGCCGCCGGCCTTCAGCACCTTGAGCCCCGCGGCGCTGGCCTCGGGGTCGACCGTGCTGATCGCTCCTCCCGTGCCGACCGCGAACGGGTCCTTGACGGTGGGGCGCTCCGACACGGCGGCCGGCTGGGTCACGGGCTCGGCCGGTGCCGGCGATCCGACGAGGACGGCCGCGGCGGCGAGGCCGCTGGCAGCGACGGTGGCGCTCACGCGGCGGGCGAGGTGGGGCATGGGGTTCCTCCCGAGAGTCGTTCCATCCACCCTGCCCCGGGCACGCGGGCTTGTCCACGTCCGCCCGGGGGTGTCTCACACGACCGTGTAGCGACCGCACATGAAGTCGCGGTTGCGGGCGACCTCCTCGAGGCGCAGCTCGACGTGGCGCGGCAGGACGGGGGCGCCGCTTCCGACGGTCACCGGGGCGTACTGCAGCCACACCTCGTCGAGGAGCCCGGCGTCGTGGAGCTGGCCGACGAGGTCTCCCCCGCCCACGACCCACAGGTCCTTGCCGTCGGCCGCCTCCGTCATCGCGGCGTGCACACGGCGTACGTCGTCGCTGTCGAAGCGCACGCTCGGCGGCGCCTCCGGGAAGGTGCGGTGCGTCATCACCCACGTCGGCAGCGGCCCCCACGGGTCGTCGTCGTGGTCGAGGATCCACTGCCAGGTCGTCGCGCCCATGACGCAGGCGCCGAGCCGCTCGCGGAAGCCGTGGTAGCCCATCGGCCCGTCCGGGTCGATGTCGCGCGAGATCAACCAGTCGAGGGAGTGGTCGTCGGTCGCGATGAAGCCGTCGAGGGTGCAGCCGGTGTAGTAGATCGTCGCCATCACACCACTGTCGCAGCGCGCACCGGTCGTCCGCCCGACCGTTCTTGCGCCCCTCCCCCGTCAGCGGACGAGCGCATCGAGCGCCGGCTCGGCGGCCTCCGGCGGCAGGTGGCCGAGGGTGATGAGCTGGGCCATGCCGTGCACGGTCGACCAGAGGGCGGCCGACAGCGCGACGGGGTCGCGGCCCTCGTAGCCGGGCTCCTGCACCAGCTCGCCGACGAGGTCGCCGAGCAGCTCCTCGTTGCGGCCGATCAGCGGCGCCATCTCGGCGCTCGGCGTGCCGGCGGCGCAGTAGTCGGGGTCGAAGACCAGCGCGAACGCCTGCGGGTGGGTGGCGGCGTAGTGGACGTAGGCCAGGCCGAGGGCCCGCACCTTCGCCACGGTGCCATCGGCGGCCGCCACCGCCTGCTCCTGCGCGGCGAGCAGGGCCGCCATGCCGCGTACGCCGAGCGCGCGCAGCAGCGCGGCCCGGTCGCCGAAGTGGTGGTAGGGCGCGTTGTGGCTGACGCCGGCGCGGCGGGCCACCTCGCGGAGGCTGATCTTCGCCGCGGAGGTCGTCTCGAGGAGGTCGAGCGCCGCGTCCTCCAGCGCCGCCTGGAGATTGCCGTGGTGGTAGCCGCCGGCGTTCTTCGACACGGATCTTGACATGAGCAACATCCTACTTCAATGTGGGCGGTGTCCAGATTCTTGTCACTGTCCAGATGGAGCCTCGCCATGCGCAACGTCCTCGTCATCGACTCCCACCCCGACCCGCAGTCGCTCACCGCCCGCCTCGCCGCGTCGTACGCCGAGGGCGCGGGCGAGGCGGCGGTCCCGCTCCTGCTGCGCGACCTCGACTTCGACCTCACCCTCCGCACCGGCTACCGCACCCCTCAGGTGCTCGAGCCCGACCTGGTCCGCGCCCAGGAGCTGCTCGCCTGGGCCGACCACGTCGCGGTCTTCACCCCGCTGTGGTGGGGGTCGGTGCCGGCACTGCTCAAGGGCTTCTTCGATCGCACCCTGGAGCGCGGCTGGGCCTTCCGCTACAAGGAGAACGGCATGCCGGAGGGCCTCCTCGCCGGTCGCACCGGTCGGCTCGCGGTCACCTCCGACTCGCCGCGGTGGTACCTCCCCCTCGTCGGCGACAGCACCGTCAAGCAGGTGCGCGGGCGCACGATGGAGTTCTGCGGCATCAAGCCGACGAAGGTGACCCGCTACGCCGACGTCCGTGGTCGCAGCGAGGAGCAGGTCGCCGCGTGGATCCGGGAGGCGGCGGACCTCGGGGCGTCCGACGCCGCGCGCCCCGCCGGCGTACGCCGCGAGCCGGTGCGCGTCAGCTGAGCCGCTCGAGTGCCGCGACCGCCTTCTCCACCCGGTCGGGGTCGTCGTGCGCGACCCACACGATGCGCGGGTCCTTGCGGAACCACGAGTCCTGGCGTCGGGCGAAGCGGCGGGTGGCGGTGGTGGTCTGCTCGACCGCCTCGCCGAGCGTCCGGTCGCCGGCGAGGTAGCCCATCACCTCGCGGTAGCCGATCGCCCGCGGCGCCGTACGCCCCTCGGCGAGGCCGCGCGCCAGCAGCGCCTCGACCTCCTCGACGAAACCGGACGCGAACATCTCCTCCACCCGGCGCGCGATCCGCTCGTCGAGGGTCGGCCGGTCGATGTCCACCCCGACCTGCACGGTCAGCGGGTCGGCGTACTCCAGGCGCGGGAGGCTGGCGCTGTAGGGGCGACCCGTCAGCGCGATGACCTCCAGGGCGCGGACGACGCGGCGGCCGTTGTCGGGCTCGATCCGCTCTGCGGCCTCGGGGTCCACGCCCGCCAGCCGCGCGTGCAGCGCGGGGCCGCCGACGCGTTCGAGCTCCACCTCGAGCTCGCGGCGCAGCGACTCGTCGGTGCCGGGGAACTCGAAGCGGTCGATGATCGCGCGGGTGTACAGGGCAGAGCCGCCGACCAGCACGGGGGTGGCACCGCGACCGCGGATGTCGGTGACGGCCTCGCGCGCCCACTCCTGGAAGAGCGCGACGGTCGCGGACTCGGTGACGTCGAGGACGTCGAGCAGGTGGTGGGCGATGCCGCGGCGCTCGGCCTCGGGGAGCTTGGCGGTGCCGACGTCCATGCCGCGGTAGACCTGCATGGCGTCGGTGTTGACCACCTCGCCGCCGAGGCGCTCGGCGAGGTCGAGGCTCAGCCCGGTCTTGCCGGACGCCGTCGCGCCGACGAGGGCGACGATCGGCTGGGGCATGGGCCCATTGTCCCAGCACGGCTACGCTCGCAGCAGGACCCACCCGCCGGGGTGGGCGGGAGAAGCGAGGGACGCTCATGAGTTTCCTGGACAAGGCGAAGGCGAAGCTCACGCAGGCCGTCGACGACCACGGCGACAAGATCGCCCAGGGCATCGACAAGGCCGCCGCGGTCGCCAACGAGAAGACCGGCGGCAAGCACGCCGACAAGATCGACAAGGCCACCGGCAAGGCGCGCGACGCGCTCGACCAGCTCGACGGCAAGAACGACGACATCCCGCCGGGCACCACCCGCTGAGCGACGCCTAGGTTGGCGGGGTGACCGACCGCTTCGCCCTCGTTCCCGCCTCCTACGTCTACCTCCTGCGTGACGGCGTCGGCGGCACCGAGGTGCTGCTCCAGCAGCGCGGCCCGGTGCCCTACATGCCCGGCCACTGGGCGGCCGCCGCGGCCGGGCACGTGGAGCGGGGCGAGACGGCGTACGACGCCGCGAGGCGCGAGGCGTTGGAGGAGCTCGGCGTCACCGACGTCGCGCTGGAGTTCGCCTTCACGATGCAACGCACCCAGCACGCCGCGGCGATCGAGGAGCGGGTCGACTGGTTCTTCACCGCGCGCTCGTGGGTGGGCGAGCCGCAGGTCGTGGAGCCGGAGAAGTGCGCCGGGATCGGGTGGTTCGCACTCGACGCCCTCCCCTCGCCGATGGTGCCGCACGAGGCGCACGCGCTGGCCCACCTGTCGTCCGGTGCGGGCTACCTGACCTTCGGCTGGGACCGTCCGGCAGGGTGAGGCCCCGCCCCTCGGGGGTGGCCGCAGCGCGGTGCGGACAGACAGGATGCAGGATCGACCCATGGGAGGGAACCCGATGAGCAACGACGACCTGAGCCCGATGCCCGAGCCCTACGCCGAGGAGCCGCAGCTGGTCCCGGGCGGGGTGGACGCGCTCCACGACGACCCGGCCGACAACGGCCTGGCCCGCGACCTCGACCCCGAGGACAACCCCGCCGTCGACGACGTGCTGCCCGAGGAGATCTCCGAGGCCGACGACAAGTCGCAGGCCCCCGACGAGGAGGCCGGCTCCGACGAGGAGTCCGGATCGACGTCCTCCGGCGGGTCGCCGGAGGCGGGCCAGGAGGCTGAGGACGGGTCGCCGGAGCCTCCTGCCTGACGGGGGCCCGCCCGTCCGTCGGCTCGGCGGTCCGCTCGTCCGTCGGAGTCCCCGGCTACCCGGGGACCGCGACGACAGTGCGGTGCTCGTGGTGCGGATCCCGCACCACGGTGACCGCACAGCGGTTGTCCACAGCCCCGGCGCCGCAGGTGGCGGCGGTCCCTCCCGGCTGCCGACGATGGACCGATGGACCTCGCCGCGTACACCGACCTGCTCTCCCTGCAATCCGGGGTGGTGTCTCGTCGCCAGCTCGTCGCCGACGCCCGCCTCAAGCCGCACGACCTGCAACGGCTCGTACGCCGGCGCGACCTCGTACGCGTCCACGACGGGGTGTTCGTCGACCACACCGGCGACCTCACGTGGCTGCAGCGGGCGTGGGTCGGCGTACACCTCGCCTGGCCCGCGGCGCTGTCCCACGACAGCGCCCTGCGCGCAGCTGACGGTCCGGGCCGGGCCGGTCGCGACGACTCGGTGATCCACCTCGCCGTCGACCGCGACCACCGGGTGCGGGTGCCGGCGGGATACCGGCTCCACCGGATGTCGGGCTTCGCCGACCGCGTCATGTGGAACACCAGCCCTCCGCGCGTCGCGATCGAGGAGGCGCTGCTCGACGTCGCGGTCGCGAAGCCGGACGACTTCGGGGCGGTCGCGGTGCTCGCCGACGCCCTGCAGGCGCGGCGGACCCTGCCGATCCGCATCCGCGACGCCCTCGACCTGCGGCCTCGAGTCCCTCGGCGCGACTTCCTGCGCGCGGTCCTCAGTGACCTCGACCGCGGCACCTGCTCCGTGCTCGAGCACGGTTACCTCACGCGGGTTGAGCGCGCCCACGGCCTGCCCGACGGACTGAGGCAGGTGCGCGACTCGCAGCGAGGTCCGCTCTACCGCGACGTCGTCTACCCCGACCTCGACCAGGCCGTGGAGCTCGACGGTCGGCTCTGGCACTCGTCCGCCGCCCAGCACGACGCCGACCTCGATCGCGACCTCGCTGCTGCCGTCGACCGGCTCACGACCGTTCGCCTGGGGTGGGGGCAGGTCTTCGGACGACCCTGCGAGACCGCCGTACGCCTCGGGGGGCTGTTCGCGGCCCGCGGCTGGTGGGGCCGGGCGACCCGCTGCCCGGACTGCCCGGACTCGCTGGACCTGGCGGGGTGAGACCTTGTGCGGTGTCTGTGGTGCGGATTCCGCACCAAGGTGACCGCACAGCGGTTGCGATCCCCGGGTACCCGGGGAATCCGACGAGGACCCGGCCGGCCGGGCCAAGAAGGAGGGACCTCAGCCGCAAGCAGGCGCCGGAGGCAGCGGAGCAGGCACTCCGACGCCCGGCATCCCGAGCCCGACCCCGGTCGGCGCGGGGGGCCCGGACGTACGCCGCTCCCACGCATCACCCGCGCGCGTGCGGCGTACGGACCGGATCGGGCCGTCGGCGACCAGGTGGTGAGGGGCTGCGTAGGTGACCGACACGGTGACCATGTCGCCCGGCCGCACCGAGTCCTCGGGCACCGCGGAGAAGTCGGCCTCGAAGTGCACCAAGCGGTTGTCCGGCGCCCGCCCGGACAGGCGGCGAGTGGCAAGGTCCTTGCGGCCCTCGCCCTCGGAGACCATCAGCTCCACGCTGCGACCGACGAGCGCCTTGCCCTCGACCCAGGCGACCTCGTCGACGACGGCGGCGAGGCGGAGGTAGCGGTCCTTGACGACCTCAGGCGCGACCTGGTCGTCGAGGGTCGCGGCGGGCGTGCCGGGGCGCTTGGAGTACTGGAAGGTGAAGGCGGAGGAGAAGCGCGCGGCGCGCACCACGTCGAGCGTGGCCTGGAAGTCCTCCTCGGTCTCACCGGGGAAGCCGACGATGATGTCGGTGGTGATCGCCGCGTCCGGGATGGCCGCGCGGACCCGCTCGATGATCCCGAGGAACTTCGAGGAGCGGTAGGACCGCCGCATGTCGCGCAGCACCTTGTCGGAGCCGGACTGCAGCGGCATGTGCAGCGACGGCATCACGTTGGGCGTCTCGGCCATCGCCTCGATGACGTCGTCGGTGAACTCGGCCGGGTGCGGTGAGGTGAAGCGCACCCGCTCGAGGCCTTCGACCTGGCCGCACGCGCGCAGCAGCTTGGAGAAGGCCTGGCGGTCGCCGAACTCCACACCGTAGGCATTGACGTTCTGGCCGAGCAGGGTGATCTCGGTGACGCCCTCGGCGACCAGCGCCTCGATCTCGGCGAGGATCTCGCCGGGACGGCGGTCCTTCTCCTTGCCGCGCAACGCCGGGACGATGCAGAAGGTGCAGGTGTTGTTGCACCCGACGGAGATCGACACCCAGGCGGCGTACGCCGACTCGCGTCGCGTCGGCAGCGTCGAGGGGAAGACCGACAGGGACTCCAGGATCTCGACCTGGGCCTCCTCGGCCACCCGCGCCCGCTCCAGCAGCACGGGGAGCGACCCGATGTTGTGGGTGCCGAACACGACGTCGACCCACGGGGCCTTGGTCGTGATGGTCTCGCGGTCCTTCTGTGCCAGGCAGCCACCGACGGCGATCTGCATGCCCGGCGTGACGGCCTTGACCGAGGCGAGCTGGCCGAGGTTGCCGTACAGCTTGTTGTCGGCGTTCTCGCGCACCGCACAGGTGTTGAACACGACGACGTCGGCCTGCTCCTCGCGCCCGGCGCGGACGTAGCCCGCGTCCTCCAGCAGGCCGCTGAGCCGCTCGGAGTCGTGGACGTTCATCTGGCAGCCGTGGGTCTTGACCTCGTAGGTGCGCGCGGGTGCGTGGGGTGCGTTCATGACCCGCCCAGCGTACGGCGAGCGCCCGGGGCCGCGGGAATCCCGCTGGCTCTCGGCACGGTCCCGACGGCCACCCACACCGCCACGCCACCCGTCCAGGCCATTTCCGTGCACAAATGGGTCATTACTCCTCAGTAATGCCTAGTTTTCCCTCGTGTCTGTTCAAGATCGGATCAAGTCATCCACAAAGCGGTAACAACCCATCCTCCGGAATCGGCGGCCCGGGCACCGCTCGCCCGCTGATCAGGAGAGTTCCGTGAGCCTCACCAGCGCCCGCGTCCACACCACCGCCGCCCGTTTCGTGCGGATGGGGACGTTCGGACTCGTTGTCACCGTCCTGTTGCTTTCGTCGCTCCAGGTCGTTGCCCACGCGGAGGGGGCGGTGACCAGCAAGCAGGGCGCCAAGCAGGGTGCGAAGCAGGGCAACAAGCAGGGCAACAAGCACGGGAGCAAGGGCGCGAAGGCCCGCAAGGTGTCGGTGCGCGGCACGCTCGCCTCGCTGCCGCCGGTCGTCCAGCCCGGCCTCTCCCCCGCGGCCCCGTCGGACAACGGTTCGCTCGTCGCCACCTTCACCCCGGCCGACCCGGGCCGCAAGGTCACCCTCGAGCGCCAGACCGCGCGCGGCTGGAAGGCCGTCACCACCAGCACCGAGGACAGCTGGGGCTCGGCCGCCTTCTCGCCGGCCCCGGGCACCTACCGCGCCCGGACCACCACTGGCGGACGCACCTGGGTGACCGGCAGCGTGACCACCACCCGCTGGACGCCGCAGTTCGAGGACACCTTCTCCGGCACCACGCTCGACACGACCGTGTGGAACGACCAGAAGCGCGAGCACGAGAGCGTGTACGCCCCCCGCACCTGCGCCCGCGTCGACCCGTCCGCGCGCCGCGTCGGCGAGGGCGTGCTGCACCTCGGTGTCGCGCTCGACCCGGCCCGCGCCGGCCTGCCGTGCGACTACACCTCGCCCCGCACCTCGGGCACCAGCCCCTACCTGCTCAACAGCCAGGTCGCGACCGAGCACACCCGCTTCTTCCGCCACGGCATCGTCGCCGCGCGCATCAAGCCCCAGCGCGCCAAGGGCATGCACTCCGGGCTCTGGCTGCTGCCGAGCGGCACGAAGTACACCGACGGCGTGCCCGCCGCCGGCGCCGAGATCGACGTCGTGGAGTTCTTCGGCGAGAACGGCCGCGGCAACGAGACCATCGGCTCGCACATCCACTACTACGAGGCCGGCTGGGACAAGATCAGCCTCGGCGACACCTTCAAGGACGCCCGCCAGGTGCTGGGCAAGGGCCGCTCGTGGTGGGACGAGTTCCACGTCTTCTCCGTCGAGTGGACCCCCACCGAGTACATCTTCCGCGTCGACGGCCGCGAGTACTACCGCGAGACCGGCGCGGTCTCCCAGGCCGACCAGTACCTCGTGCTGTCGAACCTGACCTCCGACTACGAGCTCCACGAGCTCACCGCCGACGAGGTCTCCGACACCGCGCAGGTCGACTGGGTCCGCGTCTTCAACGCCTCGTCGCAGGAGTCGGTGCGCGTCACCCGCGGACGCAAGGTCGCGAAGAAGCGCGCCTGAGCGAGGTCGCCCTCGACGCCTAGGCTCGCGGGCATGCCCCGGATGCACGCGCTCGAGCTGCTGCCCGACGACGCCGGCTGCGACGTCGTACGCCGCGACTGGCAGGCACTGCGCGACGCCGGGCTGCCCTCGCAGCTCGACCACCGCGGCGAGACCAACAGCCCGCACGTGACCGTGCTGGCGGCGCCGGCCCTGCGCGCCGAGGACGAGGAGCGGGCCGTCGAGCTGGTCGCCGCGCTGCTCCCGGTGCAGGTGCGACCCGCCGGCGTCGCGCTGCTCGGCGGCGCCCGCGTCTCGCTCGTACGCCTCGTCGACGTGCCCGACGCACTGGCGCGAGCAGTGCTCGACCTGCGTGCCGCGGTGCCGGACGTGCAGCACGTGGGATGGCTGCCTCACGTCACCCTCGCGCGGCGCCTGGACCGCGCCGACGTGCCCGCGGCACTGGAGGCCGTCGGCCACGAGGACGCTGTGATCACCCTCGACTCGCTGCGCCGGTGGGACCCGGAGGCGGGAATCGTCACCACTTTGTGATGGCCCATGTGGGCGGTGGTCGATGGCCCGTCGGGGCTACGTGCCGATAGGTTGCGGCTATGACCGCGCAGGAAAGCTCACCTGTCAGCGCCGGCCGGGGCGAGCCCCTCGTCGTCCTGAAGGACGTGCAGAAGCACTTCGGCCAGCTCCACGCCCTCAAGGACATCGACCTCACCGTCACCCGCGGCGAGGTCGTCGTGGTGATCGGGCCCTCGGGCTCGGGCAAGTCGACCCTGTGCCGCACGATCAACCGCCTCGAGACCATCGACAGCGGCACCATCATGCTCGACGGCCAGCCCCTGCCCGAGGAGGGCAAGGAGCTCGCGGCGCTGCGCGCCGAGGTCGGCATGGTCTTCCAGAGCTTCAACCTCTTCGCCCACAAGACGATCCTGGAGAACGTCACCCTCGGGCCGATCAAGGTGCGTGGCATGAAGAAGGCCGACGCCGACAAGCGGGCGATGGAGCTCCTGGAGCGCGTCGGGATCGCCCACCAGGCCGAGAAGTACGCCGCGCAGCTCTCCGGTGGCCAGCAGCAGCGCGTCGCCATCGCGCGCGCGCTGGCCATGGACCCGAAGGTGATGCTCTTCGACGAGCCCACCTCCGCGCTGGACCCGGAGATGATCAAGGAGGTGCTCGACGTCATGGTCGACCTCGCCGAGCAGGGCATGACCATGGTCGTGGTCACCCACGAGATGGGCTTCGCGCGCACCGCTGCGGACCGGGTGGTCTTCATGGCCGACGGCGCGATCGTGGAGGAGAACACTCCCGAGGAGTTCTTCACCAACCCCAGCTCGGACCGCGCCAAGGACTTCCTCGGCAAGATCCTCAAGCACTGATCCATCCAATCCATCGGCCGGAGACCCTCCGGCTCGGGACAGAAGGAGAAGCAATGCGATTCACCAGGACCAAGGCGATCGTCGCTGTGACGGGGCTGGCGCTGTCGCTGGCCGCGTGCGGTGGGGACGACAGCGAGCCGGAGGTCGTGACCGACGCCGAGTTCGAGGCCGGGACCACGATGGCGGAGCTCGCCGAGGCCGGCTCCATGACCGTCGGCACCAAGTTCGACCAGCCGGGCTTCGGCCTGCTGGGCCTCGAGGACACCCCCGAGGGCTTCGACGTCGAGGTCGCCAAGATCATCGCCGGCGCCATGGGCATCGCGCCCGAGGACATCGAGTGGAAGCAGGCCACCTCCGACATCCGCGAGCAGGTGATCGAGGACGGCGAGGTCGACATGGTCGTGGCGACGTACACGATCAACGAGGAGCGCGCCGAGCGCATCACCTTCGCCGGCCCCTACTACGAGGCGGGCCAGCAGCTGATGGTCAACGCCGACAACGACGCCATCGAGGGCCCCGAGGACATCGCGGACAACCCCGACATGAAGGTCTGCTCGGTGACCGGCTCGACCCCCTCGGAGCAGATCAGGGAGTACCTGGCCTCCGACGACCAGCTGGTGCTCTTCGACATCTACGACAAGTGCAAGGACGCGCTCAGCAACGGCCAGGTCGACATCGTCACCACCGACAACGTCATCCTCCTCGGCTACGTGGACGGCAGCGACGGCGAGTTCAAGCTCGTCGGCGAGCAGTTCACCGAGGAGCCCTACGGCATCGGCATCGAGAAGGGTGACGTCGAGTTCTGCGAGTTCATCAACGAGACGCTGGCCGACAACGAGGACGCCTACGTCGCGGCGTGGGAGGCCACCGCCGGCGAGGTCGAGGGCACCGAGACCCCGGAGCTCCCCGAGCCGGCTCCCTGCGCCTGAGCCGACCGAACCACCCATGACCGGTGGGGGCGCATCCCGTGCGTCCCCACCGGCTCACCGAGAGGAACCACCGTGGACCCGGTGATCGACAACCTGGACCTGTACTGGTCCGGGTTCCTGCGCTCGCTGAGCATCATCGGCTGGAGCCTCGTGGGCTCGCTGCTGCTCGGCACCCTGATCGCTGCCTTCCGGGTGTCGCCGGTCGCGTCGCTCCGGGCCTTCGGCTCGGCGTGGGTCACCGTCGTGCGCAACTGCCCGCTGACCATCGTGCTCTTCTTCATGGCCTTCGGCCTCCCGGAGCTGGGCATCAACGCGAGCTTCTACCTCTTCGGTGTCGCGGGGCTGATCATCTACACCTCGGCCTTCGTCTGCGAGGCGATCCGCTCGGGCATCAACTCCGTCTCCGCCGGTCAGGCCGAGGCGGCACGGGCCATCGGGCTCCCCTTCACCCTGACCCTCACCCAGGTGGTGCTGCCGCAGGCGCTGCGCGCCACGGTGCCGCCCCTGGGAAGCGTGCAGATCGCGATGTTCAAGAACTCCGCCGTGGTCGGTGCCTTCGGCGTCGGCGGGGACCTCTACAGCGTCGGGCGCAACCTCACCAGCGCCCAGGGCTTCTCCTACATCCCGGTGCTGACGGGGGTCGCGATCGGCTACCTCGTGATCACCCTGACTGCCGGCGCGCTGCTCGCCGTCATCGAGCGAAAGGTGGCGATCGCGCGATGAGCCAGACCTCGGTCCTCTACGACGCCCCCGGCCCCCGTGCCGTACGCCGCGCGCGCATCGGCACCGCGCTGGCGATCCTCGCGTTCCTCGGCCTCGGCGTGCTGGTGGTCCTGCGGCTGGCCGACCGCGGGCAGTTCGACGCCGACCTGTGGAATCCCTGGATCAACCCCTCCGACGACTCGTTCAGCGCGGTCTGGGAGCTCGTGGCCCGCGGCCTGGTGGCCACCTTGGTCGCGGCGACGCTGGCCATCATGCTGGCCCTGGTGGTCGGGGTGCTGCTGGGGGTCGCGCGGATGATGCTCGGGAACCGCCTGCGGGTGCCCGTGGTGCTGTGGATCGAGCTGTTCCGCGGCCTGCCCGTCGTCATCACCATCGTCTTCGTCTGGCGCGCGATGGTCGAGCTCGGCATCAACGTGAGTGTGCTCCCGGGTGAGCCGGCACTGTGGTACCTGGTCATCGGCCTGACCCTCTACAACTCCGTCATCATCGCCGAGATCCTGCGCGCCGGCGTGCTCTCCCTGCCCCGGGGCCAGCGCGAGGCCGCGCTCGCCGTCGGCCTGACCAACGGTCAGACGATGCGCACGATCCTCCTGCCCCAGGCATTCCGCGTGATGCTGCCGGCCCTGATCAGCCAGCTCGTGGTGGTCCTCAAGGACACCTCGCTCGTGGCCGTGATCGGACTGGGCTACCTCGAGCTGCTGCGGAGGGGCAACCAGATCTCGCAGAACCTGGACAACCCGATCCAGTCACTCCTGATCGTGGCCCTGATCTACATCGTCATCAACTACTCGCTGTCCAAGCTCGCCGAGTACCTCGAACGGCGCCTGGGCCAGGCGAGCGGCTCGTCGGCGAACGATGGACTCACCGGCACGGCCGGGACCCAGGCCGCCTGATCCCACCGCGCCCGGCGCCGAGCGGACCTAGCGCTTCGCGGTCACCCAGAGCCGGATCTCGCCCTCGACCACGACCGTGCCGTCGGCGCGTACGCCCCGCACCCGCACCGGCAGGTGGTAGCCCTCACCGGCGTCGGCGAGCCACTGCTCGGGGTCCGTCTCGGCGATGCAGGTGATGTCGGAGCCGGCCTTGGCGGTGTAGGTCACCTCCATGCCCTGCGGGATCCAGCGCTGGCCGCGCGGGATCGTCGACTCCGCGAGTGCGCCCATCGCCGCCTCGAGCCCGTTGCACAGCGCGATCGCGTGCACCGTCCCGATGTGGTTGTGCACGCGACGGCGGTCACGGATGACGAGCTCGGCGCGATGCGGCTCGATGACGGTGAAGCGCGGGCGGATGCTGGCGAAGTACGGCGCCTTCTGGCTGAAGGCGATCGAGAAGACCCGGTCGCCCAGGGGCAGCGCGGAGGTCTTCTTCCAGAGGTCGAGGACGGCAGGCATGCCGCGTATGTTACCAGCGGGTAGCCATGGAGAGTCACCGCTTCAGCGGTGACTCTCGCGCGGACAGGGCGTTGCAACGGCCCACCCGCGCGAGAGTTCCCCTACCCGCGTGCGGCGACTCGGCCAACGGCGACGATGGCGTGCGAGGCGCCGGCCCTCACCCCGCGACCCGACTGGACAGGTGCAGGTGGGTGTCGGCGACCGCCTCGGCCAGCGCGCTGTCGTGCGTCACCATCACCAGCGCCGCGTCGCCGAGCTCGCGCACCAGCGCATCGGTCGTCACCTCCTGGGTGAGCAGGTCGAGCCGCGAGGTCGCCTCGTCGGCCAGCACCAACGCGGGTCGCGCCAGCAGCATCCGCGCGATGGCGAGGCGCTGGAGCTCCCCGCCCGACACCTCCGACGGACGCCGCCCGAGCAGCTCGGGCGCCAGGCGCAGGTCGTCGACCAGCTGCTCCACGCGCTGCGGGTCGACACCGTGACGGCGTACGACGTCGCGCAGCCCGGCCTCGATCGGCACCAGTGCGGGGAAGGACAGCGCCGGGTCCTGGTAGAGCTTCTGCACCCGGCCCGCCAGCGACGCTTCGTGGACGACCCGCCCGGCGTCCACCCGGACGAGCCGGAGCAGCGCCCCGCCGAGCGTGGTCTTGCCGACGCCGCTCGGGCCGCTCAGCGCGACCCGCTCCCCCGCGTGCACCCGCACGTCGAGGTCGGCGAAGAGCACCTGCTCGCCGTAGGCCTTGCTGATGCCGGTCGCCGCGACCAGCGGCTCGCCCGTCGGCCTCCAGCCGGTGCGCTGCCACGGGTGGCGCCACCGCGCGGGGTCGGCTGCGACGAGCCGGCGGCTGTAGGCGTGGACGGGATGCTCCAGCACCTCGGTGGCGGCACCGTGCTCGACCACCTCGGCGTCGCGCATCACCGCGACGTCGCCCCCCAGCGCTGCGGCCAGGCGCAGGTCGTGGGTGATCGTCAGCAACAGCCCGCCGGCGTCGACGTGGCGACGCAGCAGCGCCGCGAGCTGGTCGACCGAGGCCGGGTCGAGGCCCTTGGACGGCTCGTCGACCACCAGCACCCGGGCGCCACCGATCGTCGCGGCGGCGTACGCCACCCGCTGGGCCATGCCTCCGGACAGGGTGTGCGGATAGGAGCGTGCCGAGCCGGCCAGCCCGACGTCCGCCAGCGCCGCGACGGCCCGCTCGCGCGCGGCCTGCGCCGAGACGCCGAGCGCGCCCTCCTCGACCTGACGTCCGACCCGCATCGTGGGGTCGAGCGCGAGGGCCGGCTCCTGAGGCAGCATGCTGATCTCGCGCCCCCACAGCTGGCGCCGGTTGGCCCGCTCGGACAGCGGCAGCAGCCGGCCGTCGAGGTCGAGCTTGCCGTCCACGTCCAGCGTCGCCGCGAGCGTGCCCATCAGGGCGTGCGCCAGCAGGGACTTGCCCGACCCGCTCTCGCCGACGACCGTGAGCGGCCGGCCCTGCTCGAGGCGGATCCGGGGCACGTCGACCAGTCGGCGACCGGCGTGGGTCACGACCACGTCGTGCATCTCCAGCGTCGTCACGAGGTGACCTCCTTGTGTCGCAGGCCGAGGAAGCCCGCGGTGAGCAGGAACAGCACGGCGACCGGCGCGAGCGAGAGCCACGGCGCCACGTCGTAGAACGGGAACGCCTCGGTGACCATCAGGCCGAGCTCGGCCCGCGGCGGCTGGAGGCCGACCTTGACGAAGCCGAGGGTCGACATCGCCAGGATCGAGGTGACCATGCCGAGCGAGGCCAGGGTCAGCAGCAGCGGACGCACCGCCGGCCACAGGTGGCGCCTGACCACGTGGCCCCAGCCGAGCCCGAGCAGCCGCGCGGCCTCGACCGCCTGGCCGCCGAGCACGAGTGCGGCCCGGGCGCGGACCACGCGGAAGTACTCCACCCACTGGACGAGCGCGAGGCCGAGGTAGAGCGTCAGCAGCGAGCCGTCCGCGGCGAGCGCCGAGAACAGCAGCACGACGAGCAGCGCCGGGATGGCGACGAACGCCTCCGACACCGCGCGGAGCACCGCGTCGACCCACCCGCCGCGCCAGGCAGCGAGGATGCCGCTCATCGTGCCGAGCACGAGCGCCGTCACCACGCAGGCGACGCCGAGCAGCAGGGACAGCCGGGTGGCGTGGGCCAGCCGGGCGAGCACGCTGCGGCCGTACTCGTCGCGCCCGAGCGGCTCGGTGAGCGACGGCGGCTCGAGGTAGCGGTCGAGGCTCTGCGCGCCGGGGTCCGCCAGGACCAGCGGCCCGATGACCGCGAACGCGGCCAGGGCGATCAGGACGGCGTACGCCGCGATGCGCCCGGGGCTGCGACCGGACCCGCCCGCGGGGGCGACGTCAGGCGCGACGGCCGGAGCGAGGTGCGTGCTCATGCGCCCACCGCCACACCGCGGGGCCGCGGGTCGAGCCACAGCACGACCACGTCGACCAGCGTGTTGACCGCGACGACCAGCAACGCCAGCACGAGCGCGGAGGCCTGCAGCACCGGGACGTCGCGCCAGAAGACGGCGTGGACCAGCGCGTGGCCCAGTCCCTGCCAGCCGAAGAGGCTCTCCACCACGACGACGCCCTCGACGAGCACCACCGCCTGCACCCCGACGTAGGGCACGAGGACGACGCCCGCGTTGCGGAGCACGTGGCGCACGAGCACCACCCGGTCGGAGAGACCCTTGGTGCGCGCGAAGCGCACGTGCTCGGAGCGCTGCACCTCCACGACGGCGTCGCGGGTCACCCGGGCGAAGAGCCCGGAGAGCCCGATCGCGATCGTCGTGGCCGGCAGCACGATGGTGGTGCCGGAGCCGCTCCCGACGGCGGGCAGCCACCCCAGGTGCACCGAGAAGAACAGCACCAGCGCGAGGCCGAGCAGGAAGGGCGGCAGGGCGCGTACGAGGGACACCCACGCGTCGACGGCACGGTCGAGCAGACCGTCGGGGCGACGCGCGGCGAGCGTGCCGAGGGCACCGCCGAGCGCGACCGCGATCACCAGGGCGAGGCCCGCGAGCTGGAGCGTGCCGAGGAGGTAGTAGCCGACCTCCTCGCGCACCGGCGCGGACGTCACCAGCGATGTGCCGAGGTCGCCGCGCACCAGCGACCCGAGCCAGTCGGCCAGCTGCTGCCAGGCCGGACGGTCCAGCCCCAGCTCGGCGCGCACGGCGGCGGCAGCCTCGGCGTCGACGAGGTCGTAGCCGTAGCGTCCGGCGGCGATCCGCAGTGCCGCGTCGCCGGGCAGCTGGCGCACGACGAGGAAGCACAGCGTCGCGACGAGCACCGCGACCCCCGCGCCCTGGGCGGCGCGGCGCAGCAGCACCGCGCCGAGGCGGGACGTGGTCGAGGTGCTCACGAGGCCCACGTCGCCTGCGAGAGGTGCCACGTGCGCTCGAGCGGGTCCATCACGAACCCGTCGACGTGCCGGGACACCGCGGCGTTCATCCGGTACCACGCGACGGGGATGAGCGGGAGCTCCTCCTGCGCGGCGGTGGCGATGGTGGCGCGGTCGGTCTCCGCCTCGGCTTCGTCGGCACCCGCCTCGAGGTCCGCGATCGCCTGAGTGACCTCGGCGTTGCGCCACTCCATGACGCCCCACTCGGCCCCCTCCTCCGCGAAGGTCTCGGCGACGGTGGGCAGCGGATCGGTGACGAGCGCCAGGTGCTTGGCGAGCAGTCCGAGCTGGAGGGTGCCGTCGGCGTGGCGCGCAGGGATCTCGCTGGAGTTGGTGACGTCGACCTTCACCTGCACACCCACCTGCTCCAGCGACGCCTGGATCGCGGTGGCCAGCGCGGGGAGCTCGGGACGGTCGGGGTAGGTCGTCAGCGTGAGCCGCAACGGCTCGCCGTCCCGGGTGCGTACGCCGTCGGGACCGGTGGTCCAGCCGGCCTCGTCGAGCAGGGCCCCGGCCGCGTCGGTGTCGTGCTCGAGCGGCTCCAGGTCGGGCTGGTTCCACGCGGTCAGCGACGGCGGGAAGAGCTGGGTGGCGGCCAGCTCGGGCTCGCGGAGCACCGCGTCGGCCATCGACTCGCGGTCGAGGGCGAGGCTGAGCGCCTGTCGGACACGTACGTCCTCGAGCACCGGGTCCTCGACGTTGACCTTCATCATCAGGCTGCGCGGCTGGAGGCTGGACACCATCCGCGCCTCGTCGCTGGCGTCGACGCGCTCGCGCCCGGCGGGCTCCAGCCCGAAGACCACGTCGGCCTGGTCGCTGATCGCCATCAGGGCGCGCGACTCGGCCCGGGCGACGGCCTGGAAGCTGATCCGCTCGACCTCGGGCGCCTCGCCGCGGAAGTCGTCGAAGCGCTCGACCTCGACCCGGGCGGGCAGCTCGATCCCGGCGACGGCGTAGGGACCGGTGCCGATCACCTCGGTGACCCGGTCGCCCTCCCACGACGCGGGCGCGAGCACGGCCGTGCTGTAGTGCGTGAGCACCGCCGGGAGCGACGGGTAGGGCTCGGTGAGGTCGATGCGGACGGCACCGCCGTCGGCCGCGATGCGCTCGACCGGCGCGGCGGCGAGCGGACTGGCGGACTCGGCGTACGCCGCCTCCAGCGATGCCGTGACCGCCTCGGCGCTCACCGGGCTGCCGTCGTGGAAGGTCGCGCCGTCAGGCAGCTCGAAGGTCCACGTGCGGCCGTCGGGCGACTCGGTCCAGTCCGGGGAGAGGCCGGGCTGGAGGTCACCCTCGAGGTCGCTGCTGACCAGGGTCTCGGCCACCTCCAGGCGGGTGAACAGCCCGCTGCTCTCGACCGGCGCGACGCTGTGGACCTCAAAGGGCCCCGCGACGCGCAGCGCCTCACCGTCGTGGGTGTGCCCGCCCGCCTGCCGCTCGGCCGCCGGGGCCGAGCACGCGCTCCCGGCGATCACGGTGGCGATGGCGACCGCCAGCAACCTCATCCTCTTCATGCGTCCTGCCTCTCTCGTGGTGAGAGCCGAACGCTAGATCGTAATGAGAATCATTGTCAAAAAGGATCAGGCGGGAGCGAGGACCTCCACCCGGTTGCCGTGCGCGTCGAAGGCGTGGAGGCGCACGTGGCCGGGGAAGGAGTGCCGCTGGCCGTCGTCGACCTCGAAGCCCAGGCCGCGCAGTCGAATGGCGACCGCCTCGAGGTCGTCGACGACGAAGGCCGGGTGCGCCTTGCGCGCCGGGGCGAAGGGGTCCTCGACGCCGACGTGCAGCTCGGCCGAGACCGCACCCGAGGCGTCGTACGCCCGGAACCAGCAGCCGCCGCGCGCGGCGAGGTCGGCCGGCTTGTCGACCTCGGTGAGCCCGAGCCCGTCGGCGTAGAAGCGGCGGGCGCCGTCCTCCCCGCCGGGCGGGCAGGCGACCTGGACGTGGTGCAGGCGCATCAGACCCGCACCCCGGCCGGCTTCTGCGCCACCACGAAGATCCGGCGGAACGGCATCACCACGCGCCCGTCGGCGTCGGCCGGGTAGGCCTCGCGCAGCAGCGCGCGGAACTCGTCCTCGAAGTCGCCACGCAGCCCGTCCGGCAGCGCCTGGATCGTGGGGCGCGCGCCCGTGCCGGAGACCCAGTCGAAGACCGGGTCGTCTCCGGTGAGGACGTGGAGGTAGGTCGTCTCCCAGGCGTCGACCTCGCACCCGAGGTCCAGGAGGAGGCGGGCGTAGTCGGCCGGCTCGTGGCTCGCCGGGACCGCGACGTCGCGCACGTGCTCGGCGTACGGCGCGCGCTCGGCGATGTCGGCGCGGATCGTGTGGCTCGGCTCCTCGAAGTTGCCGGGCACCTGGAAGGCGAACCAGCCGCCCGGCGCCACGCGGTCGACGAGGTCCGGCAGCAGCGCCAGGTGGTCGGGCAGCCACTGGAGCGTGGCGTTGGAGACGAGCACGTCGACCGGGGCGCGCAGCGCGAGCGGGTCGGGTCGCGCCCAGTCGCGCAGGTCGGCGACCTCCCACGCGACGCCGAGGACCTCACGGGCCGCCGCGATCATCTGCGGACTGCTGTCGATGCCGGTCACCGACGCCCCCGGCCAGCGGTCGGCGAGCAGGGCGGTGAGGTTGCCCGGGCCGCAGCCCAGGTCGACGACGACCTTCGGCGTCTCGGCGTGCACCCGCGCGAGCAGGTCGACGAACGGCCTTCCCCGCTCGTCGGCGTACGCGAGGTAGCGGTCGGGGTCCCAGGTGTGGCTCATGTCGGCTCCTCCTCGTGGCCGGGGTAGTCCAGTGACGGGTGGTGGCGATCGTCGTCCGATCCCGACCAATTCTCGCTGGACTACCCACGGAAGTGTCTTGATGTCGAGACATCTCCACCTTCCGCCACAACTCTCTCGATGTCAAGATTCTCGACCGACGCGGTCGTCTGGCAGGATGTCGTCATGCGCGACGAGGTGGACGACCTGGTCGAGGCCTGGGGTCGTGAACGCGGCGACCTCGACCTCGCTCCCGTCGAGGTGTTCTCGCGCATCAGCCGCCTGGCCCGTCACCTCGACCTCGCCCGCCGCGACGCCTTCACCGCGCACGGCATCGAGTCGTGGGAGTTCGACGTGCTGGCCGCGCTCCGCCGCGCCGGCGAGCCCTACGAGCTCTCCCCCGGCCGCCTGCTGCGCGAGACGCTCGTGACCAGCGGCACCATGACCAACCGCGTCGACCGCCTCGCCGGTCGCGGCCTCGTCGAGCGGCTCCCCGACCCGCACGACCGCCGCGGCGTGCTGGTGCGGCTCACCGTCGACGGCAAGGCGAGCGTCGACGGTGCCTTCGAGGCCCTGCTCGCCGCCGAGGCCGACCTCCTGGCCGACCTGCCGGACGCGCAGCGTACGCAGCTCGCGGGCCTGCTGCGCTCGCTGCTCGCACCCTTCAGCTGAGGCGCGGCTACTCGACGACCTCGGAGGCCTCGAGCCACTCCAGCTCGAGCTCCTCCTTCTCGGCCGCGAGCTCGCCGAGCTGGTCGCCCACCCGCGCGAGCAGCGCGTAGTCGGTGAGGTTGGCCTCCATCTCGGCGTGCAGCTCGGCCTCGCGCGCGGCGATCCGCTCGAGCTGCTTCTCCACCTTGGCCAGCACCTTGCGGGCAGCGCGGTCCTCGGCGCTGCCGGCGCGCGCCTTGGCCGGGGCTGCGTCATGCGGAGCCGCACCCATGGGTGCGGGGTCGTATGACGCAGGGGAGGCCACGTCACCAGCGCCGAGCGTGGCCGACGACGCAGAGGCCGCGCGCCGCTCGAGGTACTCGTCCACCCCGCGCGGCAGCATCGAGACCTGCCCGTCGCCGAGCAGGGCCCAGGTCGAGTCGGTGACCCGCTCGAGGAAGTACCGGTCGTGCGAGACCACGATCAGCGTGCCGGGCCAGCCGTCGAGGAAGTCCTCGAGGACGTTGAGGGTGTCGATGTCGAGGTCGTTGGTCGGCTCGTCGAGCAGCAGCACGTTGGGCTCGGTGAGCAGCAGCTTGAGCAGCTGGAAGCGCCGCCGCTCGCCGCCCGACAGGTCGCCGAGGCGCGCGGTCAGCCGGTCGCCGGTGAAGCCGAAGCGCTCCAGCATCGACGTCGCGGTGACCTCCTGGCCGTCGAGCGTCTTCGTCACGCGCCGGATCGCCTCGACCGTCGGCAGGACGCGGCCCTCCGGGTCGACGTCGTCGAGGGCCTGCGTGAGGTGCTGCATCGCGATCGTCCGACCGTGCTTGACGCGGCCGACGCTGGGCGGGAGCGCGCCGGAGATCAGCGACAGCAGCGAGGTCTTGCCCGCACCGTTGACGCCGACGATGCCGATCCGGTCGCCGGGCCCGATGCGCCACGTGGCGTGCTGGAGCAGCACCTTCTCGCCCCGGGCGAGGTCGACGTCCTCGATGTCGATGACGTCCTTGCCCAGCCGCTGGCTGGCGAAGCGCTGGAGCTCCATCCGGTCGCGCGGCGGCGGCACGTCCTCGATCAGGGCGTTGGCGGCGTCGATGCGGAACTTCGGCTTCGACGTACGCGCCGGGGCGCCGCGCCGCAGCCAAGCGAGCTCCTTGCGGGCGAGGTTGGCGCGGCGGCTCTCCGAGGCAGCGGCCTGGCGCGAGCGCTCGGCCTTGGCCAGGACGTACGCCGCGTAGCCGCCCTCGTAGGTGTCGACCGCGCCGTCGTGGACCTCCCACGTGGTCTGGCAGACCGCGTCGAGGAACCACCGGTCGTGGGTGACGACCATCAGCGCGCTCGGCAGGCTCACGAGGTGGTCGGCGAGCCAGGCGACGGCCTCGACGTCGAGGTGGTTGGTCGGCTCGTCGAGGATGATCAGGTCGTGGCGCGAGAGCAGCAGCGCCGCGAGGGCGCAGCGCCGGCGCTCGCCACCGGACAGGCCGACGACCGCGCGATCGAGGCTCACCCCCGCCAGCAGCTCCTCCACCACCTGGCGGGTCGTGGCGTCGGCGGCCCACTCGTGGTCCTCGCGACCGCCGAGGACCGCCTCGCGCACGGAGTGGGAGTCGACGAGCTCGTCGCCCTGGTGGAGGTAGCCGATCTCGACACCGCGGGTCTTGGAGACGCGACCGGCGTCGGGCTGCTCGATGCCGGTCATCACCTCCAGCAGCGTGGTCTTGCCGTCGCCGTTGCGACCGACGATGCCGACGCGCTCGCCGACGGAGATGCCGAGGGAGACGTCGTCGAGGAGGGGCCGTACGCCGTAGGACTTCGAGACCCGCTCGAGGTTGATGAGGTTCGCCATGACGGGCCCGATCCTCTCAGGGATCACCTCGTGGGCGTGCTTCGGCGTACGCCGGCCGGGGTGGCGGTGCGTGAGACAGGTTCCGGGACGCCGGAACCTGCCTCACGCACCGCTCGGCCACACGCCAACGGTGCGGCGGTGAGTGAGACACGTTCTGGGACGTCAGAAAATGTCTCACTCACCGCTCACGACGTCAGCTGAGCGGCGTACCCTCCGCCGGCGCGGGCGCGACCGGAGCGGGAGAGGAGTCCCCGCCGGTGCGGGCGTACTTCTGGATCAGCTGCTCCACGTCGAGGCCGGTCGTCGTCTTGAGCAGCTCCATGGTCTGCACGAAGTTGTTGGTCACCTGCCTGGGCAGCTCGCCCGCGCCGTCGGCGGAGATCACGGTCAGCTTGTCGATGCCGGCCATCGGGCGGGCGAGCTCGGCGGCCACCTTGGGCATCACCTCGATGAGCATCTGGAGCACGGCGGCCTCGTTGTAGCCGGCGAAGGCGGCGGCCTTCTTGTCCATCGCCTCGGCCTCGGCCTGGCCGGCGGCGAGGATCGCGGCGGCCTGGGCCTCACCCTCGGCGCGGAGGGCGTCGGCCTCGGCCACACGGCGGGCCTTCTCGGCCTCACCGCGCTTGGCACCCTCGATGGCCTCGGCCTCGGCGAGCGCCGAACGCCGCGACTTCTCGCCCTCACCGGTCAGGCGGGCCTTCTCGGCCTCCGCCTCGGCGTTGGCGATGGAGGACGCCTTGCGGGCCTCCGCCTCGAGGATCTCCGAGCTGCGGCGGCCCTGGGCCTCGGTCTCGACGCGGTAGCGCTCGGCGTCGGCGGGCTTGCGGACCTCGGTGTCGAGCTGGCGTTCCTTGAGGGCGGCCTGGCGCACGGCGACCTTCTCCTGCTCGAGCAGGACGGCCTGGTCGCGATCGGCCTGGGCGAGCGGGCCGGCGGCAGCTGCCTGCGCGTTGGCGGCGTCCGTCTCGGCCTTGATCTCGGCGCTCTTGAGGGCCAGGGCGCGCTGGGTGATCGCGATCTCCTGCTCGGCGGCGATGCGCGCCTGCTCGGCGGCCTGGCGGGCGTTGGCCTCCGCGATGGAGGCGAGCTGGTTGAGCTTGGCGGCCTCGGGACGACCGAGGTCGGCGAGGTAGGAGCCGTCGTCGGTGATGTCCTGGATCTGGAACGTGTCGAGCACGAGGCCCTGGCCGGTGAGCGAGGACTCCGACTCCTCGGCCACCCGCTGGGCGAACGCAGCGCGGTCACGGATGATCTGCTCCACCGACATCGAGCCGACGATCGAGCGGAGCGCACCGGCGAGGACCTCCTGGGTGAAGGTCTCGATCTCCGACTGCTGGCTCAGGAAGCGCTGACCGGCGGCGCGGATCGAGTCCTCGTTGCCCCCGACCTTGACCAGCGCGACCCCGTCGAGGTTGAGCTTGATGCCCTGGCCGGAGACGGCGCCACGGATCTGCACCGAGATGCGGCGCGAGGACAGGTCGAGGGTGGCGAGCCGCTGGACGAACGGGATGACGAACACGCCGCCGCCCATGACGACCTTCTGGCCCGAGAGGTCGGTGGAGATCTCGCCGGTCTCCGGGTTGCGCACCTCGCCCTTGCCCTTGCGCCCGGTGACGATGAACGACTCGTTGGGCCCGGCCACCTTGTAGCGCGTGGTGACCAGCAGCGCGAGGAGCACCAGCAGGACGACGAGGCCGATCACAGCTGTGACGACCGGGGACAGACCGAACATGCAGGGCTCCTAGCGGCGTACGGGAAGAGGCGGTTACGGGAGGAAGAGGGGCTCGACCTGGACGGCCGTGGGTGAGATGACCTGGGTGACGCTGACCTGGGTGCCGGCGGGCACCGCGACGCTGGAGCGTGCGTTGAGGCGGGTGCGGTGGCCCGCGACGCTGATCGAGACGACGCCGTAGCCGCCCTCGGGGATCGCGTCGACGACCTGGCCGATCTTCTCGACCATGTCGGAGGTGCGGACCGTGTCGGTCTCGCCGCTGCCGTGGAGGAACCGCGACGCCTTGGCCGCGACCGCGCCGAGGATCACGCCCAGCACCAGCCCGATGACGACCGCCAGGGAGGTCGAGCCGGTCGCGTCGAGCGCAATGGCGCCACCGAAGCCGAGCGCGCCGAGGAACCCGGCCAGGGCCTCGGTCGAGAAGTAGCCCGCGCTGAGCCCCTCCAGGGCCCCGTCGAGCACGTCACCGAGCACGAGCGCGACGAGCAGGAGCAGTACGCCGAGCGCGCCCAGCACCAGGAACACGGTCACGATGCCTCCCCCGGTCGTCAGCGCGACATGCCGCGCACACCCTAGCGGCAGCCTTCCCCCGTCGGGGCGGCTTCAACCCAGCCGGCGCTGACGTCGGGCGTACGCGTCAGGCGAGCACGTGCGCGCCGGCGACCGGCCCGGTGGCGGTCAGCACGACGTCGTGGCCGGCACCGGCGAGCCCGACCGCGGTCTCGCGGGCACCGTCGGCGGAGTCGCAGAGGAAGACGACCGTCGGCCCGGACCCGCTGACCAGCCCGCGCAGCGCACCCTCGGCCTCGCCGCGGGCGATCAGGTCGCCGAGCTCGGGCCGCAGGTCGATCGCCGGGTCCTGGAGGTCGTTGTGGAGCGCGCGGGCCAGCCGCAGCGGCTCCCCCGTCGCCAGTGCCGCGAGCAGCGGCTCGGCGGAAGCCGGCGCTTCGGGGGCGTCGGGGCGCAGGACGTCAAAGTGGCGGTAGACCGCCGGCGTCGACAGGCCCTCGGTGGACGGGACCGCGACCCACCACCAGGAGGCGGGATCGTCGACGGGCGTGACCACCTCGCCGCGCCCCACGCCCCGCGCCGTACCTCCCACGAGGGAGAACGGGATGTCGCTGCCCAGCCGTGCGGCCAGGGCGAGCAGGTCGTCGTCGGAGGTCCGCAGGTCCCACCACCGGTCGCACGCTACGAGCGCAGCGGCGGCGTCGGCGGACCCGCCGGCCATGCCCCCGGCGACCGGGATGTCCTTGCGCACCTCGAAGGCGCCCGTGGCCTCGCGGCCCGCGTGCTCGGCGAGGAGCCGAGCGGCGCGGAGCACGATGTTGTCCGCGCCGGGAGGTACGGCGGCGGGGTCGATGTGGTCGGCGACGTGCGTGGCCAGCGAGAGCCCGTCGGCGTCCGACAGCGTGAGGTCGTCGTGGATCCCGATCGCCTGGTAGACAGTGTCGAGCGGGTGGAAGCCGTCCTCGCGCGCGCGGCCGACCCCGAGGTGGAGGTTGATCTTGGCCGCGGCGCGGACGGTGATGCTCATGCGGGTCCGGAGGGTCGTGAGGGGTGCACGCCCTGGGCGGCGAGCCCCTCGGCGATCCGGGCGAAGTCCTCGACGGTCAGCACCTCGCCGCGGGCCGTGGGGTCCACGCCGGCGGACTCGAGAGCGGCGGTCGCGACCTCGGCCGAGCCGGCGACACCGCGCAGCGCGGCCCGGACCTGCTTGCGGCGCTGGGCGAAGGCGGCGTCGACGACGGCGAAGACCGCCTCGCGGGTCGCGGTGGTCCGCGGAGGCTCGCGGCGGGTCCAGGCGACCAGGCCGGAGTCGACGTTGGGGGCCGGCCAGAAGACGTTGCGCCCGATCGCACCCGCACGGCGGACGTCGGCGAACCACGCCGCCTTCACGCTCGGCACGCCGTAGGTCTTCGACCCGGGTCCGGCGGCCAGCCGGTCGGCGACCTCGGCCTGCACCATGACCAGGCCCCGCTCCAGCGACGGCAGCAGCGTCAGCAGGTGGATGAGCACCGGGACCGAGACGTTGTAGGGGAGGTTGGCGACCAGCGCGGTCGGGGCAGGGCCCGGCAGCTGCTCGACGCGCATCGCGTCGGCCAGCACCACCTCGAAGCGGTCGGCCTGCGCAGGGGCGTACGCCGCGATCGTGGCCGGCAGCCGCTCGGCGAGCAGCGGGTCGAGCTCGATGGCGATCACCCGCCGGGCGACCTCGAGCAGGGCCAGCGTCAGTGAGCCGAGCCCCGGGCCGACCTCGACCACGACGTCGTCGCCGGTGATGCCGGACTCGCGGACGATCCGGCGCACGGTGTTGGCGTCGATCACGAAGTTCTGCCCGCGCTGCTTGGTGGGGCGCAGGTCGAGCTCGGCGGCGAGCTGACGCACCTCGACCGGCCCGAGGAGCCTCGGGCCGGCCGGGTTCGTGGTCATGGTGGGCAAGCCTAGTGCGCGCCCTCCGTGGCTCAGCGCAGGCCGAGCTTGGACGAGCAGCTCGGCCACTGGCCCCAGCCGGCACGGGCCTGCAGGATCTGCCCGCGCTTGATCTGCTCCTCACGGCTGTGCTGGTGCGGCAGGCCGCTGCCGCCGACGGATGCCCAGGTCGCAGCGCTGAACTGCAGGCCGCCGTAGTAGCCGTTGCCGGTGTTGATGGCCCAGTTGCCACCGGACTCGCACTTCGCGAGGGCGTCCCAGACCGTGCCGCCGCTGGCGAAGTTGCTGGTGGGCTCCTCCTTGGTGCCGACCGCCACGATCGTCGGGACGGGCTCCACGCGGACCGATGCCCGCACGACCTTGCGGGCCACGAGCTCGCCGTCGACGTAGCGCAGGCGGTAGGTCACGGCGCGTACGCCGTCACGGCCGGCCTGCACGACCTCCTCCTCGCCCTCGAGCATGGAGGAGTCCTCGCGCTCGACGACGGGGGCGTCGACGACCTCACGCTGCACCTTGCGGGTGGCGATGCGGATGTCGGTGACGACGACCTTGTCGCCGTCGTTGATCTCGGTGCGGAGCGGGGGCGTCACCTTGTCGTGCCGGTCGACCTCGAAGTCCATGGACTCCAGCACGTCGGCCACCGTCAGTGCGGTGACCGTGCGCTTGCGCAGGTCCTTGGCGCCGAGCTTGAGGTGCACGACCTTGGGCGTGACGACCTCGAGCGTGAGTCCGCTGCGACCGATCGAGGAGCTGCGGCTGGCGGACAGGTCGGCGCCGTCGAAGCGGCGGCCGATCTCGCCGAGCGCACTCGCGACGTCGGTGGAGTTCACCCAGTAGGTGTAGGTCTCGCCGTCGACGGCGAGCTCGAGCGGGCGGCCGAACTGGACGGCGATGGCCGACCCGTCGGAGACCGACTCGTCCGCCGCGGGGGCGACCAGGTCCTTGTCGGTGACCTCGATGCCCTCGGCCGCGAGCACGTCGGCGACGGTGTCACCGATGGCGCTGACCTGGCGGGTCTCCCCGTCGAGGGTGAGGGTCACGTCCTTGCTGAGGGCGGCGTAGCCGACCGTGGTGCCTGCGACGGCTGCCACGACGACCGCCACGAGGGTCGCCAGGACTGCGCGTGAGTTGAGGCTGGACCTGCTGAGCTGCGCGAGACGAGAGCGCACGATTCTCCGAACGTCGTACTCCCCGGGCCTCGGGTGGCAGCACTCCTCCACCTGCGGCTGCACGGCGACCACGGCGGTGCCGTGGAGCCGTACGACGTGCGAGCGGGGGTCTCGCAGGACCGGCCCGACCCGGTCCTTCGCGCTGCCGAAATCACTCCCGATCCCGGCCAACAATCACAAGACGATAACGACGAGTGGCCCGGACGCAAACTCGAACGCCGAAATTCGCCCGAGACACCGGTCACCACGGACCCTCCCGGAGGGCCTTCGGCGTGACCTACCAGAAGCCCCCGAAGGCGGTCTCGGTGTTGGCGTCGATGGCCCGGCACAGCTCCTCGAGGTCGGCGCCGAGGACGTCGGCCATCGCCCGCACGGTGAGCGGGACGAGGTAGGACGCGTTGGGCCGGCCACGGTGGGGCGTGGGTGTGAGGTAGGGCGCGTCGGTCTCCACCAGGACCCGGTCGCGCGGGGTCACGGCGAGCGCGTTGCGCAGCGGTGCGGCGTTCTTGAAGGTGACCGTCCCGGCGAAGCTGAGGTGCGCGCCGAGGTCGAGGCACCGCCGTGCGAAGGCGTCGTCCCCGGAGAAGCAGTGCATCACCCAGCGCTCGGGCGCACCCTCCTCGTCGAGGACGCGCAGCACGTCGTCGTGGGCCTCGCGGTCGTGGATGACGAGGGTCTTGTCGAGCCGCTTGGCCAGGTCGATGTGGCGGCGGAAGCTCTCCTCCTGCGCGGCCCACCCCGCCTCGCCGGTGCCGCTCTGCGCGTGGCGGAAGCGGTCGAGCCCGGTCTCGCCGATCGCGCGGACCTTGTCGTGCGCGGTGGCGAGCCGCTCGATCTCCTCGATCGCCGCGTCCAGCTCGCCGGCGGCGGCCAGGCGCGGTGCCTCGTTGGGGTGCAGCGCGACACCGGCCACGAGCGCGTCGTGCTCGGCGGCCGCGGCCACCGCCCAGCGCGCCCCCGGCAGGTCGCACCCGATCTGCACGATCCGGGGCACCCCGACGGCCGCGGCAGCAGCGACGGCCTCCTCGGTGGAGATCCAGTCGCCGTCGGCGATGTCGAGGTGGCAGTGGTTGTCGACGACCGGGTGCGGCAGCGGCTCGGGGGCGGGCGGGCGCTCGCGGTCGCGCCGCGCCCCGGACGTCTCCTCCGTCGCGGCACGGCTGCGGGTGGGGCCCTGATCAGCGGTGGACAACGTCGTACACCTCCCGCTTGGGCAGACCGGCCCGCTTGGCGACCTCGGCGATCGCCTCCTTGCGCGTGGAGCCGGACTCCTCGAGCTCGGACACGGCCGTACGCAGCGAGCCGGGGTCGGTGGCGACCGCGGGGGCCCCGCTGGAACCCTCCACCACGATGGTCACCTCGCCGCGGATGCCGTCGGCGGCCCAGGCGGCGAGCTCGGCGAGCGGGCCGCGGCGTACCTCCTCGTAGGTCTTGGTGAGCTCGCGGCAGACCGCGGCGGGCCGGTCGTCGCCGAGCGCCTCGGCCATCGCGAGGAGCGCGGCCTCGGTGCGGTGCGGCGCCTCGAAGAACACCATCGTGCGCTCCTCGGCGGCGAGCGCGGCGAGGCGTCGGCCCCGCTCTCCCGCCTTGCGCGGCAGGAAGCCCTCGAAGCAGAAGCGGTCCACCGGCAGGCCGCTCACGGCAAACGCTGTCAGCACCGCGCTCGGGCCGGGAACTGCGGTGACGCGTACGCCGTGCTCGACCGCGGCGGCCACCAGCCGGTAGCCCGGGTCGGAGACGCTCGGCATGCCGGCATCGGTCACCAGCACCACCCGCTCGCCGGCCAGCAGCGCCTCCAGCAGGACGGGGGTGCGGGCCTGCTCGTTGCCCTCGAAGTAGGAGACGACCCGTCCCGAGAGGGTGATGTCGAGGTCGGCGCACAGGCGCTTGAGGCGCCGGGTGTCCTCGGCGGCGACGACGTCGGCGCCGGCGAGCTCGGCCGCCAGCCGCGGCGGCGCATCACCCGCCTGGCCGATCGGGGTGCCCGCGAGGACCAGGACGCCAGACATGGGGCCGATCATGTCAGGTGCTCCTCGTCGCTGGTCGGGGGTCCGAGGGAGCGGTCAGCGGATCCAGAACCTCCAGGTCCGGACCGTCCGGTTGCCCGCGGTGTCCCGCGCGACCAGCCGTACGACGTGGGGCCCGGGCTCGAGCCTCCGCTTCGGCGTCCAGCGCAGGGTGCCGCGCTTCCGGTCGAAGTCCGCGCCCTTGACGCGACGCCCGTCGAGGCGCAGCACCAGCGAGCGGGGCCGGATCCGGGAGTCGCGGTCGCGCACCCGCGCCTTCACCGTCGGGGTGGCGTCGCGCACCACGCGCAGCGGCCGGACCCGCGAGATGCGCGGGCCGGTCCGGTCCTCCGCCGGCGTCGCGGTGGGTGGGGCGGTGGGCGTGGCCACCGGCGGCGGGACGGCGGCCGGCGGCCCGTCGACGACCACCTGCACGGAGTCGCTCACCGAGCCGTGGCCCGCGTGGGCACCGGAGCCGTGGGTCACGGTGAGGGTCGCGGTGTAGGTGCCGGGCGCGGCGTAGACGTGGTCGGGGTCGGCCCCGGTGCCGGTCGCGCCGTCGCCGAAGCTCCAGGTGTAGGCGAGGTCGGCCGTCGCCGGCGCCAGGTCGGCGCAGCCGATGCGCCGGGCCGCGTTGTCGGGGTCGTGGACGACGAGCGAGACGGCCTTCGGGCCCGCGCGCAGCGGCTTGACGACCTCCACCAGCCCGCTTCCCCCGGACGCGTCGGAGGTGAAGAGCGGCCAGATCTCGTTGGGCTCCGCGAAGGGCTGGTCGGTGTCGAAGCGGAAGTGCGCGCCGCCGAGCTGGTCGTCGCAGGCCTGCTCGTGCACGTGCACGGCCGAGTGGAAGGCACCGGGCTTCGTGCCGGTGACGTCGAGCGTGGTGCGGGTCTGGCCGCGACGACGCACCATCACGGCCTCGCCGGTCAGCCCGGGATAGTCCTCGAGGCCGGCGGAGTAGGAGTGGACGGTGCCCGACGTGGTGACCTGGGCGGAGAAGGCGACCGCGAGCGGCGCGGTCCCGCGCGCAGGTGCGGCCAGCGCATCGACCTGCGGCAACGCGCCGTCGCCGGCGGGCGGCTCGGGGTCGGTCGGGCCGGCCTCGCCGGTGACCGTGACCGGGAACTCCTCGACGTGCAGCCCCCCACGTCCGTCACTGACGCGCAGGCTCGCGACGTACGTCCCTGGGTTGGTGTACTCCAGCATCGCGTGGTCGGTGCGGGCCGGCGCGGCGCCGGTGCCCGGGTCCCACGCGACCGCGACGACGTCGCCGTCGGGGTCCGTGGCGTTGGCCGTGGCGTGGACCACGAGGGGTGCCGCACCGGTGAGGGGCGCGACCTCCGCCTCGGCGGTCGGCGCCCGGTTGCCCGAGTCACCGGCCGGCACCACGACGACCGTGCCGCTCATGAGGGTCCCGTGCATCGAGCAGATGTAGCGGTAGGTGCCGGGCTCGGAGAAGGTGCGGCGCACCGGCTCGCCGCCGGGGTCGCGGTAGGCCTCCAGCGCGGGGTTCCACGCGGTCTCCCAGCTCTGGGTGGGCGCCACCGAGGTGAGGTCGTGGCCCTGGGTGGCCCGGTCGAACTGCCACTCGACGGTGTCCCCCACCGCGATCGTGACGACCGGGGTGCCGGTGTCGACCGACTCCCAGCGGTTGCTCGCGGCGTCGTCGACGGCGTCGACCACCCACGTACGCCCCTCCTGCGCCGACGCGGTCGAGGTCGCGACGAGCGCGCCGGTGGCTGCGGTGGCGAGCACCAGCAGCAGCGCGAGCACGGCGCGCCACCGGGCGCGGGGACGTACGACGGACCGGGTGGCGGGGTGCATGGGAGCCTCTCGTCAGGGCGACACGTCGAACACAGTTCGCATTTCTGAATCCAGTTCGACCGAGTCTCCGTCGTGGCGCTCGTCACGTCAAGGGTGCGTCCGCGCTCCGCAGCTCTGGTTAGAGTTCCGGCGTGACCCTGAGTGCCGCCGAGCGGAATCGTCCGCGCTGGCGCTCGGACGACCCGCTGCTCGGCTGGGTCGGGGCGATCTGCCTGGCGAGCCTGGCCTTCTTCCTGCGGCGCTGGCACCTCGGCACTCCCCACGCCTTCTCCTTCGACGAGACCTACTACGCCAAGGACGCGTGGTCGCTGCTCAACCACGGCTACGTCCGCGGCTACGTCGAGGACGCGGACAAGACGATCCTCAACGGCGACGTGACCGGGCTGTGGCAGGACGGCCCGTCGATGATCGTCCACCCCGAGGTCGGCAAGTGGCTGATCGCGGGCGGCATCGAGCTCTTCGGGATGGAGCCGTCGGGGTGGCGCTTCGCCTCGGCGCTGGTCGGCGCGCTGATGGTGCTGGTGATGTGCCGCTTCGTGCGGCGCGTGACGGGCTCGACGGTGCTCGGCCTCGTCGCCGGTCTGCTGCTGTCGATCGACGGGCTCCAGCTCGTGCTCTCGCGCCTCGCGCTGCTCGACATCTTCCTCGCCTTCTTCCTGCTGTGCGGCGTGCACTGCGTCGTGGCCGACCGGCAGTGGCTGCGCGAGCGCCTGGCCTCGGGACGGCACTCGCGGGCGCTCGGCCTGTGGCGTCCGTGGCTGTTGCTCGGCGGCGTCGCCTTCGGCCTGGCCTGCGGCACGAAGTGGTCGGCCGCCTACACGCTGGCCGCCTTCGGTCTGCTCGCCTGGCTGTGGAGCGCCGGCGCCCGCCGCGCCTTCGGCCAGAGCCGTCCCCTGCTGCGCTCGGTGTTCCTCGACGGGCTGCCGGCCTTCGTCGCGCTGGTCGGCGTCGCGCTGGCGACGTACGTCGCGTCCTGGACGGGCTGGCTCATGAACGCCGAGGCCTACGAGCAGGCGTACAGCAACACGCAGTACACCTCCTACGGCGGCGGGGAGCAGTGGCCGACCGCGAGCGAGCCCGACGCCGAGGGCCTGGGCGAGGTGCGCCAGTCCCTGCGGTCGCTGTGGAGCTACCACCAGGACGTCTACACCTTCCACAGCCACTTCCTCAACGACTCGACCCACGTCTACGCCTCCAAGCCGTCGACGTGGCTGGTGATGGGCCGTCCGGTGGGCGTCGACGCGCAGACCGACATCCAGCCCGGCACGCAGGGGTGCGAGGCGCCGTCTGGCTCGTCCTGCATCCGGCAGGTGCTGCTGATCGGCAACCCGGTCGTCTGGTGGGGCGGGTGCCTGGCGATGATCGCCTCGCTGCTGCTGTGGGTGGGGGCCCGCGACTGGCGCCACGGCGTCGCCGTGGTCGGCCTGGCGAGCACGTGGCTGCCGTGGTTCCTCTACGACGACCGGCCGATCTTCTTCTTCTACGCCATCACCTGCCTGCCCTTCCTCGTGCTGTCGCTCGCGCTGGCGATGGGCCACCTGATCGGGACCTCGGACGTGCCGACCCCACGGCGTACGTTCGGGGTGGTCGTGGCCGGGAGCTACACCGTCCTGGCGCTGATCGCCTTCGCCTGGTTCTGGCCGATCTGGACCGACGCCCTGCTGACCAAGTCCGAGTGGGACGCCCGGATCTGGTTCCAGCGCTGGATCTGAGACCCCGCGGCTCGACCGTCCAGCGGCCTACTCCGCAGGAACGGTCGAGTTTCGCTCAAGATGGATCGAAGTTCTGCGGTCCCCCATGGTGTTCGCCCCAGCCGCGGAGGACGATGGTCGGGACCCGATCGGTTCGGGCCGACACCGCGGGAGGGTGCGCCATGGATTCCACCTTGATCCACATCTGTCTGCAGACACAGGGCGCTCCCTCCAACGACGGTGAGCACGAGGTCGGCGAGCGCTGGGTGTGCTCCTGCGGCGACACCTTCGTCTACCGCGAGGGCTTCAACCGCGCCGGCTACCCGAGCGTCGAGTGGTGGCCGATGCCGGTCGTGCCCCAGCCGCGCCAGGAGCAGAAGGCGCGACGCGGCCTGCTCTTCGGCCCCCGCAAGGGCTGAGCGCCGCCCGGTCGACTCGGGCCCGGGCCCCAACCGCCGTCACCAGGCGCCGGGGAACCGCGCGGAGCCCGCGAACGCCATCAGCGTGACCACCACGGACACGGCCGTCGCGATCAGCAGCGCCTGGCCGACGTAGCGCCGGCCGGGCACCACGAGGAGCGGCAGCCCCGCGAGCGCGACGAGCGCCGGGAGCACCCACGGCGCGAGGATCGGAGCCAGCACTCCGGCCACCACCGCGAGCCCGACGCCGCCCGCCGCGGCCTTCCCGAGGGGCACGGGGCGCGGTGCGCGCGGCAGGCCCACCTCGGTGACGGGTCCGGCCTCGGGGAGCTGGTCGGGGGCCAGGACGCGCAGCAGCAGGGTGAGCGTCGCGGGGTCGGCCACGACCACCAGGTCGCGGTAGCGGTCCTCCACGGCGTGGCGGCGTACGAGCTCGTCGAGGCGGTGTCCGCGGTCGACGTCGGGGAAGCGCACGGGCGCCAGGAGCACCTCCGGGACCGGCCCATGCCCGAGCGCCTCGACGACGCGCCTGGCCTCCACGGTCGGCGCGGTGAGGACGCGGACCGACGACCCCAGCCGGGCGCGCAGCCGCTCGACGTCCGCCGTCGACGCCTGCACGCTCACCGTGAAGATGCGCTGGAGCTCGCTCACGCACCGACGGTAGCGCCGCGCCTGCTGCCGCCGGGCGGCAGGCCCGGGAAGCGAGCAGCGGCGCGGCCCACGGGGGGAGGGCCGCGCCGCTGTGAGTGCGTTTGGGGCCGCCCGTCGCTTCCTGGGGGGAACCGTGCACCGGCGGGAGCTCGGAGCACGGGTTGCGACGGGCGGCCCCGCGGAACGCGGCCGCTTCATGACGTATAGCGTTGGGACGACGTCGGGTGTTACGCATCCGGCCAGAAAAGGTGCAGGTGGTCTGGACCGGCGGGCGGGTGGCCCGTCAGATCGCGATCGACTCCAGGTCGCGGAGCGCGAGCTCGATCACGTCGTCGAACCTCCGCAGGTTCAGCGGCTTGCTCAGGACCATCTCCACGCCCAGCTCCTCCAGCAGGGAGCCGTTCTCGACGGCCCAGGCGGTCACCATCACCGTGCGCATCGACGGCGCCACCTCCGGGTGAGCCGCCAGCCACCGCATCACGCCGGCACCGTCCATGCGGGGCATCGTGAGGTCCAGGAGCATCACGTCGAAGGACTCCTGCTGCAGGACCTCCACCGCGTGCATCCCGTCGATCGCGGTGCGAGCGAGGTGACCAGCTCGCTCGACGTAGCGCGCGAACACATCGCGGATGTCCTCGTTGTCGTCGACGACGAGGAATCGCAGCTGCCGCGTGCGCGCGCTGCTCACAGAACTCTGGGGCTTCACCACTGGCCTACCTTGCTCGAGGTCGGGTACGGATGAGGAGTCGCTTCGGGACCCACCACCACGAGCCAGCCCGCCCCTTCGCCCCGACCGCTCCGGTCGGCGCACGCAGCTGGCCCGCCCCGCAGTGAATCACCCGCTCGTTCGCGGATCAGGGGTTTTCACCAGATCGAGACCCGATGCACGGACCGCGAGGGAACGGCACGGCCACCCACGGACGACAGAACGCCCCCCGCCTGTTCGGCGAGGGGCGTTCACGTGCTGGTGGAGCTGAGGGGATTCGAACCCCTGACCTTCTCATTGCGAACGAGACGCGCTACCAACTGCGCCACAGCCCCATGCGCCTCACGGCGCGTCGCAAAGATACACGAGCGCTGCGGGGGCGACCGAATCGCCCCGCGTGTGCCGCCGAACCGGGCTCAGGCGCCGCTGGCGCGGCGGGCCTCGTCGGCCTCGCGAGCGGTCCGGGCGGACTCCTCGGCGGAGCGGGCGATGGCCGAGTCGGAGTCGGAGTGGCCGCTCGACCACACGCCGGTGGAGTCGAGGTCGATCGTGGAGACCGTACGCCGCTGGGCGGCCGACTTGCCGACGTACGTCGGGAGCGTGGTGGGCACCATGTCCCACCCGCCGAGGACCGGCGAGGGCTCGGTGACGACGGCGGGGACCTCGTGGGCCGGGGTCTCGTCGACGCGCGAAGGGACGGAGGGAGTCCGCGGCTGCGGCGGCGTCATGGGCATCTCGCCGGTGAGGTCGACGTCCTCGTCGTCCTCGTCGACCTGCGGCGGGAAGCCGATCTCGATGGCCGACCGCGGAGTGCGCTGGCGGCGCTCGGCGCGCACCGAGACACGGCAGGCGACCAGCCAGGCGAGGAGCAGGGTGGCCGGGGCGGCGACCCACCACCAGATGGTGATGGAGGCGGCGGCGAGGCCGATGGCGACGGCGTTGGCGAGCACGAGGAGCGCCAGCACGTTGCGGCGACGGCGGGCGGCGCGGCGCGCGGAGGCACGCTCGGCCTGAGGCGGCGTACGCCGGGCGACGGGGGCTGCCGGAGCCGTGGCGGCCGGGGACGCGACGGCGGGCGCCGAGACGCGGGCCTTGGTCTCGACCGGAGGGCGCAGCGCGGCACGGATCGGCGATACCACCAGGCGTGCGTTGCGTCGGTCGACCGGCTCGCGGCGCGCGAGCACGCGCATCGTGTGGGAGAACTTCTCGACCGACCTGCTGCGCACGACCTCGTCGTGGTGCTTGAGGGCCTTGGGGATCAGGTAGACGGCCCACGCCACGGCAAGGGCGACGAAGATGAGAGCGCTCAGGTCCACGGACCCGAGCGTAGGAGCGCGGGGCGCACGCGGGGCGGATGTCAAGTGGTGTGTCGCAGAACTACTGATGTGACTGGTGTGCCGAGAGGCGCGCGACGACCCCTTGCGGCGCCTCCTCCGCGGTGATCGCGAAGATCCGGTGGTCGCGCCAGGCGCCGTCGATGTGGAGGAAGCGTGGGGCGTAGCCGACCTGCTCGAGGCCGAGCTTCTCGACCACGCGCAGCGAGTTGGTGTTCTCCGGGCGCACGCAGATCTCGAGGCGGTGCAGGCCCACCGGGCCGAGGCAGTGGTCGATCACCATCGCGACCGCGCGCGGGGCGACACCGCGTCCGGCGACATCGGCGGCGACCCAGTAGCCGATCGAGCCCCACTGGGCCGACCCGCGCGCCACGTTGCTCACGGTGACCTGGCCGACGAAGCGGCCTCCCACCTCGACGACGAAGGGCAGGCACAGCCCGTCCTTGGCCTGCCTCAGCAGCGAGCGCGTGACGATCTTGTACGACGACGGGCGCGGCGCCGCCCCGGGAGGCACCGTCGCATCCCACGGGCGCAGCCAGTCGTGGTTGCGGGTGCGCACGGCCTGCCACTCGTCGGCGTCGGAGCGACGCAGCGAGCGGACCACGACCCCCTCGGACTCGAGCCGGGCGGGCCATCCGGGCGAGGTGCTCAGTGGTCGCTCCCGACTACTTGCTCGACCGCGTGGCGCAGCACGGGCTCGAGGACGCCGAGACCGTCCTTCACTCCCCCGCGCGACCCGGGCAGGTTGATGACCAGGCAGTCGCCGACGATCCCGGCGAGACCGCGCGAGAGCATCGCGGTCGGCACGCCCTTGGCGACGCCGGCGGCGCGGATCGCCTCGGCGATGCCGGGCACCTCGCGCTCGAGCAGCGGTGCGGTCGCCTCGGGAGTGCGGTCGGTGGGCGTCAGGCCGGTGCCGCCGGTGGTGAGCACGACGCGGGCCCCGGCGGCGACGGCTGCGGAGATCGCCTCACGCACCGGGTCGCCGTCGGGGACCACCGCGGGGTCGGCGCAGTCGAAGCCCTGCGCGCGCAGCCACTCGACGATCAGCGGTCCGGTCTCGTCGGCGTAGACGCCCGCCGCGGCCCGGTTGGAGGCGACGACGACGCCCGCGCGCAGGCTCATCGCGACCAGTCCCCGGACCGGCCACCGGACTTGGTCTCGACGCGGATGTCGGTGATGACCGCGGCCTTGTCGACCGCCTTCACCATGTCGACGACGGTGAGGGCCGCGACCGACACGGCCGTCAGCGCCTCCATCTCCACCCCGGTGCGGTCGGTGGTGCGGACGGTCGCGGTGATGTCGACCGAGTCGTCGCCGACCGCGAGGTCGACGGTGACCCCGGAGATCCCCAGCGGGTGGCACAGCGGGATCAGCTCGGGGGTCCTCTTCGCGCCCATGATCCCGGCGATGCGGGCCACCGCGAGCGCGTCGCCCTTCGGCACGCCCTCGCCGCGGAGCAGGTCGACGACGGTGGCGCTGACCAGGACGCGACCGGTCGCGGACGCCGTACGCGCGGTGACGGGCTTGTCGCCGACGTCGACCATCCGCGCGGCACCGGACTCGTCCACGTGTGTCAGGCGGTCCATCAGAACTCCTCGTCGAGCTTGCGGATCGCCACCATCTCGCCGGCCGCGACCGCGGTGACGTCGGCGGGGACCTCGATCAGGCAGTTGGCCGTCGCGAGGTCGCCCAGCAGGTGCGAACCGTGGCCGCCGACCGGGGAGACGAACGTGCCGCCGCGGTCGGTCTCGTGGAGGCCGCGGACCAGCTGCACCTTCCCGTCGGGCGACGACAGGCCGTGGGTCAGGCGCGCGCGGGCCGTCGGGCGGACGTAGGGCAGCTTGCCCATCATCCGGCGGATCGCGGGCAGCACGAACATCTCGAAGGAGACGTAGGAGGAGACCGGGTTGCCCGGCAGGGTGAAGACCGGGGTGTCGTCCTCGCCGATCGTGCCGAAGCCCTGCGGCTTGCCCGGCTGCATGCCGACCCCGCCGAACCACATCGTGCCGTGCTGGGACAGCGACTCCTTGACCACGTCGAAGTCGCCCTCGCTGACGCCGCCGCTGGTCACCACGATGTCGGCGCGCACGAGCTGGTCGCTGAGCGCCTCGGTGAACGCGTGCGACTCGTCGGGCACGATGCCGACGCGGTAGGCGATCGCGCCGGCCGCGCGGGCGGCCGCGGCAAGGAGGTAGGAGTTGCCGTCGTAGATCGAGTCGTGGCCCAGCGGGGTGCCGGGGTCGCGCAGCTCGGAGCCGGTGGAGATCACCACGACCCGCGGGCGCGGGCGGGTGCGCACGGTGGCGCGCCCGACGGCCGCGAGCATGCCGAGGTGGCGCGGGCCGAGGACCGTCCCCTCCTCGAGCAGCATGTCGCCCTCGGAGATGTCGTCGCCGGTGGGACGGATGTGCTGACCGGGCCGGGCGGACTGGCTGATGCGGACGCTCGCGACGCCGCGGTCGGTCCACTCGTAGGGCACGACCGTGGTGGCGCCGGCCGGGACCGGGGCGCCGGTCATGATCTTGACCGCGGTGCCCGGCGACATCGCCAGGATCGACGACTGCCCGGCGCCGATCTCGCCGACGACGGGGAGCGTGACGGGGGCGTCCTCGCTCGCGCCGGCGACGTCCTCGGCGACCACGGCGTAGCCGTCCATCGCGGAGTTGTCGAAGCTCGGCAGCGAGATCGGTGCGACGACGTCCTCGGCCAGTGCGAGGCCGAGGGCCTCCATCAGCGGCTGCGGGAACGCCTGCAGCGGTGAGACCGTGGCGAGGATGCGCTCGACGTAGTCCGCGACGGGCAGCAGGTCAGCCATGCTGCTCCTGCTCGTCGAGGACGGTGCCGCCCTCGACGCGCTTGGCAGACGTGGCGTTGAGCGACACCCCGCCGACGACCTTCACCCCGGGGCCGAAGGTCCAGTCGCCCTCGACCGTGAACGAGTCGGCCTCGCGCAGCGACGGCGCACCCTCGGGGAAGCGCTTGTCGAAGTCTCCGACGAGCTTGTAGAAGTCGCCGTCGAGCGCGACGTAGGGAACCTCTTCGTTCGCCTGGCCCAGCACGAAGTCCTTGCCGAGGTCGTAGACGTCGGAGCGCAGCACCAGCAGGTCGTCGGTCGTCTTCACCGGCACGAATCGGTCGCGGCCCACCTCGATCGTGCGCGCACCCTCGAAGACCTCGATCGCGGCTCCCATGGCCGTCTCGATCTGGATCACCTTGGGGGTGCCGGGGTCGGCCGGGTCGAGGTTCTTGACGTTGCGGATCAGCGGAAGGCCCAGGATCCCGCCGCGCGCGTCGAGCGCCTCGGTCATCGCCTGCAGGTCGAACCACAGGTTGTTGGTGGAGGAGAAGCGGTGGCGCCCGAGGTCGGCCAGCGCCTCCTTGTCGGCGTCCAGCGTCTGCGCCGACTCGCGCAGCACGATGCGACCGTCCTCCTTGCGGCGGGCGAAGTGGCCGCCCTTGCGGTCCGAGGGCGTACGCCGCACCGCCTCGATCGCGAACGGTGCACCGCTCGCGGCGAACCAGCCGGCGACGCGCGCGTCCGGCACGGCGCCGAGGTTGTCGGAGTTGGAGACGAAGGCGTAGCGGTAGCCGGCGTCGAGCAGCTGCGCGAGCAGGCCGGTGCCGCGCAGCGCGGTGTAGATGTCGCCGTGGCCCGGCGGGCACCACTCGAGGTCGGGCGCCTTGGGGTAGGCGGCCGGCATCAGGTCGGCCTCGAGGAGCTTGGGCTCCTTGTTCTGGAGGAACTCCAGCGGCAGGCCCTCGACCGGCAGCTCGTCGTAGCGCGCCAGGGCGGCCATCGTGTCGGCCGAGGTGCGGAAGGAGTTCATGAACATCAGCGGCAGCGTCGCGTCGTACTGCTGGCGCAGGTGCAGCACCTGGCGGGCGATGATGTCGAGGAAGCTCAGCCCGCGTCGCACGCACAGCAGCGACTTCGCGCGGTCCATGCCCATCGACGTGCCGAGCCCGCCGTTGAGCTTGATGACGGCCGTCTTGCGGATCGCCTCCGCGGCCACGTCGTCGGCCACCTCGACGTCGTCGAGCGCCTCCATGTCGAGCGGCTCGATCGAGTCCTCGGCGATCATGCCGGTCTCGCCGTGCTCGAGGAGACGGTAGTAGTGCGCGAACGTGTCGATCGCGACCTCGTCGACGCCTGCGCTGCGCATCTTCTCGCGCGCCAGGTCGAGGCCGCGGCCGTTGCCCTTGCTTGCCATGGTTCGATCGTAGGCTGCTCACGTGGACGTGCACGACTGGGGCGACGCGACGATCGCCAAGGGCGCGCTGCGCGACCAGGTGCTGGCGGCCCGCCGACGGCGACCGCTCGACGCCGGCGCGGAGCACGCGGCCGCCCTCGCGCAGGTCGCGCTGGGCTGGGACGCGGTGCGCTCGGCGGCCACCGTGGCGGCGTACGTCTCGGTCGGCAGCGAGCCCGGCACCGGCCTCCTGCTCGACGCGATGGTCGCGGCCGGCAAGCGGGTGATCGTCCCGGTGCTCCTGCCCGACAACAACCTCGACTGGGCGGCGTACGCCGGACCGGGCTCGCTCGCCGCTGCGACGCGCGGGCTGCTCGAGCCCTCGGGACCGCGGCTCGGGGTCGACGCGGTCCGCACCGCCGACGTCGTCCTGGTGCCGGGCCTGGCGGTCTCCCCCACCGGCGACCGCCTCGGGCGCGGCGGCGGGTCGTACGACCGGGCGCTGGCGCGGGTGCCGGCCGGGACGCCGGTCGCGGTCGTGCTCCACGACGACGAGGTCGGGCTCGCCGTGCCGACCGACCCCCACGACGTGGCGGTGGGGTTCGCGTTGACGGGGGCGGGGGTCGTGGCCCTGTCGTCGCGTTCCCCGGGTACCCGGTGAAACTGGAGCCTCACCCCCGAAGCTTCGCACCGGAACCTCCAGTTTCCCCGGGTAGCCGGGGATCCCCCAGAGGTCAGCCCGCCGGCGTCAGCACCAACCGGTCCTCGGCCGCCGCCTCGACGGCCTCGCGGCTGTAGGCCCAGGGCAGGGTCTCGCCGTCGACGTAGAGCTCGGTCTGGTCGGAGTAGTGCGACGACGCCGGGTGGCCGGAGACGCCGGTGAGGTTGATCCACCGCGAGTCGTCGAAGTCGGCGAGCGAGACGACCATGCGCATCGACGGCGCGGCGGTCACCTCGTAGCCCTCGGCGGCGTTCCAGGACGTGGCGTCGACGATCGAGGACCCGCCGCCGACCTGCCAGCCGTCGCGGTTGAAGAGCCGCTCGACCGGCGCGATGCCGGACTCGCCGAGGGTCGCGTTGCGCAGGTTCATCCGGTGCAGTCGGCCCCACGTCCACAGCCGCGGGTCGCGCGCCTGGCGCCGCGTCAGCTCGTCGCGGGCGGCGATCATCGCGGCACGCAGGATGTCGTCGCGCGTCTCCACCTCGTCGTCGGTGCCGGCGTCGTCCCACCACGGCCCGGCCGGCTCGGTCAGCATCCGTCCGACCACGGTGAACCAGCGGTCGCCGCCGTCGGGCCAGGTCCGCACGCGCAGCTCGTCGTGGAAGGTGAGCTCGAGCAGGTTGGCCCACACGACGTTGAAGTACGCCGCCGCCGCGCTGTCGGCCGGCGACGAGCCGTCCCAGTCGCGCAGCAGCCGCTGGGCGTTGCGGTAGTAGGGGTTGGGGAGGTTCTGGATGTCGAGCAGGTAGGGCACCAGCGTCTCGGCCATCGGGTTGGTCGAGTCGAGCTGGAGGTCCACCATCTCCTCCACCGAGAGCTCGCCCTCGTCCTCGAGCACCTCGCGGATGCGGGTCGAGCGGAAGCCGTAGTCCCAGTCGCGGGTCAGCAGGTAGGGGTAGTCCTCGTCGACGACCGCCTGGTTGGCGGTGACGATGAAGCCCTCCTCGGGATCGAGCACGCTCGGCAGCCCGTCGAAGGGGATGTAGTCGCCGGTCCAGTCGTTGGCGCTGATCCATCCCTCGACCGGCATGGTGCCGTCGTTGCCGCCGCGACGGATCGGGACCCGGCCCGGCGCCTGGTAGCCGATGTGGCCCTCGCGGTCGGCGTACACCAGGTTCTGCGCGGGCACCGCGAAGTCGGCGGCGGCCGCACGGAACTCGTCCCAGTCCGAGGCGCGGTTGAGCGCGAGGATGGCGTCGGCGGTGGGCGCGGGGTCGAGGGCGGTCCACGCCAGCGCGACGGCGTACCCGCTGCCGCGCTCGCCGGGCTCGTCGGTCGGGGCGTTGGCGCCGACGGTGGCGAAGTCCGTGGACACGTCGCTGATGAGCGGGCCGTGGACGGTCTCGCGCACCCGCAGCTCGACGGCGTCGGCGCCGCGGACCTTGATGGTCTCGGTGCGCACCCGCAGCGGCTCGGTGGCGTCGTCGCGGACGTAGAGGTCGTCGCCCTCGGTCTGCTCGAGGAAGAGGTCGGTGACGTCGGGCCCGAGGTTGGTGAAGCCCCACGCGATGTCGGCGTTGTGACCGATGATCACGCCTGGCACGCCGGAGAAGGTGAAGCCCGAGGTGTCGAGCGTGCAGTCGGGCGAGACCTCGCGGCAGTGCAGACCCATCTGCATCCAGATGCCGGGCTGGCTGATGCCCAGGTGCGGGTCGTTGGCGAGCAGCGGCTGGCCGGTGGCGCTGTGCTCGCCGTCGACGACCCACGAGTTGCTGCCGATGCCGCGCCCCTTGCCGACCAGCTCGGGCATCGCGGCGACCCGGTCCTGCACACGCTCGAGCGCCTCGACGACACCACGGGGGTACGCCGGGCGGCGCGGGTTGCGGGTCGCGTTGGCCGTGGCGTTCTGCTCGAACACGCCGTCGACCACGCCGCCGCCGGAGACGATCGGCGGGTGGGCCTCGGCGTCGTAGGCCGGCCAGAGCTCGGCGACCTCGGCCTCGCTGTGGTCGAGGGACAGCAGCACCCGGTCGACCTCGGCCTCCATGTTGCCGCGCAGGTCCCACGCCATCGCCTTGAGCCAGGCCAGCGAGTCGACCGGCTGCCACTCCTCGGGCGTGTAGTCGAGGCCGGTCAGGCCGAGGATGCTGTACTCCGCCGCGAGCTCGGAGGGCGAGCGGTCCTCGATGTAGGCGTTGACCCCCTCGGCGTACGCCGTCAGCGCTGCGCGCGTCGCGGGCTCCAGCAGCGGCCACTCCTGCTCCGCGACCCGGCGCCAGCCCATGGTGCGGATGAAGCGGTCGGTCTCGAGGGTGTCCTCGCCGAAGATCTCCGAGAGCCGGCCGGCCGTGACGTGGCGGCGGAAGTCCATCTCGAAGAAGCGCTCCTGCGCGTGGACGAAGCCCTGCGCGCGCATCAGGTCGTCGTCGGTGTCGGCGTAGACCTGCGCGATGCCGTTCGCGTCGCGCACGACCTCCACCGACGCGGACAGCCCCGGGACCTCGAGCTCGCCCTCGGTCTGCGGCAGCGGACGGCGAACGACGCCCACGACGGCCGCAGCCAGCACCAGCAGCACCAGGACCAGCCCGACCGCGGTCCACGCCGTCCAGCGCACCGCCCGCGGCGCGCGCCGGAAGGCCTGCCACCAGTGGGACCGGGGCCGTTCGGTGGGCTCGTCGGCGGACGGGGGCGCGGGGGTGGGTGACGGGTCGCTCATCGCGCTGTCCATTGTGCCGTACCATTGGCAGTCGAAGAGCCAGAGTGCCAGCGCGTCGCGCGGCCCCGGCCGATCTCCGTTCCAGCTCCACGAGGCCAGATTCCCTAGAGGATTGCCACATGCCCACCTACCAGTACGCCTGCACCGAGTGCGGGCACTCCTTCGAGCAGTTCCAGAGCTTCAGCGAGGACGCGCTGACCGTCTGCCCCGAGTGCGACGGCAAGCTGCGCAAGCTCTTCAACGCCGTCGGCGTGGTCTTCAAGGGCTCCGGGTTCTACCGCACCGACAGCCGCAGCACCTCCTCGTCGTCGACTCCGGCGTCGACGACCTCCTCCGGCTCGGACTCCTCGTCCGGCGGCTCGTCGACGACCTCGTCCACGTCGTCGTCCACCTCTTCCTCGTCCTCCTCGTCCTCCTCCGACTGACCCCTGTGGAGAGGCCGAGCGGACACCGTCCGCTCCGGCCTAGCGTCGGGGGATGCTCCCGGGACTCCCGCCGACCAGGCGTCGACTGCGCGCCGTACGCCACCACCTGAGGCGTCGCCGCCGGCTGCTTGCCGCGGCACTGACCGCCGTCGCGGTCCTCGGCGTGCTGCGCGCGCTCGCGCCGCCAGCGGCCGACACGGTCGAGGTGCTGGTGGCCGCGCGTGACCTGCCCTCGGGCACCCTGCTCGATGACGGCGACCTGGTCGCGCACGACTACCCGCAGGACCTCGCGCCGCCCGACGCCGCGACGACCGCGCTGGGCCGCGTGCTGGCCGCGCCGCTCGGCCGGGGCGAGGTGCTCACCGGCGCCCGCGTGGTCGGGCCGGGTCTGGCGCTGGCCGAGCCGGGGCAGACGATCCTGCCGGTGCGGCTGCCCGACGCCGGGATGGCGACGCTGCTGCAACCGGGCGACGAGGTCGACCTGGTGGCCACCGACCCCGGGACCGGAGCGTCGAGCATCGTGGCCCGCGAGGTGACCGTCCTCGCCACGCCGCGCGGCGTACCCGAGGGACCCGCCGGCGGCGCAGGGGGCGCACTCGTGGTCGTCGGCACGTCGGCGACCGAGGCGATCGACATCAGCAGCGCGGCGCTCGCGCAGTACCTCACGGTCAGCTGGAGCCGCTAGCGTTCCCCCATCAGATCCGGTCCTCTCGGGGACCATCCAGAGGGAGACTCAAAGTGAGTGGTTTCAAGAACTTCATCCTCCGCGGCAACCTCGTCGAGCTCGCCGTGGCCGTCATCATGGGCACGGCGTTCGCCGCCGTGGTCACCGCCTTCACCGGCATGCTGCTCTCGGCGATCAGCAAGGCCACCGGCGGCGCCGAGCCGAACTTCGACACCTTCGCCCCCGGCGACGTGCTCGTCGGCCCGTTCCTCACCGCCCTCATCGCCTTCCTGATCCTGGCGGCGGTCGTCTACTTCTTCGTGGTCGTGCCCTACACCAAGGCCAAGGACCGCTACTTCCCCGCCGAGGCGACCGGCACGCCCGCCGACGTGGCCGTGCTGGAGGAGATCCGCGACCTGCTCAAGGCGCGCGGCGGCAACGTCTGAGCCGCACCACCCCGCGTACGCACGAACGGCCCGTCCCCACTGGGGGCGGGCCGTTCGTCGTGCTCGGGGGGCTCAGCCGTGGTGCGGCGGCACCTCGGCGCGGTACCAGTCGTCGCCCTTGCCGGCGGTGTCCTCGCGGGCGTCGCGATCGTCGCTGGTCTGTTCGGGTACGCCGTCGCCGAAGACCGCGGCCAGGCGGCGGCGTCGCTGCCACTCCGGCTCCTGCTCGGGAGCGGGGCGGCAGGTGCCGTCGGCGTCGCTCACGCGCAGACTCCCGGGACGGGCTCCGGCTTCGTGGTCGCCGGCGCCGAAGGGGTCGCGGTCTCGCTGGGCGAGGCTGTCTCGGACGGAGTGGCCGTCTCGCTGGGGGTCTCGGTCTCCGAAGGCTCGGCGGAGGGCGTCCCGGTGCCGCTCGCCGAGGGCGTGCCGGTGGCCGAGGGCGACGGGGTCTCGGTCGCCGCGGACGACGTGCTGGGCGGCTCGGCGGTGACGGCGTTCCCGGACAGCAGGCGCGCCGGGATCTCCTTGTCCTCGTTGATGAGCTCCCAGATCTCGGTGGCTTCCGGCGTCCAGAACACCTTGCCCCTGAACTCCGAGTCATTGGGGAAGTAGTCCGTCGGCAGCGTCACGAACTGCACCTTGTCGAGGCCGATGCTCTGCAGCTGCATGGCGATCTTGCCGATCCGGGTCACCGAGTCGAGCTCGGTGTCGGTCGTCAGGGACTTCGTGGCTGCGTCGAGGAAGCTGACCACCTTGTCGAGGCGCGTCAGGGTGCCGGCCGACTTCACCTCGCGCACGAGGGCGGCGATGAAGGTCTGCTGGCGCCGGATGCGGGAGATGTCGTTCTGCTGGGCGAGCTCGCCGACATAGCGGGCGCGGACGTAGTCGAGCGCCTCGTCGCCGGTCAGCACCGACGGGTCCCCCGCCGGGACGAAGATGTCGCGGGGGCGGTCGACGATGTCCTCGGGCACGCAGACCGGGACGCCACCGACGGCGTCGACCATGTCGCCGAACCCGTTGAAGTCGATGACGACGAAGTGGTCGACGAAGACGTCGGTCACCGTCTCGAGCTGGTCGACGGTGCACACCGGGCCCCCGACGCTGTAGGCGGCGTTCCACATCACCTTGGTCGCCGCAGCGGACTCGCCGTCGTTGCACTCGGGTCGGTCGACGATGGAGTCGCGCGGGATGGAGACGGCGTACGCGCGCTCGCGGTCGGCGGAGAGGTGCACGAGGATGGTGGTGTCGGAGCCGCCGCCGCCCTCGCCGTCGATGGCGTTGCCGGCTCCCTCGCGGGTGTCGTCGCCCATCACGAGGATGTTGAGCGGCTCGCCGTTGCCCTTGTAGACCTTCTCGGGGCGATCGCCACCGAGCGCGTCCAGCGAGACGCCCTCGATGTTGCCGTTGAGGTGGCGCACGAAGTAGATCGTGCCGAGCCCGGTGATGAGCGCCAGGACCAGGGCACTGACGAGGATCACGCGTCCGACGGTGTGCTTGCGCGCGACCTTGCCCTTGCGCTTGGGCGCGCCGACAGGGGCCTCCGGACGTGACTCATCCGACACGGGGCTCCCCTTGCGGCTCGAGAAGATGGACTGACCGCGTCCGAACCTACTTCACATCGGCAAGATTTCCTGCGCTCGCGAGCGGCGTCAGCCGTGGCGCGCGCCGAGGAGACCGATGAACTCGTCGGCCATCTCGAGCTGGCGGACCAGGCGTGAGCGACGCGCGGTGGCGTCCGTGCGCACGTCGGCGATCCGCTGCTGGGCAGCAGCCCGCTCGCCCTCGCCGGCCCCCGGGTCGGCGAGGACCTCCAGGTCGGACATCACGGCCTTCATCTCGTCCAGGCTGAAGCCGAGCGGCTTCATGCGCCGGATGACGAGGATCTTGTCGACGTCGGACTCGGTGTAGAGGCGGAAGCCGCCGTCGGTGCGGCCCGACGGCTGGAGCAGCCCGACCTCCTCCCAGTGGCGCAGGCTGCGCAGGGACAGCTCGGTGCGGGCCGCGACCTCACCGATGTGCATGACGACGTCGGTCGTCTCGCCTGCCCCCTGGGCCATCCCGGTCTCCTGTCGCTCGAGGATTCGAACCCTACCCTCACGTAAGGGTAGGTTTTCACCTCGTGTCTGCTGCCACCGAGCCTATGGCCCCGCCCGCCACCGTCGAACCCAGCGTGCGCGCCGCCCTGCGGTCGCCGAAGATGCTGCGCACCGAGGTGCTGGCCGGTCTCGTCGTCGCGCTCGCGCTGATCCCCGAGGCGATCTCGTTCTCGATCATCGCCGGCGTCGACCCCCGCATCGGCCTGTTCGCCTCCTTCACGATGGCCGTCTCCATCGCCTTCCTCGGCGGGCGCCCGGCGATGATCTCGGCCGCGACCGGAGCGATCGCGCTGGTCATCGCCCCGGTGATGCGCGACCACGGCTACGACTACCTCGTCGCCACGGTGCTGCTCGGCGGCCTGATCCAGATCGCGCTCGGCCTCGGCGGCTTCGGCAAGCTGATGCGCTTCATCCCGCGCTCGGTGATGGTCGGGTTCGTCAACGCCCTCGCGATCCTCATCTTCATGGCGCAGGTCCCCTACCTGGTCGACGTGCCGTGGCTGGTCTACCCGATGGTCGCCGTGGGCCTGGCGATCATGGTCGCGCTGCCGCGCGTCACCACCGTCGTGCCCGCCCCGCTCGTCGCGATCGTCGCCCTCACCGGCTTCACGGTGCTGGCCTCGCTCTCGGTGCCCGACGTCGGCGACGAGGGCGAGCTGCCCGACAGCCTGCCCGAGCTGTTCTTCCCCGACGTCCCGTGGACGCTCGAGACCCTGCAGATCATCGCCCCCTACGCGATGGCCATGGCGGTCGTCGGCCTGCTCGAGTCGCTGCTCACGGCCAAGCTCGTCGACGACATCACCGACACCCGCTCCAGCAAGACCCGCGAGTCGTGGGGCCAGGGTGCTGCCAACGTCATCACCGGCTTCTTCGGCGGCATGGGTGGTTGCGCGATGATCGGGCAGACCCTGATCAACGTGAACGTCTCCCGTGCCCGCACCCGGATCTCGACCTTCCTCGCCGGCGTCTTCCTGCTGATCCTCGTCGTCGGGCTCGGCGACGTGGTCGCGATCATCCCGATGGCCGCGCTGGTCGCGGTGATGATCCTGGTCTCGGTCGGCACCTTCGACTGGCACTCCATCCAGCCGGCCACCCTGCGCCGCATGCCGAAGTCGGAGACCACCGTCATGGTCGCGACCGTCGCAGTCACCGTCGCGACGCACAACCTCGCCATCGGCGTCGTGGTCGGCGTCCTGGTCGCGATGACGCTCTTCGCCCGCCGCGTCGCCCACCTCACCGAGGTCCAGCGCGAGGTCGTCGAGGACCGCAACGGCGTCCCGACCGCGGTCTACCGCGTCACCGGCCAGCTGTTCTTCGCCTCCAGCAGCGACCTCTACACCCAGTTCGACTACGCCGAGGACCCCGACGCCGTCGTCATCGACCTCACCGACTCCCACGTCTGGGACGCCTCGACCGTCGCCTCGCTCGACGCCATCACCACCAAGTACGCCCGCAAGGGCAAGAGCGTGCAGATCATCGGGCTCAACCCCTCCAGCGCCGAGCGCCACGAGCGGCTCAGCGGGTCGCTGCCGTCGCACTGACGCGCCCTCGGGTGGGCGGCGTCGTACGCCGTCGTGGCAGGATGCTGCCCGCTGCGGAACCTCCGGGAACCGTGGCAACGCCCCAGTAGCTCAGTGGATAGAGCAGCCGCCTCCTAAGCGAAAGGTCGCAAGTTCGACTCTTGCCTGGGGCACCAGCAGCCGTCGGAAGGCCGACGGTCCGAGCTAGATCGTGTGCCCGCCGTTGACCGAGATCCGCTGGCCGGTGATGAAGCCGCCCGCGTCGGAGACCAGGTGGGCCACCGTCGCGGCGACGTCGTCGGGCGTGCCCATCCGGCGCAGCGGGACGTCGGCGACGTACGAGTCGGTGCTGATGCCGGCGTGGCGCTCGACCGGGATCCACCCGGGCTGGACGAGGTTGACGGTGACGCCGTCGGGTCCCAGCTCCTTCGCCCACACCCGGGTGAGCCCGACCTGCGCGTTCTTCGCAGCGACGTACGCCGACATGCCGGGCGTGGCCCGGTCCGCCATGTCGGAGCCGATCAGGATCACCCGCCCGCCGCCCGCCGATCGCATGGACGGCAGCGCGGCCTGCAGGAGCAGGGTGGGGCTCTTGACGAAGAACTCCAGCTGGTCGAGGTGGGCCCGCCACGACAGGTCGTCCACGCCGACCTCCGGCTGGGGACCGGTGGCGTTGGCGACGACCGCGGTCACCGGGCCGAGGGTCGTGGAGACCCGGGCGAAGAGGTCGACGACCCCGTCCTCGTCGACGACGTCGGCCCCGAACGCCTCGGCGACGCCGCCGGCGCTCCTGATGCGATCGACGACGGCCTCGGCGCCTTCGCGCCCGCGCAGGTAGTTCACCGCGACGGGCCGACCGGCAGCCGCGAGGCGGACGGCGATGGCCGCGCCGAGTCCGCGCGACGCGCCGGTGACGACCGCGACGCCCGTGGCGGCGCCGGGCTCAGACGGTGTCACGACGGACCAGCTCCGGCACGAAGACGACGCGACGCGGCGCACCGCGTCCGCCCTGGGCGATCGCCTCGACCAGGAGCCGGACCGCCTCGGTGACCATCTGGTCGATCGGGTTGCGCAGCGTGGTGAGGGGCGGCTGGGTGCGCTCGGCGACGCCGAGGTCGTCGTAGCCCACGATCGCGACGTCGTCGGGGACCCGGATGCCACGGCCCCCGAGCTCGCGCATCGCGCCGAGTGCCATGAGGTCGGACGCGGCGAAGATGCCGTCGATGTCGCTGCCGCCGTCGGCGTCGAGCAGCTCCGCACAGGCCGTGGTCCCGCTGTGCTCGGTGAAGTCGCCGTGGGCGACCCGGCTGCTGTCCAGCCCCGCCGCGTCCAGCTCCTGGCGCCAGCCCGCGAGGCGGTCGTGGCCGGCGCGCATGTCGCGTGGTCCGGCGATCGTGGCGATCGTGCGCCGGCCGCCGTCGATGAGGACGCGCACGGCCTGGGCCGCCGCACCGGCGTTGTCGCTGTCGACGACGGGGACCCGCTCGGCGCCGATCCACGGGGCGCCGATGAACACGCACGGCAGCCCGAGGTCGGAGAGGTGCTCGGCGAGGCGGTCGTCGCGGTGGTGCGAGGCGACGATGGCGCCGTCGACGTAGCGCCCGCGCAGGTAGAGCAGCATGCGGTCCTCGTCACCCGGCTGGGCGAGCAGGAGCACGAGCTGCAGGTCGCGCTCGCGCAATGATCGGGCCACGGCGTGCAGCATCCGCGCGAAGAACGGGTCGGAGAAGACGCGCTCGTCCGACTCGGGCAGGATCACCGCGACGGAGCCGGTCCGCTGCATGACGAGGGAACGAGCGGCACCGTTCGGCGTGTAGCCGAGCTCGCGCGCGGCGTCGACGACCGCGGCCTGCGCCTTCGCGCTCACCTTGGACCTGCCGTTGAGCGCACGCGACGCCGTCGCCTTGCTGACCCCCGCCAGCCTGGCCACCTCGTCCAGCGTGGACGCGTGCCCGTTCACCACCACCTGGGTCACGCTACTGGCAGGCCGTTCGCCACGGCCACCTCCGCGAACCACCGCGCGCTGTCCTTGGGCGTGCGCACCTGGGTGTCGTAGTCGACGTGGACGATGCCGAAGCGGTGGGCGTAGCCGTAGCTCCACTCGAAGTTGTCCATCAGCGACCACACGAAGTAGCCGCGCACGTCGACGCCGACGTCCATCGCGTCCCGCACCGCGTGCAGGTGCTGCTCGATGAACTCCAGCCGGCCGGTGTCGTGGATCGCGCCGTCCTCCACGACGTCGTCGGCCATCGCACCGTTCTCGGTGATGTAGATCGGCGGCGCGCCGTAGGCGTCCCTCAGCCGGACCAGCAGACGCGTCAGTGCGCCCGGATCGGTCTCCCAGTCGCGGTCGGTGGTCGGCCGTCCCGTCCGCGGGAACACGAAGCCACCCCCGGGGTACGGCGACTCGCGCGGGCGCGTCGAGTGCTCGATCCGGCTCCCGAGGAGCTCGCCCGGCTCGGCGTCGTACGGCAGTGCCGCGGGGAGGTCGGGGTGGTAGAAGTTCACGCCGAGGAAGTCGGTCGGCGCGCTGATCAGCTCGAGGTCGCCGTCGAGGACGAAGTCCTCCCACCGCCTGCCCTCGAAGAGCATGCCGGCGGTGTCGCGGGACAGGTCGTCGGCGTACATGCCGAGGAACAGCGGGTCGAGGAAGACCCGGTTGTGGAAGCCGTCGAGCCGTCGCGCCGCCTCGACGTCGTCCTCGCGGGTCGGGTCGAAGGGGTCGGCCACCGTCGGGTTGAGGGTGATGCCCACCGCCTTCCCGTTCTCGGGGGTGCCACCTCGACGGCGGAACTCGTCGACGAAGAGTCCGTGGCCGAGGAGCAGGTGGTGCGCGGCGACGACCCCGGCGACTCCCTCGCTGCGTCCGGGCGCGTGGCCGCCACTCGTGTAGCCCATGAACGCCGAGCACCAGGGCTCGTTGTGGGTCGTCCAGCTGTCGACACGGTCGCCGAGCACGTCGTGCACGGCCATCGCGTAGTCGAGGAACCGGTGCGCGGTGTCGCGGTTGGTCCAGCCGCCCTCGTCCTCCAGCGCCTGCGGGAGGTCCCAGTGGTAGAGGGTCAGCCAGGGCGTGATGCCGGCCCCGAGCAGCTCGTCGGTGAGCCTGCTGTAGAAGTCCAGCCCGGCGGCGTTCACCGGACCGCCGTCGGGGCACACGCGCGGCCAGGCGACGGAGAAGCGGTACGACGCGAGCTGGAGCTCCTTCATCAGCGCGACGTCCTGCGGCATCCGGTCGTAGTGCTCGCACGCGACGTCGCCGGTGTCGCCACCGAGGATCGCGCCGGGCACCCGCGAGAAGGTGTCCCAGATGGACGGCGTACGCCCGTCGGCCGCCACCGCACCCTCGATCTGGTAGCTCGCCGCAGCCGCCCCCCAGAGGAAGTCGGACGGAAAAGGTCGGATGGTCGTCATCCCTTGACGGCTCCTTGCATGATGCCGGCCACGAGCTGGCGGCCGGTCGCGATGAACAGAAGTAGCAGCGGGATCGTCGCGAGCAGGGTGCCGGCCTGCAGCAGCGCGATGTCGGCGATGCCGCCCGCTGGCGCGATCTTGAGCTGGTCGAGCGCGGTCTGGAGGGTCTGGACGTCGGAGCCCTGCAGGATCAGCAGCGGCCACATGAACTCGGTCCAGGTCTGCATGAAGGTGAACAGCGCCAGGATCGCCATCGCCGGGCGCGCCGCAGGCACCGCGACCGTCCAGAACGTGCGCAGCTGCGAGCAGCCGTCGACACGGGCGGCCTCGATCAGCTCGTCGGGGATCGCGTCGAGGAGGTACTGACGCATGAAGAAGACCCCGAACGCGGTGACCAGGAAGGGCAGGACCACCGCGGTGCGGGTCCCCGTGAGGTCGAGGTTGCTGAAGGTCTTCAGCAGGGGCACGAACGCCAGCTGCGTGGGCACCGCCATCGTGGCGACGACGAAGGCCATGGCGACGTTGCTCCCGCGGAAGCGCAGCTTGGCGAAGGAGTAGCCGGCGAGCGTGGAGAAGAACACGACGGAGGCCGCCGAGATCCCCGAGATCAGCACCGAGTTCGCGAGCGCCGACCAGAAGTCGATCTGGTCGAAGACGCGTCGGGCGTTGTCGAGGAAGTAGCCGCCGGGGTAGAGCGGCAGCGGGCTCTGGATGGCACGTTCCTTGGTCACCGAGCCGATGACGAAGGACCAGTAGAGCGGGAACGTCGAGCCCAGCACGAAGGCGGACAGCAGGCCGTAGACGAGGAACCCGGGACGTCGGCTCACCGCTCCCCCCTCCTCTGGACCTGACGCGTGATGGCGTAGTTGAGCAGCGCGATTCCGATGATGATGAGGACGATGATCCACGTCGCCGCAGCCGCACGGGGGTAGGGATCGGTGCCGCTGTTGGAGGTGTTGAAGACGTACATCGTCAGCGTCTGGTACTGGTAGTCCGCCCCGCCCTGGAACTGCAGGTTGGTGTCGAACAGCCGCGGCTCGGTGAAGATCTGCATCCCGCCGATGGTGGCGGTGATGATGACGAAGAGCATCGTGGGCCGGATCGACGGCAGCGTGACGTGGAAGAACTGCTGCACGCGGCTGGCGCCGTCGATCGCGGCGGCCTCGTAGAGCTGGCGCGGGATCGCCTGGAGCGCAGCCAGGATGATGAGCGTGTTGTAGCCGGTCCAGCGGTAGTTGACCATCGTGGCGATGGCCGTCCAGCTGGCGAACCGGTCGGTGTGCCAGGCCACGCCGGACAGTCCGACGGCGCGGAGCACCTCGTTGGCCAGGCCGGTCTTGTCGGCGAAGATGCTGCCGAAGATGAGCGCGGCCGCGGCCGGCGCGACGACGAACGGGAGCAGCACGCTCATCCGCCACCAGGTGCGTCCGCGCAGCGGGGTGTCGAGCATGGCGGCGACGACCGTGGCGACGACCACCTGAGGCACGGCCGAGAGCACGAAGATGCCGATGGTGTTCCAGAAGGCCTTGTGGAACACCGGGTCGGTGAGCACGTGGCCGTAGTTGGCGAACCCGACGCCCTCGCCGTGGGTGAGCCCGTAGCGGGGCCAGGAGAAGAACGAGAGGTAGCCCGAGTAGACCATCGGGTAGACGCCGATGACGAGGAAGAGCGCGAAGAACGGCACGACGTAGAGGTAGGGCGAGAAGCGGAAGTCCCAGTGGGAGAGCTTCTGCCGCCACGTCAGCCCGGGAGGCGGGACCGGCGAGCCCGTCGCCGGGGAGGTCGCGAGGACCTCCCCGGCGGGGGCGTCGGTGCGGGTCACGGACATGGTCAGGACAGGCCGTCGACGGCCTGGGCGAAGGTCTCCCAGGACTCGTCCGGCGAGGCGCCCTCGTCGACGCGCTGGATCGCGGTCTGGAAGAGGCCGAGGATGTCGGAGTACATGTCGCCCTTGTAGGGACGGCCCGGCTCCACCGCGGCGGCGCGGTCGGCGAGGATCACCGCGGTCGGGGCGTCGTTGAAGTAGGGGTCGGTCGCGTTCTCGGCGGCCAGGCTCTCCTGCGCCTCGACGTTGGCGGGGTAGTTGCCGGCGGCCTCGAAGGCCGCGAGCTCCTGGTCGGCGTCGGTGAGCCAGGCGGCGAGCTCCTGGGCCTCCTCCTGGTGCTCCGACATGGCGGGCACGGCGAGGTAGGAGCCTCCCCAGTTGCCGCCGCCACCGGGGAACGCGTTGACGATGTCCCAGCCCTCGACCTCGGGCGCGTTGGACTTGATGTTGGAGAACATCCAGCCCGGGCACGGCATCGTGGCGAAGCCGTCGTTGGTGAAGTTGGCGGTCCAGTCCTCCTTCCACTGCACGACGCGCGGCGAGAGCGTCGTGGAGTAGCCGGTGACGGTGTCCCAGACCAGCTCGAGCTCGGCGTTCTCCACGTCGATCGTGTTGTCGGCCGTCTGGAACGGGAACTCCGCCTGGTTCAGCATCGCCTGGGCGATCGAGCCGCTGGAGTCGTACCACTTGGTGTCGGGCAGCGCTGCCGTGAGCTCCTCGCCGGCGGCGAAGTAGGAGTCCCAGGTCTCGAAGATCGCCTCGACCTCCTCGCGGTCCGAGGGCAGGCCGGCCTTCTCGAACAGGTCGGCGCGGTAGCAGAAGGCCTCCGGGCCGGCGTCGGTCGGATAGCCGACCTGCTTGCCGTCCGCGGTCTGCCCGGCCTTGTACGCGTACTCGACCCAGCGGTCGTCGAGCGAGGAGTCCGAGATGTCGGCGAACTGGTCCGAGGCGCCCTCGGAGAGGAACTGCGGCATCGCGTCGCCCTCGACGGCGACGATGTCGGTGAGGCCGTCCCCGGCCTGCAGCTTCTGGGTGAGCGTCTGCTTCCACGGGTCCCAGTCGGCGATCTTGGTCATCTCGACCGTGAAGGGCCGGTCGGGGTCGGCGTTCCACTCCTCGATCAGCGCGTCGTAGCCGAAGTCGCTGAACGTGGTGATGGTGAGGACGTCGTCCTTGCCGAGCGAGGCCTGGCTGGCCTCGGAGTCGCCGCCGCAGGCGGCCGTCGTGCCGGCCACGAGTGCCAGGGCGGCACCGACGGCGGCCTTTCGTCGAGTGGTGGAGTGGCGCATGTCTGGTGCTCCTCGCGATCGAACCGATGGTGGAATCGATTCCACCGCTGCTGTCCAGAAACTATGACCGGCGTCACATGATGCGTCAAGGGGTCGCCGTCAAATCGATGGCAGGCACGCTCAAATCGAGGTGCAAACGATTCCATTTCTGGCCCGTCACCGCCTACCATCGCGCCATGCGAGCCCAGCAGATGACCGACGTCGTCACCCACCACGGGGAGGGCATCTGCTGGGACCCCGGCGTGTGCCGGCTCCGCCTGGTCGACGTCTTCGAGGGCGACCTCCTCACCCTCGACGGTGACCGCGTCGCCTCACGCCTGGACGTGGGTGCCGTCGTGGGCGCGTGGCGTCCCCGCAGCGCCGGGGGCGTCGTCGTCGCGACGGACGACCGGTTCGTCCTGCTCGACCGGGCGGGCGCGGTCGAGTGGACCTCGCCCTCGCTCTTCGGGCCGGGGCGCCGGATGAACGACGGCGGGTGCGACCGGCAGGGCCGGTTCTACTGCGGGTCGATGAGCCTGGACGCGATCACCGGTCAGGGAACCCTCTGGCGGCTGGACCCGGACCGCACGGTCTCCCCGGCCATGACGGACCTGACGATCCCCAACGGGCTCGTCTGGTCCGAGGACGGGACCCGGGCCTTCCACGTGGACACGCCGCGGGGCACGGCCGACGTGCTGGAGCACGACGCCGGGACCGGGAGGCTGGCGCACAGGAGACCGGTGGCTCGCGTGTCCGGGGGGCACCCCGACGGGATGGCGCTGGACGCGCACGAGGGTCTCTGGGTCGCGATGTGGGGCGGCTCCGCCGTGCACCGCTACTCCCTCGAAGGCCACCTCACGGCGGTCGTCGAGGTGGGGGCGGCCCAGGTGTCGTCCTGCGCCTTCGGCGGCCCGGGCGACACCCACCTCTACATCACCACGTCCCGACAGGGCCTGGGCGACTCCGAGGACCCTGCCGCCGGTGCGGTGTTCTGCGTCGACGTGGACGTCCAAGGAGCGCCCGTCGCGACGTACGGAGCGTGATCGGACCGCCGCGGCGAGCCTCAGACGGTCTCGAACCGGATCCCGGCCGCCTGCAGCCGCGCGAGCAGCGCGTCGCCCATCGCCTGGGCAGGCGTGACCTGGCCGGAGGTCTCGGGGTTGTCGTCGAGGGCCAGGCACAGCGCGGCCTCGGACAGCATCTTGGCCGTCTCGGTGTAGCCCGGGTCGCCGCCGGAGACGCGGGTGCGGACGGTCTGCCCGCCGGCCTCGCCGACGAAGTCGACGGTGAACCACGACTTCTCGCGCTTCGACGCGTCGGGGCCGGAGCCCTGCGGCACCTTGCCCTTGAGGAAGTCGCGCACCGGCTTCAGCTGCGCGGCCACCGTGAGCAGCCCGACTCCGGCCGCACCACCGGCGGCGTAGCGAAGTGTCTTCGTGCCGGCCCAGTGGGAGTAGCGGAACTTCGGGCCGTACGCCGGCAGCGCAGCACCGCTGCGGGCGACGACGATCGGGTCGATGGTCGGCAGCGGGAGCAGCCAGTAGCCGAGCACCGGGTCGCGGTGCGGCTTGCCGCTGACCGAGCGCGACGACCGGCCCTCGGGGCGCACCTCGGCGCGGCGACGGGCGGCGTACGTCTTCTTCATCTGGGCGGCGCGGGCGAACTGGTCGAGGGCGGAGTGGAAGGTGCCGCCGGAGAAGGTGCCGGCCGAGCGGACCACGCCGCGCAGCGTGATCGGCTGGTCGGACGGCAGCTGCTTGACGGTGTAGAAGGCCCCGAGGTCGTGCGGGATCGAGTCGAAGCCGCACGCGTGCACCAGCCGGGCGCCGGTGCGCACGGCCGTCTGGTGGTGGGCGAGGAAGGACTGGTCGACGAACTCCGGCTCACCGGTGAGGTCGAGGTAGTCGGTGCCGGCCTCGGCGCACGCGGCGACGAGCGGGCCGCCGTGCTGGAGGTAGGGGCCGATGGTGGTCGCCACGACGCGGGTCTGTCGAGCGACGTCGGCCAGCGCCGCGGGGTCGGTCGAGTCGGCGACGAGCACCTGCACGTCGCCGCCCAGCCGCTGGCGTACGGCCTCGAGCTTGTCGGCGTTGCGCCCGGCGATCGCCCAGCGCAGCCCGTCCGGGGCGTGCGCGGCGAGGTAGTCGGCGGTGAGACCGCCGGTGAAGCCGGTGGCCCCGAAGAGCACGATGTCGAAGGGCCGGTCGGGGTGGCGGTCGCTCATCGCGCCATCGTGCCACGCGGAACCGCGGCTCCCGCGGGGCCGTCCCACGACCATGAGCCTGCGCCGGACCACCACCAGCATCGCCGCCATCACCTGCCTCGGCGTCGCGGCCGGCGTGGGCTACGTCGTCGGTGACGCTCCCGCGCCCACCACCGCCCCGCCGATCGCGCTCGCCAACGCCGACCTGACCGCGGTCGGGAGTTGCGAGGAGCTGCTCGACTCCTACGTCGAGCGCGCGCTCGAGCAGGTCGGCCCCTACGGCTGGGGCTCCGGCATCATCGCCTTCGACTCGTCGGGCGGGTCGGACGCGATGGAGTCCTCGGGCATCGAGCGGGCGGCCGGGGTGAGCACGTCACGCAGCACGAGCAACGAGTCGGGCACCAACGTCCAGGAGGTCGGCGTCGACGAGTCCGACGTCGTCAAGGTCGCCGGCTCCCTGCTGCTGCGCCTGCGCGAGGGCGAGCTGCTCGCCTACGACGTCTCCGGCGACGAGCCGACGCTGCTGTCCACCACCGCCCTGGACGACGCCCTCGGTGCGGACTGGCCCGGGGGTCCCGGTGGCGAGCTCCTGCTGGTCGGCGGTCGCGCCGTCGTGCTCGGCTCCTCGTCCGACGGGCTGGAGACCACGATCACCACCGTGGACCTCTCCGACCCCACCTCGCCCTCGGTCGTCGACGCCACCACGGTCCGCGGCCGGGTGTCGGCGGCCCGGCTGCACGGCGACGTCGTGCGCGTCGTGCTGGTCAACGGCCTGCCCGAGCTCGACTTCTCCTCCCCCGACGGCACCTTCGGCCAGATCCGCGCGCGGCTGCGCAACCGGTCCCTGGTCCGCGAGACCACGCTCGCCGACTGGCTGCCGACCGTCGACGGCGAGCCGGTCGTGGCCTGTGAGGACGTCGCGGTCCCCGACGACGAGGTGCCGCTCGGCACCACGACCGTCGTCGCACTCGACCCCGCCTCCCCGACCGACCGCACGGCGACGGCGGTCGCCACCGAGTCCGACACGTCGTACTTCTCCACCGACCGCTTCTACCTTGCCGGGGGTGCGCCGGCGTGGGGCTGGGGCGACTGCATGAACTGCCGCCCCGGTCCGAGCACCGGCGGGACCACACCGATCTACGCCTTCGCCCTCGACGGCGCGGACACGACGTACGTCGCCTCGGGCGAGGTCGAGGGCACCATCGCGGACCGCTGGTCGATGGACGCCGTCGGCGGCTCGCTGCGGGTCGCGGTCGGGGCCAGCAGCGAGACCGGCAACTTCAACTCCGTGCTCACCCTGCGCGAGGACGGCTCCGACCTCGTCGAGGAGGGCCGCGTCGACCAGCTCGGCGTCGACGAGGAGATCAAGTCGGTGCGGTGGTTCGACGACCTCGCGATCGTGGTGACCTTCCGCCAGACCGACCCGCTCTACGCCATCGACCTCAGCGACGCGGCCGCCCCGCGGCTGCTCGGCGAGCTGAAGATCCCCGGCTTCAGCGAGTACCTGCACCCGCTCGGCGAGCAGCGGCTCATCGGCGTCGGGCAGGACGCCTCCCTCGACGGCGTGACCCGGGGCGCGCAGGCGGCGCTCTTCGACGTCACCGACCTGACCGCACCGCGCCAGCTCGACGTGGTGCGCTACCCGGAGCAGAGCCAGGCCGGCGCCGGGCTCGACCCGCGCCAGTTCACCTGGCTGCCCGAGCAGCGCATCGCCCTGACCGTCGTCTCGCAGGGCTGGACCGGCACGACCGGCTGGGTCTCGGTGCTGTCGCTCGACGGCGGGTCGATGAGCAACCGGATGGTCGAGGTCGAGCACGGCAGCGACGTGGCCGACGTACGCCTCGTGCCGCTGGCCTCGGGCCAGGTGGTGCTGGTGACGGGCGAGGACGTCAGCTTCTTCTCCCTCGCTGGTTGAGGTGCGAGCGGAGCGAGCCTCGAAACCTGCGGCCACCCGGACGTATTCTCGGTCGCATGTGCCGCAACATCCGCCCGCTCAACAACTTCGAGCCGCCCGCCACGCGCGACGAGGTCACGGCCGCCGCGCTGCAGTACGTCCGCAAGGTGGCCGGCACGACGAAGCCGTCGCAGGCCAACGAGGAGGCGTTCTACGCCGCGGTGAAGGAGATCGCGCACATCACCGAGCACCTGCTCGACGACCTGGTGACCACCGCGCCGCCGAAGAACCGCGAGGCCGAGGCCGAGAAGGCACGTGCCCGGGCCCGGGTGAGGTACGGCGCGTGAGCCTGGTCGCCACCGAGCAGTCGGCGCTCGACCTGCTCGCGACCCGACCCCTGGTCGTGCTCACCGGCGCGGGACTGTCCACCGACTCCGGCATCCCGGACTACCGCGGGCCCGGGTCGACGGCGCGTGCCCCGATGACCTACCAGGAGTTCGTGGCCGCCCCCGAGGCGCGGCAGCGCTACTGGGCGCGCAGCCACCTCGGCTGGCAGCGGATGGGGCGCGCGCTGCCCAACGACGGCCACCGCGCGGTCGCTGCGCTCGACCCCTCGCTGCTCATCACCCAGAACGTCGACGGCCTGCACGAGGCGGCCGGGACCCGGCAGGTGGTGGCGCTGCACGGCCGCGTCGCGGACGTCGTGTGCCTCGACTGCCGCGAGACGTCCTCGCGCGCGGAGATGGAGCAGCGCCTCGACGAGCTCAACCCCGGCTGGCTCGAGCGGCACGGCTGGGTCGAGTCGCGCCCCGACGGCGACGTCGACCTCGACGACACCGACGACTTCGTGGTGCCGGCGTGCGCGTGCGGCGGCCCGCTGAAGCCGCACGTGGTGTTCTTCGGCGAGAACGTCCCTGCCGACCGGGTGGCCCGCTGCTACGCCGCCGTCGAGTCGCTCGGCACCGACGGGGCGCTCCTGGTCGCGGGCTCGTCGCTGACGGTGATGAGCGGGCTGCGGTTCGTCAAGCGTGCGGCTGCGGGAGGTACGCCGATCGTGATCGTCAACCGCGGACTGACCCGCGGCGACGCGCTGGCGACGTACAAGCTCGACGTGGGGTGCAGCGAGTTCCTGACCGACCTCGCCGCCCGGGCTGCCTAGCGGCGCACGAAGATGTGCTCGGCCGCCTCGACGACCAGCTCGGCGGTCTCGCCGCCGGACCCGATGAGGATGCCCTCCTCGGTGCGGGCGATGGTGACGGTCTTGCCGGGCAGGGCGCCGACGCGGCGCAGCAGCCCCATCAGCTCCTCGTCCTTCTGCATCTCCTCGGAGATCCGCTTGACGTGGACCATCTGGTCCTCGGGGAGCGCGGCGGCCGAGAGCGGCTCGACGTTGTCCATGAAGTGCTCGCCGCCGACGTCGCCGAGCTCGTCGAGGCCGGGGATCGGGTTGCCGTAGGGCGACTCGGTCGGGTGGTCGAGCAGCTCGAGCAGGCGTCGCTCGACGGTCTCCGACATCACGTGCTCCCAGCGGCACGCCTCGGCGTGCACGAGCTCCCAGTCGAGGCCGATGACGTCGGTGAGCAGGCGCTCGGCGAGGCGGTGCTTGCGCATCACGCGGGTGGCGAGGAGCTGGCCCTCCTCGGTGAGCTCGAGGTGGCGGTCGCCCTGCACGGTGAGCAGGCCGTCGCGCTCCATCCGCGCCACCGTCTGCGACACGGTCGGTCCGGACTGGTGCAGCCGCTCGGCGATGCGGGCGCGCAGCGGGACGATGTCCTCCTCCACGAGCTCGTAGATCGTGCGGAGGTACATCTCGGTGGTGTCGATCAGGTCACTCACGCAGGTCATTGTGTCCCATCCGGCAACTCCCCCGCCCCACCCGGTCGTGGCACAGTGAGGCGGGTGAGCGAACTGATCGTGCCGCGACGCTTCTGCGGCCCGCCCGACTCCGGCAACGGCGGCTGGACCGCCGGTGCCCTGGCCGCGCTGGACGACACCGACGCACCCGAGGACCACGCCGGGCACTGGCCGGCGATCGAGGTGTCCCTGCGGCGCCCACCGCCCCTCGACACCCCGCTGCACGTCGAGGTCGAGGACGGCGTGACGACAGCGTCGGTCGACGGTGCCCCGGTCGCCACGGCGCACCGGGTGGACCGCACGCTGACCGAGGTGGCGCCGGTCCGGCCGGACGTCGCCGCGGCCGCCGGGTCGGCGTACCCGGGCCTGGACTTCCACCCCTTCCCCACCTGCTTCGTGTGCGGCACCGACCGCGAGGAGGGCGACGGCCTGCGGATCTTCCCCGGGCGGGTCGGCGCGGGCCCCGACGGCGACCTGACCGCCGCGACCTGGACCCCGCACCCGAGCCTCCACGAGGACTGGCACACGTACGCCGACGAGGTGCCGCGCGCCTCGGTCGCCGCGACGTGGGCCGCGCTCGACTGCATCGGCGGCTGGGCCGGCGACCTCAGCGAGCGGCTGATGGTCCTCGGTCGGATGACCGCGCGAGTGGACGCGCTGCCGGTGATCGGCGAGGCGCACGTGGTGGTCGGCGAGGGACGGGGCCAGGACGGCCGCAAGACCTTCACCGCCGCGACCCTCTACGACGCCGACGGCCGGGTGATGGCGAGCGCCGAGCACACGTGGATCGCGGTCGACCCGGAGATGTTCGGCGGCCAGACGCCGGCTTGACCCGCCCTCCCCCCGTGTTGAGAGGATGGTGGGCATGGCCGCTTTGAACGATCCAATCCCTGCCGGACGCGACGACTGGTGGCGTCATGCCGTCGTCTACCAGGTCTACGTCCGCAGCTTCGCCGACAGCGACGGCGACGGCGTCGGCGACCTGCCCGGCATCACCTCGCGCCTGCCCCACCTGGCCGAGCTGGGCGTGGACGCGCTCTGGATCACGCCGTTCTACACCTCCCCGCAGCACGACCACGGCTACGACGTCGCCGACTACCGCGACGTCGACCCGCTGTTCGGCCAGCTCGCCGACGCCGACGCGCTGATCGCGCGCGCCCACGAGCTCGGCCTGCGGGTCGTGGTCGACCTCGTGCCCAACCACACCTCCGACGAGCACGAGTGGTTCCGGGCGGCGCTGGCCGCCGGACCGGGCAGCCCCGAGCGCGCCCGCTACCTCTTCCGCGACTCCCCTGCCGACAAGCCGGACGGCACGCCGCCCAACAACTGGAGCTCCGTCTTCGGTGGCCCCGCCTGGACCCAGGTCGAGGACGGCCAGTGGTACCTCCACCTCTTCGACTCCACCCAGCCCGACCTCGACTGGCGCAACCCCGAGGTCCCCGCGATGTTCGAGGACGTGCTGCGCTTCTGGCTCGACCGCGGTGTCGACGGCTTCCGCGTCGACGTAGCGCACGGTCTCTTCAAGGAGGCCAGCCTGCGCGACCAGGTCGTCGCCGAGGGCGGCAAGGCCAGCTCCGGCCAGGTCAACACCGACCACTCGATGGTCTCGCGCGAGCTCAAGGACGAGCCGATGTGGGACCAGCCCGAGGTCCACGACGTCTACCGCGCCTGGCACCGGGTGCTCGACGAGGCCGGCCCGGACCGGATGGCCGTCGCCGAGGCGTGGACCCAGACGCCGGAGTCCATGGCGGCCTTCGTGCGTCCCGACGAGCTCGACCAGGCCTTCAACTTCGCGTGGCTGCTCGCCGACTGGTCGGCGGAGAGCTTCGCCGAGGTCATCACCAGCACGCTCGCGGCGGTCGAGCCGGTCGGCGCCTCGCCGACGTGGGTGCTCAGCAACCACGACGTCGTACGCCACGTGACCCGCTACGGCGGGGGCGAGCAGGGCCTGGCCCGCGGTCGCGCGGCCACGATGACGATGCTCGCGCTGCCCGGCTCCAGCTATCTCTACCAGGGCGAGGAGCTCGGCCTCGAGCAGGTCGACGTCGCCCCGGAGCACCGGCAGGACCCGTCCTACCTGCGCACCGGCGAGGTCGGTCGCGACGGCTGCCGGGTGCCGATCCCGTGGGGTGGCACCGAGGCGCCGTACGCCTTCGGCCCGGGATCCGCGCAGCCATGGATCCCGCAGCCGGCGGACTGGGCGGACCTCACGGTCGAGGCCCAGGCTGCCGACCCCGACTCGACGCTGGCGTTCTACCGTGACGCGCTGCGCGCGCGCCGCGACTTCGCCTGGACGGCCGGTGACGACGTCGAGCTGGTCGACCTCGGCGCCGACGTGCTGGCGTTCCGCCGTGGCCCGCTGACCGTGGTGCTCAACTGCGGCGACACCGCCGTGGAGCTCCCCGAGGGCGAGGTGCTGCTCGCCAGCGGTCCGGTCGACGACAAGCTGCCGCCGGACACGGCTGCCTGGCTGCGCTGACCCGACGAGGGGGTCTCGTCAGTCGTCGGACAGTGCTTGGTTGTACGCCGCCAGCCGGGCCGCGAAGGACGACAGCTCCTCGTCGGTCCACTCGGCCAGGCGCCCGTCGAAGCGGTCGCGGCGGCTGCGGCTCATCGCGTCGAGCCGCTCGCGGCCCTCGTCGGTCGCGTCGAGCAGGATCGCGCGGCGGTCCTCGGGCGCCGGCTTGCGCTCGACGAGCCCGAGGTCGACCAGCGACTGCACCTGACGGCTGACGCCGCCCTTGTCCATGCCGAAGGCGTCGGCGAGGTCCGCGCCCCGTAGCGGTCCGTGGGTCGCGAGGTGGGTGAGCATGAAGTAGGTCATCGGGTGGAGCTCGGGGTGCACCTCGCGGGCCCGCTCCCCCATCACCCGCTTCACGCGGCGGATCAACGTGCCGACCTCGGCCTCGATGCTGCGGAGGTCGTCGTTGCGGGTGCTCATGCGTCGGGGGATGCGTCGGCCACGAGCTCATCCTCGCGCTTCACCGAGGTGCGCAGGGGGACTTCGCGGATGAAGAGCACCGCGATCAGCGCACCGACCGCGAAGGGCAGCGCGACGAGGAAGATGTGACCGGTGGCGTCGCCGAAGGCGCTCTCGAAGATCGCCCGGATCGGCGCGGGCATGTCCGACACGTCGGGGATGCCGCCGGTGTCGTGGCCGACCTGGGCGGCGAGCTCGGGGCGGTCGGCGACGAGCGCGGCGAGGCCGGACTTCACCGCGTCGGCCACCTGGTGGGCCAGCACCGCGCCGAGCGCGGCGATGCCGACCGAGCCGCCGAGGGAGCGGAAGAACGCGACGACCGAGGATCCGGCGCCCATGTCCGAGAGCGCGATGGTGTTCTGCACCGCGAGGACGAGGTTCTGCATGGTGGCGCCCAGGCCGAGGCCGAGGACGGCCATGTAGACGCCGGTCTTCCACAGCGGCGTGCTGGCGTCGATGGTCGCGAGCAGGCCGATGCCGACGATGACGGCGACCATGCCGCCGACCAGCCAGCGCTTCCACAGGCCGGTGGCGGTGATGATGCGGCCGCTGAGGATGCTCGAGACCAGCAGCCCGCCGACCATGCAGATCGACATCAGGCCGGCCCCGGTCGGGGTCATGTCCTTGGCGCGCTGGAAGTAGAGGCTGAGGTAGACCGTGGACCCGAACATGGCGAGGCCGATCAGCACCGACGCGATCGTGGCCAGCGTGAGCGTACGGTCCTTGAAGAGTCGCAGCGGGATGACCGGGTCCTTCGCGACGTTGGCCTCGACGTGGATGGCCGCGGCGATGACGGCGACGGAGCCGACGACCAGGAGGCCGCTGGTCCACGAGACCCAGTCGAAGTTCTGGCCGCCGAGCGAGACCCAGATCAGCAGGATCGACACGCCGCCGACCAGCAGGAAGGCGCCGAGGTAGTCGATGGACACCTCGCGCTTGACCACCGGCAGGCGCAGCGTCTTCTGCAGCACCACGAAGGCGAGCGCCGCGACCGGGAGGCCGGCGAAGAAGCACCAGCGCCAGCCGACGGTGTCCACCAGGACCCCGCCGACGAGCGGGCCGCTGACCGTGGCGAGGGCGAAGACCGCGCCGATGTAGCCGCTGTAGCGACCCCGCTCGCGCGGCGAGACCATCGTGGCGATCACGACCTGCACGAGCGCGGTGAGGCCGCCGACGCCGAGCCCCTGCACGACGCGGGCACCGATCAGCACCTCCATCGACGGCGCGAAGCCGGCAATGAGCGAGCCCACCGAGAAGATCACCAGCGCCGTCTGCACGAGCAGCTTCTTGTCGAAGAGGTCGGCGAACTTGCCCCAGATCGGCGTCGTGGCCGTCATCGCGAGCATGGTCGCCACGACCACCCAGGTGTAGCCGGTCTGGCTGCCCTGGAGGTCGTCGACGATGGTCGGCAGCGCGTTGCTGACGATCGTGCTGGAGAGCATGGCGACGAACATCGCGAGGAGGAGCCCGCTGAGGGCCTCGAGCACCTGCCGGTGCGTCATCTCCCCGGCCTGCTCGGCGGTGGTGCTGGTGGCGGGAGCCTGGGTCACTGCGTGCCTTCGATTCGTGGTTGCCGATCGCAATAGTTGTTGACCACAACCATATGCCTCGAGGCGTACGCCGCCAACCCGGTCGGGGCGAGACGTGGGCCACACCGTCGTACCGCTGCGGGCACAGGCTTCCGTATCGAAGCTGGAGCCTCCCCCGCGAAGCTTCGGGGTGGAGGCTCCACTTTCCCCGGGTACCCGGGGATCGCAACGGAGGGCAAGGGCACCCCGGACATGCAGCGACCCGCAGGCCTGCTGCTCCGTGAGGAGCCCCGGCGGATGACACCGGGAGCCTGCGGGTCGGGTGGCTGCAGTGGATTCGCCGGCAGCTGTCGGCGGACCGGGCTGCCTTAGCGGGCAGCCACCTCACTCATCCGAAAAGAACTCATTCCTCGGATCACCTCCCTTCTGTGTGCCTCGAGCGTACGTCGGCGCGCGGGGTCGCTCAACGGGTTAAGCCCGGTCGTGCACCGACTCCTCGGCGGCTGCCTCGAACTGCGAGCGGTAGAGGCGGGCGTATGCTTCGCCGGCCGCCAGCAGCTCCTCGTGCGAGCCCTGCTCGACGATCGACCCTGACTCCATCACCAGGATCAGGTCGGCGTCGCGGATCGTGGAGAGCCGGTGCGCGATCACGAAGGACGTACGGTCCGAGCGCAGCGCCGCCATCGCGTGCTGCAGCAGCAGCTCGGTGCGCGTGTCGACCGACGACGTGGCCTCGTCGAGGATCAGCAGCGCGGGGTCGGACAGGAAGGCCCGCGCGATCGTCACCAGCTGGCGCTCGCCGGCGGACAGGTTGGAGCCGTCCTCGTCGATGAACGTGTCGTAGCCGTCGGGCAGCGAGTGCACGAAGCGGTCGACGAAGGTCGCGCGCGAGGCCTCGAGGACCTGTTCCTCGCTGGCGCCGGGCCGACCGTAGGCGATGTTGTCGCGGATGGTGCCGGCGAAGAGCCACGTGTCCTGCAGCACCATCCCGATCCTCCCGCGCAGCACCCCGCGCGGCACCGACGCGATGTCGACTCCGTCGATGAGGATCCGGCCCGCCTGCGGGTCGTAGAAGCGCATGACCAGGTTGACCATGGTCGTCTTTCCGGCGCCGGTGGGGCCGACGATCGCGACGGTGCTGCCGGGCTGGGCCACCAGCGACAGGCCCTCGATGAGCGGGCGCTCGGGGTCGTATGAGAACGACACGTCCTCGAAGCGGACCTCGCCGTGCGCATCGGCGGCGAGCGCCGGTCGACCCTGCTCCTCGACGGACTCCTCGGGGGCGTCGAGCAGCTCGAAGACCCGCTCCGCGGACGCGACACCGGACTGGAGCAGGTTGAGCATCGAGGCGACCTGCGTCAACGGCTGGGTGAACTGGCGGGAGTACTGGATGAAGGCCTGCACGTCGCCGAGCGACATCGTGCCGCTCGCGACCCGCAACCCGCCGAGGACCGCGATGACGACGTAGTTGAGGTTCCCGACGAACATCATGATCGGCATGATCAGCCCGCTGACGAACTGGGCGCCGTAGGAGGCCTGGTAGAGCTCGTCGTTCTGCTCGGCGAAGACCCGCTCGGCCTCGGCCCGGCGCCCGAAGACCTTGACGATCGCGTGGCCGGAGAAGGTCTCCTCGATGTGGGCGTTGAGCGTGCCGGTGCGCCGCCAATGCTGGATGAACATGCCCTGCGAGCGCTTCATCACCGCGCCGGTGACCCACATCGAGATCGGCACCGAGACCAGCGCCACCGTCGCCAGCAGCGGGGAGATCCAGAACATCATCCCGAGCACCGCGACCACGGTGAGCAGCGAGGTGAGCATCTGGCTCAGCGTCTGCTGGAGCGTCTGGCTGATGTTGTCGATGTCGTTGGTGACGCGGCTCAGCAGCTCGCCGCGCGGCTGCTTGTCGAAGTAGCCCAGCGGCAGGCGGTGGACCTTGTCCTCGACCTCCGAGCGCATCCGCAGCACGGTGCCCTGCACGACGTCGTTGAGGAGGTAGCCGCCGAGCCAGGCCAGCAGGGAGGCGGCGACGTAGACGCCGACGACGAGCAGCAGCACGTCCGCCACGGCGGAGAAGTCGACTCCGTCGGTCAGCGTCATCGACGCGAGCATGTCGGCGCGGTCGTCCTCGCCCTGCGCCCGCAGCGCCTCGACCGCCTGCTCCTGGGTGACGTCGCCGCTCAGCACGTCCCTGCCGAGCAGGCCGGCGAAGATCAGGTCGGTGGCGCGGCCCAGGATCCACGGCCCGACGGCCGTGGCAGCCACGCTGACGACCGTCAGCACCAGGACGGCGTACGCCTTGCGCCGCTCGGGGTGCAGCCGGGCGAGCAGCCGCTTCAGCGAGGGCCAGAACGTGTCGGCCTTCTGCCCGATCATCCCGCCGCCCATCGGGCCGCGGCCGGGTCCGCCCGGGCCGGTCTCGACGCGCTCGGTCTCCTTGAGGGTGCCGGCCGGTGCCTTCTCGTCGGTGCTCATCAGGCCACCTCCTCCGCGGTGAGCTGGGACTCGACGATCTCGCGGTAGGTCGCGCAGTCCGCGAGCAGCTCGTCGTGGTGCCGGTGCCGACGACGGCGCCGTCCTCCATCACCACGATCCGGTCGGCGTGCCGGATGGTCGCGACCCGTTGCGCCACGATCACGACCGTCGCGTCGCTGGTCACCGGGCGCAGCGCGGCCCGCAGGCGCGCGTCGGTGGTGATGTCGAGGGCGGAGAAGGAGTCGTCGAAGAGGTAGATGTCGGGCCGGCGGATCACGGCTCGTGCGATCGCCATCCGCTGCCGCTGGCCGCCGCTGAGGCTCGACCCGCCCTGGGCCACCTCGGCGTCGAGCCGCTCGGGCATCGCCTCGACGAACTCGCGGGCCTGGGCGATCTCGAGCGCCTCCCACATCTCGTCCTCGGTGGCGTCGGGCTTGCCGTAGCGCAGGTTGTCGGCGATCGTCCCGCGGAAGAGGAAGGCCTTCTGCGGCACCAGCCCCAGCCGCGACCAGAGCGTCTCCATCTCCAGCTGGCGTACGTCGACCCCGCCGAGGCGCACCTCTCCCCCGGTCGCGTCGAAGAGGCGCGGGACGAGGTTCACGAGGGTCGACTTGCCGGCACCGGTCGAGCCGACGATCGCGACCGTCTCCCCCGGCGAGGCCCGCAGCGACACCTCGCGCAGCACCGGCTCGTCGGCGCCCGGGTAGGCGAAGGTCACCGCGTCGAGCTCGAGGGCCAGCCGGTCGGGCAGGTCGGTGACGGGGTCGGCGGGCGGGACGACCGACGACTCGGTGTCGAGGACCTCGGTGATGCGCTCGGCGCAGACGGCCGCGCGCGGCACCATCATCAGCATGAACATCGCCATCATCACCGACATGACGATCTGCATCAGGTAGGAGATGTAGGCGGTCAGGGCGCCGACCTGCATCTGCCCGTCCTCGACCCGGTGGCCGCCGAACCACAGCACGCCGACGGTCGCGAGGTTGGCCACGATCATCACCGTCGGGAACATCGCCGCCTGCCAGCGGCCGGCGCGGACCGCCACGTCGGTCAGCTCGGCGTTGGCGTCGGCGAAACGGGCGGTCTCGTGCTCCTCGCGCACGAAGGCCCGCACGACGCGCACGCCCGTGATCTGCTCGCGCAGCAGCCGGTTGACCTCGTCGATGCGCTCCTGCATGAGCCGGAAGCTCGGCACCATCTGCCGCACGATCAGGCCGATCGACACCCCGAGCACCGGCACCACCGCCAGCACGAGCCACGAGAGGCCAATGTCCTCGCGGGCGGCCATGATGATGCCGCCGACCATCATGATCGGCGCCGAGACCATCAGGGTGCCGCCCATGAGCACGAGCATCTGCACCTGCTGCACGTCGTTGGTCTCGCGGGTGATGAGCGACGGGGCACCGAAGTGCTGCACCTCGCGCGCGGAGAAGGACCCGACGCGTCCGAAGATCGCGGCGCGCAGGTCGCGGCCGAAGCCCATCGCGTTGCGCGCGGAGAACCACACCGCGGCGATCGAGCAGACGACCTGCACGAGAGAGACCGCGAGCATCAGCCCGCCGTGGCTCACGATGTAGGCGGTGTCGCCGGTGACGACGCCGCGGTCGATGATGTCGGCGTTGAGGCTCGGCAGGTAGAGCGCGGCCATCGTGCCGACGAACTGCAGCGCCACGACGGCACCCAGCGGTGCGGCGTACGGCCGGAGGTAGGTGCGGACCAGGCGGAGCAGCATCAGGCGTCCTCCTTCCTGAGCACGCCGTCGAGCAGCGTGCCGACGATCTGGTCGGGTGTGAGGACGTGCCCGTCACTGATGTGGGGGTGGGTCCCGGAGAAGGTCAGCATCCGCAGCATGTGCACCAGCTGGACCGGGGTGCAGGTGAGGAGGTCCGCGTCGGGCTCGACGACCGCGACCATGACCCTCTCGGCCCGGCGACGGCTCTCCTCCATGTGGCGGTGGGCCTTCGGCGGGCCCACCATCCCCATCGCCGTCATCAGCGCGAAGATGTCGCGGAACCGTTCCTGCAACAGCGTGCACAGCGTGGTCAGGCGGTCGCGGAGCGGCTGGTCGAGGTCGACCGCCTCGAGGTCGGCGAGGAAGGGCTCCATGTCCAGCGCCTTCTCGACCGCGGCCGCGACGAGGTCGTCCTTGGCGTCGAAGACCCGGAAGATCGTGCCCTCCGCGATCCCCGCGGCGTCGGCGATCTGCTTGGTCGTGACGCCGCGCCCGTGCTCCAGGAGCAGCGGGAGGGTTGCCTCGACCAGCGCCTCGCGCCGGTCCTCGGGAGTCATCGGACGGGCACGCGGGGTCACCCGACGAGGCTAGATGAGTGAGTGCTCACTCACAAGGGTCGGAAGCCGCGCCGCCGCTCAAGGGGTCGAGCCCGAGTCGCGGTCGATCAGGGTGCGCACGATGTGGTGCGCGACGTCGACCGGGTCGACCCCGGCCCGGACCGCCGCCTGGTGCAGCCGCGCCTCGGCTCCCTCCTCGTCGACGCAGAGGTGGTCGGCCAGGAACTCCACGGCCGTGTCGACCACGGCCTGGTCGCGCACCCGGTCCGGCGTCGCCTCCGCGTCCAGGCGGGTGGAGAACGTCAGGTCGGCGTTGGCCACCGCACCCTCGGCCCACGCCCCGAAGAGGTCGGCCAGCTCCTGGTGGTGGCCGTCGAAGCCGTGGCGCGTGGCGGCGTACATGTTGATCGTGCCGACCGTCTGCCCCCCGGCCAGGACCGGCAGCGTGAGGGTGCTGCGGACACCGTGCGCGGCGGTGGCCAGGGCGAAGAGGTGCCACGTCTGCTCGTCGACGGCGTCGCCGACCGTGAACTCGGTGACGTCCACGGCGCGCGCCGCGTCCACGCACGGCCCACCGTCGACGTACTGCACCGCGTCGAGCGCGGCGACCGTCTCGGCCGAGGCCACCAGCGTGAACGCCAGGCCCTCGTGCTGGCGGGCGATGCTCACGCCCACCAGCTCGGGCACGATCCGGCGCGCCCGCTCGGCCAGCCACGTCAGACGGGCGAGGAGCGACGAGGGGTCGCCCTCCAGGAGCTCGAGGGCCTCGGCGGTCTCGGGGATCGGCTCCATGGGGGTCATGGCGCGAGCCGTACGACGTCCCAGCGCTCGCCGTCGCGGCGGTAGACCAGCCGGTCGTGCATCCGCCCGGGCCGTCCCTGCCAGAACTCCACGACGTCGGGCGTGACGCGGTAGCCGCCCCACTCCGGCGGCACCGGCACCTCGCCGTCGGTCTCGTCGGCGCCGAAGCGCTCCTGGACCCGGGCGTACGCCGCCGCGAGCTCGGCGCGCGAGGCGACCACGCGCGACTGGTCCGAGGCCCAGGCCCCGAGCTGGGCGCCGCGCGGGCGTGAGTGGAAGTAGGCCTCGACCTCCTCGTCCGACAGCCGTGCCGCGACGCCCTCGACGCGCACCTGGCGCTCGAGGGGGTGCCAGGGGAAGAGCAGCGCGCAGTGCGGGTTGGCCGCGAGCTCGCCACCCTTGCGCGAGGAGTGGTTGGTGAAGAAGACGAACCCGTCCGGGCCCACGCCCTTGAGCAGCACCATCCGGCTGGAGGGCCGACCGTCGGCGTCGGCGGTGGCGATCACCATCGCGTTGGGCTCGTGCACCCCGGACGCGACCGCCTGCTCGAGCCACCTCTCGAACATCTCGATCGGGTCGCCGGCCAGGTCGGGGAGGTCGAGGCCTCCGCGGCCGTACTCCTCGCGCAGTCCGGAGAGGTCCATGGAGCGACAGTAACTCCGGGGTGCACAATGAGCCGTCCCGTGCGGTTCTTCCGGGACTCCCGAATCCTGAAGGAGCACCCATGACCGAGATCCAGCACGGCCTCGAAGGCGTGGTCGCGTTCGAGACCCAGATCGCGGAGCCCGACAAGGAGGGCTCGGCGCTGCGCTACCGCGGCGTGGACATCGAGGACCTCGTGGGCCGCGTGCCGTTCGAGAACGTCTGGGGCCTCCTGGTCGACGGCTCCTACACCCCCGGCCTCCCGCCTGCCGAGCCCTACAACATCGCCATCCACACCGGCGACGTGCGCGCCGACGTGCAGGCCAGCGTCGCGATGCTCGCCCCCATGCTCGGCATGGGCCAGACCTACGACATCTCCGACGAGCAGGCCCGCCTCGACCTGTCCCGCGTCGCGGTGATGGTGCTGTCGTACGCCGCCCAGTCCGCGCGTGGCCTCGGCAGGCCGGTCGTCCCCCAGGCGGAGGTCGACCAGGGCACGACGCTCGCGGAGAAGTTCCTCATCCGCTGGCACGGCGAGGCCGACCCGAAGCACGCCCACGCCATCGACGCCTACTGGTCCTCGGCGGCCGAGCACGGCATGAACGCCTCGACCTTCACCGCACGCGTGATCACCTCGACCGGCGCCGACGTCGCCGCGGCCTTCTCCGGCGCCATCGGCGCGATGAGCGGCCCGCTCCACGGCGGCGCCCCCTCGCGCGTCCTCGGCATGATCGAGGAGGTCGAGAAGCGCGACGGCGACGCCGCGTCCTACGTCAAGGAGCTGCTCGACAACGGCGAGCGCCTGATGGGCTTCGGTCACCGCGTCTACCGCGCCGAGGACCCGCGCGCCCGGGTGCTGCGCCGCACCGCCAAGGAGCTCGACGCCCCCCGCTACGAGGTCGCGGAGGCGCTGGAGAAGGCGGCCCTGGCCGAGCTGCGCGAGCGTCGCCCCGACCGCGTGCTGGAGACCAACGTGGAGTTCTGGGCGGCCATCGTCCTCGACTTCGCCGAGGTGCCCTCGCGCATGTTCACGTCGATGTTCACCTGCGCGCGCACCGGCGGCTGGTCGGCGCACATCCTCGAGCAGAAGACCACCGGTCGCCTGATCCGCCCGTCGGCGGTCTACGCCGGTCCGAGCACCCGCCCGGCCAGCGAGGTTCAGGGCTGGGACGAGGCCTGGGCGTAGTACCACGACGTCCTGCCACGCGCGCCCTTGCGCGTGAGCGAGACGTGCAGGTGGTCGCGGTGCCGCAGCGTCGGCGAGCACGACCGCTTCGTCCGGCAGCTCGAGCTGAGGTAGCGCTTCGGCTCGAAGTCGTCGTAGGAGGCGTACATCCGGTCGTTCCAGATGATGTACCAGAGTCAGGCGTATAGAACTGTCCAAACAGGACCCCAGATCGCCGCGATCTGAGGTCGCACGGTGGACGGACTGTTGGTGGATCCGGCCCCTCGTGGTGACTGGATCCACCACACGACCTACCCGTCCGAGATCGACGTCGAATGCGGATACGAGTCCCGGGGCGGCCAGTTGTCACCCCATTCCGTATTGCGAGCACTGCGGTAGGTCACTCCGTGCTTTTTCGACACCATTTTCGTGACTGCTGTGCCATCTGGATTGCAGAGCGCCAATTGGACTAGCCCCTTGCGTTTCTGGGGATTGCGAAGGACACGACTCCGCGATGTGTATTCGCGATCCGTATTCATGTCTACGGCGAGGTACGCGAACTTCTCGTCTTCGTGACCGAGTTGCGCTTGCTTCGCCCTGCGATGAAGCGAGGACCTTGCAACACGGACGGCGAAGTGGCACCAGTCGCTGCCTGTGAGGGGACATGGAGCACCGTGAGGGCAGGGCGCCACGACGGACCCGCCGAGGTTGAGAAGGACATCGCGGGCATCGAGCACTCGCCTGTAGCCGTCGGGCGTGCCCGGTTCGAGGACGACGACGACGCGCCCCGCTTCCGCAGCGGCCTCGGCGACCGCGCGTTGCTGTTGGGGGCTGAGTTCGCTCAGGACGTACGACACGACCACCAGGTCGGCTCTCGGTAGATCGCGCGCGACTTGTCCCTGCCGCCATGTGGCCCTGGCTAGGGCTGGGCGGGTGGCGCGAGTCGCGAGGGACCGTCCCATGCGGAGTGCATCCGCGGCGTGGTCGATGACGGTGATGGTCGTCAGGCTTGGAAACACGGACGCTGCTGCCCACGTTGCCGCGCCGGTGCCTCCGCCCAGGTCGATCAGGGTCTTGGGTGTGAAGCCAGGTCGCGCTACGGCCGTCTCTCGGAGAGCGGCGGTCGCGGCGGCGAACGTGGCGGGCATTCGGTAGATGGCGTAGGCCGCGACCTGCTCCGTGGTGCTCAGGATGGGGCTTGTTGCGGCACCGCCTGCCCGGTAGCGGCTGCTGAGAGCGTCCACGTGCTTCGTGACTTGAGCCGGGTTGAGACCTTGAGCGAAGTGATCGAGCGCGGCGCGGAGTTCCTCGGCGAGGTCTCCGACTGAGGTGTTGTCGTTCATCGGGCCGCACGCTCCGTTCCCGAAGATGGCTCTAGGTTGCGGAGTGCTGGTCGTGCGATGACGGCGACGATCAGCATGACGACTCCGGCAGCCCAGAAGGCTGTCGTGAGGCTGAAGTGCTGGGCGATCGCTGACCCGATTGCGGCGCCGAGGGCGGAGCCGCCTATCGAGGCGACGAAGTAGACGCTGCTGACTCGTCCGAGGAGTTCGTGCGGGGTGACGCGTTGCCTGAGTGTGCTGGCGGCCGCTCCCCACACCATCGTGTGGATGCCGAACCCGACCATGATCAGCGCGACGATCGGGGTTGGTGGGACGGTCGCAAGTACGAGGTGGACCGCGGCCTCGATGACGAAGCCGACGCCGACGATCGTGGCGTGGCCAAACCTCGCCTGGACCTTGCCGAACGCCCACGGCCCGGCCAGCCCACCGAGTGCGGCGCAGGTCGTGAGCAGCCCGAACTGGACATTGCTCAAACCGAGTAGCGACCTGCAGTAGAGGACCCACGTCGCGAACGGGGCCGAGAACGCCACGTTCATCACCAAGATGCTGAGCACGAGCGTTCGCATCGCTGGGTGATGCCGCAGCCAACGAAGTCCGACGCCAAGTTCGGCGAGCACCGATCGTGGTTGAGCAGGTTGGTCGGACGTGATTGACGGGAGGGTAAGGCGTGACACCAGGACCGCGCCCGCCGCGAAGGTGATCGCCTGAGTGAACGAGGGGACCGCGTGTCCCACGCTGAAGAGCAGGGCACCCAGCGGTGGGCCCGCGAGTTGGTTTCCGGCCGTGAAGGTCAACCCCAGCCGTGCGTTGGCTGTCCCGAGGTGTTCAGGCGCGACCGTGGACACGAGCAGGCGGGAGGACGCGGTGTCCGCGGGGGTCTCTCCGGTCCCGAGGACGAACAGAGCCAGGTAGATGAGCGCGATGTTGGCCGAGTCCGCCGCTACCGCAGCACCGAGCGCGGCCATCGTCAGGGCGCGGCAGATGTTGACGGCCACGATCAGTCGGCGTCCGTCGAGGCGGTCTACGAGCGCGCCGCTCAGCAGGCCGAAGAGCAGCCAGGGCAGTTGCTGTACGAACACAGCAGCGCCTACGGCGGCTGGCGAGTCGGTGTAGGAGGCGATTAGCAGTGGACCTGCGGAGAGCAGCACACCGTCGCCGAGGTTGGTGAAGGCGGAGGCGGCGAAGAGCCGATGGAAGTTGCGGTTAAGGGCAGGGGGAAGCAGCCAAGCAGGCAGCATCAGTAGGACTCCGGTTCGATCGATACGAAGCGCGCACGCGCGCAAGACCCGCGGCAACAGCCGCGACGTACCGATCGGACCGATGGGTCAGTCCATCAACCCGCGCACTAGTAGTGCGGGGTCATGCGTTCCCAGCGAAGAGGTCTAGGAGACGAGCCCCTGCGTGAAGAGATCGGTACGGAACCGGATGACCTTCCTAGCCATGACTCCTCCTCACTGGCCGCCGTCCACGAGGCAGCCGAACCTGATCGGCACTCTAGAGCACGTAAACCTTGGACAGTGGCCGTGGCCCGTGGCCGTCGCTGAGGGTCCATCTACGACGAGTCGTTGCGCCTGTCCACAAGCAGGAATCGCAGCGCGAAGCGTTCCACCTCGACGGGGTCAGGCTTGCCGAACTTCTCGTCGAGTTCAGCGACGAGAGCGGTCAACGCGGCGTGCCTGCTGGCTCGCTCATCGGTATCCATCGACGTTCACCGTACTGGCTCGTCTCACCCGGGCGGCAGCGTTTGAGTTCGCGCGGCGCGTGATCGAACGTATGTTCTATTCTGGTGGGATGCCGCGTCAGCCACCTTTTCACGTGTGGGTGGACCTGACGGGGCGGTGGTCCGTGCCAGCGCCGGGCGTCCTTCTGGCATGGCGGCACTCTGATCGCCGCGGTTGGGAGGCATGGGTTGTTCGAGTGGAGGCGTACTCGACGGGCACGGGATCCGAGGTGCTGATGTCGCAGTCTTGGGTTTCCGCCGCTCTCGTGAAACCGGCCAACGAAGCCGGGTGACGTCGGCATCGCCGCAGCGAACAGTGTTGTGTTCAGCATCGCGCGGAGCGACTCGCGCACTCCGATGTTCAGCATTCGGCCACGACTGCCTAGGCGTTACCTGCCGCTTCGTAGGGCTCGATCCGTGTCACGCGGCGTTGTGCACGGGCCGCTCTTGCCCGTACCTGTAGTTCAAGAAGGTCCAATCTGAACCATCTACGGCCGTCGTGGACGACGTAGGGCACTTGGCCCCGCACGCAGCGACCCTCCAGCGCAATTGGTGTGCACTCCAAGACGGCGGCGGCGGCCGGGGCAAGGATCCAGTCGTGTTCGTCGTCCGGCGGCTGCGGCCCCATAGGTGCCGGTGGCGAGGCCGCCCGCGAGCGCTCCCGCTCGTCAGCGGCTGCCTCGCGCGCCGCCCGTAGAGCCAGTACTTGCTCCCGCGAGAGGGACGGACGCTGACCGGGTCGTGGCGTCAACAGTCCGCGGCGAACCAATTTGGGCACCGTCATCCGGTGAACGCCGAGCATCTCGGCGGCCTGCACTTGTGTCACCCACCCCGAGTCGGCCACGACCGCAGACTACAGACGGGTGACCGCGCGGGTGCACCGTAGGTTCTGCTACGAGCACCGCCGACAACAAGGCATGTGGATAATGCTGCCGCAATGTCCGTGTGCGTCCCTACACTTACGACCGCAATCGCGCGCTCGCGCAGGCACGTCCACAGGGGGACCGATGCACCTCACCCGATTCCGGGTTCGGAAATTCCGCAACATCGTCGACAGCGGCGACATCAACGTCACCACCGATGTGACGTGCCTCGTTGGCATGAACGAGGCAGGCAAGACGACCGTGCTGGCTGCCCTGCATCGGCTTCACCCTGCGGACGACGCCACCTTTGTTACGCAGCAGGACTACCCCAGGTGGCTGCTGACGAAGGACCGCAAGGCCGACGTCATCGCTGAGACTCGTCCCATCGAGGCTGACTTCACTCTGAGTGAGGATGAGCAGAGGACCATCGCTGAAACCTTCGGCGAGGGCGTCCTGACCAGTGAGAACGTCACGGTGTACCGGAAGTACGACAGCAAGACGACCTACTGGATTGTTTCCGTTGACGAGAGCAAGGCGGTGTCCCACTTCGTGGGATCGCTGGACCTGCCGAAGGAAGTAGCGGCACCTCTATCGGCCGCGCCGAGGTTCGCGGATCTTGCAAGGCAGATCGCGACGCAGGCTGAGGGGGCAGAAGAGCCGATGGCGACCGCGCTCGCCGCGGCCACTACTGCTCTCAACGCGCACATCGGAACCGGCAACCTCGTAGAGGCTGTCCTCCGACTGCTCACCCTGCCCACGTTCTTCTACTTCGGCGAGTACAGCGTTCTCGAAGGGCGCATCGACCTGCTCCGACTCTCTGAGGGTGAGGAGGAAGAGACGGCTTCGACCTCGGATCAGACCGCGAGGTCGCTGCTCGCTCTCGCCGACACGACACCCGAAGCCCTGCGCAGCGACGACTACGAAGATCGGCGGGCCGAACTGGAGGCCGTGAGCAACGACCTCACCGAGCAGGTCTTCGAGTACTGGAAGCAGAATCCCAGCCTCCGAGTCCGGTTCGACATCGACCGCACGATCGAGAACGACGCCCAAGGTCGTCCGCGTGTGACGAAGAACGTCCTGGACATCCGCGTCGAAGACACCCGGCACTTCTTCACTAACAACTTCAACCAGCGCTCCAGCGGGTTCCGCTGGTTCTTCTCCTTCATGGCCGCCTTCACCGAGTTCGAGTCCCGCAACGACGACTTCGTCATCCTCCTCGACGAGCCGGGCCTCACCCTCCACGGCCGCGCACAAGCAGACTTCCTGCGCTTCATCGACGAGCGCCTCGCCCCAGTCGCCCAGGTGCTCTACACCACCCACTCGCCCTTCATGGTCGAGACCGGCCAGATCGGGCGGGTACGCATCGTCGAGGACAAGGGCCCCAGGGACGGAGCCGTCGTCAGTCAGGAGGTGCTCTCGGTCGACTCAGACAGCCTGTTCCCACTGCAGGCTGCCCTTGGATACGACGTGGCGCAGCACCTCTTCATCGGCAACCACAACCTGCTCGTGGAGGGCCCGAGCGACCTGCTCTACCTCGACCTCGTCAGCCGAAAACTAGGTGACGACAAGCGCACCCCGCTCGACGAGCACTGGCGCATCCTCCCAGCCGGTAGCGCGTCTAATATCCCTGCCTTCGTCGCGTTGATCGGCCGCGAACTCGAAGTCACTGTGCTCGTCGATTCCGGCACCGAAGGCGCAGGAAGGCTCGACGCCGCCATGGAGGCAGGTCGCCTGCGCAAGGACCGGCTCATTCGCGTCGGCGACATCATCTCGGCCAAGCACGCCGACATCGAGGACCTGTTCACCGTCGAGGAGTACCTCGCCCTCTACAACAAGGCGTTCAGCCGTCGGGTGAAGGAGTCAGACCTCGGGCACGGCGACCGAATCGTCCACCGCCTGCAGGAGAAGCACGGCAAGTTCGACCACTACAAGCCTGCCGACGTCCTACTGCGTGACCCCAGGCGGTTGGACGGGCTGAGTGAAGAGACGCTGAACAACTTCGCAGCACTCATCGAGCGCATCAACAGCACGGCGTCGTAGGGCCTGCCGCAACGGACCATCGGCCGCGAAGACCATGACGATATTGCGGTGCGACCGTGGCCCGTCACCCCTAGCCTGCGGCCATAGCCATGACGAGACATCGATCGACCTCGGAGGACGCAGTGATTGATCCGAACCTGCAAGGCAAGGTCGTCTTGGTGACAGGGGCCACGAGCGGGATCGGCCACGCCATAGCCCGTGCGTTCGACGCCCAAGGCGCGCGAATCGCTGTCCACTACCTTTCCGACCCTCCCGCACCACCGAGCGGCGTCACTTGGGAGCACGTCACCCCATCGGAATCAGTCGCTACGGACCTCGCCGCGTCGCTGTCGGATGCTGTAGCGGTGGATGTTGATCTCGGGGCGGACGGGGCGCCCGCCACGCTCTTGGACCGCGTGGAAGACGAGTTGGGACCGGTCGACGTGCTGGTCAACAACGCAGCACACTGCGAGACGCCCGACTCGATCCTGGATGCCACCGAAGCCGGACTGGCCCGCCACTACCGGATCAACGCCATCGCCCCCATCGCCTTGATCGGCGAACTCTCCCGGCGACGTCAAGGCCACGAGTGCTGTGTGATCAACATCAGCACCGACTCGGCACGCGCGTTCGCCGGCCAGGTCGGATACGGCACCTCCAAGGCGGCCCTCGAAGCAGCGACGAGAGCAACGGCCATCGAACTCGGCCCTGCCCAGATACGCGTCAACGCGGTCGCGCCCGGTCCCATTCAGACAGGATGGATGACTGAAGAGGTCGCCCAGCAGGTGGAGTCCATGATCCCACTAGGACGCGTCGGCTACCCCGAAGACATCGCTGACGCTTGCGTCTTCCTGGCTTCCCATCAAGCACGCTTCGTTACGGGTCAGGTCCTCCAAGTCGCCGGTGGGCACGCCATCTGACCCAGCCCGAACTGCGCCCAGGTCTCGCGATTCATGACGTTCACCCCAACGACCGAATCTTTCGGTGTCCGGACGATGGGGAAGGATGTCTGCATGGGGACTTCAGAGTCTGAGGATGCCGCAGCAAACGCCGTCTTCGACGCGTGGCGACGACGACACCGCCCGGTCAACGAAATTCCTGCAACAGTGCCTCTAGACGTCGAGATCGGGGCGACCGACAGCGTTGTCGTCTTCGTCTCCTCGCTCGCGCTCTACAGCAACGGCATTGAGTTCACCGTGGAGGCGCGGGGCCGCGGAGGACCGGGAAGTGACGACCGACCGGTTGCCCTTGTTGAGGGGCTGATGGGCACAGTTCCGCTTGAACATCGCGTTCTGCTCGGCGTTGAGTTCGCGGATGGACGACGGTGCCTCAGCACCCCACGTGGACAAGAAGCGGACCCCGAGGCCGAACTACTTCTCCTGCCTAGCGGTGGCCACGGAGGCAACGGCGTCGCCTCGGCAGAATGGTTCCTCTCGCCACTTCCGCCGCCCGGTGACCTGACCCTGTACTGCGCTTGGCCATCGGCTGGCATTGTCGAAACCACGACGATCATCGCCGCGGACCCACTTGCGGACGCTGCGCCGCGCGTGCGGCAACTGTGGCCACCTTCGCGGATCTACGACCAACAGCCAGACCCGACTCCGGTAACCCTGGCTGCGGACGGATGGTTCACAAGGAACGGGTTTTTCTCGGATCCGTCGTGACCCCGCACGCCTTTCACGGTCTCAAGATCTCAGCGAGCCAACGTCCGGATCCTGCCGCGATAGTGCGCCGGTGTCATCAACGTATTGCAGAGACACCTAGTTGTTGAACTTCGGGCGGCTCGTGAGGTGCCAGCCGAAGCAGCGTGAACAGTGGTAGGCGCGCTGTTCCTGCTTTTCCCGTCCGGAGGAGTCGCGGCGCTGGATGCGCGCAAGAGCCAAGAGTGCGTCGACTCGGGTCCGGTAGCGCCACTTGGTGCATCGTGCAGTTCCGCCACCCTTGGTCATGACCCGACCGAGAATGTTTGTGGCGCTGCCGTCAGCGGCAGGATGAGCGAAAGTGTCGTCATCATCGACCGAGTCCTCGCTTGGGCGCGTGCTGGCGCGGCCGTCCTCCCGTGGACTGCCACACCAGGTCGTTGAGCGCGCGAAGGTCTACGAACACCACTTCGAGCGCCGCGTTGGCCTCGGCCCACTCTGTCGTCCCCCAGTCGCAGTCCCGCCTCGCGGCGTAGGCCTGGTCTAGGCGGTCCATCATGTCGTCGTACTGCTCGCCCAAGGTTCGCTCGCTCACTCTCCAACCCTTTCTCACGGGTAGGTGCCTGTGTGTTACGCCGAGGCCGCCTCGTTCAGTTCGCTAGCGGGGGCGCGCGGGCGGCGAGCATCCCCACTCGTGCCTGGTGACAGACACTTCGACGCTGACGTGCTCGTTCACGATGATGGCGATGGAATCGCTCTTCGCTCCCTGCGTTGCTGCAGTGACTAGGCGCGCCAGGTCGGCGTCGAATGTCTTGCGATCGGTGCATCCCCCGACAGGTTGGGCGGTGGCTACCTGACCCTCTTCAAAAACGACAATCTCTGCGCCGTCGGGCTCGACGTCCATGTAGACCTGCGGCCCTTCAGGCGTTCCCCACCAGTCCGCGCCTGTGGAGAAGCCCTGAACCAGGGTGCCGTCTTTGAGCGTCACGCGCACCTCGTCGTGCAGGCACACGAATGTCATTGGAAGCACTCGGCCGTCTTCTGTCGGCAGGTGCCAGCACGTGCAGGAAGCAGTGACTTGGGTCATGTCGGGGCTCCGTTTCGAGCGGCCGGTGGTCAACCCAACTTATATGTTGTGGTGCGCTACCGGCGACTACAGGACCGTGTGTCGCATCATGGCCACGCAGCGAAATCGACTCCACCTCAGGCTCTCGCCCACGCGCTCGGCGACCCTCGGCGTGAACATTAAGCAAGCACGCATCGCTTCAGGACTTACGCAGGAAGCCTTGGCGCTGTCGACCGGCCTTACTGCGCAGCACCTTCAACGACTGGAACGTGGTTTGGCGAACCCAACATTGGCAACCGTGTACGCGATCGCCGACGCTTTGAGCCGACCTGTCCACGCGCTGCTGAGCGATTAGCGAGCCGGCCAGGCGGTTCTTGGAACGTTGCGATCCTGCAGCCGTACGTTCCGGCTAGGCCGTGAGAAGAAGGTCGGCGAGGTGGTCGCTGACACGGTCGATTGCTCCACAGCGGGTCGTGAGGGTGCGAAGGTTCATCCAGCACTGGCGTCGGGCCTCTTCGGGGTTGACGTTCCAGAGGGCGGCCAGCCGACGTTCGAGCGCCCGTATGTCTCCAGGGCGGGCCGACTTGACCGCCTTGGCGGGGAAGTCGGTTTCAGGGAGGACGCGGTCTCTGGGCAGAGCAGCGATGCGTTCGTCTGCCATTCCCGCGTTGACGGAGAAGTAGGTCCCCTGCTTGACGGCTCGTTGGGTTTCCGCTGCGCTACCAAGCCACCAGTGCAGGACCGCGCCGGGATGCGGGGCGCTGTCGAGGAGGTCGAGGATTGTTGAGGTCTGCCCTGTCGAGTGCAGGGAGATCAGGACGGGCTCGTTCTGACAGGCGCTGAGGACGTCAGACAAGATGCTCCGCTGTTGAGCAACCGGGGCTCGCTTGTCGAGACCTACTTCGCCGACCAGCGCGAAGGATGGGAGCAGGTGTCGGAACAGTTCGGGGTCGTAGGTGTTGCGGGCCGTGGGAAGGCCGGGGTGCACGCCGAGTCCCCAAGTGAGATGCCGGTCGCGTCGGGTGGTGGCCTCGTGCGCCTCTGCGAGTGTGCGGGTGACGGCGAAGATCTCCGCTTGGTGCAATGTGTCGAGTTGGCGCTGGGTGACGTCGACGTTGATGTGGGCGTGACAGTCGAGTGGCGGTAGCCCCGCTTCGCTGTCGAGGAACGACGTGGTGTTGGTGGTCATGGGAGCGTGAGTAGACCGAGTTCGTTCAGACCTCGCTGGACGAGGTCTTCGGCCCGGTCTAGGTCGTAGTCGAGAGGCCAGGTGCTGGAGTCGATGGCGTCGGGGTCGACGCCTGCTTCGACTGCGTACTTGACCGCCTCGATGTCGCCGCGACGGGCGTTGAGCAGGTCATCGAGGTGAGTGCCAGTGAGGGCTTCGTGCAGGTACTCGGTTCTGTCTGGGATGTCTGCTGCGACGAAGGTTGCCCGCCGGACGACGCACGGGACGCAAAGGCCGCAGTTGAGGTTGGGTGAGCCGGAGAACCAGTTGCCTCCGAGTTTGCCGCACGAGAGGGTCGCGGCTGCCCCGTCGATCCAGCCGTCGGGTGGGTCGAGTTGGTGGACGGCTCGCATTGCTTCGCCCTTCGTCATCCACTCGAAGGGGTTGGTGATGTGGACGCGGATGCCCAGTGATGACAAGAGGTCGTTGACGCGCCTGAACGTCTCGGGGTGGGTGGACCTGGTGGAAAGGGCGCCGCCGCGGTTAGGGCGAAGGGGCAGATTGATGCCGGTGTAACCGTTCTCGGGGACGATCAGGTTCGCGCTCTGGCTGCTGGCTGCCACGGCAACTCCGAGGCTGAGGAACAGCAGCGAGCGGCTTCGGCTGCTGGGTTCCCGGCGTCTGATGGCTTGGGTGAGTCCGATGCGCGTGTAGGACGGCGTGGGTGCGTAGGACTGTGCAAGCCACGTGTTGATGCGTTGCTGCGCGGCGCGGATCGCGGTGGAGAGGTCCTTGTGGCCCACGAACAGTGGGTGGGCGCCCTGTTCGAGAAGTTGGATGGCTCCCAGGTAGGAGTCGAGTCCTCCGCTGAGCAGGCTGACGGGTTCGACGGATGCGGTCTGCTGAAGCGTGTTGGGGATGTCGACGCTCGGGCTGGGAGCGGCTGAGAGTGTCCATTCGTCACCGGTGAGCCAACCGAGGAGGTCTTGGGTGTCGGCGAGGAGGTCCTCGGTCCACAAGTCAGGGGCGTGGAAGGCGACCCGGAGAGATATCTCGCGTGAGAACCGCTGCCCGCGGGGAGTGCTTCGGTCAGCCATGTAGGCGCCCGCAGCCAAGTGCACGAGGTCGAGGACCGCTGGGGTTACCCCGGGGATGGGCGCAAGGGTCCAGCCGAGGTCACTGTGGACGGTCTTGGAGTCGCCCGGCCCCAAGGGCCACACCAGACGGCTCTCGCCCGGTTGGTCGTGGTCTTTGTGGCCCTTGGGACGCACGTAGTAGCGGCCGCTCACTGCTTGCTCCGGAGGAGACGCAGTGCGTCAGCACTCATCTGGCTTGCCACTTGGTGGAACTCGGTGGTGCTAACTCGGCCGTACTTCCCCAGGTCCAGCCGTCCGATCTTTGCCTTGACCCATTGGCGCAGCCCCTTCTCCTTCTGGAGGGTTTGCTTCGCGGTGAGGTCTTTTGCGAGGTACTGGTCGCGTAGTTCGATGAGGCCGAGCCTGACCGTGAGTTCACCGATGAAGGCGCGCAGCGACTCCAATCCGGTAGGGGCCGAGTCACCCGTCGGGTCAGCAGTGAGCGCCTTCACCTGCTCCAAGGAGGCCTGTCGGATGGCCCGTTCATCGGGATGTCCGTCCTGCCCAATTGCCATGTCCAGAATCCGCGCGCACCGCATGCGTGGCGAGAGCGCGTCCAGTTCTTCAAGAGACAGGCCGAACTCAGACAGGGCGGCGGCGTCGCGGTCGCGGTAGGCGGCTGCAGCACCGATCGCGCTTCCACCGCGTGCTGCTTGGGAGGTCACGCGCCGCGAGCCGGTCATCGACCGGCTCCCTCCTCCTGACGCGCCGCCACCGCCACCGCCTCCGCCGCCACCGCCTCCACCGCCACCGCCACGCCCACGAGATGGCAGGACAGAAGACAGAGGGATCGCCGGGACGGTCGATTGCCTCGCATTCGGGTCCTCACCGATGAGGGCCTGGGCGATGGACTCGATCAGGGAGTCGTAGGGACTGGCTTGCGACTCGGGTGCGTCCTCGCCCGCGGCATCCCCAGAGGCGTCGCTGTCCGCAGGATTGAGTGATTCCCACTCCTCCCTGACGGTTTCCCATGCGGCAGCGCCGCTGCCCCCGAATGCCTCGTTAGTTCCCACGGTTGCCCGCCTCGATCTGCATGCGCGCGGTCTCGCTGACCATGGGATCGATGTTCGAGTCCGCGGCCACGGCTGACAGGACATCAGCGAAGTGGTCCTTCAGGTCGGTCTCCCCCATCTGTACGACGGCGCCGGTGGTCAGCCTGTGGGAGAACTCCTCAGCCGCTGCTGCGACGAGGTCGACCAGCGCGGGTGTGGACTCGGCCCAGCGGACTGCCATCGTGAAGAGGATGTCCAGGTCCTCGATGCGGCGCCCTTGTCCGAACATCCACTCCATGGCCGACCGCTGCTCGGTCTCGTCGAGACTCGTGAGTTCCACGAGCGCGGCATCTCGTAGAGCCTCGCCTTCGCCGAGCAATTTGTTGATCAGGCGGATGACTGCGTCACTGGTCTGCTGACCGGTCGACACGGCGAGAAGGCTCGCGGCGAGATCCAGGTAGGGATCAATGTCGATGTCCGCGAGGTGGGGATCGCTACCCGCCCAGTGCTGAGTGTTCTGGTGGACTGCGTCGGGCTTGGTAGACCCTTCGTCTCCCCGCCCCCATGCTTCCCAGTCCGTGAGCAAGGCCTTGCGAGCCGAGGGGTCGAGCGTGGCCAAGGCTTCGAAGGACGACTTGTGAAGGTCTTCGAGAAGGAGCATCTTCATGAGCGCTGACGGCGCGATGGCGATGTCGCGGGAGTCAGCAACGATTGACCGAACGCCGAAGGCATTGAGGAACCGCTTGATCTGTCGCGGGTTCGCAAGCCGGTCTGCCGAGAGACCGATGGCAAGTTGCGCCGCGAGGTCGAGCGTCTCCTGCCCGGGCGACCAGTCGAGGTCGCCCATGTCGTGCAGCAGTGGACGATCCCCTGCTTTGCGGCGGGCGGCGCAGTGCTGGGCGAGCGCCTCGATCTCTGGGGCGCTCGCACCTTCAGATGCGGCGAGCAGAAGCCCGATGTATGCCTCTGCGTCGTGCTGGTTCAGTCGTGGCAACGCGACAGGAAGTTGGACGATCTTGTCCAGGTAGCGGGTCGCGAAGGCGCCACTACGGTTGGTCTCGCCGAGACCCACCGCGATCGCCTCGCGAACCATGTCCTGGTCTGCCGCGATCACGAACACCATTCTTGGCACGGCGAGGAACAACTTGATGCCTTCGAGGGTCGCCATGACAGCCGGGGGCAGACAGCGGTCGAGGTCGTCGACCAGGACGACCACTCGGTCGACATCGGGGAGGCCTTGGACGAGTTCACTGAACGCGTCCTTGAATCCGGACATCGACTTGTCATCCGATCGCTTGCTCGGCGTGAACGCCTTAATGAGTTCCTCGGGGTCCCACTGCATCGTCAGAGAGCCCTTCGCGAGCGCGAGCCCGATCCGGTTCCAACTGATCCGCTTGACCAGGTCCGTGACGCGTTCGCGGGCGGCAGCATCCTTCTTGAACTGCTCGCCCAACTGGTCGAGAACCTCAGCGATCAGGTCCCCACGGACGTCATCATGGTTGTCGTACTGCCACGGATCGGTACGGATCACCACGCAACGGCCGCGAGCCTTGAGGTCCGCCTCAATGAGGTTGAGCACTGTGGACTTGCCACCACCCCACGGACTGTGAACCCCAACCGCCAGCGGATCCACGTCGGGTGTCCCGATAGCGTCGACGATGGGCTTCACCACGGCATCGAAGCCCAGAAAGTCGACGAGACTCGGGTTGTCGTCCCACAACTGCAGTCGCGATTCACTAGCCATGCCAACCCCCGTGTTGATGTAGGACGACCGTAGAGGCTGGCACCGACAACCGGGAGCCATCCGCCCAATTGGTTGCTCAATCGCTTCATCGCGGTTTGCGGACCTGTGGGTGCCACCTGGGCCGTGTTCCCGGCCCGAGAACGGTCCGGTGACCGCGGGTGACTCTATGCAAAGAAGTTGTGCACAGTTATTGTGCACGAATGGACAACTCGATGCGATTGAACGCCACATCGGTCCAAGTACTCGCCCACCCTCTTCGCTCGCGCCTGTTGAGCACGCTGAGGCGGGAAGGTCCTGCAACTGCTACTGGACTGGCGCAGATGCTCGCGACCAACACCGGTGCCACCAGTTACCACCTGCGCAAACTCGCGTCAGTCGGACTCGTTGTAGACACCGAAGAGGGCGAGGGAAAGCGTCGACTCTGGCGCGCCGCCAGCCACAGTCACTCCTGGGACGCAAGCGACTTCGCGGACGATGAAGACGCCACCACGGCTCTGAACTGGCTGATGCGGGACTATTTGGCGCAACTGGTCACCAGATACCAACAGTGGCTGGATGTCGAGGATGAATGGCCCCCCGCGTGGCGGGACGCAACGAGCCTCGACGACGACGTCCTGACTCTCACCGCCGAACAACTGAAGGCACTACGAGCGGAAGTGCAGGCAGTGATCGAGAAGTACCGGAGCATCGGTGACGACGACCCGGCGGCACGCCCAGTGGCCGTGCACCACGTCGCCTACCCGCGGGATCTGCGGCTCGAACCATGACACCCACACCGATCGCGCCCCTGACACCAGCCGCCGCTCGTCGTGCGTTTCTGTTCCTGACCTTCACGCGCTGGTTCCCGGTCGGCCTCACGGTCGCGGTGCTCGTTCTCTACCAACTGGACCGTGGTATGACCATTCCCCAGGCATTGACCACGAGTGCGATCGGCGGCGCGGTCGTTCTGCTGCTCGAACTCCCGACAGGTGGGTTCTCCGACGTGTTCGGCCGACGCCCCGTCTACCTCGCAGCGGCTACCGTGAATGTTGCCGCGGCCTGCACGTACTTGGCTGCTGACTCGTTCTGGATGTTCGCAGCGGCATCGTGCTTGATGGGAGTATTTCGAGCCTTGGACTCCGGTCCTCTTGATGCCTGGTTCGTCGACACCGTCCACCTCAGCAGCCCCGGCGCAGACGTTGACGGAGCACTTTCGATGCAAGGCGTGGTGCTAGGTGCGGCAATTGCCGCGGGCGCTCTGGTCTCGGGTGCCTTGGTGTGGTGGCACCCCTTCACCGCAACCTCCGCGCTGACCGTGCCCATGGTTGTCTTCGCAGCACTCAACGTGGTGCACCTCGCCGCCGTGTGGATCTTCATGCGCGAACCGCTCACCCCTGAAGTCCGCAGCGGCGTGCGGCGAGCAATCACCTCGGTGCGCCGGTCCCCGGCCGTCGTACGCGACGGGATGGCCCTCCTCGGCAGCAACCGTGTCCTGCGCGGGCTCGTGGCGGTCGAGGTGTTCTGGTCGATCGCCATGGTGGTGTTCGAGCAGTTCCAGCCGATCCGACTAGAAGAACTGTTGGGCGATGAGGCGCAGGCCGCATCATGGATGGGTCCCGTAGCCGCAAGCGGCTGGGCCGTCTTCGCGCTCGGGTCGGCCTTGGCTGGACTCACGTCGCGGCGCATAGGTGTCACTCGCGCTGCGATCCTCGCCCGACTGCTCAACGGGCTTGGCGCAATCACCATGGGTCTCGTGGCCGGACCGGTCGCCCTCGTCATCGCCTACCTGGCCACCTACTCGATGCACGGAGCAGCGGGACCTATGCACGGGGCACTACTTCACCGCGAAGCCACACCACACAACCGGGCAACTCTCCTATCAATCAACTCCATGACCGGCTCCGCAGCGTTCACCGTGGCTGCCCCGCTCATGGGGCTCCTTGCCGTCTCCACCTCGAACCAGACGGCCATGATCGCGGCTGGACTGACAAGCCTCATCGGCGCGGTGTGCTACCTGCCCGCCCTGCGCCAGGAAGGGACGCGCCAGGCCACTCGACCCGGGGTCACCGTCTGACACCTATCTCGGCGGATCCGCGTGCTCATCGCGGCAGATCCAGATGCCAGTTCGGCGCGTCCCCAAGGATCGCGAGTGCCAGCGATGGCGCAGTCGCGTCGAGGAACCCTATGGGCACTGATCGTGCCCCGCGCTAGAACCAGAGTGAGGTGCGCTGCCTGCCGGTGTCATAGGTGCACTGGAACCCGGCAGGGCTCCACGACCACCCGTATTCGACGGACTTCCAGTCGGGGTCTCCCGGACGATCTGCACCGCACGCGGCCTCCATTCGAGTCCATCCCACGCGGTAGTAAGCCACCGGCAGCGCAATGACGACGGTTGCCAACACGCAGAACGCGAGCATCCTTCTCACCCGGGACACCCTAGGTATCTGGCCGCCCTTCTTTCGGCGGCCCGAAGGAGCCTTCACACAATCTCCGCAAGCCGCTGGCCGACCCGGCGTCCGATACGAGGCATGCTCCCGTCATGACCACTCTGGAGTCGGAGCGCCCTGCGGACTATCTCACTCGCCTGGCCTCGTCGGAACTGGGACTGGCGTACAAATCTCTGGTCGTTGAGGAGATGCAGATCGAGAAGGGAGCCACCGTTCTGGACCTCGGCTGCGGCCCGGGTGCGGACCTGCGGGCGTTCGCCACCGCAGTCGGTCGCCGAGGGAGGGTCATCGGGATCGACAACGACAGCGACGCCATCGAGGAGGCGCAACGCTGGGCGGCGGCCGACGAACGAATCGAGGTAGCGGTCGGGGACGTCCATCGCCTGCCTCTGCCAGCGCGCTCGGTCGACCGAGTCCATACAGATAGGGTCATTCAGCACGTGAACGACCCCACCGCAGTCATCTCTGAGGCGGCGCGGGTCTTGCGCGCTCGCGGCGTTGCTGCGTTCGCCGAGCCGGATTGGGACACGCTTGTCATCGACTTTCCCCGCCCGCAGATCCCCTCGTCGTACCGTCGCTTCATCGTGGACCGGGTGGTGCGTAATGCACGTATCGGACGCCGGATGGCCAACCTATGTGAGGAACACGGTCTGAACCCGACCCGCGTCATCCCCGTCACCGCGATCTACCGTGACGCAGCCCAAGCGGACCGGGTCTTCGGCTTCGCGCGAGTGACGAGCCGCGCGGTCGAAGCGGGCTACTTGTCAGCAGCCGAGGGGGACGAGTGGCTCCGTTACCTCAGCACCCAGCGCTTCTTTGCGTCGGCAACCCTGTTCGTCACGCTTGCGGAGAAGCCCGGATCGTAGGTTGACCGCACCTCGTCGACGGATCTGGTCACTCAACGCGGCATGTCCGGGACGTCAGGTGAGAATGTGCCCATGAAGATTCCGGAGTCGACACCTAGCCTGGCGACTGAACGCACGGTTCTGCGACCTCTTGGCCCTCAGGACATCGAGGGTCGCGTCCGGTGCGGCAAGGACCCGGAGATCATCCGTATGTTCGGGGGCGCTCCGGCGTTCGACGAACCGATCCCGATGTCGCCAGAAGAGGCTGTCGCCTGGTACGAGCAGGTAACCAGTGAGACGGACCCTCTGCATTGGGCAGTCGAGTTCGATGGCCGGTTCATCGGGACCGCGAGGCTCCACGGTCTCGACGAAACAGATCGCCGCGCGCGCTACGCAGTCGGGTTGCTTGACCGAAACGTCCTAGGCATTGGGCTAGGCACCGAAGTCACGCGTGCCGTCGTTGACTACGGCTTCAATCAAGTGGGACTCCATCGGATTGATCTGCGCGTCCTGGCCTTCAACACCAGGGCCATCGCGTGCTACATCAGGTCTGGATTCGTCGAAGAAGGACGCGAGCGCGAGGCCGCACTCATCGACGGCGCGTGGTACGACGACGTGATCATGGGCGTACTGGACCACGAACTTCAGGCCTCCGCTTCCGCGTAGGCAGGCCATGTGGTCACGCCAACGAGCCACTCAACGCACGCCCTCCGAGGAGGTGCAGGTGCGGATGCAGCACTATTTGTGCGGTGTCAGGGCCGTAGTTCCAGGACAACCGGTATCCCCGCTCTCCTAGGCCTTTCTCAGTAGCCAGCGCGTCAGCGACAGACATCATTCGACCGGCAAGAGCAGGTTCTGTGCGCAACAGAACTGGGAGATCGTCGAAGTGCTCTCGCGGGAAGAGCAAGACGTGTACTGGCGCCATCATGCGCAGCGGAGCGATTGCCAACACTTCTGAGTCAGCAAACATCACGTCGGCCGGAGCCTCATCGTCGGCAATCGCACATAGAGCGCAAGTCATCCCGAGACCCTAAAGGGAGATCCGTCGTGCGGATGGTGTGCGCGCAGCGGCGCGTACCGCCTCGCCAGATGCGGACATCGGCAGATGCGGTCACCGCAAAAGGCAACGCCCTCTCCCTCCATCGAGGACTATGGTCCGTGAGGTGGCTCCCACAGACGACTCAGTGACTCAGGCACTTCGATCCATCGAGATCGAGAACGGTGTGGTGACTCGCCCGGCGTCGACGTGGACGCCGACCGTGCACGCGTTCCTCCGGCACCTCCGGTCCCAAGGTCTGGCATGCGTGCCGGAGCCGCTGGGTATCGAAGGCGACGTGGAGCGGTTGGCATTGATCGAGGGCGACGCGGGCGGAGACGGGTGGAAGCACCAGCACTCAGACCACGGCCTCCAGTCGGCGGCGAGACTGCTGCGAACAGTCCATGACGCCTCCATCGGCTGGGAGCCCGCACTCGGAGCGGAGTTCCGTGCAGCGCACATCGCGTCGGACTCCGAGCCGCTGGTCTGGTGTCACGGTGACTTTGGACCGTGGAACGTGGTGTGGCGCGACGGGGAGGCCGTCGGGCTGATCGACTGGGACTTCCTACACCAGGCTCCGCGGTTAGACGACGTGTCCTACGCGTTGCGATGGTTCGCGCCGACTCGCGATGACGAGATGGCCCTCACATGGCACCACTTTCCAACCGTGCCTGACCGCGGCGCTCGTATCCGATCCTTCTTAGACGCGTATGGAGATGGATTGCCCGACTTCGACGTCGCCGAGACCGTCGCGGCCAGAATGGAGGCGACGATGGCGCTGGAGTTGTCCTTGGCCAAGCAGGGTGTCGAACCCCAGCGAACGTGGGTCGAAGAAGGTAGCCAGGAGTGGGCGGCAGGAGAGGTGCGTTGGGTGCGTGACAACGCCCATCTGCTGCGCTCGGCGCCATAGCGAGTGGCATTTCCACCTCGCATAAGCGGACACTGATCACGGCCAGTCCTGACCTCCGTTTCCGCGCCCGGACGAAGCCCACTGTGTCCGTTGGGTGCGCTGAGAAGTGTCGTTCCTCACCCCCGGCCCCAACCACGAACACGGCGAGCAACCACTTGAAATAGTGGCGCCATGACACCCCACCAGCCCGCCACCGAGGGTCTCGGCCGAGGCGCCGCGGCCGACTTTGATCGAGCCGCAAAGGACACACTGGCCGCGCTACGGGGCCTCTCGCTCCTCGACTATGAAGCCGTCGCCGAACGACTCAGGGTCGATCCCGAGACCTACCGCGTCGACACCCTTCCGCTTCTTCCCGACGACGGCATCGGTGTCGGCGAGGCCACGCTCCACTGCATCCCCGCGAACCTTTACGGCGACCCCGCAACGCACCATCGCACGACTTGGGCCGTCTCCGTCGCCTACGACTACGACGGCCCCGAAGATTGGGACCTTGTCATCACTGACAATGAAACCGAGGCTCGCGACAGTCACGCCCAGCGCGTCGCTGGGCGGCTCGCAGACGGGTGCCCCGACCCGAACGAAACAGCCTCCGACTAGCGGGCGGGCAACACCTAGTCACCCTGCGGCCGGTGCAGACGAGTAGGCCTACTTCGCAGGCGTTCCGCGAGGTCTTCCTTCTCTGCCTTGAGACTCTTCTTCTCTCGCTCAAGGCGCTCCACCCGTCGTTCCATGCCCTCGATGGTGTCGACGTAGGCGGCCTTCTCCACTTCCAGGACGTTGACGATGCGGAACGCAGCGTGTGCGGCTTCCTGCCAACGTTCGCGATACCCGTCTGCGACTGACAGCCGGTCGCGTAGTGCGGCGACTTCCTGCTTCAGACCTTCGTTGGCGTCGGACAGTTCCTGCTCGCGCAGCGTCGCTGGAGGAGGGTCCGCTTTCTGCTCCTTGACTTGGTCTTCGAACGCATTCTTGAGGTCCTCGTAGGTGTCATAGAGCCGCGCCCGGCTGACTCCCGCCTCGATGGCTAGTTCCGATGCGCTGAGGCGTCCGGCGGTTGCTTTGATGGGTCGGCCGGCCAGGAGTCGATCCGCGGCCTCTTTGATGGCCTGTGCCACCGCTGGGTCAGCCTTCGGCATCGGACGCGCCCTTCGGCTCCACGAAGCGGTTAGGGAACTCCGCTCTCGTACCGATGTTGCCGATGAAGACCTTGGTGCTTTCGTGGTCTTGGATCTTGCGTTGGAGTAGATCTGCGACGGCACTGCGTCGTTGAGCCATCGGCGCAGAGGTGAGCGGACTGGCGGCTTCGCGGCGGTGCCTATCTGCCTCGGCTTGCATGTCCGTGATCTGACGGTCGGTGCGGGCGTGGTTGGCGCAGTCGCCCTGACAGGCGCCCCTGTCGGGCACGTGCTCGGGGCCTTCATCGGCGTTGATGTCGGGGGTGAGGCACCTGGCGTAGCGCCAGTCAAAGACACAGAGCGAGTAGGCGCCGGGGTTGTCGTAAACGGGGAGTCCCTCGGCGAGATGTCCCTCGGTCACGTCACGTACTTCGCGCTCACTTAGAAAGACTGCTCGAAGGGGCTCGTGCTCGGCCGCGGTGGCGATGAGTCTGCTGGCCGCCGGGCCGCTGACACCAGCACCTCGCGTGAGGTCTACAGCAACCTGTTCCGTGAGTCGCTTGTCCTCTTCGCGGCGCTGCCGGTCAAGGAGGTTCGAGTAGCCGACCTGAGCGGTTCCGGCATAGCCGTCGCCCATGACCTCGGTGGTGTGCTGCAACTGCTGCCGCAGCACTTCTGCACCGTCGTATTGGAGTCGTTGGAAAGGCGCTCCTGTGCGGCGGAACCCTGCCAACCCGCGAAGTCGTTCCATCTTCGTTGCAGGGATGCGGTAGGTGTCGGGCCAGCCTTCACGCTCGCCGGTGACATTGACCCAGTCGATCATGCGTGCCACACGACGTTCCATCGTGGCGTGCAGCACCGCACCTCGACCGTCCTCACTGGGAAACAGATAGATGGGTTCGTTCGGCTGCCCGTCGATGTCTTGGATCTCAATGAGTCGGCGGGCCACCTCTCTCGCGACTCGTACGGCGTCGACACCTGGACCGATGGTGGTCCAGCGCGCTGCAGTGCCGTTGTCGTCGGCAGCACCTCTCTCATCACGCACACCTTTGAACCGCTGCCCGTCGATCACGTTGAGGATGGGCCCACCGTCGCGTCGTGCAGGGACGACGACGTCGCAGTCAACGGGAAGGGCGCGCAACTCGTCTGGCCTGGCTTGCGTGTAGTAGCCGAGCACCACGAAGCATGCGGCTTGCAGGTGGAGCAGAAGGGCTTTGCCGCCCTGCCAAGAAGCCTCCGACCAGGGGACACCTGCACACCACGGCCGGTCGGCGATGAGGCCCCTGACAGGGGTGGGAACGCGGACTGCGTGCGCCGCGCTCAGATGCTCCTTGAGCCTATGCGCGTGAAGTGACTGACTGAATGCGTCGGCACTCAAGCCGTGCCGCGCAGCGAGACTCGAACGGTCGAGCACGAGCGTCCGTCCCTTGGCCACGGCCGGGATGCCCCCGGCCTCTACGTAGGACCGAAGTATTAGTTCGGCTTCAGTGTGCCCGCCCGACTGCTCGCTCGCAGGCCAGTCGGCCACCGCACGAAGCGCACTCAGGATGTCGGGTGCGATTACCCGCACCATGTCTTCCGCAACCGTCAGCAGCGGACCGAACAGTGTCGGGTCGTGGATCGCCCTGGCTGACCCGCCGGTGGGTTGGGCGCCGGGACGGAGAACGGTAGAAGCCTTCCAGGGTGGCGCTTCCAGTCGGTCTGCGGCAGGCAGTCGAGGTGCGAGCGCTGCCAGCCGCTCAACCTCTGCGAGCAGCGCGTGCTTACGGCGGGGACGTACGTCGAACGACAGGACATGGGCGCGGTAGCGCCGCAGCGCACCCTTGGACGCGTCAGCGAGGCAGGTGATGTGCTGTTCGCTCAGCCAACACAGGAAGGGGTAGAGGTTCAGCATGGCCCTCTGGACAGTGCTGTTCGCTAGCCACGCCACCGCGGTGCTGAGTTCGCGCTCGGTCCAGTCGACCGGCGCAGGCTCGTTGATGTGTAGGTAGGCGACCTTCTTGCTCAGGTCCGTCCATTCCAGCGGTGGAACGCTGACCTTGCTGCGCCCGCGCACGTCCCTGAAGTACAGGCGGACCGCGTTGGCGCCCGGCTTGCTCCTCATGAGAGACAGGTCCCAAACGTGGTCGCCATAGGTCGAGTTCGGAAGGTCACTGCGTCGCACGCGCTCCGGGCGGACGACCGGACTGGCGCTTGTGACCTGCTGCCAATAGGCGGCGGTGACATCGGGCTCCGGCTCGGCGGACATCGCGTTTGCGACGTTCACGGTGTGCCCGCTGAAGTCGATCGCCTTAGACATCGAGTTTCCCTTCGAGGACCTCGGCGACGTCGCGGCGGTCCTGGCTTGTCGCTCCTTGTAGGTGCCCGCGGTAGGTAGCCTCGGTGAGTCGGGCACGGTCAAAGAGCATCGCTTCGAGTCGCAGGTAGTGCCCGGCATATCGTTCCCAGGCGGCTTCGCTGGTGGCACCCGAGCGGTCCTTGAGTGTCTGATGCAGCAGGACCAACCGGGGCAGGTGACGCGGGAGTGCGACCGCGTTCGAACACTTGAGGCAGTCGAGGAAGGACTCCTGGCATGGCGCCCCAGTAAGCGGGTGTCGGTTGATATCGCGACACGCCCCTGTGGCGACGTCGTGGCTGCCGTTAGCGATCTCGATCGGGGCGTCCTCTTCGTCGAGCAAGACCATCTCGACTTCCTCACGCGCTCGCGCTCGGAGCCGTTCGTGGCCTTGAGCCGCCCTCTGCTGCGTCTCCCACCGGTAGTCCTCGTTGCCATCCAGGTAGTTCCGTCGCCAGGTCTCAGGCGTGTTGTGGACGGGCCCGGGATTGGTGACGGTCAGGACGGAGCGACGCACCTTGGCCATGTCGAGCGTCAGTCCCTGCGGCATCCATGAGGTGGCTACCGTGCCAGGTTCGTCAGGCACTCCAGCGCGGACTCGCTCATGGGGCTTGTCGCCTCCGGGTCGCTTGCTGGAGGCTCTAAGGAGTAAACGGTCGCTCGGCGTGCCCTGCTGGGTGAGGTAGTGGCGGGTGGGCTCCGTTGCGTCCATCACGAGCGACCAAGCGCGACCGGCCGCGGTGCTGCCCACCAGGACGTTGACGCTGTGGCGCCTGGTCTTGCGTCGTCGCTTGTCGGTCGCGACGGTCACGACTGTCTCGGACTCGGTGACGGCGGCATTGAGCGCCCCTGCGGTCGCCGAGTGCAGCACGCTCAGGTTCCAGCCGGTGCGGACGGCGATGAGCGCCGCAGCCGCGGTCACCTCATCGGGGGTGAGCATGAAAAAGTGCTCCAGGTAGGAGCGCTCGCCGGTTCTGGGCTCGGGGGGTCCGACGACTCGGGCGATGGCCTCGGCGATCCCACCGGGCCTGCGATCCGGGATGTTGTTGTGCCACAGGTCGATGACTTGGCGCTGCGCTGCTGGTGGCGCCTCTTCGATGAGCGACTCTTGAATGACGCGGTATGTGCGCTGGACGCGGCTTACTGCGTTGGTAACGGTGCGCAGCGCGGCCCGCTCGATCTGCTTCATCTGGGCGACGGTGTAGTGGTCCTCGCTCGGTGGCGCGGTCGCGTTGGGAACTCGGCCTCGGGTGCTCAGGAAGGTCTTCGCGGGCGCGGGCGAGGCGGCCACGAATGACCGCCACCCAAGGACGTACTGGGCGAAACTGTAGGGGTTCAGTGTTTCGCGCTTCTCCGCCTCGAAGGCCTCCCAGTGCTCCGCCGTGAACTCGGACATGCTCTCGATGCCTTGCGTCTCGCACCAAGCCAGGAGGGATCGGACGCGGGCCACGCGCGTCCTCTGCGTGCTCTTGGTTAGCCACCCGGTCCCCTCTTGGCGTCCGCGCGTGCCGTCGCCATCGGTGTCGGGTGAACAGAGAGACCGAACGGCGGCAATGGCCTCCTTGCGGATAGTCACGCTTCCGGGCCAGTCGGTGAAGTCAACGGTGTATGGCTGATCGCCGTCGGGAGTCAGGATGAAGGTGAGGTCGTCGACGTACCACTCGTCGATGTCGTCGATGGGAGGCAGGTGACGCGGGCTCATCAGGCACCTTCTTCGTCGCTGGGTTCGAGTCGCTGCACTAACGGACTGTCGCCCACGAGCAGGGAGATGACTTCTTCCAAGGCCATCTCCGAGGTGGTGTCGAAGTAGGCATGGTGCAGCAAGCCCTTCACTGGCTCCAGGTACTGATCGATGGTCGTCTGGCTAGAGGCGTGCCCAAGATCGCCTTGGACCTGTTTGAAGGCAGGTCCGAACGTCTTCATGTCGTAGGCGAGCAGCGCCGGACCAGCCAGGCCCTCACGCTTGGCTATCTGCCGACTCAGTGCAGCCAACTTGTAGAGCGCGAACGATCGCCGCAACGTGTGAATGATGGCGTAGGGCGGCGCGCTGTGGATGCCCGCCGCCTCGAAAGCGTGGGCGACGCGCTTGTTGGCTGCGTCGATCACAGGGTTCCAGCCCTCTGGCCGGTGAGGCAGCCCGTTCTCCTTGAGCCACAGCATCATGGGCTCGATGCCCTCCTCGGTTCGCCGCGCCATGCGCATGCGCTCTTCCACCGAGGCGTCGTTAAGTGACACTTCGACTCCGTCCTCCGCGACGAACACCCTCGCTCCGTACCTGTCCCAGTCCCAGTGGTCGAAGATGAGCAAGGGTGGCTGTTCGGCCTGCCACTTCTCGTAGCGACCCGCGCGTCGCGCACGACGCACCGCTGCTCGGCGGCCGAACCGTTCGTACCGCTCGATCTCGTCCGCGATCCCACGAGGGATCTCGTACTTGCGACCGCTGTGCTCTCCCTTAGCCATTCGTGCAGCGAGGTACTGCTGCCCAGCACCGACCTCGTCAGTCAGCAGTGTCAACTCTCGTCGGCGCAGGCCGGTGGAGATGCCGAGATCAACGTAGGCGGCGTTGCGCGAGGCGTTCCGACCGCCCTTCCACGACCTGTCTGGCGGCCCCCAGGTGGGAAGCCCGTTGTCGCCCCGTACGACCGTGTGGCCGAGTAGGCCAACGTTGCGCCACAGCACGAAGGTAGTTGGCATGAACCAGCCCGCGCCCCCCGCGGCGCGAGACTTGGGGGTCTCGTTGTGGCCGAGGACCCTGCTTGGTATCGCAGACCGCCCTCTCGGCACATGCCCCTCCTCCTCCGCCCATTCGTACAGTCGCTTGAGCGCACGATGGAGGTTGCCGAAGTGCCCCATCGTGATGACGTCTCGGCCGTCCGTTGGTGACATGCGCCCGGCGGCGACCAATCGCTGGACCAGGTGTCGGTCAGTCTTCATGGCCCTGAACGCAGTGAAGTGCTTGCGCGTGGCGTCGCTCCAGTGAACGCCGAGAGAGTCGAGGTAGTTTAGCCACGCCTTGATGGCACTAGCCTCGTCCTTTTGCGTCTTCGCATTTCGCGCGGTGTATTCATCGCCGTAAAGGAAGTACTCGATAAGCAGCGGGTCCAATTCGTAACCCGGCGATATGAGGATTGGGAAGTCCGGCTTGATGCCAAGCGCTGCCTCGCGAACTGGGAGATCGAGGTAGTTGTCGAGGGTCGGATGAAAGTGTTCTGGCACCTTCCCGTGGCTCGGGACGAAGACTGCTAGCCAACCCTGACCTGGCTTGTCCGGGCGACCACGCATCTGGACAGCCTACACTGTGGACAGGTCAAAAGTGAACCCTGACGTACATGATCCCCATCCGCCGGGCGAGGGCGTGGGGCTCGCCGAGGTCGTCGGGGGCGAGGACCTCGTCGAGCATCGCCTCGGCGAGGGCCTTGTCGACCGGGTCGGTGGCGTCGAGCAGCCAGTCGAAGGCGCGCGACTCCTGGTGCTCGCTGGTGCTCGAGCGCGAGCAGGCGCGGCTGATCGGGCCGTAGCCACCCCCGCGGGCGACGAGCCAGTCGGCGAGCATCAGCACGCCGGGCTTCGGCGTCTGGAGGCACTTGGTCTGTGGCTGGTAGCCGGCGTAGGGCTCGATCGGCATGAGGTACGGCGCCGACGAGGTGACGGTGCCGCGGCGCTGCTCGGTGGCGGCACCCGCCGCTGCGGCGGTGACCGTCGTGAGGACGCACGCCAGCACGAGGGCGAGGGAGACGAGGTCACGAGCGCGCACATCCGCGACCGTAGGTCGGTGCTCAGGGCACCGTCAGCGCTTTGCGCGAAGACCAACGGTGTAGTTCGTCGGCTGCCCGGTCAGCGGGTCTCGAGCGAGCACGACGGCGTGCCGCCGGGCAGCCGGGACCGGTTGGCCGCGATCCAGTGGTAGGCGTGGCGCGCAACGGTGTCGACCCCCGGCGCGGTCATCAGCCGGCCGACCGCGCGCCAGGGCAGCGGCCCGGTGCGCAGGATGGCGGCGAAGGCCCGGTGCCCGTAGTCGACGCGGCCGTCGGGGTGGACGTAGGGCATCTCCACGACCGCCCGCTCGGCGTCGACGCCGAGCGCGGCCAGGTCGACCGCCTGGATCGTGGTGCGGTCGATGTCGACCCCCAGCCGCGGGACCAGCTCGGCGGTGCGCATGCAGAATCCGCAGTCACCGTCGTTGAGCATCAGTCCGCGTTGCACGGTCACGAGCCTACGTCGGGCGGTGTCAGATCCGGCGGCCGAAGCAGCGGCTGAGCTCGGAGCCGCAGTAGTAGCCGAAGCCGGGGATCGGCTCGTAGCCCGAGGACGTGTAGAGCGCGATGGCCTCGGGCTGCTTCATCCCCGTCTCGAGCACCATCGCCTCGATGCCGGCCTCCGCCGCCGTGGCCTCGAGGTGCGCGAGTATCCGGCGCGCGACGCCGCGGCGCTGCGCCGCCGGGACGACGTACATCCGCTTCACCTCGGCGGTGACCTCGGCCCCGAGAGCGCGCACCGAGCTGCGCCGCCAGGCGCCGGTCGCGACGGGAGTGCCGTCGAGGTAGCCGACGTAGAACCGACCGAGCGGGTCCTCGAAGTCGGCGGGGTCGATCGGCGACTCGTCCTGGCCGCCGTAGCGCGCGACGTACTCCGCCTGCACCGCCTCGATGAGGGCCTGCGCGTCGGGGTGGGTGATCGGGACCCGCACCACCTGCAGGTCGGTCTCCATCCGTGGTCCCCTGTCGTGATCCTGTGTGAGCGGGTGCCACAATAGGTGGCGCTGACAGCGTCGTCAGGACCGCCGTTCCGTGTTCCACCGTGATCCCACGTGAGGTTCCTCCATGACCGACGCCCTGAAGATCCCCGCCGAGCTCCTCCCGGCCGATGGCCGCTTCGGCGCGGGTCCGTCCAAGATCCAGACCAGCCACCTCGACGCCCTCGCCGCCACCGGCGCCACGCTGATGGGCACCTCGCACCGGCAGGCCCCGGTCAAGAAGACCGTCGGCCGGGTGCGCGAGGGGCTCGCCGCCCTCTTCGACCTGCCCGAGGGCTACGAGGTCGTGCTCGGCAACGGCGGCGCGACGGCCTTCTGGGACATCGCCTGCTTCGGGCTGATCCGCGAGAAGAGCCAGCACCTGTCCTTCGGTGAGTTCTCCTCCAAGTTCGCCACGTCGGCGAAGAAGGCACCGTGGCTCGCCGACCCGAGCGTCATCGCCAGCGAGCCCGGCTCGCGGCCCGACGCGGTCGCCGAGGAGGGCGTGGACACCTACGCCTGGGCACACAACGAGACGTCCACCGCGGTCATGGCGCCCGTACGCCGCCCGGCGGCCGTCGCCGACGACGCGCTGGTGCTCGTCGACGCGACCTCCGGCGCCGGCGGCCTGCCGGTGGACCTGCACCAGGTGGACACCTACTACTTCGCCCCGCAGAAGTGCTTCGCCTCCGACGGCGGCCTGTGGGTCGCGCTGATGTCGCCGCGGGCGCTGGCCCGCGCCGAAGAGATCGCGGCGACCGACCGCTACGTCCCGCCGTTCTTCGACCTGCCGACCGCGATCGACAACTCCTCGAAGAACCAGACCTACAACACCCCGTCGGTCGCCACGCTCTTCCTCATGGCCGAGCAGCTCGACTGGATGAACGCCCAGGGCGGGTTGTCCGCAATGGTCGACCGGACCACGGCGTCCTCGGACGCGCTCTACGGCTGGGCCGAGCGCACCGCCTACACGACGCCCTACGTCACCGAGGCCGCCGACCGCTCGCTGGTGATCGGCACGATCGACTTCGACGACTCCATCGACGCCGCCGCGATCGCGGCGACCCTGCGCGCCAACGGCATCGTCGACACCGAGCCCTACCGCAAGCTCGGCCGCAACCAGCTGCGGATCGCGATGTATCCCGCGATCGACCCCTCGGACGTCGAGAAGCTCACCGCCGCGATCGACCACGTGGTCGCGCACGCCTGACCTGACGCGGCACGGCCCCCGCCATGGAGGTGGGGGCCGTGCTGTGGCGTGCGGCTCACGTTCTCAGAAGGTGCCGGCGTCGACCGGGATGCTCGTGTTCGGGACACACAGGGCCCACACGACCAGGGTGTCGGTGGCCACACCGTTGCCGAAGACGATCCAGCCGTCGAGGCGGTTGGGAAGGGGCTCCCCCGTGTTCCAGTTGATCCGACCGGGGAACGACGAGGTGACAGCGAAGCCGTCGGCCTGCGTGAAGGTGCTGGAGGCGCTCCGGACGCCGCCGGCGATGGCGGTGTACTTCTGGGACTCGGTGGCGTTGTCGGCGCACGCGACGGTGGCGCTGCCGGAGCCGCCCTTGAGGTAGGTCAGCGTGCGGTACTTCGCACCGAGCAGGCCGTCGGTGCCGTCGACACCGTTGGTGCCGTCAACCCCGTCCTTGCCGGCGGCGCCGTCCTTGCCCGGCGCTCCGTCCTTGCCGGCGGGGCCCTGGACGCCGAGCTTGGAGGTGACCTCGTCACTGAGGTCCTTGAGCTTGAGGGTGCGGTTCTCGACCTTGTTGGTGGTGACGGCGCCCCGGGCGAGGTCCTGGGCCTCGATGGAGCGGTTCTTGATGTCCGCGCCGGTGATCATGGAGCCGGCAACTGCACCTGACCCCGCACTGACGGCGAGGACGGCGGCAGCGGCGAGGACGACGACGCCACGCGAGCGGTGTGCACTGAAGTTGGACATGCTGATCTGATCCCCTGTCCTAGGCGGACAGGCACCGTGCCCGTCCTGCACGCCACGCCCGACCCGCCGGGCCCCCGAATGACATCCACAGGTCGGTGTGACTTCGTCAACGTATCGGTAACACGCGCGTCGTCAGCCCAGACCTGACGAACTCGTCGAAACCGTCACGCGGAGCGCCGACCAGGCGTTTCGCGGGCGAGGATCACGCAGACAGCAGCTTGAGCACCGCGCGCTCGAGCGCCGCCTGGCGGGCGTCGTCGGTGTCGTACCTGGCGCGCACCTTGATGGTGCGGCCGCGCTCGTAGGCCTCGACGACCCGCGGGTCGACGTAGGACGAGCGGGCCAGCGTCGGGGTGTTGCCGAGGAAGTCCGAGACCTCCTTCATCGCGCTCGACACCGCGCGCTTGCGCGAGGCCTTGGTCTTCCCCGGCTCGTCGGTGTCGGCGAGCACGGCAGCGGCGATGACAGTGGCGTGCCAGGTGCGGAAGTCCTTGGCGGAAGCCTCGATGCCCATGCAGGTGCGGATGTAGTCGTTGACCTCGGCCGAGCTCAGGCCGCGCCAGGTGCGGCCGTCTTTCCAGGCCAGCAGCTCGTCCCCGCCGCCGCGACGGCGTCGCATCACGTCGATCGACTCGATGGCCGGCTTGTCGTCGATGTCGATGCAGTGCTCGACCCCGGACTTGCCGACGAAGCAGAAGCGCAGGCCCCCTGCGTGCCGCGAGACGTGCTCCTTGCGCAGGGTGGTGAGCCCGAAGGAGCCGTTGGTGTCGGTGTAGACGTCGTTGCCGATGCGGAAGTAGCCCAGGTCCAGCAGGCGTACGCCGACCGCGCACGCCCGCTCGAGCGACATGCCTTCGGAGCCCATGTCGGTGAGCACGCGCTCGCGGGCCTTCGACAGCGCCTTTCCGAAGCCGAGGATGCGGTCGAACTTCGCCGCGTCACGACTGGTGCGCCACTGCGGGTGGTAGAGGTACTGCCGGCGTCCGGCGTCGTCGGTGCCGACCGCCTGCAGGTGGCCGTTGGCGTGGGGCGTGATCCACACGTCCTTCCAGGCAGGCGGGATCACCAGGTCCTTGCACCGCTGGACCTGCTCGGCGTCGAGCTTGTTGCCGGCCTCGTCGAGGTAGGTGAAGCCCTTGCCGGAACGGCGTCGGGTCCAGCCCGGCTGGTCGGGGAACGTACGCCGCAGTCGGGGCATGCGGTGAAACCTACTCACCGCAGCCCCGACGTGCGGACACCCCGAGGGAGGTCAGTCCGTCTTCGCCACGACGCCGAAGGGCTCGAAGTCGTAGGTCGTCGAACCGATCCGGAGGGCGTCGACCGCGCCGGAGAAGGCGTAGTCACGGCCCTTGCTGATGGCGACGGTGTAGAGCGTCGCGTCGGGGAGCTTCGCCTGGACCTGCTCGAGGGTGCAGTAGGTCGTCTGGTTGCAGCCGGTCTCGGTGCCGGCGGCGCCGGTGAGGTACCAGTTGGCGCTCTCGGTGGTCACCTCGGTCCACACGTTGGCGGGCAGGTTGCGCACGACGAAGTTGAGCGTGCTGTAGGTCTGCTTGCCGTTGCCGGGGTTGATCTCCATCGCGACGCTGGCCGCGTTGTCGACGTACTTCGCCCGGTTCTCACCGGTGGTGTACTCCCAGAAGCTGACCGACGAAACGCTCGACAGCGCCTTGCCCTGGAAGTCGACCTCGTTGCCGAAGGCGGTCTTGTCCGTGGCCGAGGCGGTGCGCAGGCCGAGGCTGCCGACGCCCATCGGCGGCTCGACGGCGGCCGCGCCGGGCCAGCTCGAGGTCGGGCCGGAGCGCAGCGCCGCGTCGCCCGCGCCGATGACGTTGCGGTCGATGACGCTCCAGTTCGGACCAGCGTAGGTCGCGGTGCCGCTCTCGCCCTTCGGGCCCTGCGGACCCTGCGGACCGGCGTCGCCCTTGTCGCCCTTCGGGCCGGCGGCGCCGTTCGCGCCGTTGGTGCCGTTGGATCCGGGCGTGCCGAGCTTCTCGGTGACCTCGGGGTCGAGGTCCTTGAGCTGGAGGCTGCCGTTCTCGACCTTGGCGCTGTTGACCGCGCCGGTGGCGAGGTCCACGCCCTCGATGGAGCGGTTCTTGATGTCGTCGCCGGTCAGCATCGATCCGGCCACGGCGCCCGAGCCGGCACCGACCGCGAGGACGGCAGCAGCAGCGAGGACGACGGCGCCGCGCGAGCGCGCAGCAGTGAAAACGGTCATGGGTGAGTTGACTCCCTGGTCATGCGGGCGCGACGAGATGTCCGCCCGGCACGCCTGCTCAGACGGTCTCACCGTGAGACCGGCCCCACGAACAGGCGGTGGCGTCAAGGTAGTCTTGACGGAAGCCAGAGTGTTCGATTGTTAACGGTCTGTGGCTGATCTGTGGCAGATATCGGACAGATCTTCGAGTTCAGACATCGTAGCCACCCTCGAGCAGGCGTCGCGCCAGCTCCCGCTGTGTGTCACTCAGCTGGTGCTCGGGGATGCTCACGGGGTCGCCGCCGGCGACGGTGAACGTGTAGAGGTACATGTCGGGGCGGGGCAACGAGGCCTTCGCGACGGGCTGGGCCAGCGCGTCGGCCACCAGCGCCCGCAGGTCGGGCGCGGCGGGGTCGTCGAGGTCGACCTCGGCGACGTCGGTGCGGCCGACGAATCCGCCGCTGCGCTCCACCCGGAGCCTGCCCGCCGCAGCGGCGGGCGGCACCCCGGTCCCAGACGCCCCCGGCGCCACGCCGACCTGCGCCCAGGCCCCGCGCACGGCGTCGGCGTGCTCGCCGGCCGCGGCGACCGTCGCCGCGGCGAAGGTGGCGAAGTCCGCCCCGGGCGGGACGTCACCGCCGACGAGCGCGGCGTACCAGATCCGGCCGGCGCCCTCGATCGCACGACCGCCCACCGCGACGGCCGCGAGCTGGAAGGCCTTGTTGGGGATGCCGGAGTTGAGGTGGACCCCGCCGTTGTCGGCCGTGGTGACGACGTAGTCGTCCATGTGCCCGACCTGCGGGTCCGCGCCCACCTCGGGGTCGTCGTAGGCCGTGCCGGGCGCCGCCATGTCGCGCAGCGCGCGGGCCTGCACGGTCGGCATGAAGATGCCCTCGCCGATCAGCCAGTCGCCCTCGCCGGCCTCCTGGCCGAGCAGGCGCTGCTTGAGGCAGGACGCGAAGACGTCGGCGACCGACTCGTTGAGCGCGCCGGACTGGCCGCGGTAGGTGAGGTCGGCGGTGTGCTCGATGACGGCGTGCGCGAACTCGTGGGCGAGCACGTCGACCGGCTTGGTGAAGCGCTCGAAGATCCGGCCGTCACCGTCGCCGAAGACCAGCTGGGTGCCGTCCCAGAAGGCGTTGTTGTAGTCGGTGCCGTAGTGGACGGTCAGGCTGACGGGTGCGCCGGCGCCGTCGTGGGAGTCGCGGCCGAGCTCCTCGGCGAACATCGCGAGCGTGGCCGCGATCCCGTCGGCGGCCTCGTCGACCGCGACGTCATCCGTGGCGGGCTCGCCGGCGCGCCGGGCCGGCGTGCCGGGCAGGGACGTGCGCGACCCGGCGTCGTGCACCGTCCACGCCGCCCCGCCGGGAGCCGGCGCCAGGGCCGAGCGGGCGATGGCGCCGCGGCGCAGCCGGAGCTCGTCGTCGTACGCCGCCCGCTCGGGGCCGTCGACGCGCTCGGCGAGCCAGGGCGGGATGAACGTGCAGCGGTCGTGAGCGAGGCGGGTGTCCCGAGAGGTCATGGGACATCTCTACCCCGCGGCTCCGACACCCGGTAGGCCCCTGCGTGCCGGACCGGTCCCCACGACGCTGGCGAGGAGTCGCGAAGTCTCGAAATCGAGCGACCCGCACTAGACTTTTCCACGCTGCGGCCGTGCTGGCCGCGCCCGGCCGCCCGGCCGCTCGCTCGTCTCCCGCCCGGAAGGCTCCTGCATGTCCCCCCAGTCCCGCTCCGACCTGCGCAACGTCGCGATCGTCGCCCACGTCGACCACGGCAAGACCACGCTGGTCGACGCGATGCTCCGCCAGGCAGGCGCCTTCACCGCGCACCAGGCCGAGAGCGTCGCCGACCGCGTCATGGACTCCGGTGACCTCGAGCGCGAGAAGGGCATCACGATCCTCGCGAAGAACACCGCCGTCCACTACGCCGGCCCCGCCGGTGGCGGCCAGCCGATGGTCATCAACATCATCGACACCCCCGGCCACGCCGACTTCGGTGGCGAGGTCGAGCGCGGCCTGTCGATGGTCGACGGCATCGTGCTCCTCGTCGACGCCTCCGAGGGCCCGCTCCCCCAGACCCGCTTCGTGCTGCGCAAGGCGCTCAACGCCGACATGCCCGTGATCCTGGTCGTCAACAAGACCGACCGCAGCGACGCGCGGATCAGCGAGGTCGTCGACGAGAGCTACGAGCTCTTCATGGACCTGCTCGACGACACCCACAGCCAGGACGCCCTCGACTTCCCGGTCGTCTACGCCTCCGGCAAGGCCGGCATCGCGTCGCTGGAGAAGCCCGAGGACGGCACGATGCCCGAGGGCACCGACCTCGAGCCGCTCTTCAAGACGATCCTCGAGACCATCCCCGCCCCGCAGTACGACGAGGGCGCGCCGCTCCAGGCCCACGTCACCAACCTCGACTCCTCGCCGTTCCTCGGTCGCCTCGCGCTGCTGCGCATCCACCAGGGCCACCTCAAGAAGGGCCAGACCGTCGCGTGGATCAAGCGCGACGGCGCGGTGAAGAACGTCCGGATCACCGAGCTCCTCGTCACCGAGGGCCTCGAGCGCGTCCCCGGCGAGTCCGCGGGCCCCGGCGACATCGTCGCCATCGCCGGCATCCCCGACATCACCATCGGCGAGACCCTCGCCGACGCCGAGAACCCGGTCGCGCTGCCACTCATCCACGTCGACGAGCCGGCCATCTCGATGACCATCGGCACCAACACCTCGCCGCTGGTCGGCAAGGTCAAGGGCGCCAAGGTCACCGCCCGCCTGGTCAAGGACCGCCTCGACGCCGAGCTCATCGGCAACGTGTCGCTGCGCGTCCTGCCGACCGAGCGCCCCGACGCCTGGGAGGTCCAGGGCCGCGGCGAGCTGGCGCTGGCGATCCTCGTCGAGCAGATGCGCCGCGAGGGCTTCGAGCTCACCGTCGGCAAGCCGCAGGTCGTCACGCGCGAGGTCGACGGCAAGATCCACGAGCCCTTCGAGCGCCTCACGATCGACGCCCCGGAGGAGTACCTCGGCACGATCACCGAGCTCCTCGCCACCCGCAAGGGCCGCATGGAGGGCATGACCAACCACGGCACCGGCTGGGTGCGGATGGACTTCGTCGTCCCCTCGCGCGGCCTGATCGGCTTCCGCACCGAGTTCCTCACCGAGACCCGCGGCACCGGCATCGCCCACCACATCTCCGAGGGCTACCACCCCTGGGCCGGCGAGATCCGCTCGCGCAACAACGGCTCGCTGGTGGCCGACCGCAGCGGTGCGGCGACGGCGTACGCCATGACGTCGCTGCAGGAGCGCGGCGTGCTCTTCGTCGAGCCGACCACCGAGGTCTACGAGGGCATGATCGTCGGCGAGAACTCGCGCGCCGACGACATGGACGTCAACATCACCAAGGAGAAGCAGCAGACCAACATCCGGTCCGCCACCTCCGACAACTTCGAGAAGCTGATCCCGCCGAAGCGCCTCTCCCTCGAGCAGTGCCTGGAGTTCTGCCGCGAGGACGAGTGCGTCGAGGTCACCCCGGAGCAGGTCCGCATCCGCAAGGTCGTGCTCGACGCCAACGCGCGCGCCAAGACCGCGAGCCGGGCGCGCAAGGCCGCCAAGTAGTCCTCACCGCTCGGTCGCTGCCCGGCAGCGCCGGCCCGCGTGCGCCACACTGGACGCATGTCGGATTCGGCGCTGCTGGGTGAGCACCACGCGTTCGACGCGGTGCTGGAGCCCTCGCCGGCCGCACGGCCGGGGCGCGCGCTTGCCCAGGGTGGCGGCACACGACATGTCGCCGCCGACTCTGGCGGCACACGACACGTCGCCGGCGACTCTGGCGGCACACGACACGTCGCCGGCGACTCTGGCGGCACACGACACCACTTCGCGCCGGACACATGTCGGGTGCCGCCACCGTGGCCGCCCCGCATGTCGGGTGCCGCCACCGTGGCCGCCCCGCCGTAGCCCACGGGTGCCGCCAGCGGCGACGACTGGTGCCGGTCGAGGACGCCGTACGCCCTGGCACCCGTGCGCGTCGCGTGGGCGACCTCGTCGCCTCCCTGCGCTGACGCCCTCCCGACGACCCGCGGGCGACGGTCCCCGGCCGCGTGGAAGGCTGGCCCCCGTGACCGAGCGACCCGATGCCGACGCCGACCGTCCCGACGCCGCCGCCACTCTCGCGCGGGAGCTGGCGGACTGGCTGGAGGACCTCGGCCTGGCCGACCAGCTCGAGGCCGCAGGGCTTCCGTCCTACCTGCGCCGCGCCGACGGCGCGGCCTTCTGGCGCGAGCAGGCGACCGGCGAGCCGCTGACGCACGAGCGGCTGGTCGAGCTCGACCGGCTGCTGCGCGCGCAGGGCGACGACCCGGCCCACGCGGTCCCGGTGGGGCTGGTCCGGCTGCGGCGCGAGACCCGGCTGCGGGCGGCGCTGCTCGACGGCGGCTGGCTCGACTACGCCGGTGTGGCGCGCCTGCGCGGCACCTCGGAGAACGCAGCGCGCTTCGCCCTGCACAAGGCGGCCGAGCGCCGCACGGTGCTGCTGGTGCAGCACGACGGCGCGACACTCATTCCCTCCTTCCAGCTCGACGACGCGGGCGAGGTGCGCGAGGAGCTTCTCGCGGTGCTCGAGCCGCTGCTCGCGTCCGGGATGCACCCGTGGCGGACCTGGATCTGGCTCACCAGCCCGGCCGCGCTGCTCGGTGGAGCGGTGCCGCACGAGGCCGCACGTGACCCCGAGGAGCTGCCGGTCGTGCAGCACGCCGCGGTCGCGCTGGCCGAGCGCGCACGCTCGGCACGAGGCTGACCCGGACGTGACCGAGGGCCGCCCCGCACGTGGCGGGACGGCCCTCGGTCGTCGTACGGAGCGGCGCTCAGTCGGTGACGACCGCGACGCCCTCGATGCGGACCGGCTTGTTCTTGGCCACGACGATCCGGAGCTTGCCCTTCTGGGCCTCGTCGAAGCGGAAGGTGCGCAGCTGGCTGTAGGCCTTCTTGCCCTTGAAGCGGATCTTGCCGATCCTCTCCTTGCCGAGGAAGACCCGAGCGACGCCGCCCTTGGGCAGCTTGCCGTACACGACCACGATCCGGCTGGTCGCCTTCACGCGGGTGACGAGCTCGGAGCCCTTGCGCTTCGACGTCAGGTACTTGCCCGAGAACGCCCGTGCGTCCTTCTTGCGGTCCCACGCCCCCTTGCCCTTGCGGGCGAAGGTGCTGCTGTTGCGCGGCACGGTGAAGGAGAGCGTCGCCGGCGTCGGGTCGGCGACCCCGGCGGCGTTGACCGCAGCGACGGTGAGCACGTGCGTGCCCGCCCGGAACTTGTCCGTCAGCCCGGCAGCGTCACAGGTCACCGGCTCGTCGTCGATCGTGCAGACGAAGGTGGCCGGCGTCACGCTCGAGGCGTAGGTGATCGTCTGCTTCCTCTTCAGGACGATCGAGCCGTCAGCCGGGCCCGAGGTGATCGTGGTCTCGGGAGCAGGCGTCGCCTTGAGCGCGAAGGACGCGTCGTTGACGTCGAAGAAGTAGTTGCCCACTGCCTCGATCTTGATGCGTACGTCGTTCGCGGTGACGTTGGGCATCGCGAAGGTCTCCGACCCGTCGTTGGGCGTCGACGCGGCGAGCACGGTGCCGAAGGTGGCCCCGCCGTCGGTCGACAGCGAGATCTTCACGTTCGCCGCCAGCTTCTGCGTGCCGTTCACCGCCCAGGTGACCGGGACGGACGAGCCGCCCGCCACCGTGGCACCGGCCGCCGACTGCGAGGTCACCAGGAACGGACCGGCCGACGGGTCGACCGTCAGGGTGACGTCGTCGAAGGCGAGGCCACCACCGCGGACGGCGAGGTCGCGGGCGGTGAGGCGGAAGTTCATCTTCCGGTCGTCCGCGTCCAGGCTGCCGAGGTAGTCGGTGTCGGGCAGGTACTCGGAGTAGCAGTCGAGCAGCGTGTCCGGGAGCTGCCGGTTGTTGGGCAGCGGCGCACCAGCGGCGTCGACGGCCGCCGGGCAGTCACCCGTGGCGGCGTTGGTGTTGCCGGCGAGCACCTGGGCCATGTCGGGGAAGACCCGGTTCGGGCTGCCGTCGGCGAGGTTGATGCCCGGCGAGGGGCTCTTCAGGGTGTCCTCGTCGGAGACGACGGCGTCGTCACCGAAGACGCGGAAGAGCGGGCCGTAGACCTTGGTGTTGGACGAGAGACGGGTGCCCTCACCGAAGTTGGTCTGCTCCCAGAGGTAGACCAGCGCGTCGCCGTCGGCGTCGCTGCCTGAGCCGCTCAACGCGAACGGCGTACGGATCGGGACGACCTTGTCCTCACCGGCGGAGACCGACGGGTTGGTGTTGTCGCTCTCCAGCGGGAAGCCCTGCGCCTGCGACGGACCGCCGCGGGCGGTCTCGCCCACGAAGCCGCTGACGCCGGCCGAGCCGTTGGTGACGGCGAGCTGGTCCTCGACGGCGTTGCCCTCGGCCAGGATGCTCGGGGTGGCGTTGAAAATCACCTGGAAGCCGGTCTCGTCGGGCGCGGCCACCGGGACGTCGAACTGGTCGAAGCCCCACTGCGCGATGGACACCGGCTGGCCGACGACCTCCTCGATGGCCGCCTTGATGCCGGCCGGGGTGTAGTTGGTGCCGGCCACGATCGGGTCGGTGGTCTCGCCGCCGAACTCGAGCGTGAACGAGTCGCCCGCGTCACCGAAGCCGCGCAGCGACACCGTCTGGACCTCGACGTTGCCGTAGGGCTCCTGGTCCATGGTCGCGTAGGCCTCGTCCACGGTGAGGAACGAGAAGTAGGGGTCGGTGTGCGGCTGGAGGTCGTCCTGGCCGCAGATGCCGGCGTAGGCCATCACCGAGGAGCCCGAGCCGGGCTCGACCGAGGCGTCGGAGATGTTGCCGCCGCAGGCGCCGAGGGCGCCGTTGAAGGTGTGGTTGCCGCCGAACTGGTGGCCGATCTCGTGCGCGACGTAGTCGATGGCGAAGAAGTCGCCCTTGGGCTCGGGGAGGCCGGTGCAGCCGCCGCCCTTGTAGTCGCCGCCGATGACGCCGAGGTAGGCGACGCCGCCGCCGTTCACGCCGAGCGCGATGTGGCCGACGTCGTAGTTGGAGGCGCCGATCAGCTGGCCCAGGACGGTGCGGTTCTTGCCGAGGGTGGCGCCGCTGCAGAAGTCGAGGTCGCCGAAGGTGTCGTCACCTTCGTCGGGCGTCCCGTTGTCGTCGTACGGCGCGAAGCAGGGCGCGCTGCCGCACGGGCCGTCGGCACCGGTCGCCTTCGCGTCGGTGTCGAGGTTGAGCGCGTCGGTGTCGTTGACCAGGCGCAGCTCGACCGCGAGGTCGTCGTTGTAGATCTCGTTGACCCGGTTGATCAGGGTGACCTTCTCGGCCAGCACGTTCTCACTGCCGAAGTAGGCGGCGTAGGACGGGTCGGAGGTCAGCGCGAGGCGGTAGTAGCGCCGGTTCGTCGCCACGTTGGCGACGCGGTCGGCGGTCCCGGCCTCGGTGACGGTCTCCCGCAGGGCCTCGACCTCACCCTCGGCGCGGCGCTTGGCCGGCGCGGGGAGGTCGGAGGAGCGGTAGCTCAGGTGGGTGGTGGTGCCCCGACGGTTGTAGGCCGGGTCGACGTACCAGTCGGCCTGGGCGCCCGGCTCGCGGACGAAGGCGTGGAAGCCCATCGGCGTGATGTCGAGCGCGATCGAGGCCTTCGGGTCGTCGACGCCGACGCCGGACCACGTCTGGATCTCGGGGTGCGCCGCGGCGAGCTCCGACTCCATGGTCTGGGACCGCTGGACGCGGAAGGACTCCAGCGAGCCGTCCGGGCCGGGGATCTCGACGACGGCGGTGGCGTCGCCGCTGGGGAGGTCGGCGCGGAGGGCGGAGAGGTCGACGCGCGTGGCGGCGTACTCCTTGGGCTCCACGCGGATCTTGTCGCCCGAGAGCGAGAAGCCGCGGAGCGGGGCGAACGCCGTGTCGTCAGGAGCGGCGGTGGCGGGAGCGATCGAGCTCAACGCACCTGCTCCCATGACGAGGGCGAGACTGACGGACAGGGTGCGGAACCGAGCTGACACACATGCTCCTTCGAAGGTGGAGGTCGCAGCCTAAGGTCGACACAGTGGTCTGCACCACACCTCCTTGGTAGGGGTTCGGCGGCTACCTCACCGCCCGAGGCCGCCGGCCAGTGCGAGAGCGATGGCGTCCTCGCGCGTGGCGACCCCGAGCTTGGCGAGCATCTCCGAGACCCGGTTGCGCACCGTCTTGGGTGCGAGGAAGACCCGGCCGGCGACCTGGTGCGTCGAGAGGCCCTGCGCGAGGAGGGCGCGGCCGCGCTCGCTGGACTGACGAGGGGGCGTACGCCGCTCGCCGGGGCTGCGCGTGCCTTCGGTCTGCTCGGCCTGGCGTTCGCCGTGATCAACCCGATCGTGAACTTCCTCGGGGTGACGATCTCGTGGATCGTCACGTCCTGAGCGGGCTCAGGTCCTGATCTCCGGCCGTAGCGTCGGGCGGAGCACGAGGAGCCCCAGCAGCGGCAGGACGGCGAGCACGAGCAGCGCCGCCGGCATCCCGAGCGGGCCGCTGATCCCGGCGACGACGGCCGAGCCGACGCTGCCGCCGATGAGGAAGAGCAGCGTCGAGACCCCGAGGGCCACCCCTCGCACCTCCTGGTGCACCGCGTCGCCCACGACGGCGCTCAGGGCGGGCTGTCCCAGCCCGAAGGCGAAGGTCACCAGGATGATGGCGACCACCAGGATCGGTGCGCTGGTCCAGTGGGCCCCCGCCGTGGCGACGAGCAGGGCGGCCGAGGCCACGACCGCCGAGACGGCCAGCGCACGCGCCGGTCCGATCCGGTTGAGCGTCGGGCCGGTGACCTGCGGGACGACCAGCGCGACGACGGCGCTCGGCACCATCGCCAGGCCCACCTCCCACGCCTCCCAGCCGGCCGACAGCAGCACCGCGGGGAGCGCGATCAGCATGGCGAACCACGCTGCCGGCACCGAGGACGCGGCGACCGCGCTGCGCACGACGGTGGAGTTGCGGATCACCTCGACCGGCAGGAAGCCGTCGGGGCGGCGGCGTACGGTCGCGCGCACGGCCGGCACGCCCAGGATCAGCAGTCCCGCGCCGATGGCGGCGACCAGCAGCCCGGCCGAGGGCGACTGCACGAGCAGCACCATGCCGGCGGCGGTGAGGGCGACGAGGATCGCGCCGACCACGTCGAGGCGGGCGCCGCTGCCGTCGGTCGAGAGCGCGCGCCAGAGCAGCGGCACGACGAGGGCGCCGAGGATCGGCAGGGCCATCACCGCACGCCAGCCGAACGCGGCCTCCACGACACCTCCGATGAGCGGACCGAGGCAGCTCACGGCCGCGGCCACGCCGGCGAGGCGGCCGAACGCGAGCCCACGGATCTCCCCGCTGTAGCGCGCGGACAGCACCGCGACGCCCAGCGTCGGCACGGCGGCAGCGCCGGCACCCTGCACCATGCGGGCACCGAGCAGGACGGGGAAGGTCGGGGCGAGCGCGGCGACCAGCGCGCCGATCGACATCAGGACCAGGCCCGCGAGCAGTGGGCCTCGTACGCCGACGAGGTCGGAGATCCGGCCGTAGAGGGCGGTGGTCACCGCCAGCATGAGGACGTAGAGGCTGATCGTCCACGCGGCGAGGCCGGGGCCGACGCCGAGGTCGTCGCCCATCAGCGACAGCGTCACGGCCGCGCTCGACGACCCCATCCCGGCCAGCCCGAAGAGCAGGCCCAGCAGCATCGACACCCGTCGGGAGTCGTCAGGTTGGTGGGTCGCGGGGTCGGTCGCGGTGGGGGACGTCATCGAGGGATGACAACCGCGCGGGGGCGCGGGTTGTTCCCCGCGACGGTCAGCAGGGCTTGTAGTCGAAGGTCAGGTCACTGATGTAGATGACCTGGTCGGTGTCGATGTTGTCGTTGAACTGGCTCGCACCGTTCCAGTAGCTGACGGTGAAGGTCGAGATGGGGCCGACGTACTGGAGCTCGAGGTTGCCCGCGTTTCCAGTCTCGTTGTCGACCGGTCCATTGTTCGTGTTCCGATAGAAGCGCTGCGTACCACCCGGTCCGCCATTGTCGACGACCAGTCCCGACCCCTGACTCGTCACGGTGTAGCCGGCGGACAGCTCCACGACGTCCCAGAAGTCGCCGAAGGCCGAGTCGATGTCAGTGAGGGTCAGGCGTAGGTTGGTGACGGGCCTGGAGAAGGTGAAGGTGTAGGTGCCGATCTCGTTGCGCCCCTGGGGCGACGCCGTGGTGGTCGACTGATAGAGGGCAAGCCCCGATGCGGACAGTCCGCCGACAGGGTTGCTCACGCGGAGATTCGGGTTCTGACGGTTGTTCGGGAACTCGTAGCCCGGACGCATGTTGCCGCTGTAGTCCGTGGCGACGGAGAGGGTCAGCGCGGGAATCGCACCGTTGCCGTCCGGGTCGTAGGAAGCCGACCCCGATCGGCTGTTGGAGCGCGTCCAGGCCGTGGTCGTGGTGCTGTTCCACGCCAGGACCTGATTGGCCCGCGGATCGCACGGCGACGCGGCGAAGGCCGGCGCTGCCGTCGCGACCGCGATCACGGGCACGCTCCACGCAGCGCCCCTGACCACGTTGCGCCGCGATGCGCGCAGTCCTTGTGCTTCAGTGCCGAGTTCCATCGGTCGTTCCCCATCGGTTGCGAGCGACCCCCCAGGTGGTCACTTCCTCAACTACGGTAGGGATGGACTAGGTACGGGACAGTAACAATCTGGTTTCGTCGAATGCGATCTGGGTCACATCTTGGGCGAACCTAGACGAAGCGGCCGTCGGCCATCTGCTATGCGCACGTCCGCACCCGCATCTGGCGGATCCGGACCACGTGCTGGGCGCCGGCGAGCGGCGCGAGCGTCGAGTAGAAGCGCAACGTCAACGAGGTGATCGGCACCAGTCCGTTGGGATAGGTCACGGTCACCGTCTGGTTCGCCGCGTTGTCGCCGCTCGTCCCCGTGGTCCGCCACGGGCTGTCGCTGGTGCCTGCACCCGTCACTGCGGAGCCCTGGGTCACAGCCGGGGCCTCGGGGGCGCCGGCAAGGAAGACGTGGTCGAAGTAGCTCCCGGAGACGCGGTCGATGTCGTCGATCGAGAAGGTCAGGCCGTAGACGTCCTGCGTGAAGGAGAACGTCACGGTCTGGTAGTTGCCCTCGGCGTTGAGCGACAGCGACGTCGGCGAGTTGTTGACCAGGCTGATCGAGTCCCGCGTCAGCGAGCCCACCGTGGTGGGCGTGAGGTTCTGGGCATTGAGCGAGCCGGGCCCGAGCGTCGTGGCCGTGTAACCCGCCGTCACGTTGACGACCGGCGACCCGGCGACCGACCCCGTCTGTCGCGTCGTGGAGTACGACGACGACCAGCTCACGGGCAGCAACGCGGTCCTGTTCGCGCACGGGGACGCGGCGAAGGCAGGAGCCGTCGCGGCGACCGCCACCACGGGCACGCTCCATGCGGCTCCCCTCACGACGCTGCGTCGCGATGGGTTGATGCGCTCGGCCATCTGATCCCCCCGGACCATCTTGATCGAATGAACCATCAAGATTTTACCAAGAGCATCCAGCCGCCGGCGAACACCCACCTCGCTCCTGTCGGGCCGGGATCGCCCGCGCCCGAGATCGGCAGCACCTACGATCACGGCCATGTCGTCTGCCCCGGTCGCCGCGGTCCTGGTCGCGCTGACCCTCGCGGCGGTGCTGGCCACCAGCGGCGTCGCCAAGCTGCGCGACCGGGTCGCCACGCGGGACGCCTTCGACGCGCTGCGGGTGCCGGGCGTCGTACCGAAGGACGCTGCGGCCGCGGCTCTCCCGTGGGTGGAGCTCGCCCTCGCCGCCCTGCTCCTCCTGTCCCCCGCTCCCCTGCTCGCGCCGATCGCGGTCGCCGTGCTCGTCCTGATGCTCGCCTACACAGCCCTCATCGCCCGGGCGCTCGGCTTCGACGAGCCGGTCACCTGCTCGTGCTTCGGCAGCCTCGGTCGCCACGACGTGGACCGCACGACCCTCGCCCGCAACCTGCTCCTGACTCTCTTGGCCGCAGCCCTGACCTGGCTCGCGTTCGCCGGCGGATCGGTCCCGGCAGCCGCAGCCGACCTCGACGCCGGCGGGTGGTGGGCGCTGCTCGCCGCAGCTGCGGCCGCCGCGGTCGCCGTCCTGGTGGTGGGCACCCCGCCGAGCGCCGGTGACGGACCGGTGGGCGAGCTTCTCGACTACGAGCGCCAGGCCATCCCCTACGGCGTGCTCGCCCTGCCGGACGGGCGGACGTCCTCGCTGGTCGAGCTGGCCTCGACGCAGGCGCGCCTGCTCGTCGTGCTCAGCCCCGGCTGCGGTCCGTGCGTCCGCACCGCCGAGCACCTCGACGACTGGGCCGCGCGTCTCGCCCCGGCCGTGGGGCTGCTGGCGGTCTACCCCGACGTCGCCTCGGCGGCTGCGGCGCAGCAGCACGCGCGCGAGCTCTCGGCCTCCGAGCCCGAGCTCAACGTGCGCCGTGTCTTCTCCGCGGGGACGCCCTCAGCGGTCCTCCTCGGCGCCGACGGCTACCTCGCCGGCGGCCCCGTCGCGGGCGAGGACGCGGTGGCGGAGTTCGTCGAGGACGTGCTGTCCGTGCTGGCCGACGAGCCCAGTCCGGCCGAGTAGCCGGCCGCGGCTCCCTAGGATCGTCGCGTGCCCGAGCCTGCCCTGTCCGTCGTCGTCCCCACCCGGGGCGGCGTACGCCGGCTCCCGGTGCTGCTCGACGCCCTCGCAGCCCAGTCCCTCGACGAGCCCTGGGAGGTCGTGGTCGTCCTCGACGGTGACGTCGACGGCAGCCGCACGCTCCTCGAGTCGTACGCCGACCGCGTCCCGCTGCGCATCGTCGAGCGCACTGACGGGACCGGCGTCGGTGCGGCGCTGGCCGCGGGCTACGAGGCGGCCCGCGGCGAGATCGTCATGCGCTGCGACGACGACCTCACCCCTCGGCCCGGCTTCCTCGCCGACCACCTCACGCGCCACCGCGCCCGCCCGGCCGGGGCGCCCCCGCTGGGCGTGGTCTCGATGACGCGCGACGTCTTCGCCGACACGGCGTACGCCGCGGCGTACGGCCGACCGGCCAACCAGCGCCTGCTCGCGCAGGCCTACGCCCGCCCGGCCGACGAGCGCTGGCAGCACTGGGCGGCGTGCAACTCCGTGCCGCGCGCGGCCTACGAGGCGGTCGGCGGCTTCGACCCGACGCTGGGCTACCGCGAGGACTCCGAGCTGGGCCTGCGGCTGGCGCAGGCGGGCGTCGAGATCGTCGTCGACCCCGACCTGGAGGTCGAGCACCGCGCTCCCGCCCCCGACACCGCGACCCGCGCGGCCCGCGCCTTCACCTCCGGCGCCTCGACCGTCGCCTTCGACGAGCGGCACCCCGGCACGCACTCCGCCGCCGCGGCACCCCGTAGCGCCTGGAGCCGCGCGGTCGCCGCAGCGGCGGGACGGATCGGGTCGCGCGAGCGTGCTGCCGCTCTCGGTCGCCACGTCGACCACGTCCTCCCCCGCCTCCCCGAGGCGGCGCGCGGGAAGGCGATCGCGTGGGCCGTCGAGGCGGCCGCCGTCGCGGGTCGACGGGTCGGCGACACCGCGTGGGTGCGCGACGTGCCTGATGCCCGGCTCGACACGGTGAGCGTCGTGGTGCCGCACCACGGCGACCCCGCGCCCACCCTCGCGCTCGTCGAACAGCTGCTCGCCCAGACCCACCCCGTGCAGGTCGTCGTCGCCGACGACGCGTCGCCCGAGCCGTTTCCCGACCGCGAGGGCATCGAGGTCGTGCGCCGAGCCACCAACGGCGGATTCGGCGCCAACGTCAACGCCGGCGCAGCCGCGGTCACCGGCGAGGCGATGCTGGTGCTCAACAGCGACCTCGACCTCGAGCCGACCTTCGTCGCCGACATGGTCGCGGCGGCACGCACCCACCCGCGCGCGGTGCTCGCACCGCGCATGGTCGACGAGCACGGCACCGAGGCGTGGGTGGGCCGCGACTTCCCGCGCCTGCGCCACCAGGTCGCTGCGTGGCTGACTCCGCTGGCCCGCTTCCGCAGCACGACCGCCTGGCACCGCGCAGTCGGCCACGACGTACGCGCCCACCGCGTCGAGGGCGAGGTCGACTGGGTCGTCGGTGCCGCGATGTGGATCCCGGTCGCCGACTTCCACGCCGTCGGCGGCTTCGACGAGCGCTTCTTCATGAACTCCGAGGAGGTCGACCTCCAGCGGCGCCTGCGTGAGTGCGGCCTGTCCGTCGTCGCCCTGCGCTCGCCGACGGTCGTGCACGCCGGCGGCGGGTCGTCGCCGTCGGAGTCGCGGCGGCGCTGGCTGGTCGAGGGCCAGCTGCTCTACGCCGACAAGTGGGGCTCGCGTCGCGCGCTGCAGGCCGCCCTCGGCGCCGCGACCGGCGTCAACCTGGTGGTCAACGTGGCGCGGCGCGCGACGGGCAGCGATGTACGACCCCTCGAGACGGCGCGCCACGAGCTGCGGCTGCTCTCGCGTCGCGGCACCTAGGATCGCCGCGTGTCGGGAACTCTGTGCGTGGTCTCCCCCGGGCGGCTCGCGATCGCCGGTGACGGCCGCGTGCAGGTCGACCCGAAGACTGCGGCCGGGATGGAGCAGTACGCCGCCTCGTGGCCGGGGGACGTCCACTTCGTCGCGCGCCGCGGCCCCCTCGACGCCCGGTCGCAGCCCTTCGAGTGGCCGCGTCCCGAGGACCTGTCGTTCGCCGTCTCGGTCGTCGACGACGTCGAGCAGGAGGTCCGCGCGCTGGCCCCCGCGGTGGTGCTCGCTCCGCTCGAGCTGGACAACGCGCCGCTGCTCACGCTCCCCGGCAGGTGCGTGCTGGTCTGCGACTACCCGCTGCGCGTTCGGTGGGACAACGTCCGCCTCGACCCGCGACTCGGGGCGGTGGACCGGTTGCGCACGGCCGTGGGACTGACCCGCAGGTCCGCGGTCCTACGACGGATGATCCGCCGCGCCGACGGCCTGCAGTGCAACGGCCCCGACACCTACGACACCTACGCCCGCCACTCGCCGAGCCCGCTGCTCTACCTCGACACCCGGGTCACCTCCGACGACGTCGCCACCGCGGTGCGCACGCCCGCCACCGACGACCCCGTGCTGCGCCTAGCGTTCTCCGGTCGCTGGATCGAGCAGAAGGGCGTCCTCGACGCGGTGGCCGTGACCGAGCGGCTGCACGCGGACGGCGTACGCGTGCACCTGACGCTGCTGGGCGGCGGACCGCTCGAGGACCGCCTCCGCGCGCTCGACCACCCCGCGGTCTCCGTCGCAGGACGGCTCGACTTCGCCGAGGAGTGGGTGCCGTTCGTGCGCGAACGGGTCGACGTGATGGTCCTCCCGCACCCGCAGGGCGACTCGGCCTCGACCTTCTTGGAGTCGATGAGCTGTGGGACGCCGGTCGCGGGCTACGACAACCGCTACTGGCGCTCCCTCCACGCGACGAGCGGCGGCGGTTGGACGACGCCGGTGTCCGACACCGACGCCCTGGTGGCGCACCTCGCCGCGCTCGCCGGCGACCGCGACGAGGTCGCCCGGGCGCGCCGGGCCGGGCTCGACTTCGCCGCCGAGCACTCCTTCGACCTGGAGTTCGGCCGCCGCATCGACCACCTGCTGTCCGTCACCGCCTGACCGATCGGTGCACTACTGTCCTGCGCGGACCCGAGGAGGAGGACGGATGCCCAAGGCCCTCGTGCTCAGCGGCCACGACCTGCGCGCCTGGCGTGAGGAGTACGTCGCCGGCGGCGCGCCCGCCGAGCTCCCCTACGAGGTCGACGCGCTGCGCACCGCCGGCCTCGACCTGGTCGTCCGGTCCAACGTCGAGAGCAGGCTCGTCGACCGGCTGCGCCGCAAGGTCGAGCACCGCACCCACTACAGCGTCGCCCTGCCGCTCACCGCCACCGCGGCCGCCGCGTCCGCCGACGTCGTGGTCGCCATCCTCGAGCGTGAGGGTGCCTTCCCGTCGATGCTGCGGAGCCACCACGTCCCGCCGTGGTCGCGACGGCCGCTGGTGATCTGGTCGTGCTGGCTCGCCGACGACATCCGCGCCGCGACGCCGGAGCAGCGCAAGGCACTGGTGCGCCGCTACTCGGGTGCCGACCTCATCACCCACCTCAGCCGCCACGAGACCTCCGTCTTCACCGACGCCGGCTTCCCCGAGGAGCGCCTGTTCCCGGTGACGTACGGCGTCTCCCACCGCTACTACGTGCCGGGCGAGGAGTCGGAGCGCGACATCGACCTGCTGGCGGTCGGGCAGGACCGCGGACGCGACTACGCCACACTCTTCGCTGCGATCGCCGACACGGACCTGACGCTCGACCTGGTCTGCCGCCCGGAGAACCTCGCCGGGATGACCGTCCCGCCCAACGTGCGGGTGCTGGGGACGGTGCCCCGTGCTGACTACCGTCGGCTCCTGCGACGGGCGAAGGTCGTCGCGGTCCCGACGCAGGTGCTGACCTATCCCACCGGGTCGAGCGTCGCGCTGGAGGCGTCGTCCACCGGCTGCTGCGTGGTGGCGACCGACACGCCCGCCATGGCCGACTACATCGCCGACGGTCGCACCGGCGTGCTGGTCCCGCCACACGACCCCGCCGCCTGGCGCGAGGTGCTGCTGCGCCTGCGGGCGGACGACGCGACGCGACGCCGGCTCGGCGAAGGCGCTCGACGGTCCGTCGAGGAGACCTTCAACGCCGAGCACATGTGGGTCGAGCTCGCCGGCGAGATGCGCAAGCGCGGGCTGGTGTCGTGAGGCCGTCCCTCGCCCGGCTCCTGCACCGGGACGACCGTCCGTGGCTGCGGCACCCCGCTCAGGTCGTCGTGGTCGCCTTCGCGCTCGCGATCCTCGTCGGCACGCTCGTCCTGATGCTCCCGGTCGCCCGCACGGGCCCTGACGGTGCACCGTTCATGGTCGCGCTCTTCACCTCGACGAGCGCGGTGTGCGTGACCGGGCTGGTGGTGGTCGACACGCCGTCCTACTGGTCGACCTTCGGCGAGGTGACGATCCTCGCGCTGATCCAGGTCGGCGGGTTCGGCATCATGACGCTCGCCTCGCTGCTGGGGCTGCTGGTCTTCCGCCGCCTCGGCCTGCGCTCCCGCCTCACCGCCGCAGCCGAGACCAAGGCGACCGGGCTCGGCGACGTACGGACGGTCGTCAAGGGCGTCGTCGTGATCAGCCTCCTCTTCGAGGCCGTCACGGCGCTGCTGCTCACCCTGCGATTCGCCTGGGGGTACGACGAGGAGTGGGGCCGCGCCGCCTACCTGGGTGTCTTCCACGCCGTGTCGGCCTTCAACAACGCCGGGTTCGCGCTCTACAGCGACAGCCTGATGGGCTTCGTGTCGGACCCGTGGATCTGCCTGCCGATCGCCTTCGCGGTGATCGCCGGAGGCCTGGGCTTCCCGGTCTGGCTCGAGCTCTACCGCCGCTTCCACCCCACGTGGGCGTGGAGCATGCACACGCGGATGACGCTCACGGTCACGGCCGTCCTCCTGGTCCTCGGCACCGTCTTCGTCACCGCCAGCGAGTGGGACAACCCCGCCACCCTCGGGGCGCTCAGCGGTCCGGACCGGCTCCTCGCGGGGTTCTTCCAGTCGGTGATGCCGCGCACGGCGGGCTTCAACAGCCTCGACTACGGCCAGATGCGTGAGGGCACGCTGCTGGGGACCGAGATCCTGATGTTCATCGGCGGCGGCTCCGCGGGCACCGCGGGTGGCATCAAGGTGACCACGTTCATCCTGCTCTTCTTCGCGATCTTCGCCGAGGTCCGCGGCGAGCATGACGTCGTGGCCTTCGGTCGACGCGTCGATCCCCGCGCCATCCGCCAGGCGCTCACCGTGGCGCTGCTCGCCGTGGGCGCGGTGGTCGCCTCGACCTTCGTCATCCTCCAGCTGAGCGCGGTGTCCACCGAGGACGCCCTCTTCGAGGTGGTGTCCGCGTTCGCCACGGTCGGGCTCTCGACCGGCATCACCGCCGACCTCCCCATCGCGTCGCAGCTGGTCCTGACGCTGCTCATGTTCGTCGGGCGCCTGGGTCCCATCACACTGGTCTCGGCTCTCGCCGTGCGCGAGCAGACCCGTCTGCACCGACTCCCCGAAGGAAGGCCCCTCATTGGCTAGGAACATGTCCCAAGGCGTCGTCGTGGTCGGACTGGGCCGCTTCGGCCGCTCGTTGGCGCTCGAGCTGACCAAGGAGGGCGTCGAGGTCCTGGGCGTCGACTCCGACCCCCGCGTCGTGCGGTCGCTGGCCGGCCGACTCACCCACGTCGTGGAGGCCGACTCGACCGACCTGGACGCGATGCGCGAGCTCGGTGTCGCCGAGTTCGAGCGCGCCGTCGTCGGCGTCGGCACCAACCTGGAGGCGAGCATCCTCTCGGCATCGGTGGTCCTCGAGCTGGGGTCGCGCACCGTCTGGGCCAAGGCGATCAGCCAGTCCCACGCCCGCATCCTCAACCAGATCGGCGTGCACCACGTCGTCCGACCCGAGCACGACATGGGCAAGCGGGTCGCGCACCTCGTGACCGGCCGGATGATGGACTACATCGAGTTCGACGACGGCTACGCCTTCGCCAAGACCCGGCCGCCGCGCGCCCTCATCGGCCGCAGCCTCGCGGGCTACGGCGTCCGGCAGGAGTACGGCATCACCATCGTCGGGGTGAAGGCCTACGGCGAGGACTTCACCTACGCCACTCCCAGCACGGTCCTCCGTGAAGGTGCCGAGATCATCATCTCCGGGCCCAAGGCCGCCGTGGAGCGGTTCAGCTCCCTCGAGGACGGGGGCGCCCCCCGCACGGGTCGGAGGAGCTCGGGCCTGTGACTCAGCCGGGGGTCGCGGCGCCGGCTTCCGGGGCCAGGTCCCAGGACGCGAGCACCTGCTCGACGAAGCGCGGCCGGGCGAACTCGGTCCGCGCCCAGTCCTGCGAGCGGTCCGCGTCAGCCTGGGCTGAGGCGGGGTCGGCGATCACGGCCGCCATCGCCTCGGCGAGCGCGTCCGGGCTGTCGGTGAGGGCCGCGAAGAGCTCGTCCGGGCCCACGCCCTCGGCGCCGACGTGGGTCGTCACCACCGGTACGCCGTGCAGCAGCGCCTCGATCGTCTTGAACTTCACCCCGGCGCCCTGCAGCACCGGGACGAGCGCGACGGCCGCGGCGGCGTACTCCGCCTCGAGGTCGTCGACGAATCCGGCCAGCTCGATCGAGCCGACCCCCTCCACCGCCTGCCTGAGCTCGTCGGACGCGCCGCCGCCGACCAGGCGGAGGCGCGCACCCGGCACCCGGGCGAGCACGCGCGGCCACAGCTCGGCGACCGTCCAGAGCGCGGCCTTGTTGTTCTCGTCGCGGGCGAGGTAGGAGACGACCAGCGCCGCGCCGTTCCCGGGCGGCGGTGCCTGGTGGCGCACCAGCGGGCCCTGCGCGAGTGGAGGGCGTACGACGCGCGTGTGGCGCGGGCTGCCGAGCAGCTCGACGTCCTTGTCGCTGAAGACGACGATCTCGTCGAGCGCCGCGACCATCCGAGCCTCGTGCCGGTGCGAGTTGCGGGCGACGCGCTGCCAGTAGCGCTGCTCGCTGGGGGTGTCCTGGGGCTCGCGCAGGAACGACTGCGACATCACGTCGTGGAAGGTGCCGACGATGCGGGCCCGGGGGTTGAGGCGGCGCAGCAGGTGCACCAGCCGGATCGAGTCCGACCACTGGAGGTCGATGACGTCGGCCGCGCGAATGGCTGCCCGGGCCTCGCGGGAGCGCACCAGATCGGCCAGCAACGGGAGGTAGGGCATCCCGGGGTCGCGGTGGCGCCAGCGCATGTCCACGTTGACCGACAGCCAGTTCGCCGCCCTGCCCGGCAGCGACGACGACGGTTCGAGTCCCAGTGGGACGACCCTACGAGGCGCACCCGGCCGGGCCGCGGCGTCGCGGTTGCTGCGCATGCCGGGGACGACCACGGTCAGGTCGACGAGCGGCTCCATCGCGTCGCACAGGGCCTTCATGTAGGTGCCGCCGGCGTGCGGGACACCGTCGTAGCCGAGGGTGGTGGCGATGACGACCACGCGAGGCTGGGGCACCGGGGCATTGTGTCAGGACCGCCCGTGTGGGCCGTCGCGCCTCACTAGGATGCGCACGTGACCACCGAGGAGCGCGGATGCTGCGCCTGATCCTGGCCCCCCACATGGACGACGAGGCCATGGGCTGCGGAGGCCTGATGGCCAAGCACCCCGACGAGTGCGTCGTCGTGGTGATGACCGACAGCGGCGAGACGCGAGCACGCGAGCACGCGGAGGCGATGAAGATCCTCGGCGTCTCCGAGTCGCGCCAGCTCGGCTTCCCCGACGGTCAGACGCCGCAGCACATGACCGAGATGGTCGGGGCGATCGACGCGATCATGGCCGAGCTCAAGCCCGACGAGCTCTACCTCCCCTACCCCTCGCTCCACCAGGACCACATCGCGGTCTACGAGGCCGGCATGCGCTCGTGCCGGGTGTCGATGTCGCTGGACCACTGGTTCCCCCCGAGCGTCTACGTCTACGACATCGCGGTCTACGACGTGAACCTCTACCCCACCGACCTGCGCTGGAACGTCTTCGAGGCGCTGACCGAGGAGCAGATCACCGCCAAGGAGGCCGCGTGCCAGGCCTACCAGTCCGAGATCCCGACCGAGGTGCACCCGATCAACAGCGTGCGCCAGATCGCCGGCGCGCTCGGCCAGGTGCGGCTCGTGCCGTACGCCGAGCAGTTCGCGCTGGTGCGGACGGTCCGCCGGTGAGGGTCGCGATCCACCAGCCCGACCTGCTGCCGTGGCCGGGGTTCTGGTTCAAGATGCTCAACAGCGACCGCTTCGTGCTGGCCGTCCACGACCAGCTCCAGAAGCACTGGGTGCAGCGTCGCGTCACGATGCGCGACTCGTGGGTGACCCTGCCGCTGGAGACCAAGCCGCACCTGATCCCCATCAACGAGACGATCGTGAAGCCCGGCTGGCAGGACCACCTCGAGAGCTCGATCACCGGTCGCTACCGGGGTTCGCGCCACTGGAAGGACCGCAGCGGCGACGTCTTCGAGATGATCCACGCCGTCGACTCCCACAACCTCGCCGACATCAACCACCAGCTGATCCTCGCGATGCGCGACTACCTCGGCATCACGACCGAGGTCGTGGTGACCGACCCGCCGCAGGCCAAGGCCGCCGACCGGGTGCTCGAGCAGCTCCAGATGGTCGGCGCGACGTCGTACCTCTCAGGCACGGGCGCGAAGGACTACCTCGGCGAGGAGGCGCAGGCGAAGTTCCGCGAGCTCGGGATCGGGCTCGAGTTCTCCGACCACCACAAGACGACCGGCGACTCGATCGTCACCGTGCTGATGGACTACGACGATCCGCTGGAGATCGTGGCGAAGGCTGCGGCTCCTCACTAGCGGCTCGCGCTCTGGCGGCGAGGCCCAGCACGCACACGCCGACGAACATCACGAAGTCGACGTTGTCGAGGAACCAGCCGAGGTCGCGCGCGTCCGACCACCGGATGATCGGGACGTGCAGGTAGGCGAAGGCGAGGATCGCCAGCCCGGCGATGCGCGGCACCCACGCCTCCCGCAGCACCAGGACGATGCCGGCGAGCGGCAGCCAGATCTGGTGGTGCGGCCACGCGATCGGTGTGGCGACCACGGCTGCGCAGCCGAGCAGGATCGCTGCGGCGACGTGGTCACCGGCCGCACGGGCGCGGTGGGCGTTCCAGTACGCCGCCAGCACGAGGACCCCGCCCAGGAGCAGCCACAGGAGCGTGCGCGCCGAGCCGTCGACGCCGGCACGCGCGAGCACGCCCATCACCGAGGTGTTGAAGCGCAGCTCGACGTCGCCGACGCGACCGGTGTCGAGCAGGGCGTCGGTCCAGTAGCGAACAGAGTCGCGCGGCAGCACGACCCACGCGAGCGCCACAGCGGCTGCGAAGACCCCAACCGAGTTGGCGAGCGCGCGCCACTGGCGGGTCAGCAAGAACCAGCCCCAGATGATCATCGGCGTCAGCTTGATCGCCGCCGCGAGGCCGACCAGCACGCCGCGGAAGCGGTCGGGCACGAAGCGTCCGACGTCGAGGATGACCAGCAGCGCGAGGACGAGGTTGACCTGCCCGGTGATCAGGTCGCTCTGCACCTGCACCGAGCCGAGGAACGCGCCCACCGCAAGACCGAGGGCCGCGAGGCGGGCGACCACCGATACCGGCCAGCGACGTGTCGCGACCACCAGCGCAGCCACCACCACGGCGACGACGATGCAGAGAGTGAGCCAGGCCAGCCCCGTGGTGCGCGGGTCCAGCCACGTCAGTGGCCGCAGCACGATGGCGGCGAAGGGCGGGTAGGTGAAGCCGTAGCCGCCCTCGAGCGGGTAGTCGTAGAGCGCCCCGCCGTCCTTCAGGAAGTTGATCGCCCCGATGTAGACGGAGATGTCGCCATTGGGACCGACGTCGCCGCTCGCGGAGAGGCGCCATCCGCTGATCGCCTGTCGCAGCGCGAAGAGGCCCGCCACCAGGAGCAGGCCCCACATCCAGATCGGGGTGGCCGTCGTCCGGCGGTCGTCGTGGCTCATCGTGCACCTTCGTGGTCTGCGGCGTCGTCGAGGGCGTCCAGCACCTCGGTGGCGGCTGGGTGGAGGAACTTGCGCGCGAAGAGCACGTGGTCCGGCAGCGCAAGCAGCGCGGGCAGGTCGTCGACGCCGAACGCTCGCGGGAGGTCCCAGTCCCCCTCGGTCCAGTCGACGAAGGTCAGGCTGGGCGCGACGCGGTCGCGGATCGATCGGTCCATGTTGACCAGAAGCGTCTGGAAGAACGACTCGTCGGGGAACTGGCTCCAGCGCAGGAAGTCGGCGTAGTCCGGGTGGCGCTCGTGGAACCGCACCATCTGCTGGGCCGCGGCGAACGGCATGGCCCACCACTGGGAGCCTCCGACGACGAGGTGCGCGACGTCCGGGCGCTCCTGCCCGATCGTGCGGAGCACCTCGAGCGCCTCCCGCGGGCCCGACTCGAGCACGAGGCGCCGGGTCCAGCCGACCAGCTCACGCAGGTTCATCTCCTGACGACGACGCAGCAGGCGCAGGTCGCTCTTGGCCTCCGACCTCGGGAGGCAGAAGTAGTCGAGCCGATCGCGGTAGTTGTCCGGCCAGCGCTCCTCCAGTGCCCAGAGGTCCATCTGGACGACGTCCGCGTGCGCCGTGAGGTGGTCGTCGATGTGCTCGTTGCTCTTCACCGGATAGCTCTGCCCGCTCAGCATCACCAGGTGTCCGGGCGAGCCCGAAGCGAGGCACGCGCGGACCATCGTCAGGGTCGCCTCGACCATCGACCACGTCCCCCAGAGGCAGGCGACGCGAGGCTCCACGGAGACCACAGCAGGATGCGCGATCACCGACCGCCATGCTTCGTCGTCGGCCCGGGGGTCGAGGTGCAGCCAGAACGAGGACTCCCCGTCGTCGAGGCGTTCGACGAGCCGACCGACGTGCTGCGGCTGGTCGTGGGCGAGCAGGAGGTAGTGCTTCCTCACGCGAGACTCCGTCTGGACCCTCGCGACGTCACAGCCGTGCCCTGACCTCGTCGACCACACGACGACCCGTGCGTCGTGCCGCGATCCGGGCCCGATTCCACGGGTCGCTGGCCGGGGCGTGCGACTGGTAGTGCGCGAGCGTGGTGGCCGCGGGCAGGCGCGACGGCGAACCCGGCGCGATGATCTGCTCGAAAGCGGTGCCGAGACGCTGGCGCACCAGGTCCGCACTGTGGCGCGAACGCACCCACTCACGGCCGGCGGCGGCGCGGGCGTCGTACGTCGCCCGGTCCTGGTCGAACCACTCCATCGCCTCGAGCGTCCGGTCGCACATGTCGACGACGTCCGAGTCGGCGATCACGGAGGCGTGCTCGGGGAGCATGTACTCCTTCGCGCCGTCGCCGGTGAAGCCGACGACGTAGCAGCCCGAGGCCATTGCCTCGGCGCCCGGCAGTCCCACACCCTCGCGCTCCGCGCCGAAGAGGAAGATCGCGGCCCGGCCGAGCTCCTCAGCCACCTGCTGTTGCGTCATGCCGTCGATCAGCACGATCTCCCAGCCGTCGAGCCGGCCGGAGCGGCGTACGAGCTGGACGGCGCCGAGCAGGTCCTCGCGCCGGCGGCGCGGCATCAGCGCGATGCGCCGCTCCTTGTCGGCCGGCTCGAACCAGTCCTCGACCTGCACCGGCACGTTGTGGATCGGGAACCCCGGCGTGCAGGCGCGGTCGAGGAAGGTGTGGATCGCGTCGGACACCGCGATCGCCGCGGTCGCCTGCGGCCATCCGGGATAGGCGCCGGGCTCGTCGGTGAGGAAGTCCGAGCTGGCGAAGACGAAGTCCATCCCCTGGCACAGCATCACCACCGGTTGCCCCTCAGAGAGGAAGCTCCACTTCGAGCCGCCGGTCTCGGGCATGACGAGGACGTCGCCGGCAGCGAAGTCGAGGTGGTGACCGGTGTCCACCGCGGCGGTCGATCCCCACGAGTCGTAGGCGAACCCGGGCGTGCCGTGCCAGACGCGCGCGTCGTGGCCGAGGGCGCGCAGGTGCTCGACGTAGCGGTAGATCACCTTGATGCCACCGCTGGGGGTCGGCAGGTCCGGTGCCATGAAGCGGATCACGCGTCGATTCAAGCAGGATGCCTCCGTCCCCACCCCCCGGATGACAGGATGAGCGCATGTCGTGCGACGGGAATCGGGCCCAGTGCTGAGCCTCCAGGGCGGGATCGTCGGACGGGCTGCGCGAGTCCTTGGCGTACCTCCCGGGACGGGCGAGCTCATCGACCTCGAGACCCGGCGGCGCCTGCTCATCTCGATCGGCGGCGCCGTGGTGCTCTCGTTGCTCGACACCCTCGGCGTGCTGGCGATGCTGCCGATGATGCAGTACATCACCGCGCAGGATCCCGACGCCGGCGCCCTCGGCGCGGTCAACGACCTGCTGGGTCAACCCTCTGAGGGTGTGCTGGTCGCAGCGCTGGCCGGACTCATCGTCGGCGCCTTCGTGCTGAAGGACGTCTTCAGCATCCTCTTCCGCTGGTGGCAGCTGACCTTCATGGCACGCAACCAAGTGGCCATCCAGGCACGCGTTCTCGAGGGCTACCTTGTGGGACCGTACGCATGGCACCTGACCAAGAACACCTCCGACAAGCTCTGGACGGTCCAGAGCGCGGTGGGGATCGGGTTCTCCGGGGGCATCGGCTCGATGCTGGGCGTCATCACCGAGATGCTGACGATCACCTTCATCTTCGTCTCGCTGCTCTTCATCTCCCCGGTTGCCACAGCGGGTGCGATCGTCTACCTCGGCGGAGCGGCCTTCATCGTGCAGCGCGTGATCAGGCCACGGATCCTGCGCGCCAGCCAGCGCAACCTCGAGTCCTCGCAGGCGGTGTCGAAGTCGTCGCTGCAGTCCTTGACCGCCGTGAAGGAGATCAAGCTCCGCCATGCGCACCAACCCTTCGTCGACACGTTCGCGGCGGCCAGCGACAAGGGGGCCAGAGCAGGTGTCACAGCCTCGTTGCTGGGAGAGATCCCGAAGTACTTCCTCGAGATCGTCTTCATCGTGGGCGTGGGACTGCTCGCCGTGGGGGCCGCAGCGGGCAACACGTCCGGCGACAGCCTGACGCTGCTCGCGATCTTCGTCGCGGCTGGCACCCGCATACTCCCGAGCGCCGTCCGGCTCATCAACTCGGTCGCGGGCATCCGCTTCGCCCGGGCGCCCCTGGCGCACCTGGTTGCTGAGAACCGGATGCAGGAGGAGGCCCGCCGCGCGGAGCAGGCCGCGCGGGTGACAGACGAGGTGCCGCAGGGCGACGTGCACGTGCGCGGCCTGACCTTCGCCTACGCCGACCAGCCGGACGAGCTGGTGCTGCGCGGGGTGGACCTCGACATCCCGAGTGGTCGCACCATAGCGATGGTGGGCTCCAGCGGTGCCGGCAAGTCGACGTTCGTCGACATCTTGCTCGGCCTGCACCGGCCCTCGGCCGGCACGATCACCGCAGGCGGCGTCAGCATCTTCGACAACCTCCCCGCCTGGCAGCGGCGCCTGGCGGTCGTCCCCCAGGACGTGACGCTGCTCGACGAGACCCTCGGCGCCAACATCGCCTTCGACGAGGAGCTCGACACGGACCGCCTGGCCGAGGCCGTCGAGCGCGCCCAGCTCAGCGACCTCGTCCGTTCCCTGCCCCACGGCCTCGACACCGAGATCGGCGAGCGAGGGGTACGTCTGTCCGGAGGACAGCGCCAGCGCATCGGCATCGCGCGCGCCCTCTACCGGCGCCCGGCCCTGCTGGTGCTCGACGAGGCGACGTCGGCGCTCGACAACGAGACCGAGAGGCGCCTGACCGAGACCATCGAGGGTCTGAAGGGCACGATGACCATCGTGATCGTGGCTCACCGCCTCTCGACGGTCCGGCACGCCGACCAGCTCGTCTTCATGTCGAGGGGGAGGGTCGAGACAGTTGGCACCTTCGACGAGGTGAGAGCGGCCAACACCGAGTTCGCCCACCTCGTCGAGTTGGGCGCGCTGACCGCCAGCAAGTGATCTTGCTCGCCGGCCCACGCGTCAGTCGAGCACCGTCCACTCGGGGTCATGCTGCCAGGCAACGTCGCCGTGCACGCCTCGCGCGTGAAAGCGCGGCGCGACCACTCGTACGCCACCGCTCTTCGCGCCAGCGAGGTAGGCGCCCCAGTAGGAGAACGTGGAATTGGCCAGTACCAGCCTGCGAGCGGAGGCAAGCGTAGCGAGGTGGTCCAGAGCGCCCCCGCCCGCCATCCGGACCGGGCCAACGTCTGCCAGCCAGCCAAGGTTTTCGCGGCACCAGACCGGGTCGTCCGACACCACCACGACGTCGTCCACGGGCGCCTCGGCCACAGCCACCGAGACGGCCGCGCGAAGAAAGCCCTCGACGTCCATCCCGTACATCGCACAGTACTCGGGCACCGAGTAGTAGTCGCCGCGACGGACGTTGACGGTCAGGCGTCGCTCGCCCGCCGGCGTCAACCGCTCGCGCAGCCGGTCAGAGAACAGGCATTCCCGGATGAAGGCGTCGAGCTCGGCGCGCGTGAAGTCCACGCCGAACTCCTGGAAGTGCAGCAGTGGCACGGGGACGAGTCGGTCCGTGCGACCGATCTCGGGTCTCTCGATCGTCAGATTCGTCAGCGCCGGCCACACGTCGAGCCAGTCGTCGAGGTGATCATTGGCCCGCACGCGGAGATCACCCCCCGCCGCACCGACCCGGTGCGCCTGCAGCCAGAAGTAGAGGAAGTTGCCCACCCGGGCGCCAAGCGGGGTGAGCATGACGGACCGCGGTCCTCGCCGAAGCATCCGCCCAACGAGCGCGCGCGCGGACGTGGCAGCGCCGTCACTCACGCGCCCGGACCCTCCGGGCGGACGGGAGCGGCTGGCGGATGACCACGGAATGCAGCCACTGCTCGATGCCCAGCGGGTGCCGCCCGTAGCGGCGCCGCCGTACGCGCCCGGTCACCCGCTCGGATCCGAAATGCCCGGACCAGCATCAGCGGCCGACGACCCATAGGTGCCACCGGTGCGCTCGCGGTTCCACGTGGTGCTTGCACCTGCCCTGGCCTGGAAGTAGGCGAGGTCGGCCGTGATGGCGGTCGAGTCCTGGTACCAGGGTTCGTGCCTGGCCATGAAGCGGCCGCCCGTCCTCAAGGACGGCCCAAGCGTGTACGGCGTTCGCGGCCTGTAGAGGGCGAACGTCGTGTCGAGCGTCGCCATGTAGACGTCCTCGACCAGAGGCCGCTGCCAGAACTGGGACTCCCACGCGATCACCTCCTCGCGCCTGTCGTAATGGGCCGGGAGGTCGTCGATGTGCAGCCCGAACCCCACCTTCACCACGGACCGGTATCGATTGAGGAGCTCGACGAAGTGCTGGATGGCGCCTGCGGCGTCCACGTCGGGAACGACGTCACAGTCTGAGACGACGAAGGGACCACGGCGCAGGTGCGCGAGCTCCGGCAGCCATGGGCTGGTGTGGCCGACGTTGCGGCCGAGCCGGACCACGGCATGGTGCGTCGTCTCGAAGAAGTCGAGCAGGGAAGGGCTGGTCGAGTCGTTGTCGATCAGGTGGATGTCTGTCATCCCCTCCGCCTCGAGCCACGCGAGCAGGTCGAGCAGCGGGTCCAGCCGGTCCCGGCAGATCACCATCACGGGGATCTGCGCGCTGTAGCGGATCCGGCGCGTGACGACTCGGCGGGTGAGTCGCTGCACGCGCCCACGCACACGCTCGATCATGCGGTGTCACCGCCGGTCGGGTGGGCCTGCCGCAGCTGGTGGTCCTCAGGAACGTCCCAACCGCCAGGCAGGTCCTCGATCACCGACCACCTCTCGTCGAGCAGCCAGGATCGTCCGCCGTTCTGCGACCGGTCGAAGAACCGCGGCGCCCAGATGGACGCGTGGTTGTCGCCGTGCAGGACGTTACCGACGTGCGCTGCCCAGTAGGAGAACGTCGAGTTGCTGATGACGGCCCGGCGCGCTCCCGACACCGTCACGAAGTCCTCCACCGGTCCGGAGTCGACGTCCCACCTGACCGGCGCCACCTCGCTCAGCCAGGAGAGCTCCTGCTCGCACCACCCCACGTCATCGGAGACGACAGTGATCTCCGAGGGCATCCCGTCGCGCTCCACGCTGCCCGCCACGGCTGCGCGCACGTAGGACACGAGGTCGAACCCGTACTGCCGACGGATCTCCGGGTCCGAGTAGTAGTCACCGCGTCGGACGTTGACGACCAGAGCGTCGTCCACAGCCAGTGCGGTCCGACCGGTGAGCAACGCGGAGCCGGGAAGGACCACGTCCGCCAGGAACCGTTCGACGGCCTGCACGTCCACGGGCTCGTGCAGCGGCACCGCCCCGTCTGCACCGCTCGCCCGGGCTGCCTGGCTCCACGGCCTCAGCCGCCTGTCGGTGAAGCGCACCTCGTCCTCAGTGAGGACGACGGTCCGCAGGCCCGGGAACACCTCGAGCCACGGATCCAGGCGGGGGGTGGACCTGATCCAGCGCGCTTCGCCGGCCACGCGGCCGTCGTACGCCCACATCGCGAGCTGCAGCAGGTTGCCGAGACCCATGAACTCCGGCGTCCACGCCACCGGGCGCCCCCGTCGACGCAGCGGCTCCAAAACCAGCGCAACGGCGCTGCGCACACCTGACATTGAGCGCCCCCTCTTCGACCGGCACAGTCTAGGGAGAGGTCGGGCCCGACCGCGGTGAATGCGACATCCACCCTAAGGTTGCGTGCGTGTCGGACCTCAGGTGCTCGGTGGTCATCCCGACCTACAACGCCGCCCACGTCATCGGTGAGCAGCTCACGGCCCTGGCCGCCCAGGTCGGCGCTCCTGAGTTCGAAGTGGTCGTCGCCGACAACGGATCGACCGACGACCTCGCAGACGTCGTCGCGTCGTGGCGCGACCGGCTCCCCCGGCTCCGTCGGGTGGACGCCTCCCATGGCCGCGGCGTCTCCGTCGCGCGCAACGTCGGGATCGAGGCGGCCGCGACCGACATCATCCTTGTCTGCGACGCAGACGACCGCGTGTCGCCGGGCTGGGTCGCGGCGATGACCCGTGCGCTCGCAGAGCACCCGCTCGTCAGCGGCCCCGTCGAGACGACCGTGCTGTCGGGACGGTCCGCCGCGTGGGTGCCGATCGAGCAGCGGACGATGGGCCTCTTCGAGACGTGGGAGGGCAGGACGTACGGCATCGGCTGCAACCTCGGCCTCCGCCGCGAGGTCTGGGAAGCGGTGGGTGGCTTCGACGAGGACTACCCGGCCGGCGCGGAGGAGATCGACTTCGCCTGGCGCGCATGGGACCTCGGATATCGCTTCACCTACGTGCCGGACGCCCTGCTCCACTACCGGATCCGCACCGACCTGCGCGGGGTGCTGCGCCAGCAGTACAACTCCGGGCGCGGGACGGCCACCCTCTACTCGAAGTTTCGTCCCACGGAGGTGGTGCCGAAGTCCGTGCCTCGGCGGATCCACCACGAGCTCCTGCTGCTCCAGCAGTTCCCCTGGAGGGGCAGCGCGGACCAGCGCCGCATGTGGATGACGCTCATGGCCTTCGAGGCCGGCAAGCTCGTCGAGTCCCGCCGTCTCGGCAGTCCGGCTCCCTGAGCAGGCACCGCTCACTAGAGTGGCCGCCGTGACGATCACGCGCAGGCTGGCCGAGGCGCGCCCCGGCCTTCGCTGGCGCGCAGGACAGGTCGCGACCGGGCTGGTCTACCGCCGCGCCTTCGGCTCCATCGGCGCGGGCACCGTCATCGTCCGGCCCCACAAGCTCCAGGGCGTCGAGCGCATCCACCTCGGCACCGGCTGCTCCGTCTTCGAAGGTGCCTGGCTCGCCAGCGAGCCCGGCGGCGGCGACCTCCGCATCGGCGACCGCACCTACCTCGGCCACGATGTCCACCTGCACGCGCTGGACCCGGTCACCGTCGGCTCGGACTGCGTCATCGCCGACGGTGTCTTCGTCGGCTCGTCCGACCACGACCGTGACGACCGGCACCAGGTCCACGGCACCGGCCCCATCACGATCGGCGACCGGGTGTTCCTCGGTCAGCGCTGCGTCGTCCTCGGCGGCGTCACCATCGGTGACGGCGCCACGGTCGGGGCGCACGCCGTGGTCACCAAGGACGTCGCGCCGGGCCAGACCGTCGTCGGCATCCCCGCCCGACCCGTCGGGCACTGAGGCCCGTGCGCGTCCTGCTGGTCAGCCCGGGCTTCCACGGCTACCACTCGGCCATCGCCGGCGCTCTCGCCGCGCGGGGCCACGTCGTCTCCACACACGTCTACGACGCCCACGGCGGACTCGCAGGTCGCGCCTGGCACCAGCTGCGCCACCAGCTCCCACGGCGTCTCGGCGCCGGGTCCCTGCGACGGCTGGCGCGGGAGGAGACCGCCGGCGCGGTCGCGGCAGTGACGCGCAGCCGCCCGCAGGCCGTCGTGGTCGTCAAGGGCGACACCCTCGAGCAGGAGTTCTGGGACCGCATCGCCGGGCTCCCCCGCGTGACCTGGCTCTACGACGAGGTCCGCCGCACCCGCTGGAGCCTCGACCGGTTGGCGCGGGTCGGCCCCGTGGCGACGTACTCCGCGCACGACGCGGCCGCCTTCACCTCCGCTGGCCTCGACGCTCGGCACCTCCCCCTCGCCTTCGACCACCGGCTCGTCCCCTTGCCGACGCGGCGACGCACCGGCGACGTCACCTTCATCGGGGCCCGCTACCCCTCCCGCGAAACGGTGCTCACGACCCTCCACGACCGTGGGGTGCCGGTCCACGCCTACGGTCGCGACTGGTCCGGCCACCCGGTCGACCGGCTCCGCACCTGGCGCGTCGGCTCGCCCGCGGTGCCCGCGGAACGCGACGTCTCGCGCGCCGGGGCGTACGACGTCATGGCCGCGTCGGCGGCCACCCTCAACCTCCACGGCGACCAGGACGGCTTCACGATGCGCACCTTCGAGGCCGCTGGTGTCGGAGCGGTGCAGCTGATCGATCGCACCGACGTCGCGGGGCTCTACGACCCCGGCACCGAGGTCCTCCCGTGGCACGGCACCGACGAGCTGCTCGACCTGTGCCGCCGCGCCGTCGCCGACGCCGCGTGGGCCGACGCGATCCGCACCGCGGCCCGCGCGCGCACACTGGCCGAGCACACCTTCGACCACCGCGTCGCGGTCCTGGAGGACGCATGGGACACGGTCTGAGGCACCCCGCCGACCTCGTCGCCTGGCGACGCTGGCACGAGTCGCGCCACCCGGTCCGCGGCGCGGCCCGCTCGGTGCGCGCGCGGCTGCGGCCCCCCGCGGACACCCAGGTCGACCTCCTCTCACCAGGGCCGGACGCCGACCTGCTGGTGGCGGTCGAGGCCACCCACACCAGCGTCATGCGGGCCGTCGTCGCACCGCTCGACCACCTCGAGCCGGGGCGCACGACGATCGTCGCCCCCGTCGGCTGGCAGGCCCCGGCGGCCCACGCCACCCACCGCCGACGCACGGTGGCCCTGTCCGACCTGGCCGACCTCGTCACGCCGCGCGCGGTCCTCGCCGCCGGCCACTACACCGAGATCGGCGCGGCGGCCTTCGCCGTAGCCGACGACCGGGACGTGCCGTTCCTGGTCTCCCAGCACGGCGCGCTCACGCCGTACGCACCCCCGCTGCCGCGTGCGGCCCGGCTCCTCGCGTGGTCCGAGGCCGACGGCGCCTTCTGGACCGCGGGTCGCCACGACGTCGAGGTCGAGGTGGTCGGGAGCCAGCTGCTGTGGGTCGCCGGGGGTCTCGTGACGGGCGCCAGGGCGCCCTCCTCGACCACCGGTGGCGACACGTCCCCGTTGGTCTACCTCGGCCAGGGGCACGCTGCCGAGATCTCGCGGGCCCGGCTCGCCCGGGCCGCCCTGAGCACCTGCCGCGCGCACGGCGCGACCTATCGCCCCCACCCGTCGGAGCGCGACGTCACCTCGCGCGCCGTCCTCGCGGGCTACCGCCGCGCCGGGATCACCGTCGACACCAGTGGGGTGCCGCTCGTCGACCTCGAGGCGCCGATCGTCAGCGTCTTCTCCACGGGGGTGCTCGAGGCGGCCGCCCGTGGTCGCGAGGCGTGGGTGGACTTCCCCCGTCCGCCCGCGTGGCTGGGCGAGTTCTGGGAGCGTTACGCCATGCACCGTCTCGGCAGCTCCTCCTCGGCGCCCACGCCCGCACCCGACCGGCCCGCCCACCAACCGGCCGAGCGGGTCGCCGCGATCGTGACCGGGGCGGCGTCGTGACCCTCTGCGTGATCCCTGCCCGCGGCGGCTCCAAGGGCGTGCCGCGCAAGAACCTCCTCGACGTGGGCGGAAAGCCGCTCATCGTCTGGACGATCGAGCAGGCGCTCGCCGTGCCGGAGCTCGACGTGCTCGTCTCCACCGACGACGAGGAGATCGCCGCGGTCTCCCGCGCGGCCGGCGCGCGTGTGCCGTGGCTGCGCCCCGCCGAGCTCGCACAGGACACCACCCCGACGGAGCCGGTCGTGCGCCACGCCATCGACCAGGTGACGGCCGAGCGCGGGCGCCCCGAGTCGGTGATGCTGCTCCAGGCCACATCTCCCGTCCGCCACGACGACACCCTCGCCCGCGCGCTGGCGGAGTTCGCCGCCACCGGGGTGGACTCGATGGTCGGCGTCGTCGAGCAGCCGCCCTTCGTCTGGCAGGCCGGCGACCCGCCCACGGCGGCGTACGACGTCGCGGCCCGGCCGCGTCGGCAGGACCTGACGGAGGAGACCCGGCGCTATCGCGAGACCGGCTCGCTCTACGTCACGCGCACCGAGGTCTACGAGCGCCATGACAACCGTCTCGGCGGTCGCATCGGCCTCTTCGTGATGGCCGAGGACGAGGGCATCGACATCGACACCGAGCTCGACGTCGCGCTCGCCGCGCGGTTGTTGGCCGCACGTTGAGCGGTGTCACCACGCGGAGACCGTCCGCTGGTTACGGTGGTGCGGACCGCACCTCGACCGGAAGGCCCCCGCGTGATCATCGAGCGTGACCTCACGCCCTACGTCGTCTACTCAGGCGACCCGGTGCTGCGGGCCCTGGAGAAGATCACCGCCAACAAGGCGCGGGTGATCTTCCTCGTCGACTCCCACGGCCACCTCGACGGCGTGCTGTCCGACGGCGACTTCCGCCGCTGGGTCAGCGGTGCCGCGAGCCTGACCGTCGACGTCCCGGCGATCGAGGCGGCCAACACCTCGCCGCGCAGCCTGCCGATCGGCAGCAGCCCCGCCGAGATCAGCCACGCCTTCGGCTCCGGCATCGACCACGTCGCGCTCGTCGACGACCGCGGTCACCTCGTCGCGATCGCGATCAACCGCGCCGACGAGCTGCGCATCGGGCGCCACGTCGTCGCTCCCGACGCCCCCGCGCTGCTGATCTCCGAGATCGGCATCAACCACCAGGGAGACGTGTCGCTGGCCAAGCAGCTCGTCGACCTGTCGGTCGAGGCCGGCGCCGACATCGTGAAGTTCCAGCTGCGCGACATGGAGTCGGTCTACCGCCAGGGCACGTCCGGCTCGGGCGGCGAGGACCTCGGCCCGCAGTACACCCTCGACCTCCTGGCGAAGTACAACCTCGGCGCCGACGGCCTCTTCGAGGTCTTCGACCACTGCAAGGACGTCGGCATCGACGTCATGTGCACCGCGTGGGACCCGGTCAGCGTCGACCGGCTCGTCGACTACGGCATCCCCTCGCTCAAGGTCGCCTCCGCCGACATGACCAACCACGCCCTGCTCCGCCACATGGCCGCCAGCGGCACGCCCATGGTCATCTCGACCGGCATGTCCACGGAGGGCGAGATCCGCGAGACGGTCGACGTCGTCCGCAGCACCGGGGTCGCCCACGCGTTCCTGCACTGCCAGTCGACCTACCCGGCGCCCTTCAAGGACATCAACCTCGCCTACCTGACGCGGCTCGCCGAGCTCACCCAGGCACCGGTCGGCTACTCCGGCCACGAGCGCGGCTTCCACGTGCCGGTCGCCGCCGTGGCGCTCGGCGCGCGCATCATCGAGAAGCACTTCACCGTCGACCGGGGGCTCGAGGGCAACGACCACAAGGTCAGCCTGCTCCCGGACGAGTTCAAGGAGATGGTGCAGCGGGTCCGCGAGGTCGAGGAGGCGCTGGGCACCAACGCTCCCCGTGCGGTCTCCACCGGCGAGATGATGAACCGCGTCAACCTCGCCAAGTCGCTCGTCGCCACGCGCCGGATCGAGGTCGGCGAGACCCTCGTGCCGGCCGACATCGACATCAAGAGCCCCGGGCGTGGCCTCCAGCCCAACGCCTACGACAAGCTGGTGGGACGCACCACCTCGCGTGCGCTCGACCCGGGTGACTTCTTCTACGCCACCGACCTCGGCGACGCCGCACCGCGCGGGCGCGACTACTCCTTCCGCCGCCCGTGGGGACTGGCCGTGCGCTACCACGACATCGACGCGATGACGAAGGACACCACCCCCGACTTCCTCGAGTTCCACTTCTCCTACAAGGACCTCGACCTCCCCGTCGCCGACGTCTTCGAGACGTACGCCGGCGGGCTGCCGATGGGCTTCACCACCCACTCCCCCGACCTCTTCGCCGGCGACTTCCTGCTCAACCTCGCCTCGGAGGACGACGCCCACTGGGAGCGCTCGATCCGCGAGCTCCAGCGCGTGGTCGACACGACCCGCGAGATGCAGCAGCACTTCACGAAGGGCGCCGACGCGAGGGCCGACAGCGCCGGACCGGTCATCGTGGCCAGCCTCGGCGGCTTCACCACCGACGCCTTCGTCGCCCCGGCCGAGCGGGAGCAGATGTATGCCCGGGTGGCTGCGGGTCTCGCCCGCGTCGACGACACCGGCGTACGCCTCTGCGCGCAGACGCTGCCGCCCTACCCGTGGTACATGGGCGGCCAGCTCTACTGCAACCTCTTCGTCGACCCCCGTGACACCGCCGCCTTCGCCGAGGAGCACGACCGCCGGGTGTGCTTCGACGTGTCGCACTCCAAGCTCTCGGCCAACTACCTCGGCATGTCGTTCGCCGAGGCCACCGACCTGCTCGCGCCCCACACCGAGCACCTGCACCTCGTCGACGCCACCGGTGTCGACGGCGAGGGCGTGCAGGTCGGCGACGGCGAGATCGACTGGGCCGTGCTCGCCCAGCAGCTCGACGCGATGGCGCCCGGGGTGAGCTTCATCCCCGAGATCTGGCAGGGCCACGTCAACGACGGTGAGGGCTTCTGGATCGCCCTGGAGCGGTTGGAGCAATGGTTCTGAGGGCATCCCCTGCGCCGACGGCGCTCTGGGTGGTCCCGGTCAGCGACCTGGCCGGGGTGGCCCGCCACGTCCTCGACGTGGCCCGCGCGGGCATCCCGGGCTGGCGCCTCGTCGTGCTCGCGCCACCCGGTGCGCTGCCCGAGCGATTGCGCGACCTCGGCGCGACGGTCGTCGAGGCCCCGTTCGGCCCCGACCACGGGCTGCGCGCGTCCGTGGCCTCGCTGCGCGACGTCGTACGCCGCGAGCGACCAGCGGTCGTGCACAGCCACCTGTCCTACGCCGACATCGTCGTCGCCCTCGCGAGCGGCCGCGGCCCGCGGCTCGTCACCACCGAGCACGGCATCGCCCGCGACGACGTGGTCTACCACCGCTCGGGGGCCAAGGCGCGCGTGATGGCGGGCGTCCACACGCTGCGGCTGCGCCGCTTCGCGGCGGCGATCGCGGTCAGCCGCGCCACCGCCGACGCGATGCGCGAGAAGTGGCACCCGCGGATGCCGGTGACCGTGGTCCCCAATGGGGTGGACGCGATCGACCACCCGAGAGCGACGTCGGGGCTGCGCATCCTGTCGCTCGCGCGGCTGTCGCCGGAGAAGCGGCTCCCGGCGCTCGTGGACGGCTTCGCCGAGCTGCACCGCTCCCGGCCCGAGGCCCGGCTCACGCTGGCCGGCACCGGCCCCGAGCAGGACGCGCTCGCGGCGCAGGTCGAGAGGCTGGGGCTGGGCGGCGTCGTCACGATGCCGGGCTTCGTCGACCCGGAGGCCGCGATGGCCGAGCACGACGTGCTCGCCATGCTGTCGGTCTGGGAGAACTGCTCCTACGCCCTGCTCGACGCCGCTGCCCGCGGCATGGGCGTCGTCGCCAGCGACGTCGGCGGCAACCCCGAGATCCTCGCGTCCGCCTCGCTGGTGGACGCCGGCGACACCGTCGCGGTCGCGAAGGCGCTCGAGCGCCAGGGCCTCGACGTGACGACGCGACCGGGGCTCGAAGGCTGGCCGGGCGTCGACGACATGTGCGCGCGGATCGCGACGGCGTACGCCGACGCCGGAGGCGGGCGATGAGCCGGACCGACTCGCCCTGGGACCTCCCCGACCGCACCCTGGCGAAGGCCGAGCAGGCCGACCGCGAGATCCGCATGTCGGACTTCGCGCTGATGGCCCTGCTCCCGCTGCGCACGCTCGAGGTCTCGGGCTACCCGATCAACGAGTTCGCGATGGCGGGCCTGGTCGGCCTCTGCCTCTTCCGTCCCGCCCGCGTCGGGGCCCGGCTGCCGGCGTTCGTCGTCATCGTCCTCGGGGCGCTCCTCGCCCTGCTGCTCTACTCCGGTGTGACGAACCAGGTCGAGTGGACCCGTCGCGTCGGTCACGTCGCGATCGTCGCCGGTCTCATCTGGGCGGGCGGGACGGGGCGGCTGTCACTGCGGTCGGTGGGCGCCGGGCTGGCCACCGGGCTCATCGCGGTGATCGCGCTGGCGATCGTCGGTGTCGGCGGCAACACCTACGCCGGCCGGCTCACCGGCTTCCTCGGCGACCCCAACGCGGGCGCCTACTTCATCGCCGTGCTCGGCACGCTGGCCGTCTTCTTCTCCGACGAGCGCACGAAGGTGCGGGTCGCCGTGGCCGTGCCGATGGTCGTCGGGCTCGTGCTGTGCTTCTCGCGCACCGGTCTGCTCGCGGGCGTCTTCGTCGGAGTCTGGGTGCTCCTGGGCCGTCGGCTCGGCACCTTCGGCGGTGCCGCCATGGCCGCCGGCCTGGTCTGGCTGGTCGACAACATCCCGCAGAGCCTCACCACCTTCGGACCCTTCTCCGACCGCTCGGGCAGCGACAACCTCCGCCAGCGGATCATCGCCCAGGAGCAGGTCGAGCTGGCCGGAGCACCGTGGTACGGCAACGGTCCCGGCACCGCCACGGTCAACATCCGCGACCTCGAGTTCTTCTTCCACAACAGCTACCTCGCCGTGCGCCAGGAGGGCGGCTGGGGTGCGCTGATCCTCGTGCTGGCCCTGCTGGTCTTCGCCTTCGTCCGCCTCTCCGACCGGTCCCGCGCGGGCGACCTGGTGGCCGCGGGTGCCCAGGGCGCGATCATCGGCATCGGCGTCATGGCGATCACCCTCGGTGAGGTGCTGCTCGACACCCCGATGGCCGTGGCGGTGGCCCTCGCCCTCGGCCACGCCCTCCAGTCCCCCGGCGAGGTCCCAGCGGATGCCTGAGCCGATCCACCTCGCCGCAAACAACGCGGACCTCGGCGGCGGTGAGCAGGTGCTCGTGCGCTGCGCCGCAGCCCTGGTCGCGTTGGGCCGTCAGGTGGTCGTGGTCGCGCCCGACCGGCCCACCGACGTCCTCGACGCGGCGGCCGCGGTCGGCGCCGAGGTCGTCGCCCTGCGGGCCGACGGCCGCCGTGAGCACCTCCACCGCCTCCGCGCGTGGGACCGCCGCGAGCGCACCGGACGTCTCTGGTGCCACGGACTGGTGCCCTCCCTCGCCACCACCGGGCACCGCCGCCGTGTCGTGCACCTCCACCAGCTGCCGCGCTCACGCGCCCAGCGCGCCGCCTTGGCGATCGCTCGGGCCGGGGCCGAGCGGGTGTTGGTGCCGTCCCGCTTCCTCGCCTCGCAGGTCACGGGTGCCGAGGTGTTCGCCAACTGGACCGACGCGGTCGAGCCCGCGGCCCGCGCCGGGTCGCAGCACCGGGTCGGCTTCATGGGCCGGCTCTCCACCGACAAGGGCGCCGACCTCGTTGCGCGCGCACTCGCCGCGCCCGCCCTGGCCGACGCCACCCTCGTCGTCGCCGGCGACGACCGCTGGGTGCCCGCCGACCAGCAGGCGCCCGTCGCCGAGGCACTGGCCGGGCTCGGCGACCGCGTACGCCGCCTGGGCCGGGTGACGCCCGCCGCCTTCTTCGCCGACGTCGACCTGGCGGTCTTCCCGAGCCGGGTCGCGGAGTCCTTCGGCCTCGTCGCAGCCGAGGCGATGGCCGCTGGCGTCCCCTACGTCGTCTCCGACGCGGGCGCGCTGCCGGAGGTCGCCGGGCCGGAGCACCCGTGGGTCGCCCGGGCCGGTGACGCCGACGACCTCGCCGCCGTCGTGGCCCGCGCGCTCGCCGCCACACCGGAGGAGGTGCGGGCCGTGACCGACCGGGCGCGTGAGCGTTGGGAGGACGAGTTCTCCCCGCAGGCCGGCCGGTCGCGGGTGGAGCGACTGCTGACGGACCTGGGGGTGTCATGAGCGCGCGTGCGAGCGTGGCGATCGCCCACGACTACCTCACCCAGCGCGGCGGCGCCGAGCGCGTGGTGCTGAGCCTGATGCGGGCCTTCCCCGAGGCGCCGGTCCACACCACCCTCTACGACCCCGACGGCACCTACCCCGACTTCGCCGGGGCCGACATCCGCACCTCGCCGCTCAACCGCATCGGCGCCTTCCGGCGCGACCACCGCCTCGCGCTGCCGCTCCTCGCCCCGGCCGCCTCCCGGATGCGCGTGGACGCCGACGTCGTCGTCGCCTCCAGCAGCGGCTGGGCTCACGGCTTCGACGCCCCCGGCCGCACGGTCGTCTACTGCCACAACCCGGCCCGCTGGCTCTACCAGACCGACGAGTACCTCGGCGGCACCGCGTGGCGCTCCCCGCTCGGTCCGCCCCTGCTGGCGATGCGGCCGATGCTGAAGCGCTGGGACCGCGACCGGGCGGCACAGGTCGACGTCTACCTCGCCAACAGCCGCGTGGTGCAGCAGCGGATCGCGACGACGTACGGCCGCGACGCCGAGCTCCTGCCGCCGCCCCACGGCATGGACGCCTCGGCCCCCCGCGAGCCGGTGCCCGAGCTCGCGGGCTGGGACCCCGGCTATGCGCTCGTGGTCTCGCGGCTGCTGCCCTACAAGAACGTCGACGCCGTCATCGAGGCCGTACGCGGCACCGGCCGGCGCCTCGTCGTCGTCGGGCGCGGCCCCGAGGAGGCACGGCTGCGCGCCACCCTGCCGGCGAACGTGCGCCTGCTCGGCGGGCTCAGCGACGCCCAGCTCCGTGCGGTGTACGCCGACGCGGACGTGCTCGTCGCGGCCAGCCACGAGGACTTCGGCCTGACCCCGCTCGAGGCCGCCGCCTTCGGCGTCCCGGCGGTGGCCCTGCGCGGCGGCGGCTTCCTCGAGACCGTGGTCGAGGGCGAGACCGGGCTCTTCTTCGACAGCCCCGAGCCCGAGCTGATCGCCGCCGCCCTCGAGAAGTCCGAGCACCACGGCTGGGACCCTGACAGACTCACGATGCGGGCCGAGCAGTTCGGCGAGGCCCGCTTCATCGACCGGATCCGCTCGATCGCACTGCGTGAAGACAGGGGGCTCTGACGTGCGACCCGAAGGCATCCGCCTCCTCCCGTGGTTCATCGGCGTCATCGACCTCGTGATGATCACGGTCGCGACCGCGATGGCCATCCGCTTCCGGCTCACGCTGCCGATCTTCGCCACCTCCGGCGACGTCCTGGAGAACACGGTCCTGGCGAGCGGCTTCTTCGTCGCGACGTGGATCGTCATGCTCTCGATCTTCGGCACCTACGAGCGGCACGTCTTCGGCGCGGGCACCGAGGAGTTCAAGCTCGTCGTCAACGCCTCCTTCTTCACCGCGGCCCTCGTCGCGACGATGGCCTTCCTCATGCAGTACCCCCTCTCCCGGGGGTTCTTCGTCCTCCTCTTCCCGATCGGCGTGCTGCTGCTGCTCATCGGCCGGCTCATCTCGCGCCGGGTCATCCAGCGCCTGCGCAGCGCCGGGCACTTCAACGAGAAGGTGATCCTGGTCGGCACGCCGGGCTACATCGGCGAGATCCACACGGTGCTGGCGCGCGAGTCGTGGCTGGGCTACTCCGTGATGGGGTGCCTGGTGCCCAGCGACTACGCCGGGCTCGAGCGCACCTCCACCGGCCTCGAGGTCCTCGGGCACAGCGAGGATGTGCGTGCGGTGGTCGACGAGCTGTCGCCCGACATCGTCTTCTTCACCGCCGGCGCGGTCAGCTCCTCCACCGCGCTGCGTCGCCTGGCCTGGGACCTCGAGGACCACGCCAACGTGCAGATCATCGTGGCCCCCAACGTCACCGACGTCTCCAGCGAGCGGGTGCGGATCCGCCCCGTGGCCGGTCTCCCCCTGATGCACCTGGGCCGCTCGCGCTCGCAGCTGGCGACCAACGACGCCAAGCGCGCCTTCGACGTCGTCGGCGCGCTCACGATCCTGGTCCTCGTCTGGCCGCTGCTGGCCTTCCTGATGATCTGGGTCAAGCGCCACGACGGCGGACCAGCGCTCTTCCGCCAGACCCGGGTCGGGCGCGAGGGAGCCGAGTTCACCTGCCTCAAGCTGCGCTCCATGTCGGTCGACGCCGAGCAGCGCCTCGCCGACCTCGACCCGCGCGCCGACCACGTCCTCTTCAAGTCGACGACCGACCCGCGCGTGACGCGGCCGGGGCGCTTCATCCGCCGCTTCTCGCTCGACGAGCTGCCCCAGCTGTGGAACGTCGTACGAGGCGAGATGAGCCTCGTCGGCCCGCGCCCGCCGCTGCCGTCGGAGGTCGAGAAGTACGAGGACGACATGCTGCGCCGGCTCAACGTGCTGCCGGGCATGACCGGGCTCTGGCAGGTCTCCGGGCGCTCGGACCTCTCGTGGGAGGACACCGTGCGCCTCGACCTCTACTACGTCGACAACTGGTCGATGGTGCAGGACCTGCTGATCCTGGCGCGCACGGTCACCGCCGTGCTGGCCAGCCGCGGGGCGTACTGACGCTGTCCCTCGCGGGGGTCAGGACTTCGCGGCCTTCTCCTGCGCGTCGGCCTTCGTGGCCCTGGCCTCGGTCTTCGACTGGGCCTTCGACTCGGCCTTCGCCGCGGCCTTGGCCTCGCTCTTCGCCTGCTTGCGCCGGCGGCCCTTGCCCGCGGTCGAGTACGCCTCGCGGGACGCGTACTCCGCCTTGTAGCCGCCGTAGCCGCCGTAGCTGCCGTAGCCACCGCCGTAGGCGATCGCCGCGGCGCCCTTGACCGGCGCCTTGTTGAGCACGACGCCGAGCAGTCGGCTGCCGACCTGGTCGAGGATGCGGCGGCACTGCTGGCTCTGCTCGATCTGCGTCTTGCCGGCCGCCTGCACCAGCAGGGCGCCGTCGCAGAAGGCCGACAGCAGGCCGGCGTCGGTCACCGGCAGCAGCGGCGGGGCGTCGAGGATCACGAGGTAGTCGACCGAGAGCTCGTCGACGAACTGCTTCATCCGCAGCGAGCCGAGCAGCTCGCTCGGGTTGGGCGGGATGCGCCCGGCCGGCAGCAGGCTCAGGTTGGCCATGCCGGACTCGATGATGACCTCGCGCACGTCGACGTCGCCCGCCAGCGCCTGGGTGAGGCCGACGGCACCGTCGACCTCGAAGGTCGTCGCGATCATCGGGCGACGCAGGTCGGCGTCGATGAGCAGGACCGGGGTGCCGGCCTGGGCGACGAGGCGGGCGATGTTGGAGGAGACCGTCGACTTGCCCTCGCCTGCCAGCGCCGAGGTGACCACGATGCGCCTGGGCTCGTTGTCGACGTCGACGAAGCGCAGGTTGGTGCGCAGCTGGCGGAAGGCCTCGGCCGCCCGCCCCAGGTCGCCGCGCACGCCGCGGTGGACGCGACCCAGCGCGTCCTCCTTGGGGATGATGCCCAGCACGGAGGCACCGGTGGCGTCCTCGACGTGCTTGGCCGAGCGGATGCGGCGGTCGATCAGGCGCCGGCCGACGAGGAAGGCGTAGGCCAGCGCGAGTCCGCCGATCGCCCCCTTCATCGCTGCGTTGCGGTAGTCCGGGGTGAACGGCGCGCCCGGCAGCTGCGCCGGCTCGAGCGGGATGATCCGCGTGAGCGGCTCCTCGCGGGGGTTCTCCTCGCCGGTCTCGATCTGCTGGGCGACGACGACGACTGCCTCGACGACGGCGTTGGCGAGGTCGCGCGCCTCCTGGGGCGTGCTGCCGATGGCGGAGACGGTGAGCGAGTTGATGTTGGAGTCCACCGCGGCGGAGAAGCGCCCCGCGATCGCGCTCGGCGGGATGGCGAGGTCGAGGTCCTCCACGACCTGCTCGGCGACCGGGGTGGTCGAGACGAGGAAGGCGTAGAGGTTGGCCTTGTCCTCCGCGAGCGTGGCGTTGCCCTGCTCCTCGCCGGCCGTGGTCGCCTGACCGACGCGCACCAGGCCCGACGACGTGGCGGAGTAGAGCACCGGCTCACGGGTGGTCTTGCCGATCATCAGGAGCGCGCCGAGGATGGTGCAGCCGATCAACACCCACACGTAGGCGCGGCTCAGCCGAACGAAGTCCCCGAACGTCATGCTCGCGAGTGTAGGCCGTGCACCGTGGCTGCCCGGACGATTCGCCGACACTCGCCGCGCCGTGGCTGGCACGATGGCCGCATGAGCGAGGAGTCGGACGTGCGGGCGGCACCCATCGCCGCCCGTGTCCACCTCGCCCACGCCGTCGTCCAGAAGCTCGCCGACGACGCCGGCATCGACCTGCTCCACCTCAAGGGACCGGCCGTCCTGCCGGGGCTGCGCGCCGAGGGGCGCCACTCCAGCGACGTCGACGTCCTGGTCCGCCCCAGCCACCTCTCCCGGCTGGTCGCCGCGGTGGAGTCGGTCGGCTTCGAGCAGCGCACGGGCTTCGCCACCGGCTCCGTCTTCGCCCACGCCGCCAACTGGTGGCACGACGACTGGGGCTGGGTCGACGTCCACGTGAGCTGGCCCGGGGTCACCGTCGACGCCGAGCAGGCCTTCGACGTGCTCGCCCGCGACCGCGTCGTACGCCCCATCGCCCACCGCGACTGCCACGTGCCCGACCGCACCGCCCAGCGGCTGATCCTCGTGCTCCACTCAGCTCGCTCGGGTGGCACAGCCGACCTCGACCACGCGTGGAGCGGCGCCGAGCCGCACGAGCAGGACGCCGTACGCGCCCTCGCCGCCGAGCTGCACGCCGAGGTCGCGCTCGCCGCCGGCATCGGCGAGCTCGAGCTGCACCGCGGCGACCCGACCTACCTCCTCTGGCGCCACGTCACGCAGGGCGGGAGCCGGCTCGACGAGTGGCGCGCCCGCCTCGCCGCGGCGACCACCGTGCGGGCCAAGGCCGAGCTGCTGACCGCCGCGATGCGGGTCAACCGCGACCACCTCCGCATGGAGCTCGGGCGCGCACCGACCCGCACCGAGGTCCGGGCCCGACAGCGGCTCCGGGTGCGACGCGCCGTCACCGAGCTCTCGAGCCGGGTGAGGCGCACGTGAGCGAGCACCACTACCGCATCGCCGACGACATTGCGTGGGTCAGCGAGGAGGACCTCGACGGCGGCGAGGTGCCCACGGCCTACCTCACCCGCCTGCCCAAGGGCCCGCCGATCCTGCTCGAGGGATCGGGGTGCGTGGTGTGGCTGGCGATCGCCGAGGGCGGCACGCTGGCGGAGATCACCGCCGCCGCCGCCGCGATGACCGACGCCGCGCCCGAGGAGATCAGCGAGGACGTGGCGACGCTGGTCGACCAGCTCGTCGTGATCGGCGTCGTCTGCGAAGAGTGAGCGCGAGCGCGCCGAGCGCCGCGCCGACGGTGTTGGCGACGAGGTCGTCGACGCTGCCGATCCGCTCCAGCCACCGCGACTGCACGGCCTCGATGGCCGCCGAGCACAGTGCCGCCACGAGCACCGCGGCCCACCACCTCCCCCGCAGGAGCGCGGCCAGCAGCGCGCCCACCGGCACGAAGAGCAGCACGTTGAGCAGCACGCCGTAGTGCTCCGGGACCACCCACAGCGGCGCGATCTGCCAGTCGTAGCGGAAGAACGTGTAGCACCGGACCGTCAGGTCGTTGAGGTCCTGGCCCCAGGGCCCTGCCACCAGCACCCCCAGCCCGACGGCGTACGCCACCGACGCGACCACCAGCATCCGGTGATCGCGCATCCTGCCCACGGCGCCACCCTAGAGTGGGCGCCGTGAGCACACAGGCAGGTCCGCCGGCCGTGGTGGTGGCGGCCCTCGGGGTGCCGATCGGGATCCCCGTCACCGGCGACGCTGTCGACCGGCTGCGCGGGCAGTGGAGCCGCGCGCTCACGGACGCCGCGCCCGTCGCGGTCGTCGACCTCACCGACCTCACCGGCAACGGGACCGACGACGTCGTGCACGACTACGCCATCACCTCGCGCGTCACCATGGCCGCGCTCGAGGCCACCGCCGGGCAGCGCATCAACCTCCACGCCGGCGCGGTCGCCGACCCCGAGGGCCGTGCCCTCGCGCTGGTCGGGGCGTCGGGGACCGGCAAGACCACCGCCGTACGCCAGCTGGCCGGGCGCCTGGGCTACCTCACCGACGAGACCACCTCCGTCGACGACACCCTGGCCGTGCACCCGCACCCCAAGCCGCTGTCCGTCATCCCCCACGGCGGCGCGCCACACCTCAAGCAGTCGCTGTCGCCCGACGAGCTCGGCCTGGTGCACCCGCCGGCCCGGGCCTGGCTGCACCGCATCGTGCTGCTGCACCGCGGCGAGGGCGACGACGGCCTGGTGCCCCTCGCGCCCGCCCACGCGATCGCCGAGATGGTGACCCAGAGCTCGTCGCTGACCCTGCTCGAGCACCCGATCCTTCGCCTGGCCGACACGATCGACGCCTGCGGCGGCGCCTGGGCGCTGCACTACCGGGAGTTCGCCGACTGGATCGACGACCTCGTCCACCTGCTCGACGTCGAGGGCCAGCCGCCCGCCCCGCGGCTGCACCACCCCGGCGTCGCCGACGTACCCGCCCCGCCGGGGGACACCTGGACCCGCGCCCCGTGGCGCGACGCGGTGGAGTACGACGACGAGCTGGTGCTGATGGTCGACGACCGGGTCCACGTGCTCGCCGGGCTCGGTGTGGTGATCTGGCTGGCGCTCGAGGTGCCCTGCTCCGCCGGCGAGCTCGTCGCCCGGGCCCAGGAGCTCTGGGGCGAGCACCCCGACGCCCCCGGGCTGGTCTCCGACGCGCTCGCGGTCATGACCGACGAGGGGATGATCGCCCCGCCGCTGTCGTGGCCGGCGGTCTGAGGCCGCCTCCGCGTTCCGGTCGTCGCGTGTCGTCGCGTGTCGTCGCGTTCCCCGGGTACCCGGGGAAAGTGGAGCCTCCACCCCGAAACTTCGGGGGTGAGGCTCCAGGTTGGGACCGGAACCCCGGGCTCCGGGCCGCCGACTTCGGACCCGCGGACGGCGCCGGTAACGTGCGTCACATGACCGCACGCCGCCAGCTGCCCACCGACGAGGCCCGCGACCTGCTCGCCCTGACGCGCGAGATCGCCACCAAGGAGCTCGCGCCGCGGTCGGCCGAGGCGGAGGCCACCGAGACGTTCCCGCGCGAGGTCTTCCGCATGCTCGGCCAGGCCGGCCTGCTGTCGCTGCCCTACCCCGAGGAGGTCGGTGGCGGCGCCCAGCCCTACGAGGTCTACCTCCAGGTGCTCGAGGAGATCGGCTCCGTGTGGTCCTCGGTCGGCGTCGGCGTGTCCGTCCACGCGCTCTCCTGCTTCGGCCTCGCGGAGTTCGGCACCGAGGAGCAGAAGGCGCGGTGGCTGCCCGACATGCTCGGTGGCGAGCTGCTCGGCGCCTACTGCCTCTCCGAGCCGCACGCGGGCTCCGACCCCGCGGCGATGCGTACGACCGCGCGCCGCGACGGTGACTCGTACGTCCTCAACGGAGCCAAGGCCTGGACGACCCACGGCGGCCACGCCGACTTCTACAAGGTGATGGCGCGGACCTCCGACGACCGCAACGGCATCTCCTGCTTCCTCGTGCCGGCCGACGCCGAAGGGCTGTCCGCCGACCCGCCGGAGCGGAAGATGGGCCTCACCGGCTCGGCCACGGCGACCATGCGCTTCGACGGCGTACGCATCGACGCCGACCGGCTCCTCGGCAACGAGGGCGACGGCCTGCGGATCGCGCTCGCCGGGCTCGACTCCGGCCGCCTCGGCATCGCCGCCGTGGCCGTCGGGCTCGCCCAGGGCGCCCTCGACTCCGCGGTGGCGTACGCCCGTGAGCGGGAGACGTTCGGCTCGCGGATCATCGACCACCAGGGCCTGGCCTTCGTGCTCGCCGACATGGAGGCCGCGATCGTCTCCGCCCGCGCCACCATGCTGCACGCTGCGCGCCTCAAGGACGCCGGCCTGCCCTTCTCCCGCGAGGCCTCGGTCGCCAAGCTCGTCGCCACCGACAACGCCATGAAGGTCACCACCGACGCCGTGCAGGTCCTCGGGGGCTACGGCTACACCCGCGACTTCCCCGTCGAGCGCTACATGCGCGAGGCGAAGGTGATGCAGATCTTCGAGGGGACCAACCAGATCCAGCGGATGGTCATCTCGCGCTCGCTGGCGAAGGACAACGCCGGCGCCATCGGCTGAGGCGGAAGCGTTCCGCCGTCGCGATCCCCGGGTACCCGGGGAAACTGGAGCCTCCACCCCGAAACTTCGCGGGTAAGGCTCCAGTTCGGCCCTGGAACCTCGGGTCACGGACTGCCGTCGAACCGAGCCGTGGCGATCGGTCTGTCCACAGCCTCCCGATCGTGAGGTTCGGGTTCGACGCCGCCGGGCAGTCGTCGTACATGCCCACCACCGAGCTGATCGACCTCGAAGGCGTCGTCGTGCTGCGGCGCGAGCTCCTCGACTCCGGCTACACCGACCGCCAGATCCGCACGATGGTCAAGACCGGCGAGCTGCATCGGGTGCGGCACGGCAGCTACTGCGACGCGACGCTGTGGACGTCGCTCAGCCCCGCCGACCGTCACCGTGTCCTGTCGCGTGCCGTCCTCGCACGAGCACATCCCAGCACGGTGCTCACTCATGTGTCGTCGGCGATCGAGCAGGGAGCGCCCGTGTGGGGTCACGACCTCACGAAGGTCCACACCACCCGCACCGATGGCCGCGCCGGGCGCAAGGAGTGCGACCGGGTGCAGCACGCCGGCTCGATGCCGAAGTACCACGTCAAGGTGGTCAACGGTGTGCCTGTCTCCCTCGCCACGCGTTGCGCCGTTGAGATGACGACCGTCTCCACCGTCGAGTCTGCGCTGATCACCGTCGACGGCCTGCTCCATGCCGGGCTGACGACGACGAGCGGCGTACGCCAGTTCGCCCACCGCACCCGATGGTGGCCCAACAGCCTGCGCACCAACGTCGTGCTGCGACTGACGGACGGGCGACGGGAGTCGGCGGGCGAGTCGCGTACGGCGTACTTCTTCTACAGCCAGGGACTGCTCAGGCCCGAGCCACAGGTCTGGATCCTCGACGAGCGCGGCGCGAGGTTCGCGCGGGTGGACTTCGCGTGGGTCGAGCTCGGGGTGTTCCTCGAGTTCGACGGGAAGATCAAGTACGAGCTCCACCGGCGGCCGGGCGAGACGCTCGAGGAGTTCCTGCTGCGGGAGAAGGAGCGCGAGGAACGCATCTGCCAGCTCACCGGATGGGTCTGCATCCGCATCACGTGGGCCCAGCTCGGGGCGCCCCAACAGCTCGCGGCGCGCATCCGCAGGATCCTCGAGTCACGGAGCAGGGCCGCCTGAGCGCTTGCGCGTCGAGCTCACCGGCTCAAACTGGAGCCTCCACCGCGAAACTTCGGGGGTGAGGCTCCAGTTTCCCCGGGTACCCGGGGAACGCAACGCGAGGCCCCGACCCGAGCCCCCACCCCGAAGGCGGTTGTCGCCCCCCACCCGGCGAGCGAGCGTGGAGTCATGTCCAAGCGAATCGCATTCCTGACCGCATCCGAGGGCGTCGAGGAGGTCGAGCTCACCAAGCCGTGGCAGGCCGCCGTCGACGCCGGCCACACCGCCGAGCTGCTCTCGCTCGACGAGGGCGAGGTCCAGCTCTTCCAGCACCTCGACAAGTCGAGCACCCAGCGCGTCGACCGGCGCGTGGCCGACGTGGCCGTCGCCGACTACGACGCGCTCGTCCTGCCCGGCGGCGTCGCCAACCCCGACGCCCTGCGCATGGACGAGGGGGCCGTGGCCTTCATCCGCGACTTCGTCGACTCCGGCAAGCCCGTGGCGGCGATCTGCCACGCGGCGTGGACCCTGGTCGAGGCCGACCGGGTGCAGGGCAAGCGGGTCGCGAGCTGGCCGAGCCTGCAGACCGACATCCGCAACGGTGGCGGCGAGTGGGTCGACGAGGAGGTCGTCGTCGACGGCAACCTCATCACCAGCCGCAACCCCGACGACATCCCGGCCTTCTCGCAGGCGCTGCTCGGCGCGCTCGACGGCTAGTCCGTCTCAGGGGGGGACCCCGGGTGTGGCGGTGGTCACACGGATGGTGCATCCTGAATGGAAGCGCTCTCACACCCGGAAGGTCCCCCCATGTCCCAACCGCTTCCGCACCCCCGCCGACGTCGTCGTACGTCGCTGCGTGCCGCCCTCACGGCCCTCGCCGTGGCCGTGGTCGGCCTGACGGCCCCCACCATCGCCCCGAGCACCGCCGCGCCCGCGGCCGCACCTGCCGCGACGCCCGACCTCGGCGACCGCGTCATCGTCTTCGACCCCAGCATGCCCACGGCCGAGATCCGCCAGCAGGCGGACGCGATCTGGCAGCAGCAGGTCGACGCCGAGATGTCGGAGGAGCGGTGGAGCCTGCTCTTCCGCCCCGGCACCTACGGCACGCCCACCGAGCCGCTGCAGATCAAGGTCGGCTACTACACCGAGGTCGCCGGCCTCGGCGCGGACCCGTCCGACGTCGTCATCAACGGCAAGGTCGAGGTCTACAACCGCTGCCTCACCGACGGACCCACGCAGCCCTACTGCGTGGCGCTCAACAACTTCTGGCGCTCGCTCTCCAACCTCACGATCGACGTCAACGGCACCGGCCAGGACGGCTGCCGCGCATCGGCGAACTTCTGGGCGACCTCGCAGGCCGCTTCGCTGCGCCGCGTCGACATCCGCGGCGGCAACCTGTCGCTGATGGACTACTGCACCGAGGGCCCGCAGTTCGCCAGCGGCGGCTACCTCGCCGACTCCCGCGCCGGCGAGGTGATCAACGGCTCGCAGCAGCAGTGGCTCACCCGCAACAGCGAGGTCGCGAACTGGTCCAACGGCGTGTGGAACCAGGTCTTCGCGGGCACGATCGGCGCGCCCTCGGAGGCCAACTTCCCCACCGAGCCCTACACCACGCTCGACCGCACCCCGCTGAGCCGCGAGAAGCCCTACCTCCACCTCGACGACAAGGGCGCCTGGCAGGTCCGCGTGCCGAGCGTGCGCACCGACTCGCGCGGCACCAGCTGGGCAGGCGGCACCACCGCCGGCAAGAACCTGCCGCTCTCGTCCTTCCACGTCGCCAGCCCGGACCAGTCCGCCCGGACGATCGCCAAGGCGCTGGACCGGGGCAAGAACCTGCTGCTCACCCCCGGCGTGTACGACGTCGACCGCAGCCTGGTGATCCGTCGCGACGACACCGTCGTCCTCGGCCTCGGCCACGCCACCCTCACGGCCGTCGACGGCGCCACCCCTGTCGTCGTACGCCCCGAGGCGACCGGTGTGGTCGTCGCGGGCGTCACCATCGACGCCGGCACCCGTCTCTCGCCGAACCTGATGCACATCCAGGGCCGTCCCGGCCGCTCCGGTGACCGTCGCCCGGCAGCCGCGGCGCCGACCACGACGCTCAACGACGTCTACTTCCGCGTGGGCGGCCCCCACATCGGCAAGGCCGACGTGTCGCTGCGCATCGACGCCGACGACGTGCTCATCGACCACGCGTGGGTGTGGCGTGCCGACCACGGCATCGAGGGCTTCACCGCCGGTGCGGTGGGCGACACCGACCGCTGGAACACCAACATCGGTCGCGTCGGCGTGATCGTCGACGGCGACCGCGTGCGGGCCACCGGCCTCTTCGTCGAGCACTACCAGGAGTTCAACACCATCTGGAACGGCGAGCGGGGCGAGGTCGTGCTCTACCAGAACGAGCTGCCCTACGACCCGCCCTCGCAGGCCGACTGGACCCGTCCCGACGGCACGCTCGGCTGGGCCGGCTACAAGGTCGCCGACGACGTGCGCCGCCACCAGCTCTACGGCGGCGGGGTCTACGTCTTCAACCGCAACGACCCCTCGATCACCACCGAGAGTGGCTTCGAGGTGCCCGAGCGCGCCGGCGTGCGCCTGCACCACGTCATGACGGTCAACCTCGAGGCGGGCAGCATCGAGCACGTCGTCAACGACACCGGGGCGCGCGTGGACAGCGACGCGCCGGGCATCCCGAGCTACGTGGTGGACTACCCGGCTCCCTGAGCAGGGATCACTCCACCAGCCAGCGCCCCAGCAGCGTCCCGTCCTGCTCCAGCAGCAGGGCGGGACGCAGCGCGACCTCCACCTCCGCGCCGGTGGCGATGCGTACGGCGTCGCCGCCGGTGAGGGCCGGCACGATCGTCCAGCACAGCTCGTCGACGACCTCGGCGGCGAGCAGGTCGGCGAAGAGCGACGGCCCGCCCTCGCACAGCTGCTCGGTCCAGCCCCGCTCCGCGAGCGTGGCCTTCAGCAGGGCGAGGTCGATCTCGTCGTCGCCGAGCACGAGCACGTGCTCCTCCCCCAGCTCCTCGCGGACCTTCGCCAGCCCGTCGGCCGAGGCCACGGTCGCCATCAGGATCCGCCCGCGCGGGGCGTCGGCCAGCGTCTGCGGCAGGTCGGCCGACCGGCTCACGACCACCAGCGGGATCGACGGGACGTCGTACCCCTCGTCGCGCAGCGTCCCGGCGCCGACCACGAGGCAGTCGGCCCGCCTGCGCAGGGCGTCGAAGACCCGCTTGTCGGCGTCGTTGTTGATGCTCTTGCTGATGCCGTCCGAGCCCTGCGCGGCACCGTCGACGGTGCTCACGAAGTTGACCCGGAGCCACGGCTCCCGTGACGGCGTGTACGCCGCCGCGAGCTCGTCGTCGGACAGGTCGGACAGCCGTTGCAGGTCGAGGGATTCGCTCACCGCTTCATCCTCCCCCCTACCCTTTCAGGCGTGATCACCCTTGCGGACCTGGCGGCCCTGCAGAACGACCACGGCGCGGCCTGGGAGCACCCGGTGGCGCCGGTCGTCCTCGACGGTCCCCGCGGTCCCGTCGTCATCGGCGACGGCCCGCTGACCCTGATGGGCTGCGTCAACCTCTCGCGGGACTCGACCTACCGCGAGAGCGTGGCCACCAGCCCGGCCGACGCGGTCCGGATGGGCCGGGTCCAGGTCGCGCAGGGCGCGGGCGTCATCGACCTGGGCGCCGAGTCGAGCAACGCGAAGGCCGCGCGGGTCTCCGCCGACGACCAGGTCGCCAGCCTGGTGCCGGCGGTGAAGGGCCTGGCCGACGAGGCGATCGTCTCGGTCGAGACCTACGAGCCCGAGGTCGTGCGCGCCTGCCTCGACGCCGGCGCCCGCATCCTCAACATGACCGGCCGCCAGCACGAGGACGAGATGCTGGCGCTCGCCGCGGAGTACGACGCCGCTGTCGTCATGTGCTTCGGCGAGACCGCCAACGTCCGCGAGATCGCCGACGTCCCGCCCGACGCCGACCCGATGCCGGTGCTGCTCGACCACTTCGCGCCCCGCATCGCCCACGCCCGCTCGCTGGGCGTCGACAAGGTCGTCGTCGACCCCGGAATGGGCTTCTACTACGGCAACCTGGTCGACCCGCCCACCCGCGCCCGTCACCAGGCCCGGGTGCTGGCGCAGGTCTTCCGCCTGCGCCCCCTCGGCGTACCCGTCTGCAACGCGGTGCCGCACTCCTACGACATCTTCGGTGACGAGTTCCGCAAGGCCGAGGGCTTCTACGGCGTCTTCGCCGCGCTGGGCGGGACCCACCTGCTCCGCACCCACGAGGTGCCGCACCTGCGCACGGTGCTGCGGGGCGTCACCGAGCTCGCGGTGCGCTGACGCCGTCCGGCCTCAGCCCAGGAAGGCCCGCACCCCGGACACCAGCCCGCGGGCGTAGCGGGCGCGGCCCTTCGGCGAGGTCATCACCCGCGCCTCGGCCGCGTTGCGCATGTTGCCCAGCTCGACCATCACCGTCGGCACGTCGGAGAGGTTGAGGGTGCCGAGGTCGGAGCGGACGTCGAGCCCGTCGCCGCCGGCGACGTAGGTGGCGAGCCCGAAGCGCTGCGCCAGCAGGGCCGTACGCACCCGCGCCGCCAGCGCCATCGAGGAGTCGTGGATGTCGTCGGTCCACGGAGCGCGGTCGGCCGGGGCGATGACGTGGAAGCCGCGCGCGCCGGGGGCGTACGACCCGTCGGCGTGGATGGAGAGCTTGAGGTCGGCGTCGATCGCGTTGCCCGCCCGGCCGCGCACGTCGACGCACGGTCCCCAGCGGTCGTCACGGTTGCTGTGGCGCGTCAGGCGCACGGTCGCGCCGAGCTCGCGCAGCTGCCGGACCACGCGCCGCGAGACCTGCCAGGTGAAGGTGGCCTCCGGGTAGCCGCCGGCGGTCGCCGTACCAGTGCTGTTGCAGGGCTTGGTGAAGCCGCCGGCGGGGACGGGGGCGTTGATGCGCGCCGGGAAGTTGCGGTTGCCGAGCTGGTGGCCGGGGTCGACGACGATCGTGCGCCCGGCCAGCGGGGCGGCGGCCCGCTGCTCGCCCGCGGGCACGGCCGATGCCGGCGACGGGACCAGGGCGACCAGCACCAGCAGGAGGGCGGGGGCGCTCCTCACCCGGCGAACCCGCGCGGGTTCTGCTCCTGCCAGCGCCACGCGTCGGCGGCCATCTCGTCGATCGTCTTCTTCGTGCGCCAGCCGAGCTCGGCGTTGGCCTTGGACGGGTCGGCGTACGACGTCGCCACGTCGCCGGGGCGGCGGGCCACGACCTCGTAGGGCAGCTCGCGGCCGACGGCCCGCTCGAAGGCGTGCAGCAGCTCGAGCACGCTGGTGCCGTGGCCGGAGCCGAGGTTCCAGGTGTTGACGCTCTCGGTGGTGGTGGTCAGCGCCTCGAGCGCCGCCACGTGCCCAGCCGCGAGGTCCTCGACGTGGATGTAGTCACGCACGCCGGTGCCGTCGACGGTGTCGTAGTCGTCGCCGAAGACCGACAGCTTCTCGCGCTTGCCCACCGCGACCTGCGCGATGAAGGGCATCAGGTTGTTGGGCTTGCCCGAGGGGTCCTCGCCGATCGTGCCGGACTCGTGCGCGCCGACCGGGTTGAAGTAGCGCAGCAGCGCCACGCGCATGTCCGGGTCGGCGGCCGCGACGTCGCGGAGGATCTGCTCCTGCATCACCTTGGTCCAGCCGTAGGGGTTGGTCGCGAAGGTCGGCTGGTCCTCGGTCGCGCCGGCCTGGTCGGTGCCGTAGACGGTGGCGCTGGAGGAGAAGACGAGCTTGTGCACGTGGTGCTTCTGCATCGCCCGCACCAGCGAGAAGGTCGAGCCGAGGTTGTTCTCGTAGTAGTCGAGCGGCTTCTCCACGCTCTCGCCCACGGCCTTGTAGCCGGCGAAGTGGATCACGGCGTCGAAGTCCTCGGCGGCGAAGAGGTGCTCGGTCTTGTCGTGGTCGCACAGGTCGAAGGAGTGCATCGGCAGGCTCGTGCCGGTGAGCGACTCCATCCGCCCCAGCACCACGGGGTGGGAGTTGCTGAAGTTGTCGACGATGACGACGTCGTGGCCGGCGGCGACGAGCTGGATGACGGTGTGCGAGCCGATGTAGCCGGCGCCGCCGCTGACGAGGATCTTCATGCGATCACCCTAACGACCGGAGGCTTTGACAGACTGTGCGCATGCCCAGCGCTCTCATCACCGGAATCACCGGCCAGGACGGCCTCTACCTCGCCGAGCTCCTCCTCGAGAAGGGGTACGACGTGCACGGGTTGATCCGCGGCCAGAACAACCCCCGTCGCGAGCTGGTCGAGAAGGTCGTCCCCGACGTCCAGCTCCACAACGGTGACCTGACCGACCTGTCCAGCCTGATGCGCGCCATGCGCGACTCCCAGCCCGACGAGGTCTACAACCTCGGCGCGATCTCGTTCGTCGCCTACTCGTGGGAGAACGCCTTCGTCACCAGCGACGTGACCGGCATGGGCGTGCTCAACATGCTCGAGGCCGTACGCCTCCACGCCGGTGACGACCCGTCGTCGATCCGCTTCTACCAGGCCTCGAGCTCGGAGATGTTCGGCAAGGTGCAGGAGGTGCCCCAGTCGGAGAGCACCCTGCTCTGGCCCCGCTCGCCCTACGGCGTGAGCAAGGTCTACGGCCACTACATGACCATCAACTACCGCGAGTCCTACGGCATGCACGCCTCCTCGGGCATCCTGTTCAACCACGAGTCGCCGCGCCGCGGCCCCGAGTTCGTGACCCGCAAGATCAGCCAGGCCGTCGCCCGGATCCACCTCGGCCAGCAGGACTCGATGGCGCTGGGCAACCTCGACGCGCAGCGCGACTGGGGCTACGCCGGCGACTACGTCGAGGCGATGTGGCGCATGCTCCAGCAGGACGAGGCCGACGACTACGTCATCTCCACCGGCGAGACCCACTCGATCCGCGACTTCCTCGACCTCGCCTTCGCCCACGTCGGCATCGACGACTGGACCAAGCACGTCACGCAGGACCCGCGCTTCATGCGCCCCGCCGAGGTCGAGCTGCTCATCGGCGACGCCTCGAAGGCCAAGGACAAGCTCGGCTGGACGCCCACGGTGTCCTTCCCCGAGCTCGTCGCGATGATGGTCGACAGCGACATCGCGGCGGTCAAGGCGGGCTGGTGACGGCTCGGGCCCTCATCACCGGCATCGGCGGCCAGGACGGCACCTACCTCGCGGAGCGCCTCGTCGGCGAGGGCCTGGAGGTCCACGCCCTCGTGCTGTCCGCCGACGGGCACCCGACGCACTGCCCCGACGAGGTCGTGCTCCACACCGGCGACCTCGGCGACCTCGCGGCCACCCGCGACCTGGTGCGCGAGGTCGCGCCGAGCGAGATCTACAACCTCGCCGCGATCAGCTCGGTCGCCCAGTCGTGGGACGAGCCGGACCTCACCGCCCACGTCAACGGGCAGGCAGCCGTCGCGCTGATGGAGTCGGCGCGGATCGTGGGCGACGTACGCCTCGTGCAGGCCTCCAGCGCCGAGATCTTCGGCGAGCCCGCCGAGTCGCCGCAGACCGAGTCGACGCCCGTCGCGCCGCTCAACCCGTACGGCGCCGCGAAGGCCTTCGCGCACCTCTCGGCGCGCGTCTTCCGCCAGCGCGGCCTGCACGTGTCCAGCGCGATCCTCTACAACCACGAGTCGCCGCGCCGCCACGAGCGCTTCGTGACGCGCAAGATCACCTCGACGGTGGCCGCGATCGCCCGCGGCGATGCCGACGAGCTGGTGCTGGGCAACCTCGACGCCCGCCGCGACTGGGGCTGGGCGCCCGACTACGTCGACGCGATGGTGCGCGCCGCGCGGGCCGACGAGCCGTCCGACTACGTCGTCGCGACCGGGCGCGCCCACTCCGTACGCGAGTTCGTCGCCGCTGCCTTCGCGGCCGCCGGAGTCGCCGACTGGGAGCACCTCGTGCGCCAGGACGAGCGGTTCTTCCGTCCCGCCGACCCGACCGAGCTCGTGGGTGACGCCTCGAAGGCGCGCGAGGCCCTCGGCTGGACGCCGACGGTCGGCTTCGAGGAGATCGTGGCGCGGATGGTCGCCGCCGACCTGCCTCCCTCGGTGGTCGAGTAGCCCCGCGAGCGCCAGCGAGCGGGCGTATCGAGACCTCCGACCTGCACTGGGGGGCGTACGGCCGAGGTTCACCCCTCAAGCTGGAGCCTTGCCCCCGAAGCTTCGGGGTGGAGGCTCGAGTTTCCCCGGGTACCCGGGGAACGCGACGGGGAACGCGACGGCGAACGCGACCGGGAACGGGCCGCCCCCGCCCTCACCCGTGCTGCAGCAACCCCAGCAGGTACTCCCCGTAGCCGCTCTTGCGCAGCGGCCCGGCCCGCTCGACGAGCTCCTGGTCGGACAGCCAGCCCATGCGCCAGGCGACCTCCTCGGGGGCGCCGACCTTGAAGCCCTGGCGGCCCTCGATGGTGCGCACGAAGTTGGAGGCGTCGTTGAGGGAGTCGAAGGTGCCGGTGTCGAGCCAGGCGGTGCCGCGCGGCAGCACCTCGACGTGAAGCCGCCCCTCCTCGAGGTAGCGGCGGTTGAGGTCGGTGATCTCGAGCTCGCCGCGCGCCGACGGCTCGAGCTCGGAGGCGTACTGCACCACGTCGTTGTCGTAGAAGTAGAGCCCCGGGACGGCGAAGTCGCTCTTGGGGTGCTCGGGCTTCTCCTCCAGCGACAGCGCGCGGCCCTGGTCGTCGAACTCCACCACGCCGTACGCCCGGGGGTCGGCGACGTGGTAGCCGAAGACGGCGGCGCCGTCGAGCTCGGAGAAGCGCAGCAGCTGCTGGCCCAGGCCGGAGCCGTAGAAGATGTTGTCGCCGAGCACGAGCGCGGAGCGCTGGTCGCCGATGTGGTCGGCGCCGATGATGAACGCCTGCGCCAGACCGTCCGGCGAGGGCTGGACCGCGAAGGTCAGGTTGATCCCGAACTGCGAGCCGTCACCGAGCAGCCGGTGGAAGCCGTCGGCCTCGTGGGGCGTCGTGATGATCAGCACGTCCCGGATGCCCGCGAGCATCAGCGTGGACAGCGGGTAGTAGATCATCGGCTTGTCGTAGACCGGGACCAGCTGCTTGCTGATGCCCTGGGTGATGGGGTGCAGTCGCGAGCCGGTGCCACCGGCCAGGATGATTCCACGCATGCGCCCCACCCTATTGTGGGAACGGCGCTCGGTGCCGTACGGCACCATGTGAGGCATGCCGTCCTCGCGTTCGTCCTCCGCCCGACGGCTGGTGCGACCCTCCACCGTCATCGGTGGTCTCTTCCTGCTCGTCGTCGTCCTGGGCCTGCTGGCGATCCCCTTCCTCAAGGCGCCCGGCAACGCCGAGGGCGCCCGCGCCGACCTCGAGGCCGCACGCACCTCGCTCGCCAACGGCGACGTCGAGTCCGCGGAGGCCAGCATCCAGAGCGCGCGTCGCCACGCCGACGAGGTGCAGGACGCGATGCAGGGCATCGGCGGTGACGTCTGGAGCCTGGTGCCCGTGGTCGGCGAGCCGGTCTCGGACGTACGCCACCTCGGCAACGCCCTCGACCACCTGACCACCGCCGCCGAGGTCGCCGTCGAGGCGTGGCCGGCCATCAACGGCGACGACGCGACCCTCTTCGAGGACCGCTCCGTCGACGTGCCGACCCTGAGGACGCTCGTGGGCGCGGTCGACGAGGCGAGCCTCCACCTCGACACCGCGCAGCTCGAGCTGCGCGAGGTCAACGACTCCGCGCTCGGCGTCGGCACCCGCCTGGCGGAGGCGCGCGACGAGGCCACCGACGTCGTCGAGCCCCTTGCCGCCAGCGCCCGCCGCGCGAAGCCGCTCGCAGCGGCGCTGCCCGACCTCTTCGGCGCCGACGAGGACCGCACCTACCTGCTGGCCCTGCTCAACCCCAGCGAGCAGCGCTTCTCCGGCGGCGCGCCGCTGACGCTCGCCCCGATGCGTGTGAGCGAGGGCCGGCTGACGATCGGCGAGGCACGCGACACCACCGACCAGGAGCTCTACCGCGTCGGCCGCTGGGAGCGCGTGGAGGACAACCCGTTCCACAACGGCAAGCTGCGGCTGTCGACCTCGACCTACGCCCCCGACTGGTCGGTCTCGGGCGAGGAGCTGCTGCGCGGCTGGGAGCGCATCGTCGGGCAGGAGACCGACGGGCTGATCGCCGTCGACGTCGTCGCGCTGGCCGACCTGCTGCGCGTCACCGGGCCCGTCGACGTCCCGATCTACGGGCGCATCGACTCCTCCAACTTCACCCAGAAGATGGTCGGCGACTACGACGCCTTCCCCGACAACGAGGCCCGCCACGAGCTGAACCTCGCGCTGGTCCCGCTCTTCGCCGACCAGATCCTCGGCGCCGGCCAGGGCCTGGAGAAGATCGAGTCCCTGCGCGACTCCGCCCGCGGGCGCCACTTCGCGATGTGGATGCGCGACCCCGACGTGCAGTCCGCGGCGGCCGAGGTCGGGCTCTCCGGCGAGCTGTCGCAGACCGACCACGACTACATCGGCGTCTTCAACCAGAACACCAACCGCAGCAAGTCCGACTACTGGCAGCGCCGCACGGTGACCAGTGACGTCCGCCTCCGCGAGGACGGCTCGGCAGCGGTGAAGCTCACCATCTCGGTCTTCAACGACTCCCCGCCCTACGCCAACGAGCTCTACGGCGACCCCCGCGGCGGCGCCGCCCGCACCCGCTGGAACGGCATGCGCCTGGGCGTCTTCCTCCCCGAGGGCGTCGAGGTCGACCGCGCGGTGGTCGCGGGACGCGAGGTCGGCACCAAGGTCTTCGACTACTACGGCCGCCCCTACAAGCTGCTCGGCATCACGCTCCCGCCGCGCACGACCCGCGAGGCCGTGCTGGAGTACGTCGTCCCCGCCGCCGCGGTCGCCCGCGACGACGGCACCCTCACCTACCGCCTCGACGCCACCCCGCAGGGCATGGTCGTCCCGCAGGCGCTGAAGGTCAGCGTGCAGTGGCCCGAGGGCTACGACGTGACCGACCTGCCGGAGGGCTGGACCCGCTCCGGCCCCGGCCGGGCGACGTACGACGACCCGGGCCTGGTCACCCAGCCCAGCTTCAGCATCACCGGCTCCGCCAACGGGGCGAGCGCGCCCTAGACTCCCCCGCATGGAACGCCTTCTCGTGACCGGGGGCGCGGGGTTCATCGGGTCGAACTTCGTGCACCACCTCGTCGACCACACCGACCTGCGCATCACCGTCCTCGACAAGCTGACCTACGCGGCCAGCAAGGAGTCGCTGGCCGGGCTGCCCGAGGACCGGGTGCAGCTGGTGGTCGGCGACATCGCCGACGAGGACGTGGTCGACCCGCTGGTCGCGGCCCACGACGCGGTCGTCCACTACGCCGCGGAGTCCCACAACGACAACTCGCTCAACGACCCGAGCCCGTTCATCCGCACCAACATCCTCGGCACCTACACGATCCTCGAGGCGGTGCGGAAGCACGACAAGCGCCTGCACCACGTCTCGACCGACGAGGTCTACGGCGACCTCGAGCTCGACGACCCCAAGCGCTTCACCGAGGACACCCCCTACAACCCGTCCTCGCCCTACTCCGCGTCCAAGGCAGGCTCCGACCACCTGGTCCGCGCCTGGGTGCGCAGCTTCGGCGTGCGCGCGACGGTGTCCAACTGCTCGAACAACTACGGCCCCTGGCAGCACATCGAGAAGTTCATCCCGCGCCAGATCACCAACGTCATCGACGGCATCCGCCCCAAGCTCTACGGCTCGGGCGAGAACGTCCGCGACTGGATCCACGCCGACGACCACTCCTCCGCCGTGCTCACGATCCTGGAGAAGGGCCGCATCGGCGAGACCTACCTCATCGGCGCGGACGGCGAGAAGAACAACCTCGAGGTCGTCCGCCTCATCCTGACGATGATGGGCAAGGGCGCCGACGACTTCGACCACGTCAACGACCGCGCCGGGCACGACCTGCGCTACGCCATCGAGTCCGGCAAGCTGCGCCAGGAGCTCGGCTGGTCGCCGCAGTTCCAGGACTTCGAGTCCGGCCTGGCCAACACCATCGAGTGGTACCAGACCCACGAGGACTGGTGGCGCCCCCACAAGGACGCCGTCGAGGCGAAGTACGCGGAGAAGGGCCAGTAGGTGAGCCTCCCCTCTCTCGAGACGCTGCCTCGTCTGGAAAAGACGGCGATCCCGGGCCTCGTCGTCGTACGCCTCGACCGCCGCGACGACGACCGCGGGTTCTTCAAGGAGAACTGGCAGCGGGAGAAGATGCTGGCCATCGGCCTGCCCGACTTCGGCCCGGTCCAGAACAACGTCTCCTTCAACTCCGACCGCGGCGTCACGCGCGGCATCCACACCGAGCCGTGGGACAAGTTCATCTCGCTGGCGACCGGCCGGATCTTCGGCGCGTGGGTCGACATGCGCGAGGGCGAGAGCTTCGGCGCCACCTTCACCCTCGAGATGGACACCTCGGTGGCCGTCTTCGTGCCGCGCGGCGTCGGCAACAGCTACCAGGTGCTCGAGGACTCGACCGCCTACACCTACCTCGTCAACGACCACTGGCGCCCCGGGGTGACCTACCCCGCGCTCGCGCTGGGCGACCCGACCGCGGCGATCGACTGGCCGATCCCGCTGTCCGAGGCGATCATCAGCGAGAAGGACCAGAACGCCCCGGCACTCGACCCGAGCACGGCGATGGCACCGAAGAAGACGCTCATCGTCGGGGCGCTCGGCCAGCTCGGCCGCGCGCTGCACGCCGCCCACCCGGCCGCCGACCGCGTCGACCTGTTCGCCGGTGAGGGCGTCACCGCGCTCGACCTGACCGACAGCGAGGCCGTCGCCGCCTGGCCGTGGCACGAGTACGCCGTCGTGCTCAACGCAGCGGCGTACACCGCCGTCGACCCCGCCGAGACCGCCGAGGGGCGGGTCACCGCGTGGGCCGCCAACGCCACCGGTCCCGCCACGCTGGCGCGGCTCGCGCGCGAGCACCGCTTCACCCTCGTGCACTACTCCTCGGAGTACGTCTTCGACGGCACGGCGCCCCTCGACCCCGGCCACACCGAGGACGAGCCGCTCTCCCCGCTCGGCGTCTACGCCCAGTCCAAGGCCGCCGGCGACCTCGCCGTGGGCCTGGCCCCGCGCCACTACCTGCTCCGCACGTCCTGGGTGATCGGCGAGGGCAAGAACTTCGTGCGCACCATGCGGTCGCTGGCGGAGAAGGGCGTCTCGCCCAGCGTGGTCGAGGACCAGGTCGGCCGGCTCACCTTCACCGAGGAGCTCGTGCGCGCCACCACCCACCTGCTCGACAGCGACGCCGACTTCGGCACCTACAACGTCTCCAACGGCGGGCCGGCGATGTCGTGGCGCGAGATCGCGCAGGCCGTCTTCGAGCGGTCCGGACGCAGCGCCGACGACGTCTCCGGCACCACCACGGAGGCGTACGCCGAGGGGGTCCTCGCGCAGGGCAACCCGTTCGCCCCGCGCCCGCTCAACTCCGCGATGTCGCTGGCGAAGATCCGGGCGACCGGGTTCGAGCCCGAGGATGCCTTGGTCGCGCTCGACCGCTACCTCGGCCGCTGAGCGATCAGCGGCGCGAGGTGACCTCGGCCAGCGCGGGGCGTACGTCGGCGAGGTAGACCAGTGCCGCGATCGTGAAGACCAGGTGGATGATCCCCAGCGGTGAGTAGCTGATGAGGATCAGCTGGGCGGCGAAGCCGAGGCCCGTGATCGCGCACCATGCCTGTTTGGTCAGCTTTCCTGCGGCGTCGTAGGCCTCGGCGGAGTAGGTGAGGGAGTTGATGAACGCGAATCCCTTGACCGCGAGCAGCACGACGAGCACGACGAGCATGAGGGTGCCCTGGAACGCGTAGATGGTCACGAGGACAAGAGTAGGCGAACGCAGAAGGCCCCCGTCCTCGCGGACGGGGGCCTTCTGCGTGTCAGAACAGCATCAGCTGCTGCTCATCGGCGGGTGCTCTTCAGTCGCCGACCTTCTCGGCGGCGTCGGCGACGGCCTTGACCGCGGTGGTGGCAGTCTTGGTGGCGGTGGTCGCGGTGGCCTTGGCGCTGCTCTGCGCGGTGGCGGTCTTCTTGGCCGCGGTCTTGCGCGCGGTCGTGGCGGCGGCCTTCTTGCCGGCGGCCTTCTGGGTCGCCTTCTTGGCGGTCGGCTTCGGCTTGGGGGCGACCTTGGTCGCGGCGGTCTTGTCGGCGGCCTCGACGTTGGCCTCAGCGGCCTTCTTGGCCTGGGTCGCGGTGGTCTTGGCCTTGGTGGCGGTGGTCTTGGCGGACTTCACCGTCGCCTGGGTCGACTCCTGGCGGCGGATGCGACCCACGAGGGACTCGCCGCGCTTGACCAGCTCGGTGTAGGTGGCGTTCGCGGCCGCGACGTTCTCGTCGACCAGCGTGGAGACCTGGGTGGTGACCTTGGCCGGGTAGGCCTTGGCCTCGGCCTGCAGCTCGGCGACGCGGGCCTCGACGGCGGCGCGGCGGGCCTGGGCCTGCTTGCGCAGCGCCTTCGGGTCGGTCGCGGTCTTCTGGACGTCGTTCACGCGGGTGGTGACGTCCTTCTGCACGGCGGAGACGCGCTTCTGCACGTCGGCGACGGCCTCGCGGACGGCCTCGACGGCGAGGTCGGTCACGCCGACACCGGCGAGGACGGGCTTGAGGGCTTCGGTCTTGATGTCGAACTTGGCGGTGGCCATGTCCTTCTCCTTCTGGTGGATGTCCCGACCCGGATGGTCGGGTCGGGTTTCAGTCCTGGGTGGCTTGGGGGGCGTCGCGCTCGTTCAGCGCGAGGAACGACGCGTAGACGTCGAGCAGCGAGTGCTTCTGCCGCTCGGTGAGGCCGGGGTCGGCGAGGATCGCCAGCTCGACCGAACCGGCCTGGCCGGGGTCGGGGTGGACGATGCCCGCACGGACGTAGAGCTGCTCGGCAGAGACCCGCAGTGCGCGAGCCAGCTGCTGGAGCACCTCGGCCGACGGCTTGCGCAGGCCCCTCTCGATCTGGCTGAGGTAGGGGTTGCTGACGCCGACCTGGTCGGCCAGCTGCCGCAGCGAGAGCTGGGCGGCCAGGCGCTGCTCCTTGAGGTAGTCGCCCAACGAGCCCAAGGAGCCCAGCGAGCCGACGACAGCCTTGCTCGTCTTGGTGCTCTTGTCCTTGGCCATGTCTCCATTGTGCTAACACCAGTTAGCAAAACCAAGTCCTGGCGGGGTGACTGCGCTCACAACCGCCAAATTTTACGCACCTTCCGTGCTAGCTAGAAGGCAGCACGGATGACCCCGACGGGCACCCCGCCACCCAGGAGCTCGTGGCGGCCGGTGGCCTCGACCGCAGCCGCGTCGACGCCGTCCTCCGCCAGCACACCGGAGCGCCGGAGCGCCTCGGCCATCAGCACGGGGCGCACACGGGGCGCCCCGTCGTCGGTCTTCAGCGCCCAGGCGCGACCGTCGGGCAGCGCCACGGCGTAGCAGGACTCGGCGCCGGCCTTGCCGATCAGGCCCGGGATCGCGCGGTGCAGCGCGAGCTCGTCGCGGGTCGTGCCGCTGACGTGGTCGGGGTGACGGCGGATCGCCTCGGCCACGGTCCGCTCCGGACCGTCGGTCGCCGTGGCGAGGGTGGCGAAGGCGCGCGCCAGCCCGACCAGGGAGGTGGACAGCAGCGGGGCCCCACAGCCGTCGACGGCGACGGTGTCGACGGGCTCGCCCGTCACCCGGGCGAAGGTCTCCGCGATCGCGAGCTGCAGCGGGTGGTCGGCGTGGAGGTAGGTCGCGGTGTCCCACCCCTTCAGCACGCAGGTGGCCAGCATCGCGGCGTGCTTGCCCGAGCAGTTCATCAGGATCGGCGAGCGGGCGCCGCCGTCGCGGATCACGGCCTCGCGGGTCGCGTCGTCGAGCGGGTAGTCCGGCGGCGTCTGCAGTGCCGACTCGTCGAGGCCGGCCGAGGCCAGCGTGCGGCGTACGCCCTCGACGTGGAAGGACTCCCCCGAGTGCGACGCACAGGCCAGGGCCAGCAGGTCGGGAGGGAGGTCGAGGCCGAGCTCCACCATCGCGAGCGCCTGCACCGGCTTGTTGCTCGAGCGCGGCAGCACCGGCACGGTGACCTCGCCGACGGACCAGTCGACCGACCCGTCGGCGGCGAGCGCGACGACCGATCCGTAGTGGTGGCCCTCGACGAAGCCGGAGCGGACGATCTCGGCGACGACCGGCAGGCCGGTCCGGGGCGTGGTGGGGACTGCAGACGACATGGTCCGCAGGCTACTCACCGGCCTCGGCTCACCCGCACAGTGAGAGGATGCGCGGGTGATCCAGCACTGCCCCACGCCGACCGAGCTCGACGACCTGGAGCTCCTCGTCTCCGGCGCCTACGCACCGTCGACCCGCTTCAACGAACCCGGCAGCGCGGTGACGCTCGCGCTGCCCGACGGCGCGACCGAGGCCGAGCTCGTCGACCCCGAGGGCCTGCCCCTGGCGCGGGTCGGCGCGGACGGCTCGCTGGAGCCCCTCACGCACGCGCAGTACGGCCCCTTCCGACGGCTGCACCTCACGCCCACGCAGGTCCGCGAGCAGCACGCCGGCGCGACCTTCGTGCCCGTGACCGACGCGCTCTCCGACGCCGACCTGGAGGAGCTGCGCGGCCTCGGCCGGGTCGTGCTGCTGGCGCTGAGCGGCACCGGCACCGCCGCGCTCTCCCCGGTCGCGCTGGTCCGCGCGACGCTGGCCGCTGCCGACCTGCTCGACGACGCGAGCGTGGTGGCAGTTCCACTGCCGTCGCACGGCGACGCGGACGCCGACCACGCCCTCGGGGTGCGGGTCGTCGACAACTATGCCGCCGGCGACCCCGTCCACGGCCTGGCCGACGCCTCCGACTCCCCGCTGCCCGCACCCATCGCCGCGATCGTCGCCGAAGACCGGCCCGAGCCCGAGGAGCAGGGCCTCGTCCTCTTCTTCACCGGGCTCTCCGGCAGCGGCAAGTCCACGCTCGCCCGCGCCCTCATGGACCTCCTGCTCGAGCAGGGCGGCCGCTCGGTCACCAGCCTCGACGGCGACGTCGTACGCCGCCACCTGTCAGCGGGCCTGACCTTCTCCAAGGCCGACCGCGAGACCAACATCCGCCGCATCGGCTGGGTCGCCGCCGAGATCGCCCGCCACGGCGGCGTCGCCGTCTGCTCGCCCATCGCGCCGTTCGCCGAGACCCGTGAGCAGGTGCAGGAGATGGTCGAGGCCGCCGGTGGCGCCTTCTTCCTGGTCCACGTCGCCACACCGCTGGAGGAGTGCGAGCGGCGCGACCGCAAGGGCCTCTACGCCAAGGCGCGCGCCGGCGAGATCCCCGAGTTCACCGGCATCTCCTCCCCCTACGAGGAGCCCGTGGACTCCGCCGTCCGCGTCGACACGACCGGACGCACCATCGAGGACGCGCTGGGCGACGTCCTCGTCGCCCTCGGCGAGGCCGGCTACCTCCACCTCGAGGCGTCGCATGGCTGAGCCGTTGCGGGTGCTCTTCGTCTGCACCGCCAACATCTGCCGCTCGCCCGCGATGGAGCTGATCGCGCGTGACCTCGCGGGCGACGCCGACGTCGTCTTCAGCAGCACCGGCACCCACGCCCGCGACGGGCACCGGATGAACTCCGAGATGAGTGTGCTGCTGCCCGACGGGATGGCACGCGGGTTCCGCAGCCGCCACCTCACCGCAGCCATGCTCGACGACGCCGACCTCGTGCTGACCGCGGAGTCGGTGCACCGCCAGCACATCCTGGACGACTTCCCGCAGCTGCACCGCAAGGTCTTCACGCTCGGCCAGTTCGAGGCGATCGTCGGCGAGCAGCCCGGCCTCAGCGGGCGCGAGCTCGTGGCCGCGGCCGGCCAGCGGCGTACGCCGTCGGCCCCCGAGCACGACGTCGCCGACCCCTACCGGCGCGGGAAGGCGGCCGCCCGACAGGCAACCGGCACAATCACTGCCATGCTGAGCGTGATCGTGCCGCGCCTGACCGGCCGTGCCCCGTCGGAGGAGACGCGCTGATGGACTGGATCACAGCTGCCTTCTTCTCGATCCTCGCCGCGGGGTTCTTCGTCGGGATCGTCGTCGGTCTCACCGGCATGGGTGGCGGCGCCCTGATGACGCCCGCGCTGCTGTTCCTGGGCGTCGGCTCCCCGGCCGTCGTGGTCACCGCCGACCTCACGGCGGCTGCGATCTACAAGACCGGCGGCGCGATCGTGCACCAGCGCGAGGGCTCGCCCAACATCCAGCTCGCCAAGTGGCTGATGATCGGCTCGATCCCGATGGCGCTGCTCGGGCCCCACCTCGTGGCGTGGTTCACCGACGACGTCGACCAGCTCAACCACGTCCTGGTGATCTGCATCGGGTTCGCGCTGCTCCTGGCTGCGGCGACGTACGCCCTGCGCCTCTACGTCAACCTGCTCCGCGTGCGCTCCGGCACCCACGTCACCGACGACGACCCGACGATCCGCGTCGTCGCGACGCTGCTGGTCGGCATGCTCGGCGGTCTCCTCGTCGGCGTCACCAGCGTCGGCTCGGGCTCGGTCATCATGATCGCGCTGCTGATGCTCTACCCCGGTCTCTCCGCGGTGAAGCTCGTCGGCACCGACCTCGTGCAGGCCGTGCCGCTGGTGCTGGCCGCCGCCATCTCCAACATCGTGCTGCACGGCATCGACTGGGAGATCCTCATCCCCCTGGTCATCGGCTCGGTGCCCGGCACCATCCTGGGCTCGATCCTCGCCCCGCGCGTGCCGCAGTCCTTCATCCGCCGCGGCATCGTGGTCGTGCTGACCATGAGCGGCGTCGCCCTGCTCGACAAGTCCGGCTGGGCCCCGCTCGGTGTGGACGAGACCCACCCGATGCTCATCGCCGGCGTCGGCCTCGCAGTGCTGCTGGTGCTCCCGGTCGTGTGGGGCTTCCTGCGCAAGCAGCAGGGCCTGCCGATGTTCGGCTCGCCCACCATCGCCCAGCTCGAGGACCCGTCCTACAAGCCCGGGCTCGTCGGGATGAAGAAGGTCGACGACGCCTGAGGAGGCCCGTCAGGCCAGGCCGAGCAGCTCGCGGCACTGGGCGGGCGTCATCGGCGTACGCTGCGCGATCCGCCCCAGGTCGACCGCGCGCGCGACGAGCTGGGCGTTGGACTCCACGGGCACGCCGCGGCTGATGGTGAGCACGTCCTCCATGCCGACGCGCAGGTGCCCGCCCATGGACAGCGAGGCCATCGCGACCGCGAGCGTCGAGCGCCCGATGCCGGTGGCCGACCACGAGGTGACCTCGGGCGGAAGCGCCGTGACACCGGCCACCAGGGCCGGGGCGGTGCCGGGCATGCCACCGGGGACGCCCATGACGAAGTCGACGTGGACCTTGGCGCCGGCGGGCGTGCCGTGCTCGCGCAGCAGCCGACCCAGCGCGTGCACCTGGCCGAGGTCGAACAGCTCGAACTCCGGAGCGACACCGCGCTCGAGGGCGAGCTGGTAGAGGTCCTTCACGAACGGCCAGGGGTTGAGGAAGACGTCGTCGCCGAAGTTCGTGGTGCCCATGGTCAGGCTGCACGAGTCGGGCCCGGCGTCGAGGACCTCGAGCCGCTCGTCCAGCGGGTCGTGCACCGACCCGCCCGTCGAGAGCTGCACCACGAGCGAGGAGCTCGAGCGGACCGCGTCGACCCACTCGCGCAGCAGCGACTGGTCGAGCGTCGGCGCGTGCTCGCCGTCGCGCACGTGGAGGTGGATCATCGCCGCTCCGGCGGCCTCGCACTCGGCGGCCGTGCGCGCGATCTCCTCCGGCGTGGTGGGGAGCTGCGGGCAGTCGGCCTTGGCGGTCTCGGCCCCGGTGGGGGCGACCGTGATCAGCAAGGCGTCCTGGTTCTGACTGGGCATGACGGCATCCTTGCACCATGCGTGCGGTCATCCAGCGGGTCCTCTCCGCCAGCGTCCGGGTCGACGGCGAGGTCGTCGGGAGCATCGACGGCCCGGGGCTCCTGGTCTACCTCGGCGTCACCCACGGTGACGGACCGGACGAGGTGGCCTGGACAGCCCGCAAGATCTGGGACCTGCGCCTGCTGCGCGAGGAGCAGAGCGCGAGCGACGTCGGCGCCCCGGTGCTGGTGGTCAGCCAGTTCACCCTGTACGGCGACGCCCGCAAGGGCCGACGCCCCACCTGGCAGGCCGCCGCCCCGGGCCCGGTCAGCGAGCCGGCCTACGACGCGGTCTGCGCCGAGCTCGAGCGCCTGGGCGCCCACGTCGAGCGCGGTCGCTTCGGCGCCGACATGCGGGTGGAGAGCGTCAACGACGGTCCGATCACCCTCGTGCTCGACAGTCCCTAGCGCGGACCCGTCTCCCAGACCCGCGCCCAGTCGACGTCCATGTGCTCGGGCAGCTCGCCGTTGAAGCGCGGCAGCTCGTAGTCCGAGGACAGCAGGCTCAGGATCAGGAACTCCGGGCGCCCGGAGGTCTCGCCCTCGAGGCGCTGGGTGACGCGACCGTCGATGCGGAAGACGTACTCGTCGGGCGTCCACTCGACCGAGAAGACGTGGTAGTCGCTCGCCCAGCCGTCGCCGAGCTCCTCGGCGTCGGGCAGCCAGCCGCCCACGGTCTGCTTCTTGCCGGCCTTGTCGAGGAAGTAGGTGAAGCTGGTCAGCCCACCCTCGGGGTGGTCGTCGCCGAAGTACTCCATGACGTCGATCTCGGCGCCACCCTTGGCGGGCCCGCCGGGCTGCTGGCCGCCGGCGGCCTGCATCCAGAAGGCGGAGTGCTGCCCGCGCGCGGCCTGGGTGCGGATCCGGGCTGCGGCGAAGCCGTAGGTGAAGGCGTACGACGCCTCAGTGCCGACGTGGCCGTTGAGCCGGTAGGGGAACTTCTTGCGGCGTCCCGGCAGCTGGCACTCGTCGCCGCGCCGGTCCGGGTCCTCGAGCACGCTCAGCCGCAGCACGCCGTCGGCGACCTCGGCGGCGTCCGCGCTGGCGCGCGAGCAGGTGCGTACGCCGATGTAGCCCTGGTCGCGGGTGACCCAGGGGCCGTCGGCCTCGTCGACGGTGTCCTCGTCGAAGTCGTCGGTGAAGCTGGCCTCCGGGGCGTCCGCGGTGTCCACCGAGGCACCGACCGCTTCGTCGCCCTCTCCCACCACGACGTGGAGCTCGCCGTCCGCGAGGGACGTCAGCGAGACGCGGCCCCTGCCGTCGGTCTCGGCCTCCGAGACGGTCTCCCACGTGCCGTCACCGGTCTCGGCGACCAGGGCGACGGCGGTGCCTTCCTCGACGTCGGCCACGGTCGCGTCCACGACCCACGCGGCCTCGTCGGCGGACTCCACGTCCTCACCGGTGGCGGCGAGCTGGGGCAGCACGCGCGCCTGCACCGCGTCTCCCGTGTCGTACGTCGGCGGGCCGTCCTGCTCCTGCGCCGACGAGCAGCCGGCGCCCACGAGGGCCACTGCCAGCAGCGCACCGAGCGCGCGCCGGGACGAGGGCGGGCGGGGCACGAGTCGGGGGTTTCGGCTCATTCCGTCGAGTCTGGCCGACGACACCCGGTGACGCGAATTCACCGAGGCGTGCCCCGTCGCTACGATGGTCGCTGCTGTCCCTAGAGAGGTCCTTGCCACGTCATGACCAACACCCACGTCGACTACCAGCTGAGTCAGCTGGACCAGCTCGAGGCAGAGTCGATCCACATCTTCCGTGAGGTCGCCGCCGAGTTCGAGAAGCCGGTCCTGATGTTCTCCGGCGGCAAGGACTCGATCGTCATGCTCCGCCTCGCGGAGAAGGCGTTCTACCCGGCGAAGATCCCCTTCCCGATCATGCAGGTCGACACCGGCCTGGACTTCCCCGAGGTCATGGAGACCCGTGACAACTGGGTCAACCGCCTCGGCGTGCGCCTGGTGGTCGCCTCCATCGACGACGCGATCGCCAACGGCGTCCTCGTCGACGACGGCAAGACCAGCCGCAACCGCATGCAGACCGCCACGCTGCTCAACGCCATCGAGGAGAACGGCTTCACCGCCGCCTTCGGTGGCGGTCGCCGCGACGAGGAGAAGGCCCGCGCCAAGGAGCGCGTCTACTCCCACCGCGACGAGTTCGGCCAGTGGGACCCGAAGATGCAGCGCCCCGAGCTCTGGAGCCTCTACAACGGGCGCCTCCACGCTGGCGAGCACATGCGGATCTTCCCGATCTCCAACTGGACCGAGCTCGACATCTGGGACTACATCGGCCGCGAGGGCATCGAGATCCCCAACATCTACTTCAGCCACCAGCGCCGCGTCTTCGAGCGCGACGGCATGCTGATGACCGAGACGCCGCTGAACCCGATGCGCGACGGCGAGGTCGCCGAGGAGCGCACCGTCCGCTTCCGCACGTGCGGCGACATCACGCTGACCGGCTGCGTGGAGTCCACCGCCAGCACGATCGACGAGATCATCGAGGAGGTCGCGGCCGCCCGGGTCACCGAGCGCGGCGCGACCCGCGGTGACGACCGATTCTCCGAGGCGGCCATGGAAGACCGCAAGAAGGAAGGCTACTTCTGATGGGCGCCACCGAGGGTCAGATGGACCTGCTCCGCTTCGCAACCGCCGGCTCGGTCGACGACGGCAAGTCGACGCTCATCGGCCGCCTCCTCTTCGACAGCAAGTCGATCTTCGCCGACCAGCTCGAGGCCGTGGAGAAGACCTCCACGGACAAGGGCCACGGCTACGTCGACCTGTCGCTGCTGACCGACGGCCTGCGCTCCGAGCGCGAGCAGGGCATCACGATCGACGTCGCCTACCGCTACTTCGCGACGCCGAACCGCAAGTTCATCATCGCCGACACGCCCGGCCACGTGCAGTACACCCGCAACATGGTCACCGGCGCCTCGACCGCCGACCTCGGCCTGGTGCTGGTCGACGCCCGCCACGGCCTCACCGAGCAGTCGCGCCGCCACGCGGTGCTGCTCTCGCTGCTGCGCGTGCCGCACCTGGTGCTCTGCATCAACAAGATGGACCTCGTGGACTGGTCGGAGGAGACCTACGAGAAGATCCACGCGGAGTTCACCCAGTTCGCGACCAAGCTCAACATCCCCGACCTCGAGGTCATCCCGATCTCCGCGCTCCTCGGCGACAACGTCGTGGACCGCTCGGAGAACACGCCGTGGTACCACGGGCCGACGCTCATGCACCACCTCGAGCACGTGCACGTCGCCTCCGACCGCGACCTCGTCGACACGCGCTTCCCCGTGCAGTACGTCGTACGCCCCAAGTCCGACGAGCACCACGACTACCGCGGCTACGCCGGCCAGATCGCCGGCGGCGTGCTCAAGAAGGGCGACGAGGTCATCGTCCTGCCCAGCGGCATGACGTCGAAGATCGAGGCCATCGACCTGTTCGACCGCGAGGTCGACGAGGCGTTCCCCCCGATGTCGGTCACCGTCCGCCTCGAGGACGACGTCGACGTCTCGCGCGGCGACATGATCGCCCGGGTCAAGAACGCGCCCAAGCCCAGCCAGGACATCGACGCGATGGTCTGCTGGATGACCAACGAGCCGCTGCGCCCGCGCCAGAAGCTCGCCATCAAGCACACGACCCGCTCGGGCCGCGCGATGGTCAAGGACATCCAGTACCGCCTCGACGTGAACTCGCTGCACCGCGACCAGGAGGCAGGCGAGCTCGGCCTCAACGAGATCGGCCGCGTCCAGCTGCGCACCACGGTGCCGCTGCTGTGCGACCCGTACTCCAAGAACCGCACCACCGGCTCCTTCATCCTGATCGACGAGGCGACCGGGGTGACCGTTGGCGCCGGGATGATCAACTCCGGCAGCTGACACCCGCCCACGGCACCACGAGGCCCCGACCGGACCCGGTCGGGGCCTCGTGCCGCCACCCGTCAAAGGTAATTTGACGCCCCCTTGACTGAAATCGACAAACTCTTCGGCATTCGTGCCGCACAATGGCCCAATGGACGCGCGTCATGCCGAGATGCTGGGCCGCACCGACCGTGAAGCACTGGGTCGCCGGCTCCGGTCCGCACGCCAGGCACGGGGGCTCACCCAGGGCCAGGTCGCGGACGAGCTGATGTCGGTCGCCTACCTCTCCCGCATCGAGAGCGGCCACCGCAAGCCCACCGCGCCCGCGCTGGACACCCTCGCCGAGCGGCTCGGCGTCTCGGTCGACTCCCTGCTGGGAGAGCCCGAGCGCAACGTGGTCGACGAGATCCGCCTCGCCCTCGACTACGCCGAGCTCTCCCTGGAGACCGGGCAGCCCGAGGACGCCGAGAGCCACCTGCAGCAGGCCCTCGACACGATGGCGACCTCCCGCATGGCCGGCCTCCGCGATCGCGCCCGCCTGCTCCACGCCCGCGCGCTGGAGGCCACCAACCGCGAGGACGACGCCGTCATCGAGCTCGAGGCGGTCATCGACGACAGCTCCGCCGACGGGCTCATCCGGATCAAGGCCGGCATCGCGCTGAGCCGCATCTATCGCGAGACCGGTGACCTGGGCCGCGCGATCGAGTGCGGCGAGCGCGTGATGTCCTACGTGGAGGAGGCCGGGCTCGACTCCTGCGACGAGGCCGTCCAGCTCGCGGTCACCGTCGCCGCCGCACACTTCGAGCGCGGCGACACCGCCCACGCCGTACGCCTGTGCCGCAAGGCCATCGCCCGGGCCGAGTCGCTCGGATCGCCCCGAGCGCGCGCGTCCGCCTACTGGAACGCCAGCGTCATGCAGGCCAACCGCGGCGACATGACCGCGGCCGTGCCGCTCGCTGAGCGCGCACTGGCCCTGATGGGCGAGGGCCAGGACGCCCGCAATCTCGCCCGGCTGCGCGGCGAGGTCGGACGACTCCAGCTGGAGCTCGACCCTCCCGCCCTCCAGGAGGCCCGCCACAACCTCGAGCAAGCAGCCGCGGAGATGGAGTGGAGCGCATCCACGCCTGCTGACCGCTCGTGGACGTTGCTCGGGCTGGCCCGGGCTGCATACCTCTCGGCGGACCTGGTCAAGAGCCGTGAGCTCGTCGCGCAGGTGCACGCCATCTCAAACGGACACGCCCCGCTGGCGGAAGCCGAGGCATGGGCACTCCAGGGCAGCACCCACGCAGCCGAGGGCGACTCCGACGCTGCCGGCGCCTGCTACCAGCAAGCAGTGCTCACCCTGTCGGGGATCGGCGCGGACCAGGCCGCCGCGCAGCTGTGGTTCGACCTGGCCGATCTCTTCAGCGCCGTCGGGATGGACGAGGCCGCGCTCGACGCCTATCGACGCGCCGCGGTGTCCACCGGGCTGCGGGCGCGCGTGGCGTCCACCACGCTCGCCCGCAGCTGAGCGGGAAGTCCGCCCGGACTCAGCAGCACCAGATGTTGCGCGCCTGCTGCTGGGCGGGCGCGGCCTCGGCCGGCGAGGAGAGACCGACCATGCCGATCAGGGCGATCGAGGCGACGAGGATGCGGGGGGCCTTGCTGTTCATGGTGTCTCCAGGGGCTAGGTGTGCTGTGTGGGGTGTGGCAGGCGTCCCGAGCCCCTGCCTGAGAAATATTGTCAAAACTAGTGCTGAGTGTCGTCCGCTTTGGCAAACTTGGGCAAGTGCGATGGCAAATCATCTGAGATGCCTCGGACGAGCCCCGCGGGAACCCACCCCCGCGGGACACGCGCCGGACCCCACCCGGACGCCGCCCGGACCCCCTGCCCTCCCGCAGGGGGTCCCCGCACGTCCGGGCGCGCCGAGGCGCGCGGCCCCTGTCGGGACCGCGCGCAGGGACGCCTCAGCGCGGCAGGGCCACCCGCACGGTGGTGCCGGCACCAGGAGTGCTGTCGAGCGACACCTCGCCGGCGTGGGCCTCGACGATGGTGCGGACGATGTCGAGGCCGAGCCCTGCGCCGGGCACCTGGAGCCGGCGTGCGTTGGCGCCGCGGAAGAAGCGGGTGAAGACGTTGGCCACGTCGAGGCGGTCGATGCCGACGCCCTCGTCGGCCACGGTGAGCACGACATGGCCACGGTCCTCCGACAGGGTGACGCGGACCAGGTCGCCGGCCCGGCTGTAGGCGATCGCGTTGGCGAGCAGGTTGTCGACGACCTGTCGCAACCGCATGCCGTCGGCCACGGCCACCAGCGAGGAGGGTCCGTGCCACTCCACGCGTACGCCGGCCCCCGACGCGTCGAGGCCGGCGGCCTCGACCGCTTCGGTGAGCACCGTGGCCACGTCGAGGCGGTAGGGGTCGATCACCGACGAGCCGGCGGACACGCGGGCGGCGAAGAGCAGGTCGGCGACGAGGTGGGACAGCCTCAGCATGTTGCGCCGGGCGGCGACCACCTGCTGGTGCCCCTCGGCCGTCACGTCGCCTGAGTCGTCGAGCAGCTCGAGATAGGCGAGCGCTGAGGTCAGCGGCGTACGCAGCTCGTGCGACACGATCGCGACGAAGTCGTCCTTGGCCCGCACCGCCCGGAGGAGGTCGGTGACGTCCTGGTGGGCCACCACGGCACCGGTGAGTCGTCCGATCCGGTCCCGGACCGGACGCGCGGAGACCGACAGCGCACGCCGGGAGTCCGGGGCCTCCCCGACCCACAGCAGCACGCCGTCGAACTGCTCGCCCCGCGCGGCACGCACGGAGGGCAGCTCGTCGACGGGCAGCCGGCGCAGGTCCAGGTCGTAGACGTGGGCGCCCGGGCCGGCGTGGCCGTCGTGCCCGCGCGGGTAGGCCAGGTCGAGGATGTCCGACAGACGGTTGTTGTAGGCGAGGTAGGACCCGTCGGCGTCGACCTGGAGCAGGCCGGCCGCCACGGACTCGAAGAGCGCCTCGGTGCGTCTCTGCTCCGCCTCGACCGCGGCCTCGGCCGCGTCGAGCCGCTCGACGAACGCGTGCCGCTCGGTGATGTCGGCGACCTGGGAGATGAAGTGGACCGGCGATCCGTCCGGCGCCCGCAGCAGCGCGACCGACAGGTCGCCGATCACGACGGTGCCGTCGGCGCAGATGTAGCGCTTGGTGATCCGGTAGGAGCTGATGTCACCCGCGATGGCCTGGTCGAGCAGTCGCACGTCGCTCGCGAGGTCGTCGGGGTGCGTGATCGACTGGAAGTCGAGGGTGGCGAGCACGTCGGGCTCGTAGCCGAGCATGTCGCACAGCGCTGCGTTGACGGTGAGGAACGCCCCCGCGGGCGAGACGATCGCCATGCCGACGGGCGAGTGCTCCATGGTCAGCCGCCACAGGTCGTCCGTCTCGGCCACATGGGTCTGTGCCGTCACGCAACACTCCTTCGCACGCACCGCCGGGATGCTCACCGTACGAGTGACCGCACCCCTCACTCCGTTACTTGGCGAAACAGTGGCAAAACTGAGGGATTCAGCGTGGGGTTGTGCATCGGGTGATCTCGTGTGACGCATGGGACGCCCCGACCGCACGCTCCTGCTCCAGCGGGGGAAGAGGGTCCAGAACCGACGAACCGCCCCGCACGTGGCGTGGGGGGCGGTTCGTCGTCGACATCTGCTGATCAGGCGCTGACGAGCACCTGGACCACCGCGACCGACCCGGTCGCCGCGACGACGCGGGTGTCCACCGGCTGCGCCTTCGGTGCGAGGGTACGCAGCGTCCACTCGCCGTCACCGGCGAAGAAGCGGAAGTGCCCGGTGGCCGACGTCGGCACCTCGGCGGTGAACTCACCGGAGCGGTCGAGCAGCCTCACGTAGGCCCCTGCCACCGGCTCCTCGCCCCTCAGGACCTGGCCCTGGATCACGGCCTCCTTGGCCACGTTGACGCCGTCGAGCGACAGCCCGCCCTCGGTCGCGCCGCACATCTCAGGCCTCCCCGGGCTCGTCGCCGAGGGCGACGGGGACGCCGACGAGGGAGCCGTACTCGGTCCACGAGCCGTCGTAGTTCTTCACGTTGTCGTGCCCGAGCAGCTCCTTGAGCACGAACCACGTGTGCGAGGAGCGCTCGCCGATGCGGCACAGCGCGATGGTGTCCTTGGAGTCGTCGAGACCGGCGGCGCCGTAGATCTCGCGCAGCTCGTCGTCGGACTTGAAGGTGCCGTCGTCGTTGGCCGCCTTGCTCCACGGCACGTTGATCGAGGTCGGGACGTGACCGGCGCGCTGGGCCTGCTCCTGCGGGAGGTGGGCCGGGGCGAGGAGGCGCCCGGCGTACTCGTCGGGGCTGCGCACGTCGACCAGGTTCTGGGTGCCGATCGCGGCCACCGTCTCGTCGCGGAAGGCGCGGATGGAGTGGTCCTGCTCGGTGGCGGTGTACGACGTCGCGGCACGCTCGGGGAGCGCGTCGGTCAGCTCGCGCGAGTCGAGCTCCCACTTCTTGCGGCCGCCGTCGAGGAGCTTGACGTCCTGGTGGCCGTAGAGCTTGAAGTACCAGTAGGCGTAGGCGGCGAACCAGTTGTTGTTGCCGCCGTAGAGCACGACGGTGTCGTCGTTGGACACACCGCGCTCGGACAGCAGCGCCTCGAACTGCTCCTTGCTGACGAAGTCCCGGCGGACCTGGTCCTGGAGGTCGGTGGTCCAGTCGAGCTTGATGGCGCCACGGATGTGGCCCTTGTCGTAGGCGGTGGTGTCCTCGTCGACCTCGACGAGGACGATGCCGTCGGTGTCGAGGTTGTCCTCGACCCACTGGGCGGTGACGAGCGAGTTCTCGCGGCTCATGGTTGGTGTGCTCCTTCGGTGGTGAACAGTCGTGTGTGTGGCGGTGCGGTGTCAGCTGGACGGGGCGGCGATGCGGCGGACGAGCAGGTAGACCTCGCATCCCAGACAGAAGGCGAAGAGGGCGTTGAGCAGGGCGGCGACCAGTGCGAGGCCGACCGCGACCTGCCCGAGCACCGTCGCGCCCGCCAGGAAGGCGACCAGGCCCACGAGGGCGAAGGCGAGGCCCACCGCCTGGGCGAAGCGCGGAGGCTCCGGCGCCTCCCACTCGGTGGGTGCCGCCAGGCGCGGCCGGACGTACGTCCGGAACAGCCAGGCGTGCGGCGTGGCCTGCACACCCCGCACCGCGCCGACGGCGAACAGTGCGGCCTGGACCGCGAGCAGGACGACGTTGGCGGGCGAGGGCAGCAGCAGCACCGCCACCAGCACGACGGCGGTCAGGGCCGCCGCGAGCTGGGGGCTGCGCGGGTCGATCGCACCCGCCGGACGACCGGTGGCGGTCGTGGCTGAGTGGGGCGTGGCGGTGGTGGACATGTCTCTCCCGGGGTGGTCGGCACGGCACGAGGCCAGGCGCACTGGGGGCAGACCCAGCGCCGAGTCCCACCGGAACAGGCCTCCCGGTCGGGAGACGGCTGCGCTCAGGTCAACGGCGGGACGTCACGACATTCGACACAGCGCCGAGCGGACGCGGCAGTGGTCCACTGCGCGGCGCTTGGTGAGCATGGTCGAGGACATGGCCACGACAGTAGGCCGTTCCCGGCGTCCGTCTCGCGTGTGTCTCATGATGTGGTCCTCGCATCCATATCGTGAGATCAGACCTGCGCCAGCGCGCTCAGCACCTGGTCGCGCGATGGCGCCCCCGTCGCCCGGGTCACCTCGGCACCCGACGCGTCGAGCACCACGGTCGTGGGCGTGCGCAGGATCCCGAAGGCACGGGTGGCGTCCAGGTGGTGCTCGGCGTCGACCTCGACGTGGCGCACACCCTCGACCAGGTCGGTGACCTCGGACAGCACCCGACGCGTGGCGCGGCAGGGGGCACAGAAGGCACTGGAGAACTGCAGCAGCGTGGCGCGGTCCCCGAGCCGATCGCCCACGGCCGCGACAAGCTCCGCGCCGGCGGGTGCACCGGCGGGCTCGGCTCCGGCGGTCGACCCCGCGTCCGCCGCACCGGCGTCACCGCGTACGACGTGGGTGCCGCGGAAGCGCCCGTCGGTCGCGAGCCGCCAGAGGCCGACGACCAGGGCGAGCGCGACGGCGCCCACCGCGATCCATGCTCCCGTGCTCATGACGGGCCCAACGCCGGGTGGTGCCTCGCGTGTTCCCGAACCTCAGGAGCGGTCGCCCAGTCTCGCGAGGCGGGCACGCAGGCGCTGGTTCTCCCCCTCGAGCTCGAGGACGGCCGCGATGCCGGCGAGGTTGAGCCCCGCGGCGAGCAGGTCACGGATGCGGTGCAGCCGCTCGATGTCCTCGGCGTTGTAGAGGCGGGTGCCGCCCGACGTACGGTCCGGGGCGACCAGGCCCCGGCGCTCGTAGACGCGCAGGTTCTGCACCTGCATCGAGGTCATCTCGGCCGCGACCGAGATCGCGAAGACCCCTGCTTCACGTCTCGCCATGGCACCTCCTCCGAACTTTCCTCGTGCGGGGGCTTGATTCTGCCTGATCTCTGGATTGTAAGAAACCTATACCGTTCATTACAGATCAGAGGCACTCACGCAGGGCCTCGCACCGATCCCAGGACCAGGAGGAAGACCGCCATGCTGATCCGCAACGCCGACCCGTTCCGTGAGCTCGACCGGCTCACCCAACAGCTCATGGGCACCACCAACCGCCCCGTCGTCATGCCGATGGACGCATGGCGCGAGGGTGACCGCTTCGTCCTCGAGTTCGACCTCCCCGGGGTCAGCCCCGACTCGATCGACCTCGACGTGGAGCGCAACGTGCTCACCATCCGCGCCGAGCGCGTGGCGCAGAGCAACGGCGACTGGCAGATGCTGGCGGCCGAGCGGCCGCGGGGCGCGTTCAGCCGTCAGCTGGTGCTCGGCGACAACCTCGACCTCGACCACATCGACGCGAGCTACAGCGACGGCGTGCTGCGACTCGTCGTCCCGGTCGCGGAGAAGGCGAAGCCACGCAAGATCGAGCTCCGCACCGACACCGACTCGCGCCAGGCGATCGAGGCCTGAGCCCTCGCGGGGGGAAGGACGACGGGCCCCGGGAACACGCTTCCCGGGGCCCGTCGTCGTGCGTGGGTGGAACGCCTCAGCGCTTGAGCTTCACCGTCCTGGTGACCTCGGCGTTGCCGTACTTCCCGCCCTTCAGCGTGATCTGGAAGACCAGCTTGTTCTTGCCCTTCGCCAGCTTCTTGAGCGTCAGCGTCGCCTTGCCGTTGCGCAGCTTGGCCTTGCCGATCTTCTTGTAGACCGGCGCGCCGTACTCGTCCTCGCGGACGATCTTCCGCACGACGACGCTGCCCTTGAACTTCTTGGCCTTCACCTTCTTGGCCGAGACGGTGATCGTCGCCTTCTTGCCCTTGACGCCGACCTTCACCTTGGGCTTCTTCTTGATGACCTGGGTGGCGACCAGCGCGGTGCCGTTGAAGTCACCGTTCTCGGCCAGCACGCGCAGGGTGACCCGCTTGTTCTTCGCGGCCCTGGTGACGGCGTACGTGCTGCCGGTGCCGACGACGGTGTCGCCGATCAGCCACTCGTAGCCGAACGTCGTACCGCTCTCCAGGGCCCACACGCCGGGGTAGGCGCGCAGCTTGCCCCCGAGGTACTGCTTGCCGCGGACCTCCGGCTTCCGCACGGCCTTGAACTCCTGGCCGAGGGCGGCGTCGATGCCGGTGACGGTCTGGCCGCTCCGGACCGTGATCGTCTTCGCCTTGTCGAACGTGGCGTCGTCGTACCACTCGGGGGCGTGGGACAGGCCGGCGAGCGAACCCTCCTGGCTGAACAGGACCTTGTACGTGCCCGGGGCGAGGGACGTGGTGGCCCAGGTGCCGTTCTCCTCGACGGTCGCACCGCCGAACATCTGGTCCGGGTTGCCCTTCGCGTCGAACATCGTGACGTCGACGCCGGAGAGCGGGAGGTTGGCCTCGGAGCTCACCGCACCCGCGATGCCGCCGGTGAGAGGCAGCGTGATCACGGCGCCACCAGTGGGTACGCCGACGGTGCTCGCGCCGGCGTACGTCTGCGCGCCGCCGATCCAGCGCGGCATGCGGGCGTAGGCACCCTTCTCGACCTGGAAGGGGTCGGTGGCGTAGACCTTGAAGGCGTCCTCGGAGCGGAACGACGGGTCGAGGTTGCTGAACGTGTAGCTCCCGGACCGGTCGGTGGAGGTGCTCGTGAGGTTGCGGCGGCGGTCCCCGTCGGCCGGGGTGTCGTAGACGAAGACCTGGGCACCGACGACGGCCTTGCCGGCCGAGTCGACGACCTGGCCGGCGAGGTCGACCGTGGCCGGGTCGACCGCGACGTTGTCCGGGTCGGGCGCCAGGACGGCGTCGAGGCCGCCCACCGGGCCCAGGCCGACCGTCAGGACGTCCGCGGTCGCGAAGTCGGGCTTGTCGTTCCACCACTCACCGAGGTACTCCCCGAGCGGGTCGGTGAACTGGACCTTGTAGGTGCCGGGGCGCACGCCCTCGAGGAGGAGGTTGCCGGCCTCGTCGGTGCTGTCGAAGTAGAAGTTCCCACCCGAGACGGGCTGGAGGCTGACGCTCGCCCGCTCGAGCCCGGCACCGGCGGCGTTGGTCACCCGGCCCGTGACCGTGGTGCCCACCTGCAGCGCGATCGTGCTGAGCGGGACGTCACCCGCCCCGAGGGTCACCGGGGCAGCAGCCTCGAAGGTCGACTGGTTGTCGTAGTACTCGGTGGCGAACCGGCTCGAGCTCACCCGGATCTTGTAGGTGCCGGCGGGAGCGCCGAGCCGGAAGGTGCCGTCGGGACGCGTGGACACCGAGTTGACGGTCGAGCCGCTCGTGGGGTCGAGCACCGCGACGAACGCGTTCTCGACGGGGCGACCCGAGGGGGACACGACCTGGCCGGTGAAGGCCGGGCGGGCGGCCAGCGCGACAGGCGCCAGGGTCACCGGTCCGGCGACCGACACGGGGTCGGCCGTCTCGAGGGTGGGCTTGTCGACGTAGTACTCCGTCGCGTAGGCGCCGTCCTCGTCGCCGAACTCGAACTTGTAGACACCGGGCTCGACCGGAAGCGACACCACGCCGTCGTCGACGCGCTGCGAGGCGACGAAGGAGAAGAATCCGTCGGGCTGCTGCGCATAGGCGTCGACGTAGCCGTCGACCACGTTGCCAGCCGGGTCGGTGAGCGTGCCGGTGACGGTCACGGGCGCGGCGTGCGCCGGCGCCGCGAGTCCGACGGTGACGGCGGCGAGTGCGGTCGCACCTGCGACGCCTCCCGCCACGAGGCGCGACAGCGCGCCCCTACGAACAGATGTCATCTGGTTCCCCCTGGGACATGAGCCGACCCACCGTTGGGTCGGCAGGGGAGGTCTCCCCCACCGAGGACGCCCCAAACCCCGTGTGTCCCAGAAGTTCTCAGCCGCCGGCGAAGGGTGGCAGCAGCTCCACCACCGAGCCGGGCTCCACGACCACGGTCTCCGGGTCCTGCGACCGCACCGGCCGGTCCCCCACCAGCACCGAGCAGACGCCGACGGTGCGGGCCATCCGGTCGTCGGGATGCCGCTCGAGCACCCGGCGCACCAGGTCCGCGAGAGTCAGGTCGGCGTCGACCTCGAAGGTGTCCTCGGAGGTCCCGGCGGCCGCCCGTGCCCCCGCCCAGTAGCGCACGGTGACCGTCTCAGGTCCGTGGACTCGCCCGCCTGCGTCGCTCATGCGGGATATCCTTGCTCATCCCCGGCACGAGGAGGGCCCCGCCATGAGCACACTGCTGCTGCTCACGAGCGCGCTCCAGCCGTCGGCCGAGGTGCTGCCCGGCCTGGCCCTGCTGTCGCACACGGTGAAGATCGTGCCCGCGCAGGGCAGTGCGCTGCTCGACGCGCCGGACGCCGACCTGGTGCTCGTGGACGGCCGCCAGGACCTCGCCGCCGCGCGCGACCTGTGCCGCCTGATCCGCACCACCGGAGCCGACGCACCGGTCCTGCTCGTCGTCACCGAGGGCGGTCTCGCCGTCGTCGCCCACGACTGGGGCATGGACGACGTGGTGCTGCACACGTGCGGTCCGGCCGAGCTCGACGCCCGGATCCGCCTGGCCGTCGGCCGCGCCGGTGCGGCGTCGCCGGACGACCCCGGCGCCCACGTCATCCACCGTGGTGAGGTCGTCGTGGACGACGCCACCTACACCGCCCGCATCGGCGGCCGGCCGCTCGACCTGACCTACAAGGAGTTCGAGCTCCTCAAGTACCTCGCACAGCACCCGGGCCGCGTCTTCAGCCGCGAGCAGCTGTTGCAGGAGGTCTGGGGCTACGACTACTTCGGCGGCACCCGCACCGTCGACGTGCACGTGCGCCGCCTGCGCGCCAAGCTCGGCACCGAGCACGAGCACCACATCGGCACGGTCCGCAACGTCGGCTACCGCTTCGTCGTCCCCTCCCGCGACAAGGACGCCGAGGAGCAGTCCCGCTCCTCCCGCTCGACCTCCGACGCCTGAGCCTGTCCTCGGGCGGGGCTAGGGTCGACTCGTGGACGAGGTCGCCGAAGTCATCCGGATCGCCGAGGCGGCAGGCGCCGCCGACGGTGCGTCACCGCTCGACGAGGCGGCGCAGATGGCGCTCACCGACGGCACCGCGGCCGCCACGGTCCGCGACGGCGGCTTCGCGCTGGTGCACGACGGCGACCTGAGCCTGGCGGTGCACCCCGACCACCGCGGGCGCGGCATCGCGACCGCGCTGCTGCACGAGACGGCGTACGCCGACGCGCGCACGGCGTGGTCGCACGGCAACCACCCGGCCGCGGCCCGGCTCGCGGCGAGCCACGGCTGGCAACGGGTGCGCGACCTGTGGGTGATGCGCCGCGACGCGCACCTGGAGCTGCCCCCGCTGGAGCCCCCGCCGGGCGTGACGATCCGCGGCTACCGCGACGCCGACGCGGACGCGGTCGTGGCGGTCAACGCCGCCGCGTTCGCGCAGCACCCGGAGCAGGGCGCGATGGACGCCGGCAACCTGGCCCGGCGGATGGCCGAGCCGTGGTTCGACCCGGCGGGACTGCTCATCGCCGAGGACGCGTCGGGCGTGCTGGGCTTCCACTGGACCAAGCAGCACGACGCCCGGCTGGGCGAGGTCTACGTCGTGGGCGTCGCGCCGGCCGCCCAGGGTCGGGGGCTCGGCCGCGTGCTGACCCTCGCCGGGCTGCACCACCTCGCCGGCCTCGGCGTGGACGAGGTGCTGCTCTACGTCGAGTCGGACAACGCGCCGGCCGTCGCCGTCTACTCACGCCTGGGCTTCACCCACGCGGACGTCGACACCCACGTGCAGTACGCCCGCTCCGACCGCTGACTAGCGCAGCGGGCGCACGTGCAGCCCGACCTCGGGGTCGACGACGACCTCCTGGGCGGCGGGCATCTCGTCGACGGTGAGGGTCGCGTCCACCGGGACGTTGCGCTTGACGAGCGCGAGCGCGATCGGGCCGAGCTCGTGGTGGCGGGCGCTCGAGCCGACGAACCCGACGTCGCGGCCCTCGTAGGACACCGGTGACCCGGCGGCGGGGAGGCGGTTCTCCGACCCGTCGAGGTGGAGCAGCGCCAGCCGGCGCGGCGGACGGCCGAGGGTGTGCACGCGCGCGACCGTCTCCTGCCCGCGGTAGCACCCCTTCTCGAGGTGCACCGCCGGGCCGATCCAGCCGACCTCGTTGGGGATCGTGCGGTGATCGGTGTCGATGCCGAAGCGGGGCTCGCCGCGCTCGATCCGCAGCGCCTCGAAGGCCCACAGGCCCGCAGCGGGCTCGGCAGCGTCGGCGTACGCCGCCATGCGCTCGCGCGGGACGAGGTCGTAGCGGCCGGCACCGTCGCCCGGGCGCCACATCACGCCCAGGTCGTCGACCAGCGCGATCTCGACGCGGGTCATGAACTTCATCCGCTCCAGCCACTCCACCAGCGCGGCACCCGCGCCGGGCTCGGTGTGGGCGGTGAAGGACTCGCCGTCGTCGACGCCGGCGAAGGCGTGCTCGACGTGGCCCTGCGGGCTCAGCACCAGGGCCTGGGTCCACACGCCGGGCGCGAGGCCCTCGAAGTACTGGGTGGTGAGGCTGTGCAACCAGCTCAGGCGGTCGGGACCGGAGATCCGCAGGACGTCGCGGTGCGACAGGTCCACGAAGCCCTCCCCCCGGGCCAGGCTGCGCTGCTCGGTGTTGAAGGAGCCGTAGTGCGCGGCGACCGGAGCGTCGATGCCGTCACCGGCGACGGCTCCGGGCAGGGCGAGGAAGGGGCTGACCATGCCTCGAGTCTAGGTCGGATCGCCCGAGGCGCAGTCCGCGCAGACGCCGAAGATCGCGAGGTGCCCGACGTCGACGGTGAAGCCGTCCTCGGCCAGCGCCGCGACGACCGGCGCGACGACCGCCGGGTCGTAGGAGCGTACGGCGTGGCAGCGGCGGCAGACCGCGTGGACGTGCTCGTGCTCGCGGGTGGAGTGGTAGGTCGGGGCGCGGTCGCTGAGGTGGGTGTGGCGGACCAGCCCGAGCTCCTCGAGGACCTCGAGCGTGCGGTAGACGGTGGAGGCGTTGACCGAGCTGACCTGGCTGCGCACGTGGGCCAGCACCTCATCGGGCGTGGCGTGCCCGAGCTCCTCGACGGCGCGCAGGATCAGCTGGCGCTGCGGGGTGAGGCGCAGCCCCTGCTCGCGCAGGCGGGCGGCGAGGTCGTCGCTCATGACAGGGCTCACGCCCGCTGGAGGCGTGCCCAGGTGTGGGGCTGGAGGTCCTGGCCGACCGCAGCCATGTCGTAGGCGTAGAGGAGGTCGCCCTCGACGTTGCCGTACATCCGCGACCCGCCGGTGACCTCCTTCGCGGTCTCGGTGAAGGACACCCCGGCGGTGTGCAGCTCGAGCTTGCCCGCGTCGGCCGCGCCGTACCAGACCTCCGAGAAGCCGATGTTGTGCGCGAGCAGCAGCTCGACCTTGCCCGGCTCGGGGCAGCGCAGGAAGCCGGTCTCCATGGCGGCGTCGCGGACGAACTCGCCGTCCTCGTCGACGATCCACGCGCGCGACATGTAGTGGAAGAACGGCCGGCCGTCGTGGGTGAAGATCAGCTCCTGGCCGAAGTGGAACTTCTCGATCGTCGGGTAGTCGCCATGGCCGTTGCCGCGCCACGTGCCGAGCAGCCACGCCACAGGGCCGCAGTTGGGGTGAAGGTTGTCCGGCAGCTCGAAGGGCATGGACGTCACTCTAATGTGAGGCCATGGCTCGATCACTCGTCGTCAAGGTCACCTGCGGCGCCGAGGACCCCGAGCGCCTCAACCAGGGGTTCACCGTCGCCGCGGCAGCAGCCGCGGCCGGGGCGGACGTCTCGCTCTGGCTGACCGGTGAGGCCGCGGGGTTCGGCGTACCGGGTCGGGCGGAGGAGTTCGACCTCGACCTCGCCACGCCGCTGGACCAGCTGATGGCCGCGGTGCTGACCAGCGGCACGATCACCGTCTGCTCGCAGTGCGCGGCGCGTCGCGGCATCGTCGGGGGCGACCTGCGCGAGGGCGTCACCATCGCCGGCGCGGCGGTCTTCGCCGAGCAGGTCCTCGGCGACGGCGTCCAGGCGCTGGTCTACTGAGCCGTTGGTCATCTCGCGTTCACCAACCGGTGCCAGACTTGACCCATGAACGACCCGGCCACCCTCACCAGCGCTGTCTCACCGTCGGTCGACGAGGGTCCGGTGGCCGAGCCGTTCGGGCACCCCACCGACACCTTCGACGTCGAGCCGCCCTACGCGCCCGACGCCGCCGCGATCGAGGCCGTGGAGAAGTACGACGACCGGTTCATTGACCGCGAGATCTCCTGGGTGCACTTCAACCAGCGGGTCCTCGAGCTCGCTGAGGACCCCGGCCTGCCACTGCTCGAGCGGGCCCGCTTCCTCGCGATCTTCGCCAGCAACCTCGACGAGTTCTTCATGGTCCGCGTCGCGGGCCTCAAGCGCCGGATCGCCGCCGGCGTCGCCGTACGCGCGGCCAGCGGGCTGATGCCGCGCGAGCAGCTCGAGCAGCTCTGGGCCAGCAGCCGCGACCTGATGGAGCGCCACGCCCAGGCGCTGGTGGACCTGCTGCCGGAGCTCGGCGGGCACGGCATCGAGATCCTGCGCTGGTCCGAGCTCGACCGCGAGGAGCAGAAGGTCTGCAAGAAGCTCTTCAAGGACCGGATCTTCCCCGTCCTCACGCCGCTGGCCGTCGACCCCGCCCACCCGTTCCCCTACATCTCCGGCCTGTCGCTCAACCTCGCGGTCGTCGTGCGCCACCCCGAGACCGGCACCGAGCACTTCGCGCGGGTGAAGGTGCCGCCAACCTTCGGTCGCTTCGTGGGGCTGGGCAACCAGCGCTTCGTGCCCATCGAGGACGTGATCGGCGAGCACCTGAAGAAGCTCTTCCCCGGCATGGACGTGCTCGGCGCCCACACCTTCCGAGTGACGCGCAACGAGGACCTCGAGGTCGAGGAGGACGACGCCGAGAACCTGCTCAAGGCGCTCGAGAAGGAGCTCCAGCGGCGCCGCTTCGGCCCGCCGGTGCGCCTCGAGGTCGAGCAGTCGATGGACCCCAAGGTCCTCGACCTCCTGGTCTCCGAGCTCGGCGTGGGGCGCGACGAGGTCGTGTCGCTGCCCGGCCCCCTCGACCTCACCGGCCTGCACTCCATCGCCGACCTGCCGCGCGACGACCTCAAGTACGCCGCCTTCCTGCCGACGACGCACCCGAGCCTGGCCGAGGTCGAGTCGTCCTCCCCGGTCGACGTCTTCGACTCGGTGGCGCGCCACGACGTGCTGCTGCACCACCCCTACGACTCGTTCGCCACCTCGGTGCAGCGCTTCCTCGAGCAGGCCGCCGCCGACCCCCACGTCCTCGCGATCAAGCAGACCCTCTACCGCACGTCCGGCGACAGCCCGATCATCGAGGCGCTCATCGACGCCGCCGAGGCTGGCAAGCAGGTGCTCGTCATCGTGGAGATCAAGGCGCGTTTCGACGAGCAGGCCAACATCCGCTGGGCCCGCAAGCTCGAGCAGGCCGGCTGCCACGTCGTCTACGGCCTGGTCGGCCTCAAGACCCACTGCAAGCTGTCGATGGTGGTGCGCGACGAGCCCGAGGGGATCCGTCGCTACGTCCACCTCGGCACCGGCAACTACAACCCGAAGACCGCCCGCGTCTACGAGGACCTCGGCCTGCTCACCGCCAACCCGGAGATCGGCGAGGACGTCGCGCTGCTCTTCAACAACCTCTCGGGCATCAGCCGCAACCGGACCTACGACCACCTCCTCGTGGCGCCGCACAGCGTCCGCGAGGGGCTCATCACCCAGATCCACCAGGAGATCGCCCACCACCAGGCCGGCCGTCCCGCCGGGATCCGGATCAAGGCGAACTCGGTGGTCGACGAGGCGGTGATCGACGCGCTCTACCTCGCCTCACAGGAGGGCGTCCGTGTGGAGCTGCTGATCCGTGGGATCTGCGCGCTGCGCCCCGGCGTGCCCGGGCTGTCGGAGACCGTGCGGGTGCGCTCGATCCTGGGCAGGTTCCTCGAGCACAGCCGGGTGTTCTGGTTCGACAACGGCGGTGACCCCGCAGCGTGGATCGGCTCGGCCGACATGATGCACCGCAACCTCGACCGCCGCGTCGAGGTGCTCGTGCGCCTGCGCGACGCGCACGTGGTCGACCAGGTGGGGGCGCTGCTCGACCTGGCGCTTGACCCGGACACCACCGGGTGGGAGCTGGGCTCGGACGGCGAGTGGCACCAGCAGGTCGGCGTACGCCACCTGCACGACGAGCTCATCGCCCGGCAGCGGAGCCGACGCCGCTGAGCGCCGCGTCACACCCGCACGGCGACGTACGCCGCAACTTGCGTCGTAGGGCGGCCGACCCCCTAGCATGAACCACGGTTCATCCGCCCCCCGTTCGGAGTTCACCGTGCGTTTGAAGTTCCGCCCCGTCGACAGCTCGTTCTACGACCTCTTCAGCGAGGCCGCCAACCACCTCGTCGTCGGCTCCCAGCTCCTCAACGAGATGCTGTCGGTCGGCAGCTCCAAGGCCGAGGTCGCCCAGCGCATGCGCGAGGCCGAGCACGCCGCGGACGAGACCACCCACTCGATCATCCGCCGGGTGAACAGCACCTTCGTCACGCCCTTCGACCGCGAGGACATCTACTCCCTCGCCTCGGCGCTCGACGACGTGATGGACATGATGGACGAGGCCGTCGACCTGGTCCTGCTCTACGAGGTGACCTCGCTGCCCGCGGAGACCACCCAGCAGGTCGAGGTGCTCCAGCGCTGCGCCGAGCTCACCGCCGCGGCGATGCCCCAGCTGGAGTCCATGGGCAAGCTCGACGAGTACTGGATCGAGATCAACCGGCTCGAGAACACCGGTGACAAGTCCTACCGCCGGATCCTCGCCAACCTGTTCAGCGGCGAGCACGAGGCGCTCGAGGTGATGAAGCTCAAGGACATCGTGGAGTCCCTCGAGGGGGCGATCGACGCCTTCGAGAAGGTCGCCAACATCGTGGAGCAGATCGCCGTCAAGGAGTCGTAAGACTGATGGAGATCGGCATCATTATTGCCGTCGTCGTCGTCGCCCTGGTGTTCGACTACACCAACGGCTTCCACGACGCGGCCAACGCAATCGCGACGTCCGTCTCGACGGGCGCCCTCAAGCCGCGCGTGGCGCTGGCCATGGCTGCCGTCATGAACTTCGTCGGCGCCTTCCTCGGTCAGAAGGTCGCCCAGACCGTCTCGGAGACGATCGACCCCGGCACCGGCAGCCATGCCCTCGTGATCGTGATGTGCGGCCTCCTCGGCGCCATCACATGGAACATGATCACCTGGTACTACGGCCTGCCCTCGTCCTCCTCGCACGCCCTCATCGGCGGCCTCGTCGGCTCGGCGGTCGCCGCCGGCGCGAGCGCCAACTGGGGCGTCGTGCTGGAGAAGGTCGTCATCCCGATGTTCCTCTCCCCCATCGTCGCCTTCTCCCTCGGCTTCGCGCTGATGGTGGCGATCATGTGGATCTTCCGCAACGCCAACCCGGGTCGCGCCAACCGTGGCTTCAAGATCGCGCAGACGATCTCCGCAGCCGCGATGGCGCTCGGCCATGGCCTCCAGGACGCCCAGAAGACGATGGGCGTGATCTTCCTGGCGCTCCTCGCCGGCGGCTACGTCGGTGCCGACGACCCGCTCCCGCTGTGGGTCATCATCTCCGCAGCCGCAGCCATCTCCGCCGGCACCTACTCCGGCGGCTGGCGCATCATGCGCACGCTGGGCCGTCGCATCATCCACCTCGACCCGCCCCGCGGCTTCGCGGCCGAGTCGGTGGCCGCGTCGGTGCTCTACTCGACGGCGTACGTCTTCGAGGCGCCGATCTCCACCACCCACACGATCACGTCCGCGGTCATGGGCGTCGGCGCGACCAAGCGCCTGTCCGCCGTGCGCTGGGGCGTGGCGAAGTCGATCCTCACCGCCTGGGTGCTGACCTTCCCGGCCGCCGGCCTCGCCGCCGCGATCTGCTACTGGATCGCGCACCTCTTCCTGCCCTGAGGTCGGGTCGTCGGGCTGACCGTTGCCAACGTATGACGCTGAGCGGCGGCGACCGCCGCCCACCCGCTTCACCCGGTATCTGGGGACGTTCTGGTAGGTGTTTCGCTGCCGCGAACCACCATTTCGTCCCCAGATACCCACTCGACGACCGCGGCTGCCGGAGTTCCCGCAGGGCGGGTCACGACGCCTCGCGATACCTCAGCACCTTGGACCGCTCGTACGCCGACAAGGCTCGCCGCTGCTCGACGGTAAAGGTGGGCTTCCACCAGCCTGGCAGCCCTCGCAGCCACAACCGGTCCTCGGCGAGGCGACGCTCAGCGCGGCCGTACGCCTCGCGCAACCTCTCGACGAACGGACCACGATCGCGCAGGTCGCTCGACATCATCGTCACTCCCTCGAGTCCGAGCGCGCGATAGGCGGCCTCCTTGCCGATGTCGGCATGCCGCACTGCTCCGGCGAGATGCAGCCCGCCGTCGTACATCCCATAGACGCCCGCCTCCATGTCGAGCAGGTCCGGCGTGCCCACGAGCCGTCCCGCGAGGTCGAACACCGGACAGTTGGCACGGGGTCGCCCGAAACCGTTGGTCTCCCACGTCCGCCGCATCAGTGGCTCGGTCGGTGACCAGCTGTTCTCCTCCAGATGGGGCAGCAGGTCGCGCACGCGCTGGACGCCTTTCCTGATCCAGAGGGCGCGTTCGGCGAAAGCGGCCAGCTCGGCCACCGACACCAGGTCGTCATAGGCGGCCATCTCGAACGCCACGACGGCGTCGTCGTCGCTAGGCGCGTGGCGCATCTCGAAGGCGACGCTCCACAACGGGCTCGTCAGCCGGAGGCCGTGCACCCGACGGATCTCGCCGACCGGCACCAGCTCCTGGCTGACCCGGACGCTTCCGTCCGGCCGCAGGGAATGGCGTGACCCCAACGCAAGAGTTGGCCGGCGTGGGGTGAAGTGCGGGCCAGTTCCGTCGACCAGCGTCCGCCCATCCAGGACAGGGCGGCCCAGCCCGTGACGGCTCCGTGCGCCGGGAGACGAGCCGCGGCTTCGACGATGCGTTGCCGGACGTCCTGCTCGACTGCAGAGGACACCCATAGCCCGCCTCCCACACGTCGGTGGGCGCCCGACCTCGTCTCCCACTGGGTGGGACCGTCCATCGAACCGCGGCGTGCTGGCCACACGACGCCTGGCGGTAGACCCTCGCGCGGACCGATGCCACGCAGCGGCCATGCTCCCGGCGTCCAGTCCTCCACATGCCCAGCATGGACAGGACCAGCGACGCCGGCCGGAGCCTTGTCCACAGGAGCCGCCGAGGACCGCAGATCCACACGCCTGTGGACACTGGCAGCCCCGACCGCCGAGACCGACGCACGAAGCGCTGGGTACCTGGGGACGTCCTGGTGGGCGCTACCCCCGTATCGCCTACCAGGACATCCCCAGGTACCCAGCGCGAAGGCCGAGGACCCGGAGCGACTCAGCCGAAGCGGCCCGAGATGTAGTCCTCGGTGCGCTTGTCGTTCGGGTTGGAGAAGATCGTCGAGGTGAGGTCGTACTCCACGAGCAGGCCGGTGCGGTTGCCGGTCGTCTCGTCAGGGCGCGCGGTGAAGAACGCGGTGCGGTCCGAGACGCGGGCGGCCTGCTGCATGTTGTGGGTCACGACGATGATCGTGTACTCGTTGCGCAGCTCGAGCATGAGGTCCTCGACGCGCGCGGTGGCGATCGGGTCGAGCGCCGAGCACGGCTCGTCCATGAGGATCACGTCGGGCTTGGTGGCGATGGTCCGGGCGATGCAGAGACGCTGCTGCTGACCGCCGGAGAGGCCGTACGCCGACTGCTTGAGCTTGTCCTTGACCTCGTCCCAGAGCGCGGCGCCGCGCAGCGCCTCCTCGACCAGGTCGTCCATGTTCTCGACCTTCATGCCGGTGACGCGCGGGCCGTAGGCGATGTTGTCGTAGATCGACTTCGGGAACGGATTGGGCTTCTGGAAGACCATGCCGATCTGGGTGCGTACGGCGATCGGGTCGACGCTCTTCTCGTAGATGTCCTGCCCGTGGTAGAGCACGCCACCCTCGACGTGGGCGCCCGCGACCAGGTCGTTCATCCGGTTCAGGCAGCGCAGCACGGTGGACTTGCCACAGCCCGAGGGGCCGATCATCGCTGTGATCTCGTGCCGGCCGTAGGCGAGGTTCACGTCGTGCACGGCGTGGAAGTCGCCGTAGAAGACGTTGAGGTCGCGCGTCTCCATCACCGGGTTGACCGGGGAGTCGGGCAGGCGCCGCTCGGCGCTCATGTGGACGTCGCCGAGCGATCCCATCTGCGGGAACGTGTCGGAGGAAGTGGCAGAAGCCATGTCGTCAGTCTCTCTCACCAGGATCGCTGGAACTTGTTGCGGATGAAGATGGCCAGTCCGTTGAGCCCGAGGATCATCACGAGGAGCACGATGATGGCAGCTGAGGCTGCCTCCTGGAACGCGTCCTGCGAGCTGGAGCTCAGGCCGTAGATCTGGATGGGTAGCGCCGTGATGGGGCTCATCATGCCTTCGGGGTCGAACCGCACCGACGAGGCGAGGCCGAGCATCAGCAGCGGCGCCGCCTCGCCGATCGCGCGCGAGAGGCCGAGGATCGTGCCCGTGGCGATGCCGGGGACCGCCGACGGCAGGACCTGGCGCCACGTCGTCTGCCAGGTGGTCGCGCCGAGCGCGTACGAGCCCTGGCGGATCTCCTCGGGCACCGCGCGCACCGCCTCGCGGGTCGTGATGATGATGACCGGCAGGATGAGGAGCGCGAGAGCGATGGAACCGCCCAGGACGATGCCCTTGCGCTCCACGCCGATCAGCGCCATCACCGCGACGGCCAGCAGGCCGTAGACGATGGACGGCACGGCGGCGAGGTTCTGCAGGTTCACCTCGATGATCCGGTTGTACCACCGGCGCGAGTCGGCGAACTCCTCCAGGTAGACGGCGGCAGCGATGCCCAGCGGCACGGCCATGAGCGCCGTGAACAGCATCAGCCACAGGCTGCCGAGGATGCCGGCGCGGAAGCCGGTCCGCTCGGGGAAGAGCGTCGAGTCATAACTCGTGACCAGGTCCGCGTCGAAGCGACCCGCACCGGCAATGGCGGTGTCGGCGATCAGCACGACCAGGACCATCACGCCGAAGAAGAGGGAGAACCACAACAGCCCGAGGAAGACGAGCGACCCGAGGCTGCGCTCCCGGCTCCTGCCGGTTGTCAGCTGGACGGTCTCACGGGCGGTGGTGACAGCGACGCTCATCAGTAGGCCTGCCTGTAGCGACGGACGAGGGCGATGCTGATCATGTTGATCACGAAGGTGATCACGAACAGCGTCAGGCCGACCGCGAAGAGCGTGTTGTACGACGTCGAGCCGACGGGGTTCTCCCCGCCGGCGGTCGTCGCCATGAAACCCGTCATGGTCTGCATGCCCTCGAGGGGGTTGAGGCTGAAGTTCTTCTGCGACCCCGCGGCCAGCGCCACGATCATGGTCTCGCCGACGGCGCGGGACAGGCCCAGCACGATGGCGGCCGCAACGCCCGAGAGAGCCGCCGGCAGCACGACGCGCAGGGTCGTCTGCATGCGGTTGGCACCCATGGCGTACGACCCCTGCCGCAGCGCCTGGGGCACGGCCGAGAACGCGTCCTCGGCCAGCGAGGCGATGGTCGGGATGATCATGACCCCGAGCACGAGGCCTGCTGCCAGGGCGTTCGTGAACCCGACGCCGAGGCCGAGGATGTCCTGCAGCAGGGTCGGGGTGACGAACATGACCGCGAAGAAGCCGTAGACCACCGACGGGACGCCCGCGAGGAGCTCAACGGTGGGCTTGAGGATCTTGCGCGCACGCCGCGAGGCGTACTCGGAGAGGTACATCGCCGCACCGAGCCCGAGCGGCACCGCGACGAGCAGGGCGATCACGGTCGTGACCATCGTCGCGGTGATCAGCGGGAACACGGCGAAGCGGGTGCCCTCGTCGAAGGAGAAGAACTCCCTGAAGGGCACCTCGGCGAAGAAGTGGACGACCGGCTCGATCAGCGCGACGAGGATCCCGACCGTGATAACGACGGAGAGCATCGCCGACACGAACAGGACCGCCTTGATCACGGTCTCGGCCGGACGGGCCTTGCGGCCCAGGTCGATGGGGGCGCCGGGCAGGCCCGCCCCGAAGGACGGGCCTGCGCCGGTGCTGCTAGTGCTGCTCATGAAGGGGTGACGACTCTTCCTGTCAGGAGGAGAGGCCCTCGAGGGCGCTCTGGGTCTCGCTGTAGAGCTCCTCGCTCAGCGGGATGTACTTCGCCGCCTCGGCGATCGTCTCGAGGTTCTCGATGTAGAAGTCGACGTACTCCTTGGTGGCGGAGTTGTCAGCGTAGGACGAGTTGCTCACGTAGATGAACAGAGGGCGGGACAGAGGGGTGTACTCGCCGGCCTGGGCGGTCTCAGCGGAGGGCGCGACGCAGCCGGCGCCGTCGTCGATGGACAGCGCCTTCAGCGAGTCCATGTTCTCCTCGTAGTAGGTGTAGCCGAAGAAGCCGACCGCACCCTCGGTGCCGCCGATGCCCTGGACCAGGACGTTGTCGTCCTCGGAGGACTCGACGTCCTTGCGAAGCTCCTCGGACTCGTCCGCGACGACGTCGGCGGCCATGTAGTCGTAGGTGCCGGAGTCGGTGCCCGGGAAGAAGAACGAGATCTCCTGGTCGGGGAAGCTCGGGTCGAGGTCGCTCCAGTTGGTGACCTCGGAGCCGGGGCCGACGAGCTCGATGAGCTGGTCGGTGGTGAGGCAGTCGACTGCGAGGTCGGGGTGCACGGCCACGGTGAGCGCGTCGGTGGCGACCTGGAGCTCGGTGTACTCGACACCGCCCTCCTCGCACGCGGCGACCTCGTCCTCCTCAATCGGCCGGGAGGCGTCGGAGATGTCGGTCTGGCCCTGGCAGAACACCTCGAAGCCGCCGCCGGTGCCGGCAGCACCGACCGTGACGCGCACGTCGGGGTTCTCCTCGGAGAGCAGCTCGGAGGCCGCCTTGGACATGGGCTCGACGGTGGAGGAGCCGTCGACTGCCACGGTGCCGCTGGCGCCGGAGCCTTCCTCGCCGGAGCCGGCGTCGCCGCCGCCACAGGCGGCGAGCGTGAGGGCAAGAACGGTCGCGCCGGACGCGGCGGCCCAACGGGTGGAAGTGCGCTTCACTTCGGTGCTCCTGAAAGTCTGATGTGTGCTGACACCAGTGAAGGTAGGGACGTCAGGAGAACGACCACGGCGCCGTCGGTGAACGCACGATGAACTGAACCGGGCCGAATGGCGTCGCCGACTGGTGCATGAGACGGCGATCACATGAACTCGTCCCAGCGGCCTTGACGAGCGGGCCCGAAAAGCCTAGAAGTCGCAGGTCAGAGGGCCAGCGGCTCGGTCGCGACGACCTTCCCGCGACGGTGGTGCACCACCAGCATCCCGCCCGGCTCGAGCTTCACCTCCGGCACCTCGAGCGCGTCGAGCACGGTCGGCAGCACGGGCCGGTGGGTGCACAGCACCGCGCTCTCCCCGTTGTCGAGCAGGGTGTCGACGAGGTCGACCACGCCCTCGGTCGTGGCGCCCTCCTCGCTCAGCTCGTCGTAGGTCTTCACGGGCCAGCCGGTCACGTCGACGTACGGCGTCACCGTCTGCACGCAGCGGATGCTGGACGAGCTGTGCACCGACGTCACGTCGAAGGCCGACAGCAGCGGCACGAGGCGCTGGGCTTGTGCCTGGCCGGCCTGGAGCAGCGGCCGCAGCCGGTCGTCCCGGCGCCATGCGCTGCGCGAGCGGGCCTTGGCGTGGCGCAGCACCACGAGCGAGCGCGTCTTGCGCCGCAGGGGACGTGCCTCGGCCAGGGTGTCGCGGTCGTAGGGGTAGGTGAGGCGACGCTCGGCCTCCTTCCACGGCACCCACTCCACCGCGTCGATCTCGGCGTTGGGGCGGTAGCGGCCGACGTCGTCGCTGCCGACCACCCGCGCGGTCCAGTAGTCGACGGTCTTCCACCGCCCGTTGGACATCCGGTAGCGCTGCCGTCCGAGCGCCGGACCGAGCCGTACGTCGAGCCCGGTCTCCTCCGCCACCTCGCGCACGGCGGCGGTGACCACGTGCTCACCCGGGTCGAGCTTGCCCTTGGGAAAGGACCAGTCGTCGTACTTGGGACGGTGCACGAGGAGCACGTCACCACCCTTGCGCGTCACCACGGCACCGGCAGCACGCACGTCGCGGAGCTCACCACCCTGAGGCATGGACGTAGTCTCACACCCACCCCGACCCCTGAGGAGACCCCGTGTCACGTCGCACCACCGTGGGCCTGGTGGCCGTGGTCGTGCTGGCGCTGGTCGCCTGGCTCGGGTGGCGCCTGCTCACCCCGGACGATCCGCTCGCCCGGGCGCTGCGGATGGCGCCGGCCGAGACCAGTCGCGCCGCGTGGACGGACTGGGAGGGCGTACGCCGTGAGCTGGGCGCCGACGTCGACGCCGGTTCCTCGGCCGTGGAGGTCGACGAGTTCCTGGCCGAGGCCTTCGACCGCGACCTGTCCCCCATGTCGGCGCTCGGCACGTCCGCGGGCGTGATGCAGGAGGAGCTCGGTTTCTCCCCCGCCACCCTCACCTGGGAGCTGCTGGCCCAGGCACCGGGCGGTGCGGTGGAGATGATGGGCGTGGCCGACGACGTCGACCTCGACGCGATCGCCGAGCGCCTAGCCGCGCTCGGCTGGACCGAGCCCGAGGACGAGGACGGCGTGTGGGTCGGGGGACCCGACGTGCTCGCAGGGGTCGGCCCGGGCCTGACCCCCGAGCTGCAGCACCTCGCCCTGCTGGCGGACCAGCAGGTCGTGCTCGCCTCCGACCAGGCGCCCTACCTCGAGCAGGTGCTGGCGGTGGTCGGCGGTGACGCGGACGGCGCCGAGGGCCTCGCCGAGCTCTCGGGGACCCTGGAGCAGCCGCTGGCGGCAGCGGTGTACGACGGCGCGTACGCCTGCGAGACGCTGGCCATGTCGCAGGCCGACGACGACGCGCAGGCCGAGGCCGGCCAGCTCGTGGAGGCGGCGGGCGGGGTGCACCCGCTGACGGGCTTCGCGATGGCGCTGCGTCCCGACGGTGACCTGCGCGCGGTGCTCCAGGTCGAGGACGCCGACGACGCTCCCGCCGACGCCGACGCGCGTGCCCGGCTCGCGGCCGGACCCGCACCCGGGCAGGGCGGCGACTTCACCGAGCGTTTCAGCGTCGAGAGCGCCGGAGCGGAGGGCCGCGAGGTCGTGCTCGACCTGCGACCGGTCGAGGGGGCGTACGTGCTCTCCGACCTCACGAGCGGACCGGTGCTCTTCGCGACCTGCTGAGCAGGCAGCGGCGGGTCAGTCCACCGGCCGCCGCGGGGTGACCCCGAGCAGCCGGTCGATCTCCTCCTGGGAGAGGTGCTCCTCGGACTCGCTGGCCGCGATGATGAGCGTGGTGGTGAGCTCGACCTCGTTGAGGAGGTCGCCGTCCTCGAGGGTCACGTCGAACTGGTCGTGCACGGCACCCTCCCATCATCTTCGATCATCCGACTCTAGGCCGTTGGTCCAAGTCTCGCTCACGACTGTGGTCCGGGCCAATGACCCGAACGTGCTACTAGTCTCGCCCGGGAACGAATCCGGCCCCACCCCCCTGAGGGGATGGGGCCGGATCTCGATCAGATCTGGAACAGGTCCAGGATCAGCCGATCAGAGCGGGCGGACGTTCTCCGCCTGCGGGCCCTTCGGGCCCTGGGTGACGTCGAACTCGACCTTCTGGTTCTCGTCCAGCGACTTGTAGCCGTTGGACTGGATGGCCGAGTAGTGCACGAAGACGTCGTCGCCGCCGTCCTCCTGCGCAATGAAGCCGAAACCCTTCTCGGCGTTGAACCACTTCACGGTGCCTTGAGCCATGTGCTCGGTACTCCTGTTATCGGAACGAGAAGCCATCACTTCGACGGCTCCGCACCAAGTGCGGTGACACGTCGCTCCGACTCACAAGCTGGAAGGCCCGAAGATGGAAACGCCGTTGGATCACAAACTCCGCTGGCGTCAACCTGCTGGAACTTGCACCTGTTGCACCACGAACCCTACCAACAAATCGCCGGACGTCACGGTCCGAGGGGCACCTGTGGGTGAACAGTCGGCCAACGGGGTCGCCGAGGCCCCCGCAGGGCCCTCCTGCCACGCTCGCGGGGCGCCCGACCCGACGACCGCCGGGTGCGGGATACTCGGGCGTGGACGCGGGCACATCGGCGTGTCCCGGGCCTCTAGCTCAATGGGTAGAGCAGCGGACTTTTAATCCGTTGGTTCAGGGTTCGAGCCCCTGGAGGCCTACCGACCTCAGCGGACCCTGACCGACCCGACGCGGTAGGTGCCGGCGGCGGTGCGCCCGGCGTTGGCGAGGTGCATCGGCGCGGAGTAGCCCGACGGGTCCACGACGGCGAGGTGGACGTCGTACCTCCCGGCCCTCATCCCCCTGGTGCTGATCTTCCTGCTCCGCACGGCGGTGTCGACCAGTCGCTCCAGCGGCCGGCCGAGCGACCGGGTGACCGTCCGCCCGGTCGCGGCGTGGACGAAGGTGAGCCGCACGTCCCAGGTGTCGTACGTCGGAGCGGCACCCTGGTTGGCCCACGCCGTCCGCACCACGACCTTGCGTCCGGCGTCGAGGACGTCGGGCAGGGTGAGCGAGCGGACCTTGATCCGGTAGCCGGCGGTCGCGAGCGCGGTGGCGTACGCCGTGCGCTGGCGGCCAGTCAGCTCGGTGCCGCGCCACGGCATGTTGCCCGAGGACAGGGTCGAGATGTGGAAGCGACGGACCTGCTCGGCACCCAGGACCGGGTCGGCGCGGGTGCACCACTCGGAGAAGAACGGTCGTGTCCTCCACACCGACTGCAGGCGCTTGTCGGTCGCCACCATGGAGTGCATGTCCGGGCAGCCGAGGCTGTCGGTGCGCAGGCCGAGGTTGCGGTGGTTGCGCAGCGCCTTCAGCGTGAAGGGCACCGGCGTCATCGTGTTGAGCAGGACGTGCTTGCCGGGGAAGGCCGAGGCGACGGCATCGACGAGGGCGAGGCCGTTGGCGTCGGAGACCCGCTCGCCCTCCCACACGTGCCACTCGCCGTAGGCGCCGTAGCCGCCGACGTCGACGTAGCCCAGCCGGGGGTCGTCGCCGTAGCGCCGACCGAGCTCGGCCATGAGCTCGCGCCACTGCGCCACGAAGGCCGGGGAGTTCCAGTCGGGGACGTCGGTGCCGGCCTGCCGGGGAAGGAAGGACGGGGTGACGGGCGGAAGGTCCGCGCGGCTCCCCATCCAGCAGCCCGGGCAGTAGGCCATGACTCGGAAGCCGAACTTGCCACCCCGCGAGCCGGCCTCGGCCAGGCCCGCGTCGATCCAGCTGAAGTCCCAGGCGTTGTCGGCCTTCTCGATCCGGCCCCAGTAGACCTGGTCGCGGTAGTAGACGTCGTTCGACGTGACGGTCGCGGGCGTCGGCTCGGCGCCGAGCCAGCGGTACTGCCCACGCAGCGGGTTGGGCAGGTCGGCCGTCATGCCGAGCGGGGCCATGCGGAAGGTGCGCTCGGCCGCGCGGGCAGCGTCCGCCGGCGGCTGCGGGGCTCCCGCCAGCGCGGCGGCGAGGCCGCAGACGGCCGCAGCCGACGCGAGCACGCGCCAGGGGAGCTTCATCAGGGGTCCGTCCGTCGGCCGGTCAGGTCACGGACCAGTGTGGGCGAACGGACGCGCCCGGGTGGGGCGAATCCGCAGACTCGTGGACCTCGTACGCCCCGGCCCGGCTCAGCGGGCCTCGGACACGCCTCGTACGCCGGAGTCGGTGAGCTCGGCCTCGCGCTGGGCGGCGGCCTCGAGCTCCTGGCGGCGCGTCTCCTCCATCATCGCCCGCGTGGCGTCGTAGATGCCGGGGTCGGAGACCAGGTCGGCGGCACCACGCCGCAGCCGGGCCAGCGCGGCACGGGCGAAGATCTGCTGCTCGGTCGTGGTGCGCTCGGAGCGGTTGTTGCTGATGAAGGTGATCGCCCACCGCATCAGCGCCGAGACCTGGTTCTTGAAGCCGGTGAGGTAGACGAGGTGAACGCCGAGCCACATCAGCCAGGCCACGACGCCGGTGATCCGCAGCTTGCCGACCATCGCGACGGCGCGGAAGCGGCTGATGATCGCCATCGAGCCCTTGTCGAAGTACTTGAACGGCGCCTGCGGCTGCTTGCCCTCGAGGCGGTTGTCGATCTCCTTGGCGGCGTACTTGGCGCCCTGGATGGCGACCTGCGCGACACCCGGGAGGTTGTCGAGGGCGATCATGTCGCCGACGACGAAGACCTCGGGGTGGCCCGGCAGGGTGAGGTCGGGGTTGACCGCGATCCGGCCGGCACGGTCGAGGGGGGCGCCGGTCTGCTCCGACAGGGTCTTGCCGAGGGGGTTGGCCTGCACGCCGGCGGCCCAGATCTTGGCGACCGAGTTGATGCGCTCGACGTGGCCGTCCTTGAACTTCACCTCGAGGCCGCGCTCGTCGACCTCGGTCACCATGCCGCCGAGCATGACCTCGACGCCGAGCTTCTCGAGCTCGGTCTTGGCCTTCTCGCCGAGCTTGGCCCCGAAGGGCGGCAGCACCTGCGGCGCGGCATCGACCAGGACGACGCGGGCGGTGCGGGTGTTGATCGCGCGGAAGTCCTTGTTGAGCGTGCGGTGCGCGAGCTCGGCGATCTGTCCGGCCATCTCCACGCCGGTCGGGCCGGCGCCGACGACGACGAAGGTGAGGAGGTGGTCGACGTCGTCGCCGCGGGTCGCCCCGAGCTCGGCCATCTCGAAGGCGCCGAAGATCCGGCCGCGCAGCTCGAGGGCGTCGTCGATGCTCTTCATGCCGGGGGCGAACTCGGCGAAGTGGTCGTTGCCGAAGTAGGACTGGCTGGCGCCGGCGGCGACCAGCAGCGAGTCGTACGACGTGACGGTGTCACGCCCGAGGACCTGCGAGGTGACGGTGCGGGCCTCGAGGTCGATGTCGGTGACCTCGCCGAGGATGACGCGCGCGTTGTCCTGCCCGCTGAGGATCTCGCGGGTCGGCGGGGCGATCTCGCCCTCGGAGAGGATGCCCGTCGCGACCTGGTAGAGCAGGGGCTGGAAGAGGTGGTGGGTGGTCTTGGCGATCACCGTGACGTCCACGTCGGCACGCCGCAGAGCCTTGGTGCCGAACAGTCCGCCGAACCCGGAGCCGATCACGACCACCTTGTGGCGGGGTGCCTGCGTCGCGGTCATGGGAGCTCCTGGGGTCGTAGGTGCAGTCACGTCGGTCACCATTGTCGTACCGCCACGCGCGCCGGCGCGAAACGCCGGGCGCGTCTGGTTGCTCACACCCACTACCCAGAGTCGCGAGAAACTATGGTGTTGTCGAGGTTTGAACCACCCGACGGTCGGGTAATCAGGCTCCACTGGACTACCCACCCCCCTCGAAATGAGTCCCAGTGCCGCTGAGCTCCGAGTTGACGCTGGCGTCGTCGCCGCGCGCCGCCGCTGACGCGCGCCGCTGGGTCAGTGACATCTGCCGGCGGCTCGACCGACCTGACCTCATCGAGTGCGCCGAGCTCGGCGTCTCCGAGCTCGTGTCCAACGCGATCCTCCACGGCGAGGCCCCCTACAAGGTGCGCGTGCGCGGCACCGCCAGCCATCCCCGCATCGAGGTCGTCGACGGCTCGACGAAGCCACCGGTGCCTCCGGCCCCGCTCGACCTCGACGACCTCGACCTGCTGCTCACCTTCGGGCGGGGCCTCGCGATCGTCTCCCAGTGCGCCCTCGCCTGGGGCGCGACCATCGAGTCCGACAGCAAGATCGTGTGGTTCGAGCCGTCGGAGCAGATGAGCGACGAGGGCTCCGCGGAGTGGGTAATCGACCAGCAAGACGCCGACGCACCCGAGCCGACCAGCGAGGCGGCCGTCGAGGTCCACCTCCTCGGCATCGACGTCCCGCTCCACTCCTCCCTCAACCGGCAGTACCACGAGCTGCGCCGCGAGCTGCGCCTGTTGTCGTTGTCGCACCAGTCCGACTACCCCCTCGCCGGCGACCTCACCTCCATGTTCGCCAACTTCGAGCGCCAGTTCCCCGCCTCGTTCCACCACCAGATCCGCGACGCCGAGTCGCGCGGGTTGCCGCGGGTCGACGTGGCCTTCCCGATGGTGCGTGAGGCCGGCCCGATCTTCGTGACGATGACCGAGATGTTCGACGTCGCCGACGCCTTCTGCCGCGCCGAGCGCCTGCTGTCCATGGCGCGCACGGCCGCACAGCGCGCCTTCCACAACTGGCTGCTCGGCGAGCTCGTCCACCAGCTCGACGGGGCGACCGCCCAGCCGTGGACCGGCTTCCCCCGGGCGAGCGCCGCGTCCACCAGCCGGGTCGGGTGAGCACCCGCCCCCTCCGCGCTGCCGACCTGCTCCTCGTCGCAGTGGGCGGCGCCGCGGGAGCCGTGGCGCGGCACGGCATCGACGTCGCCGCCGGGGACACGCTCTTCCCGTGGGCCACCCTCGCCATCAACGTGGTCGGCGCCTTCGCGCTCGGGGTCCTCCCCGCGATCGCGGCGGTCGGGCGCTCGCACCGGCGGTCGCTGCTCCTGGGCCCCGGCCTCCTCGGCGGCTTCACCACCGTGTCGGCGTGGGCCGGCCAGGTGCGCGAGCTCGCTGCCACCGGTCAGGCACCGCTCGCCGGCCTCTACCTCGCCGCCACACTCGGCGCCGGACTCCTCGCGGCCGCGCTCGGCCAGCGGCTCGCCCACCGGCCCGAGCCCGAGGAGGCCACGTGATGACGGCCCTCCTCGTCGCCCTCGGCGCCGCGGTCGGCGCTCCGCTGAGATACGTCCTGACCCGCCTCGACGGCGTGTTCCCCGCCGGCATGTTGGCGGTCAACGTCCTCGGCTCGGGCCTGTTCGGGGTGTTCGCCGCGCTGTCGCTCGGCGGGGCGTGGTGGGCTCTGCTCGGCACCGGCTTCTGCGGCGGCTTCACGTCGTTCTCGTCGTTCGCGGTGCAGTCGGTCACCCGTCCCGTGCGTACGGCGGCGGCCTACGTCGCTGCGACGACGGTCCTCTCGGTCGGGGCCTGCGCGCTCGGCTGGGTGCTCGGCGCCGGACTGGGCTAGTCGGGCACCTGCCCTCACCCCCAGCCCAGCTGGTGCAGCCGGGCGTCGTCGAGGCCGAAGTGGTGGGCGACCTCGTGCACCACCGTGATGCGCACCTCGTCCTCCAGCTCCTCCACCGTCTCGGCCATGTCGAGCAGCGGCCCACGGAAGAGCAGGATCCGGTCCGGGAGCATGCCGGAGTGGTTGGCCGGGCGCTCGGTCAGCGCCAGTCCGTCGTAGAGGCCGAGCAGGTCCGGGTCGTCGTCCGGGGCCTCGGCCTCGACCAGCACGACGACGTTGTCGACGAGGCGGGCGAGCTCGTCGGGCAGGCCGTCGAGGGCCCGTTCCACCATCGCGTCGAACGCGGCCGGGTCCAGGTCGAGAGGCATGGCTCCCACCCTAGGGAGACGCCAAAGCAGCCACAGGAGCCCGAAATGCCGATCAGGGTGAGCCTGGTGGCTCACCCTGATCGGCATGCAATGGCGACCCCGACGGGACTCGAACCCGCGGCCTCCGCCGTGACAGGGCGGCGCGCTAACCAACTGCGCTACGGGGCCAGGTTGTAACTGGTGAAGCGGGTGGAACTCTAACCCATGCTCTTCGGAGACCACCAATCGGCGCCCGCCACCGAACCGGACCGCACCCCCAACCGGATTCGAACCGGCGCTACCGCCGTGAAAGGGCGGGGTCCTGGGCCGCTAGACGATGGGGGCCCGCCCGGTCGAGGACACGCCTGACCGAGCGCGCCCAGCATAGGGCCAGCGGGGCCCGGCCCTCCAACCGCGGACCCGTCGCGCCACCCCCCTTTGGGGTGGGCGTGTCGAAGTTTCGTCCCGAGTTACCCATCTGGCAGCGAATTGACACCGACTTTGACTAGTCTTGCCCTCGTGAGCAGGAAGGCTCGGCAGTTGCGCTTCCTCGTCGTCGATGACAACGAGGACATTCGTGACGTCTTCTGCCGTCTCGTGGAGAGGGCCGGCCATGAGGCCGCCACCGCCGTGGACGGCATGGACGCGGTGGAGACGCTGCAGCGCGAGACCTTCGACGTGATGCTCCTCGACCTGACGATGCCGCGCATGAGCGGTGTCGACGTCGTGCGCTGGCTACGGGAGCACCCCGAGGTCGCGCCGGACGTGCGGATCGTCGTGATCAGCGCATGGGCGGGTGAGCACCGAGCTGTTCTCCAGGAACTCGGCATCGAGACAGTCATGCAGAAGCCGCTGCGCATCCAACAGCTGACTGACCTGATCGCCGAGACACTGCATGCCCTGGAGTCCTGAGCCCGTCCCTGAAATGCACCACCGGGTCCCGGACTCCCAGCAGTGTCGCCCCGCACCACGTTCGGCGCGAGGCCCCACCCCACCCCACCCCACCCTGGAGAACACCATGATGAACCGCATCCGCACCGCCATCGAGTCCAAGCGCGCCGCCGAGCAGCTGCAGGCCTACTACGCGTGGCGCCCGGGCCCCGGCCGCCGCTGATCTGCGAGTGATCCACGCGCAGTGATGCACGTGGACAGCGCCGAGTCGGCCGGTGGCCGGCTCGGCGCTGTCCTCTCCGCCCCACGTACGGGCGTCGTACGCCTGTCCCCGTCCGGGCCGTGGCTCGTCACCACCCACGCCGATGCCCGGCGGGTCCTCACCGAACCGCACCTCTTCGACTTCCCCGGTGACGTCACCCGCAGCGGCGACCTGTCCGGGAGCACCGGTGACAGCCGCTCCGGTCACACCGTCTTCGCCCCGCTGACCCCTGACCAGGTCACCCACGGGGTCCGCACCTTCGAGCGCGAGCTCGAGGCGGCGCTCGAGGCCCACGACCGCACCAGCCCCGCGCAGCCGTACGACGCGATGGCGCTGCTGCGCCACCCGGTCGCGCGCTCGACCACCGCCGCGGTGCTCGGCCAGCTCGACGAGGCCCGGCGCGACCGCGTCGCCGCCCTGGTGCTCGACTGGATAGACGCCCTCGCGCCCGTCATCTCGGCCCGCCGACCGCCCGGGCGCTGGAGCCGCACCCGCCGCGCGGAGAAGGCGGCCCGCTTCGCCCTCGAGGACGAGCTCGCGCCGCTGGTCGGTCCCGACGACACCCCGGCACAGGTCGCGACGCTGCTCGCTGCCGGCATCCAGGTCCCGATCGCCGCCGGCGCGTGGTTGCTGGCATGGCTCGGCCAGCACGAGACCGGAGACGTCGACCCGACGTACGCCGTGTGGGAGACGTTGCGACTCACTCCCCCGACCTGGGCCACCGCGCGCGTCACCACCGAGGAGGTGGAGCTCACCGGAGCCCGGGTGCCCGCCGGCCGCGTAGTACTCGTCAGCCCATTGCTCCTCGGACGCTCGGACCACCTCGTTCCCGGTGACGACCCCGACCGCGGCACGTTCGACCCGGACCGGTGGCAGCACGGTCCCCCACGACCGGGGGCCTGGCTGCCCTTCGGAGCAGGACCGCACGCATGCCCGGGGCGTAATCTGGGTACGGCCCAGCTGGTCCACCTCGCCCAGTGGGGGGTGGACCGGACCATCTCCTTGAGCGAGAGCGTGTCGATCGACCAGAGTCGGGGCATCCTGCCCTCACCGTGCCGCTTCACCGCTTCGCGAAGGGAGACCCCGTGACCCAGCCGTCCGCACTGCAGGACGTGTCACCCCGCGGGCCGGTCTCCCCCGATGCCGCCCGTCTCGCCGGAGTCATCCTCGAGGCCGAGATCAGCGTCGACGAGGCCATCGTCCGCACCGCCGCGCACCTGCTGTCCTGCGACCGGGTCGACGTGGTGATCGCCTCCCTCACCACCTTCGCCCCCGAGGACCCGACCGGGTGGCTGCGCCTCGGCGGCCGCGCTTGGGTGCGCGACTGGTCGCGCCCCGGCTTCGGGTCCCTCCTGCCACCTCCGGACGCCGGCCCCGAGGCGGCACTCACCATGCCGTGGCTCTCGACCCACGCCCGCGCGGAGGGTCTCGCCGCCCTCACCGATGTCGAGCTCCTGCCGGACGAGGCGTCCCAGGACCGCGCCGAGCTCGGAAGGACGGACGTGCGCAGCCTGGTCACGACGACCCTCCTCTCGCGCGGAGAGATGTTCGGCAGCGTGTCCGCGGTGAGCACGACCGCCGGACCGTGGCCGGAGATCTTCGTCGACGACCTGCGCCTGCTGAACTCCGCGATCACCTCGCGCATCATGCTCGAGCACTCTCGCCGTGCCCTGGCCGAGGCGATCGATGCCGGAGCCGAGGCGCAGCTGGCCTACCAGCAGTTCTTCGGCTCGGTCGGTCACGAGCTTCGTACGCCCCTCAGCTCGGTCCTCGGCTACACCGAGGTGCTCATCGACGACGCCGGCCAGTCGCCGCAGGACCCGGTCTCGGCGGCCCTGCTGCGCGACGGTCCGGCGATGGTGCGGGCCTGCGAGCAGGTGTTGACCGTGGTCGACCACCTCCTCGGCACCGGGCGCGCCCTGTCGAGCGACGACCAGAAGCAGGACGTCGTCCTCGCCGAAGCCGTGGCCGACGTCGTGCACTGGCACCGCAACCCGGCCCGGGCGGCCGGGGTCGCGATGCACGTCGACATCGACCCGGCCGTCACCGCCTGGGCGCACCCGTCCGGCGTACGCCAGGTGCTGGCCAACCTGCTCGGCAACGCCATCAAGCACCACCGCAACGGTGCGGGCGAGGTGCACCTGACGACGCAGCGCCTGCGCGGCGAGAGCGGGCTGGAGATGGTGCGGATCCTGGTGCGCGACGACGGCCCCGGCCTCGAGGCCGACCAGCTGCTCCACGCCTTCGAGCCGTTCGTGCGGTTCGCGCCCCGCGACACCAAGGGCAGCGGGCTCGGGCTGTCGATGTCGCGCACCATCGCCGAGCGCGACGGCGGCGCGGTGCGCGGCGAGTCCACCCCCGGCCTCGGGTCGTCCTTCTGGCTCGAGCTGCCCGTGCGCAGCTCCTGAGGCGAGCCGATTCCGTCCCTGCTGCGCGACTCATGTATTCTCGTCCCGCTTGGGCAGGTAGCTCAGTTGGTACGAGCGATCGCCTGAAAAGTGATAGGTCGGCGGTTCGACCCCGCCCCTGCCCACAAGCACAGAAGGGCCCCGATCACGTCCCGATCGGGGCCCTTCTGCGTCTCCCGGCCATGATGGTCCCGTGCTCCCCCGCCTCGAGATCGTGCGCCGCTCGCGGCCGGTGGACCTCCTCGCCCCTGACGCGGTCGAGGTCCGGACCGACGACGCCGGCGCGGTGGCGATGCCGGCGGTGGCGCCGTACGTCGCCGTGACCTCGCCGGCCGTCGACGGCCCCGGCGGAGCGCTGCACCTCGGCGGCCACCGCCTGGGGATGACGGTCACCGAAGGCTCGGTGGCGCTGACGGTCGACGGTGGCGGGAGGAGCCACGAGCTGCGCAGCCGGCGCTTCCACCGCGCCGAGAGGCCGACCGGCACCGCGCTCACCCTGACCGGGACCCACGTCACGGCGTGGACCCTCGAGCAGGCGGGCTGGGTCGCGCGGGCGCGCCACGACCTGCGCGAGGTGATCGACACCCGCGACGAGGCCGTCCTGGCCGACCTCGTGGTCGAGCTGCCCGCCGGAGGCGGTGCCGCCGGTCGCTTCGGCCAGCTCGGCCTGCGCGACACGAGGTTCGTCACCACCGAGGACGGAACTCCGCTGCGCGACGGCGACACCGCGTGGCTGACCGCGACGTCCGCCGGTCCGGGGTTCTTCGACACCGCGCACACCAGCGTGTGGTCGCTCGACCTCGGCACGCTCGAGGCCACCCACTGCGCGGACCTGTTCTTCCGGCGTCCCGACCGGCCGGGTGTCTTCGGCGACCACGCCACGCACCTGGTCCGCACCGGAGGCGGCTGGCTCGTGGCCACCAGCACGTGGGGCGACTTCGAGCGGCCGGCGACCCGCGCGGGACGGCGTACGCCGGCGGGGTTGCGCGTCACGCTCGCCGAGTCGGACGCCGACCTGCTCCACGGTGCCCACGTCCTCGACACCCGCGAGCTGCCCCTGCCCACCGACGGGCTCGCGTCGATCGCCACCTGGGATCCGCACCTGGTGCGCCGCGACGACGGCTGGCTGGTCGGCTTCGTCAGCGCGCGGCGGTTCTTCGACTTCCACCCCGCGCTCGCGGCCGGCCCGGGTCTCGACGACCTGAGCCTGCTCGGTGCGGCGACCGACCGGACCGCGACCGAGGGCACCACCCTGGTCGAGGTCGACGGCCGGACGATCGTCCTGGCCAGCGACGGTCGCGACTCCGCGCGCGGGCTGCGGGCCAGGTTCCCGGCTTTCGACCTGACCATGACCGAGCTCGGCGCACTGGACGCGCCCTACCCGACCAACCTGCCCTGGCCGGCGCTCGCAGCCGTCGACGGCGGGTGGGTGATGGCGACCTTCGACGGGCGTCCGGCCGGCGGGAAGCTGCTCGGCTACGGCACCCACGGCGACCTGGTGCTGATGCGGTCACGGTGACGAGGCGGGACTACGCTGGGAGTGACGGCGGTCACCACCCCTCGACCGCTCCGACCAGGTCCGCACACCCCGCGGCCGCACCCACCAGAAAAGGACGCAAGAGCATGTCTGGAGCCACCAGTTCGGGAGTCGACGTCTTCGAGCTCGGCAGCGAGCACGAGCAGGTCGTGTTCTGCAACGACCGCGCGAGCGGCCTCAGGGCCATCATCGCCCTCCACTCCACCGCCCTCGGTCCGGGCCTCGGCGGCACCCGCTTCTTCCCCTACGCCAGCACCGACGACGCGATCGTCGACGTGCTCAACCTCTCGCGCGGGATGTCGTACAAGAACGCGCTGGCCGGACTCGACCTCGGCGGCGGCAAGGCCGTGATCATCGGCGACCCGGCCGAGCTGAAGGCCGAGGCGCTCCTGCGCGCCTACGGCCGCTTCGTGCAGTCGCTGAACGGGCGCTACTTCACCGCGTGCGACGTCGGCACGTTCTCCGACGACATGGACCACATCGCGCGCGAGTGCGACTACGTCACCGGCCGCACCGTCGCGCACGGCGGAGCGGGCGACAGCTCGGTGCTGACGGCCTACGGCACCTTCCAGGGGATGCGCGCCGCGGCCGAGCACGCCTGGGGCGAGCCGACGCTGGCCGGTCGCACCGTCGGCATCGCCGGGGTCGGCAAGGTCGGGCGCCACCTGGTGCGCCACCTCATCGACGACGGCGCCACCGTCGTCGTGACCGACGTGCACGCCCCGTCGGTCGAGGCGATCCGCGCCCAGTTCCCGCAGGTCCAGGCCGTCGCCTCCACCGAGGAGCTGGTCGCGAGCGAGCTCGACGTCTACGCGCCGTGCGCCATGGGCGGGGCGATCAGCGACGAGGTGCTCGAGGTGCTGCGCGCCACGATCATCTGCGGCGCGGCCAACAACCAGCTCGCGCACCCGGGCATCGAGAAGAAGATCGAGGAGCGCGGGATCCTCTACGCCCCCGACTACTGCGTGAACGCCGGCGGCGTGATCCAGGTCGCCGACGAGCTCGAGGGCTTCTCCTTCGACCGCGCCCAGCAGCGCGCGACCGGCATCTTCGACACCACCCGCCGCGTCTTCGAGCTCGCGAGCTCCGACGGCGTCACCACCGCCGAGGCCGCCGACCGCCTCGCCGAGCGTCGCATGCGCGAGGTCGGCCGGCTGCGCGGCATCCACCTCGGCTGACCCCACGTCGAGCGGGCGGGTCTGCACACGCCCACGTATCGAGTCGGCGCATCTTCACACGCGGTGGCGTGCAGATGCGCCGACTCGGCTGTCTGTGGCGTGCAGACGCGCCTACTCGGCGTCAGGGCGCACTCGTACGACGGACCTCCCGGTCATCGACCACCCGGGCGGTGCGTGCGTGCGGCGATCGGTCAGTCGACGCGACGACGCGGGTCGGCATGGTCCGACCACTCGTCATCGTCGGGTTCGACATCCGTCGAACGGTGGGTGTCCTCGCCGTGCAGCTCCTTCGCCAACGCGCCGAAGTCCGTCTCGTGAGTCCGGTACTTCAGGTCGCGTGCGACCTTCGTCTGCTTCGCCTTCGCTCGGCCGCGCCCCATAGGGTCGACCCCCTCGCACACTTGGCCGGGGCTGTCGGGAGATTCTCCCGACGCGCCCGGTCTGATCGGTTACATATCGTGGGTGCAACGCTACCTGAGCGATGGCTGTTCCCGCACACCAAGCCCCCGCATTTCGTGACCGAAACCACGGAAAGTCGTCACCAGCCCGGGTGCTGGCCCTCCAGCAGCACGCGGCCGCCGTCGCGGTCGTCCTTGCGGGCCTCGCCGGCCACCCAGGCGCGGATGCCGTGCCCGGCCAGGAGGGCGATGGCAGCGTCGACCGACTCCGGTGCGGTGAGGGAGACCATGCCGACGCCGCAGTTGAGGGTGGCCTCGAGGTCGGCCTGGGGCACCTGCCCGACCCGGCGTACGACGTCGAAGACCGGCTGCGGGGTCCACGTCGAGCGGTCGATGCGCACCGACAGCTCCTCGGGCAGCACGCGTTCGAGGTTGGCGGCGAGGCCCCCGCCGGTGACGTGGGACATGGCGTGGGTCTCGGTGCGCTCGGCGAGGTCCAGGCACGCCTTGGCGTAGATGCGGGTGGGCTCGAGCAGCTCCTCGCCCAGGGTGCGGCCGAACTCCTCGACCTCGCGGTCGACGGTCCAGCCCGCGCCGCCGGCCTCCGGGGAGCCGAGCAGGACGTGGCGCACGAGGGAGTAGCCGTTGGAGTGCAGGCCGCTGGCCTCCATCGCGATGACCACGTCACCGGGGCGCACCCGGCCGGGGCCGAGGAGCTTGCTGGCCTCGACCACGCCGGTCGTGGCGCCCGCGACGTCGTAGTCGTCGGGGTCGAGCAGCCCGGGGTGCTCCGCGGTCTCGCCGCCGATGAGGGCGCAGCCGGCGACCACGCACGCCTCGGCGATGCCCTTGACGATCGCCGCGATCCGCTCGGGGACGACGCGACCGCAGGCGATGTAGTCGGTCATGAAGAGCGGCTCGGCGCCGCACACGACGAGGTCGTCGACGACCATGCCGACCAGGTCGAAGCCGATGGTGTCGTGCTTGTCCATGAGCTGCGCGATCGCCACCTTGGTGCCGACGCCGTCGGTGGAGGTGGCCAGCAGCGGCCGCTCGAAGCGGGTGAGGGCGGAGGCGTCGAAGAGCCCGGCGAAGCCGCCGAGGCCCCCGATCACCTCGGGGCGGCGGGACTTCTCGACCCACCCCTTCATCAGGTCGATGGCACGGTCGGCCGCCTCGATCGAGACCCCGGCGGCGGCGTACGCCCCGGATCCGGTCGAGGAGCCCGGGGGCACCTCGGAGGGGGCGGTGGGGGACTCGGTCACGTCTCTCCTCAGGAGCGGCGGGTGCTGGTCAGGGGTTGTTGAGGACCGGCAGCGCGCGGCCCATCGTCGGCGACTGGAGCGTCGCCTCGAGCAGGTGCTTGCCGAGCAGGCTCTCGTCGGGCAGCTCGATGGGGTACTCGCCGGTGAAGCAGGCCGTGCACAGGCGCTCGGCCGGCTGGGCGGTCGCGTCGACCATGCCCTCCAACGAGATGTAGCCGAGGGAGTCGGCGCCGACGCTCGCGGCGATCTCCTCGGGCGTGAGGCCGTTGGCGATCAGCTCGGCGCGGGTGGCGAAGTCGATGCCGTAGAAGCACGGCCACTTCACCGGCGGGCTCGAGATCCGCACGTGGACCTCCAGGGCGCCTGCCTCGCGCAACATCCGCACCTGAGCGCGCTGGGTGTTGCCGCGCACGATCGAGTCGTCGACCACGACGATGCGCTTGCCGCGGATCATGTGCTCGAGCGCGTTGAGCTTGAGCCGGATGCCGAGCTGGCGCAGCGTCTGGCTGGGCTGGATGAAGGTACGCCCGACGTAGGCGTTCTTGACGAAGCCCTGGCCGAACGGGATGCCGGACTCGGCGGCGTAGCCGGACGCGGCGGGCGTGCCGGACTCCGGCACCGGCATCACCAGGTCGGCCTCGACCGGGAACTCGCGGGCCAGGCGGCGGCCCATCTCGACGCGCGCCTCATGGACGTTGCGGCCGCTGATCGTGGCGTCGGGGCGGGCGAGGTAGACGTACTCGAAGACGCAGCCCTTGCGGGCGGGCTCGGCGAAGGTGTGCGAGCGCAGGCCGTTCTCGTCGATGACGATCATCTCGCCCGGCTCGACCTCGCGCACGACGCTGGCGCCGATGGTGGCGAGCGCGGCGTCCTCGCTGGCCACGACCCAGCCGCGGTCGAGGCGACCGAGGACCAGCGGGCGGATGCCCTGCGGGTCGCGGGCGGCGTAGAGGGTGCCCTCGTTCATCCAGACGAAGCAGAAGGCGCCACGCAGCAGCGGCAGCACCTCGAGCGCGCGCTGCTCGAGCGTGGTGTCGGGGTGGTGCGCCAGCAGCGCGGTGACCAGACCCGTGTCGTTGGTCGAGGTCTCCACGTCGCGGGCCTGGAGGGGCAGCTCGCCGTCCGGGTCGGGCAGGTCGGCCACCATCTGGCGCAGCTCGTGGGTGTTGATGAGGTTGCCGTTGTGGCCGAGCGCGATCGACCCGTCGACGGTGGGCCGGAAGGTGGGCTGCGCGTTCTGCCAGGTGCTCGCCCCGGTGGTGGAGTAGCGCGAGTGGCCGATGGCGAGGTGACCCTTGAGCGAGTCGAGCGTCGACTCGTCGAAGACCTGTGAGACCAGGCCCATGTCCTTGTAGACCAGGATCTGGCGCCCGTTGCTGACCGCGATGCCCGCGGACTCCTGCCCACGGTGCTGCAGGGCGTAGAGACCGAAGTAGGTCAGCTTGGCGACGTCCTCGCCGGGGGCCCACACACCGAAGACGCCGCAGGCGTCCTGCGGGCCCTGGTCCTGGGGGTCGAGGGCCGTGGTCAGACGGCCGTCGCCGCCCGTCCGCCTGCTCGTCTGGTAGGGCACGGCCCCGAGTCTAAGGCCGATCGGCTCACATCCTCGACGCACCGTCCCTGATGGCCTCCCGGATGCGCGTGTAGGTGCCGCAGCGACAGATGTTGCGGATGGTGTCGAGGTCGGCGTCGGTGATCTGGCCGCCGCTGGCGGCGACCTTGTTGACGAGCGCGACCGCGGCCATGATCTGCCCGGGCTGGCAGTAGCCGCACTGCGCCACGTCGCGCTCCAGCCACGCCTCCTGCATCGGGTGCAGTCCGTTGGCGCCGCGCTGGCCGGGCTCCACCTGGTCGGGAAGGCCCTCGATGGTCGTCACCTCGTCGTCGGCACCGAGCCGCCCGACCGGCACGGCGCAGGGGTTGAACGCCTTGCCGTTGATGTGGGACGTGCACGCCTTGCACACGTTGATCCCGCAGCCGTACTTCGGCCCGGTGATCCCCAGCAGGTCGCGCAGCACCCACAGGACGCGTACGTCGTCCTCCACGTCGACCGTGACGCGCTCGCCGTTGACGATGAAAGTCTGCTCTGGCATGTCGTGCTCCTCAGGAGGTGAGCTCGAGGCCGTCGGTCGGCGACTGCGGGACCGGCGGGACGAAGGGCTTGGGCTCGAAGGACAGCTGGGCGTGGTTGATGGGGAAGCTGGTCGGCATGGTCCCGGTGGCCCGGGCGTAGGCGCAGGCCACGGCCGCGAAGGAGGCCGCGACACCCGCCTCGCCGGCACCGCCCGGCACCGTCTCCTCCGACGGCATCACGATCACCCGGACGTCGGGTGGGGTGTTCCACTGGCGCGTGTAGAAGTAGTTGTCCCAGCTCGCCTCGAGGAAGTGCCCGTCGCGGAGGTGGAGGCTGGACGTCAGCGCGAGCGCGATGCCGTCGTTGATGCCTCCCTGCATCTGGGCCTCGAGGCCGCGGGGGTTGATGGCCAGCCCGACGTCGATGGCGAAGGTGACGCGCGTGACGCGTGGGCCGGTGACGGCGTTGCGGATCTGGCGGCCGGTCGTCGCGGGTCGGGTGTCGATCTCCACGAGGCAGGCCGAGACGCCCTTGTACTCCTTGTGGATCGCGATCCCCTGCGCAGTGCCCGCCGGCATCGGCTTGCCCCACTCGCCCGCCTGCGCGACGGTGTCGAGGACGGCCAGCAGCCGCTGGTTGCGCTGGAACTTCCGGCGGAACTGGTAGGGGTCCATCCGCATCTTCGCCGCGAGCCGGTCGACGACGAGCTCGCTGGCCACCCGCACGTCGGGTGAGTAGATGTTGCGCATCGAACCGGTGTTGAAGCGGTCGTCGGTCTCCACCAGGGTCTGCACGACGGCGCCGAAGTCGTAGGGCACCTCCTGGGTGAGGGCGAAGATCGTCTGGGCGAACCCGAGGTTGCCGACACCGGCGGGGAGGTCCGCGGCGGCGGCGGTGATGATCTCGCCGAGACCGTGGCGGAAGTCGGTCTCCACGCAGGTCAGGGACTGGTTGAAGGCCAGCACGTTGTTGCCGAGCACCGTCGCCTGCACCCGGCAGGTGCCCATGGGGTGGCCGCGGCCGACCCGGGCGTCGTCGGCGCGGTGCCACATCAGCCGGACCGGTGCCGCCATCTTCTGCGAGATCTCCGCCGCCTCGAGCGCGGCGTCGAAGAAGAGCCGACGTCCGAAGGACCCGCCCGCGGTGACGACGTTGACCTTCACCTTGTCGGGGCTCATCCCGAGCTTGAGGGCGATCTGCTGCTGGGCGACGATCGGCGACTTCAGGCCCGACCAAATGGTCGCGCCGTCGGGGCGGACGTCGGCGATGGCGCTGTTGGTGTCCATCGCGGAGTTGCTGCGGAAGTAGAAGGTGAAGTCGCCCGACACCGTCTGCGCGAGCGGGGTGTTCGGCAGCTTCGGCATCGGCAGCTGGGCCGCACGGAGCTTCTTCAGGATCGTCGCGTCGCTCTCCCCCGCGACAGGACCGTCCTTCCAGACGACGTCGAGGGCGCGGACCGCGTCGATGCACTGGCCGTAGGTCCGGGCGCGGACGGCGACCCCCGTGCTGACCTGGGCGACGTGGGTGACCCCGGGCATCGCCTCGACCGCGGCCTGGTTGCGTACGGACACCGGGGTGCCGTTGAGCGTGGGCGCGCGACACACCATGGTCGGCAACGCGTCCGGGACGTCGAGGTCGGTGGCGAAGTCCTTGGCGCCGGTCACCGCGGCGAGGGCGTCGACCCGGTTGGTGGGCTGCCCGATGACGTCGAAGTCGCGCTCGCTCTTGAGCTCGACCTCGACCGCGCGGGTGCCGCCGGCACCGGCCCTCACCGCGAGCTCGCCGTAGGTCACCGACGCCCCGCCGGGAGCGGTGATCACACCGGCCTTGGCGACGAGGCCGCCGACGGTGTCGCCGAGCACGATCGCGGCGGCGTCGAGCAGCGCCTTGCGCGCCACCGCGGCGGCGACCCGGATCGGCGTGTAGGTCGAGATCGTGGTGTTGGAGCCACCGGTGAGCTGGTTGAAGAGCAGCTCGGGGCGCGCCGGCGCGAGCGTGACCCGCACCCGGTCCACCGGCAGGTCGAGCTCCTCGGCGATGAGCATCGCGGTCGAGGTGGTGATGCCCTGCCCGACCTCCATGCGCGGCAGCTCGAAGCTGGCCGTGCCGTCCTCGTTGATCGTGACGGTGATCAGGTTCGCGGTCGGCCGCGCCGCGTCGGTGAGCATGTCGTTCAGGTCGTAGAGCTCCGGCACCTGGGGCAGGGTCGGGATCTCCGCGCCCGCGGGCGGGGGGTCGACGAGCACGAGGTCGGCCGCCGCGACGAGCGTCGCACCGCCGAGGACGTAGCCGACGAAGCGGCGACGGTCGACGGCGTACGGCGAGACGGCGGCCTGCGCGGCAGCGGCGGGGTCGCTCGAGGGGTCGTTGGAGGGGGTCATCCGCGTCACCCGATCTGTTCGGCCCGGCATCCTCCCGGGACTGAGGCCCCTCCCCAGGAACCGCTCGACAACTGTGACACCAGAAGTGTCACCTTTCAAGGAGACGTCCGCCCAGAGGCTCCTCAGCCGTGGGGCAGGACGGCCCGGACCCGGTGGAGGGCGAGACGGGCGGCGGCGCGCGTCGAGGCCGGGAAGGGCGCCAGGTCGAGCAGCACGTTGCCCCTCGTCCAGGCCGGGTCCGAGGACAGCGCGCCCTCGGGTCCGGCGTACGCCTCGGTCGAGGCCAGGCCGAGCGCCTCGTCGAGCCCCAGCAGCGGACCGCCGCCGTCCGGCTGCCACGTCGCATCGGGACGGCACACCATGTCGTGGCGCAGGGACTCGATGAGCGCCGTGACCGTGTGGAACGGAGCCGTCGTCGCGAGGGCCGCGCCCAGGCCGACGAGTCCCATCGGCGCGACGGGCGCCGGGACCCGCAGCCGGGTCAGCCCCGCGGCGCGCGAGCAGGCGCGCATCAGGTCGGGGTAGGACACGACGTCAGGGCCTCCGACGTCGACCGCGCCGACCGGGCCGTCCTCGGCCAGCGCGTCGTCCATCGCGCGCAGCACGTCGGAGACCGCGACCGGCTGGACGGAGCTGTGCATCCACAGCGGGACCGGCTGCACGGGGAACAGCGTCGCGATCTGCCGGATGATCTCGAAGGACGTCGACCCGGCCCCGATCACGACGCCGGCGCGCAGCGCGACGGCGTCCGTGCCCGACCTGAGGAGGATGCGCTCGACCTCCAGGCGCGAGGCGATGTGGGCCGACAGCTCGGACTCGGCCACGTCGGGGACGAGGCCGGACAGGTAGACGAGGCGGCGTACGTCGCTCGCGGCCACCGCTGCGGCGACCACCTCCGCGGCGAGCCGGTCGCGGTCGCCGAAGTCGGAGCGGTCGAGGGAGTGCACGAGGTAGACCACGGCGTCGACGTCGCGGACCGCCTCGGCGACGACCTCGGCGTCGGTCACGTCGCAGCGGATCGCGAGGACGCGCTCGTCCCAGCCGAAACGGTCCGGGTCGGGCACCGACGACGACGCGGCGACCACGTCGTGGCCGCGCTCGAGCAGGTGCGGGACGAGGCGGGAGCCGACGTAGCCCGTCGCACCCAGGACCAGGACCCTCACGCCTCCCCCAGGTGCTTGAGCAGGTTGCGGGAGAAGACCACACCCATGTGCTTGACCACCCCGACCATGACCCGCTCGACCGCGATCCGGGCCAGGCCCGGGAGCGGCAGGGTGGCGGCGATCTCGAGGTCGATGCTGACCTCGGTGCCGCCGTCGCCGTGGTCGGCGAGGTCGTAGGTGCCGGTGACCGCCGTCATCTCGTCGGGCTGCTCGGGGTCGTGGGTGAAGACGATCCGCTCCTCCGGGTGCAGCTCCATCACCTCGGTGAACTTCGGGGCCACGGAGATCCCGAGCACCGGGATGGTGCCCATCCGCCAGGTCCACCGGTCGCCGTGGGCCTCGATCGACGTGACGTACGGCGTCAGGCGGGCGATGAGGTCGGGGTCGGTGAGTGCCGCCCACACCTCGCTGCGCGAGGACTGGAGGACCGCCGACGAGCGGTCGCGGGCACGGAAGGTCGCCATGGCGTCACGCTACCGACGCCCACCCAGCGGGGACCCTCCTTCGGGTGGGCGGTGCGTGGGGCAGGTTCCGCGGCCGCAGGACCTGCCTCACGCACCGACGCTCAGCGCGCCAGCTCGCCCAGGTTGCGCAGCAGGAGCGCCTCGGCCTTGACGACCTTCTCGAACTCCGCGAGGTGCAGGCCCTCGTTGGCGCCGTGGGCACGGGTGTCGGGGTCCTCCACGCCGGTGACCAGCACGCTGGCCTGCGGGAAGGCCTCGAGGAACTCGGCGATGAAGGGGATCGAGCCGCCGACGCCCATGTCGACCGGCGCAGTGCCGTCCCACGCCTCGGCGAACGCGGCGCGCGCGGCGTCGTACGCCGGACCACTGGCGTCGATCTGCGTGGCCTCGCCGGTGTCGACGACGGTCGTGGTGAGGGTGGCTCCCCACGGGGTGTGCTTCTCGAGGTGGGCCTGGAGGCACTGCACGGCGTTGGCGGTCGTGTCGCCGGGCGCGATGCGCATGCTGATGCGGCAGCGCGCGGCGGGGACGAGGGTGTTGGAGGCGCCCTCGACCTTCGGGGCGTCGAGGCCGGTGATGCTGATGGACGGCTTGGTCCACAGCCGCTCGACGACGGAGCCGGAGCCGATCCACTCGATGCCCTCGGCCGCACCGGACTCCGCCCGCAGGCGGGCCTCGGGGTAGTCGACGTCAGCGGCGGGGCCGGAGTGCAGGCCCTCGACGGCGACGTTGCCGGCGTCGTCGTTGAGGCTGGCGATGACCCGGCTCAGGGTCATGATCGAGTCGGGCACCAGACCGCCCCACATGCCGCTGTGCACGGCGTGGGTGAGCGTGCGGACCTCGACGTCCATGCGCACCAGCCCGCGCAGGCTGGTGGTGAGCGCCGGCTCCCCGATGTCCCAGTTGCCCGAGTCGGCGATGACGATGACGTCGGCCTCGAGTCGGTCCTTGTAGGTCTCGAGCAGCTCGACGAGGGTGTCGGAGCCGACCTCCTCCTCGCCCTCGATGAACATCACCAGGTTGACCGGGAGATCGTCGCCGAAGATCCGGACCGCGCCGAGGTGGGCGGCGATGCCGGCCTTGTCGTCGGCCGCGCCGCGCCCGTAGAGGCGGTCACCCCGCTCCGTGGGCTCCCACGGCGGGGAGTCCCAGTCGGCGTGGTCGTTCTCGGGCTGCACGTCGTGGTGGGCGTAGAGCAGCACGGTCGGCGCACCCTCGGGGCCGGCCTTCTTCGCGATCACGGCCGGCGGGGCGCCGTCGTACGCGCGGACGATCTCGGTCTCGAAGCCCTCGGCGGCGAACAGGTCACGGGTGGCCTCGGCGCTGCGCTCGACCTCACCGGCGCGGGCCGGGTCGGCGGAGACCGACTCGATGCGGACGAGGTCCTCGAGGTCGCGGCGGATGCCGGGCATGACCTCGGCGAGGCGAGCGGTGATGTCGACAGTCATACGGCTCACCCTAGTGACCGACCGCGGGTGGCAGGCCACTGCGGGTAACGGGTCCATCCGTGCACTTCCGCCCCCATCGGCGGGGGCGGCAGTGCATCCTTGGACCCGTTACCCGAACAGCCGCGGCACCCGGCTCAGACCTCGGCCCACTCGCCGCTGCGCTTCTCCAGCATCAGCTGGCGCTCGGCGTCGGCGAGGCCCAGGCGGCGGTAGATCCCGATGGCCTCGCCGTCGGTGTCGGCGACGATCACGAGGGTGCGTACGCCGAGCCGGTCCAGCGCGTGCTGCCCGGCGGCGTGGACGACGGCCGCGGCAAGCCCCTGGCGACGGTGGTCGGGGTGGGTCTCGACGCTCTGGAAGCGGGCGACGCCGTCCTCGGTGACGAAGGCGCCGGCGGTGGAGACGAGCGTGCCGTCGACGAAGGCGCCGAAGCGCTGCCCGCGGCCGGCGTCGACGAGGCGGCGCTCCTGGACGTTCTTCTGCCGCGCGAAGGCCATGAAGGCCTCCTCGGACGTCTGCGGGTAGAGCTGCTGGCTGAGGCGGGCGCGCGTCTCCCAGTCGTCGTCGCCGTCGAGGGCGCGGACCTCGGCCTCGACCTCGCGGGGCGCCACCAGCGCGGACGCGGTCAGCACGGTGGCGACGTCGACGGTCATGCCGGCCGCCTCGAAGGCCGCCCGGGCGTCGTCGCTGAGGTCGGCGGTGTCGATGCCGATGCTGACGTGGTCGGCCAACGGGAACTCGGTGTGGAAGGCGCCCACGACCTCGCGCTCGCCGCCGGGCACGGGCGGCTTCGCCAGCAGGATGAAGTTGCCCCAGAAGTACGACGGGTTGTCGGGCGAGCGGACGACGAGGTGCGTGCCGCGGTCCTCCACGATGCTGCCGGAGGCGGTCAGCAGGGCGAGGTCGGTGCGGAATCCGAGGGAGCTCACGTGCATGGTGCGGAGGCTAGTGGCTCACGACGTTGACCAGCGCAACACCTGCCACCATCCGCTCGAGCTGGGCGCGGACGAGCCCCGCGATGCGCGGCAGCATCGCGGTCGTGCCTCCCGCGACGTGCGGGGTGATGAGCACCTCCGGCGCGGACCACAGCGGGTGGCCGTCGGGCAGGGGCTCGGGGTCGGTGACGTCGAGGGCGAAGCGCAGCCGTCCCGCGTGGCGCAGCACCGCCCCTGTGTCGAGGACGGGTCCGCGGGCGACGTTGACGACCAGCGCGCCGTCCGGGAGCAGCGAGAGCGCGTCGTCGTCGAGGAGCCCGCGCGTCGCCTCGCCCAACGGTACGAGCACGACCACCACGTCCTGCTCCGGCAGGAGGTGGGGCAGGGCGTCGATCCCGCGCACCCGGCCGACCAGGTCGTCGTCGCGCTCACGAGAGGCGACGGCGGTGATCGAGGTCCGCATGGGCAGCAGCCGCTCGGCCAGCGCACGCCCGATCGAGCCGTAGCCGAGCACGAGCACGCGCGCGTCGGCCAGCGAGCGGCGTCCGGGCATCGGCTGCCAGTGGCCGTGGCTGCGCACCGCCTCGGGGATGCCGCGCAGGCTGGCCAGCACGAGGCCGACCGCGTGCTCGGCCGTGGCGTCGTCGTGCACGCCGGTGGCGTTGCACAGCGTGATGCCGTCCGGCAGCCGCTCCGCCACGCCGTCGTACCCCGCGCTCTGGAGCTGGACGACGCGCAGGCCGCGCAGCTCGTGGCCGCGGTCGATCACGTCGGCGCGCGTGGCGTAGTGCGGCACCCAGAGCTCGACCTCGCCGTCGGGCGGCGGGCCGTCGCCGTTCCAGACCACGACCTCGACGCCGTCGACGGGACCGACCGCGTCGGCCAGCTCCTCGGTCGCGACGGCGGCCCTCACGGGGCCCCCAGCGGGAGGTACGCCGACAGGTCGGTGCGCTCCCCGCTAGCGCGGACGGTTCCCGCGCCGACGGCCTCGTGCCACGTCGTACGCCCGGTGGCGAGGGCCAGCCAGGTGTCGGCGTCGGTCTCGATCACGGCCGGCGGCGTGCCGCGGGTGTGCCGGACACCCTCGACGACCTGGACGGCGGCGAAGGGGGGCACGCGGACCTCGACGGACCTGCCGGGCGCGCGCTGCTCGAGGGCGGCGAGATAGTGCTTGACCAACGCCTTCGTGTCGCCCTGCGCGTGGGCGGTCGCGAGGTCGGAGGGGGCGAGCTTCCTGAGGCGGGCGGGCACGGGGCGAGGCTAGTCCCCGCTGTGCACGCTCCGCTCAGGCGATGGAGTCGAGGATCTCCAGCGTCGCGGTCCACGCCTGGCTCTCGGGGTCGATGACGACGAAGTGGTCGCCCTCCACGCGGACGATCTCGGCCTGCGCGCCGGCGGCCTGCGCGTCGACGACGTAGCCCTCGGACTGACCCAGCGGGACGATCGCGTCGTCGATGCCGTGCACGCACCACACCGGCACGTCGAGCGGGATCTGCTGCTGGGGGTCCCACGGGGCGTCGTCGGGGCCGGGTTCGTGGCCGAGCAGTGAGGCGGCCGCCCCACCCCCGAGGCCCACCCGCTCGGACATGACGAGGTCGAGGACGCCGGCCTGGGAGATGGCGTGGGTGACCGCGACGCGGGGTGCCTCGCGGCCCGCCGCCCAGACCGCGAGGTGCCCGCCGGCGGAGTGGCCAAGGGTGACGACGGTCGAGGTGTCGAGGCCCTCCACGTCGGCGAGGGCGTCGATCGCGGCCGCGACGTCGTCGAAGGTCTGCGGGGTGCCACCACCGTTGCCGACGCGGCGGTACTCGATGTTCCAGGCGGTCCAGCCCTCGGCCGCGAGCGAGCGGGCCAGCGGCTGACCGAGCGTGAGGTCGTACGCCGACTTCCAGAACCCGCCGTGGATCACCACGACCACGCCACGCGAGTCACCGTCGGGACGGTGGAGCTCGACGACCTGGGACGGGTCGTCGCCGTAGGTGATCAGCTCGGCCCCCTCCGGCGCCGAGGTCGGACCGGGGGCGGTGTCGGACACGGTGGACTCCTCGGAGCAGGCGCTCAGCAGCGCGGACGGGACCAGCCCGAGCGCGGGCAGGGCGAGCAGCGTACGACGGCGCATGGGAGGGGTTCGGAGCCGAGCGGCGCGCGGCTGGGTCGTCGGCCTCACGCGGGGACCGTCCCCACCCGGGAGAACCGTGCTCCCACCTCGTCGACCCGCTCCGCGAGCTCGGGCGGGGACTCGACCGTGAAGTCGGCGCCGGACGCGGCCAGCACCATGACCGGCCAGTCGAGGTCGTCGACGTTCATCTCCAGCAGGCAGCCGTCACCGTCAGGCGTGACGGTCCCCCAGCGGCCCACCGATGCGGCGAGGGCGTCGGCGTCCATCGCCAGCCGCACGCGTACGGCGTGGCGCTGCGGCATCCGACGGATGCCCTGCTGCACGAAGGCGAGGGCGTCGTCGGCGGGCAGGTCACGCGGGCGGAACCGCTGGCCGGTGGGCTCCGGCGCGGAGATGCGGTCGAGGCGGAAGCTGCGCCAGTCCGCGCGGTCGCGGTCGTACGCCACGAGGTACCACCGCCGCCCCAGCGAGACCAGCCGCAGCGGCTCGACCCGCCGGTGGGTCACCTCGGCCTCGCGTGCGGCGTAGTCGAAGCGGAGCAGCTCGCTGTCGCGGCAGGCCTGCGCCAGCGTGGTGAGCACGGTGGCGTCGAAGACGGGCGCACCCTCCCACGGCCCCGGCGCCTCGGTCTGCGAGGCGACCGCGTCCATCTGCCGACGCAGGCGCGGGGGCATGAGGGACAGGACCTTGGAGAGTGCCTGCACCGACCACCCGTCCATGCCCGCGACCGCCCCGGCCGCCGCCGTACGCAGCCCGACGGCGATGGCGACCGCCTCCTCGTCCTCGAGCAGGAGCGGGGGCAGCGAGCCGCCGGCGCGGAGCTGGTAGCCACCGGCGGAGCCGCGCACCGCGTCGACGGTGTAGCCGAGCTCGCGCAGCCGGTCCACGTCGCGGCGCAGCGTCCGCGGGCTCACCTCGAGCCGCTCGGAGAGCTCCGGACCCGGCCAGTAGCGGTGGGTCTGGAGCAGGGACAGCAGCCGCAGCATCCGCGCACTCGTGCTCATGCCGTCCAAGATAGGGCGTCATGCGGACAGGAACTGACCGCATGGCTCCCTAGCGTCGTCCGCATGACCCATCACACCCACACCGGACCGGCGATCGTGACCCGTGGCCTCACCCGCCACTTCACCTCGCGCAAGCAGACCGTCGAGGCCGTCACCGACCTCGACCTCGAGATCGGGCAGGGCGAGCTGGTCGCCTTCCTCGGGCCCAACGGGGCCGGGAAGTCCACCACGCTCCGCATGCTCACCACCCTCATCCCGCCCACCTCGGGCTCGGCGAGCGTCGCCGGGCACGACGTGGTCACCGGCCAGCGCGACGTGCGCCGCGCGATCGGCTTCGTCGGCCAGGGCAACGGCGCCGGCCAGCGCCAGCTCGGGCGCGACGAGCTGGTCAGCCAGGGCCGCGCGCACGGGCTCTCGCGCGCCGACGCGCGCCGTCGGGCCGAGGAGCTCGTCGCCGACCTCGACCTCGCGGCGGTCGCCGACCGCAAGGTCTCCTCGCTCTCCGGCGGCCAGCGCCGGCGCCTCGACATCGCGATGGGGCTCGTGCACCTGCCGCGGGTGCTGTTCCTCGACGAGCCCTCCACCGGGCTCGACCCGCAGAACCGCGCCAACCTCCAGCACCTCATCCAGCGGCTGCACGCCGAGACCGGGAGCACCGTCGTGCTGACCACCCACTACCTCGAGGAGGCCGACGCACTCGCAGGTCGCGTGATCGTGGTCGACCACGGTCGGGTCATCGCCGACGACTCCGCAGCCCGCCTGAAGAGCGGGCTCGGCGACCTGGTGCGGGTCGGGTTCTCCTCGTCGGCGGACGCTGCCCGGGCTGCCGCCCGCCTCGAGCGGGTGCCGGACGGACGGGTCGACGTGGACGGCGTCGCGGTGGACCTGCGGGTGAAGGACGGCTCCGCGATGGTCGGCGAGCTGCTCGCGGGCCTCGGCGCGGACGGTGTACGCCCCACGCGGGTCGAGGTCGCGCGCCCGACCCTCGACGACGTCTTCCTCGACCTCACCGGCCGCAGCCTGCGCGAGGCCCAGTCCACCCCGTCCGACACCACCCCCCTCGAGAGCGAGGTCGCAGCATGAGCACCTTCGTGAGTGACACCGTCAACGTGATGAACCGCGAGCTCAAGCCGGTCTGGCGCGAGCCGCTCGCCGTCGTCTTCGCGATGATCCAGCCGCTGGTCTTCCTCGGCCTCTTCGCACCCCTCCTGCCCGAGATGGCCGGCAGCGGATCCGCGCTGCAGTGGTTCGTCCCCGGCATCGTGGCGATGACCGCGCTGATGGGCGCCTCGTTCACCGGGTCCAACCTGATGGAGGAGATGCAGTCCGGCTCGCACGAGCGCCAGCTGGTCTCCCCGCTCGGCCGCCCGGCCCTGCTCGTCGGCCGGGCGCTCAAGGAGGTCGTGCCGATGCTGATGCAGGTCGCGATCATCGTGGCCGTCGTGACGCCCTTCAGCTTCGACCTGCACCTCGGCGGGGTGCTGGCGGGCGCCGTGCTGCTGTCGCTCTTCAGCATCGGGGTCGGCGCGCTGTCGTTCGCCCTGGCGCTGGCGTCGAAGGGCGAGGACTGGATGTTCTGGACGATCCAGCAGACGCTCCTCTTCCCGACGCTGCTCACCGCCGGCGTCCTGCTCCCGGTCGAGGGTGCGCCGCGCTGGCTGGAGATCGTGTCGATGCTCAACCCGATGACGTACGTCGTCGACGCGACGCGCGCCCTCTTCGCCGGCACCTGGCCGGCGGACGTCGTCGCCCAGGGGGTCGTGGGCGCCGCGGTCGTCGCGGCACTCGGGCTCGTGGTCGGCGTACGGGCGATGCGGCGCTCGAGCTGAGCGCGAGCTTCCGGTGCCGAACTGGAGCCTCCACCCCGAAACTTCGGGGTGGAGGCTCCAGTTTCCCCGGGTACCCGGGGAACGCGACGAAAGGGGAACGCGACGAAGGGGGAACGCGACGAAGGGGAAGGCTCAGCCCCCGAGGACCGCCGGGAGGGTCGCCTGCCAGGCAGCCTTGACCTCGGCGACCGGGACGTCGAACACGCCCTCGACCGAGATCGTGTCGCCGCCGGTGCGGCCGAGGGATGCGATGGGTACGCCGTGGCGCCCGGCGAGGGCGGTCAGCGCGTCGACCTGCTCGTCGGTCACCGTCACCAGCACGCGGGCGGTGGACTCGGCGAAGAGAGCCACGAACGGGTCGTCGGAGACGCCGGCCAACGACACCGAGACGCCGATCCCCCGGCCGAAGGTCGACTCCGCCAGCGCCTGCGCGAGGCCGCCGTCGGAGAGGTCGTGGGCGCTGGTGAGGACGCCGTCCCGGGAGGCGTCCTGCAGCAGCGAGGCCAGCGCCTGCTCGGCGCCGAGGTCGAGCCGGGGCGGGAGGCCGCCGAGGTGGCCGTGCACGACGTGCGCCCACTCGGAGCCGGAGAGCTCCTCGCGGGTCTCACCGAGGAGGAGCACCTGCTGGCCCGCGGCGGCGAAGCCGGTCGGCGTACGACGCGTGACGTCCTCGATGACACCGAGCACTGCGACCACCGGGGTCGGGAGGATCGCGGTCTCGCCGGTCTGGTTGTAGAGGCTGACGTTGCCGCCGGTGACCGGGATGCCGAGCTCGAGGCAGGCGTCCTTGAGGCCGCGGCAGGCCTCGGCGAACTGCCACATCACGTCGGGGTCCTCGGGCGAGCCGAAGTTCAGGCAGTCCGAGACCGCGAGGGGACGCGCACCGCCGGTGGCGACGTTGCGGAACGACTCGGCCAGCGCGAGCTGGGCGCCGGTGTAGGGGTCGAGCTTGGCGAAGCGGCCGTTGCAGTCGGTGGAGACCGAGACGCCGAGGTTGGTCCCGGCGTCGACGCGCACCATGCCGGAGTCGGCCGGCTGCGCCAGCACCGTGTTGCCCTGGACGTAGCGGTCGTACTGGTCGGTGATCCAGGACTTGTCGGCGAGGTTCGGCGAGGCCACGAGCCGGAGCAGCGTGGAGCGCAGCTCGTCGCCCGAGGCCGGCCGCGGGAGCGCCTCGGCGCCGTCGGCCTGGAGCGCGTCCTGCCAGTCGGGGCGGGCGAAGGGGCGGTGGTAGGTCGGGCCGTCGTGCGCCACCGACCGCGGGGGTACGTCGACCACGCGCTCGCCGTGCCAGTCGATGTGGAGCCGGCCGGTGTCGGTGACCTCGCCCACGACGACGGCCTCGACGTCCCACTTCTCGCAGATCGTCATGAAGGCCTCGACGTCGTCGGGCTCGACGACCGCCATCATCCGCTCCTGCGACTCGCTCATGAGGATCTCCTCGGGAGCCAGGGTGGAGTCGCGCAGCGGCACCCGGTCGAGCTCGACGTGCATGCCGCCGTCGCCCGCAGAGGCCAGCTCGGAGGTGGCGCAGGAGAGCCCGGCGCCGCCGAGGTCCTGGATGCCGGCGATGACGCCGGCGGCGAAGAGCTCGAGGGTGCACTCGATGAGCAGCTTCTCCATGAAGGGGTCGCCGACCTGGACGCTCGGGCGCTTGGCCGGACCACCCTCGTCGAAGGTCTCGCTGGCCAGCACCGAGACTCCGCCGATGCCGTCGCCGCCGGTGCGGGCGCCGTAGAGCACGACCTGGTTGCCGGTGCCGGAGGCGTTGGCGAGGTGGAGGTCCTCGTGGCGGAGCACGCCCACGCAGAGCGCGTTGACGAGCGGGTTGCCGGCGTAGGTCTCGTCGAAGACGGCCTCGCCTCCGATGTTGGGCAGGCCGAGGCAGTTGCCGTAGCCGCCGACGCCGGCCACGATCCCGGGCAGCACGCGGGCGGTGTCGGGGGCGTCGAGGGGGCCGAAGCGCAGCGGGTCCATCACCGCGACCGGACGCGCGCCCATCGCGAGGATGTCGCGGACGATGCCGCCCACGCCGGTGGCGGCGCCCTGGTAGGGCTCCACGAAGGACGGGTGATTGTGGCTCTCGACCTTGAACGTCACGGCGTAGCCCTGACCGATGTCGAGCACGCCGGCGTTCTCACCGATGCCGGCGAGCATCTTGCCGACCGGCGTGGTCTGCGGGATCTCGCCGAACTGCTTCAGGTGCACCTTGGTCGACTTGTAGGAGCAGTGCTCGCTCCACATGACGCTGTACATCGCGAGCTCCGAGCTCGTCGGCCGACGTCCGAGGATCTCGCGGATCCGGGCGTACTCGTCGGCCTTCAGGCCGAGCTCGGCCCACGGCTGGTCCCGTTCGGCGTCGGCCGCGGCGATGGCGACCGTGTCGAGGGTGCCGGAGGCGCCTGAGGTGGTGGATGCGGACCGGTGGACGCTCGTCTCGGGCACGGCCCCCAATCTACCGCCGCGACTCCCCGGGCTCCTCGCCGGGCGCATAGTGGACGACCGTGATCGCGGCGGGACGCTCGGCGTCGTCCTCGTCGGCGACGTCCGGGACGTCGGGGACGTCCTCGAGCTCGTCGGCGTCGGGGTCCGCCTCGCCCGTGGTGCCGGGGTCCCGCTCGGCCTCCCGCTCGGCCTCCCGCTCGGCCTCCCGCTCGGCCTCCCGCTCGGCCTCGCGCTGCGCCTTCCGGGCGGCCCGCTCGGCGCGCTTCTCCTCGAGCAGCGCGCGCTTGGCCTCCTTCTCCGCGTCCTTGTCGGCGTCCTGCGGCGAGACCCCCTGGGCGCCGCGGTCCGCCGGATCGCCGACCCGGGGCACGGCCCGGGCGGCCCTGGCTGCGTTGGCGCCCGCTGCTGCGGAGGCCGGTCCGCGCGAGGCACCGTCGTCGGGCCCCTCCAGCCGGGGCGTCGCCAGGCGGCGCGAACCGGCTCGACCGCCCGTCATCTGCCGCGACGCACTGCCGGCCCGGGCACCCATGGCCCCCGCCGCCATCCCGCCGATCATCGGCGTGCCGCTGCTCGCGGAGCGCCTGCCCGCCCCGCGGCGGCCGAGGAGCGCACCGGCGGCCCCCGCGACCGGCGCGAGGCCGGTGGACGCGAGGCCGGTGAGGTCGGGCACGGAGACCGGGACCGACGCGATCGGGGGCAGGGCCCCCACGCCGGTCTGGGCGGATCCGGGGACCGAGGTCGACGGCGCGACCAGCGTCCCGACGCTGCCCGGCTGCCCGTCGCTGCCCCAGCCACCGGGGAAGTCGCCGCCGGCGAGCTCGGTGAGCCGGGAGCGTACGTCGACGAGCTCGGCGCGTGCGGCCCGCAGCCGGGTGCCCTCCTGGTCGAGCGACAGCGTCAGCCGCCCACGGATCTCCTCGGCCTGCAGCTGGCCGCGGTCGACCTTGCCGCGGTCGTCGTCCTCCGAGGGGTGGAAGACGAGGTGGCGCGACTCGCCCACGACCTCGTGGGGAATGACCGCGACCGTCGTCCAGGCCTGGTCGAGCTCCTTCTGCGAGGAGGTGATGATCGCGCTGATCGTGCGCAGCGAGAGCGAGACCTGCCCGGCCAGCGCGGTGAACCGGTCGAGGTTGACCAGGACCTGCCGGCGGTGCTGGTCGTAGCTCTCCGCAGCCGCCGCGTCCCATCCCTCCGTCGCACGTCTGGCCGCCTCCACGATCTCGTCGCCGTGGCGGGCCATCAGCTCGGCGACCCGGGTCCAGGCCTCGGCCGCCTCGTCGAGCGGCCGGACGTCGGCGCGCAGCTGCCAGGGGTGGGCGGGCACGTCAGCTCCCCCTCGGGCCACGGGGTGCGCCGTCGAAGCCGTCGAGCGCGACGTGGTGGGCCGCGCGCTCGAGCTCGGCCGCGACCGCGTCGTCGGCCCGGACCGCGTCCTGTGCCGCGTCGACCAGCCCGGCGACGCCCAGGCCCAGGGTCTGGACCAGCGCGGCGACGACCTCGCCGGCGTCGGCGAGCGAGTCGGCGTACGCCGAGGAGACCGCGAGCGCGCCGGCTGCGTCGCCCAGCCCCTCGCACGCGGCGGCCAGGTCCGGCAGCGCCGTGCTCCAGTCCTGGGCCATCGACCTCAGGACGCTCTCGGACGTGGCGGCGAGCTCGACCAGCCTGGTCGGCTCGACCTGCATCAGGGACCGCTTGCCGCTTCCGCTCACCTCAGCGGGATACCCGCGACCCGGTCGGCCAAACACGTCGTCGCGACGTCTGTGGGTAAACAAATCTGTGGACGCGGTTTCGCGGCGGGAGGTTCGGGGAAGCAGGCCAGCACGACCCCCACCCTCGAAGCATGACTCGGGAAACAGCCTCCAGGAGCCGCGATGAACGCCGTGATGACCGTCGACCTGTCCGAGCTCGACGCCTGGTCCGCGCAGGTCCAGCGCGCCAGCGACGACCTCACCGGGATCGCCCGCAACGGCGGCCACAGCCTCGTGCAGACCGACTTCGGTCCGATCCTGGAGACGATGATGGGCGCCTACAACGCCCTCCTCCCGTCGGTGAACCAGTCGCTGGAGGACAACGGCACCGGCATGCGCGACCACGCCGAGGCCCTGCGCGCCACGGCCCGCGACTTCACACTGACCGAGGACGGGGTCGTACGCCGCCACAACGCGCACGGCGTCGACGCCCGTGACGGGTCGAGCAGCTTCTTCGACGTCGCCGAGACCACGATCCGCCGGGCGGCGCCGACCGAGACGAGCCTGCCGCAGATCAGCTTCGGCTTCCCCTACGACACCGTGTGCGACCTGGTGCGCATGCTGACCGGCTTCGACATCCGCGCCGAGCTCGCGGAGAAGATCGGTGGCGACGTGGTCGGCGCCTCGATGCAGGGGTCGTCCTTCGGCAGCCTCGGCACGTCGATGAAGGGCGTGGCAGCCAACCTGCAGAGCGGCGGCCAGACCATCTCGAGGACCTGGCAGGGTGGCGCCGCGGACGCCGCGGTCGGTCAGATCGGCACGTGGGTCGCCTCGCTCGACACCCAGGCCGCGCAGCTCGTCCAGATGGGCCAGAACGTCGTCCAGATCTGCCGTGACGCCTGGCAGACCGCGCTGGCGGTGGTGCAGTGCGTGAAGTCGGCCGTGCAGACCGTCTCGGCCGCGCTCGCGACCATGAGCATCCCGGGCGTCGGCTGGGCGCGCGTCGTGCAGGCGGTCTTCCAGGCCTTCCAGGCCGTGATGAAGGCCTACCAGGCGATCATGAAGCTCATCAACGTCCTCAAGCAGGTCAAGTCCTTCATCGAGACGGTGAAGAACTTCTTCGACGGGGACAAGGCGCCGGTGTCGACGGCCACCGCCCCCACCCTCACCGGAGCGCCGAGCAGCGTCACCCGCGACCCCCGCTCGGTCGCGACGCCCACCATCGGCCAGCGTCCCGTCGCCGCCACGGCATGAGCGAGGAGCTGCGCAGCCAGGCCGAGATCCTGGCCGCCATCGCCGGCGCGCGCGAGGACCTCACCACGGGTCTCGCCGACCTGCAGGCGACCGTGGAGGAGCTCAACTCCCGGCCCCTGCTCACCGACGAGGAGAAGAAGGCCCTCGAGGAGCAGGCAGAGTCCGGCGAGCTCGGTGAGGACATGCGCACGCTGGTGGGCAAGATCAAGGACGGCGAGGACACCTGGGAGCAGGTCTTCTCCGGTGAGTCCCCCCACGGCTCGCTCCTCCAGGGCCACCTGACGCGGATGTTCGAGGAGCACAAGGAGGACATCGCGCTGGCCTTCGAGGAGCTGATCGAGGCCGAGGAGGCAAAGGGCAACTTCATCTTCGACGAGGTGCCCACCACCGAGGCGTGAGTCGCGGTCGGCGAACTACACGTCTGTAGTTCGCGCGAAGGTCTGTGACAGGTGTGACTGGTGTGGTTCTCTGGCCTCCGCCACCCCTCGCCCGACCCGCCGGAGCCACCATGCGTCGCCTGCCCCGTACGTTGCTCGCCGCCGCGACGCTCGTCCTCGCCGCACCCCTGGCGACCCTCGTGCCCGCAGGTGCCGCCGACCAGCCGGCGCCCCGCCTCGCCTCGCAGCGGCAGGTCGCCCTGGCCACGCCCGGGGACTTCACCGGCTACGGCTTCGACCAGTGCGTCGCGCCCACGCAGAAGGCGATGGACACGTGGTGGAGGAAGTCGCCCTTCTCCGCCGTCGGCATCTACATCTCCGGCGACTCGCGCGCCTGTCGCACCCAGCCCAACCTCAGCCCGACCTGGGTCGCCACCCAGGTCGCGCGCGGCTGGCGGCTGCTGCCCATCGCCCTGGGCCCGCAGGCCTCCTGCCAGCCGCGGTTCCCGCGCTACGCCGACGACTTCCGGATCAGCGCCACCCCCACGGGCGGCTACGCCAAGGCGGCCCAGCAGGGCGCGGCCGAGGCCGACAAGAACGCCGCCGACGCGACGGCGTACGGCATCGGGCCGGGCAGCACGATCTGGTACGACCTCGAGGGCTTCGACCTCACCAACACCCACTGCCGCGAGTCGGCGCTCGTCTTCACCAGCGCCTGGGTGAGCCGGATCAAGGCGCTCGGCTACGTCGCCGGCTTCTACTCCAGCGCCAGCTCGGGCATCAAGATGCTCGACGACGCGCGCACGAAGCGGCCGGGCCAGTTCGCCCTGCCGGACCGGATCTGGATCGCGCGCTGGGACGGCGTGGCCAACACCTCGACGACCTACATCCCCGAGGACGGCTGGCGCCCCGGCGGCCGGATGAAGCAGTACCTCGGCGGCCACAACGAGACGTGGGGCGGCGTCACGATCAACATCGACAGCAACTTCATCGACCTCGGCGCCGGCTCCGTGCCGGTGCCCGAGGCTCGCTGCCCCGGCACCCGGCTGGGGTTCTGGAAGTACCCGACCCTCACCCCGGCGGCCGCCCGGCCGACGCGGGTCAAGGTGCTCCAGTGCCTGCTCACCGAGCAGGGCACCTACTCCGGGCCGGTCAACGGCTCCTACGACGCAGCGACCGTCGCGGCGGCGCGCGCCTGGCAGGCGAAGCGGAAGTTCACCCCCACCGACACCTTCGAGAAGCGGCACTGGACCGCGCTGCTCGCCGCCGGTGCCCGTACGACGGCCAAGCGCGGCTCGGTCGGCGAGTCGGTCCACCGGCTCCAGCGAGCGCTGAACGCAGCCGGGGCCGGGCGGTTCCGGGCCAGCGGCGTGGTCGATGCGAAGACCGAGGCGGCGCTGCGCGCCTACCAGCGGCGCCTGCGCATCCCCGTCTCGGGCATCGCGACCCGCCAGACCTGGAACAAGCTCCAGCAGGGCCGCTGACCGGGCTCGTTCCCGGCGTCAGTCCTCGCACCAGGAGCGGAGCGCCGACCACGTGTCGACGTCTGCGGCCCCGGTGGCCACGAGGCCCTCGCCGCGCTGGAAGTCGCGCACCCACCGGCGCGTGGTCGCGGTGAAGTAGCCGTCGACCACGCGGTCCGGGTTCAGCCCCGCCAGGTTGAGCAGCGCCTGCAGGTCCACCACGTCGTACGACGCCACCACCGACTCCTCGGCACCGCTGCCGACCGTGAGGTAGGGCGACTCCATGACGGCGCACTCACACAGGCTGCGCGTGACGCGTCCGGCGTCGAGGAGCCGCACGTAGGCACCCTGGTAGGCCAGCGACTCCCGCACCGAGCAGGCGTCCGCGAGCTCGTCGAACGGGCCGACGTAGGAGGCGTAGATCGGGTTGCCGTCGACCTCCTGGTTGAAGGACTCGCACGACCCGTTGGTCACCAGGTAGTGGTTGTCGTCCGCGAGCCCGAGGGCCGGTGACAGCGTCGAGGCGTAGTCCTTCGGCGTCCCGGTGGAGGCGAGCATCACGAGGTACTCCCCCGAGCACGGCTGGTTGACCATCTCCTCACCGAGACCGAGCGGGTCCAGGCCGGTGCTGCTGTCCGGAGCCTCGGTGGGCTCGGCCTCGGTCGTCCCGGGCTCGGTGCCCTCCTCCGTCCCGCTGCCCGCGTCGTCGCGGTCGACCGCCGCGGTCGACGTGTCGTCGCCGGTGTCGCGCATCAGCAGCCAGGCCCCGCCCGCACCCGCGACGAGCAGCAGGACGAGGAGTCCGCCGATCACCGCGGCCATCGGCCCCCGCGACCGGCGGGGCTCGCGTTCCCCCACCGGCGGCGGAGGGGCCTGCCACTGCGGGGGCGCGGGCTGCTGCTGGACCGGCTGCTGGACCGGCTGCTGGACCGGCGCGCCTGCGAGCGCAGCGCCGCACGACACGCAGAAGCGGGTGGTCTGCCCGGCGCGACCGCACCGGGGGCAGGACATGGCCATGGGATTCCTTCCGGTTGGCGTCAGTAGACGCCGGCGGCGTTCTCGAGCTCCTCGACCATCTCGTCGACGAGGCGGTCGGGCATCGTCTCGGCGTAGAGCATGGCGTACTCAGCGGCCGTGGCGGACCACGAGAGCTGGTAGCCGCCGTCGACCTTCTCCATCACGACGAAGGGGTCGCGGATCGGCTCGAACCCGGGCTCGTCGGCGAGGCACTCCTCGCCGAAGGAGCCGAAGAAGCAGCCCTGGGCGTACTCGACCTCGCCGTAGTCCTCGTCGCTCGAGCCGGCCGCGCGGCCGCCCTCGAGGGTGACCACGACGGTGTCACCGCGGTCCTCGGTCGACAGGTCGAGGTCGTCGACGGAGACGTCGACGCGGCCCAGCTCGTCGCGCAGCACCCGCTCGAGGCCCGCTGCGAGCGGGCGGAGCGCCACCACCTCCTCGGCGGGGAAGGTGTCGAGCAGGTCGTCGGGGCTCATGCTGTTGACCGCGTCGACCACGTGCTCGACGACCTCCTCGGGGGTCTCTCCCACGACGGGCTCGCGCTCCTCGTCGGCGGCGTCCCAGTCGACCTCACCGACCCCCTCTGCGTAGTTGCCGGCGTCCACGCCCGCGTATCCGCCCACGAGCCGCACGAGCGAGACGTACCACCGGCCGTCGACGCGGACCGTGTCGATGGCGGGGCGGATCTCGGCGATCAGCCGGTCCTCGTCGGTGTCCTCATCGAAGGGATCGTCGGGGAGCCGCCACGACCGCCACACCCCGAGCCAGTGGGGGTAGCCACTGCCGTCCTCCGACAGCAGGTCGCCCTCCCAGCTCAGCACGTCCGGGTGCTCGCCGGCGACCCCGGACAGCCGGCCGGGGACCTTCGCGGGGTCGTACGTCACCTCGTAGCGGCCCGCCTCGAGCGTGACCTGCGCGATGTCGTCAGCCTCCTGGTGGGTCTCCATCTCGAGCCCGGTCAGCTCGACGTCGAAGGCGTCCGCGATCGCCCCGCTTCCGGTGAGGTCCTCCTCGACGGCGCGCTCGCGGGCGGCGTCGTACGCCGTGACGAAGCCCTTGACCTCCCCGGGATTGACGTGGTCGAGCAGCCCGACCACGTCCTGCTCCTGGGCCGCGGCCAGGAAGTCGCGGACCGCGGCCTCCGGGGAGTCCGAGCCTCCGCTGGGCCGGAGCAGTGCCCACGCCGCGACCGATCCGGCCACGAGCGCCACCACGACGCCCGCGACCACGAGCAGCGTCCCGCGGCCGAACCGCGGGCCGCCGCCCGGAGTGGTGCCCGTGCTCTCCGCGCCGGCGTGCGACCAGTCGCCCACCGGCGTGGCTGGGGCCTGGGGCACCGCGGGCGTCGCCGTCGCGAGCGGCTGCCCGCACGCGGCGCAGAACCGCTGGTCGGGCGAGGTGGACCGGGCGCCGCAGCTCCCGCAGAACATGGTCATCGAACCTCCTGGAGGGAGGCGGCCGGGGCGCGCCTCCATGACGTGATGAGCTCGGCACCGACGACGACGGCCGCCACCACGCCGGTCGCACCGGTGAGCAGCAGGCCGGGCCCGCGGCCCTGCAGATGGGCGCCGAGGACCGTGACCAGCACCGTCGCGCAGACCGCACCGGCACCCAGCAGCGCCCGCCGCACGAGGCGTACGCGCGACCCGGTCGCACCCGACACGGCCACGGCCCCGACTCCGAGGACGGGCAGCACGACGAGCGACCACGCGATCGCGGCGAGGTCCGACGGCAGCAGCCCGTCCCGCGAGAGCCGCCAGACGTCGGCGCCGGTGCTGGCGCTCAGGGCTCCGACGCCTGCCCACGGAAGGAACAGCTGGAGCACCCAGGCCAGTCCGCAGACGAGCGACACGACCGGGGTGAGGACCGCCTGGAGGACCGGATGCGGACTCGGGGGCACCGCGACTCCTCCCCGTGCGCCGATGACTCGGGCGCAAGGTAGCAACGGCGAGCCGCGCCGCAGGGCAGGATTCAGATGATCGGGACGCTGAAACCGCTCAGGCGGGCGGGCCGAGGACCAGCGCCACGCCGGTCAGGCCGGCGACGGCCACCAGCCCGACGAGCAGGCCCTGGGCCGGGCGGCGCAGCAGCCACGCCGTGATCCGCTCGACCGGACCACCCGGGCGCTCGGTCCGCAGCCGCCAGTGCTGACCGAGGAGCCCGGAGCGCTCGGCGTACCTCTCGAAGGGGATCGTGGCGAACGGCGGCACCGCGGCCACCAGCCCCAGCGCGAGGCGACCCAGCGGCCACTTCTGGTCGACGGCGAGGAGCACCGCGGCCAGGCAGTAGGCGACGAAGACGACGCCGTGGACCATGCCGAAGACCTGGACGCCGAGCTCGGTGGTCTCGGTGACGTACTTCAGGAACATGCCCGTCAGCAGCAGCGCCCAGGTGACGGCCTCGGCGAGGGCGGCGGTGCGGAACAGGCGCCAGGGGGTGATCATGCGAACGCGCGCTCGACGAGCGAGGTGAAGAACCCGAGCCCGTCGGTGCCGGGGCCGGTGAGGTCCTCGACCGCGTGCTCGGGGTGGGGCATCAGGCCGACGACGTTGCCGCGCTCGTTGGAGATGCCGGCGATGTCGCGCAGCGAGCCGTTGGGGTTGTCGTCGAGGTAGCGCGCCACGACGCGGCCCTCCCCCTCGAGCCGGTCGAGGGTGGGCTCGTCGGCGACGAAGCCGCCCTCGCCGTTCTTCAGCACGATCGTGACCTCCGCACCGGCGGCGTACGCCGACGTCCACGGGGTGTCGACGCGCTCGATGCGCAGGCGCTGGTCACGGCACACGAACTTGCGGTGGTCGTTGCGGATGAGCGCGCCGGGGAGCAGGTGCGACTCACAGAGGATCTGGAAGCCGTTGCAGATGCCGAGGACCGGCATGCCCTTGCCAGCGGCCTCGATGACCGACGTCATCACCGGCGCGAAGCGGGAGATGGCACCGCAGCGGAGGTAGTCGCCGTAGGAGAAGCCGCCCGGCAGGACGACGGCGTCCACGCCCCTGAGGTCCTCGTCGCCGTGCCACAGCGCGACTGCCTCGTTGCCGCCGATGGAGACCGCGCGGCGCGCGTCGACGTCGTCGAGCGAGCCGGGGAAGGTGACGACGCCGACCTTCATGCGCGACCGGCCTCGTGTGCCACCTCGGACACGGAGTGGTCCTCGACGTGGACCTCGTAGTCCTCGATCACCGGGTTGGACAGCAGCGTCTCGGCGACCTTGTCGATCTCCGCGAGCACCGCGTCGGTGATCTCGCCGTCGACCTGGAGCTCGAACCGCTTGCCCTGGCGGACGTCGGTGACGAGGTCGAAGCCGAGGCGGGGCAGCGCACCGAGCACCGCCTTGCCCTGGGGGTCGAGGATCTCGGGCTTGGGCATGACGTCGACGACGACTCGGGCCACGGGGTTCTCCTGGGTGACAGCTGGGTGACAGATGGAGGCGGGCGCTGCCGATTCTAGTGAGCCGGCGCCCGGGCGCGCCCGGCGGGCATGGGTCGCGCCCCGGGGCCGCGCCCGGGGCGCGTGAACCTCGACGTGCGTCAGGTGGTGACCTTGAACTTCCTCACCGAGGGCGTGGGGTCGACGGCCCCCGCAAGGACGGCGCGCACGCGCAGCGTGTGCTTGCCGACCTTCAGCTTCTTCGTGGCCACCTTGTAGGGGGACGAGCACGACTTCCAGCGCCCCTTGTCGACCTTGCACTCGAAGGTCGCCCCGGCAGTGGGCGAGGAGAAGGTGAACCTCGCCTTGGCCGGCCGCACCACCTGCTTCTTGCCCTTGATCGCGCCGGTCGCGGGCACGACCGGAGCGGGCGGTGGCGGCGGGGTGACCACCGCGGGCAGCTGGACGACCTCGCAGCCGCTGAGCACGTCGCCCGCATCGGCGACGACGGTGTCGGTGCCGTCGCCGCAGGCGATGGTGTCGACCTCGCCGTCGCGGGCGTTGACCGTGTCGTCGCCTGCTCCGGCGTGGGTGGCGTCGGACCCACCGCCGCCGGTCAGGGTGTCGTCACCCGCTCCCCCGAAGAGCGTGTCGGCGAAGGCGCCACCGACCAGTGTCTGCGAGCCGGCGAAGGCGCGTACGTGCTGGGTCCCGGCGAAGGCCGCGGCGTTCCAGCTGGTCGGAAGGGTCCGCGGGATGGTCACCTCGAGGTGCTCCAGCCCGCTGATCGGAACGGCCTGGGTGGCGGGCGTGCCGGGCACGCTCAGCGTCAGGGACGAGGCGGTCACGTCGAAGGCGAGCGAGGCGTACGGCGGTGCGAGGGTGTCGAGATCGAAGTCGATCTCCCAGGTGTCGAGCCCCTCCCCGCCGTCGACGCCGCCCAGCGGGGCTGTCTGGACGATGCGGTCGTCGCCCGGACCACCGGACGCGAACTCGGCCACGTCGGTGATGACGTCGTCCCCGAACCCGCCGACCGCCGTCTTGGCGCCGTCGATCCGGTCGTCGCCGCCCCCGGCGTTGACCGTGTCGTCGCTGTCGCCGGTCACGTGGTCCGACAGGGCCGACCCGGTGAAGGTGTCGGCTGCGAAGTCGTCCAGATAGGTGTTGGTGACCGTCAGCAGGGGGAACTCGGCCGCGGTCACGCTGGTGAGGGACACCGTGTCGGTCCCGGCGCCGGGCGAGACGTACAGCGACGTCAGGGCGGCGCAGTCGTCACCGGCCGTGACGCCGCTGGCGAAGAGGTCACCTCCGGAGCAGGCGACGACGATGTTGTCGTTGGCAGCGTCGCCGTTCACGTAACCGCCGGCGAAGACGGTGACCGCCGCCGACGCCGGGGCCGCATGGACGACGGCGAGGGCAGTGGCGGCAGCGAGGGCGAGCGCTGGCTGCTTCGAGATGATCGTCATGCCGGCATCGTGGTGGGCGACCGTCGCTCCGTCATCGGTGGAAGCACGCATGTCTAGACCATCGCTCGCACGGGGACGGGGAACGCTCGGGTCCCGGACCACGCCTCGGACGACCCGAGGTCCGCCGGCCCGCCGACGTCAGGGGACGGCGTACGTCACTCGCGCTTGCGCGCCGCCACGATGACGAGCGCGACCCCGAAGCCAGCGAGCACCGGGCCGAGGGTGGCCCAGATCGTCTGGTCGGTCATCGCGCTGCCCTCGATGTAGCCGAGGCCCTGGAACGTCCAGATCGCGCCCATGACCACCATCAGCGCGCCCAGCGCGATCCCGAGAGCACGCATCAGGTGAGCTCGCGCTTGAGGATCTTGCCCGTCGCGGTCATCGGCAGCTGGTCGACGAACTGCACGATGCGGGGGTACTTGTAACCCGCCATCTGCTCCTTGCCCCAGGCGACGAGCTCGTCCTCGGTGACGGTGGCGCCCTCGTTGCGGATCACGACGGCCTTGACCTCCTCGCCGTGGCTGTCGTGGGGCACGCCGATGACGGCGGCCAGCGAGACGTCGGGGTGGGTCAGCAGGACCTCCTCGATCTCGCGCGGGTAGACGTTGTAGCCGCCGCGGATGATCATGTCCTTGGACCGGTCGACGATGTAGAACCAGCCGTCGGCGTCCTTGCGGCCCAGGTCGCCGGAGCGGAACCAGCCGTCGACGATCGCCTCGGCGGTCGCGTCCGGGCGACCGTAGTAGCCCTTCATGATGTTCGGGCCCTTGATCGCGATCTCGCCGACCACGTCCTCGGCGTCCTCGAGGTCCTCACGCACGCCCGGCTCGGGGTTGATGAGCTTCATCTCGACGCCCGTGATCGGACGGCCGATGGAGCCGACGCGCGCCGGCTCGCCCCACACCGAGAAGCTGGCCACGGGTGAGGTCTCGGAGAGGCCGTAGCCCTCGAGGATGGTCACGCCGAAGCGGCGCTCGAACTCCTTGTGCACCTCGACCGGCAGCGCGGACCCGCCGGCGGCGGCGACGCGCAGGGTGTCGGCGAGCTTCTTGACGTCGACCCCGGAGTCGTCGAGGGCGCCGAGCAGTCCCCAGTACATCGTCGGGACGCCGGCGAAGAACGTGACGTCCTCCTTGTCCATCAGCGCCAGCGCCGGGCCGGCCTCGAAGCGCGGCAGCAGCACGACCGTGCCGCCGAAGGCGAAGCCGGCGTTCATGATCACGGTCTGGCCGAAGGAGTGGAAGAGCGGCAGCACGCACAGCAGCGTGTCGGGGTTGTCGGCGTCGGCACCGAAGATCGACTCGCCCGCGAGCGCGTTGGAGATCATGTTGCGATGCATCAGCTCGGCGCCCTTGGGCTGCCCGGTGGTGCCGGAGGTGTAGAGGATGACCGCGGTGTCGTCGTCGCCGACCTCGCGGGTCTCGAAGGCCGGGGACTGTCCCTGCAGCGCCTGCCCCAGCGTCTGGGTGCCCTCGACCGGGGACTCGGCGGACGGGTCGGCGGTGATCATGAAGAAGTGCTCGCAGCCCTCGGCCTGCTCGAAGCCCGCGTGGCCCTCGGCGCCGATCGGCAGGTCGGGCGTGCCCTGGAAGCAGAAGTAGGCCTTCGCGTCCGAGTCGTCGAGGTGGTAGGCCACCTCGCGGCCCTTCAGCAGCACGTTGAGCGGCACGACCGTCGCCCCGGCCTTGAGGATGCCGTAGTAGACGATCGGGAAGTAGGGCAGGTTCGGGCAGCTCAGCGCCACCTTGTCGCCCGGCTCGATGCCGCGCGAGACCAGCAGGTTGGCGACCTGGCTGGCGGCGCCGTCCACCTGGGCGTAGGTGAGTCGCGTGTCGCCCAGCACGACCGCCGTACGGTCCGGGTGGGCCTGGGCAGAGCCTTCGAGCAGCGAGGAGAGGTTCGACATGCGGCCAACCTACTCAGCGGTCGTGACGGCCGTCACCCGTCGTCTCGTCGGCGGGCGATGATCCGTCCCGCCTTGCGCAGGTCGGCGGCGATCGCCGCTGATCCCAGCAGTCCGGCCGCGACGGCCGGGACCGCCCAGGCGCCGCGTCCCTCGACCGTGCCGTCCGCCTTCACCCGGCAGCCGCCGGTCACGTCGGTGAAGTGCAGCGTCAGCGTGGCGCTCACCCCGCGCCAGGTCCCGCGCTCGGTCCAGACCCGGAACGGCACGAGCTCGGTGGTCTCCATGTGGGGGCGTACGCCGACCGACGTGGTCTCGCGCCAGGCCTGGCCGAGGTGGGGCTCCTCGTCCGCGGGCACCTCCACCGAGCGCAGGGACGACTGCCACTCCGGCCGGTTGCGCGGGTCGCAGAGGTAGCGGAAGGCCGCCTCCGCCGACACCGGGAGCTCTACGGTGGCGGAGATCGCCCGGGTGCTCAGAACGACTCCCCGGTCAGGAGCTCGTAGGCCTCGACGTACCTGGCCCGGGTGCGCTCGACGACGGCCTCGGGCAGGGGCGGCGGTGCCTCGCCCGACGAGCGGTCCCAGCCGGACTCGGTGGTGAGCCAGTCGCGCACGATCTGCTTGTCGTACGACGCCTGGGCGCGGCCCGGCTGACAGTCGGCCGCCGGCCAGAAGCGCGAGCTGTCGGGGGTGAGGACCTCGTCGGCGAGGATCGTCGTGCCGTCCGCGCGACGGCCGAACTCCAGCTTGGTGTCGGCCAGGATGATGCCGCGCTCGCGTGCCTGGGCGTGCGCCTTGCCGTAGACCTCCATGGTCAGCATCCGCAGCTCGGCTGCCGCGTCGTCGCCGATGGTCTCGACCACGGACTCGTAGTCGACGTTCTCGTCGTGGTCGCCGAGCTCGGCCTTGGTCGCCGGGGTGAAGATCGGCTCCGGCAGGCGGCTGCCGTCCTGGAGCCCGGCGGGCAGCGCGATGCCGCAGACCGCGCCGTTGCGGTGGTAGTCGAGCAGTCCCGAGCCGGTGAGGTAGCCGCGCGCCACGCACTCGACCGGGAACATCTCCAGCTCCTCGCAGACCACCGCGCGCCCGGCGACGGAGGCGGGGACGTCGGTCGACACGACGTGGTTGCCGACGAGCCCGGCGAGCTGGTCGAACCACCACAGCGACATCCGCGTGAGGATCTCGCCCTTGTCGGGGATCGTGGAGTCGAGGACGAAGTCGTAGGCCGAGATGCGGTCGCTGGCGACCATGAGCAGCCGGCCGGCGTGCTCACCGGCGTCGATGCGGTAGAGATCGCGCACCTTCCCGGAGTGGACGTGGGTGGTGCCCTCGATCGCAGGGGCTTCGGGGATCTCGAGGTCGGCCACGCGGCCAGCCTAGTGCGCGTAGAAGTCGTCGACGCGGGGCCTGCTCGCGAGTCGGTCGTGCCACCAGCCCGCGACGAGGCCGACCAGGACCGAGGTGACGACCAGCAGGAGGAGGTACCCCACGCCGCCTCCGACGAGCAGCCCGAACACGACACCCGCGCACGCGTAGGTCGCTCCTCCCACGAGGCGGGCCCTGCGCGCGCCCTCACGGTCGCCGACCACGAGGGTCAGCACGAGCCCGACCAGGAGCCCGCACGCTGCGCCGCTGAGGGCGTACCCCAGACCGAAGGCCAGCGCACGCGCGGCGTACGACGCCGAGACCGTCGGTCCGTCGCTGCCCGGCTGGAAGGACACGTAGAGGACGGAGACCACCACCAGGGCGGTGGCACAGAGCCCGCTCGCGACACTGCTGAACAGCCACATCACCATCCAGCGCGCGTCTCGTCGACCACGCCCGGAGCCGACCACGGCACCATCCCCCATGGCGCGAGACCCTAGCGGTGCAACCACCACGCCATCCGGCGCGTGATCCACGGAAGGAAGACGTAGGTCATCAGCGGGGTCATCACCGTGGTCACCAGGACGACGCGCGCCACCAGCGCCCAGTCGGCGATCGTCTGCGACGCCACGGCGTTGGCCGCCAGGCTCAGCGGGAGGAAGACGAGGTAGATGACGATCATCTGCTTCCACCGCGGCGGCGCCGCCGGAGCGGCGCTCAGCAGCTCGACCGACGCCGGCTCGTCGAACCAGCCCTCGATGCCCGTACGCCGTTCACGGCGCGACTCCTCGACATCGCCGGCAGCCGCCTCGAGCCACCACGCGCGCTGCGGGGAGGCCTCCCAGGCGGCGAGCGCCTCGGCGTCGGCGAAGCGGTAGAGCATGTGCCAGTCGGCCGAGTCCGTGCTCGGCCGGACCCAGCCCGAGCCGAGGAACCCGTCGAACTTCTCCGCCATCGACGTGCCCGCCTGCATCCAGGCCAGCATCTGGGTGGTGTGCGAGGGGTCGACGTGACGGGTGACGGACACGGTGACGGGGGCGCTCATGGACTCCAGTGTCGGGCGCAGCGGGGTGCGGGGTGAAGCCGGCGGCGACGAGATCCCGGCCACGTCGGGCCGCGCCCGGAGGCCCGGTCAGTAGCCGATGTCGAACGACGTCGCGCCCGACGGCGCTGCGTCGCGCACCGCGACGTCGGCGACCTTCGCCGTCGACGGTCCGGCGCGGCACCACGCGACGAGCGCGTCGACGGCGTCGTCGTCGCCCTCGGCGTGCAGCAGCACCGAGCCGTCCGGCTCGTTGCGGACCCAGCCGGTCACGCCGAGCTCCTGCGCCTGCTCCCGGGTGTACCACCGGAACGACACGCCCTGCACCCGTCCGGTGACCCGCGCCTGGACTGCCTTCACGAGGGACATCCTGCCTCGACGCGTGGGGGCGGATGCAAGGCTGGCGGCCGTGAGCCAGGACGAGCAGCAGCGCACCGCGCGCGACGGGACGGCCGGCGAGACGGCGTACGAGCCCGACCCGCGGCGCTGGCGGGTGCTCGCGGTCTCGCTCGTGGTCGGCTTCATGTCGCTGCTCGACGTCACGATCGTCAACGTCGCGGTCCCCTCGATCCGCGCCGGCCTCGACACCAGCGCGGCCACCATCCAGTGGGTGGTCTCGGGCTACGCGCTCGCCTTCGGCATGACGCTCGTGGCGGGCGGTCGCCTCGGCGACGCCCACGGTCGACGCCGGATGATGACGATCGGGCTGGTCGGCTTCATCGTCTCCAGCCTGGCGGTCGGGCTGGCGCCCAACGCAGCGGCGATCGTCGTCGCCCGGCTCGTCCAGGGCGCCAGCGCGGGACTGCTGACGCCCCAGAACTCCGGCCTGATCCAGCAGCTCTTCCGCGGCGAGGAGCGGGGTCGCGCCTTCGGGATGTTCGGCTTCACCGTGGCCGTCGCCTCGGCCGCGGGCCCCCTGATCGGCGGCGCCCTGATCGCCCTGCTCGGCGAGGAGAACGGCTGGCGCTCGCTCTTCCTCATCAACGTCCCGATCGGCCTGGTGGCCCTGGTGCTGATCCGCCGCCTCGTGCCCGACAACGACGCCGGGGCCGCGGCCGAGAAGGACCCGCGCGTGGACCTGGTGGGCGCCCTGCTGCTCGGCCTGGCGGTGCTGTCGGTCCTCTACCCGCTGATCAGCCTCGAGGGCGGGGCCAGCCTGCCGCTGCTGGGGCTGCTCGCCTTCCCGGTGCTGGCGTGGGCGTTCGTGCGGTGGGAGCGCGAGACCGTGCGCCAGGAGCGGCCGCCGCTGCTCGACGTCTCGCTGCTGCGCGGCCTGCCGGGCTACGCCAACGGGCTGCTGGTCGGCACCCTCTACTTCACCGGCTTCACGGGGATCTTCCTCGTGCTGTCGGTGCACCTCCAGGAGGGCGAGGGCTTCTCCCCGCTCGGGGCGGCACTGCTGATGACGCCGTTCGCGGTCGGCGCGGCGACCACCTCACCGCTCGCGGGCAGGCTCGTGGGTCGGATCGGGCGCCGCGTCACGCTGGTCGCGCTCGGCGTGATGATGACGGGCACCGCCCTCGCCGCCGTGCTGGTGACCCAGCCGGCCGACCGGCTGTGGTGGACGCTCGCGCCGGCGATGTTCCTCGCCGGGATCGGCGGCGGTGGCGTCATCTCCCCCAATTTCACCCTCACCCTCGCCGAGGTCCCGCCCCGGATGGGCGGCGCCGCCGGCGGCGCACTTCAGACCGGCCAGCGGATCGGGTCCGCGCTCGGCGCAGCGCTCCTCATGACGGTCTACCTCGCGGTCGACACCGTCGCGTCCGCGCCCGTGGCCGCCCGGGCCGCGCTCCTCGCGGCGCTCGTGGTGCTGGCCGCGGCCCTCGCCGCCGCCGTACGGTCCTGGCGGCGCGGGGACTAGAGGCGGGTCAGAGGATGGCGCCCGGCGCGTACGCCGCTGCGCCGGGGTGACGGGCCGCGAGCGTCTCGACCCGGGCGACGACCGCGCGGGTCTGCGCCACCGCGGCGCCGGTGAACTCGATCGGGTCGGCGACGAGCGCCTCGATCTGCTCGCGGGTCAGCCCGAGCCGCTCGTCGGCGGCGAGCTTGGCGAACACGTCGTTGTCGGCCTGCCCGGCGCGCATCGCCAGCGCGGTCCCGACGGCCGCCTCCTTGATCGCCTCGTGCGCGGCCTCGCGCCCGACACCGTTGCGGACCGCGGCCATGAGCACCTTGGTCGTGGTGAGGAAGGGGAGGTAGCGGTCGAGCTCGCGCTGGATGACGGCCGGGAAGGCACCGAACTCGTCGAGCACGGTGAGGAAGGTCTGGAAGAGCCCGTCGGTGGCGAAGAACGCGTCGGGCAGCGCGACACGGCGCACGACCGAGCAGGAGACGTCGCCCTCGTTCCACTGGTCGCCGGCGAGCTCGCTGACCATCGACAGGTGGCCGCGCAGGATCACCGCGAGGCCGTTGACCCGCTCGCAGGAGCGGGTGTTCATCTTGTGCGGCATCGCCGAGGAGCCGACCTGGCCCTCCTTGAAGCCCTCGGTGACCAGCTCGTGGCCGGCCATCAACCGCACGGTGGTCGCGAGGTTGGACGGGCCGCTCACGAGCTGCACCAGCGCGGCGACGACGTCGAAGTCGAGCGAGCGGGGATAGACCTGGCCGACGCTGGTCAGGGTGTGCTCGAAGCCGAGGTGCGCGGCGACCCGCTGCTCGAGGTCGTCGAGCCTGTCGGCGTCACCGTCGAGCAGGTCGAGCATGTCCTGGGAGGTGCCCATCGGGCCCTTGACGCCGCGCAGGGGGTAGCGCGCGAGCAGCTCCTCGATCCGCTGGACGCCGATGAGCATCTCGTCGGCGACGGTGGCGAAGCGCTTGCCGAGCGTGGTGGCCTGGGCGGCGACGTTGTGGGAGCGGCCGGCCATCACGGTGGCCTCGTGCTCGGCGGCGAGGCGGCCGAGGCGGACCAGCGCGGCGACCGCGCGGTCGCGCACCACCTCGAGCGAGCGGCGTACCTGCAGCTGCTCGACGTTCTCGGTGAGGTCGCGCGAGGTCATGCCCTTGTGGATGTGCTCGTGCCCGGCCAGGGACGAGAACTCCTCGATGCGGGCCTTCACGTCGTGGCGGGTGACGCGCTCACGGGCGGCGATGGAGTCGAGGTCGACCCGGTCGACGACCGACTCGTAGGCCTCGACGACGCCGTCGGGCACGTCGATGCCGAGGTCGCGCTGGGCCTTGAGCACCGCGATCCAGAGCTGCCGCTCCAGGACGATCTTGTGCTCGGGCGACCAGATCTCGGCGAGGTCGGCTCCGGCGTAGCGGGTGGCCAGGACGTTGGGGACGCTCACGGCTCAGATCATCCCACCCTGCGGCGTCCAGCCGTCCCACGGTGCCCACCAGCGCTCGTCGCGGTCGAGCAGCCCGGCGACGAGGTCCGCCGCGGCGAGGACCGCGAGCAGCTCGTCCTGGGTGATCCGCCCGGATGCCAGCGAGGGCGCGAGGTCCTGCACGTCCTTCCACTGCCAGCCACCGTCGGGGGCGATGACGATGTCGAGCTGGAGGTCGTTGACCTCGATGCCGTCGTCGGTGCGCACGACGGGCGTCTCGAAGTTGACGTACCAGCCGACGAACGCGCCGTCGGCGTCGAAGAACCGCCACACCGAGTACCAATCACCCTCGCGCCGCATCTTCAGCACGGTCGTGCCGCGCCAGGCGTCGAGGTGCCCCCACGGGTGCGGGACAGGGTGCTCGGGGAACGCCATCGGCGTCCCGTCGGCCTGGACGCTGACGAGGACCCCGTCGTCGCTGACCACCCGCTCGTCCCACGACGCCCACTCGGCGCCGTGCAGCACCTCGCGGACCCGGAGCGCGGCGCCGGCGGCGTAGGGCTCAGCCACGGGACGCGGCACCCTCGACGACACCGAGCGGCTCCGCGGCGATGTCGCGGCGCCACTGGGCGCCCGGGAAGCTGATGGATGAGATGCCCTCGTACGCCTTCGCGCGGGCGTCGGCGACGTCCGAGCCGGTCGCGCGCACCGCGAGCACCCGGCCGCCGGCGGTCACCAGCCCGGCGTCGGTCCGCGCGGTGCCGGCGTGGATCACGTCGACGTCGGTCTCGACGGCCAGGGTCTCGGTGCCGACGATGACGTCGCCGCTCCTCGAGCCCTCGGGGTAGCCCGCGCTGGCCATCACGACCGACACCGCCGCACCGTCGGCGAAGGTCGGCACCGGCACCGTCGACAGGTCGCCGTCGGCGGCTGCACGGAGCAGGGCGCCGAACGGCGAGGTCAGCAGCGCGAGCACAGGCTGGACGTCGGGATCGCCGAAGCGGCAGTTGAACTCGATGACCTTCGGTCCCGAGCCGGTCAGGGCGAGACCGACGTAGAGGCAGCCCACGAAGGGGGCGCCGCGCTGCTGCATCTCGGCGAGCGTCGGCGCGACGACCTCGGCCATCACCGTGTCGACGATGCCGTCGGGCAGCCACGTCAGCGGGGCGTAGGACCCCATGCCACCGGTGTTGGGACCGCGCCCGCCGTCGAAGATGCGCTTGAAGTCCTGCGCCGGCAGCAGCGGTCGGCCGACGGTGCCGTCGCATACGACGAAGAGCGAGAACTCCGGACCGTCGAGGAACTCCTCGACGACGACCCGGTCACAGGCCGCCGCGTGGGCGAGCGCCTCGGCGCGGTCGGTGGTGACCACCACGCCCTTGCCCGCGGCGAGCGCGTCGTCCTTCACGACGTACGGCGCGCCGAAGGCGTCCAGCGCCGCGGCGACCTCCTCGGGCGTGGTGCACGTGCGCGAGCCGGCGGTCGGCACTCCGGCAGCAGCCATGACCTCCTTGGAGAAGGTCTTCGACCCCTCCAGCAGGGCCGCGGCACGCGACGGCCCGAAGACCGCGATGCCGGCCTCGCGCACCGGATCGGCGACGCCCGCGACCAGCGGGGCCTCCGGCCCGACGACCACCAGGTCCGCACCGATCGACGTCGCGAGCGCGGTGACGGCGTCGCCGTCCATCAGGTCGACGGGGTGGAGCGTGGCGACCTCGCCGATGCCCGGGTTGCCGGGGGCTGCGTGCACCTCCGTCACCGCCGGGTCGTGGGACAGGGCCAGGGCCAGGGCGTGCTCGCGTCCGCCGGTGCCGACGACGAGGACCCTCACCCGTGCACCACCACGGTCTGCTCCCGACCGGGGCCGACGCCGACGCCCCAGATCTTCGCGCCCGAGATCTCCTCGAGCGCCCGGACGTAGGCCTGCGCGTTGGCGGGGAGGTCCTCGAAGCTCCGGCACCCGGAGATGTCGCTCTTCCAGCCGTCGAAGTACTCGTAGACCGGCTTCGCGTGGTGGAACTCGGTCTGCGTCATCGGCATCTCGTCGACCCGCTTGCCGTCGATCTCGTAGGCCACGCAGACCGGGATCCGGTCCCACGCGCCGAGGATGTCGAGCTTGGTGAGGAAGAACTCCGTGAGCCCGTTGACCCGGCTCGCGTAGCGCGCGACGACGGCGTCGTACCAGCCGCAGCGGCGGGTGCGTCCGGTCGAGACGCCGATCTCGCCGCCGAGCTTCTGCAGCTGGATGCCGTCCTCGTCGAAGAGCTCGGTCGGGAAGGGGCCGGCACCGACGCGCGTCGTGTAGGCCTTGATGACGCCGATGACGCGGTCGATGCGGGTCGGACCGACACCCGCCCCGACGCAGACGCCACCCGCGACGGGATTGGAGGACGTCACGAACGGATAGGTGCCGTGGTCGACGTCGAGCATGGTGGCCTGGGCACCCTCGAAGAGCACCGTCTGGCCGGCGTCGAGCGCCTGGTTGAGCAGGAGCGAGGTGTCGCACACCATCGGCTGCAGCCGCTCGGCGTAGGACAGCAGCTCCTCGACGACGACGTCGACCTCGATGGCGCGACGGTTGTAGACCTTGGTCAGCAGGTGGTTGCGCACGTCGAGCGCGGCCTCCACCTTCTGGGTCAGGATCTTCTCGTCGAAGAGGTCCGCGATGCGTACGCCGACCCGGTTGATCTTGTCGGCGTAGGCGGGGCCGATGCCGCGCCCGGTGGTGCCGATCTGGTTCTTGCCCAGGAAGCGCTCGGTGACCTTGTCGATCGTCGCGTGGTAGCTGGCGATCACGTGGGCGTTGGCGCTCACCTTGAGGTCGGCGACCTCCACGCCGCGGGCGACGAGGCCGTCGAGCTCGCGGAACAGGGCCTCCGGCGAGACGACCACGCCACCGGCGATCACCGAGGTGGCGCCCGGCGTCAGGATCCCGCTGGGCAGCAGGTGGGTGGCGTACTTCTCGCCGTCGATCACGATGGTGTGACCTGCGTTGTGGCCGCCGCTGGTGCGGACCACGAAGTCGATCGGGTCGGTGGTGGCGAGCAGGTCGGTGGCCTTGCCCTTGCCCTCGTCGCCCCACTGGGCGCCGAGCACGACGATTGCGGGCATCTCAGCCCTCCTCTGTCTTCCGGCAGAAATGAAAACAGCCCCGGCACAAGGCATCGGGGCTCTTGCGGAGCCACGCTACCGCACCTCGGACTGCGCGCCGTGGACTAGTGTCCGCCTCGTGCGCTCACTCCTCGTCATCACCAATGCCGATGCCGGGACCTCCGACGAGGAGCGCCTGGCGACCGCCCTCGCCATCCTGCGCGAGGACGCCTCCGTCGAGGTCGCCAAGACCTCCAACCCGGGCGAGCTCGACGGCGTGCTGCACCGTGCCGGCGGCCGCACCGTCGTCGTCGCCGGCGGCGACGGCAGCATGCACGCGGTCGTGACGGCCCTCCACAAGCGCCACGAGCTGGCCGGGGCCACCCTGGGCCTGCTGCCGATGGGCACCGGCAACGACTTCGCCCGTGGCAACCAGATCCCCCTCGAGATCGAGGACGCCGCCCGCCTGGTGCTGACCGGTGAGGCCCGCGAGGTCGACCTGCTCGTCGACGAGGTCGGCAACATCGTCGTCAACAACGTCCACGTCGGCGTCGGCGCCCAGGCCAGCCGCAAGGGCGCGAGGTGGAAGTCCCGGCTCGGCTCGGTCGGCGTGGGCAAGGTCAACCTGGGCAAGCTCGGCTACCCCATCGGCGCCGCGCTGTCGGCCTTCCACCCGCCGAGCTGGCGGATGCGCGTCGAGATCGACGGCCAGGTCGTCAACGACGTCAACCGCCCCGTCCTGATGGTCGCGATCGGCAACGGCGGCAACGTCGGCGGCGGCACCGAGCTCAACCCCGACGCCGACACCGAGGACGGACGCCTGGACGTGATGATCAGCCGTGCGGTGAAGCCGCTCGCCAAGATCGGCTACGTCGCTCGCCTGCGCACGGGCGACCACGACGAGCGCGACGACGTGGTGACCCTGCGCGGGCGCACGGTCAAGGTCAGCGGCGACGAGTTCTGGCTGTCCGCCGACGGTGAGATCTCCGGCCCCGAGCGCAGCCGGAGCTGGCGCCTCGAGCCGGCGGCGTACCGACTCATCCTGCCTGCCTGAGGCCCCTGCCGCGGCTCAGAGCCAGCCGCGACGCACGGCCTCCACGCCTGCCTGGAAGCGCGTGTCGACGCCGAGCTCGGTCATCAGCGCCGAGATCCGGCGGCGCACCGTGCGCAGGCCGATCCCGAGCTTGCGGGCGATCACCTCGTCGGTGACGCCTGCCATCAGCTGCTCGAGGAGGAACTGGCGCTCGTCGGGGCGCCCCTGGCCCGACTCCAGCTCGGGGACGGGGGCGGCCCGCGACCACAGCAGCTCGAACCAGAGCGTGAGCGCCGAGACGATGGAGCGCTGCCGCACGTGGATGCGCGGCTCGTCGGCGTAGCCGAGCGGCTCGGGCAGCACCGCGTGTGCGTCGCCGAGGATGAACATCCTGGTCGGCACCTCCGACATCACCCGCACCTGCTCACCGAGCTGGGCGCGAGTGCGCAGCGCTTCGGGCGCCTCGGTGAGGGCGCGCACGGGGTAGATCGCGCGGGACCGGCGTCCCGTCGCCATCGCCTCGGCCAGGACCGTGCTCACCCGCGACTCACGTGGCATCGCCCACGCGTCGGGCCGCAGCCACAGCATGTCGCCGCGGCTGGTGCGGAGCATCAGCTGCAGCAGCTCGAACGGGTCGCCGCCCGCGCTCAGCTCCCCGTCCAGCGGGCGGATCTCGGTGAGGTCGGCGACGTCGGGACGGGTCGCGGCCGCCACCAGGTGCGGCACCGCGCTGGCCAGCTCGCTCAGTCGAGCGGCAGACGTCGCCGCCTGGCGCGACTCCTTGCGCACCAGCTCGGACAGCACCTCCGCGAGAGGGGGTACGACGAGCCGCCCACCGTCGAGGGTCACCAGGCCACGCTCCTCCAACGGCGCCAGCGCCCGCAGCAGACCCTCGGGCCGCTCCTGGACGAGGCGGGCGACGCCGACCAGCGTGTGGCCCGAGACCGGGACGAGGCGGAAGTAGAGCTGCTCGGCGTCACGGGAGAGCCCGAGCGCCGCGAGCACGGAGGAGGGGTCACCGGCCATGGCTGGCAGTTTAGTGCCAGCGGCACTCGCGAACCACATGGCAGCGAACGGCCACTCCATAATGAGGCGACCAGTCGCGTGCGGGGGTGTGCGACCAGGTCAGCTCCTTGGGAGCACAGCGCCGGAGTCGCCTCGGGGGACGGCTCCGGCGCTTCCCATGTCCACCGATAGCCTTGGCGCCATGGCACGAGGTGGACGTCAGGGACAGGGTGAGCCGGTCGACTGGGTGACGCGGGCGGCGGACGACGCCGTACGCCACGCCGGCGAGGGCAACCTGGTGACGGTCGCCTCGGGCGCCTCGCCGAGCGGTCCGATCCACCTGGGCAACCTGCGCGAGTTCATCACGCCGCACTTCGTCGCCGAGGAGCTGCGCCGACGCGGCGTGCCGGTGCGCCACCTCCACTCGTGGGACGACTTCGACCGCTTCCGCAAGGTCCCTGCCGGCGTGCCGGCCGAGTGGGCCGACCACATCGGGCGCCCCCTCACCGCGGTCCCCGACCCGTGGGAGTGCCACCCGAGCTGGGCCGAGCACTTCAAGGCACCCCTGCAGGACGCGCTGCGCGAGCTCGGCGTGGAGATGGAGGAGATCTCCCAGACCGAGATGTACACCTCCGGCGCCTACCGCCAGCAGGTGCTCGAGGCCGTGGCGCGCCGCGACGACATCGAGGCGGTGCTGGCCAAGCACCGCACCAAGAAGGTGAGCGCCGGCGAGGACGCCTCCGCGCAGGAGGCGGCCGACCTCGCCGACTCGGTCGCCAACGAGGACGACGACGAGGCGACGGCCGGCGGCTCCCCCGACTCGATCGCCCGCTTCCCCTACCGGCCCTACTGCCGTGAGTGCGGGCGCGACACCGTCACCACGACGGCGTACGACGAGGCCACCACGACCCTGTCCTACACGTGCTCCTCCTGCGGCCACGACGGCACCACCGACCTGTCGAGCGACAACGACGGCAAGCTCGTGTGGAAGGTCGACTGGCCGATGCGCTGGGCCTACGAGAAGGTCAACTTCGAGCCGGCCGGTCGCGACCACATGACGCCCGGGTCGTCCTACACCGTCGGCACCGAGATCGCGCCCTCGATCTTCGACTGGCGCGCGCCCGCCCGCGTGATCTACGCCTTCGTCGGGTTCGCCGGTGTGCAGAAGATGTCCTCGTCGGCCGGTGGGGTGCCCACCGCGACCGACGCGCTGCGGATCCTCGAGGCGCCGATGCTGCGCTGGCTCTACGTCCGCCGCGCCCCCACGCAGGCCTTCGACATCGACTTCGGCCCGGCCGTCGTGCGCCTCTACGACGAGTGGGACGCGCTCGGCCGCAAGGCCGCCGACCCCGCCAAGGCCGACGTGGCGACGCTGGCCTGGCACCGGGCGTCCGAGACGGCGTCCGCCGGCCGCCTGCCCACCCCGGCGGTCCCCGTTCCGTTCCGCACGCTCTCCTCGGTCGCCGACGTGACCGCGGGCTCGGCCGAGCTCATCTCGCGGATCGTGGAGTCCTCCGGCTTTCCGCACGAGTCGGTCGCCGACCTCGAGCCGCGGCTGTCCAAGGCCATGCAGTGGACGGTCGAGCACGTGCCCGCCGACGAGCGGACCACGGTGCGCGAGACGCCCGACACCGAGCGCCTGGCCGCGCTGAGCGAGGACGAGGAGCTGTGGCTGCGGATCTTCCTCGACCGGCTCCCCGAGGACGGCGACCTCGATGCGGTCACCTCGGTCGTCTACGGCGTGCCGAAGGTCGCCCGCGGGCTCGGCTTCGACGATGCGCCCACCGACCAGGTCAAGGCCGACCAGAAGGACTTCTTCCGGCTGCTCTACAACCTGCTCGTCGACGCGGACCGCGGCCCTCGCCTGCCGACGCTGGTGCTGGCCCTCGGACCTGCGAAGGTGCGCCGGCTGCTCGGCGCCTGAGCCGTTTCACCTCGAGCACATTCCGAAAGTCAGGCCGGGCCTGACGCGCCGGTGGTGGGATGCCGACATCCCAACCACACGGAGGAAATCCATGCTCAACCACGCGCTCGGCACCGTTCGCCGCGGCATCCCCACCATCGTCATCGCCGGCGTCCTCGTCGTGGCCTCGGCCACGAGCGGCGCCACTGCCGCCCTCGTCATCACCGGCAAGCAGATCAAGGACAACACGGTCACGACGAAGGACATCAAGAACGGCACCCTGTCGACGAAGGACATGTCCTCGTCGACGCTCTCGTCGCTGAAGGGCGCCACCGGTCCTGCCGGCGCCCCCGGTGCTCCGGGCGCTGCCGGCGCGCCGGGCGTCTCGGGCTACCAGATCGTCACGGCCTCCGCCGTGATCCCCGCCAACGACGGGGGTGAGGTCGTCGCCTTCTGCCCCGCCGGCAAGAAGGTGCTCAGCGCCGCGGGCGAGCTCCAGGGCGCCTACACCGGGACCGCGGTCAACCTCGACCTGAGCGCGACCAAGGCGACCGCCTACGCCGAGAACTACTTCGACACCGCCGACACCCTGGTCATCGACGTCGTCTGCGCCGTCGTCGGCTGACGGAGCCTCTTCCGACGCCCCGACGGGCCGGTCAGCTGCGGAAGCTGACCGGCTCGCCGAGGTAACGCTCGAGGTCGGCGCGCACGTCGTCGCTGATCGGCCACGCCGACTGCGCGGCGTGGTCCCACAGGACGTTGACGCACTCCCAGACCGCCGCCGGGGCGCCACCCGCCTCGACCCGCAGCTCCGCCGCGACCGTGAAGGACGACCGCCCGACCCGCGTCACCCAGAGCGAGGCCAGGAACGGCTGGTAGGGCACGAAGCGCATCTCACCGTGGTACTCGATGGCCTGCGACGCGACCAGCTCGGAGACGCCCTCCCCCACCGCGTGCAGCAGCCCCGTCGCGCCCTCGGGAAGGCCCGGCAGGTGCGCGAAGCGCAGGAACTCGTAGCGTGCCTCGTCGAGCACGCGTACGGCCTCGACGTTGTCGACGTGCCCGGCGAGGTTGATGTCGCGGTAGCGCGCCTGGATCTCGGTGGTGAAGGTCTGGCCCATGACCGAAGTGTGTCGGACGCCCGCCTAGGGTTGGGCCATGACCTCCGGACCCTTCGGCGGCGACCTGATGGCCGGTCCCCCGCCCACCCACCTTCCCGCCGACCCCGCCGACGCCGAGCTGGCCGGTGGCGAGGCCCCCGCCGCGGTCGTACGCCGCCACCCGGAGTCGCCCGCCGCCTGGGCCGCGATGGCGGCCGAGGCCCAGCAGGCCGGCGCGGACGACGTGACCGTCTACGCCTACTCCCGCGTCGGCTACCACCGCTCGCTCGACCAGCTGCGCCGCAACGGCTGGAAGGGCCACGGCCCCGTGCCGTGGGAGCACGAGCCGAACCGCGGCTTCCTGCGCTCGCTCGCCCTCCTCGCCATCGCTGCCCGCGCCATCGGCGAGACGGCCGAGTGGGAGCGCTGCTCGACCTTCCTGCGCGACTCCAGCCCGGCGGCGGCGGACGAGCTGCTCTGACCGAGCACGGGTCCAGGTGACGCCCGTGCAGCGACTGAGGACCTATCTCCTGACCGTCGCGGGGCCGGTGCGGTCACCCCACCACGACGTGCAGCTCGCGGCACTGCTCGCACTCAATGCCGGAGTGCTCAACTCGGTCGGCTTCGTCGCGGTGTCGGTCTACACCTCCCACATGACCGGCTTGACTGCCTCCGTGGCGGACCACCTGGTGCTGGGTGGCGCAGCGGTCGTCCTCACCGGCCTGCTGGGCATCACCACGTTCCTGGCGGGCGCGGCCGCGTGTGCGGTCCTGTTCAACTGGGGCCGGCGCCGGTCGCTGCGCGGCAGGTACGCCAACGTGCTGGTGCTCGAGGCGCTGCTGATCCTGCTGTTCGGTCTGCTGGCAGAGGCCCTGTCCTGGCGACACCGCGACCTGCTCTTCGTGGGGGTCCTCTGCTTCACCATGGGCATGCAGAACGCCATCATCACCAAGATCTCCGGCGCCCAGATCCGCACCACCCACGTCACCGGCATGGTCACCGACATCGGGATCGAGATCGGCAAGCTGGTCTACGTCTCGCGCACCCCGGGCCTGCCCCCCGTCGTGCCCGATCGCCGCAAGCTCGCGACGCTCACGCTCCTGGTCGCGCTGTTCTTCGGCGGCGGGGTGATCGGCGCCATCGGCTACCTGGAGTTCGGCTTCGCCACCCTCGTCCCACTGGCGCTGGTCCTGCTCGCCGCCGCCGCCGCGCCGCTCGCGGCCGACGTCCGGACCGGCGCGCGCCCGGTGGGGTGACCGCTCGTCGCGTGAGATCGACCGCTGGTCGAGCCACCCTCACGGAGGGGTGACGGCCGTCACCTCGCGAGTAAGGTCGCGCGGGTGAATTCCGGGAACACACCTCCACAGTCGCGCCCTGAAGACCCGGGCGTCCCCCCGACCGACAAGGGCAAGATGGCGCTCGCCGCCGTCCTGCTCCTCATCCCCATCGTCGCGCTTCTCTGGGTGCCGCACTACGCGAAGGTCGAGCCGACGCTGCTCGGCTTCCCGTTCTTCTTCTGGTACCAGTTCCTCTGGGTCTTCATCTGCTCGGCGCTGACCTGGACGGCCTACAAGCTCACGCTGTCGGCGCGCGGGAAGACCACGCACAAGGTGGGTGGGGACCGATGACGCCCCAGCTGACCGTGATGGCCGCCGAGACCGACGGCATCAACGGCGTCGCCCTGTCGGTGCTCATCGCCCTGTTCGCCCTGGTGACCGTCGCCGGCTTCATGGCCACCCGCTTCATGCGCGCCGACTCGATGGAGTCGCTGGAGGAGTGGGGCCTGGGCGGACGCAAGTTCGGCACCTGGATCACGTGGTTCCTGCTCGGCGGCGACCTCTACACGGCGTACACGTTCGTCGCCGTCCCGGCCGCGATGTTCGCCACCGGTGCCGTGGCCGGCTTCTTCGCCGTGCCCTACACGATCGTGCTCTACCCGATCATCTTCATCTTCATGGCGCGGCTGTGGTCGGTGAGCCACCGCCACGGCTACGTCACGACGGCCGACTTCGTGCGCGGCCGCTACGACGACCGCGGGCTGTCGCTGGCGGTCGCGGTCACCGGCTTCGTGGCCACCATGCCCTACATCGCGCTCCAGCTCGTCGGCATCCAGGCGGTCCTGGAGGTGGCCGGGCTCGGCGGCGGCGACAACATCGTCCAGAAGGACGCGCCGCTCTTCATCGCCTTCGCGCTGCTCGCGGCCTACACCTACTCCAGCGGCCTGCGGGCGCCGGCGGTCATCGCCTTCGTCAAGGACATCCTCATCTACCTCGTCATCATCGTGGCGATCATCTACCTGCCCGGCCAGGTCGGCGGCTGGGACGCGATCTTCGGCGCGGCCGAGGACAAGATGGCGGCCACCAACGAGGCGACCGGCGGGCCCACCGGCTCGTTCATCCCGGGCGCCGGCCAGGGCTGGGCGTACGCCACCCTGGCGCTGGGCTCGGCGCTGGCGCTGTTCATGTACCCGCACTCGATCACCGCGTCGTTGTCGTCGAACTCCCGCAACACGATCCGTCGCAACGCCGCGATCCTGCCGGCGTACTCCTTCGTGCTGGGCCTGCTGGCCCTGCTCGGCTGGGTCGCGATCGCCGCGGGGACGCAGCCGATCGGCCTCGACGGCGAGCCCAACGCGCAGCTGGTGATCCCGCAGCTGTTCGAGGACATGTTCCCGGCGTGGTTCGCCGGTGTCGCCTTCGCCGCGATCGCGATCGGCGCCCTCGTGCCGGCCGCGATCATGTCGATCGCCGCAGCCAACACGTTCAGCCGCAACATCTACAAGGAGTGGCTCAAGAAGGACGCCACCCCGGCGCAGGAGGCCAAGGTCTCCAAGCTGATGTCGTTGCTGGTGAAGGCGTTCGCGCTGATCTTCGTGCTCACCCTCGACAAGCAGAACGCGATCAACTTCCAGCTCCTCGGCGGCATCTGGATGCTCCAGACGTTCCCGGTGATCGTGTTCAGCCTCTTCACGCGGTGGTTCCACCGCTACGGCCTGCTCGTCGGCTGGGCCGTCGGCATGGTCTACGGCACCGTCGGTGCCTACAACGTGAAGAACCCCGTCACCGGCAAGGCGTTCGGCGGCTCGCTCGACAACATCCCCGGCATCGGCGAGATGGGCTACATCGCGATGACGGCCTTCGTCATCAACGTGGCCATCGCGACCGTGCTGACGGTGGCGCTGCGGGCGGCGAAGGTGTCCAACGGTCGCGACGAGACGATCCCGTTCGACTACTTCGCCGACGCCGACGACCCGCGGGTTCAGAAGGACCTCGTCGAGCACAGCTCGCACGAGACGCCGTACGGCGACCCGGACGACATCCCGGGCAACGCGCCCGCGCGCTGACGGCGTACGCCTCCGGACGGCACTCGAGCGGTGCCCCGGCGGCCTCCGGTCGTCGCAGTAACGGGTCGAACATGGCACTCCCGCCCCCACCGATGGGGGCGGGAGTGCTCATTCCGACCCGTTACCGGACACGGTGACGGACCACGAACCGTCCACAGACCGCTCCTCGAGGTGCTCCTCCACAGCGGCTGGGAGGTCTGCTCGACCGACCGTTCCCCGGGGTCCGACGATCGGCCTGTGGATCTGCAGAGCTATGTCCCCGCCCGCGCCCAGCACGGCCTCCTCACGCACCGCCAGGCACTGGAGGGCGGTCTCTCGCCGCGCGAGGTGGCCCGACTGGTCGCCAGCGGCGAGTGGGTGCGACTGCGCAAGGGCGTGTACGCGGACGGTGAGGCGTACGCCGACCTGGACCCGTTCCGCGAGGCGCCGATCCTGCGGATGAGGGCGGTCGTGCTCGCGGTCGACGACGAGCCGATCTTCACCCACGACTCAGCTGCGATCGTGCATGGGCTCGGAGTGCCGGATCCGCGAGCGAGTCCGCCACACGTCGCGCGTCTGCACCATCGAGCGACGCGGACCACTGGTGGCATCGTCACCCACGGCGCACCCTTCGGGCCGGACGCGGTCGTGCGTCGCGACGGCCTCCTGGTCCTGGCACCGGCCCGCACTGCCTTGGACATGGCACGCCTGCACGGCCTGTGGCCCGGGATGGCTGCGTGTGATGCCGCGTTGCGCCAGGGCGTGACCCGGGCCGATCTCGAGGAGGCCGCCGAGCCGATGCAGCGCTGGCCCCACAAGCGGTTGGTCGACCGCGCCATCCGGCTGGCAGACCCCGGCGCCGAGAGCTACCTGGAGTCGCTCGCCCGGGGACTGGTCCTCGAGCTGAGCATCGGACGGCCCGAGACGCAGTTCGGCCTGACCGACGGCCACCGTCGGGCGTGGTGCGACCTCCGCGTCGGACGCCACCTGTTCGAGGCCGACGGCCTGTCGAAGTACGACGAGGACCCCGAGGGCTCCCTCCTGGACGAGAAGCTGCGGCAGGACTTCCTGACGGGCTTCAAGCTCGGCGCTTCCCGGATCACCTTCCACGACTGCCACGGCGGCCGGCAGGCCGCGCTGCGCCGACTGGCCCGCGAGTTCGACGACACCTGCCGTCGCTTCGGCACCTCGATCGACGACCTGGCTCCGTACGTGTTGCCGCGATCGGCCCGGGTTCGGGCGGGCTGAGGCCATCACCGCCGACCGGTGCGGGTAACGGGTCGAAAGCAACACTCCCGCCCCCACTGGTGGGGGCGGGAGTGTGCGATTCGACCCGTTACCCGGGGCTACATCCGGGCGGGAGTCAGCCAGTCAGGAGCCAGGAGTCAGTCAGCCAGGCGTCAGCCGGCGAGCGAGGTGCCCGCGGAGCGCAGGTTCTGGCAGGCCTCCACGATGCGCTCGGCCATGCCGGCCTCGGCGGCCTTGCCCCAGGCGCGGGGGTCGTACTGCTTCTTGTTGCCGACCTCGCCGTCGACCTTCAGCACGCCGTCGTAGTGGGTGAACATGTGCGCCGCGACCGGGCGCGTGAAGGCGTACTGGGTGTCGGTGTCGACGTTCATCTTGATGACGCCGAAGTCGACCGCGTCGCTGATCTCCTGCGCGGTCGATCCGGAGCCGCCGTGGAAGACCAGGTCGAACGGGCGGGCGTCCGAGCCCAGGCCCAGCTCGGAGGCGGCGGCCTCCTGCGCGGTCTTGAGGATCTCCGGGCGCAGCTTGACGTTGCCGGGCTTGTAGACACCGTGCACGTTGCCGAAGGTCAGCGCGGTCATGTAGCGACCGCGCTCGCCGGCGCCGAGCGCCTTGATCGTGGCGATCGCGTCCTCGGGCGTGGTGTAGAGCTGGTCGTTGATCTCGTTGGCCACGCCGTCCTCCTCGCCACCGACGACACCGACCTCGATCTCGAGGATGATCTGGGCCGCGGCGCACCTGGCGAGCAGCTCCTCGGCGATCTGGAGGTTCTCCTCCAGCGGCACCGCGGAGCCGTCCCACATGTGCGACTGGAAGAGCGGGGCCTCGCCGCGCGCGACCCGCTCGGCGGAGATGTCGAGCAGCGGGCGGACGAAGCCGTCGAGCTTGTCCTTCGGGCAGTGGTCGGTGTGCAGCGCGATGTTGACGGGGTAGTTCTTCGCGACCTCGGCGGCATAGGCGGCGAAGGCCACCGAGCCGGACACCATGTCCTTCACGGACGGGCCGGAGAGGTACTCCGCGCCGCCGGTGGACACCTGGATGATGCCGTCGGAGCCGGCGTCGGCGAAGCCCTTCAGCGCGGCGTTGAGCGTCTGGGAGGACGACACGTTGATGGCCGGGTAGGCGAAGGACTTGGCCTTCGCGGCGTCCAGCATCTGCGCGTAGACCTCGGGGGTGGCGATGGGCATCGGCGGTTCTCCTCAGAAGGGGTCCTACAGGCACTCCCAACCCTAGTGGCTACCGGTGGGTCGGGAATCTCGCGTGCTCCCGTCTCACCACGTGACAACCGTTCGGTGCCACCGCTCCGTCTCCACGGCTGGAACACTCACCCGCAGGGGGAACAAGCATGGGCACGGAGATCGACTGGCAGCGCGAGCTCGACGGCTCGTTCGGGGACGGCCGCGACGTCCACCCGGGGCACTACGTCGCGGCCGGCAGGAGGGCCGTACGCCGTCGCCGGGCGACCGCAGTCGTGCTGGCCGCCGTGGTGGTCGCCGGAGGCGCTGGCTGGGCCACCACTCTCGACACGGGCTCAGCGACGCGTGGCGATGCGCCGATCGCCACGTCGGGTCCTGCGCCCACCGACGACCAGGACGGTCGGGCCGAGCGCAAGGACCGCCTGCGCGAGCTCCGGGCCGCGCGGGACGCGAAGGCCGACGAGCCCATGTTCCTCGGGGAGCCCGCGACCCTCGACGTCGACGGGCTCGTGCTGGCGCCCGGGGCCGGACCGGTGCTGGAGCGGGTGGACAACCCGATGGGATACACCGACGTGCAGGGCCGGTCGCTGGGCATCCGCGTGATGTACAAGGGCCGTGAGAAGTACTCGCTCCTCGTCCGCCACAGCGACGGCGGCACCTCGATGGGGACGAACGACGCGACCGGCGACTTCGCCGCGTGGCTCGAGGGACGGGTGGCGAGCCAGCACTCGCTCGACGTCTCCAACGGAGTGACCGGCCCGATGGGCACCATCGCGCCGGACGACTGGATCAGGGTCGCGGCCGACGGCGCGGTGCTGCCGGGCGACGACGCGGTCGTCGTGCTCGCCGGCCGTGACGACCTCGACCTCGGCGACTTCGCGCCCGGGGCGGACCATGCCGGGATCGCCCGGCTGCGCGTCGGCGACCGGCCACAGGTCGTGATCTACCGCGTCGTCGACGGCGTGCTCGAGGTGATCCCGCTGGGCGACTGGGCCGGCACGTTCGAGGTCCTGGCGAAGGTCGTCCGCCAGCAGTACGCCTCCGGAGAGGGCATGCGATGAGGAGCGCGGACCGCGACGCGGCCTTCACCGAGTTCGTCGCCGCCCGCCAGACCCACCTGCGCCGCATCGCGTACGCCCTCTGCGGCGACTGGCACCGCGCCGACGACCTGCTGCAGACCGCCCTGACCAAGCTGTACGTCGCCTGGCCGCGGATCCGTCACGAGGGCAACGAGGAGGCCTACTGCCGCCAGATCATGGTGCGGGCCAACATCGACGAGTCCCGCCGGCCGTGGCGGCGCGAACGTCCCAGCGAGCACCTGCCCGAGGTGGCCGCGGAGGGGCCGACGTCGACCGAGGAGCGCTCGGCGCTCTTCGACGCGCTGCAGGCCCTGCCCGAGCAGCAGCGCAAGGTGGTCGTGCTGCGCCACTGGCTCGGCCTGTCGGTGCGTGAGACGGCCGACGAGCTCGGCATCGTCGAGGGCACCGTCAAGAGCCACAGCAGTCGGGGGCTGGCGGCCCTGGAGGCGGTACTGGCGCCGCAGCGGCACGGCTGAGCCACCCAGGGGGCGACGAACTGCACCCGCACGGGTATGGCGCCTGCACCGCGTCAGGCCTAGGTTGACGCCCATGACTCGACGACTCGCGTGGGGTGCCGCCCTCACCGGACTCCTCACCGCGACGATCGCCCTCGCGGGTGGCCAGTCCGCCACAGCGGCCGACCCGCTGTTCCAGGCTCCCGTCGTGGGCCAGTGCTTCGACATGGACTCCGCCGAGCTCGCCTCGGCGGCCTACACCGAGGCGCCGGTCGACTGCGCGGGCACCCACACCTCGACCACGATCGCCGTGGCCGTGCTGCCCGACGGACTGGCCTACGAGAGCCGCGCCCTCGCGCGCTTCGCTCTCGAGACCTGCGTCCCGGAGCAGCGCAGGGTGCTCGGCACCAGCATCCGCGGCCTGCGCCTGACGGCGTACACCCTCGGCTACTTCGGTCCCACCCCCGAGCAGCAGGCGGCCGGCGCGCGCTGGCTGCGCTGCGACCTCGTGCTCGGCAGCCCCGACGACCTGCAGCCGCTGCCCGCGAAGCTCCGCGTGGGCTCCTACCCGTTCAAGAAGTCGGTCTCGCGCTGCCTGGCCGGCCGCGACTTCCACCTCACCGTCTGCTCGGCGAAGCACACCTACCGCGCCACGGCCGCGATCACCATCAAGGCCGACCGGTTCCCCAGCGAGAAGGCGTGGAAGCGCATCGGCACGAAGCGCTGCCGCACCGCGGTCACCTCGCGGGCCTACCGCTTCGGCTGGCCGTCGAAGGTCGCGTGGAAGGCCGGCGACCACACGCTGCTCTGCTACTCCAAGACGCGCCGCTAGGCGCACCACGAGGACCCGCGGTCGGGTCCGGGGTGCCGTGGGGACATCCCGGCCCCGGCCGTGCTCAGCCAGGCAGGACTACCCGCGCCAGGCGTCGGCGCTGCCGAGGTCGGCGTACGCCCTGACCCAGCTGTGCATCGCGACGGCCGCGGCGGAGCTGGCGTTGATCGAGCGGGTGGAGCCGAACTGCGCGATCGAGAAGGTCCCGTCGCAGACCTCGCGGGCCGCCTGCGACAGACCGGGTCCCTCCTGGCCGAACAGGAAGCAGACCCGGCGCGGCAGCTCCATCGTCTCGAGGTGATCGCTGCCGGGGAGGTTGTCGATGCCGAGCAGGCGCACGGGCTGCTCGAGCGAGTGGAGGTGAGCCGCCAGCGCCGCGGCGTCGGGGTGGTGGCGCACGTGCTGGTAGCGATCGGTCACCATGGCGCCGCGCCGGTTCCAGCGGCGGTTGCCGACGATGTGCACCTCGGCGGCGAGGAAGGCGTTGGCGGTGCGCACGATCGTGCCGATGTTGAAGTCGTGCTGCCAGTTCTCGATCGCGACGTGGAAGCCGTGCCGACGCGTGTCGAGGTCGGCGACGATCGCCTCCACCGTCCAGTAGCGGTAGCGGTCGACGACGTTGCGACGGTCGCCGTCGCGCAGCAGGTCCGGGTCCCACTGCTCGCCCTCGGGCCACGGTCCCTCCCACGGGCCGACGCCCACCTCGGGCGCGCCGTGCGGCATCGGGTCGTAGGGCGCCCGCTCCTGCGGCTCCTCACCCACCACGGCTCAGTCCGTCGACGAGGACGAACGGCGGCGCAGCGAGCGGACCCGCAGCAGCACCCACCACGCCACGGCCGCCGCGACCGTGACGATGACGAGCTTCTGGAAGGTGCCGGCATAGGTCTCGACCACGTGCCACTGCTCGCCGAGGTAGTAGCCGGCGAGGACGAAGATGGTGTTCCAGATGGCGCTGCCGGCGAGCGTCAGACCGAGGAACTGCAGGATCGGCATCCGCTCGATGCCGGCGGGCACCGAGATCAGGCTGCGGAAGATCGGCACCATCCGCCCGAAGAAGACCGCCTTGCGGCCGTGCCGGGCGAACCACTCCTCGGTGCGCTCGAGGTCCGAGGTCTTGGTCAGCGGCAGCCGCTCCCAGACCCAGTACATCCGGTCGCGGCCGAAGAGCACGCCCAGGGCGTAGAGCAGCGAGGCGCCCACGACCGAGCCGACCGTCGTCCAGATCAGGGCCTCGGCGAGGGTGAAGGAGCCCTGGCTGGCGGTGAAGCCGGCCAGCGGCAGGATCACCTCGCTGGGCAGGGGCGGGAAGAGGTTCTCCGCCGCGATGACCACCGCCGCACCGACGGGACCGAGGCGCTCCATGAGGTCGACGGCCCAGCCGGCGACACCGTCGAGCTCAGCACCGGGTTGGGCAGCGAGGAGGCGGGACAGCACCCCGTGACCCTAGATCACGGGTCCGCAGGGTCAGCCAGCGGCGCGTACGGCGTCGAGGTCGGCGCGGGTCAGCACCGACCGGATGTCGAGCCCGACGTCGGCCAGCGGGTCCTCGCCCTCGGGCGAGCGGTCGATGGCGCACACCACGACCTCGACGACCGCGCCGAGCTCGCGCAGCGCGCGGGTCGCGTCGCGGACCGCGCCACCGGTGGTGATGACGTCCTCGACGAGGGTGACCCGTCGGCCGGACACGTCAGGGCCCTCGGCGAGCTTCGCCGTGCCGTACTCCTTGGCCTGCTTGCGCACGAACAGCGCGGGCAGGCCGGTCCTCGCGCTGACCATGGTCGCGATCGGCACGCCGCCGAGCTCGAGCCCGCCGAGGAGCTCGGTGTCCTCGGGCAGCAGGTCGACCACCTGCACGGCCACGCGCTCCAGCAGGGCGGGCTGCGCCTCGAAGAGGTACTTGTCGAAGTAGGTGTCCGCGACCTGCCCCGAGCGGAGGGTGAACTCCCCGGTCAGGCGGCAGGTGGCGTCGATGTCGGCGGCGAGGGTGGGGTCGGTGCTCACACCGCCGACCCTAGCGACGCCGCTGGGTAGCGTGGGGTCGTGCCCACCGCGAACCTGCTCTCCCGACGCCTGGCCCACATCCCGCCCACCGTCTTCAGCGAGATGTCGGCGCTCGCGCTGCGGACCGGTGCGATCAACCTGGGGCAGGGCTTCCCCGACGTCGACGGTCCGCAGTCGGTGGTGGAGGCGGCCGAGCGCGCCCTCGAGGGCGGGGCCAACCAGTACGCCCCCGGCATCGGCGTGCCGTCGCTGCGGGCCGCGATCGCGCGCCACCAGCAGCGCCACTACGGCCTCGAGGTCGACCCCGACCGCGAGGTGGTCGTGACGACCGGGTGCACCGAGGCCGTCGCGGCCGCCCTGCTGGGCCTCGTCGACCCCGGCGACGAGGTCGTCGTGCTCGAGCCCTACTACGACTCCTACGTCGCGATGCTCGACATGTGCGGCGCGGTCCGGCGTCCGGTGACGCTCCGGGCTCCCGACTTCCGCCCCGACCCCGATGAGCTGCGGGCCGCGGTCACCGACCGCACCAAGGTCATCCTCCTCAACACCCCGCACAACCCGACCGGCACCGTGCTGACCCGCGACGAGCTGCAGGTCGTGGCCGACCTCGCGATCGCGCACGACGTGCTCGTGATCACCGACGAGGTCTACGAGCACCTCGTCTTCGACGGGCTCTCCCACGTCCCGATCGCGACGCTGCCGGGGATGTGGGAGCGCACGCTGACGCTCTCGAGCGCCGGCAAGTCGTGGTCCTTCACCGGCTGGAAGGTCGGCTGGGCCACCGGACCCGCCCCGCTCGTCGGCGCGGTGCTCGCGGCCAAGCAGTGGCTGACCTTCACCTCGGGCTCGCCCCTGCAGCCCGCCGTCGCGCACGCGCTCGACCACGAGCCCGACTGGCCGGGCGAGCTCGCCCGGGACCTGCAGTCCCGGCGCGACCTCCTGTGCGAGGGCCTCACCGCGGCCGGGCTCGCGCCCAGCGTGCCTGAGGGCACCTACTTCACGACCACCGACATCTCGCACCTCGGCTGGGCGGACGGCCGCGAGTTCTGCCTCGCGCTGCCGGAGCGGGCCGGCGTGGTCGCGATCCCCACGCAGGGGTTCCACGACGACGCCGACGCCGGTCGGCAGCTGGTGCGCTGGGCCTTCTGCAAGCAGCCCGACGTCATCGCCGAGGGCCTGCGCCGCCTCGCAGCGGCCGACCTCGCGCGCTGACGCCGGGCGGCAGGGGCCTCAGCGGCCGGGGTAGTCCTTCGGCGGGTAGTCCGACCCGCCCGACGGGGGCTGGCCGTAGGGGTTGTCCGACGACGGCGGCTGGCCGTAGGGGTTGTCCGACGACGGCGGCTGGCCGTAGGGGTTGTCGGCCCGCGGCGCCTCGGGCGCGGACTGGGTGCCGTACGGGTTGGAGCCGTAGGTGTCGCCGCCCTGGGTGCCCGTGCCGTAGGGGTCGGTGCCGTAGCCGGTGCCGTAGCCGGCGGACGGGTAGCCACCGCCGGGGTGGCCGCCGTGGGAGCCCTTGCGGGCGAACCAGTCGCCGGCGCCGCCGACGAAGAGCAGCACGATCGTGGCCACCGAGGCGATCAGCGTGATGGCCGAGACGCCGCTGGTGATGCCGAGCAGCGACAGCAGCGCGACGACCGAGCTCGAGATGACCAGCAGGATGCGCGCGACGTTGGAGCGGCGGAGCACGAAGACCGCGAGCACGAGCGCGATCACCGCCCAGACCACGAGGCCCAGGATGAAGGCGACGAGCACGCCGACGGCGGCGTCGGCGTCGATCCCCGCGTCCTGGAACTCCGGGACGCGCTCCATCTCGGTGATCACCTGGTCGCGGGCGACCAGCAGGGCGAGACCGGCGAACCCGAAGAGCACCGCGGTGAGGCCCGAGAACACGATCGTGATCCAGGCCGCAGCCGTCACGGTGCCGGGACGTCGGTCTCTCTGCACCGGCGGCGCGCCGTAGGACGGCTGCTGGCCGTAGGGGGACGGCTGGCCCTGCTGGCCGTAGGGGGACGGCTGGCCATAGGGGTCTGGCTGGCCGTACGGCGTGTGGGTCGGCCCGGGCTCCTGGTCGCTCATGGGGCTATCTCACCACGAGCCCGGTGGCCGGCGCAGGGCGCGAGGCTCAGCGCGCGTCGACCGCGAACCAGCGCCGCACCTCGACCCGGCGCAGGCACAGGACCGTCGCCACCGCCGCTGCGGCCGGGATCAGGGTGAAGGGCGTGCTGAGCACCAGGGCGAAGCACGCACCTGCGCTGAAGGCGGCGCTGACGATCAGCCCGCGGCGCGCCCAGTCGCGGCGCGCCATCGCGAAGCCGGCCAGCACCAGCGCCACCACGCACCACGCGACGAACCCGCCGGCCAGCGCCAGGACGGTGCCGCGCAGCTGCTCGAGGGTCAGGCCGTCCTCGACGACCTGCGGCTGCTGCTCCTCGATCACGCTCATCAGGAAGTCGGGGGACAGACCGGCGATCGCGATCCACAGCAGCGACAGGCTGAGCAGGCCGCCCGCCGTCACCACGGTGATCACGAAGGCCGCCACCATCGCGCCGGGACGCTCGTGGAGCAGCTGCTGCTGCCGGGCGGCGGGCGGGGCGGGGCGGTCCTCGCGACCGCGCGGGGCGAGCGGCTGGCCGTAGGGCGAGTGGGTCGCGGTGTCGGGCTCGCCGAAGGGACGCGTGGCCGGCGGGGGCGTCGACGGCCTGCCCGGCTGGGCCGACCGGGCGTCGGGCGCGCCGGCGCTGGACGGCGTACGCCACGGGTCGTCCGCGCGGGCGGCGCCCTTGTCCTTGCCCTTGTCCTTCTCGGGCGCGGGCGCCGGGGGCGTCCAGCGGCCGGTCCTGAACCACTCGCGCGCAGGAGCCATCCAGAGCATCGCGGCACCGGCGGCGACGAAGGACCCGGCCAGCCCGCCGGCGGCGAGGCCGGTGACGAAGACCGGGATCGCGAAGATCGTGAGCCCCAGACGTGCGGAGCGGTCGGGCTTGCGGACGTACCAGCCCAGGATGCCGGTGGCGCAGGCGGCGGCCGCGGCGACCATGCAGGCGTAGCGGAGCAGGTCCGAGGCGCTGCTGACGTCGAGGCCGAGGGAGGAGAACGGCGACTCGGCGAGGACGTCGCGGATCGACTCCTGCGTCTCCAGCGAGCCGATCGTGGAGACCTGCTCCCAGGCGGTGACCAGCACCATGAACGAGGCGAACATGACGATGCCCGACGCGAGGGTGACCTGGGGCGGACGCTGCTCGGTGGGCTGGCTCACCCCTCCATTGTCCCCAGTGGCCCCCAAGACCCCTCATCGCGGTCGGGCGCGGGCGCTGGGGGGTTTCTCAGGGTCGCCCTCAGGGACGGACGGGGCCTCGTCCCCGATGCGCGCCACAGCCCCGCCCAGCGAGGCTCGACCCATGATCAGCGTCGAGTCCCTCACCAAGCACTACGGCCGCTTCACGGCCGTCGACCACGTGTCCTTCACGGCCGCCCCCGGCCGCGTCACCGGATTCCTCGGCCCCAACGGTGCCGGCAAGTCCACCACCATGCGCGTCATGGTCGGCCTCACCCGCCCGACCACCGGTCGCGTGACCATCGCCGGTCGCGACTACCGCGAGCTGGCCAACCCCGGTCTGGAGGTCGGCGTCCTCCTCGACGCCTCCGCCCAGCACGCCGGCCGCACCGGTCGCGAGATCCTCGCCATCGCCCAGCAGACGATGGGCCTGCCCCGCACCCGGGTCGCGGAGACCCTCGCCCGGGTGGGCCTCACCGAGGACGAGGCCGAGCGCCGCGTGCGCAACTACTCCCTCGGCATGCGCCAGCGCCTCGGCATCGCGACCGCCCTCATCGGCGACCCCGACGTGCTCATCCTCGACGAGCCCGCCAACGGCCTCGACCCGGCCGGCATCCGCTGGATGCGCGACCTGCTGCGCGGCTTCGCCGACGACGGCGGCACCGTGCTGCTGTCCTCGCACCTGCTGCACGAGATCGAGGTCATCGCCGACGACCTGGTCGTCATCGGCCAGGGCCGCATCGTGGCCCAGGGCACCAAGGCCGAGCTGCTGGCCGCCGCCGGCACTCTCGTGCGCACCGCCGACGTCGAGCGGCTCGCCCGCGCCCTGCACGAGGCAGCCGTCACCACCACCCCGATCGACGGCGGCCTGCGCGCCGACGCCGATCCCGAGCTCGTGGGCGAGACCGCCCACCGCGCCGGCGTCGTCCTGCGCGAGCTGCGGCCCGCCGACGGCGCGGGCCTGGAGGAGATGTTCCTCGAGCTCACCGCCGAGACCGCCCGAGAAGGAGCAGCAGCATGACCACCGCGACAGACATCCAGCCGGCCACCCCGGACTCTCCCCCGGCCCGTACGACGACCGGTGCGCCCGCCACCTCGCGCGCCGTCCGACCCATCCCGACCAGCCGCCTCGTCGCGGTCGAGCTGCGCAAGATGTTCGACACCCGCGCCGGCTTCTGGCTGATGGCGAGCGTCGGCATCGTCTCGGTGCTCGCCACCGCGGCCGTCATCATCTGGGCGCCCGACGAGGCGATCACCCAGGGCACCTTCTCCACCGCGATCGGCATGCCGCTGTCGGTGGTGCTGCCGATCATCGCGATCCTCTCCGTCACCGGCGAGTACAGCCAGCGCACCGGCCTGACGACGTACACGCTCGTGCCGTGGCGTGGACGGGTGCTCGGCTCGAAGGTCGTCGCCACCTTGCTGGTCGGCGTCGCGTCGATGTTCCTGGCCCTCGCGGTCGGGGCGCTCGGCAACCTCGCGGGCTCGGCCATCACCGGGCTCGACGCGGTCTGGGACATCACGCTCACCCAGTTCGGCAACATCGTGCTCGCCAACATCCTCGGGATGCTGATGGGCTTCATGCTCGGCGTGCTGTTCCGCAGCTCGGCCGGCGCGATCGTCGGCTACTTCGTCTACTCCTTCGTGCTGCCGGTGGCCTTCGGCACCCTCGCGGCCTTCCAGGAGTGGTTCCGCGACCTCCAGCCGTGGGTCGACGTCAACTTCGCCGTCACCCGGCTCTTCGACCAGACCATGACCGCGGAGTACTGGCAGCAGCTCGGCGTCTCGACGCTGGTGTGGCTGTGGGTCCCGCTCGCCATCGGCCTCCGTGCGGTGCTGCGCGCCGAGGTGAAGTAGCGCGGCTCTGACAGGCTGGGCGCCATGCATCCCGACGCCTGGCTGGTCGTCATCGACCCGCAGCGCATCTTCGCCGACGCCTCGAGCCCGTGGGGCTCCCCGATGTTCCCCGCCATCGTCGATCCCGTACGCCGACTCGCCACCGCGGCGGGTCGGCGTACGGTCGTCACGCGCTGGGTGCCCGCCACCGAGCCGCAGGGCAGCTGGGCGGCGTACCTCGAGGCCTGGCCGTTCGCGGACGTGGCGGAGGACGACCCGCTTCTCGAGCTGGTGCCGACGGCGCAGGGCCTGGGGAGCGAGGTCGTGTCCCTGCCGACCTTCGGCAAGTGGGGCCCGGCGCTGGAGGCGGTCACCGGCCCGACGCCGCACCTGGTGCTGGCGGGGGTGTCGACCGACTGCTGCGTCGTCTCGACCGCCCTGGCCGCCGCCGACGCGGGCGCGACGATCACGGTCGTGACCGACGCCTGCGCGGGCTCGACCCCGGAGAACCACCGCGCGGCGATGGACGTGATGGCGCTCTACCCGCCGCAGATCACCCTCGCCACCACCGACGAGGTGCTGGCGTGAGCCGGGTCATCCACACCGGCCAGGCCCTGGTCGACGTGGTGGTCGAGGTGCCCGACCTGCCCGTGCGCGGCCAGAACGTGATGGCCGCCTCGGCGACCGACTACGCCGGAGGTGCCGTCACCGTGCTGGTCGCTGCTGCCCGCTTCGGCGCCGCGTGCGTGCACGCCGGAGCCCACGGGACCGGGCCGCACGGCGACCTGGTCCGCGCGGCACTGGACTCGGAGGGCATCGCCGTGTCCGCCCCGGCCGTCCCCGCGCTCGACACCGGCATCTGCGTCGTCATGGTCGAGCCGAGCGCGGAGCGCACCTTCGTGACGACCCTCGGTGCTGAGCGCGAGATCAGCGTCGAGTCGCTCGCGAGCTCCGCGCCCGGAGCCGGCGACCTGGTGTGCGTCACCGGCTTCTCGCTGGCGCTCGAGCGCACCCGCGACCCGCTGCTCACCTGGCTGCCGACGCTCGACCCCGACGTCGTCGTCGTGCTCGACCCGGGCGCGGCCTTCGCCGACCTGCCGGCCGAGGTGCGCGAGGCGATGCTCGCGGTCACCGACGTGTGGTCGAGCAACGCCGAGGAGGCCGAGGGCCTGCTCCGCGCAGCCGGCCGGCCCGCCCCCGAGGACCTGGCCGGCCTCACCACGGCCGTCGCCCCGCTGCTGCGTGGGGACGCCGTCGCCATCGTCCGCGACGGTCCCGGCGGCTGCGCGGTGCACGTCGGCGGCGAGACCACGGACGTGCCGGGCTTCCCGCAGAAGCCGCTCGACACCAACGGCGCGGGCGACACCCACACCGGTGCCCTCCTGGCTGAGGTCGCCGCGGGGACGCCCTGGGTGGAGGGATGCCGGCGGGCCAACGCGGCCGCCGCGATCAAGGTGACCCGGCGCGGGCCGGAGTCGGCCCCGACGGCTGCCGAGGTCGACGAGTTCCTGACCGGCCTCTGAGTCAGCGGACCAGACAGGGACGCTTGGGGTCGAAGGTCCAGTCGTCGACGAGGTACTGCATCGCCACTGCGTCGTCGCGCGCGCCGAGGCCGTGCTCGAGGTAGAGCTCGTGCGCCTCGGCGACCCGCTCGCGGTCCAGGGTGACGCCGAGCCCGGGTGCGGTCGGCACCTCGATGGCCCCGTCGCGGATCTGCAACGGCTCGACCGTCAGGCCCTGTCCGTCCTGCCAGATCCAGTGGGTGTCGAGCGCGGTGATCTCGCCGGGCGCCGCTGCCCCGACCTGGGTGAACATGGCCAGCGAGACGTCGAAGTGGTTGTTGGAGTGCGAGCCCCAGGTGAGGCCGAAGTCGTGGCACAGCTGGGCGACCCGCACGGAGCCCGCCATCGTCCAGAAGTGCGGGTCGGCGAGCGGGATGTCGACGGCGTTGGTCCGGACGGCGTCTGCCATCTGCCGCCAGTCGGTCGCCACCATGTTGGTGGCGGTGCGCAACCCGGTGCGGCGCTTGAACTCCGCCATCACCTCGCGCCCGGAGAAGCCACCCTCTGCGCCGCACGGGTCCTCCGCATAGGCCAGCACGTCGTCGAGGCCGCCCAGCAGCCGCACGGCGTCCTCGAGCAGCCAGCCGCCGTTGGGGTCGAGGGTGATCCGCGCGTCCGGAAAGCGCTCGTGGAGCGCGGTGACGGCGGCGACCTCCTCCTCGCCGGGCAGCACGCCGCCCTTGAGCTTGAAGTCGCTGAAGCCGTAGCGCGCCTGAGCAGCCTCGGCGAGGCGGACGACCGCCTCGGGGGTCATCGCCTCCTCGCGCCGGACCTTCTCCCAGTCGTCGGCGCCTCCCGACTCGGCCGTCGAGCGGAGGTAGGCCAGGTCGGTGCGGTCGGGGTCGCCGACGTAGAAGAGGTAGCCGAGCATGGGGACGCTCGTGCGCTGCTGCCCGTCGCCGAGCAGCTCGGCGACCGGCACCCCGAGCGCCTGGCCCGAGAGGTCGAGCAGCGCCGACTCCAGCGCCGTCACGGCGTGGATGGTGGTGCGGAGGTCGAAGGTCTGCAGGCCGCGACCGCCGGCGTCCCGGTCGGCGTACGCCGCGGCGACGCGCCGCAGAAGGGAGCGGAACGTCGCCACCGGCTGGCCGACCAGGATGTCGGCGGCGTCGGCGATCGTCTGCCGGATCGCCTCACCGCCCGGCACCTCGCCGAGGCCCTCACGACCCTCGGAGTCGGTGACGATCGCGATGTTGCGGGTGAAGAAGGGACCGTGCGCCCCGCTCAGGTTGAGCAGCATCGAGTCGTGCCCTGCGACCGGGACGACGTCGACCTTCGCGATCGTGCTCACTTCTCGAGCGCTCCGTCGATGCGGCGACGCAGGCCCCACGGGTTGTCGTCGCGGACGGCCTCGGGCAGCAGCCCCGCAGGCACGTCCTGGTAGGCGACCGGACGCTGGAAGCGCTCGATCGCCAGGCTGCCGACGCTGGTGCTGCGGGAGTCGGAGGTGGCGGGGAACGGACCGCCGTGCACCATCGCGTGCCCGACCTCGACGCCGGTCGGCCAGCCGTTGAAGAGGATCCGGCCCACCTTCAGCTCGAGCACCGGCACGAGCGCGGCTGCGGCCGCGCTGTCGGCCTCCGTGGCATGGACCGTCGCCGTGAGCTGGCCCTCGAGGTCGTCGAGCCGGGTCACCAGGTCGGCCACGTCGTCGTACCTCACGACGACGCCGGCGGCGCCGAACACCTCGTCGGTGACCGGGTGCGCGAGCCCGTCCGCCTCGACGACCAGGGGCGCGGGGGCCAGGTCGCCGGCGGCGGTGCCCTCGGCGACGACGCGTACGCCCGCGACGTCGCGCAGGGTGGCGGTCCCGGTGCGGTAGGCCTCGGCGATGCCCGGGGTGAGCATCGTCTGGCCGGACGCGCCGGCGACAGCCTCCCCGGCGGCGCGTAGGAAGGCGTCGCCCTCCGCGCCGGAGGGGAGGAAGAGGAGTCCGGGGTTGGTGCAGAACTGGCCCGACCCGAGCGTGAGGCTGCCGACGTACGCCTGCGCGAAGGCTGCGGTGTCGTTGGCGGCGAGCGCGCCGGGAAGGACCACGACGGGGTTGATCGAGGACATCTCGGCGTAGACCGGGATCGGCACGTCGCGCTGCGCTGCCGCACGGACCAGGGCGAGCCCCCCGCCGCGGGAGCCGGTGAAGCCGACGGCCGTGACGCGCGGGTCGGAGACGAGCTCCTGACCGGTCTCGATGCCGCCGAGGACGAAGGAGAAGGTGCCGGCCGGGAGGCCGGAGGTCGCGACCGCGCGGTTGATCGCGCGGGCGACGAGCGTTCCCGTGACCGGGTGGGCAGGGTGGCCCTTCACGACGACCGGGCAGCCCGCCGCGAGGGCGGACGCGGTGTCGCCACCGGCGGTCGAGAAGGCGAGCGGGAAGTTGCTGGCACCGAAGACCGCGACCGGGCCGAGCGGCACCATCCGCTGCCGGATGTCGGCGCGCGGCAGGGGCGTACGGTCCGGCATGGCGGGGTCGATCCGCACCCCGAGGTGGTCGCCCTGAGCCACCACACCGGCGAACATCCGCAGCTGGCCGGTCGTCCGGCCCACCTCCCCGGTGATGCGGGCCTCGGGCAGCCCGCTCTCGCGGACGGCCTCGACGATGATCGCGTCCTTGTCGGCCTCGATCTCCGCGGCGACGGCCTCGAGGAACGCACTGCGCTCCGCCGGGCTGGTTGCCCGGTAGGCCGCGAACGCCTCGGCGGCGGCGCTGGTGGCGGCGACGACGTCGGGCTGCTCGGAGTCGGTGCCGGCGATGATGCTGGTGGCCTGATCGGTCACGGGGGTTCCTCCCAGTTGTCCTGCTGGCGGTGCTGTCCTGGCGCGGGGTCAGGCCTTCGAGCCTGCCACCTTGTCCACGAGGGTCTGGAGCTCGTCGCGCTCGGCGTCGAGCAGGTCGGACAGCGGCGGGCGGACCGGCCCGGCGGGACGACCGACGGCGGCGAGCCCCGCCTTGACGATCGAGACGGCGTAGCCGGACTCGCGGTCGCGGATCTTGGTGTAGGGGATGACGAAGTCGTTGAGCATCGCGTAGACCGTCGCCTGGTCCTGACGACGCACGGCGTCGTAGAAGTCGAGCGCGAACTGCGGCACGAAGTTGAAGATCGCCGAGCTGTAGGTCGTCACGCCGAGCTGGAGCAGCGGCAGCGCGAAGACCTCGGCCGTCGGCAGGCCGCCGACGTAGACGAGGCGGTCGCCGAGCTGGGCGTAGGTGCGGGTCATCTGCTCGATCGAGCCGACGCCGTCCTTGAAGCCGACCAGGTTCGCGTTGCGGGCGCAGGCCTGCTCGAGCGCGTCCGTGCCGAGGACGGCGTTGGCGCGCGAGTAGTAGATGACACCGAGGCTGGTCGCCGCGCAGATCGCGCTGATGTGCTCCACCAGTCCGCGCTGCCCCGCCTCGGTGAGGTAGGGCGGCATCAGCAGGATGCCGTCGGCTCCGGCCGCCTCGGCTGCCCGGACCTGTGCCACGGCATTGACCGTCGAGCCGGTCGCGGGCGCCAGCACCGGCACCTTGCCGGCCGCTCCCGCGATGGCGGCGCGCACGACGCGGTCTGTCTCCTCGGCGGTGAGGGAGAAACCCTCACCTGTGCCGCCTGCGGCGAACAGGCCGGCGACGGGATAGCCGCTGAGCCACTCGAGGTGCGCGCGGTAGGCCGCCTCGTCGAGCTGGAGGTCGGCGTCGAAGTGGGTCACCGGGAAGGACAGCAGGCCGCTGCCCAGGGTCTCGACGAGCTCGGTGGGGCTGTACTTCGTCACGCTGCGTCCTTCGGTCGATGTGGCGGTGCTCACCAACCTAGGAAGCGGGGACGATGCCTGTCCAAGCCCGATTCTGAATGCAGTGATGCTCCTGAGGCATGGTGCGGCTCGCTACCGTGACCGCGTGACCCCTGACGTCCTCCTCGTCGGCGCCGGAGACCTCGGCGCCGAGGTCGGCCTGCGCCTGGCTGCCCTCGGCCACGACGTGCTGGCGCTGCGCCGCAACGCGTCCATGGTGCCGGCACCGCTCGTCGGTCGGGCGGTCGACCTGACCCGCGAGGCGCCCGACCTGTCCGACGTACGCCCCCGCTTCGTGGTCGTCGCGCTGACCGCCCGACCGCGCACGGAGGAGTCCTACCGGGCGACCTACGTCGACGGCATGGCACGCGCCCTCGACGCGCTCGCCGAGCCGCCCGAGCGGGCGGTGCTGGTGTCGTCCACCGCCGTCCACGGCAGCCGCGACCTGCCCGACCTCGAGGACGAGACCGCCCCCACCGCGCCGGCCGACGGTCCCGGGCGGATGCTCGTCGCCGCCGAGGACGCCTTCCACGAGCGGGTCCCGCACGGCACGGTGCTCCGCCTCTCGGGGCTGTACGGCGGCAGCAGCGCGCGGCTTCTCGACCAGGTCCGCGAGGGCCGCATCGACGACCCCCACCGCTGGACCAACCGCATCCACCGCAGCGACGCGGCTGCTGCCGTGGTCCACCTGCTCACGATGGCGCAGGCGCCGGAGCGGCACTACCTCGGCACCGACGACGAGCCCGCCCAGCTGGGCGACGTAGCGGCCTTCCTCGCGCAGCGTCTCGACGCGCCATCACCCCCGGCCGCCGACCCCGGGCAGGGCCACGGCAAGCGGCTGTCCAACGCCCGGCTCCGCGCGACCGGCTGGGCGCCGGCGCTGCCGTCCTACCGGGAGGGCTACGCCGGCGCACCGGGGGCGTGAGGGAGCGTCAGGCGATCACGGCGTCGATGGTCTTCTTCAGCGCGCTCGGCTGCGAGGGCCGCTTCGGCGCCGTCTTCTTCGCCTCGAGCATCGCCTCACCGATCTCCTGGAGGGTCTTGCGGCCGAGGCCCTCGCGGACCTTCGGGAACCAGTCCTGCTCCTCCTCGTCCATGTGGTGCGTGACGTTCTCGATGAGCACGGTGGTCTTGGCGTCGAAACGCTCGTCGCCGGGCTTCATGGCGGAGAGCTCCATCACCAGGACGTCGGCGACGTGGTGCTCCTCGTAGGACTCGAGCACGTCGTCCTCGAGGTCGGGGAGCAGCTCGCGCACGCGCGGGTACATGACCTCGTTCTCGATGTAGGTGTGCTGCGTGAGCAGCTCGATCATCCGGTCCACGAGCTGGCCCTTGCGCACCTCGGCGTTGTCACCGGCCGCCTCGAAGTCCTTGAAGACCTTGCGGATCTGCTTGTGGTCGTCCTTGAGCAGGACGATGGCGTCATTCGACATGGGGGTGTGCCTCCCGGCCTCGGTCGTGCGTGTAGCGATCAGTACCCCCTCGGGCGCGGGGCAACGGCCGCGGCGCGCGTGGTGCGTCACATGGCGACCGGCCCCACCGACCCCTCGACGATGATGGACGCGTGCAGATCTCCCGTGCCGACTTCGGCGACCCACGGCTGTCCGCCTTCCTGCAGGCGCACCTCGATGACATGGAGCCCACCGCGCCGCCGGAGAGCCGGCACGCGCTCGACCTGTCGGCGCTCCGGCAGCCGCACGTGCGGCTGTGGGTGGCGACCGAGGGCGAGGAGCTGGTGGGCACCGCCGCGCTCGCCGGCCTCGAGGAGCACCACGAGGAGCTCAAGAGCATGCGCACCGAGCCCCGGCTCCGCGGCCGTGGCGTCGCGTCGCGGCTGCTCACCCACCTCCTCGACGACGCCCGCGCGCGGGGTGTCGAGCGCGTGTCGCTGGAGACAGGGAGCATGGAGTTCTTCGCGCCGGCCCGGGCGTTCTACGCGCGCGCCGGGTTCGTCCCGTGCCCGCCGTTCGGCGACTACGCCGACGACCCGCTGAGCACCTTCATGACGCTCGGGCTCAGCGCTCGGCGCTGACGTGGTCGTCGGCCACAGCGCCGGTCCAGACGGGCAGCGTGACCGTCACGGTGGTGCCGCGACCGCGCTCGGAGTCGAGCTCGATCGTCCCGGAGTGCCGCTTGACGATCCGCGCCACGATCGCCAGGCCCAGGCCGGTCCCCGGGCGCGAGAGGGCCTCGGGGTTGGTGGAGCGGAAGAACTCGCGGAAGAGCTGCTCCTGGTCGTGGGCGGAGATGCCGATCCCGGTGTCCTCCACCGTCGTGACCACCTCGCCGTCACGCAGCGCCACCCGCACGGCCACCCGGCCCCCCGGGTCGGAGTACTTGATGGCGTTGCCGACCAGGTTGGAGAAGAGCTGGAAGAGCTCCTCGGGCTCACCCCGCACCACGACGGCCTCGTCGGGCAAGCCCGGCTCGCAGACGACCTGCGCCGCGCTCGCGGCGGCGTGGCACTCCTGGTGCACGTCGCGCAGCACCCGGCGCAGGTCCACGTCGATCGGGTCGAACTCGCGTCGCGGGTCGGCCATCTGCGCCATGGTGAGCATGTCCTCGATGACCGCCCGCATCCGGGACGCGCCCCGCGAGGCGGCCTGCACCGAGCGCCGCGCCTCGGGGTCGAGGTCACCTACCTCGAGCAGCTCGAGGTTGGCGCTCATCGAGAAGAGCGGGTTGCGCAGCTCGTGCCCGAGGGTGTTGACCACCTCGACGCGATAGCTGTCGAGTCGGCGCAAGCGGTCGACGACGGCGCGCTCGAGGGCGAGCTGGCGGGCGTTGGCGACCGCGCGGCCGAGGTCCCGGCCGATCTCACGGGCGGTGTCGAGCTCGACGTCGGTCCACTGCCGGGTCTCCGAGACTCGGGTGAGGACGAGGAAGCCCACGCACTCGGGGCCCACCCCGAGCGGCACGAACAGCACCGAGCCGATCCCGATGCGGTCCAGGACGCCCAGCAGCCGCTCGGCGTCCTCCACAGGGAGGCCGGGCTGGGCCGCGTGCAGGCGGGAGAAGGGGGCGACGTACTGCTCGGTCCAGTAGCGGTGGGCGAGGCGGACGACGACGTCGTCGATCTCCGCGAAGGACGGCACGACGTAGGCGTCGCCCAACGTGTACGACGTCGTGGTGGCCCCGCCGTCGGGGTCGAAGGCGGTGAGCCACATCCCGACCGCGTCGAAGCAGGACACCACCGCGTGGCGGCAGGCCTCGAGCACGAGCTCGAGGGTCGGCTCACCCAGGGCCTTGCGCACGATCTCGCGCGCCTCGCCCGCGAGCCGGACGCGCTCGGAGAGCTCCTCGCGCTCGAGCGCGAGCAGCACCAGGGTCCGCGCGACACCGGCGTACTGGGTAAGCACCTCGAGCTTCTCCGGGCCGGGCAGCCGGCCGTCGCGCGGGCTGTCGACCGACAGCAGGCCGCGCAGCCGGCCCTGGTCGTCGAAGATGGGCGCGGCGAGCAGGTCGAGCGGGTGCCAGGCGTCGTCGCCGTCGAGCGGGGACACGTCGGGGATGTGGCTGTACTCCAGCGCCTCGGCGCTGGCGCGGTCGTGCGGGACGAACCGCCAGACCCCCCACTCGTCGGCAGCCGCGAGGTCCTCCTCGATGGACTGCACGGGCACGCGGGTGCCCACGAAGCCGTCGTCGACGCCGGCGGCGGCCACGACCTCGAAGTCGCAGCCGCGGCTGAGGGTGAGGGTGAGGGAGGACTGCTCGAAACCGGCGAGGACGGCGACGCCCTCCACGAGCACCTGGAGGTGCTCACGGGTCTGGTCGTCGACCCACGTCGCAGCCGCCACGCGGCGCTCGCCTCGTGTGTCGTCCGACATCGCACCTCCTGCCATCGGCGCGGAACAGGACGACCATAAGCCTCGGGTGGCGCAGAGCGCAGGGAAACCCTGACTAGTCCACCCGTCAGGCGGTGACGACGTCCAGCGCTCGGCGTACGACCGGGGCGATCGCCTCGCGCGACCAGATGGCGTGCAGCTCGACCGGCTGGTCGGGGTCGGCGTCGACCCGGGTGTCACCTCCGTGGTGGGCGAGGTCCTTGAAGACCACGCCGTCGACGTGCAGCGATGCCGCCGAGGCGGGCGCCAGGGTCACCCCGCGCTCCGCGGACACGAGGAGCATCGCGGTCAGCACCTGGTGGACCCGCTGGTCGATGCGCGGGTGGGCATTGGCGAAGAACCGCACCGAGAGCTCGTGGAAGTAGCGCGACTGGTCGGGGTTGTAGCCGATCACCGTCTGCCCGTCGAAGTCGTCGGGCGTCAGCGGCCGGTCGAGCGCGGCGAGGGGGTGCCGTGCCGGCACGACGGCCATCAGGGGCTCGCGCAGGACGACGCGCGAGCGCAGCAGCGAGGTGTCGAAAGGCGGTCGCGCCAGGCCGATGTCGAGCTCGCCGCGCCGGATTCCGTCGACCTGGGCGTTGGTCACGCGCTCGGAGAGCACCACCTCCACGTCCGGGAGCTCGGAGGTGAGCCGACGCAGGAGGGGCCCGAGGATCGAGATCGCCGACACGGCTGTGAACCCGAGTCGTACGACGCCCGCGGCGCCGGCGTCCACACGGCGCGCCAGGTCGCCGGCCCCCTCGACCAGGTTGAGGAGCCGGTAGGCCTCGTCGAGGAAGGCCGCGCCTGCCCCGGTCAGCTCGACGCGGCGGTTGTCGCGCTCGAGCAGCCGGGCACCCACGGCCTTCTCGAGCTTCTGGATCTGTCGCGACAGCGGCGGCTGGGTCATCCGGAGTCGCTCGGCGGCGCGGCCGAAGTGGAGCTCCTCGGCCACCGCGACGAACGAGCGGACCTGGTCGAGGGTGATCACGCGCCGAGACTACGATGCTCCAGATGAATCAGTCCATGCGCAATCGGGCTTGGACCGGCATCGTCGTACAAACCTAGTGTCGGTGATCACACCCCGAACAAGGAGTCACCAGATGCGCAAGCAGACCCTCAGCCTCGCGGCCATCGCGACCGGCGCAGCCCTTGCCCTGTCCGCCTGCGGCGGTGTCCAGAACACCGCCGGCGGCGGGAGCGACAGCGGCGAGTACCCCACCGGCGCGGTCGAGATGCCCGTCGGCGCCTCGGCCGGCGGCTCCTCGGACCTGATCAGCCGCCAGGTCTCCGCCGGACTCGCCGAGGAGCTCGGCGGCTCCTTCCCCGTCATCAACCGCGAGGGCGCCAACGGCGCACTGGCTGCGGCCGAGGTCGCTGACGCCGAGCCCGACGGATCGGTGATCTCGGTGCAGAACGCCTCGCTCTTCGCGATCACCCCGCTCGCCGTCGGCGAGGACGAGGTCACCAGCATCGACGACTTCGACGTCGTGATGGGCGTCTCGCGCGACGACTACGTGCTCGTCGCCAGCACGGGCAGCGGCTTCGAGTCGGTCGACGACTTCGCCGACGCGGACGGCAACGTCACCTACGGGACCACGGGTGTGGGCACCGGAGCCCAGCTCGCCTGTGCGCTGACCTTCAACGTGAACGACACCCCCGCCGAGGCGATCCCCTTCGACGGCGGCGCACCGGCCCTGACCGCCCTCCTCGGCAACCAGGTCGACACCGCCTGCCTGCAGGTCGGTGAGGCCATCGAGAACATCGAGGCCGGCAAGATCGTCCCGATCACCGTCTTCGGCCCCGAGCGCGTCGAGTTCCTCCCCGACGTGCCGACCGCACAGGAGCAGGGCCTCGACGTCGAGGTCGCCCAGTACCGCTTCATGACCGTCCCGAAGGGCACGCCCCAGGACGTCCAGGACGCGATCGCCGAGGCGATGCAGGCGACCTTCGAGACCGAGGAGTACCAGGCGTTCAACGAGCAGAACAACCTCACGCCGATGGAGATCCCCGGCGACGAGGTCGTGGCCCAGCTCGAGGAGGACACCCAGCGCTACGCCGACCTCGTCGAGGAGTACGGCATCGACCTGGGCTCCGCCAGCTGAGGCGACGCGCCGCTCGACCACCCACTGCAGCCAGAGACGAGACGACCATGAGCGATCGGGACACGCGCCCGGCCGACGAGCCCGACATCCTCGCCGAGCTCCAGGCCGAGGTCGCCCGGGACCTGGCCGAGGAGCGGCCGCCGGAGGGCGGCCCTGCCTACCAGCTCGTGGCCGCCGCCGTGGTCCTCGTCCTCGGCGTCACCGCTGCGGTGCTGGCGTACGGCTACGGGCTCGGGTCGCTCCGGCGACCCGGCCCGGGCCTGTGGCCGGTGGTCGTGTCGGCAGCGATCGCCGTGCTCGGCGTCGTCCTGCTGGTCATCGGCCCGCGTCTCGACGACGCCGAGAAGTTCACCCGGTCCAGCCTGCTGGTCCTGGTCGGCGGGGCGACCTTCGTCGGCCTCGGGTTCCTGATGCCGACCATCGGCTTCGAGATCCCTGCGGTGCTGCTGTGCATCGTCTGGCTCCGCTTCCTCGGCGGCGAGACCTGGCGCAGCACGATCGTGATCGCCGTGGCGACCACGGCGGCGTTCTACCTGCTCTTCCTCTACGCCCTGAAGATCTCGCTACCCCACCTGATCGCCTTCTGAGCAGGAGAGGAGACCCCCATGGACTGGAACGCGTTCCTCGACGGCTTCGGCGTGGTGACACAGCCGGGCAACCTGCTCTACTGCCTCATCGGCGTCGTGATCGGCATGCTCATCGGCGTGCTGCCCGGCCTCGGCCCCGCGGCCACGATGGCCATCCTGCTGCCGATCGCCTACAACGCCAACGACCCGGTGGCCGCCATCATCATGCTGGCCGGCATCTACTACGGCGCGCAGTACGGCGGCACCATCACCTCGGTGCTGCTGCGGATCCCCGGCGAGGCCAGCTCGGTGGTCACCGTCTTCGACGGCTTCGCCCTGGCCAAGCAGGGCAAGGCCGGCACGGCCCTCGGCATCGCTGCCATCGGCTCCTTCGTCGGCGCCACGGTCTCGATCATCGGGCTCACCCTCCTCGGTCCGATCGTGGCGGGCTTCGCGCTCGACTTCGGTCCCCCGGAGTACGCCGCCCTCGCGCTGCTCGGCGTCCTGCTGGTCGCCACGATCGGCAGCGGCCACACCGTCAAGGCCCTCGCCGCCGCCGCGGTGGGCCTGCTCCTCGCGACCGTCGGGAGCGACAGCTTCACCAGCGCCAACCGCTTCACCTTCGGCAGCCTCAACCTCGAGGGCGGCATCGACTTCGTCGTGGTCGCGATGGGCCTGTTCGGTGTCGGGGAGATCCTCTACAACCTCGAGGAGCGCCACGGCAAGCCGCACGTGCCTGCTGCGATCGCCAACATCTGGCCCTCGCGCAAGGACCTCCGGGAGGCCACGCCGGCCATCGGCCGCGGCTCGTTCATCGGCTTCTTCCTCGGGGTGCTGCCCGGCGGCGGCGCCGTGATGGCCTCGCTCGCGGCGTACGCAGCGGAGAAGCGGGTCGCCAAGGACCCGTCCCGGTTCGGGCGGGGCGCGATCGAGGGTGTCGCCGGTCCGGAGTCGGCCAACAACGCCGCGGCCACCTCCTCCTTCATCCCCCTCCTCACGATCGGCATCCCTGCCAACGCGTCGATGGCGATGCTCTACGCAGCCCTGCTCGTCGTGGGCGTCACACCCGGGCCCCAGCTCATCGACGAGCGGCCCGACCTCTTCTGGGGGGTGATCAACTCGATGTACATCGGGAACCTGATCCTCCTCCTGCTGAGCATCCCGCTGGTCGGCATCTTCGTGAGGATCCTGCGCGTGCGGCCGGCGATCCTGGCGCCCATCACGGCGCTCATCACGATCCTCGGCGTCTACACGATCAACAACTCGGTCTTCGACATCTTCGTCATGATCATCTTCGGGATCATCGGCTACCTGATGAAGAAGACGGGCTTCGAGCCCGGCCCGATGGTGCTGGCGTTCGTGCTCGGATCGCTCATCGAGTCGAGCTTCCGGAGGTCGATGCTGATCTTCGAGGGCGACCCGAGCGGCTTCGTCACCCGCCCGATCTCCGGGACCATCCTCGCCTTCACCCTGCTCGTCATCGCGTTGCCGCTGCTGAAGCGGGCGTTCGTCCGTCGCGCCGGCGCCGAGACCCCCACCGACACCCACGACCAGGAAGCAGGCGTCAGATGACCGTCCTCATCGGCTACGTGCCCACCCCCGTCGGCGAAGCAGCGCTGGCGGCAGGCATCGAGGAGGCCGCCGCCCGCGGCGACGACGTCGTGATCCTCAACAGCCCACGCCGCGGCAGCACCGTCGACATCACGCTGGTCGGCGACGACGAGGTCGCGCGCCTCGTCGACGCCGCCTCCGCCCAGGGGGTCACGGCGCGGGTCGACCAGGCCGACCACGGCGCCGACATCGTCGACACCTTCGCGGCCGCGGTCGAGCGCACCGGCGCCCGCCTGGTGGTGATCGGCCTGCGCCGCCGTTCCCCGGTCGGCAAGCTGGTGACGGGCAGCGACGCCCAGCGGCTGCTGCTCGAGCTCGACGCGCCCGTGCTCGCCGTGAAGCCCCCGAAGTGAGCCGCAGCCGCATCTCGCGGGTCGTCGTCACGCCGGTTGCGTTCGAGGACCCGCCGCTCCTCAACGTCGTCGGCGTGCACCAGCCCTACGCCCTGCGCGCGATCGTCGAGCTGCACACCGACTCCGGGCTGCTGGGCCTCGGCGAGACGTACGCCGACGAGACGCACCTCGCCCGGCTCGAGGCCGTCGCGTCCACGCTCGGCGGGCACGACCCGTACGACCTGCACGGCCTGCGCCGCGTCGTCACCGAGGTCCTCGGCCGCGAGGCCGGCGGGGGCGGTGCGTCGTTCGGCGGGATGCTCGACGTCGACTCTGCGGTCGACACCGTCTACTCCCCCTTCGAGGTCGCCTGCCTCGACGTGCAGGGCGCGAGGCGGGCGTGCCGGTCAGCGACCTGCTGGGCGGCGCCGTGCGCGAGCGGGTGCCGTTCAGCGGCTATCTCTTCTACAAGTGGGCCGGGCACCCCGGCTTCGCCGACGACGCGTGGGGCGAGGCGCTCACCCCCGAGGGGATCGTCGCCCAGGCGCACCGGATGGTCGACGGCTGGGGCTTCGGCTCGCTCAAGCTCAAGGGTGGCGTGCTCCACCCCGACGAGGAGTGCGACGCGATCGAGGCGCTGCGTGACGCCTTCCCCGACCTGCCACTGCGGCTCGACCCCAACGGCGCCTGGACTCCGGCGACCTCCCTGGAGGTCGCCTCACGGCTCGCCGGCGTCGTGGAGTACCTCGAGGACCCGACCCCCGGCATCGCCGGCATGGCCGAGGTCGCGGCGGGCACCGACGTGCCCCTGGCCACCAACATGTGCGTCATCGCGATGGAGCACCTGCCCCCGGCGATCGCGCAGGACGCGGTGCAGGTCGTGCTGTCCGACCACCACCTGTGGGGCGGGCTCCGCAAGTCCGCGCTGCTCGGCGGCATCACCGACGTGTGGGGCATGGGGCTGTCGATGCACAGCAACTCCCACCTCGGAGTCTCGCTCGCGGCGATGGTCCACCTCGCCGCCGCGACACCGAACCTGACGTACGCCTGCGACACCCACTACCCCTGGAAGACCCAGGACGTGGTCGCGGACGGCGTGCTGTCGTTCTCGGACGGGTCGGTCGCCGTGCCGACCGGCCCGGGGCTGGGCGTCGACCTCGACCGCGACCGGCTCGGCGAGCTGCACGAGCTCTACCTGTCGTGCGGTGTGCGCCGGCGCGAGGACACCGTCTACATGCGCTCGATCCAGCCGGACTTCGAGGTCAACACCTCGCGCTGGTGACGGCTTCCTCGCTGGTCGGGTGCCTCAGGTGACGCGGCGGCGGGTGTTGCCCAGGTGGAGGCGCATCGCGGCCCGCGCGCTCTCCACGTCACCGGCCAGGACCGCCGCGGCCACGTTGTCGTGCTCGCGCTGGACCCGCTCGACGTGGCTGGCGTCGGTCATCGAGTACGCCGCGTTGAGGCGGGTGCGGGGCAGCATGATCATCATCGGCCCGAGCGAGCCGAGCAGGTCGACGTAGAACCGGTTCCCGGTCGCCCGGGCGACGGCGAGGTGGAAGGCGAAGTCCGCCTCGACCGCCCCCTCGTGCCCGGCCCGGGTGAAGCCCGCCATCGCCTCCTCGATCGCGGTGACGTCGGCGGCCGTGTGGTGCCGCGCGGCGAGTGCGGCCGCCTCGCTCTCCACGCCGATGCGGAAGTCGAGCATGGCCAGGACGTCGGCGTGGGTGCGGATCGCGGACGACTCGACGCTGAACGACGACGACTCGGGCACCGCGAGGACGAACGAGCCCCGGCCCTGCTGGGTCTCGACCAGGCCCTCGGCGCGCAACCGCGTCACCGCCTCGCGCACGACGGTGCGCGACACGGCGTACTCGTCGACGAGCTCCGCCTCCGACGGCAGCTTGGCGCCCGGGGCGAGCTCGCCGGCCAGGATCTTGTCCTTGAGACCGGCGACGACGCCCGCGGACAGGGTGCTCATGACGAGAAGGTAGCGGTCTCCAGGGTGAGCTCGCGCATGCGCTCGGTCAGCGTGAAGCCGAGTCCAGGTCGGTCCGGCACGAAGATCTGGCCGTCGTGGATGTCGATGCGCTCCTCGAAGAGCGGGTTGAGCCACTCGAAGTGCTCGACCCACGGCTCGGTCGGGTAGGTCGCCGCGAGGTGGAGGTGGATCTCCATGGCGTAGTGCGGGGCGAGGTCGAGGCGGTGGTGGGCGGCGAGCGTCGCGAAGCGGAGGAACGGCGTGATGCCGCCGATGCGCGGGGCGTCGGGCTGCACGATGCCGCGGTAGCCGGCGTTGACCAAGCCCATGTGCTCGTCGACCGAGGTGAGCATCTCGCCGGTGGCGATCGGGGTGTCGAAGGTCCGCGAGAGGTCGGCGTGGCCGACGTGGTCCCATGCGTCCAGCGGCTCCTCGATCCAGACCAGGTCGAACTGCTCGAGCTCGCGGCACATCCGGCGCGCCCGGGCGCGGTCCCACTGCTGGTTGGCGTCGACCATGAAGGCGCCGTCGCCGAGGTGCTCGCGCAGGGCTGCCACGCGGCGCAGGTCCTCGCGCCAGTCGGGCTGGCCGACCTTGATCTTGATGCCGCCGATGCCCGACTCGATCGAGGCGGTGGCCTTCTCCTTGATCTCCTCGACAGAGGCCTGGAGGAAGCCACCGGAGGTGTTGTAGACGCGGCACGAGTCGCGGTGCGCGCCGAGCAGCTTGGCCAGCGGGAGCCCGGCGCGACGGGCCTTCAGGTCGTAGAGCGCGACGTCGAGCGCGGCGACCGCCTGGGTCGCGACACCGGAGCGCCCGACCGATGCGCCCGCCCACATCAGCGACTCGTAGATCTTCGCGATGTCGCTGGGGTCCTGACCGATCGCGCGGTCCATGACCTCCTTGAGGTGGGCGTACTGCGCCTTGCCGCCGGCGCGCTTGGAGTAGCTGAAGCCCATCCCCTCGAAGCCGTGCTCGGTGGTGAGCTCGACGAAGAGCATGACCGTCTCGGTCAGCGGCTTCTGCCGGCCGGTGAGCACCTTGGCGTCGCTGACCGGATTGGGGAGCGGCAGCACGACGTGCGACAGCGTGACGGTGCGGATGCGATCGCCGGTGCTCCGGTCGGTCGGTGCGGTCGGGGTGGCGGTCTGCGTCATGGCGGGCTTCCTCAGGTCGGCACGAACTTGTATGATGAGTGTGCAACTCATTACACAAATACGTCAACCCTCGAGGGAGGACAGCCGTGTCAGCCGACCGGGGTCACCAGCTCGCCGCGCTCGAGGAAGGCGTCGACGTTGTCCAGCACGAGCCGACCCATCGCCTCGCGGGTCTGGGTGGTCGCGCTCCCGACGTGCGGCAGCAGCACGACGTCGTCACGCTGCAGCAGCGCCACCGGGACGTGCGGCTCGTCGGCGAAGACGTCGAGCCCGGCTCCGGCGATCCGGCCCTCCTCCAGCGCAGCCAGCAGCGCGTCCTCGTCGACCACGGAGCCGCGGGCGACGTTGACCAGGTATCCGTCCGCGCCCAGCGCGTCGAGGACGGCCGCGTCCACGAGCCGCTCGGTGCCCGCTCCACCCGGCGTCAGCACCACCAGCACGTCGCTGGCACGGGCGAGCGCGACCGGACTCGGGTGGTAGGTCCAGGCGACCTCCTTCGCGCTGCGCGAGTGGTAGTGGACCTCGGCCCCGAAGGCCTCCAGCCGCTCTGCCGCGGCCGTGCCGATGCGGCCGAGGCCGAGCACCCCGACGATCGCGCCGCGCACGTCGCGGGTGAGCGGCATCTTCTCGCCGCGGGCCCACGCACCGCTGCGGACGAAGCGGTCCGCGGCGGTGACGCCGCGCAGCACGTCGACGACCAGGACCGCCGCCAGGTCGGCCACCGCGTCGGTCAGGACGTCGGGGGTGTTCGACACCACGACGCCGCGGCGGGTGGCCCCCGGCACGTCGATGTTGTCGTGGCCGACACCGAAGTTGACGATCGCCCGCAGGTCCGGGAGCGCGTCCATCTCGGCAGGACCCACCTTCGCGCCCCCGCCGACGACCGCGACGTCGACCCCCGTCGGGTCGGCGAGGTCGGCCAGCGCTGGTGCGGCGTACCGCTCGGTGAGCCACTCGCGCACGAACGGCATCAGCCCCCCGAGCTGGACGACACGGACCGGGTGCTGGGCGTCGGGACTCATCACGCCATCCTTGCCGGGGCGGGACGGGACCGTCCAAGACGTCCTCGCTATCGCGCGATACCCACGACGGCGCACGGGGAGGACGGGGCATGGACCTGCTGATCGGCTTCGCGACCATCCTCGTGGTCATCGCCGCGGGCGCCGCCCTCGCGCACGTCGGCGTGCTCGACCGCAGCTCCCAGCGGACCCTCGGCGAGATCGCGTTCTTCGTCGCCTCGCCCGCGCTCATGGTCATCACGATCAGCCAGGTCCACCTCGAGGCCGCCGCCGACAACCTCATCGCCTCGTCGGTGTCGCTGGCCGCGTGCTTCGCGGCGTACGTCCTGCTGGCCCGGCTGCGCTGGGGCCTGTCGACCGGTCCGTTGCTGATCGGCGCGCTGACGTCCTCCTACGTCAACGCCGGCAACCTCGGCATCGCGATGGCGGCCTACGTCGTCGGTGACATCACCGTCGTCGTGCCCACGCTGCTCGTGCAGATGATGGTCGTCCAGCCGATCGCCCTGATCGTGCTCGACCGGATCACCGGGCGGGGCGAGGGCGCCGGTGCCGCGCTCCGTCGCCTCGTGACCAACCCGCTGACCATCTCGGCCGTCGTCGGGGTGGTCCTCGCGCTCACCGGGTGGCAGCTGCCGCGGGCCGTGGAGTCCCCGCTCGAGATGATGGCCGGCGCCGCGATCCCGCTGATGCTCATGTCGTACGGCGCCGCGCTGAGGTTGAGCCCGCCGCTGGGTCGAGCCGGCCACAACGGCGAGGTGCTGCTCGCCAGTGTGCTCAAGCTGGCCGTCATGCCGGTGGTCGCATGGGGCGTCGGGGTGGGCCTCGGGCTGGACGACCGTGTCCTGCTCGGTGTCGTGATCACCGCCGCGCTGCCGACCGCGCAGAACATCTTCCTGCACGCCACCCGCTACCGGGTCGGGGAGGATGTGGCACGCGAGACGATCCTCATCACCACCCTGGCCTCCCTCCCGGTGGCCCTGCTCGTCGCCGTCCTGCTCGGCTGACACCCTTCCTAGGAGAGCGCATGAACGACCTGCTCGAGCGCCTGCGGTCCGCCGTCGGCGACGACCACGTGCTGACCGCGCCGGCCGACGTGGCGGCACACGTCGTCGACTGGACCGGCACCCACCGCGGGCGCGCGCTGGCCGTGGTCCGGCCCGGGTCGACGGCCGAGGTGGCCGAGGTGGTGCGCGCGTGCGCCGAGGCGCGTACGCCGGTGGTCCCCCAGGGCGGCAACACCGGGCTGGTCGGCGGCGGGGTGCCCGACGGCTCCGGGGCCGCCGTCGTGCTCTCGCTCGGCCGGATGCGGACCGTGCGCGACGTCGACCCGGTCGCCGGGACGATCACCGTCGATGCCGGGGTGGTGCTCGCCGACGTGCAGGCCGCGGCCGCAGCCGTCGACCGGCTCTTCCCGATGTCGCTCGGCTCGGAGGGCAGCTGCACGATCGGCGGCAACCTCGCCACCAACGCCGGCGGCACCGCGGTGCTGCGCTACGGCATGACGCGCGAGCTGGTGCTCGGTCTCGAGGTCGTGCTGCCCGACGGGCGTGTCTGGGACGGGCTGCGCGGGCTCCGCAAGGACAACACCGGCTACGACCTCACCCAGCTCTTCGTCGGCTCCGAGGGCACGCTGGGCGTGATCACCGGCGCCGTCCTGCGCCTCTTCCCGGCGACGCCACGCCACGCGACCGCATGGGTCGCGGTGCCGTCCGTCGCGGCGGCGGTGTCGCTGCTCGGCACCGCACAGCAGCACGCCGGCGTGCACCTGTCGACCTTCGAGATCGCCAACCGGCAGGCGATCGACCTCGTCCTCGCGCACCTGCCCGGAGCCGTCGACCCGCTCGAGTCACCGAGCGACTGGTACGTCCTGGTCGAGCTCGCCGGTTCCGCCTCCGACGACGGGCTGGACGCAACGCTCGAGGGCCTCCTCACCGACGCGGTCGAGGCAGGTCAGGCGAGCGACGCTGCGATCGCAGGGAGCCCCGCCCAGCGTGGCGCGCTGTGGTCGCTGCGCGAGGGGATCTCGGAGGTGCAGAAGGTCGAGGGCGCCACCCTCAAGCACGACGTCACCCTGCCGATCGCCGACCTCGCGCGATGGACCGACGCCATGGGCCCGGTGCTGCAGGAGGTCCTGCCCGGGGTCCGGCCGGTGACCTACGGCCACGTCGGCGACGGCAACCTCCACTACAACCTCAACGCGCCGGTCGGTCGCGACGACGACCTCCGCGCGGCGGCCGGCGACCTCACCGCGGCGATCCACGACGCGGTCGCCGCGGTGCACGGCTCGATCAGCGCCGAGCACGGACTGGGGCGCAGCAAGGCGGCGGCAGCTGCGGCGTACAAGTCGGACGTGGAGGTCGACCTGATGCGCGCCGTCAAGCGCGCCCTCGACCCCGAGGGCCTGATGAACCCGGGTGTGCTGCTGACCGCTCCGTAGGCTGAGGACCATGAAGGCCCAGACACTCGGTCGCGTCCTGCTCGGCGGCTTCATGGTCACCGCCGGCGTCCTCCACCTCACCACCCAGCGCGAGGAGTTCCGCGCGCAGGTGCCCGACTGGTTCTCGGTCGACGAGGACCTCACGGTGCTCGGCTCCGGGGTCGTGGAGATCGGGCTCGGCGCGGCGTTCGTCGCGCTGCCGCGGCACCGCCGCACGGTCGGCATGCTGCTCGCCGCCTTCTTCGTCGCGATCTTCCCCGGCAACATCGCGCAGTACGTCGAGGGCACCGACGCGTTCGGCCTCGACACCGACCGGGCCCGGCTCACCCGCCTGTTCTTCCAGCCGGTGCTGGTGCTGTGGGCGCTGTGGGGCGGAGGGCTGCTCGGGCGCCGGTCGCGGGACGTCACCACACGCTCCTCCTGAGACCGACGGGCGTCGCTGGTTTGGCGCGCGCCCACGGGGGCACGAGGGGTTCGACACGAAAGAGGGGGACCCGCCATGCCCACCACCAGGAGCTGGGCCGGCGTCGCCGGCCTGTGCGCGCTCGCGCTGGCCGCGACGACCGCACCCGTCACGACCGCAGCCGCGGCGGACGACCAGGACACCCGCAGCATCGAGCTGCTCACCGCGGGGTCGACCCGCGCCACCACGGAGACCGACGGCGAGCGCTCGCGGCCGGTCCGCATCGACACCGCGGCGCTCGACGACGTGCGCGCCGGCGACCGCCTCGCGCTGACGCTCTTCGACGACACCACGGTCACCGCGTCGATCGACGGCCGCGACACCAGCGGCGGCGCCACCACGTGGACCGGCGGGCTCGTCGGTGACGTCGGCACCTTCACCGCGGCGGAGGTCGACGGGGTCGTCCACCTGAGCGTCGCCTCCGCCGAGCACGGCACGTTCGAGATCAGCCGCGTCCGCGGCGGCAGCTACGAGGTGGCCGAGGTCGCCCCGCTGCCCACCGGCGACGACGCGGTGGTGCCGGAGGCCGACCACGACGGTCACGACGACCACGACGGCGCCAGCGCGCGCCGTGCCCCGAGCACGACCGGCGCGCCGGTAGCCGGGGCGGACGCCCCGTCGGTGATCGACGTCGCGATCGTCTACCCCGCCTCGCTGCCCGCCTGGTTCGGGCCCGCGGAGATGCAGGCGCAGTTCGCCCTCGGCATCGCCCAGACCAACCAGGGCCTGGCCGCCTCGGGCGTCGGCACCCAGGTGCGGCTCGTGGGCACCCGCCAGGTCGCCGCCACCCAGGCCTCGACGCTGCTGGCCAACTACAACTCGCTCCAGACCCCCGGCGACGGCGTCTTCGACGAGGCGCAGGCGCTGCGCGAGGAGACGCACGCCGACCTCGTCAGCCTGTGGCTCGGCGGCCAGTACCCCGCCGGCTCCTCGTGCGGCCTGGGCTCGCTCGGCGGGACCCAGCCGAAGACCGACGCCGAGCGCGGCGCGTGGACGGTGATGTACGGCGACCGGTGCGCCACGGGCAACCTCACCTTCGCCCACGAGATCGGCCACAACCTCAGCGCCGACCACGACGCCGGCGCCTCGTCGCCGCCGTACGGCTACAAGCCCTACGCGCGCGGCTACGTCGACCTCACCGCCCGCACCACGACGATCATGGCCTACAACGACCAGTGCACCCGGGCCGGCTTCAGCTGCACCCGCATCACGCACTTCTCCAACCCCAACGTCGCCCTGAACGGCCGCCCGACCGGCACCCCGGCCGACAACAACGCGCAGGCCGTCGCCGAGCAGGCCGCCGCCGTAGCGAGCTACCGACAGTCCCAGATCTACCCGGGCGCGGTGTCCATCGCCGGCCGGGCGCGCTACCGCGGCACGGCCGTCGCGAGCTCGACGCCGTGGGCACCGGCGGTGTCCCTGGGCTACCAGTGGTTCCTCGACGGCGTACCCGTCCCGGGCGCCACGACCAGCGCCGTCCGGTTCTCGCGTCGCGACATCGGCCGCACCGTGTCGGTGCAGGTCGTCGGGGCTGCGCCCTACTACGCCTCGGTCGCCGCGATGAGCGCGCCGGTCGTGGTGGGCAAGGCGCTCTTCCGCACCAAGCGGCCCAAGCTCCGCGGCGTGCCGCGCGCCGGGCGGCTGCTGTCGGTGTCGGTCAAGGGCTGGAAGCCCAAGCCGAAGCAGAAGAGCGTCAAGGTGCGCTACCAGTGGCTGAAGAACGGGAAGAAGATCAAGGGCGCGAAGAAGGCGACCTACCGGGTGCGCGCCAAGGACCGAGGCAAGAAGATCTCGGTCCGCGTCACCGCGAAGAAGAAGGCCTACGACAAGGCCGTGCGGTCGTCGAAGAAGGTGAAGATCCGGCGCTGACCGCCCCGCGCCGGGCGGGTCAGAGGGTCGGCAGCCAGCTGACCCGCCCGGCGAGTGCGGCGTAGCCCACGAACGCCCCCACGTCGAGCAGGGTGTGGGCGACGACGAACGGCATCACCCGCCCCCAGCGGCGGAAGAGCCAGCCGAAGAGCAGCCCCATCGCGAGGTTGCCGACGAAGCCGCCGAGGCCCTGGTAGAGGTGGTAGCTGCCGCGCAGCAGCGCCGCCAGCCCGATCGCCGCGGTGTCGCCGAAGCCGAGCTGGCGGAGCCGCACCTGCACGAAGCCGAGCACGAGGAGCTCCTCGAGCACGGCGTTCTCGGCCGCGGCGAGGACGAGCACCGGCACCTGCCACCACTCCCCCGGCAGTGACTGGGCGACGACGGTGAGGTTCGTGCCGAGGGCGAAGGTCGCGAGGTAGAACACGACCCCGACCGAGCCGACGCCCGCTGCGAGCCACGCGCCGCGACCCCAGTCACGCCACGTGCTCCAGCCACCGTCACGGGCCCAGACGTCCTTGAGCCGGCTCCCCGACCGGACGAGGAGGTACGCCGCCAGCGCGACCGGGACGAGCGCGAACCCGATCCTCAGCAGCTGGTAGGTCAGGTCCAGCCACGGCCGGTCGGGGGCGAGCGAGTTGTTGAGGTTCGCGGCCTGCGAGGACAGCGGTCCCGGTGCGGTGAGCGCCGAGACGATGCTGACGACGCTGTAGACCGCCGACCGGCCGAGCGAGAGCAGCAGCACGATCGCCAGCTCGGTCCACAGCAGCGCCCGCGCCAGGTCGGGCACGCCGCCGGGGACCGGGGTGTCGCGCAACCGCCACCAGGGGCGTACGTCGTCGGTGGTGGCACTCACGCGCCCCAGCATCCCCCACGTCGCAACCGGCATCGGCCGGGCGCGCGCGCTGTAACGCCGGGTTGGTACATGTAGGCACCCCGGTAGAACGTGGGTAGAACAAGCACCAACCCGGCGTTACAGCGGTGGCCGCAGGTGTCGAGGCTCGTCGCTGACCCGCCTAGTAGGTGTCGGCCAGCGTCGTCGCCATCGGCTCCCACTGCGCGTACGCGTTGGGGCAGCAGGAGCGCTGCACCCGGTCGGCGGCGAGCGTCTTGCTCAGCGACTCCCAGCCCGAGACGTCGAACAGGCCCGGGTTGGAGGTGTAGGCCGAGACGCCGAGGAAGCCCTGCGTCGCCCAGGTCGGGTTGAGGCACGCGACGCCGCCGGAGCACCATCCCTGGCTGGGACGTTGCTGGAACAGGCCGAGGGAGTCGCGGTCGCCGAACTGGATGTTGCAGAAGCGCGACTCCTGCATCGCGGTCATCAGGGCGATGATCTGCGCGTTGCGGTTGCCGCCGGCGTTGCGGGTCGCGGTCAGGACCGCGCGCACGTTGGCGACCTGCGCGGTCGACAGGGTCGAGGCGCTGGACCCGCCCGTGGCGTAGCAGAGGGTCTGGTCGTAGGTCTGGCTGTAGCCCAGCAGCTCCTGCCACGTCGCCAGGTCGACGGTGCCGGTCTGGGAGAGTCCGCGGCTGGCCTGGAACTGCACGACCGAGGCGCGCGTGCCGGAGCCGAAGACACCGTCGACGACGAGGTTCGCGCCGTACTTGTTCAGCTGGGTCTGGGCGGCCTTCACCGCGCTGGTGCTGGTCGAGCCCTGCGCGACGCTGACCACGAGCCGCGGCCAGGTCCCGCTGCCGGCGATGCCGTCGACCGGCGTGATGCCCTGGGAGGACTGGAAGGCCTTCAGGTTGGTGGTGGTGCCGCTGCCGAAGACGCCGTCGGCGGTCGTGGGGTAGCCGCGGGCGGTGAGCAGGTGCTGCAGCGCCATCGCGTTGCCGCTGCGCGGCTGGCCGGCCTTGGTGATCGGCCAGGCGCTGGCGGCCTGGGCGGGCGCGGCGGCGAGGATCGCCGTGGCGAGCAGCAGCAGGCCGACGAGCGCGGCGGCGAGGGGCGTACGTCCTGCGCGGGCGCGCGCAGGCAGGGTGGAACGGTGCATGTGGAGCTCCCGAGAGAAGGCCCGGGCCACCGTTCGGCCCGGGCTTGGTGCCCCGACCCTGCACGGGCCGCCGCGCGTCGGTCAAGGCTGGCTCCGGCTTGCGGTGCGAGCTGTAACGCCGGGTTAGGTGCTGTAGCCACCGTGATATATCCCAGTGGGTACAAGTACTAACCCGGCGTTACAGCCGCGGCCGGCTTCAGGCGAGCACGAGCCCGTCCTCGCCCACGTCGACCTTCACGGCACCGCCGTCGGTGACCTCGCCGGCGATCAGCCGCCGCGCGAGCGGGTCGCCGATGGCGCTCTGGATCAGCCGCCGCAGCGGACGGGCGCCGTACGCCGGGTCGTAGCCGGTCTCGGCCAGCCAGGCCCGCGCGGCGTCGGTCACCGAGATGGTGATCCGGCGCACCGCCAGCCGCTTCTCGAGCAGCGCGAGCTGGAGGTCGACGATGTGGGTGAGGTCCTCCTTCGACAGGGCGTCGAACATGACCACCTCGTCGAGCCGGTTGAGGAACTCGGGCTTGAAGTGCGCGCGCACCACGCCCATCACCGACTCCTTCTTGGCCAGCGGCTCCAGGATCGGGTCGACCAGGAAGTTCGAGCCGAGGTTGGAGGTCAGGATCAGCAGCGTGTTGCGGAAGTCGACCGTGCGGCCCTGGCCGTCGGTCAGCCGCCCGTCGTCGAGCACCTGGAGCAGGATGTCGAAGACCTCGGGGTGCGCCTTCTCGACCTCGTCGAGCAGCACCACGCTGTAGGGCCGGCGCCGCACCGCCTCGGTGAGCTGGCCGCCCTCGTCGTAGCCGACGTAGCCGGGCGGGGCACCGACGAGCCGCGAGACGGAGTGCTTCTCGCTGTACTCGCTCATGTCCATGCGCACGATCGCGCGCTCGTCGTCGAAGAGGAAGTCGGCCAGCGCCTTCGCCAGCTCGGTCTTGCCGGTGCCGGTGGGGCCGAGGAAGAGGAACGACCCCGTCGGCCGGTTGGGATCGGCGATGCCGGCGCGCGAGCGGCGTACGGCGTCGCTCACCGCGGTGACGGCCTCGCGCTGGCCGATCAGCCGCTCCCCGATGACCGACTCCATCTCGAGCAGCTTGGCGCTCTCGCCCTGGAGCATCTTGCCGGTGGGGATGCCGGTCCAGGCCTCGACGACGTCGGCGATCTGCTCGGCGCCGACCTCCTCGCCGACCAGCGGCTCGAGCTCGCCGAGCGCGTCGGCCTCGGCCCGCTCGACCTCGGCGATCTGCTTCTCGAGCTCGGGGATCTTGCCGTACTGGATCTCCGAGGCCCCGGCGAGGTCGCCCTCGCGCAGCTTCTTCTCCGCCTCGATCTTCAGCTGGTCGAGCTGGCGGCGCAGCTCGCCCTCGCCCTGGAGCTGGTCCTTCTCGCGCTCCCAGCGCGCCTCGAGCCCGCGCAGCTCCTCCTCGCGGTCGGCGAGGTCCTTGCGCAGCGCGGCGAGGCGCTCGAGGGAGGCGTCGTCGGTCTCCTTGGCGAGCGCGAACTCCTCCATCTTCAGCCGCTCGACCTGCCGGCGGAGCTGGTCGATCTCCTCGGGCGAGGACTCGTGCTCCATCCGCAGCCGCGAGGACGCCTCGTCGATGAGGTCGATCGCCTTGTCGGGCAGCTGACGGCCGGTGATGTAGCGGTCGGACAGGGTGGCCGCGGCGACGAGCGCGGCGTCGGTGATGCGTACGCCGTGGTGCGCCTCGTACTTCTCCTGGATGCCGCGCAGGATCTGGATCGTGTCCTCGACGCTGGGCTCGCCGACGAAGACCTGCTGGAAGCGACGCTCCAGCGCGGGGTCCTTCTCGATGCGCTCGCGGTACTCATCCAGGGTGGTCGCGCCGATCATGTGCAGCTCGCCGCGCGCCAGCATCGGCTTGAGCATGTTGCCGGCGTCCATCGCGGAGTCGCCTCCGGCGCCCGCGCCGACGACCGTGTGCAGCTCGTCGATGAAGGTGATGACCTGCCCGCCGGCGTCCTTGATCTCCTCCAGGACGGCCTTGAGCCGCTCCTCGAACTCGCCGCGGTACTTCGCACCCGCGACCATCGCCGCCAGGTCGAGCGAGAGCACACGGCGGCCCTTGAGCGAGTCGGGCACGTCACCGGCGACCACGCGCTGGGCGAGGCCCTCGACGACGGCGGTCTTGCCGACGCCGGGCTCGCCGATGAGCACGGGGTTGTTCTTGGTGCGCCGCGACAGCACCTGGATGACGCGGCGGATCTCGGCGTCGCGCCCGATCACGGGGTCGAGGCGCCCGTCCTCGGCGGCCCTGGTGAGGTCGACGGAGTACTTCTCCAGCGACTCGTACGACGCCTCGGCGCTCTCGCTGGTCACCCGGCGGTTGCCGCGGACTGCCGTGATGGCCTCCCGCAGCCCGTCGGCCGTCAGTCCGGCGTCGGTCAGCACCTTCTGGGCGGGTGACTCGACGGTCGCGGTGGCGACGAGCAGGTGGTCGGTGGCGACGTAGTCGTCCTTCATCGAGCCGGCCAGGTCGAGCGAGGAGGCGAGGACGCGGGTCAGGGCTGCCGACGCGCTGGGCTGCTGGACGGTCGATCCGGTGGCCCGGGGCAGCTGCTGCTGCACGCGCTCGGCCTGGGCCAGCAGCGTCGCCGGGTCGACGCCGGCCTTCTGGACGAGGCTGCGGCTGCTGCCGTCCTCCTGGCGCAGCAGCGCCACGAGGAGGTGGACGGGCTCGGTGTGGGTGTTGCCGCCGGAGGTGGCGGCCAGCTGGGCAGCCTCGACGACCTCGCGGCTGCGGGTGGTGAACTTCTCGGCACCGAACGCGCTCAACTCTGCTCCTTCGTGGTGGGTGTCGCGGACCACTCTGGCCCTCACCCGTCACAACGCGCCAGAAGTTGAGTCGATTCCCCTCAACTTTGATTCTTCCTGACGTCTTGACTTCCTGACGTCCTGGCTCAGGCTGGCGGTGACGACGCGGCACAGACGAGCAGTCCGGCCCCCGCCACCCACGTCCCGTGGATACGACGGATCCCGGAGCGACGGGCCCGCTTGTGCAGGTGCGTGACGAAGCGACCGTGGCCGTCGATCTCGACCTCGACGTCCTCGAAGCCGAGCCACGAGCGCTCGAGCGGGAACCAGACCTTGTAGGTCGCCTCCTTGATGCAGAAGAGCAGGCGGTCGAACGAGACCTGGGGGTAGTGCTCTCCCAGCGTGCGCACGGATGCCGCCTCGGAGCCGTACGCGATCGTGCGGAGCACCCCGGGGGGCAGCGCGTCGTCGGGCTCGGCGTCGATGCCGATGGAGCGGCACACCGCGGTCGGCGCTGCGACGGCCCCGACGAAGCCGTCGCAGTGCGTGAGGCTGCCGGTGAAGCCGACCGGCCAGCACGGCTCCCCGGAGGTTCCCTGCGTGATGGGCCCGGGCGCGACAGCGCCTGCCCGGTCGAGCACCTCACGGCCGAGGCGGCGAGCGGTGTAGAACTCGCGGCGTCGCCGCTCGACCCCGGCCGCGACGCAGGCACGCTCGACGGCGTACGGGGACGGGGCCTCGTCGAGGTCGAAGGACTGGGCCACCACCACACCGGGCGGCACCACGGCGGCGAGCAGGCCGGCCTCCGTCAGGAGAGGCATCGGACCAGCTCCTCGGCCACGTCACGGGCGTTGTCCACGAGGTAGAAGTGACCCCCCGGGAACTCCCGGAGCCGAAGGCTCCCGGTCGTGTGCGCGCCCCAGAGCTCGACCTCGGCCGGCGGGGCCAGCGGGTCACGGTCGCCGTGCAGCACGGTGACCGGACACGAGACCGAGGCCTCGGGCGCGACGGCGTAGTGGTGGATGAGCCGGTAGTCCGCGCGGACGGCGGGCAGCGCGAGCTCGAGGAGCTGGCGGTCGGCGAGGACGGTGGGGTCCGTGCCCTCCATGCGCAGCAGCTCGGCAACGAGGTCGTCGTCGGAGCCGGTGGCGACGTCACCCGTGAAGGGGATCGAGGGTGCACCGCGACCCGAGGCCACGAGGTGCCGCGCGGGCCGACCTGCCCGCTCGAGGATGCGCGCCACCTCGAAGCCGACCAGTGAGCCCATGCTGTGGCCGAAGAGGGTGACCGGCCGGTCGCCCGCGACCACGAGCACGGCGGCCGCGACGGCACGGACCAGCTCCTGCATCGAGCTGCAGAAGGGGTCCCGGAACCGGTCCTGCCGTCCGGGGTACTGGATCGCCCAGACCTCGGCACGCTCCCCGAGCAGGTCGGAGAGGGGGTGGAAGAAGGTGGCCGCTCCTCCCGCGTGCGGGAGGCAGACCAGCAGTGGCGCCGCGTCGCGGGCGGGACCGTAGCGGCGGATCCAGCGCTCGGCCTGGTCGCTCACGCGCGGCGACGGCACCGCCGGCGCTGTGGTCGTGGGTGTCGTGGGGGCGTTCATGCGTCTTCTCCGTCCGGGGCATCGTGCCCACGTGTGAGTACGGTCGCGCTGAGCACGGCGGCGACCACGAGCAGCGCGGCGTTGACGCCGAGCGTGAGGCTGCCGGCGTGGCCGGGGTCGTCGCGCTCGACGAGCAGGAAGTACAGGGTGCCGATCAGGGCGATGCCGGTGGCGCCACCGAGCTGGACCACGGCGTTCAGCACGCCGGATCCCGCTCCGTTGTCCTCTGGCGGCACCCGCCCCAGGACCCGCGCGGTGAGCACCGGGCTGGTGAGTCCCATCCCGCCGCCGAGGACGGCCAGGCCGGCGACGACCCACCACGTCGGCGGGCCATCGCCCTCCCGCAGTGACGCGGCGAGGGCGAGCACGCCGACAGCCATGACCAGGCACCCGAGCGGCAGGAGCGTGTGCTCGCGACCGGGGCCCAGGCGCCAGCCGACCTGGAAGGTCGCGGCGATGCCGAGGGGCCAGGCGGCCGTGACGAGTGCCGTGCGCACGATCGACCACCCGAGCTCTCCCTGGAGGACGAGGGTGGCCACGAGGAAGCACGACGTGACGGCCATGTAGACGACCAGGACGACCACGAGCCCGCCGCCGAAGCCGGACCCGGCGAACAGCCGCGGGGGCACGAGCGGTGCATCCCCGCGGGCCGCGAGGCGCCTCTGGTGCGACCAGAAGGCGGCGCCGGTCGGAGCGGCGGCCAGGAGCAGGACGAAGGACCACCACGGCCACCCGGCCTCGTGCCCGTTGACCAGCGGGACGAGCAGCGCGCACGCGGTCGCCGACGACAGCACGATTCCCAGGCGGTCGAGCCGGGCCGTCGTGGCAGGGCGGTCGTCGGGGATCCACCGGGCACCGGCGACGGCGGCGAGGCAGATCGGGACGTTGACCCAGAACGCGGCCCGCCAGCCGAGACCGCCCACGTCGGCCGCCGTGAGCAGCCCGCCGACCAGCGGACCGCAGACACTGCCCGCGCTCAGGACGGCTCCGAACACGCCGAAGGCCGCGGGCCACTCCTTCCTCGGGAACAGCGTGGTGACCATGGCTGCCGCCTGCGGCACCATCGCCGCGGCCCCCAGGCCCTGCCCGACGCGGCCGAGCACGAGCGCCTCACCGGTCGTGGCGGCACCGCACCAGGCGGAGGCGAGGCCGAAGACGACCGCGCCCGCGACGAAGGTGCGCCGGGTGCCGAAGACGTCGCCGCAGCGACCACCTGCGACGAGCAGCATCGCGAACGCGAGCAGGTACCCCGCCAGGGTCCACTGCGTCACCGCGGCCGAGGCGCCCAGGTCGGCCCGGACCGTGGGCACCATCACCGTCATCATCGTCGCGTCGACGCTGTCCACGAAGGCGCCGGTCAGCACGACGGAGAAGGCGAGCCAGCGGCGGCGCGCCGCGACCGGGGTCGGGGCGCGGGTGGGCGCCTGGTCGACCGTCATCGGCCCGCCGCCTCGAGGACGCGCAGGTCGACGTGGGCGGGCACCGGCGACTCCTCGCCGGCGTGCTCCAGCTCGGTGAGGCCGCCCAGGCGCCCGACCTCCCGGAAGCCCGCGAACTTGTAGGTGACGAACATCGCCCGGTTGCGGTCGGTCGGGACGAACTCCGCCCGCAGTCGTACGCCGGCGTCCCGCGCGGCGTTGACCACGTGGCCCAGCAGCACGCCGCCGACGCCCCGGGACATCACCCGGCACGACATCAGCAGGAGCTTCAACCGCCAGGTGTCCTCGTCCCGCTGCACCAGGCACAGGCCGATCGTGCCGTAGCTGCCGTACCGGTCGCTGAGGGTCGCGACGAGGAGGTCGTGGTCCGGCGAGGTGCGCATCGCGTCGAGCTCGGCGTAGGAGTAGGTGTAGCCGGTGGCGTTGAGCTGGTTGGTGCGCACCGTGAGCTCCTGCGCCCGCCGGAGGTCGTCCTCCGTGGCCGGTGCGATCGTCATCCGCAGGTCGAGTCCCGCGAGGAACTCGCCGGCCGGTCCGGCGTGCGAGTCCTCGTCGCGCCGGCGGTGGGCGTCGGCGACGTACATCTCCCGGCGCCGGCGCGAGTCCTCGGTGACGAACCGGGGCTGCATCTCCGGGCGCGCCAGGATCGAGCCGGCCTCGGCGGCGTCGATGCACAGCACCTCCGGCAGCTCGTGCGTGATCTCGTCACGCTCGAAGGGCTGGTCGTCGACGAAGGCCAGGGTGTCGGTGGCGATGTTGATCTCGGCGGCGATGGCTCGCACCGACGCCGACTTGGCACCCCACCCGATCTGTGGAGCCACCACCAGGTCGGCGAGACCGAACCGCTCCAGCGCTGCCATCGCGGCCGCGTGGTCGTTGCGGCTCGCGACGGAGTTGAGGACCCCGCGCTCGTCCAGCCCGCGCATCGCCTCCGCCACCCCGGGCCTCAGGCGCAGCTCGTCGCCCTCCAGCAACGTGCCCTCCCAGACGGTGTCGTCGAGGTCCCACACCACGCACTTGATCGTGTTCATGCACTCCTCCAGCTGGTTGCGTACTCCCGGAAAACGAGGTCGGCCAGACCGGTCTGGTGCAGCTGGCTCGACCCCTCGATGACCTCCATGACCGCCGCGTCGCCGTGCAGGCGCTGCAACGGGTAGGCCGCGCTGCACCCGTGGGCGCCGTGGAGCTGCACGGCGTCGGCCGTGACCCGCGTCGCGGACCGGGCGGCGACGTACTTGGCCATCGAGGTCAGGTCCGCGGCCGCCGGGTCCCCCGCCCCGCGCCTGTGCGCCGCGTCGAGGCACAGCAGCCGCGCGGTGCGATGGTCGACCGCCATGTCGGTGAGCATCCGGCGCACGAGCTGGTGGTCGCCGATCCGCGTGCCGAACTGCTTGCGGGACAGGGCGTGGTCCGCCGAGCACCGCACGGCGGCGTCCATCAGCCCGACACACCCCCAGGCCACGGTGAACCGGCCCAGGTCGAGCGCAGTCGCGGCGACCTGCAGGATGCCGAGCCCCCAGCGTCCGACGACGTGGTCGACCGGCACGCGCACGCCGTCGAGGCGGACGTCGGCGGTCATCGACCCGCGGATCCCGATGAGGTCGCGGACCGGCGTGCGGTGGACGCCGGGCAGGTCGGTCTCGACCAGGACGGCGACGGGGCCCTCGGCGGCCCGGCCGACGACCAGGACGACGTCTGCGCGCTCGCCGTAGGTGGTCCACCTCTTGGTGCCCGTGAGCACGACCTGGTCGCCCTCGAGGCGTACGTCGGTGGCGACGGCGCTCGCGTCGCTCCCGGCCTGCGACTCCGACAGCGCGAGCGCGGCGATCGTCGAGCCGTCCGCGAGCCGGGGCAGCCACCGCTCGCGCTGCTCGGCCGTGCCCCAGCGCTCCAGGACGTGGCACACCATCGAGTGGACCGTGAGCAGGCTGCGCACCGACGAGCAGGCGCGGCCGAGCGCCTCGGCCGCGAGGCCCAGCGTCAGCGGGTCCGCTCCGGCGCCGCCGTGTCGCACCGAGACGTTGAGCCCGAGCGCGCCCGAGGCGCCGAGGTCGGCGACCAGGTGGTCGGGGGTCGTCTGCTCCCGGTGGATCTCCCCGGCCAGGGGGGCGACCCGCTCGTCGGCCAGGGCGACCACGCGCCCGAGGGCCTCGGAGCCCGCGTCGTGCGCGGCCCGCAGGGAACGTTCGGCGACCGCGGTCACGGCGTCGCCCCCACGGAGCGCTTGGCGTCGACGAAGGCGGTCAGCGCGGCGACGGACCGGAAGTTCTCCAGCTCGAGGTCGTCGTTCTCCACGGTGATGCCGAAGTGGTCCTCGACGAAGACGACGAGCTGCATCGCGAACATCGAGCTGACGAATCCGCGACGGAAGATGTCGTCGTCGTCGGAGAGCTGGTCGACCGGCAGGAAGTGTGCGAGGTAGCCGATGATCTCGTGACGGGTGTCCATGAGTGTTCCTCCTGTTGGGTGTTCTCGCCCCGAGGGGCGCTGGTCTCAGGCGTAGCGGTGGAAGCCGCGACCCGACTTGCGGCCCAGGTGGCCGGCGTCGACCATGCGGCGCAGCAGCGGGGCGGGGCGGTACTTGTCGTCACCGAAGGCGTCGTGGAGCACCTCCACGGACTTCAGGATCGTGTCGAGACCGATCATGTCCGCGGTCTCCAGCGGCCCCATCTTGTGCTCGAAGCACGTCCGGAAGATCCGGTCGACCTCGGCGGGCTCGGCCACGCGGTCCTGCACGAGGAAGATCGCCTCGTTGATCGTCAGCATCAGCACGCGGTTGGACACGAAGCCCGGCGAGTCCTCGACGAGGATCCCCTCCTTGCCCATCGCGGCGAGGAACCGGCGGGCCGCGGCGATGGTGTCGTCGCTGGTGTGGAACCCGCGGATGACCTCCACGACAGGCTTGGCCGGCACGGGGTTCATGAAGTGCATGCCCACCACCCGGTCCGGGCGCGAGGTCACCGAGCCGACGCGGGTGATCGGGATGGCGGAGGTGTTGACCGCGAAGACCACGTCGGGCCGGCAGATCCGGTCCAGCTCGGGGTAGATCGCCTTCTTGACCTCCCAGTCCTCGGTGACGTTCTCCACGACGAAGTCGGCCTCGGCCATCGCCTCGAGGTCGGTCACCAGGCTGATGCGCTCCATCGCCTCGTCGACGTCGACCCGCACGCCGGTGAAGAGAGCCATGCCACGCAGCTGGCTGCGCACCGTGGCACGGCTCTGCTCGAGGACCTCCTCGGACACGTCGGCGAGCACCACACGGTGACCGGTGGTGGCCAGGCTCTGGGCCACGCCACAGCCCATCACTCCGGCGCCGACGACTCCCACGGTGGGATAGGCGGGGGCGTCGGCCGGGTCGGCCCCGTGCTGGGGCGCGGGGGTCTCGATCAGGCTGGTCATCACTGCTCCTTGGTCGCGTAGAGGTTGTGGATGTCGGTGCCGACGTAGAGGTCGTCCTGGATGGCGGTCACCCGGAAGCCACGACGCTCGAGGTCGGCCGTGAGCCGGGCGACGCGGCCGTCGTCGCCGTCGTGCACCTCGGCGACGACCTGGCGCACGAGCGGCCAGTGCTCCTCGTCGATACCGTCGAAGACGGCCTCCTCGGCCTTCTGGACGTCGACCTTCAGCAGGTCGATGCGGTCGACGCCCTGCTCGCGCACGACGTCGCTGAGCCGGCGCAGCGGGACGTCGTAGGTCGTGGCGGTGAAGCGCACGTCGAGCAGCTCCTCGCTGACGTCGGCGAGCTCCGCGGACTCGGTGTTCCCCAGGCGCTCCTGGTTGGCGATGATCGCCCGGAGGTTGCGCTTCTCCTCCTCCTCGTCGGGAGCGAGCGTGGACATGCCCGAGCTGCGCGGGTAGAAGGCCAGCTGCGCGGACCCCTCCGCGTCCGACAGGCCCATCTCGAAGACCGTGGCGTCCACGTCGTGGCGGGCCAGGTTGGCCCGCAGGTGCTCCGCCATGGGGGGCGCCGGCTCGAAGGTGAGCAGCCGTACGCCGGGCGCCTCGGTGCTGGCGAAGAGGGAGAAGAGGCCGATGTTGCCGCCGACGTCCACGACGGTGGCACCCGGCTCGATGCGGACGCCGTGGCGGACGTAGCCGCGGTGCTCGAAGATGTCGTCGTAGAAGTGCCGGGTCTCGGCCTCGTTCTGCTGGCTCACGACCATCCCGTTGGGGAGGGTCAGGAGGTTGTCGCCCGCCTCACGGTGCCCGGTCTCGACGGTCTCCCCGCGCACGACCGCGGCCTGCTCGCGGACGGTCGGGTGCTCGTAGATCTCGCGCAGGGTCAGGTGCGTGCCGAACTCCCGGCGGATCCGCAGGGCGAGCCGCGAGGCCAGGAGCGAGTTGCCGCCGAGGTCGAAGAACGCCACGTCGAGCGGGGCAGGTCCCTCGAGGTCGAGCAGGCGCTCCCAAAGCCCCGCGACGGTGGTCGCCACGGCGTCCGTCGACGGCGCGGCGCTCGTGACCGGCGCCCGCCGGTGCTCCCCTGCGGCGAGCACGCGCTCGCGGGCGCGCTGGAGCACGTCGGTGTCGGCCTCGGCCTGGAACGGGTGACGCATCGAGGCCACCACGCCGTCGGTCCCGCCACGGACCTCGCTGGCCATGGAGCTCAGGCTCTGGCCCGGACCGACCTCGAGGAGGAGGTGGTCGCCCGGGACGGCCGCGAGCGAGCGGCCCCACTGGACCGGGCTGCACAGGTGCCGACCCCAGTAGCCGGGGTCGAGCGCGTCGGCCTCGGTCATCAGCCGCCCCGTGACGTTGGAGAGGTAGGGCACGCGCGGCGCCCGGGTGCGGACCCGGGCGGCGACGGCCGCGAGGCCGGCCGCGACCGGCTCCATCATCGGCGTGTGGAAGGCGTACGACGACGCCACCGCCCGGTGCGTGAGCCCGCGGGCCGCGGCCCGGTCGGCCACCTCGGCCACGGCCTTCGGCTCGCCGGCGACGACCGTGAGGCGGGGCGTGTTGGCGCCGCTGATCCACACGTCGCCGACCAGCAGGACCTCGACCTCGTCGGCGTCGGCGGCGATGGCCAGCATCGAGCCACGGGGAGCCGCGTGCAGCTCACCGGCGCGGTGGCCCACGAGCCTGAGCGCGTCGTCGAGGTCCAGCACGCCGGAGACGGTCGCGGCGACGTACTCGCCGAGGCTGTAGCCGGCCATCACGGCCGGCTCCACTCCCCACGCGGCCCACACCCGGGCGAGGGCGTACTCGACGGCGAAGAGCGCAGGCTGCGCGACGGCGTCGTCGACCTCGCGCACGTCGTCGGCCGAGCGGCCGAGCATCGCGCGCAGGTCCATCGTGGCGGGCCGGTCGGTGGCGGCCAGCACCGGCGCGACGTCGATGCCGCAGTCGCGGCGCAGCACGGTCGCGCAGTGGTCGACGGTCTCGGCGTAGACCGGGTGCTCGGCGAGCCCGGCTCCCATCCCGAGGTGGTGGTCCCCCAGGCCCGGGAAGAGGAAGGCGACGCTGGTCGCCGTCGCGGTGGGCCGGGGAGTCGCCTCCGGTGTGCGGGTGTCGTACGTGGTCATGCTGTCACTCCTTCGCGTGGTGCGCGGTCGTGGTGCGTGGTCGTGGTGCGTGTGGTCAGTCGAGGAGGGTCCCGGCGAGCGCCAGCTCGATCTCCTCGTCGCTCAGGTCGCGGTCGTGGTCGGGGCCCGGTTCGTCGGCAGGCGGTGCCTCGCCGCCACCGAGCTCGTCGCCCATGAGCCGCGCCATCTCCTCCGGCGTGGGGGCGTCGAACGCGACGGTCGTCGGGAGGTCGAGCCCCGTCCGGGCGCAAAGCCGGTTGCGCAGCTCCACCGCCATCAGGGAGTCCAGGCCCACGCTCCGCATCGAGGTCGCCGGGGACACGTCGGCCACCGAACCCAGGCCCAGGACGCCGGCCACCTCGGCCCGCACGAGGTCGAGCAGCGCGGCGTGGCGCTGGGCAGGAGCCAGGTCGGCCAGTCCGTCGCCCGCCGCCTCGGAGGCGGCCTCCTCCGCCCGAGGCAGGCGCCGCCCGGTCGGCCGGGCGAGCAGGGTCAGCATCGGCGAGGCCCCCGGGTCGAGACGGGTGCGGTCGGTGCGCGCGGCGACGAGCCCGGCGTGGCCGGACCTCAGCGCCAGGCCCAGTGCGGCCGAGAGCTCGTCGTGGGCCAGGGGGACCAGCCCGCTCCCGCTGATGCGCTCGCGGGCAGCCGGACCCAGTCGTCCCACCATCCCGGTCCCGGCCTGGTCGACCGGCCCGAGCGCGAGGCTGAGTCCGGGCAGCCCTGACTGCACGCGCCGGCGCACCAGCGCGTCGAGGGCCGCGTTGGCCGCCGCATAGGTCGACTGGCCCGCACCGCCCAGCGTGCCGGCCACCGACGAGTACGCCACGAAGACCCTGAGCGGCTCGGCTGCCGTCTCCTCGTGCAGCACCTGCGCGGCCGTGGCCTTGGGGCGCAGCACCGCTGCCGCACGCGTCGGGTCCTGCCCGTCGAGCAGTCCGTCGTCGACGACGCCGGCGAGGTGGAACACGGCGGTCAGGGACCGCTCCAGGCCGGTGACGAGGCGGCGTACGTCGTCGCGGTCCGCGACGTCGCACGACACCAGCTGCACCGACCGGGCCCCGGCCTCGTGCAGCTGCGCCGTGACCAGCCCGTCCGGGTCGGCCGCCGCGCCGGTCCGCGACGCCAGCACGAGGTGCTTCGCGCCGTGGTCGGCGACCAGCCTCGTCGCCAGGTCGCGCGCGAGGTCGCCCGAGCCACCGGTCACCAGGACCGCGCCCTCGGGATCGAGCCGCCCCGGGACCGTGAGCACGAGCTTGCCCGTGTGGTGGCCGGCAGACATCACCCGCAGCACCTCCGAGGCGCGCGAGACGTGGCTGGCCACCAGCGGAAGGGGCTCGACGTGGCCCTGCTCCAGGAGCGCGGCGACCGCGGTGAGCATCCTCTGCACCTCGGCAGGGGCGTTGTCCATGAGGTCGAAGGGCCGGTAGACCACACCCGGGTGGGAGCGCGCGACGTCCGCGGGCTCACGCAGGTCGGTCTTGCCGATCTCGAGGAACGTGCCCCCGTCCGCGACCAGGTCGAGGGACTCCTCGATCATGTCGCCGGTCAGCGAGTTGAGGACGACGTCGACCGGGGCCCACCCGGCCGAGAAGCCGGAAGCCCGCGAGGTCGCCAGCTGGTCGGGCCCGAGCCCGAACGGCGCGAGGGCGTGCCACTTGTGAGGGCTCGCGGTCGCCACCGCGTCGGCGCCGAGATGACGGGCCAGCGCCAGGGCGGCCATGCCGACGCCGCCGGCGCCGGCATGCACCAGGACCCGCTGGCCGGCACGGAGCCCGGCGAGGTCGACCAGCCCGTGGTAGGCGGTGAGGTAGGCGAGCGGGACGGTCGCGGCCTCGGCGTCGGTGAGTCGCTCGGGCACGCGCACCACGAGCCGCGCGTCGGTGACGACCTCGGTCGCCATCGAGCCTGCGGCCAGTCCCATGACGCGGTCGCCCACGGCCACGTGGTCGACCTCGGGACCGGCGGCGACGACGATGCCGGCGCACTCCAGGCCCAGGCCGGGGGTCTCGACGACCCCGAGCAGGTTCAGTGCGTCGCGGAAGTTCACCCCGCACGCCAGCACCTCGATCCGTACGTCGTGGGGGCCGAGGTCCGACCGCTCGACGCGGGCCACCGCCAGCCGGTCCAGGCGACCCTCGCCGGCGGGCACGACCTGCCAGGGGCCGTCCTCCTGCGGGACCAGCAGGTCGTCCCCCAGGTCGCGCAGGCGCGGTGCCAGCAACCGGCCGCCCCGGGCCGCCAGCTCGGTCTCGGCGCTGCCGGCCACCGCGGCCAGGAGCGGCTCGCGATCGGCGTGGTGGTCGAGGTCGAGGAGTCGCACGGTGCGCGCGGGCACCTCCTGGCGCCACGAGCGCACCATCCCCCACACCGCCGCGCCGGCGGGGTCGAGGAGCCTGTCCCCGGCATCGACGCTGACGCAGCCGCGCGTCAGCACGAGCACGTCGCGCCCGTCGGTGCCGACGGCGACGGCCTGCAGCTCGGCGAGGGCATTCGCGACCCGCTCCTCGGGGCCGCCGTCCGCGTCGGTCAGGTCGACCACCACGGGGCGGTCGCCGTCGGCGTCGGGAGCCACCTCGACCGGGATCCAGTCGGTGCGCAGCAACGTGTCGTCGGCCCCGTCGAGGTCGATGTCGTCGGGCCGTACGGGCTGGATGGTGACGACGAAGTCCACGAGGAGCTCGTCATCGGCACCCACGATCTCCACGCGCACCCCGGCGCTGTCGCGCTGGGCGCGCACGTCGACCACGTCGCCGGGCAGGCGGTGCACCCTGACCTGGTCGAACGAGACCGGCACCTCGACCGCGCTCCCGGACGCGTCGCGCGCAGCGCCGCGCTGGTCCAGCGCCCGGGGCCCGTCGAGCCCGCCGAGCACGTGCAGCGCCGCATCGAGGACCGCTGGGTGGAGCCGGAAGCCGTGGTCGCCGTCCGCCGGCCTGGCGGAGTCCGGGAGCCGGACACGACCGGCGGACCTGCCCTCGCCGCCCTCGAGCGACTGGAGTCCGGCGAAGGCGTCGCCGTAGTCGACGCCGCTGCGGCCGAGCACCGAGCGCAGGCGCGCCGGATCGACGGGTTCGCCGGGCGCGGGCACCAGTCGATCGGCACCGGCGGGCGCGCCGCCGAGGACGCCGGAGGCGTGCAGCCGCCAGGCTCCGTCGCCGGTGGCGGTCGTGCGACGCGACCAGAGCTCGACACGCTGGTCGGCGCCGTGCGCCACCACCGCCTGCAGGTCCACCGCGTCGTCGCCCAGCACCAGCGGACGGTGCAGCTGGAGCGAACGGACGTCGTCGGCGCCGGCGAGCTCCGCCGCAGCCACCGCGAGCTCCAGGAGGCCGGATCCGGGCACCACGGTCTCGCCGAAGACACGGTGCCCGGTGAGCCACGGCGTCTCACGCACGCTGATCCGGCCGGTCACGATCGTGCGGTCCTCGCTGGCGACCGGCACGACGTGGTGCAGCCACGGGTGACCGGTGCCGGTCGGCGTGCCACCGGGGCGGTCACCGGCGACCGGGTCGATCCACAGCCGCTCCCGCTGGAACGGGTAGGTCGGCAGGTCCACGGGAGAGACGTCCGGCTCGGTGACCGACGTGAGGTCGACGCCGACACCGAGGGTGTGGGCGGTCCCGAGCGCCGCGAGGTCGGCGGCGCGCTCGTCGTCGGCGAGGCGGGGGTCCGGCCCGACGGGCCGCACCGCGGCTCCCCGGGCGGCGGCAGTCCCGGCCACCGAGGCGGACAGGACGGATGTGGACCCGCACTCCAGGGTCGTGCGCACCCCTGCGTCGACGAGCGCCTGCACGGCGTCGGCGAAGCGGACGGGCTCGCGGACCTGGCGCACCCAGTAGCCCGGGTCGCGCACGCCCTCGCCCGGCGCGAGGGAGGAGGTCATGACCTCGCCGGTCACGGTGCTCACCATCGAGATGTCGGGAGCGTGGAAGGCGCACGTCGCGGCCACGTCGGCGTACTCCTCGAGCATGCCGTCCATGTGGTGGCTGTGGAACGCGTGCGACACCTTGAGCGCGCGGGCACGCCGGCCGCGGCCCGCGACCTCCGCGACCACCTCGGCCACCGCGTCCTGGTCGCCGCTCACCACGACCTGGCGCTCGCCGTTCACGCCCGCCAGGCAGACCTTCCCTGCGCGCTCCGCGAGCGCCTCCGTGGCCTCGTCGAGGCTGAGCTCCAGCGACGCCATCGCTCCGTCGTTCCGACAGGCCTGCATGAGCCGGCCGCGTGCGGTGACGAGCCGGGCGGCGCAGTCGATGCCGAGGACGCCGGCCACGTGGGCCGCGGCGACCTCGCCGATGGAGTGCCCGACCACGAACGTCGGGTCGATGCCCCGTTCCTGCCAGGTGCGCGCCGCGGCGACGTGGAAGGCGAAGAGGGCGGGCTGGGTGTACGCCGTGTCGTGGATGCGCGCCGCCACGTCCACGTCGGTCGAGGTGAGCACCTCGGAGAGCCGACCGGACATGTGGTCGTCGAGCGCCTCGACGAGGGAGTCGAAGGTCGTGCCGAAGACATGGTCGCTCCTCAGGAGCGCGCCCATTCGCTCGCGCTGCGACCCCTGACCGGGGAAGAGCAGCGCGACCGGGCCTCCACCTGCGGTCCCCATGGCCACGCCCGGGCCCGGCCGGTCGGTGGCGAGCGCGTCCAGGCGCTCGGCCAGCTCGTGGGCGGACGACGCGACGACCGCCGCCCGCACCGGGTGGTGCTCACGGTGCCGCGCAGCCGTGGCCGCCACCGCACCCAGGTCCACCCCGTCCCCGGCCTCCTGCTCACGCACCCACGCCGCCCACCGCGACGCCTGCTCACGCAGCGCACCCTCGTCGCGGCCCGAGACCGCCACCAGCACCGGGTGGTCGTCGGCCCGGCCGTCCGGCTCCGCCGTGTCGACGGCGTCCTCGGCGGGGGCCTCCTCGACCACCAGGTGCGCATTCGTGCCCGACAACCCGAACGACGACACACCCGCCCGACGCACCCGCTCACCACGCGGCCACGCCACCGGCTCCTGCACCAACCG